>JAABUR0100000087.1_pt1 | contig 206389 bp, 196 predicted proteins | sample 5560091 | NCBI WGS metagenome assembly JAABUR01 (sample SAMN10711879, study PRJNA513375) | rock metagenome | isolation source: Antarctica rocks | place: Antarctica: Victoria Land, University Valley sud | reverse complement strand
CGCGCTCAACAACGCGCTCCACCTGGCGGCCCGCGTCCAGACGATGCACCCTAGTCCGGGGCGCGACCACTACGAGCGCAAGCTCACCGAGCACAAGTCGTCCCGTGAGGCGCTCCGCAGCCTCAAGCGCCAACTCGCCAAGGTCGTCTACCGCCATCTGGTTACCGATCAGGCTCATCGTCGCGCGCTCGCCTCTTGACATAGAGGCGCTATCTTGTCAATACGCGGTGGGCAGCGACATGGGTTGGGTGGCGGCCTGGATCCGTCGGTACAGGCGGCGGGCGAGGGCGCGTTTGATTGACCGGCGGACGTCGCGGTATGTCTTGCCTTGGGCGCTTCGTTTCGCTTCGTAGTGGATGGTCTCGGGGTGGCAACGGAGGCGGGTGATAGCCACGGTGTGGAGCGCCCGGTTGAGGTCGCGGTCGCCGCCTCGATTGAGTCGGTGGCGCCTTCGTTCACCGCTGCTGGCCTCGAGCGGCGCGGTGCCGGCCAGAGCGGCGAAGGCGGCCTCGTTGCGGACTCGTCCTCGATGTGACCAGCTAACGAGCAGCTGCGCGGCGACGACCGGCCCGACGCCCGGCTCGGTGAGTAGCGCGGGTCCGGCGGGATGGGCCTTGACCAGGGTAACCAGCTCGGGGTCGAGTTCGTGGATCTGTGCGGAGAGGAAGCGAATACGGGTCGTGATCGAGCGCAGGGTGAGGACCGTCAGTCGATGCTCGACGCTCGCCGACGGGCCGCTCGTGAGTGCCTCGACGCGATCGAGTTGACTGACCAGGGCGACCCCGCGTAAGCCCGCACGGAGGTGTTCGGGGGCCGTCACGATGACGCTCTTGAGCTCGTTGATGGCCTTGGTGCGACTGACAAGGACGGCGTGGCGGGTGGAGAGGACCAACCGGAGCGCCTCCCGCAACCCGCGCGCCCGCGGGATCGCTTGCTGCTCCGACGACAAGGCGTGGCGGCCGGCGCGCACCGCGTCGATCCGGTCGTTCTTGGCACCCCGGGCGCGCTTGATGCCACCCACTTCGATGACGTCCTCGCCAGCGTGGGCCAAGCACGCGACGAACCCCGCGGCGAAACTGGCGGTGCCCTCGAGCGCCCAGACCCGTCGGCCAGGTGCCTGGCTGCGTCCCCAGTCGAGCAGCCGCTGATAGCCGGGGCCGTCGGCTGGAGCCGCGATCTGCGCTTGGATTCCACCGGTGCGGGTGTCGATCACGGCCAAATCCACGCTGTCGCGGTCCGGGTCGCCTCCGATGACATGGTCGTAGTGGTCTGCCAACATGGCCATTGCGGTTGTCCTCCAGTTCGATCGGCAATCGTCGTCGGCACCGGCCTGGATGAAGGTCACCTGTCACGGCAGCACTGTGAAGGGTCACGCCCATAAGGCGGACAAGCTCCTGATCAAGCCAATGACGAGTGGGCCCAGGTCGGTGCCGGCAGCACGAGGAACAGGTCCAACGAAGGGCACACCCGAGGTGGCCAGTGTTCTCGAGAGTCACCTCGCACTGTCGGCCCCAGCCTGGCTGAGCCCACCGGGCCAAGCCAGTCACAGACTCACAGTGTTCTCGTTCGAGCCGCGCTGCCAGGGACTGCGTGGATCGGCGAAGTAGACCTGCGCATCGGTCGCGATCGTGAACCCCGCGGGCCTGGATGAACAGGCTCCGATAGATCGTCTCGGTCGACACCCGCAGAGTGTCGTCGTCGGGGTAAGTGCTGACCAGCCAGCCGGAGATCTGCTCGGGCGACCAGTCCGCCTGAAGCTTCTCGGCGACCAGCGCCGGCAACCGCAGATTCGTCGCGAGCAGGCAGCGCTTCGGCCGCTTGGCGTTGCGCCAGGCTCGGTCATCGGCCCGTACCGCTCGATCGCTCCGTCGGCCACCGTGACGCCGGATCTCGCGGCTGACCGTCGATGGCGCGCGGTCGAGCCGGCGAGCGATCCGGCGGACTTCACCATGCGCCAGCCCGCGCGAGATCTCCTCGCGCTCGGTCAGGGCGAGCGTCCGCGCCGCTCTCGTCCGCTCCGGAGGCACGATCCCGCCGTTGGCCTTGACGACCCCGTGGATGGATCCGGCGTGTCTGCCCAGCGCTCGCCCGATCTCGCTGAGCGACTGACCCTCCTTCCAGCGTCGCCACATGTCCTTCTTCTGGGCGAGGGTCAGTCCTGGGCGACCCATCTGGGCCATGCGCTCACCTCCGGCGACAACACTGACGACGCAGCGTTGCACTCAAAGGTTGAACTCACCCCAGCTGTTCTCAAGGACCCGCGAGAAACGGCACACACTCGCGGCCGCCGACCGGCGTCGAGGGATCAGCGTTGCTAACTGATACAGCCCTGCGACAGCGGCAACTCTCGGCGCTGCGTCGCCTAACGCCCGAAGGCGTGACCATCGGCGGACAACGTCCGCTAGTGGTGCAACGATGCTCGGTCAGCTTCGCTCGGTCGGCCTGACGCCCGACATGTTCTACGCCGCGTCACTTGGTTCGATGGCCCTGTCCCTGCTCCTGTGGTTCGTTCCGCGAGGCGGTGACTCCGATGACAAGAGCCGGCCCGAGCGGCTGGCGATCTTCGTCGGACTCTGGCCACCAACGCTTTTCCTGATCGGCCATGCCCTCCGCGAGGAAACCAAGTCGGCACCCGATGAGAGTGGGAGTGCGGACCTCCCTGGCGGATCGCACTAACGCACCTCGTCGCCACATGACGGTGATCTGCGGGGCCGCAGTCGCCAGGCACCTGCGAAGCGGGAGACGGGCCGCGATCGACGCCGCGTCCTCCAGCGTCTACCGTGGCCCCCCGGGAGCGCGCATGGGACGACGTCCACGGGCTGCTTCCTGACCGATGGCGTGTCGGCCCGACAACGTACGATCCGGGACGCCGCCGGTGGTCCGTCACTGCCCGTTCGCCGAAGTACAGCGGCCGGCTTCGACCGCCCGCGACCGTCTCGGGGTAGGGCGAGGACGAGGTTGCGGCGCTCACTTACCTGGCCATCGAGTTCCGGGGAGGCGACAAGGCGCAGCGCGCGTACCAGCTTGGCCCTTCACAGTGGTTGGTTCGGGATCGAACAGGACGACAGTTATCAGGTCGACTGAGCGTTCCGGCGGTCGGAATCATTTGCCAGACGACATCGAGTGTTTAGGGTAGGCAGTTCGAAGCCGCCTGAGCGGCCCGAGAAGCGGGACGATGTCTGCGTGCTGGTACCATATAGGGCATGAAGAAGACCACCGTCTATCTTGAGCCCGAGCTCGATCATGCACTCGGTCGCTTGGCCGCAAAGCGGCGCATTTCGAAGGCGGAGGTGATCCGCGCGGCGTTGCGGGATGCGGCCCGGGGAAGCGAGCGGCCCCGAATCACCGCGATCGGCTTGGCCCGCGGGCCGGGTGACGTGGCAGACAACGTCGATCGCCACCTCGCCGACACGGGCTTCGGCAGCGAGTGATCGTCCTCGACACCTCCCTCATTTACGCCCTTCTCGACGGTGCCGACAGCCGTCACCGTCAGGCGCTCGCGTGGTACGAACGGCTGGATGATGAGCTCGTGACGACACCGCTCGTGCTCGCCGAAGCCGATCATCTTGCCGCGACGCGCGGCGGCCCTCGAGCGGTGCGCGCCTTTCGCGACGATATCCGCGCAGGCGCCTACTTCGTCGAATGGTGGCCGAGTGCCGCCCACGAGGCCGCCGAGCTGGCCGATCGATACGCCGACCTCGGGATCGGACTCACGGACGCTTCGCTCGTCGTCCTGGCGGCCCGAGTCGGGTCGGAGGACGTCGCGACGTTCGACGAGCGGCACTTCCGCGTCGTCCGCCCGCTCGCCGGCGCCGAGGCCTTTCGGCTTCTGCCCCTCGACGCGCCGGCGTAACGAGGCCTGGGTTCACGCACCCGATCGAGCAGCACGACGTGGAGTATCTCGCGAGACACTCGGATCAAGGAGCTGGCGACAGATGATCAGCTCCGCGCCTGGGAGCCCGCGGTGGCGCGGACCTATTGGAGCTACAAGCTCCACACGAAGGATCCCCAGCACGACCCGTGGGACACGGGCCGGGCCATCGAGCTCCGGTGGCTGCCCGAGGAGCTCGCCCCGCCCGCCGGGTGACTCGCGTCATCGCGGCTGTCGGGGCAGTGCCACCGACCGGACGGCCGCGGTTCCCCCGGCCTGGCGCTTCCGCTCTTCCTGCTGCTTCCTCCACCCGTACGGTGTCAGCCCCTGAGGCTTGTAGACGTTCAGGACCTGGACCAAGAGGAGTACCACCAGCCCGCCGACCGAGTGGACCAATGTGGGCGGGAGGGCAAGCAGCTGCTCATCTGAGGTGGTCGGATCTGCGGCAACCGCGGCGAGGCGGCTCACCACGCCCGATTCGGACAGGAGGACCAGCGTGGCGACGATCGTGAGCAGGAGCGAGATCAGCACCCACCAGTGCCGGAACAGACCCCACTTGGTGCCGAGTGACATCACGAGTCCCGTGACCAGCGAGGCGAGGGCGAGCGGGACGATGACCGCGGACACGATCAGGCCCATCGCCAGCCAGGCGGCACGGACCAGCTGCGGATCCTGACTTGCGGCCACGGTGAGATCCAGAGCGAGATAGGCGGCGACCGCACCGATCCAGCCGACCGATGCCGAGAGATGCGTGGCCAGCGCGAGCTTGCGTATGCGCGGCGGCATGGTCATGCGCGTTGTGCCTCGAGCGTAGCGGCCGCGTCAGCCGACGGTGATCCGGCCGCGCATGCCGGCTTCGTAATGGCCCGGTTCGTGGCAGGCGTACTCGAGCTCCCCGGCTTCGCCGAACCGCCAGGTCAGCTGCCTGGTCTCGCCGCGCTCGAGCGTGATGCTGTTGGGCAGGGCGTGGGCCACCCCGTCGGGCATGTGGGCCATCGCCTGCGCGTGTTCCTGCTGCATCGCGGCGTTCCCGACAGTGAATTCGTGCATCGCCTGCCCGCGATTGGTCACCTCGAACGTCACCACCTCCCCGGCAGATACTTCGATGCCGGCCGGCTCGAAGGTCATCGTGTCGAGGGCGGCGACCTCGATGACTCGGGCCGCGTCCGATGTATCGGCCGGGCCGCCAGCGCCGCCGACGGTCGCGGATCCGGCGGCGACCGGTGTCTCGCCCCCCGCGTCGCCCATCGCCTCGTGGCGACCCGGGCCATGTTCGCCACCGCCGATGAGCATCACGGCGACGACCAGCAGGACCAGCGCCAGGGCCGTGATGCCGAGTGCCTTCACCCACCGCGGTGTGCCGGGTCTGGTGCCTGTATCGGGATAAGGGACTCGATCAGCCACTGGCGTCTCCTCTCGCGTTGGCGTTCGTGTGGGGGCAGTCAGTCGTCGAGGCTCTTGATACGTCGAGGTCACAGGCCTGACCGAAGGCGGGTGAACCCGCCAAGGTGCTCAGGCTTCACGCTGACGCGGACTCCGCCGCCCGCCGAATGCCTCGTTCTCTCCAGGACGACTCCGCTGGGATCGCCGTAGACATCCGTGCTGCTTGCGTCGACGAGCTCGGCGATCTCCCGCCCGGTGTGCTGGTGGAGCACCTTCCAGTACTGCTTCATGGAGGCCACGTCCGTGTGGACCTGGACGATCGCCGCCTCGTAGCGCTCCTGGTCCAGGTAGGCATTGACGGCAAGCAGTCCGGGGACGCTCTGCTCCAGAACCGTGAACAGCTCTTGGAGGAACCGCCTGAAGTCCTCGAGGCTGCCCTCCTTGATCGTGTAGGTGCTGATGAAGATGAACGGCGCGGTCATGGGACTCCCTTCTGTTTTGGCGATCCGGATTTCGTGCCCTCACAGGTAGGCGAGGGCTTCACGGACGGTGAGACGCGAGGCGCGGCCGGCCGCGGCTTCGGTCGCGATGACGGCGCCCATGATCGCGATCGCGGTCCAGATGGCGATGGCCGGGACGGAGATCCGGAATGGGAGTGGCGCCGAGAAGAAGAGGTCGCCGAGCCCGGCGCCGAGAAGGGCCGTGAGCCCGAGCGTCGGGATCACCGCCGCGAAGACGCTGGCCAGGGCGAGGAACACCCCTTCCGCGGTGACGATGCGGCGCACGCGTTCCGGGCGCGCCCCGATGGCATGCATGACCCCGAACTCACGGGTCCGATCGAGGACGTTCGTGCTCATCGTCGAGGCGAGGCCGATCGTCCCGATCACGCCCATGGCGACGGCGATCGCCAGCACGATCGTGATCAGGGGACCCAGGTGCCCCGCGCTGATGGCCTCCCGCCGGCTGATCGAAGCCGCCGCCTGCACCTCCATGCCCGCCCGGGTGAGGATCTGGTCGACCGCGTCAGCGACGGCCGCGCGGGTCGGTTCGTCGTGGCTGCCGGTGGCGATGCGAAGCTGGTTCACGGCCTGCGGCCGGCCCGTCGCCTCCGCGAGGCCCTCGGCCGTGGCGTACACGGTGCTGCCGCCGGCCTTCTCCTCGGCGATCCCGGCGACCCGCCAGGTGGTCGGTCTTCCACCGACCAGCAGCTGCACCGTGGCACCGGCTCCGATGTTGGGCAGGGCGTTGTTGCGAGCGACCTGGTTGACCACGACCGCCCCGGTTTCACCCGGGTTCAGCCACCTGCCTTCGAGGAGCTTCGGGGGCGTGAACATGGTCATCCCTCCTGGCACGGCGGTCACCGAGACGCGCCCGTGGCCCTGGTCGGGGTAGGTGCGGGTAATGGCGATCTGACCGGTCCCCCGGACGCCGGCCGGGAGGACGGTCAAGCCCTCGATCCGACTGATGTCCGGTACCTGGTCGAGCAGGCCGGCGAGATCGTCCATCAAAGCTGGGCTGGCCAGTTGGACGTCGACGTCCCACGTGCGCTGCTCGTTCTGCTCCTGCTCGATCGCCGCCACGCCGGCGCTCAGGGAGACCCCGGCGACGAACACCGTGCCGGCACTGGCGAGGAGGCCCATGGTCAGCAGAAAACGGGCTGGACGCCGGATCGTGTTGCGCAGCGCCATCAGCAGGCCACGGTCGAGGCGATCCATGCGGCTCAGGCGGGCGAGCATGCCAGCGGCCCCGCTCGGATTCGAGCCGAGGCCACGGTGGTCGATCGCCGCCCGCACCGTGGTGCGGCTGGTCCTCACGAGCGGAACGATGGCCATCAGCGGCGGGAGGCCGAGGCCTGCGGTGAGGATCACGGCGTAGGCAGACCAGGGGGCGTCAAGGCTGGTCGCCTGGATGCCGAGGAAGGCAAAGACGTTGTTGAGCAGGGCTCGGCCGATCAGGACCGCCGGCGCGAGTGCAAACAGTGTCGCCGCGGCTGAGACCAGCAGTGTCATCGCCAGGTAGAGGCGCCCGATGTCCCGGGATCGCGCACCGATCGCCTTCAGGATGCCGATCTGGGGGATCTGCTGCGTGAAGAGGCCGTTGAGCATGTTGGCGACCAGGATCGTGCTGAGGAGCACCGCCGCCGCCCCGCCGGCGAGCAGCGCGAGAAGCAACGCGTCCGCCTGCCACTGGTGGGGATGGGCATACGGCGGGGGGACCTGGATCTCCCGGATCGCCAGCCCGTACTCGCGTTCCAGCCACTCGCCGACCTCGCCGGCAACAGCCTCGACGGCGTCGCGGTCCCGGCTCGGCGTCGTCTGCCCGGGGTCGGCGACCTGGATCTTCAACTGGTCCAGCACGACTGGCCCGGCCGCCGCGGTCAGCGATGCCGTCGACAGGTAGCCGCGCCCGGTTTGCTCCTGGGCCGACGGCGACAGGCTCGGGTCATACACGGTATCGGACACCCGCAGGGGCAGAGGCCCGCTCGGGCCCTCGACGGTCAGGCTGTCGCCGACCGCCACGCCGAGCAGCCCGAGTGAGTCGCGCCCGATGAAGACGTCTCCGGGAGACGGCGGCCAGCTGCCCTGCTCAACGAAGAACTTCGCCATCCGCAGCGGGTCTTCGGGCGCCGCAACGAAGACCTGCAGTGGGATCTCCAGCAGGCGGCCATCGACCTCAACCTCACCGGTGAACTGTGTACGCGCGGTCGCCTCGATCACTCCTGGCCGGGTTCTTGCCTCGGACGCGATCGCGACCATCCGATCGGCGCGGATGCCCTCGTCGAGCAGGATCGTCGCCGACGCCGGCTGGGTGCTCATGTACGCGCCGCCGGTCTCCCTGCCCATGACGGTCCAGGCGTAGAACACCCCGCCGAACACGGTCAGGCTGACCGCGATTGCGATCACCATCAGGACCAGCCGGGACCAGGTCGCTCGCAGGTCGCGGCGCAGCTTGACGGTCATCAGGTCGGTCACGCGGTCACCCTCGCTCGATCCCTCGCGTCGGAGACCACGCGACCATCCCTCAGGGTCACCTCCCGGCCGACGATCGACCGGATATCGCGCTCATGGGTGACCACCACGATCGTCTGCCCATCGGCGTTCAGGTCAGCGAACAGGCCCAGCACAGCATCGGCCGTGGTCGAATCGAGATTGCCGGTCGGCTCGTCGGCGAGCAGGATCGGTGGATCGTTCGCCAGCGCCCGGGCGATCGCGGCCCGCTGCTGCTGGCCGCCCGACAGCGTCGCGGGCATCTTGTCGGCCTGGTCGCTGACGCCCATCCGCTCGAGCAGGTAGCGGGCCCGCTCGCGCCGCCCGTCCAAGGGGATCTTCCTGGCAAAGTCGAGCTGCCGGGATCAATGCGCACCAGCAGGCGGCGTGTGTCCGCCACCGCCACCGACGAGCATCATGGCAACGACGAGCAGGACCACGATGACCACCGCGATGCCCAACACCTTCAACCAGGCTGGTGCGCCGGGCGCTGAATCGCGATCGGCCTCAGCGCCAGAGTCGCGGTAGGGGGCGGGCCAGCCATGGGTCTCTCCTATTGCTTGAGTGACGGGTAGGCAGCGCGGTCCGTGAATCGACCCGCGGCCCGCCGTCGTCCAAGTCGGCATCACGCTACGGAGCCCGCGGCGGACCCGAAACACCCCGCGGGGGGAACTTGTCCGTCCCCATTCAGTGGACGCGCATCGTCCGGCCGGGGGATGTGCCGAGGCGGCGGCGGAAGGTACGCTCCTTGCCTGGTGTCCACCACCGTCACGGCGCCGAGGCTCTTCGCCGCCCGGCCGAGATCAGGCTTGCTCCTCGACGTCGCGATCGCGGTCGCGGCGTTTGGTGGCACGGGAGACAGCCGGGGAGATCGATCAGATCGTCGGCACGCTGCGCGAGCGCGGCTCGGCGAACGGGGTCATCGAGGCACCCAGCGGGCTCGCTTCGCTCGACACCCTGATCACACGCCATCGAGAGGCGGGGATCGAGGTGGCGTTCGGCGAGTCAGGAACGCCGCGAACGCTCGGCGCTGCCGCCGACCAGGCCGCCTACCGAATCCTCCAGGAGGCGCTCACGAACGCGGCCCGCCATGGAACGGGCAGCGCCCGGGTCCACATCGCCTTTGACGACGACTCCGTCGGGCTCACCGTCAACAACCCCATGCGAGCGCCCCAGCCGGCGCCGTCCAGCGGAGGTCACGGGCTGATCGGCATGCGGGAGCGGGCGACCCTGCTCGGCGGCACGCTCGAGGCCAATGGCGCGGACGGGCAGTTCCGCGTCCGCGCGCGCATCCCCTACGGCGGTCCCCAAGGGTGATCCGCGTGCTGATCGCCGACGACGAGAACCTGATGCGGGCGGGTCTCGAAGAGCTCCTGACCGCGGACCCCGAGATCGAGATCGTCGGCCAGGCATCCACCGGGCGAGAGGCCGTCGACCAGGTGCGCCGGCTGGCGCCGGACGTCGTGCTCATGGACGTGCGCATGCCGGATCTCGACGGGATCGCCGCCACACGTCAGCTCGCGCAGGCTGCGCCGAGCGTCCGGGTGCTGATCCTGACGACCTTCGAACAGGACGACTACGTCTTCGGCGCCCTGCGTGCCGGCGCCTCCGGTTTCCTGCTGAAGCGGACGCGACCCGAGGAGCTGATCGAAGCGGTCCACACGATCGCCGCGGGCGACTCTCTCCTCTCGCCCTCGGTCACCCGGCGCGTGATCGACCGGATGGCCCAGCAGCCGACCCCCGAGCTTGGCGACCAGGCCATGCTCGATGACCTGACCCCGCGCGAGCGGGAGGTCCTCGACCTTGTCGCGCGGGGGATGTCGAACCGTGAGATTGCCGCCGCCCTCGTGGTCGAGGAATCGACCATCAGAACGCACGTGAAGCGGATCCTGATGAAGCTCGATCTGCGCGACCGAGTGCAGGCCGTGATCTTCGCCTACGAGACCGGCATGAACCGCTCCGCGGGGGGTGCCGAGCCAAACCGCCCCCACGACCGAAGCACACGCTACTGATTCCGCCCGATGCGCCCTCACGCCGGAGGCATCGTCACCTTGATGCGGAGCAAACCCGCCCTGTCAAACGAATACGCGTATCCGAACAGGTCGCCCCAGACGGGCGTCTTGACCATGTCCGAGCTTGCTCGTACATCCCGCCCAGAAACCTCTCGCCGGGATCGAACACCTGGAACGCATTCGACGTGAAGAGGTAGATGTTGCCCTTCGCATCGAAGGTCGCGACACCGGCCGCGACTCCGGGGCGCTCCTCCGGACCACCCCACTTTCGCATGCCTACCATTGGTAGTATTCCGGTATGAAGGTGAGTGTGAGCCTTCTTGGCGACGACCTCCAGTTCCTTGACGAGTACGCCAGGGAGCAGGGCCTCGGATCACGATCGGCCGCCCTCCAACGAGCCGTTCGGCTCCTGCGTACGGCAGAGCTCGGCGGCACCTACGAAGCGGCGTGGGGCGAATGGGCGGCTGAGGGTGAGGCCGACGCCTGGGAGTCGACAACCGGCGACGGACTCGGTTCGTGATGCGGCGCGGCGACATCCATGCCGTCGATCTCGATCCCGGCCGCGGGTCGGAGGCGAACAAGCGTCGGCCGGCGATCATCGTCAGTAACGATGCGGCCAACGCGACAGCCGCGCGCCTGGGTCGCGGCGTGCTCACGGTGGTTCCCGTGACATCGAACATCGACCGCGTCTACCCATTCCAGGTCCTGCTTCCAGCCGCCGTGACGGGGCTCGCCCGGGACTCCAAGGCCCAGGCTGAGCAGGTTCGGTCCATCGCCGTGGAGCGGGTAGGTGAACGGCTGGGCGTCGTCCCCAACGCGATCATGCTGGAGGTCGCCGATGCCCTGCGCCTTCATCTGGGCATGTAGCCTGCGGCTGTCGTCATCGTCGGGTCAGGCCGCCATGACCACGGCCGAGTCGCCGACCGGCGCACCGCGAGGCTGACGTGCGCGCCTTCACGATCACGGGCCCGAACGAGGGCGAGGTGCGAGATCCGCCGGTCCCGGACCCCGGCCCGGGCGAGGCCCTGGTGAAGGTGGGATTCGTCGGCATCTGCGGGACCGATTACCACATCTTCAAGGGCGACTTCATCTCGACCTATCCCCTCGTCAACGGCCACGAATTCAGCGGCACCATCGCGTCGCTTGGCCCCGGCTCGGGCGAGTGGCGCGGCGGCGACCGCGTGACCGTGGACCCGACCCTCACCTGCGACCGCTGCTACCACTGCCGTCGGCGCCAGGCGAACCACTGTGACAGCTGGGGAGCGCTGGGCGACACGAGGGACGGGGCGCTGGCGGAGTTCGTCCTCGTCCCGATCAAGAACCTGTACCGGGTCGAGGACCATGAGACGCTCGAGGAGGCGGCGTTCACCGAGCCGCTTGCCTGCGTGGTCTGGGGCGTCGAGCGGCTGCGGGTCATGCCGTCCGACCGCGTCCTGATCTTCGGCGCCGGACCGATCGGGGCGCTCCTCGCCCAGATGCTGAGCTGGAGCCCCGCTGCGGACATCGTGGTCGTGGACGTCACCGAGGAGAAGCTTCGGGTCGTCCGCCAGCTGGGCGCCCGGGCGACGTACGTGGCGGGCGACGACCTGGCCGGGCGGCTGGATGAACGAAGCCGCGGCCGAAAGTTCGACGTCGTGGTCGACTGCACTGGGGTCACGACGGTCATCCAGGGAATGTTCGCCTACGCGGCGCCGAACGCGCGGATCATGTTCTTCGGCGTCGCGTCACCTACGGTGCAGGTCACGATCAGCCCGTTCGACGTCTACCGCCAGGACTGGCAGATCCTGGGCTCCATGGCGATCAACTCCACGTTCCAGCAGGCACGCGACCTGCTCGCCGCTGGCCGGATCGCGGTCCGGCCGCTGATCACGCAGATCGCCGTGCTGGAGGACGTTGCCCGGATCCTGGGACGGGCCAAGACGCCGACCGAGCTCAAGACGCTCGTCCGCCCAGCCTCGCCTGACCTCGGCTGACCTCAGGCTCCCAGGCGCGAGAGCAGCACGGCAGCCACGAACCCGACGGCGGTCGCCAGCGCCACGAACGGCCCGCCGTTCTCGAACGCCTCCGGCATCATGGTGTCAGCGAGCATGGCAAGGATGCCTCCGGCAGCCAATGCCAGGATGGCACCGACCATGTTGGCCGAGAGCCCGCCGAGAAGGCTGTAGCCCGCCACCGCCGCCCCGCTGGTAACCGCCGCGGCCACCGTCCAGACGCCCATCACGTATCGGCGCGATCGGCCCTCCTGTCGCATCCCGACCGAGCTGCTGATGCTCTCCGGCAGGTTGGCCATGAAGACGGCCGCCAACAATACGGCGCCCAGCTTCTGCCCCTCGGCGTGCAGGCTGATCCCGATCGCGGCGTTCTCAGGAATGCCGTCGAGGATTGCGCCGATCAGCAGCGCCGTGCCACTGATCGCAGCGGCTCGCTTTGTTTCCGGTTGGCGAGCCGCGTCCGGCCGCACGTCGCGGGCGAGCCGGCCCTCACGCTTCGGCGATCGTGCGGCCATGCGGTTCAGGATGGAGGCGGTGACGACGTAGATGACCGCGCCGCTCAGGAACCCGCCGACCACGTAGGACTCCGCGCCGGTCTCGAAGGCCTCCGCCGTGAGCTCGAAGGTGAGCGCCGACACGAGCACGCCGCAGCCAAAGGCCATGATGCCGGCCACGATCCGCCGCGGTGGCTCGACGAGCAGGCCGATCACCGCTCCGATCAGCAGGCCCGAGCTGGCCAGAACGCCGTACAACGCCGCTTGGAGCATCCGCCCCCTTCCCGTCAGACGAAGCCACGATAGCGCGAGTGGCAGCGCCAGCTCGACCAGCGCCACCTCGACGCGCTGAGCCGGCCGCCGTACCGCGCCTGGGATCGTGACGCCTGGCGCCGGTGTCAGGTCGTCTTGGCTGTGTCCCGATCCTTCGGCGAAGAGGCGTTGACCGCGACCGTCAGAAGATCGGCGCCGATGCTGCGGACCGCTTCCACCGCGATCGTGGTGCTGACACCGCCGACACCCAGGACGCCACCCCGGTGAGCGACGAGCCGCCGGACGCGCCCGGTCGCCGGATCGAGGTCGATCGACTGGAGAAGGCCGATCAGCGTGCCCCCGTCATCGACGACCTTGAGCTTGAGGAGCTGGCTGAGCCGCGGCAAGCCGTCGAAGGTGCCACCGGCGCTTGCCATCTGCGTCACCTGGCTGCTGTCGACGGTCACGGCGTCAGCGCCGAGGTTGCGCACCTGGTCGAACGGGATGACGAAGTTGGTGCCCTCGCCGCGGACCTGCAGGGCCGCCACCCGAAAAGGCTCCGAGTCGAACACGACATCGGTGATCGGCCCAAGGCGAGCAGCCTCCGCCACCGACACGATCGTCATGCCGTTCAGTCTTGCTGCGTCCATCAGGACTCCTGCTTCTGTTCGCTGACCGCTGCCCGCGGAACGAAAGGGCGTCACGCGTCCTGCGGAGCCCCGGCTTCCAGACCTGTTTGGTGAACCATCGGATCGAGGCGGACCGGTGCCGAGATCAGTATGACCAGTCGTGCGATTCGGACGTTGTGCAACGCTAACCTGAGAGGCGATGAGGCCGCCTCGGCACGTCCTCGCTGCCTTCGGAGCGGAGGGTTCGCCCGAGCTGCTCCAGGGCGGAACGGGACGCTCCTGGCGAGTCGGCTCGCTCGTCATCAAGCCACTGGACTGCTCCGCCAGTGAGCTCGCCTGGCAGGCCGAGGTGATTTCGTCGATCGAGCAGGACGCCTTCCGCGTGGCGCGGCCACTTCCAGATGCGGTCGACGGGTGGGCGGCGTCCGAATACGTCGTCGGGGAGCACCGGCCGCAGCGGTGGCGGGAGATCATCAGCGTCGGCGAGCGGTTCCATGTCGCCCTGGCCAACGCGCGGAAGCCGCACGCGATCCTCGATGCCCGCGTCGATCCATGGGCTGTCGGCGACCGCGTGGCTTGGAACGAAGCGCCATTTCCCGAGCTGGACGACGTGCTCTCGGCGCTCGAGCCAGTCGACGCGCCGAGTCAGCTCATCCACGGCGACCTCACCGGCAACGTGCTCTTCCACCACGAACTGCCGCCCGCCATCATCGACTTCGCGCCGTACTGGCGGCCGACCGAGTTCGCGTCCGCGATCGTCGTCGCCGATGCGCTCAGCTGGGAAGGGGCGCCGGCCGAGCTCGCGCATGTCGTCGACCCTCAGTACCTGCTCCGCGCGCTGGTGTACCGAGCCGTGACGACCCGGTTGACCGGTCACGCTGGACCGATCGCGGAGCTGGACCTCGCCCGGAGAATCGTCGCCACGTCCCCGCGACGATCGAGCTGACTCCGTGGCCTTGGGGCCCTGGGCTTCGTCCCTCGTCTCGAGCGCTGATATGCGGCTGCAATGTGCAAGCGCTTGAATGTTAGGTCTGGTGGCTCCCGGCCCTTCGTAGGATGCGCCGTGTAAGCGCTTACAACACGAGAGTACATGGCGAGGACGACGCCCACGATCTACCAGGTCGCTCGCCGGGCGGGCGTGTCGATCGCGACGGTCTCCCGGGTGCAGGCGGGCCACCGGGCGGTCACGCCGGCCACGCGAGCGCGTGTGCGACAGGTGATCGACGAGCTCGACTACCGGCCGAGCCGGTCCGCGCGTGCGCTGGCCGGCCAAGCTCACGATGCGACCGGCATCGTCTTTCCGGATCTCTCCGGTCCGTACTACTCGGAAGTCATCCTCGGTTACGAGGAGCGCGCTTCCGAGGCCGGCCAGAGCGTCTTCATCCTCGGCACGCACGGCCGTGCTCGCTCGAACGAGCAGGCGCTCGAGCTCGCGGATCGCGTCGACGGGCTCGTCGTGATGGGTCGCACCGTGGATGACGCCGTGGTCGAGCGGATGCAGGCGGCGGGCATCCCGGTGGTCATGCTCGCCCGGCCACCCGTCGCCGCCACGGACACCGTGCGCGCCGAGAACGAGGCGTCCGCCCGAGCGCTCACCGAGCATCTGCTCGACCACGGTCATCGGTCGTTCGCCTTCCTCGGCGATCCGGAAGGGTCGCCCGACGTCTCGGAGCGCTACCTCGGCTTTTGCGCCGCCCTGCGTGCAGCCGGAACGGGCGTTCCGCCTCGTCCCGTGCCGTGCGGGTTCCGGGAGGCCGAGGGCCACCGGGCGGCCGCCGCGCTCCTCGACTCCGGCCCGCCGGCGGACGCCATCGTCGCCGCCAATGACGAGATCGCGATCGGTGCGGTGCGGGCGGCGCGCGAACGCGGCCTGAGGGTGCCCGAGGACATCGCCATCACCGGCTGGGACGACATCGCGCTCGCCGAGCACGTCCGGCCGGGCCTGACGACCGTGCGGCAGCCGCTGCGCGAGCTCGGGGCGACGGCGGCAGCGCTCCTGACCGAACGCATCCGGGGCACGCGCACCGAGCCCCGCCACGTGCTTCTTCCCACCGCGCTCGTCGTCCGGGCGAGCTGCGGCCCCCATCCCGAGCAGGAGGAGAGACGATGAACGAGCAGATTCATGCTGGTCCGGCAGACCGGCGGCGGACGGGAGCCACGACACGGATCGCGGCCATCCTGGCTAGCGTCGCGCTGCTGGCCGCGGCCTGTGGGACGAACGACGGCGGCGGGCGTGGCTCCGGCTCGCCCGCCGGCTCTCGAGCGGACGCATCGGGCAGCCCGGGCGCCAGCCCGGGCGCCAGCGCAGGCGGCAGCCCGGGCGCCAGCGCGGGCGGCAGCCCCGCCGCTGATCTGTCGGGCGAGCTGACCGTCTGGGGCATGGGCAACGAGGGCACCAAGCTCCAGGTCCTCGCCGATGCCTTCATGGAGGAGAACCCGAACGTCACGGTGAAGGTCACCCCGATCGACTGGGGCCAGGCGATCACCCGGCTGCAGACGGCCATCGCCGGCGACCAGACACCGGACGTCAGCCAGATGGGCACGGACATGATGGGTCAGTTCGTCGAGACGGACGCGCTCGAGCCGGTCCCCGCTGACATCGACCCGGCGCAGTACTTCGAGAGCGCCTGGAACACCGGGGTCGTCGACGGGACGGCGTACTCCGTGCCGTGGTACGTCGAGACGCGGCTTCTCTACTACCGGACCGACGTCGCCGAGAAGGCGGGCATCACTGAGCCGCCGGCGACGTGGGACGAACTGAAGGCCATGGCCAAGGCCATGAAGGAACAGGGCGGCGCCGAATGGGGACTGTCGCTCGGCACCAAGAACTGGCAGGAGTACCTCCCGTTCGTCTGGTCCAACGGCGGCGACGTCATGGACGACAGCGGCGCCTTCACGCTCGACAGCCCGGAGGCCGTCGAGGCGCTCACGTACTACGACAGCTACTTCGAGGAGGGCCTCAGCCCCAAGGAGGTGCCGGAGGGCTTCGACATCACGCCGGCCTTCGTGGCGGGGACGCACCCCATGTTCTTCTCGGGCCCCTGGCACCTCGGCCTGATCGAGGAGGCCGGCGGAGCCGACATCGAGGGCAAGTGGGCGATCGCGCCTATGCCCACCAAGGAGTCGGCGACGTCGTTCGTCGGCGGCAGCAACCTGACCGTCTTCAAGGGCTCGGACAACAAGGACGCGGCCTGGGCGTTCGTGAAGTTCCTCTCGCAGCCGGACACCCAGGTGGCCTGGTACCAGGAAGCGACGGTGCTCCCGGCGGTCCAGGCAGGCTGGGACGATCCGGCCCTCGCCGATGACGAGAACCTCGCGGTCTTCGGCGAGCAGCTGCAGGACACCAAGGCACAGCCGGCCATCTCGACCTGGAGTGAGGTCGCGGAGGCGCTGAACGCCTCGCTCGAGCGGCTCACGACGGGCGACGCGGATCCGCAGGCCGTGGCCGACGAGATGCAACAGGCGGCCGAAGGCATCGGCACCGGAGGCTGACGTGGCGACCGGTCTGGCCCACCAGCGCCCCACCGCGGCCGCTCCGGCGGCCGCGGGCCGGTCCAGGCTCCGCGAGGACCTGATCGGCTGGTCGTTCGCCGCTCCCTTCGTGATCCTCTTCGGCGTGTTCCTGGCCGGACCGATCCTCGTCTCGTTCCTGCTCAGCTTCACGAGCTTCGGGCTGCGCGACCTGCGCAACCCGATCGGGACGTCGTTCGTGGGGCTGGACAACTATCTCCAGCTCATCGGGGACGAGACCTTCCGGGCGGCCCTGTTCAACACCGCCTACTTCGTCTTGGTCGGCGTCCCGCTCACGCTCATCCTCGGCCTGGTAATTGCCAACGCCCTGAACCGCGGCGTCACGCGGCTGCGCACGTTCTTCCGCGTCGGCTACTACATCCCGGTGATCACGAGCATCGTGGCCATCGCCGTCATCTGGCGGTTCCTGCTGAACCCCGATGTGGGGCTCATCAACCTGAGCCTCGAGCGGTTCGGCATCCAGGGGCCCAACTGGCTGGGCGACCCGGTGCTGGCGATGCCGTCGATCATCGCCATGGCCGTCTGGCGCAACCTCGGCTTCGCGATGATCGTCTTCCTCGCCGGTCTGCAGGCGATCCCCGCCTCGCTCTACGAGGCCGCCTCGATCGACGGCGCGACGCGCTGGCAGGCCTTTCGCCACGTGACCGTGCCGATGCTCCGGCCCACGATCCTGTTCCTGACCGTGATCACGACGATCGGCTACCTGCAGCTCTTCGAGGAGCCGTTCGTGATGACTGGCGGCGGCCCGCTGGACAAGACGCTCTCGATCTCGATGTACATGTACGAGGAAGGCTTCACGTTCTTCCACCAGGGCTACGCGGCGGCGATCGCGTACGTCCTGTTCGTGCTCGTGGCGTTCGTTGCGCTGCTCCAGTTCCGGCTCATCCGGACCGAGACGTAGGAGGCCCGCGATGAGCGCTGTTCCCGGCTCCGACCGCCTGCCCGCGGGTCTTGGCACGGCGACTGCCGCGCGAGGACAGTCCCGAGGGAAGCCCGGCGCCAGCACCAACTGGCTCCTCTACGCCCTGCTGCTGCTCGGCCTCCTCCTCGTGGTGGGCCCGTTCGTGTGGATGCTGCTCGGCTCGTTCAAGCCGCAGGGGGAGTTCCTCCGCAACCCGCCCACGTTCCTGCCCAGCGCGCCGACGCTCGACAACTACGGGCGGCTCGTCGAGCGGCTCGACTTCCCGCGCTTCTTCTTCAACTCGACCCTGGTCGCGACCGCGGTCACGGTCGGCAACCTGATCTTCTGCCCCATGCTGGGCTACGCCCTCGCGAAGCTGCGCTGGCGGGGCAAGAGGATCGTGCTGGCGGTCGTGCTGGCAACCCTGATGGTGCCGGCCGGCGTGACCCTGATCCCGAACTTCGTGCTCATGAGCTCGCTGGACCTGGTCAACACCTATCCCGGGCTGATCCTGCCGTTCCTCGCCGGGCCGTTCGGCGTCTTCCTCATGCGCCAGTTCATGCAGGGCGTGCCGGACGAGCTCCTGGAGGCCGCCCGCATCGACGGCGCCAGCGAGTGGCGCACGTTCTGGAGCGTCGTCATGCCGCTCGGCGCGCCGGTGCTCGCCACGCTCGGCATCCTGACGTTCCTGGGCAGCTGGAACGGCTTCCTCTACCCACTGATCATGGCCACGGAGCCGGAGATGTACACGCTGCCGGTGGCGCTGGCGACGTTCGCCACCGGGCAGTTCCAGGCGGACCACGGAATGCTCATGGCGGGCTCCGTGATCCTCGTCGTGCCGGTGCTGATCGTGTTCATCCTCTTCCAGCGCTGGATCACCGAAGGAATCGCCACCACTGGGCTGAAGGGATGACGCCACACCTGTCCACCCGTGCCAACAGACCGAAAAGGGGTTCCCGATGACCGTCCGACGCGCCCTGTCCCTGCTCCTGACCGCCCTGCTGTCGACGGCGCTCGTCGCTCCCTCGGTGGCTGCCGCGGACCTCTCGGTCGCCCAGCGACGGGTCCTGCGCGCGTATGCCGAGGACACCTGGCAGTCGTTCGCCGCGATGACCAACCCCGAGACCGGCTTGACTTCGGACAACATCAACGCGGACACGCTGGTCCGCGCGGGCTACACCTCGCCGACGAACATCGGCAGCTATATCTGGAGCACGCTCGCGGCGCGCGACCTCGGGATCATCACGCCAACGGAGGCCCGCGAGCGCATTGCGGTGACGCTGGAAACCCTGGCCTCCATCGAGCGCCACGAGGACAGCGGGATGTACTACAACTGGTACGACCCCGACACCGGCGCGAAGCTCGTCACGTGGCCAGCCGACGGGAGCACCGTCTACCCGTTCCTCTCGAGCGTCGACAACGGCTGGCTGGCGGCGGCCCTGATCATGGTCGGCAATGCCGTTCCGCAGCTGCGCGAGGAGTCACTGGCCATCTTCGACCAGATGGACTTCTACTTCTTCTACGACGAACGCGCCGGCCTCCTGCGTGGCGGCTTCTGGCCGGATTTGCCCCCGGGCCAGGGCGGGGGCACCGGCGGGCGGAACAACGAGACGGGCTACACCGGGCATCACTACGGCGCGCTCAACACGGAGCCGCGGATCGCGAGCTACATCGGCATCGCCTACAACGGGATCCCCGCCACGCACTACTTCAAGATGTGGCGCACATTCCCCGACAGCTGCGACTGGAGCTGGGCGGAGATGGGTCCGGACGGCGTCACCCGCACCTACCTCGGCGTCGACGTCTACGAGGGCCACTACAGCCACCCGGACGGGCTGAACATCGTGCCCAGCTGGGGCGGCTCGATGTTCGAGGCGCTCATGGTCCCGCTGCTCGTGCCGGAAGAGGAATGGGGCGCCCGGAGCTGGGGCGTCAACCACCCGCTCTACGTCCAGGGCCAGATCGAGCACGGGCTCCAGGCCGACGAGGCGGACTACGGCTACTGGGGGTTCTCGCCCTCGAACAACCCGGACGGCGGCTACCGCGAGTACGGCGTCGACTGGATGGGCATGGAGCCGAACGGCTACGCGTCCGACCAGGAGCGAACGTACGTTGACTACGGGTTCGCGGACCCGGACGGAACGGGCTACTGCCTGGGTCGCGAGCCGAAGCCGGAGCCGACCGACTACGGCCGCGGCGTCGTGACGCCGCACGCTTCCTTCCTCGCCCTCGACTACGATCCCGACGCGGCGCTCGAGAACCTCGCCAACCTGCGCAGCGACTTTGATGCGTACGGCTGGGGCGGCTTCTACGACGCGATCGACGTGGTGACTGGCACGGCGTCGCGTTACTACCTGGCCCTCGACCAGGGCATGGTCATGGCCGCGATCGCCAACGAGCTGCGCAACGACAAGCTCCAGACGTACTTCACGAAGGGCGCGATCACGAAGGTGATCCGCCCGATCCTCGCGCCCGAGGAGTTCACCGCCGGCACGCTGGAGTAGTGGACCGCGGGACGACGCGCCGATGACGGCGGAGGCGGAGCCCGAGGGTCTCGAAGCGTCGCAGACCCGGTCGGCGGGCCCCGCTCCGCTTCCCGGGCCGGCCGCTCCGCATGCCCGCGAGGACTGGGAGCGTCGGATCGGCGTCCGATCGGATCCGGCCGTCCAGCCGCGGGCCGTCGAACCGCGGCTGCCGCCGCCCGCGGGCCTCACCGCCCGGAACGGTCGCGGTGCCGTCACGCTGTCCTGGTCGGCGGTGGCCGGCGCGTCCGGCTACCTCGTCCATCGCGCCGCATCGGCCGTCGGTCCGTGGTCGCCGCTCGACCACGGCGGCGGCGATGTGCTGGCCGTGCCGGCGACCGTGTACACGGACACGCTTGCCGAGCCCGGCCGGGAGGCGTGGTACGCGGTGGCCAGCGTGACCACCATCGAAGCCCCGGGCGGTGACGTGTCCGGCGGCTTGGCGGCCGTGCCCCGCGATCAGGGCGACGCCCGTGTCTGGGTGGCGGTTGACGCGGCCGCCTCCGGCGCGCCGCTCCATCGACCATGGCGGCCGATCATCGGCTCCGAGCACCTGTCGATGCTCTGCCGCGGCACGAACGAGCAGAATTTCGACGTCGGCGCGGAACTCGGGGAGGCGCTGCGCCTGGCACACGAGGAGCTGGGCGTCGTCGCCGTGCGCGCCCACGGCGCGCTGCTCGACGAGCTGCGGGTCTACCAGGAGGTCGACGGCCAGCCAGTGCACGACTTCTCTCGGCTGGACGCGGTGTACGACCGGCTGCTGGAGCTCGGCCTGCGGCCGATCGTCGAGCTGTCGTTCATGCCGCGCGACCTGGCCTCGGACCAGACGCGCACCGTCTTCGACTATCGCGCGATCATCTCGCCGCCCCGCGACTGGGACCGCTGGGGTGCCCTCGTCGGCGGCCTGGCGCGTCACCTCGTCGAGCGCTACGGGATCGACGAGGTTGCCGGGTGGGGCTTCGAGGTCTGGAACGAGCCGAACCTCGTGGTCTTCTGGACCGGCTCCCAGGCCGACTACTTCCAGCTGTACGACGTCTCGGCGCGCGCGATCAAGGCGGTCGACCAGCGGCTTCGCGTTGGTGGGCCCTCGACCGCTGCCGCCGGCTGGATCGACGGGCTGCTGGCCCACTGCGACCGGTCCGGCGCGCCGATCGACTTCCTCTCCACCCACACCTACGGCAGCCCGCCGCTCGACCTGCGCCCGATCACCGCGGCGCAGGGCAGGCCCGACCTGCCGATCTGGTGGACGGAGTGGGGCGTCTCGCCGACCCACTTCGCGATCGTCAACGACGGTGTCTTCGGCGCCCCGCTCGTCGTCGCCGGCATGAAGGCCGCGGCGGAGCGCGGCGAGGCCCTGGCCTACTGGGTCGCGTCCGACCATTTCGAGGAGCTCGGAACGCCGCCGCGGCTGTTCCACGGTGGCTTCGGCCTGCTCAGCGTGGGCAATCTCCGCAAGCCCCGCTGGTGGGCGCTGGCGATGCTCGAGCGACTCGGCGATGACGTGATCCCCTGTGAGCTGCGGGGCGACGGCGCGGGTGGGCTCGTCGACGCCTGGGCCACTCGCGGGTCCGACGGGCGAGTCGCGATCGCGGTCTGGAACGGCACCCTCGACCAGTCCAAGGCGGCGGGTTCGCCGCTTCTGGAGCGCGACGTGACCCTGAACGTCGACGGCCTCGAGAGCGGCCTGGCGTACGAGCTGCGGCACCACCGGCTGGACGCCCGGCACTCGAACATCCTCGCCGTGTGGGAGAGCCTCGGCGCACCCGACTGGCCGGACGATGCGACCTGGCGAACGCTGCGCGACGCGAACCGTCTCGAGCTGCTCGAGCCGCCGCGCACCGTGGTGCCAGATGGCGGATTCGTCGAGCTGGCGTTCGCCTTGCCGATGCCATCCGTCTCGCTGGTGGACCTGGTGCCGGTCGCCGGCACCACGCCCCCCACCTGATCGCTGGAACACCGCTGACGGACGCCAGCCCGCCGCCGGGGCACCGCTTCCGTTGCCCCGTTCGACACGGGGTCCTATGCTCAAGCGGCTCGCTCCTGGGCGGAGGACGCGACGCCGCTCCGTCTCGCGGGAGATCCCGATCATGGAGGGCCTGGCGATGACTCGAGACCGGCTGCTGGATCCACGGTCCCGCGCGACGAGGTTCCGCCGTTTGCGCGTGGTGCCGGCCGCCGGATTGGCGGTGGCGCTCGTGCTCGGCGCCTGCCAACCGGCTGGGACCTCCTCCGGGCCGTCCGGGGGCGCCTCGAGCTCCCCAGCCGCGAGTGCCAGCGCGGCCGGCGGGACCACGCAGCTCTCGATCGCCACGGGCGGCACCGGCGGCGTCTACTACCCGCTCGGAGGCGGTTTCTCGCAGGTCATCCGGAAGTACGTCCCGGGCTACGACGCGACCGTCCAGGAGACGAACGCGTCCGTCGACAACATGCAGCTCATCGGGGGTGGCGGTGCGGACCTCGCTCTCGTCCTCGGCGATACGGCGGCCGACGCCGTCGAGGGACGGGGCGAGTTCGAGAGCGGGCCGGTGGAGGCGTGCACGCTCGGCCGGCTGTACGACAACTTCACCCAGGTCGTGACCAGCTCGGACACCGGGATCACGAGCATCGAGGATCTGCGCGGCAAGCGCGTGTCGCTCGGCTCCACTGGATCCGGCACCGAAGTGATCGGCCTGCGCATCCTCGAGGCGGCCGGGATCGACCCCGACACGGACATCGAGCGACAGCAGCTCGCGGTCGACGAGACGGTGAATGGGCTCCGTGACGGCACGGTCGACGCCGGATTCTGGTCCGGCGGGCTGCCGACCGCAGCGCTGACCGAGTACGCCACGACCGGCAAGCTGGTCGTCATCCCGACAGCCGAGTACACCGAGAAGGTCGCCGCGACGCATGGCCCGTTCTACCTGTCTGCGGAGATCCCGCCCGACACCTACAGCGGCCAGACAGCGGCCGTGCCCACGATCGTCGTCCCGAACGTCCTGGTCGTGAACACGAGCATGCCGGAGGAGCTGCAGCGGCAGATCACCGAGGCGATCTACGGACACAAGGACGAGCTGGTCGCCGTGCACCCGGCGGCGAATGCGCTCGACGCCAGCACCGCCGGGGACGTCGAGTTCATGGACGTCTGCCCGGGAGCCAGGGCGTACTTCGACACGCAGGGCTGATCGCGTGGCAGGCCGGGTACGCCGGCCGATCGTCGGCGCCCTGCTCCTCGTCGCGGCGGTCACGGGCAGCGGCCCGGTCGCCGCACGGCCGGGCGCGGACATGCTCCTCCGCGACCAGCATGGAACCGTCCTCGCCCGGATCAGCCTGCCCGAGGGCAGTCGCATCACCCTGCGGTATCGCAACTCGCTGTACGGCTCGGTGGCAGAGGAGCGGTTCGTGGTACAGAAGCACGCCCTCCGGCTCGTGGAGCTTGCCGCGGATGAGCGCGCCGTCCTCGACGAGTACTACGTGGTCGATCACCCGGTCGAGCGGACCGAACCGGGGGACGCGCGGGCGTGGCGTGGCACGCCCCGCGATGCCCTGGCGCTCCAGCGTCTGGCAGTCGCCGCCACGGACCTCGGCAAGCGCACGCTGATCGTGCCCGGCCGGAGCCCGATCGACCTGTGGCGGCTCGTCGACGATCGGCAGCCCACGGTGTTCATCGCGCTCCAGCCGTCGGGATGAGCGGACCCGATCTGCCCCGCGGCGTGTCGCCGGACGAGGCGATGCCCGACCAGCAGGCGATCCTGGCGGAGTACGAGGCGGAGAAGCCTAGGAGACGGCTGTCGGGCATGCCGCTGCGGTTCGTCCAGGCCATCAGCGTCGCCCTCTCGCTGTACAGCCTGGTGTGGGTCTTCAGGCCGGTGCCGACCCAGGTCTATCTCCCGGTGTTTTTCGGCGGAGCGCTGGCACTGACGTTTCTCGTCTACCGCGGCTGGGGGCGTCCGGATCAGGCCCGGGCAGACGACCGGCCCGACAATCCGGGGCCGCTGGACTGGGCGCTGGCGGGCCTGGCGGTGGTTCCGATCGCCTACATCGTGCTCGATTGGCAGCAGTTCTTCCGCCGCTCGATCGTGCCGACCGAGCTCGATCTGGTGATGGGCACGCTCGTCATCCTGTTGGCCATCGAGGCTGCCCGCCGGACCGTCGGATGGGTGGTGCCCGTCGTGGTCGTCGCCTTCCTCGCCTACGCGATGGTCGGGCCGTTCGTCCCGGCGCCATTCAACACCAGCAGCTTTGCCTGGCCGCGCCTGGTCGGCCACAACGTGATGAGCACGGCCGGCATCTTCGGGGTGCCGTTGGAGGTCGCCGCCACCTACATCATCCTGTTCACGATCTACGGCGCGGTCCTCGAGTATTCGGGCGCCAGCCGCTTCTTTCTGGACCTCTCACTGGCCGCTTTCGGCCGCTCGCGCGCCGGCCCCGGGCGAACCGTGACGGCGGCGGGCTTCCTGCTCGGGACGGTGTCCGGCTCCGGCGTCGCCACCACGGTGACCCTGGGAGGCGTGGGCTGGCCGCTCCTGCGGCGCGCCGGCTACCCGAAGGAGGAAGCCGGCGGCGTGCTGGCGGCGGCCGGCATCGGTGCGCTCCTCTCGCCGCCGACGCTCGGCGCGGCGGCCTTCTTGATCGCGGAGCTGCTTGGCGTCTCGTACCTGGAGGTGCTCGTCTGGGCCACCGTTCCCACGCTGCTCTATTACCTCGGGATCATCCTCGCGATCGAGATGGACGCCCGTCGCTATCGAACCCAGATGGTGTCGGTCGACCTGCCGCCGGCGCGCCGATTGCTCCTGCGCTACGGCTACCACTTCGCCTCGCTCTTCGCGATCGTGGTGTTCCTGGCGATGGGCATGACGGCGTTCCGGGCCGTCGTCCTCGCGACGTTCCTGCAGGTCGGGCTGAGCTTCCTCGATCGGCGGAGCTGGATGACTCCGCGACGAAGCCTCCACGCCCTTGCCGACGGCGCGCTCGGCGCGCTGCCGATCGTCGGGGTGATGGGCATCGCCGGCGTGATCGTCGGCGTGATGACGCTGACCGGATTGGGCCTGAAGCTGGCCGACATCATCGTTGGCTTCGCCGGCGGCACGCTCGTCCTGACCGCGCTCTTTTCGGCGATCGCGATCGTCATTCTCGGGCTGGCGGTTCCGGTGACGGCAAGCTTCATCATCTCGTGGGTGATCATCGGTCCGGCGCTCCGCCAGCTGGGCGTCCCGGATCACGCCGCGGCGATGTTCATCTTCTACTACGCGGTCCTTTCGGAGGTCTCGCCGCCGACCGCGCTCTCACCGTTCGCCGCGGCGGCGATCACGGGCGGCAGACCGGTGCGGACGATGTGGCTCACGTGGAAGTACACGCTGCCGGCCTTTCTGGTGCCGTTCGCGTTCGTTCTCACGCCGGGTGGCGAGGGGCTGCTGCTTCAGGGCGGACTGCCGACGATCCTCGTCGCGACGGTCGCCGGGGGTTGTGCCGTCGGGGCGCTCGCCGTGGCGACGGGGGCCTGGCTCGTCGGCCCGGCGCGGCGCCCGGAGCGCGCGCTGTTCGGGCTGGGCGCGATCTCGCTGCTCGTGATCAGCCCGGTCGCGATGCTGATCGGCGCCGCGGCGATCGTCGCCGGCCTGGCCATCCACCTCGCCACCCGCGCACGATCTGCTCGTGCTGCGTCCGCGTAGAGCGATCGTGAAGTTGGGTTGGTTGACCCTACGGTCGCAGATGACGGATCGGCGATGAGGATCCGGGCGGCCGTGCTGACGCAATCGGGTGCCGCGCGGCCATACACGGACACCAGGCCCCTGTCGGTGGAGGAGGTCGAGCTGCGCGCGCCGGGACCGGGTGAGGTCCTGGTGCGGATCGGAGCGGCGGGCCTGTGCCACTCGGATCTCTCGGTCGTCGACGGGTCTCGGCCCCGTCCCTTGCCAATGGTCCTCGGCCACGAGGCATCCGGCGTGGTCGAGGCGATCGGGCCCGGCGTCGCCGAGGTCGTGCCGGGCGACCAGGTCGTGTTCTCGTTCGTGCCCACCTGTGGACGCTGCGGGTCATGCCTGTCCGGGCGCCCGGCCCTGTGCGAGCCGGGAGCGCGCGCGAACTTGGCCGGCACGCTGTTGACTGGCGGCCGGCGGCTGGCCCGGGCGGACGGCGGCCTGCTCAACCATCACTTGGGCGTCTCGGCGTTCGCCGATCATGCCGTCGTGGTCGAGGGCTCGGTGGTGAAGGTCGACCGGGCCATTCCGCCGGAACGGGCCGCCCTCTTCGGCTGTGCCGTCCTGACCGGCGTCGGCGCCATCGTCAACACGGCCGCGGCCGAACCTGGCTCTTCGGCCGTGATCTTCGGCCTGGGCGGTGTCGGCTTGAGCGCAGTCATGGGCGCTCGACTGGCGGGCTGTCATCCGATCGTGGCCGTGGACCTGCTCGCGGCCAAGCTCGACCTGGCGCTGGACCTCGGGGCAACTGATGCCGTCCGCGCGGACGATGCCGGGGCGCTCGATGCGATCCGGGCGATCACCGGCGGCGGCGGCCAGACGGTCGTCGAAGCCGCCGGCAACGCTTCGGTTCTCGCTCAAGCGTATGCGGCGACACGGCGCGGCGGCCTGACCGTGTCGACCGGGCTGCCGGACCCGGCTCAGGAGCTGAGGATCCAGGCGATCAGCCTCGTCGTCGAGGAACGAACCCTGAAGGGATCGTTCATGGGTTCCGCCATCCCACGGCGCGATGTTCCGCGCTTCATGGCCCTTGCCGAGGCCGGACGGCTGCCCGTCGAACGTCTCATCAGCGGCACGCTGGCGCTCGAGGAGATCAACGCCGGCTTCGACGACCTCGCTGCCGGGACCGTCGTGCGCCAGATGGTCAGGTTCTAGAGGCGGCCGTCCGCAGTCGGGCGGGCAGGGCGACATGGGCGATTTGCCAAGCGCGGCGGGTCCCGCCACCATGTCGAGATGCGACACATGCGATCCGCGCCCGCCGCCGCCTTCGTCCTGCTCGCGCTCCTGGCAACGGCGTGCTCGAGCGGCGCCGCGTCACCGTCCTCGGCCACCTCCGCGACGGCGTCGGGGCCGCCCTCGACTGGCCCGGCCAGCGCCTCGGCTGCTGCCTCCGTCCCGCCGCCGGCGGCATCGGCCTCAGCCGCCGCGTCGGGCGTGACCGTCGACTCCGCGGAGGCGGCCGCGCAGCTCGTGATCTCGCAGGATCCGCTGTTCGCCGGCTTCGGGCCGCAGGACCCGAACATGATCGGGCAGTGTTGCTGGTACGAGGCCACCGAGTCCGGCAATGGCTACGAGGTCCTGGTCCACGCCGGCTGGGGCGACTGCCCGTCCGGCTGCATCAACAAGCACGAGTGGACGTTCACGGTGTCGCGCGACGGCGCCGTCGAGCTGACCGGCGAGACCGGCGATCCGATCCCGGCCGGCGGGGTGCCAGCCGGCTGAGCCGCGGCGGCCACGGGCGCGTCACCGGCTGCCTGTCGCGTTCGCGCCGGCCTGTGCGACCGCAACCACGATGTCGCTGGAGCCGCGCCCTCAGAGTTGAGGAACCCGCCGGGTCATCCCATGGTCGAGCGAACGGGTCACTGGATGAGCTGGATGCCCAGCACGGCACCGTTGTCCGCCACAGGGTCGTACTCGCCAACTGGCCCCTGGATGACGTACTCGATGAACCAGCCCTTCAGGCAGCTCGTGCCGCCGTTGCCACCCACCGGCTGGCCGGGAGGACCGTTGCACTCAGGGGAATTGTTACCCTGGATATGGGCCTCGTCGAGCAGCATCGCCACGAACTTGGGGATGTGGTAGTAGCGGTTGTCGCCGTTGCCAGGATCCGTGCAATCCTGGGTCAAGCCGGAGGCCGGGATGGTCCTGCAGGTACTGTCGAACAGCGGGATCAGGACGACCTTGCCCGCGTAGGCGTTGACCTCGTTCTCGACGGCATTCGAGTTTCCGGGCGACGTCGGGATCCAGATCGGGATGTCGAACGCCCTGTTGCATGGGTTCGCGATCTGCTGCTTGAGGGTCCCCCCGCACCCGAAATCCAGCCAGCCCACGCCGCCGGGGCCCACCTTGCACAGCGGGTAGATGGCCTCATAGGTACCCACCCCCTGGTCCGCTTTGGCCGTTGCCAAGTCAACGATTGGCCAAAACGAGTTGGGATCTCCGATGATGATGTTGCCGTTGCCATCGCAATCGGTGACATTGACCGAGAAGGTGAGCGGCAGGATCCCGCACCCGGACGCGGCTGAGCAGACACCCAGGGCCTTGCCCGCCACGGCCGTGGCGTCCGCCCCGGTGTTCAGCTCCGTGATGCCGGCAATGCCCGCCAGGTAGGTCCGGAAGTTCCGGGTGCTCCTGACGTGGACGCCGTCCGCCTCGGCAGGGATGGCGCCGCTCGCGGGGACCGCCCCGAGGTCCGTGCCGTCGATGTCGACGTAGCGCGCCTCCTCGTAGGTCGTGTTGTTCGCCGCGAGCGACTGGTTGACGGCGGCCAGGACCGCCGTGTTGTCCTTCGTGTCGCCTGCTTTGTCCTGGAGCAGCACGGTCGCACCGGCCAGCGAGGCCGAATCCGAGGCGTTCTGCGTCCCACGCTGCTGTCCCCAGGCATTGCCGCCATCCAGGATGAGGCCGACCATCATGAGCATCGCCGTCAGGCCAATGGCCATCACGGCCAGGACCTGCCCACCCTCCGGGCGCCGATGTCTCGCTGGCACGGTCATGCTCGTCTCCGATTCAACTGGTCCCGGGCGTCACGGCTCACGGGCATGGGGACGGATTCGCGGTGGTGGGGCACACGAACTCGATCGGGTTGACACTTCGGGACGTGAGCACGATCGGTCCCACCACGCTCGAGATGCCGGGCGTGATCGGCTGGAACGTCGACGTCGTCTCGACGACCGCCAGGCAGCCGATGAGCTTCGGATCTGTGCCGCCGTTGCAGAGCGTCGAGGAAGCGGTGTTGGTACAGGAGAGCTGGGTCTCCGTGGTCGCCGTCTCCTCCTTGAAGCACAGCCGGAAGCCGTTCGGATCGGCATCGAGCGTGACGGCAGGCATCGACTGAAGGGTCGCGTCCCGCACGTTCGCCTCTGTCTGGTCGACCACGGCGAGCCGATCGCCCTGGCGGACGCCCTCCGCCAGCGTGCTGTAGGTGAAGATCGCCCGCCCGAAGTCGATGACCCCGAAGAGGATCAACAGCAGCAACGGCAGCAACAGGGCGAACTCGACCAGGCTCTGTCCGCGGTCTCGCCCGCGCTGCGATCGCTTCATGGTCCGACCGTGATCTGGGCGCCCGAGCACCCGCCGGCCGGGGCCACCAGGCCACCAGCGATCGACTGCGTGTTGATGAAGTAGTTGCCACTCCCAGGCGCGGTCTGGACCGTTGTGGTGAAGCCCTCGCCGTTCCAGACTCCCTGGGCGCTGTTCTTCTTGACACCGGTGAATGACGGCACCTTGCAGTCGATGACGACATAAGCCGGTCGGGTGAGGCTCGTGTTGTTGACCGTCAGCGTCACGTCGTAGCTCCGGCGCGTGGTGGAGCTGTACGTGTGCGCCACGGTCGATGAGCACGAGACCTGGGTGCCTCCGTCACCGAAGTCCCACAGGCAGGAGACCTTCGTTCCCGTCGTCGTGTTCGAGAAGTCGACCACGAGGCCCGGGAGGCCGACGATCCGGTTCTCGCCGGGGCTGCCCGGCGGTCCACCGCCCTGGGAGTCAGGTGGGCGCGGGATGCCATGGAAATTGACCGTGACGGGCGGCAGCGTCGGCGTCGGGGTCGGACCAGGGGTCGGGGTCGGACCGGGCGTCGGGGTCGGACCAGGGGTCGGGGTCGGACCGGGCCCGGGCGTGGGCGTGGGCAGCGGCGTCGGCGTCGGCGTCGGCGTGGGCGTCGGCGTGGGGCTGGGCACCGGCGTCGGGGTGGGCGTGGGGCTGGGCGAAGGCGTCGGGGACGGCTGGCCAACCGGGCCGATCGGGATCCCGTTCAACGCACCGCCGCGAATGGTGAAGAGCGCGGCCGCGCTGACCGGCAGGTCCGATCCGCCGAAGAAGGTGTCCATGAATGGGGTGATCAACCGGAACTGGCAGGTCAGCTCGACCCGCGCGTGACCTCCCACGGTGTACGTGTTCGGTGCCGGGTCCGGAAAGTTCGGGCCCGGAAGCGGTGTCGGAACGTCGCAGTCCCGCCCGGCCAGGTCGTTCATCATCAGCTGCTGATAGGTCGCCTGGATGGTGGGGTCACCCGTGCCCTGCCACCCGTCCGGATGCAGTGCCGCATAGTTCGCACCGATCTTGACCGCGTTGTTGAGCGTGATCCATTGCATGTACACGCGGCCGAAGTCGATCGCCATCAGCAGCACGAGCGCGATGAGCGGCAGCACGAGCGCGAATTCGGCGAGGCTCTGACCAAAAGCACCCCGACGACGGGCCGCGCGGCTGTCCGGCCGGGCGGTGGGGCGCCGTGGTGCAAGAAAGCGCATGGGTCCCTCGACGGGGCGGCGGTGAGGTGGGCCGGAATATGCGCGATCCACCTTGCAGGTCGCATTGCGCCGGTGCAGACGCGCATCGACCTATCGTGCGCCAGAGGCGGTGGGGCCACGCCACGCCGCGGTGGTGCGGTCACGCCGCCTGCGGCTACTCCTCGCCCGGCGGCTCGCCCGGCAGGACGATCGTGAACGCCGCGCCCGCTCGTCGTCGCCGGAGACGCGGATCGGCGTGGACAGGTCGCCGGCGGACACGCGATCCACCGCCGCCGCGATCGCCCGGAGTGGCCGGGTGACGTCGGACGCGATCACCCACGCCAGCAGGATGCCGATCAGGGCCGCGACGACGAGCGCGATGAGGAGCAGGCGCCCGAGCGTCGGATCGTCCGAGGAGGCGCCGGAGATCAGGTCGTTGATGAACAGTAGGGCGGCGAAGACGCCAAGGGGCAGGACGGCCGCGCCGACGAGGGCGATCGTCAGCCGTGCCCGGAACGAGAGCGGCGGTCCGATCCGCTCCGTCTCCGGCGGCGCGTCGACGGACTCGGCCGGTTCCGACCCGCGTTCGCGCCGCGGGTCGGGCTCGCGCCGCGGGTCGGGTTCGCGCCGCGGGTCAGGTTCGCGCCGCGGGTCGGGTTCCCGCCGCGGGTCCAGGGCCAGCCGGTCCACGGTTCAGGCCGGGCTCGGCCGGTCCACCGGCATATGGGTGTCGGTGGCTGCTGCCGAGTGGCCCCTAGTCGGCGCCGCGCCGCCTGTCGCGCCCGTTTTTGCCGGCGCGGCCTCCCGGGCGATCAACCGATAGCCCACGCCCCGGACCGTCACCAGGTGCGCCGGCCGGTTGGGCTCGACCTCGACCTTCTGGCGGAGGCGCCGCATCGTGACCCACACGTACGACGGGTCCGCCTGCTCCGTATCGGCCCAGCCGCGGAGGAGCAAGGTCTCGGTCGCGACGGTCTGCCCGATGTTGGCCGCGAGCGCGTACAGCAGGCGCGACTCCGTGGGCGTCAGCTGGACCTCCCGACCGGCGACGGTCGCGACGCGGCGATGCAGCTCCAGCGTGAGGTCCGGCCCCAGGACGAGCTGCTGGCGCGGGACCTTGTCGCCCAGGCGCCTGAGGACCCGGTTGATCCGGGCCCGCAGCTCCGGGTAGTGGTACGGCTTGGTGATGTAGTCCTCGGCGACCTCCTCGAGAAGGTCTGCCTTGCGGTCGCCGGCGTCGATCGCCGACAGGACGATGATCGGCAGGTCCGCGCGGCCCTAGATCTCCCGGGCGAGGGTCAGCCCGTCCATGCGCGGCATCATCATGTCGATGATCAGCAGGTCCGGCCAGCTGCCCTGCAGCCGGCGAAGGGCCTCGTCCCCGTCGCGCGCGGTGATTGCCTCGTAGCCGTCCGCCCTCAGCTGGTCGGCCAGGAGGACGAGCAGGCTCGGGTCGTCGTCGACGATCAGGATCCGGGGCGCGCCGCTGCCCCACGGGGCGCCCCGCTGCCCCACGGGGCGCCCGTGCCGGTGAACATTGGCCGAGGATAGCAGTGGGGATTCGGCGTTCCGGACGCGACGCCCGTCCGACGCAGCCGTGTCGTGCCCGCGGCGGCGCCTGGGGTGCTCACCTGCGCCTGTGTCGTTTACGAACCAGCTGCGTGGTATCCACCCGGCGGCGGCATCGTTGGTGTCGAATACGAGCCGCGTGCGTAAGCGGCACTTGACCGACGCGTGGTCGCTCGGCCGCCCTTGCCGGAGATGCGTCCAGCACGATCCCCACGCGTAGGTGATCCTGGATGGCTCTACTCGGCAGGCACGGGTCGGCGGGCCAGGCCGGCGCCCGTCGGGCGCGGGTGCGGCGGCCCACGGCGCCCGTCTGGCCACCCGTCCGGCGCCCCCGCGCAACTTGTCGAATACCACTCCGCGTGGTGGTAGACGGCGGGTTGTCAGGCCGACACGGGGCGCTCCTGCACAGCTGGGCCGGCCCGACCAGTCAGCCACCATCGGGGGTGGTACGTGGCGGGGTGGCGGTGGCTACCACTACGCGGGGTGGTCGATGACGAGGATCCGGGCGTCAAGGGCGCCTTGCACCATCCTGGCTGGTAGCTGGCAGAAGTGGGGCGGCGATCAGGGCGCCTTGGGGTTGACGAAGCGGCAGCGAGCGGCGACCGGGCAGCGCTCGTGCTCCGGGTTGCGGGCGTGGCAGATCCGCCGGCCGTGCTGGATGAGGTTGACGTGGGCCTCGTACATCTCGTCCGGCTCGAGCATCGCGAGGAAGAGCTCGTGGGCGTCGTCCGCGGTCGCCTTGGGCGGGATGAGGCCGATCCGCTTCGCGACCCGCTCGACGTGCCGGTCGACCGGCATGAGCGGCAGACCGAAGCAGAAGAGCAGCACGATCGACGCCGTTTTCTTGCCGATGCCGTCGATCTGGGTCAGCCAGGTGCGGGCGTCGGTCGCGGGCAGCTCGCCGAGGAACTCGAGGGAGTAGTCGCCCCGTGCCTCGCGGATCGTCCTGAGCGCCGACTGGAGGCGCGGCGCCTTCTGGTTCGCGAGGCCGCCAGGTCGAATCGCGTCGGTCAGTTCGTCGATCGGCGCGAACTCGACCGCGGCCCAGTCGGGGGCTGCACCCGGCGGTAGGCCCTCGCCGCCCCAGCCAGCGCCGAGGTGGTGCTCGACGACGAGGCCGGTGCCCGGGTATGCGCGGCGGAGGGCCTCGAACGCCTTCTCGGCGTTGATGTCGGCGCTGTTCTGGGTGAGGATCGTGAGGATCAGCTCGCTCGTGGGATCGAGCCGGCGCTCCCAGGTCGGGGTCCCGTAGAAGGAGGAAAGGCCCGCGCGGACGTCCTGCTGGAGGTTCGGGCGGTAGCGGGCGAGCCGGCGGACCCACGCCTTGACCGGATCGGGCTTCGCGCGCTTGCGCCTGGCGGGTGGCCGGCGAGAAGTCGCGGCGGGCGTTCGGCGCACCGCGGCGGTCAGGCCCGGAGCACCGGTTCCTGGCCTGGTCACCAGATCGTTTCGACGTCGTACTGGCCGATCCGCGGGTCGGCGGTCACGATCGGGATGCCCTCGATCTGGGCCTGCGCGACGAGGAGTCGGTCCCACGGATCCCGGTGGATCGGCGGCAGCGAGGCGGCTCGGAGCGCGTGGTTCAGCTCGACCGCCATCGCCGAAAGGCCATTCGCGGCCAGCCGGGAAGGGACATAGGTCGCTGCTGGTTCGGGGATCGCGAGGCGGCCGGTGCCTGCCTTCACCCCGATCTCGTAGGCGCTCGCGGCACTCACGTAGAGATCGTTCCGCCCGTCCTCCAGGATCTCGGCTCCCCGTGCGGACACCCGTGGATCGTCGAGCACCCACCACAGCAGGACGTGCGTGTCGATCAGCGCCCTCACTTGACCAGTTCGCGCATGGGATCATCGGGATGCATGTAGTCAGGATCGAATTCGGGCATCGGGTCATCAAAGTTGGGGTGGATGATCACCTTGCCCTTGTCCATCCCGGGGACGCGTTTGACGCCTCGGCCCTCGAAGGGAACCAGCATCGCCTGGGGAACGCCCGCCTTGGCGATGATGATTCGTTCGCCGGCCGCGGCGCGCGCGACCAGGCGCGAGAAGTGCGTCTTGGCCTCGTGGACGTTGACCGTCGCCATGCGCGGACGATGACTTAGTCGGCAGACTTAGTCAACTCAAGCAAGCGGGCGATCCGCTCACCGCAGCGCAGGAGTGGCGCGGCCCCCGCAGCCATCGCCTCCGCGACCGACTGCGGTCGTTCGACGACCGGGACCACGACGACGCCGAGTGACGCGAGCGCCTCGATGCCCTCCGGCGTCACGCCGCCGCCGACGGCGATCGTCGGTGTTCCACGTGCGTGCGCTCGACGCGCCACTCCCAGGGCCGTCTTGCCGAACGCCGTCTGTGCGTCGATCCGGCCCTCCCCGGTGATGACCAGGTGGGCCCGGCCGAGCTTCTGCTCGAACCCCGTCGCCTCCATCACGAGCTCGATGCCGGGAACGAGGTCCACCGTGTGGAACCAGTCCCTGACCGCCAGCAGCCCGAAGCCGGTCCCACCGGCTGCACCGGCCCCCGGCGCCTCACGCTCACGCCTCCCGGTCGCCTGCTCCAGGAGTCCGGCGTAGTGCCCGAGACCGCGCTCGAGGACGTCCACATCGGCAGCGTCGGCGCCCTTCTGCGGCCCGTACGTCGCCGCCGCCCCGTGCTCGCCGAGCAAGGGGTTGGTCACATCGCAGGCCATCCGCAGGTCGACCTGTGCCAGCCTTGGGTCGAGGCGTGACAGCTCGATTGTTTCGAGATCCTCGAGAACATCGGGCGCCAGGTCTGGCTGCTGACCGAACGGCCACGTGTACACCGCCCCGAGTGCCTTGAGGATGCCGGCGCCGCCATCGGTCGTCGCGCTTCCGCCGATCCCGATCGTGATCTGGCGGACGCCGGCGTCCAGCACGGCGCGAAGGACCTCGCCCGTCCCGTACGTGGTCGAGGACAGGGGCGCTCGTGCCGCGATGGGGACCCTCGACAGGCCGGATGCCTCCGCGAGCTCGACGAACGCGCGTGTCCCGTCCTGCGACTGCAACCAGGACGCATGGATCTGAACTCCGACCGGGTTCGTGGCACGGACCGACCTGCGGACCCAGCCGCCGGCCGCCTCGATGGCCACGAGCGTGCCCTCGCCGCCGTCGGCAAGCGGCGCCAGCAGGATCTCGTCGTCCGGTCGGGCTCGAAGCCAGCCGTCAGCGAGCGCGCGGGCCACCTCGACCGAGGTCAGCGAGCCCTTGAACGAGTCTGGCGCGATCAGGACGGTGAGCGGGTCCCGCCGCCGGTGCGGGTGGCTCGCGTCACGCCGCGTCATCGGCGGACCGGTTCGAGTTGAGCCCGTTTCGCATCACAACGCTGTCCATGACGGCTGCCGTAGTGGTGGCAGCGATTCGTGGGGCTTCGAGCGCCACTTGGCGCTGGATCTGCGCGCCTGACCTTATGGATATGCGGCCGGTCGCATACTGGCGGGTTGGCCAGGCAGGTCGGCGGCGCGTGATGGCCCGTTAGTGCCACAAATAGCACTGGCAGCACTATGGACGTGATCAAGCCGCGGTGTGCCGATACCGGCCCGACCGCAGCGCGTGGGTTCGCTGGCGTCGCTCAGGGCCGTGGCGCCCGCCGCTCACCGGAGCGCCGGCTCCGGCCGCGCCTCCACGCCCGCGGCGCTCCGCTTCTCGAGATACTCCGGGATCCGGATCATCGGCGGCCGTTCCTGGTCGGCCAGCTCGATGACCTCGAGCGACAACCGGCCGCGCCCGGAGCGTGGCAGCTTCATCGTCGATCCCATCTCCGCGAACAGACGGGCCCGCCGCCGCTCCTCCAGCCGCTTCATGACCGCCTGCAGGATCACGAACGACATGCGCGACAGCCCCTCGAGCTCCTGGTTGCGATGCACCCGCCGCTCGAGGTCGACCTGGCCGAGCCCCTCGATCCCCAGTCGCTCGGTGGCGTCGATCAGGTGCCCGATCTCGACCGCGTAGCCGGTGAAGAACGGGATCGACTCGAGGAGCGCCCGGCGGCCGGCGTACTCGCCGGACAGCGGCTGGATGAGTCCGGACAGCTCGGGGAAGAAGAGGTTGATGAGCGGACGGGCGACGAGCTCCGTGACTCGGCCGCCGCCGCCCTCCTTGAGGACGCCAGCCTCGACGATCGGGCGCTGGTAGTAGCCCTTGACGTACTGCAGGCGCGGCTCGTGGAGGAGTGGCCCCAGGGTCCCGTAGACCATCCGCGAGTGCCAGTTTCGGACGTCCGTGTCTGCCCACACGATCAGGTCGCCGGACGCCTCGTACAGCGACTTCCAAAGCGCCTCGCCCTTGCCGCGGAACGAGCCGTAGCGGGTGAGCACGTCCGGGTGCTGGACGACCCGCGCGCCCTCCGCCTCGGCGATCTCGCGCGTCCGATCCGTCGACGCCGAGTCGATGACCAGCACCTCGTCGAGGAGCGGGACCCGGCCGACCATCTCCCGGACCGCGCGGCGCACGATCGGGCCGATCGTCTCCTCCTCGTTGAGCGTGGGCAGCACGAGGCTCACCGACAGGCCCTGCTTCTCCTTGAGCTGGACCAGTCGCCGCAGATCGGCGAACTCGCCGTGGTGGAAGTTCGACTCGCCGAACCAGCGCTCCACCCGGGCCGGCACGGCGCGGGCCTCGTCGGCCGCGCGGTCCGCGGCGACGAGCGTCTCCGCGCGCTGGGCCAGCTGCTCGAAGGTCTGGCGGCCGATCGTCTCGCGCGTCTTGACGACGACGACCGTGGGCTTCGCCCGGGCGGCGACGGCCTCCGGCATGGCGCCGAACAGATAGGTCTCGCCGTTCGCGCCGGCCGGCGTGGCGGACGCGCCCATGACGACCAGATCCGCCCGCTCCGCCTCCTTGAGAATCGCGTTCCGGACGTTGGCGGTCTCGCGAAGGAGCGGCTCCACCTTCGAGCGAACGTGCTGCCGCACGAAGGCGGTCAACGCGTGCTCGGCCTGCGCCCGGACGGCCAGGGTGATGCCCGGGGGAACGAGGTGGAGGACCGCCACGGTGGCGTCGTGGCGCCGGGCGATGGCATCGGCGAACCGGATCGCCAGCTCTGCGTGCGGGCCGCCCCGGACGGGGACCAGGATCCGCTTGATCTCGCCGCCGCCGCGCTGCTTGACGACGGCGATGTCGCAGGGCGACTCGCGGACGACCTCGTCGATCGTGGGCGAGAAGACGGTCGGCGTCTGGCCGTCGCGCCCGCCGGGTGCCTTGCCGCCCCAGCCGAAGATGATCAGGTCCGCCTCCTGCTCGGCTGCCGCCTCGACGATCCCCTCGGCGGCGTGCCGGCCGATGCGCACGATCGGGTGGATCGTCGTGCCCTCGGGTGCGAAGTCCAGCACCCGCTGGAGGAGCCGCCGGGCGTGGCGGGCCCGGGTCGCGCCCTCGGACAGCGGCATCCCCTCCGGCACCTCCACGATCCCGAGCGCCGTCAGCTGCCCGGAGCGCTTCTCGAGCAGGTCAGAGCCGATGCGGATGAGCTCCTCGGCGGTCAGCGGGTTGGCGACGGGGATGAGGATCCGGGCCGGCAGCGGCGTCCGTGAGCTCACGCCGGTCCTCGCCTCGCGCCGGCAGGCGTTGCCGCGTCCGGGTCTGCCCGGCCGGCGCCGGTCGCCTCCCAGCGCTCGATCAGGTACGGCTTGAGGAGCTCGAACTCGCCCGCCTGGCGCTCGACCCGCTCCTCCGCCTGGTCCGTGGTGAGGTGCCGGTTCTCGATGACGAAGCTGCCGACCCGGCCGAAGTAGACGGGGACCAGCGAGGCGACCATCGCCTCGACGGCCTCGGGCTGGTCGCGCGCGGTCACGATCAGGTCGTAGATCAGGCGCGCCCACAGGTCGTCCGGGAAGTGGAAGGCCGCCAGCGCGTCCGCCATCTCGACGGTCGTCGCCTTGGTCGACGTGGCGTCGCCGCTGATCCCCAGCCGTGCGGCGGCGGCGTCGGCCAGCTTGCCGGCCTCGCGCGCCAGCACCAGCAGCATCTCGACATTGGCCGGCGCGAACGTCGTCCGCCAGCGATCGGCCAGGCCGAGCGAGCCCTGGTGGAACTCGGTCAGGAGCCGCAGCGTGTTCACCTCCAGCGGCGGCGGGTCGATGATCCGCTCGAACCCGTAGGCCGGGACGTCGTGGCTGCCGTGGATCGGCAGCCAGTGCTCGGCGTGGAGGACGCTCAGCCGCAGGATCGTGCCGACGACCTGGCGGAACATGGGACCCAGGTCGGCACCCGGATCCTTCGGGTCGTGCACCTTGGCGCCAAGCCGAGCCTGGCAGACGGCGAAGCCGCCGGTCATGGCCGACGTGGTCATCCAGATGTCGATCCCGAACTTGGAGACGTCGTCCGTCCAGTCCCCCCGGGTCAGGTAATGCCGGACGAGGTCGCCGCTGACCCCGAAGTCGCCGCCGATCGGCTGGCGGATGCGGTGCCCGTACAGGCTCCGGGTGAGCGGGTAGGTAACGGTGTTGGTGATCGTGCCGTCGTACTTGTAGCGCGCGTAGAGGGGGGCGACGAAGTCGTAGCCGCCCTTCAGGATCGGCCCCGCGAGGAGCTCGATCCACTCGGGGACGATCGAGCGGAGGTCCGAGTCGACGACGACCAGCGCCTGCACCTCGAGCGCGGCCGCCATCTCGAAGATCGTGCGCAGCGCGGCGCCCTTGCCGCCCGTGCCGTCGATCTCGGGATAGGTCAGCGAGACGCGGTCGAGCCTGTTGGTGGGGCGGACGAGGAGGATCTGCTCGATGTAGTCCGGGGGCTCCGTCTCGACCACGACGCGCTGCGTCCCGTCCGGCGAGCCCGCGTCCGAGTTGACGACGACGGGCTTGAGATCCGGGAAGTACTGGACGAGACCGGCCTGCGCGGCGCGCACCACGTAGCCGATCGTCGCAGCGTTCTTGAAGCTGGGGATGCCGACCATGATGTCGGCCCGCCCGAGCCTGGCGATCTCGTCGCGGACGGCCGGCGTGAGGGCGGTCGCTGGCACCGGGTCACCGTACCACCGACGGTCGGGACGCCGCAGGAGGACCGCCGGTCGCGCCGCGGCCCCGGGACGCCGTCAGCCGCGTGGGATCGTCGCCTTCGCCCAGCCGTCGTTGCGCTGGCCGGGGCGATAGCGTCCGTTCGCGTCCTTGTAGGCGAGCGACCGGAAGCCGAGGTTTCGCCACGTGGGGAGCCATGGATTGACCGGCACGCGCACGTGGATGCCCACCCGGACCAGCTCGTTCTCGATCAGCACGCTGTCGAGCAGCCGCTTGCGCTCGAGCAGCGGCACGTCAAGGAGCGAGTCACCGTCGAGGAAGAGCAGGTCCACGGCGACCAGGACGAGCCCCTCCGACGGCGCCGCCTCCAGATCGGCGGCGCCATCCTCGAGCGCCTCGACAGCCTCCGCCCGGCGGCCCCGCCCGCCACCGACGAGCATCTGGCGCGCGGCCTGGCCGGGGGTCGGCAGCTCGACCGTGGGCCCGAGATGGACGCCGACCCCTGAACGAGCCGCCTGCGCCGTGAGGTACGCGTCGAGGACCGCGGACGCAGCGTCCACGGCCGCGGCGAGCGCGTCCGCGATCGGCGGTCGATCGACCGGCCGTCCGGCGTCGTCGCGCAGCTCCACGGCGCCATCGTCGACGTGCGCGAGGACGCGCGTCCCGATCCACAGCGGCTCGATGACCGGATCGGGGATCTGCTTCGCGTTGCGGTCGCCGAAGGTCTGCGGGCGCCAGGCCTCGCTCGCCGTCCGCTTCTCGATCATCGCCGGATCGTAGCGCCGGGGTCCGATCCGTGGACTGACCCGCGGGACCTATCATCGAAATCGTGGCGACCCCCGAGGCGACCGCGGTCGCGGCTTCCCGCTCGCCGGCCCTGGTCCTGCGGGCGCTGACGCCGTCCGGCCGGGCGCGGGTGCCCGCCGCCTGGGCGCTGTACGACTTCGCGAACACGATCTTCTCCTTCGCGGTCGTCTCGTTCGCGATCGGGCTGTGGCTGACGGACGCCGCCCGGTTCGGCGAGCGCGAGGGCAACTTCTATCTCAGCGTGGCGGTCGCGGTCAGCGTCGGGCTGAACGCGATCGTGTCCCCGATCCTCGGCGCGCTGAGCGACCGCGGCGGGCGGCGGCTGCCGTTCCTCCTCTTTTTCACGGTCCTGTGTGTCATCCCGACCGCGCTCATCGGCGCCAGCCCGCCCATCGCCGGCCTGGTGCTGTTCACGATCGCCAACTTCGCTTACCAGGCGGCCCTGATCTATTACGACGCCACGCTCAGGACGGTCAGCCGGCCGGAGACGCGCGGCCGGCTGTCCGGGATCGGCGTGGCGATCGGGTACTGCGGGACCGTCTTCGTGGCACTCCTGCTGCTCGTTCTCGACGTGCCGCCGCGGGACCGGTTCCTCGTCGCGGCCGTCCTGTTCGCGGTGTTCGCGATCCCGATCTTCGCGTTCGTGAAGGAGACGGGCACGGCAGCGCGGGTCAGCGCGGCCGACGTCGTCGGCTCGTGGTCGCAGCTCCGGACGGCGATCCGTCACGCCCGAGAGGTCCCGGGCCTCGGGCGCTTCCTCCTCGGGCGGTTCTTCTACTCGGACGCGGTCAACACGATCATCGCGGTCATGTCCGTCGTGACCGTCCGGGCCAAGGGCCTCAGCCAGCAGCAGACGCTCCTCGTCCTGCTGCTCCTGACGGTGGTCGCCATCGTGGCCAGCTTCGGCTGGGGCAGGCTGGTCGATCGCTGGGGGCCGAAGCGGACCCTCATGGCGGTGCTGGCCTCGTGGGGCGTGGGCCTCGTGGTGGGCGCGCTGTCGCTGGGGGTCCCGGGGCCGGTCGGCATGGCGGCCTTCCTCGCGGCCGGTGCCCTCCTCGGCAGCGGGCTCGGCGGCGTCCAGGTCGCGGACCGGGTGCTGATGATTCGGCTGTCGCCGCCGGAACGGCTGGGCGAGCTGTTCGGGCTGTACGGGCTCGTCGGCAAGGGCTCGCAGGTGATCGGCTCCGCGCTGTACGGGCTGACGATCCTGCTTCTGCTCGACGCGCTCGGCGTGGGCGCCTACCAGGTGGCGGTCCTGAGCCTGCTGGTGACGATGGCGATCGGCGCCTGGCTGATCCGGCCGGTCTCCGACCGCTGGGCGGGCTCGGGGGACCTGCCGGCGCCCGAACCCCCCGAGCGTCTCGCGCCGGCTGCCGCGCCGCTCCAGCCGCGGTAGGGATGGCCGGCGTGGCTCCGGCGGCGGCGACTGACGCCTTTCCAATGCCATCGAACAGATTTCAGGCGTCCCGCCTGGTTGCCAGCGCTCCGCGAGGTTCGCCCGACGGCATGCGCAGCCAGACGTGCACGAGGCGCCGACTCGGGCGCGGTTCGGAGTGGCTCTTCGCGCCGCCGACGGGTGTTCGCGCGGCCGATGCGGCCCCGAGTAACGGATCCTGTTCGATGTGGTTGGAAAGGTGTTCGACTGGGCGGCGGGACCACAGTCGGCTCAGGCGCTCGCGTACCCGTCGGGATGCCGGCGACGCCACTCCCACGCTGAGCCGACCATCTCGTCCAGCGTCGGGTGCGCGGGCTGCCAGCCGAGCACCTCCGCCGCCCGCGCCGCGGAGGCGACCAGGACCGGCGGATCGCCCGCCCGCCGAGGCCCCACCTCGTGCGGCACCGCCTGGCCCGAGACACGCTCGGCGGCCTCGAGCACCTCGCGCACGCTGAAGCCGCCACCGTTGCCGAGGTTGCAGGCGAGCATGCCGCGGTCGTCCGAGGGATCCGTCCGAGCGTCACCCGGCGCAGTGGCCTCGAGGGCGAGCAGGTGGGCTTCGGCCAGGTCCGCGACGTGGATGTAGTCGCGGATGCACGTCCCGTCCGGCGTCGGATAGTCGTCGCCGAAGACCACGAGGGGCCGACCGCCCTCGAGCGCGGCCAGGACGTTCGGGATGAGATGGGTCTCCGGGTCGTGCTGCTCGCCGTTGTGCTCGGTCGCGCCGGCGACGTTGAAGTAGCGGAGCGTCACCGCGCGCAGATCGTAGGCAACGCCGTACCACCACAGTGCGCTCTCGAAGGAGCGCTTGGTCTCACCGTACGGGTTGATCGGCCGGAGCGGAGCGTCCTCGGTGATCGGCGTGCGGTCCGGGATGCCGTAGACCGCCGCGCTCGAGCTGAAGACGATCCGGTTCGTGCCGGCCAGCCGCATCGCCTCGAGCAGGCCGATGCCGCCCGCGACGTTGTCGACGAAATAGCGTCCCGGGTCCTGGATGCTCTCGCCGACCAGCGAGCGGGCCGCGCAGTGGAGCACCACCTCGATCTCGCGCGCCTCGAGCAGCTTCGCGACAGCGGCCGCATCCGTGCAGGGACCGTCGACGATGTCGACGCCCTCGGCGACCGATTCGGCGTGTCCGGTCGACAGGTCGTCGATGACCGAAACGTCATGGCCGGCGGCGACCAGCGCCTCGACCGACACCGAGCCAACGTAGCCGGCACCGCCGGTGACCAGGATGCGCACGTCTCTCCCTCGCTGAGTTTGACCGTCAGCCTACCGGCGACCGAACAGGCGGCGCAGGAGACTCTGGCGTGGCGGGGGCTCGGAAGGAGCGGGCGGCGCCGGCTCGGGCGGCTCGGGCGCCTCCGCCGGCTCGGGCGCCATCGGCGGCTCGGGCGCCTCCGCCGGCTCGAGCGCCTCCGCCGGCTCGGGCGCCTCCGCCGGCTCGGGCGCCTCCGCCGGCTCGGGCGCCTCCGGCGGCTCGGGCGCCTCCGGCCGCTCCGGCGACTCGGGCGCCTCCGCCGGCTCGGCCGCGGTGAGTTCGGGGCCGGCCCGGTGTGCCCGGATCTCGCGCAGCCGCTCCACCAGGCGCTGCGCGGCCTGGTTGTCCGGGTCGATGGCCAGCGCCCGGTCGCCGAGCGCGAGCGCCGCGTCCTCGTCGCCGCGCTCGATCGCTACGCGCGCGAGACCCACGACCGCCATCGCGTTGCGGGGATCCGCGTCCGACGCCTGCCGGTACAGGCGCTCGGCCTGGTCGAGCAGCCCGAACGACATCGCCCGCTCGGCCTCGAGCACGAGCTCGATCATCCGGCTTCCTCGGCGATGGTCCGCGCCAGCAGCAGCAGCGTCGGCCGATCGTTGAGCTGCGGGTCGTCGATGACGCGCTCCAGCAGCTCGCCGAGCACGCGACCGATCCGGGGCCCGGGCGTCATCCCGAGCTCGCGGATCAGGTCATCGCCATCGAGCGCCAGGTCGTGGAGATCGAGCACGACCTCCGCCGCCAGCTGCTCCTCGACGCGGCGGCGAAGCTCGTCGAGACCGCCGGCGCCAGCCGCCTGGCCGCTCCCCACGTTGTCTGCCGCCCGCAGCGCCCACAGCTGCGGCAGCACCTCGACGCCAACCTTGCCGATGAACCGGCGGACCGCGGTGTCGCTCCAGCCCGCCTCGTAGGTGAACATGTGCAGCCGGACCAGCCGGGTGACGCGCTCGATGACCGGCTTCGGGTAGCGCAGGCGCGTCAGCAGGTCCGCGGCAAGCTCCGCGCCCAGCCGCTCGTGACCGATGAAGTGCCCGTCGGCCGCGGTGGCCGGCTTGCCGATGTCGTGGAGGAGCGCGGCCAGCCGCACGATCGGGTCGCGGCGGGTCGAGGCGTCGACCGTGCGAGCGGTGTGGTCCCACAGGTCCTCGCCGGGGACCTTGTTCTGCGGGACACCGCGCTGTGCCGCCAGCTCCGGGCTGATCGGGCCCAGGACCCCGGTCGACTCGAGCAGGCGGAGGCCGATCGACGGCTGTGCGGCCGCGAGAAGGCGATCGAGCTCCCCGGCGATCCGCTCGCCCGACAGGTGCGCCACGAGATGCGCATGCTCGCGCAACGCGGCCAGCGTTGCCGGTTCGACCGTGAAGTCGAGCTCCGCCGCGAGTCGCACGCCGCGCACGATCCGGAGCGTGTCCTCTCGGAACCGAGCCGCCGGCTCACCGACGGCTCGCAGCAGGCGCGCCTCCAGATCGATCCGTCCACCGAAGGGATCGACGAGCCTGGGAGCGTCCGGCGACGGCTCGGCGGCCCCACCGGGTTCCGCTGCCGCGGCCGGCCGGCCGGCGCCCCAGGCCATCGCGTTGACCGTGAAGTCCCGCCGGCCGAGATCGAGCTCGATGCGGTCCGTCCACTCGACGCGGTGGGGCCGGCGGAAGTCGGCATAGTCGTGGTCGGATCGGAACGTGGTGATCGCGTACAGCTCGCCGCCCTGGCGAACCGCGACCGTGCCGAAGCGGTTCTCGTACACGGCGTCGGGGAACAGGCTCACGAGCCGCTCCGGTGGGGCGTCTGCCGCGAGGTCCCAGTCGAACGGCTCACGTCCCAGGAGCGTGTCCCGCACGGAACCGCCCACGACGTAGCCCGCCTGGCCGGCGCCCCACAGCGTCCGGAGCAGCGCCATGACCCGCGCGGGGATCGTGAGGTCCGTCTGCGGGACCCCGGTGGCTCGCGTCGCGGACCTCGGCACGCGGTCCATCGCGGCCCGGGGGTCAGTTGCGACCGAGGAAGAGATAGGTTCGCCAGGCTTCGTTTCGGTCGTCCGAGAGGTACGGCGTGAACAGCGAGTAGACGTCGCTGCGCGGCTCGAACGGCTCGCGCACGAGCCGGAGCCGCGCCTCCTCCGGCGTGCGAGCGCCCTTCCGATGGTTGCAGCGCTTGCACGCAGTGACGAGGTTCTCCCAGCTGTGCGAGCCGCCGCGGTGCCTCGGGACGATGTGGTCGAGGGTCAGGTCGCCGACCTGGTGGCCGCAGTACTGGCAGGTGTGGCGGTCGCGGGCGAAGATCTCGCGACGGGTCAGCTTGACGCGCGGCCGCGGCCGCTTGATGAGGTGCTGCAGGCGGATGACAGAGGGCGCGCGGAACTCGGTCCGCGGCGTCCGGATCACCTGGTGATCGAACTCGATCACCTCGGCCCGCTCCCCGAAGACGAGGCGGAAGGCCCTTGGCAGGTTGCAGACGTTGAGCGGCTCGTAATTCTGGTTCAGCACGAGCACCACGCCGTCCATGGTGGCCGGATCGTAACAGGACCACGCGCCCGGTCCGGCGTGCCGCGGGCACGCACGAATCCGGCCGCCGGACGGCCGCCCGGACGGCCGCCGAGAACGCCCTCAGGAGAGCCCGATTGACCTGTCGGTCGCCGGGTCCCAGCCGCCGGCCTGCCCCACCTTCGTCGCCAGCGGCCGGCCGAGCTCGCGGCTGATGAACCGCGCCGACTCGAGGACGCCGTCGAGCCGGACCCCGTGCTCCAGGCCAAGCCCGTCGAGGAGGTACACGAGGTCCTCCGTCGCGAGGTTGCCGGCCGCGCCCGGGGCGTACGGACAGCCGCCGGTTCCCCCGGTCGAGGCATCGAAGCAGCGCACGCCGGCGTCGAGTCCGGCGACCACGTTGGCCAGCGCGGTCCCGCGCGTGTCGTGGAGGTGGAACGCGATCCGCTCGACGGGGATGCCCCGGCCACGCGCGAGGGCGGTGAGCCGGGTGACCTGCGCCGGTACCCCGACTCCGATCGTGTCGCCGAAGCAGACCTCGTCGGCGCCGAGCTCGAGCAGCCGAACGGCGACATCGACGGCGACGGCCGGGTCGACGCGCCCCGTGTACGGGCAGCCGAACGCGGTCGAGACGTACGCGCGGCGCCACCAGCCGAGCTGCCCCGCACGCTCGAGGACCGGCCGGAACGCGTCGAGGGATGCGGCCACCGTCAGCCCGATGTTCCGCTCCGTGAAGGCGTCGGTCGCCGCCGTGAAGACCGCCAGGGCCTGCGCCCCGGCACGCTCCGCGCGTTCGAGCCCCCGCAGGTTCGGGACGAGGACGGGGTAGCGGACCCCCGACCCGGGCGGGAGCGCGGGGACGAGCTCGTCAGCATCCGCCAGCTGCGGGATGGCGCGCGGCGAGACGAAGCTCGTCGCCTCGATCTCCCGGAGGCCGGCCGCGGCCAGCAGCGCGATGTAGCGGAGCTTTGCCTCGAGGGGCACCGGCCGCGCCTCGTTCTGGAGGCCGTCGCGCGGGCCGACCTCGTAGATCCGGACGGCCTCGCTCACGGCAGGCAGTCCGGTGGCCTAGACCCGGGGCGGGTCCATCGCCCGCTCGATCCGGGCGATCTCGACCTCGATCCGGCCGATCTCGTCGCTCGCCTCGCGGTAGGCCTCGCTGCCCAGCTCGGCCGCGTGGCGCCGGCGCCGGGCCTCCTGCCACTGGACCAGGAGCTGTTCGCGGGTGAGATCGCTCGGCGGCGTCGTGTTGGGGTCGGTCATCGGTTTGCTCCACAGCGTCCGCGTGAGGGTATCGCTCACGGCTCGACGGTGCCCAGCAATTGGCCGCGCCGCACCTGGTCACCGGCGCCCACGAGGAGCTCGCCGATCCGTCCTGCCGTGGGAGCAGCGACGACGTGCTCCATCTTCATCGCCTCGAGAGTCAGGATCGGATCGTCGGCCTCGACGCGCGCTCCGACGGCCGTGTGGACCGTGAGCACGGCACCGGGCATTGGCGAGGTCAGCTCCGTGGTGCCGCCCGGACCGGCGACCGCCGTAGCGGCGCGAGCGGCGCGGTCGACGTCCGGCGGCGGCGCGAGCCGGAACCCGACGCTCCGCCCGTCGACGTCGACGTGGACGGTCTCGTCGCGCCGGACCGACGGCCGGCCGCCGTGCTCCCCGTCCACCGCTCGCACCGTCCGCTCGACTCCCTCGGCCGCGAGCCGAACGCTGGCCGGGCCGTTGAGGCGCCAGCCGCCGGACCAGGGGTCGCCCGGGTCCCCGCCCAGCAGCGCGCGTGCGGCCGTGTGCCAGGCGTCGGGCGGGGTCTCGAGCGGGCCCGGCTCGTCCGGAGGCGGCCAGATCCGCTCGAGTGTGTCGATGCGCGCCTGGCCGTCCCGGACCACGGGGTGCCGCACGAGCCAGCGCAGGAATCGCAGGTTCGTGACCACGCCGAGCACGACCGTGGCGTCAAGCGCCGCACCGAGGCGATCGAGGGCCGTGGCGCGATCCGGGCCGTGAGCGACGATCTTGGCCAGCATCGGGTCGAACCGGTCGCCGATCACGGTGCCGGACTCGATCCCGGCATCGACCCGGATGCCGTCACCGGTCGGCCAGCGCAGCGCCTCGACGCGGCCGGTGGCCGGCAGGAACCCGGCTTCCGCGTCCTCGGCATACAGCCGGACCTCGCAGGCATGGCCTGCCGGTTGCACATCCTCCTGCCGGAACCCGAGCGGCTCGCCGGCGGCGATCCGCAGCTGGTCGGCGACGAGGTCGCGGCCGGTCACCAGCTCCGTGACCGGGTGCTCCACCTGGAGGCGGGTGTTCATCTCGAGGAAGTGGAACGCGCTTGAGTCCTCGAGGAGGAACTCGCACGTGCCTGCCGACACGTAGCCGACGGCGCCGGCCAGCCGCAGCGCGGCCTCGCCGAGCCGGGCCCGCAGATCCGCGTCGACCGCCGGCGACGGCGTCTCCTCGAGCACCTTCTGGTGCCGCCGCTGGATCGAGCAGTCGCGCTCGCCGAGGTGGATGCCCGCCCCGTGCGCGTCGAACAGCACCTGGATCTCGACGTGGCGCGGCCCCCCGAGGAACCGCTCGAGGATGAGCCGGCCATCCCCGAACGCGGCGCTGGCTTCGCGGCGGGCGGCAGAGAGGGAGGCGGGCAGCCGACCCGGCTCGCGCACGACGTGCATCCCCTTGCCACCCCCGCCCGCCGCCGGCTTCACCAGCACCGGATAGCCGATCCGGTCCGCCGCGGCTGCCAGGGCGGCATCGTCCTGGGCAGCGCCGTCGTAGCCCGGCAGGATCGGGATCCCGAGGTCGGCGGCCAGCCGACGCGCGGCCGCCTTGTCGCCCATGGCCCGGATGGCGGCCGGCGGCGGCCCCACCCAGCGCATGCCCGCCGCCTCCACGGCCGCCGCGAATCCCGCGTTCTCGGCCAGGAACCCGAACCCGGGGTGGAGAGCATCGGCACCCGCGGCTCGGGCAGCCGCGACGACCGCGTCCGCGTCGAGCAGGTCGAGCGCGTCCGGCCCATCGATGGTGGGCACGAGGGCCGCGATCCCGAGGCCATCGCAGGTGCGCGCGATCCGAACGGCGATCTCGCCGCGGTTGGCAATGAACAGGCGGCTGATCGCGATTACGGTGCCCGGGTGCACGCGAGCGTCGCCCGCGCCGAACGCGTCAATCGCGTCAATCGCGACGCGCCAGCGGCCGCCGATGCGTCGAGCCGGCAGCCGACCGGTGGCGATCCAGCGCTGAACCGACCGCGTGGTCGTCCCGAGGCGCGCCGCCGCCTGGCTCGGGCTCAACTCCTTGTTCATGTTCTGGCGCGATTGTCGCATCACCGCCTCGGGACGAGACGGCGTATGCGTCGACTGCCAGCGTGGACAGGCGGTCCGGCAGCCCGCCGCCCAGCAGCTCCCCGTACAGCGCCCAGCAGCCGGGCGACGCTCCGATGTAGCGATGGGTCGGCCCGCTCGACGCCGAAACCAGGCCGCCGCAGCCGAGGCAGCGGATCCGTTCGCCGAACGATCCCGGTTCAGTCGCCCTCGACATCGCGGGCCCATGCCGCTCGGCGTTTCTCGGCGAACGCGCGGAACCCCTCCTGCGCCTCCTCGGACGTGCGCTGGCGGGCGATGACGCGGGCCGTGTGCCACTTGGCCGACCCGTGCCCCAGTCCGCGGACCTCGCGAACGATCGCCTTGGCCGCCCGGGCAGCCGTCGGCCCCGCGGCAAGCAGATCGCGGACGCCCGCCGAAACTGCCGCGTCGAGCGCCGCTTCACCCTCCACGACCTCGTGGACGAGCCCGATCCGCTGCGCCCGAACCGCGTCGAACCGCCGGCCGCCCGGGAACAGCGCCCGGGCCTGGGACTCGCCGATCCTGGCCAGCACGAAGGGCGCGATCACGGCCGGCAGGATGCCGAGGCGCGTCTCGGTGAAGCCGAACCGCGTGCCGGACTCGGCGATGACGAGGTCCGCTACCGCGCACAGGCCCATCCCGCCGCCCAGCGCCGCGCCGTGGACGCGCGCGATGACCGGCACCGGGCAGGTGTCGAGCGTCTCGAACATGTCGGCCATCGCCATGGCGTCCTGCTCGTTGCCCTCGACGTCGAGGGCCATGGCCGCGCGCATCCAGTTGATGTCCGCGCCGGCGCAGAACGACGGGCCCGCGCCGCGCAGGACGACCGCACGGAGCTGCATCGGTCCCTCGCGCGCCAGTGCCGCGAACGTCGTCCGCAGCTCCGCGATCAGCGACGCGTCGAAGGCGTTGTGCACCTCCGGCCGGGACAGCGTCACCCGCGCGACGGCCCCATCGGGCCCCATCCGATCGACCTCGAGCGCCTCTGTCACGCGGGGCATCGTAGCCCCGCCCGCAGGGGCCCGATCCCGGTCACGGGCCGACCACGAGGTCGACGCTCGCTTCGAGCTCGTGAGGCTCGCCGCCGCAATCGCCGAGCGAGACGCTCAGCGTGGCCACGAAGCGCCACCGGCCGGCCGGCAGCCGCAGGGCATCTTCCTCGAACCAGGCCCGGTTGAACGGCGGCACGTCCTCGACAACGCCGGCCTTCTCGAACGGGTAGCGCTTCGGCGCGCCGGCCTGCAGGTCCGTCGAGAGGCACGGCATGTCCATCCCGCCTTCCATGACGGCCGGCCCGTCGAGCTGGACGATCTGCCAGAAGATCGGCGACGAGGCGTGGAAGATCGTCTCGCTGTTCTTCGGACCCTGGTAGAGCAGCTCGGCGAACACGTCGATCGGCTGCCCGGTCGGGTGGCGATCCGCCGGCGACCGGACGACCAGCAGGAACAGGTCGTCGCTCGCCTCGGCGACGGCCGGCCGCGGCGCGATGGGCAGGACCTCCGCGCAGGCGCTCATGCTCACGATCAGCAGACCGGCGACCAGCAGACGCTTCACATCCGGAACACTCCGAAACGGGTCTCGGGGATCGGCGCGTGCAGCGCCGCCTCCAGCCCCAGGGCAAGGATGCGCCGCGTGTCGAGGGGGTCGATCACCCCGTCGTCCCACAGCCGAGCCGTCGCGAAGTAGGGCGAGCCCTCGCGCTCGTACGTCTCGAGGATCGGCGCCTCGAATGCGTCCCGTTCGGCCTCGGAGGCGAACCCGCCGCGCACGGTCGACAGGACGCGCGCCGCCTGGGCGCCGCCCATGACCGAGATGCGGGCGTTCGGCCAGGTCCACAGGAAGCGCGGCGAGTACGCCCGGCCGGCCATCGCGTAGTTGCCGGCCCCGAACGAGCCGCCGATCAGCACGGTCAGCTTCGGGACCTCGGCGCAGGCGACCGCGGTCACCAGCTTCGCGCCGTCCTTGGCGATCCCGCCGGCCTCGTACTCCCGCCCGACCATGAAGCCGGTGATGTTCTGGAGGAACACGAGCGGAATTCTCCGCTGCGCAGCAAGCTCGATGAAGTGGGCGCCCTTCAGCGCGGACTGGCTGAACAGGATCCCGTCGTTGGCGAGGATCGCGACCGGCCAGCCCTCGAGGTGGGCGAAGCCGCAGACGAGGGTTTCGCCATACAGGGGCTTGAACTCATGGAAGCGGCTGCCATCGACGAGTCGGGCGACGATTTCGCGGACGTCGACGGCGCGGCGAGAGTCGGCCGAGACCGCGCCGTACAGGCCGGCGGGGTCGACGGCGGGCGGCTCGGGCGGGCGCCGATCCCACGGCGGCTCCGGCGGGCGCCGGTTCAGGTTCCGGACGATCGACCGGCCGAGGGCGAGCGCATGCTCCTCGTCGAGCGCCTCGTGATCGGCCACCCCGGATCGGCGGGTGTGCACCTCCGCCCCGCCCAGGTCCTCGGCCGAGACCTCCTCGCCGGTCGCTGCCTTCACGAGGGGCGGGCCGCCGAGGAAGATCGTGCCGGTCCCTCGGACGATCACCGTCTCGTCGCTCATCGCTGGCACGTAGGCACCTCCGGCGGTCGAGGAGCCCATCACGAGGGCGACCTGCGGGATGCCCAGCGCGGACAGCCGCGCCTGGTTGTAGAAGATCCGCCCGAAGTGCTCCCGGTCCGGAAACACGTCCGCCTGCAGCGGCAGGAACGCGCCCCCCGAATCCACGAGATAGACGCACGGCAGCCGGTTCTCGAGCGCGATCTCCTGGGCCCGGAGATGCTTCTTGACGGTCATCGGGTAGTAGGTCCCGCCCTTGACCGTCGCGTCGTTGGCGACGATCACGCACAGCGTGCCCTCGATCCGCCCGACCCCGGTCACGATGCCCGCCGCCGGCGCCTCGTCGTCGTAGAGCCCGTTCGCGGCCAGCGGGCTGAGCTCGAGGAAGGCCGAGCCCGGGTCGAGCAGCCGATCGATCCGCTCCCGGACCGGAAGCTTGCCGCGCTCGCGGTGACGGGCGATCGAGCGCTCGTCGCCGCCGGCGCCGCGTTCCGTCACCGTCGCCTGACGACCGCGCAGCTCGTCGACCAGGGCGCGCATCGCGTCGATGTTGGCCTGGACGTCCGCGCTGGCAGGATCGAGGCGCGTCCGCAGGAACGTCATGGCCGCCGATCATACGGCCGCCTCGGGCCAACGGGAACCGCACGGGCCGCCCGTTCGTCCGATGCACCATGCGCCTGCCGACCGCCTCACTGCTCGTGCTGGCCGCGTCCGCGATCGTGGCCGGCTGCGGGCTGCTCCCCGGCCTCGACCCACCCTCCTCGGGTCCGCTCGTCACGGTCGAGACGCGCGGCGGCCACTGCCGCCTGGGACCGTGCGGCGGGACGGTCGTCATCGAGCGCGACGGCCGCGTCCACGCGACGGCGCCGGAGCCGGCCGAGCTCGGGACGCTGCCCGACCACCTCCGCCGCGGTCTCGAGCAGGCGGTCCGGTCGGCGGACTTCGCCCGGCTTCGTGCCCGCCCGTTCACGGGCGAGTGCCCCGTCAACTTCGACGGCCAGGAGCAGGTCTACACGTTCACGACCGCATCGGGGCCGGTCCGCCTCGCGTCGTGCGAGGTCGAGATCGACCCATCCGACCCGCTGTTCGTCGCGGTCCAGGGCGCGCTCGAGGCGCTCCCGCAGCGTCTCTGACGACGCGCGAGCCGGCGCCGGCTCAGGGGCGCTCGCCGGATGCGCCAAGCGGCACCGTCGCGGCGAGCGACACGGCGCCGACGACGAGGACGGCGGCCAGGGCCATCCCACCCCAGGTGAAGGCCCGGCCAGTGCACCCGAAGGCGACCGCCCCGTCCGGCCCGCCCAGGATCGGCGACTGGTGGCTCACGGGCGCGGACTCGTAGGCGAGGCCGACCGGCGTCTCGCGCGCGATCCAGCAGCGTTCCTCGGCGGTTCCGAGCAGGCCGGCCCACCCACCGACCACCAGGGCAACGAGGACGGCGCAAAGCAGCGCTCCCGACCGGCTGACCGGTGGCCGGTCCCCGGGGTGAGCGGCCCGGGCGCGTGCGAATCCGGCGATCACGACCAGCCCGAGGACGCCGAGGATGCCGGTCAACCGCACGATCGCGACCGCGCCGACGGCTCCGACGATCACCGCCAGCGCGAGCCGGCCCGGGGCCCACCTGACCGTCCGCGCGCCGGTGCGCGGCTCGCTTGCCGCGGCGAAGAAGCCCAGGGCCGGGGCAAGGAAGACGAGCGTGACTCCGGCGAAGGAGACGATGGACTGCAGGAGGGAGAGCATCCCGGCGGCGACCAGGATCGGCCGGGCGCCGCGCACCGCCCCGACGAGGCCCAGCAGGCCCGGAACGCAGAGCAGCAGCCCGGTGGCGAGGGCACGCTCGACCTCTTCCGGCGGGCCCGGCGCTGTCCGCGGGGTGAGGATGGCGAACGCGCCGGCCATCGCCAGGCTGAGGGCCGCCGCCAGGTAACCCGCGCGCCGGCTGGAAGGGCGCATCGCCGGACTTCTCCGTGCTACTGTGGCATAGCAAGTTATGACCACCGAACCCGCTACTGTCAAGACGCAAGAAACCGGAGGCGACGTCGCTGGCTCGGAGCGCGCCGAGCGGATCAGGCTGCGCCTGGCCAACGCCTGGGGCGAGATGGGCGCCTCCTGGGGCGTCGCGCCGGCGATCGCGCGGGTGCACGCCTACCTGATGACCCGCCAGGCGCCGCTGACCGAGCGGGAGGTCCGCGAGGCGCTGGGCTTGTCCCACCGGGCCGCCAGCCTGGCCCTCGCCGAGGCGGAGGAGTGGGGCATCGTCGAGCGCGTCGCCGAGCCGCGTCGGGTCGGCCGGCGCGGCCCTGCCGGGACCGCGTACTCGGCCGTGGGGGACCACTGGCGCTGGTTCGGGCGGGTGGTCGCGGAGCGCAAGACCCGCGAGGGCGACCCGATCATCGCGGTGCTCGAGCGCACGGCCGGCGAGGCCGCGGCGGAAGCAGTCGCACATCCAGACGATGTCGACCTGACCGCCCTGCGCGACTGGCTCGCGACGTTCCTCGTCTTCGTGCGGCTGTTCGACCGGGCGATCGGCCTCGTGCCGCAGCTCGAGCCGCGCGAGCTCGAGCGCGGGCTTCGGCTGCTCGGCCAGGTCCCCGACGAGACCGTCCTGCGGCTCGTCCACCTGCTCGACGGGCTCGACGAGGGCGACATCATCGACCTGGTCGACGCGCTCAGCCGGTTGTCGCCCAGTGCGGCGCGGCGGGCAACCAAGCTGATGTCGGGGGTCGTCCGGACGGTGGCCCGCTGAGGCTGGCCCGACCGCGCGGGCCCGGGCTTCAGCGCCGGTCTGGCCGAAGCCGGGGCCTCGGTGGCACGTCGTGCGATAATCCACGCGCGAAGGACGGTCCGGCGCGCTCGAACGGGCGACGACCCCGTGGCCAGCTCGGCCGGCGACCGACCCCGCGTGTCAGCCCGGAGTACCAGCCGCACATGACCGTCGAAACGTCCACCTGGGCGACGAAGAAGGGGCTCGCCCAGATGCTCAAGGGCGGCGTCATCATGGACGTCGTCACCCCCGACCAGGCCAGGATCGCGGAGGATGCCGGCGCCGTTGCCGTGATGGCGCTGGAGCGGGTCCCCGCGGACATCCGGGCCGCTGGCGGCGTCGCCCGCATGAGCGATCCGGCGATGGTCGAGTCGATCATGAACGCCGTGACGATCCCGGTCATGGCCAAGGCCCGGATCGGCCATTTCGTCGAGGCCCAGATCCTCGAGACCATCGGCGTCGACTACATCGACGAGTCGGAGGTCCTGACGCCAGCGGACGAGTCGAACCACATCGACAAGCACGCCTTCAAGGTCCCGTTCGTGTGCGGCTGCCGCAACCTCGGTGAGGCGCTCCGAAGGATCTCGGAAGGCGCCGCGATGATGCGCACGAAGGGCGAGGCCGGCACCGGCAACATCGTCGAGGCGGTGCGCCAGCTACGCGACGTCAACGCCGGCCTGCGGCGGCTCCAGTCGATGCGCGAGGACGAGCTGTTCGTGGCCGCCAAGGAGCTCCAGGCGCCGCTCGAGCTGGTCCGCCAGGTGGCCGCCGATGGCAGGCTGCCGGTCGTCAACTTCGTGGCCGGCGGCATCTCCACGCCGGCGGACGCGGCGCTGGTCATGCAGCTCGGCGCCGAGGGCGTCTTCGTTGGCTCCGGCATCTTCAAGAGTGAGGACCCGGCCCGGATGGCCAACGCGATCGTCCAGGCGACGACCCATTTCGACAACCACGCCATCGTCGCCGACGTGTCGAAGGGGCTCGGGGCGCCGATGCGCGGCCTGACGCTCGAAGCGATCCCCGAGCAGGAGCGGCTCGCCGTCCGCGGCTGGTAGGCACGCCGCCATGAAGATCGGGGTCCTCGCCCTGCAGGGGGCCTTCCGCGAGCATCTCCAGACGCTGGACGCGATCGGCGTCGAGGGTGTGCCGGTGCGCCTGCCGGCCGACCTCGGCGAGGTGAGCGCGCTGATCCTGCCCGGCGGCGAGTCGACCACCATGCGCCGCCTGATCGACCGCTGGGAGCTGCGTGGCCCGATCCTCGATTTCGCGGAGCACGGCGCGCCGCTGTTCGGCACGTGTGCCGGGATGATCCTGCTCGCACGGGAGATCGCGGGCGAGCAGGAGCCGATCCTGCCGCTGCTCGACGTGACGGTGCGGCGCAACGCCTTCGGGCGGCAGCTGGACTCCTTCGAGGGCGAGCTCAGCGTGCCCGTCCTGGGCGGTCGCCCGGTACACGGCGTGTTCATCCGCGCCCCGGTCGTCGAGCGAGCCGGCCCCGGCGTGGACGTCCTGGCTCGGCTCGAGGACGGGCGGATCGTGGCGGTCCGCGAGCGCAACGTGGTCGCGACGGCGTTCCACCCGGAGCTCGCCGGCGAGACGCGCTTCCACCGGCTGGTCGCCACGATGGCCTCCGAGCACGCGGATCCCGGCGAGGGCTCCGGTCGCCGCCCGCACCCCACCCGCCGGTCGAGGACGCCGCGATGACCGAGCCGCGATCCGGCCGCGCGACCGGCAAGGTCCGCGCGGCCCGGTTCACGGACCTCTCGGCGCTCGGCGAGCTCTCGCGGTTGTGCCAGGGCGACGGCGCGGACACCCGCTCGCTCGGCCTGCCGGTCAGCGGCCCGCCGATCGGCGTGTTCAGCCTGTTCCGGCTGCCCCTCGGCGCCTTCCGGCCCCACGACCTGATGTTCGTCTACGAGGACGAGCGCCGGCTGGCCGGCCTGATCCGGGTCGAACGCGAATCGTCCCGCGACGAGTGGACGATCGTGGAGCTCGACGCGGTCGGCGCGGCGACCGCCGGCGACGTCCGGTTCCGCCTCGTCCAGCAGCTGCTCCGCGAGGGCGCAAAGCGCGGCGCCGCCCGGTTCCACGTCGCCTGCGCGGACGCCGACGGCAACGTCGAGCTGTTCATGCAGGCAGGGTTCGCCCGCTATGGTGACGAGGCGGTCCTGTTCCGCCCGGCCAGGCAGGGTCTGCCGGGGCCCATGACGGAGGCGGAGGCGGCGGCCGCGTGCATCAGGCCGGCGACACAGCTCGACGCGCTGGCGCTGGCTCGGCTCTACGCGGCCGCCACGCCGCCGCCCGTCCAGCGGCTCGAGGCGCTGCGGCTGCCCGACTGGGAGCGGCAGGGCAGCCAGTGGCGTGTCCCCAGGTCCAGCCTGGCGCCAATCCTCCGCTTCGCCGACGTGGAGGGCTTCGTCATGGAGGCGCGGGACGGCGGCCGGGACGGCACCCAGCTCGACGGGTTCGTCCAGGTGGGTGTCGCGAAGGAGGATCAGCCGCACTACCTCAAGGTGCTGGGGCGTCCCGGCGCGGATTGCTCGCCGCTCGTCCGATACGGCCTCGGCGTGATCGCCGCGCGAACGCAACGCGGGACAGACCATCGTCAGGTTCATGGGGTCATCTCGCCGGTCCGGACTTACGAGGCGCCGATCGACCGCCGGCTCGAGGAGGCGGGCTTCGCGTCGATCGCCACGGTCACGCTGCTGATGAAGGAAACCCTCGTCCGCGTCGCCGAGCCGGCCCTGGTGCCGGCGGGCGTCCGTTAGTGGAGGACGTGTTGAGCACAGACGAACGCCGGGAGTCGATCGACGATCTCGACGCGCTGCTGCAGTCGCTGCCGCCGGAGATCGTCGACGCGGTGCACGCCCTGCCGGACCGCGAGCAGGTGATCGAGGTCGTCCTGGACCTGGGTCGCCGGCCGGAGGCGCGCTTTCCGGACGCGGAGGTGACGCTCCTCGAGCGCGAGATCGTCGACGCGGACATCCAGCACGTGGTCGACAACATCGGCACCTTCGGCGACGACAACCGGGCGGGCATCGAGCGCACGCTCCACCGGATCTCGGCGATCCGCAACCGCAACGGCAAGATCGTGGGGCTGACCTGCCGCATCGGTCGTGCCGTGTACGGGACGATCGAGATCATCGGCGACTTCCTCGAGACCGGAAAGTCGATCCTGATCATGGGCCGGCCGGGCATCGGCAAGACGACCATGCTGCGCGAGGCCGCCCGCGTGCTGGCCGACGACCTGGGCAAGCGGGTGGTCGTCGTCGATACGTCGAACGAGATCGCCGGCGACGGCGACATCCCGCACCCGGCCATCGGCAAGGCGCGCCGCATGCAGGTCCGGACCCCCTCGCTCCAGCACGAGGTGATGATCGAGGCGGTCGAGAACCACATGCCCCAGGTCATCGTGATCGACGAGATCGGGACCGAGCTGGAGGCCCAGGCGGCCCGGACGATCGCCGAGCGCGGCGTGCAGCTGATCGGCACGGCCCACGGCAACAACCTCGACAACCTGATGCTCAACCCCACGCTGTCGGACCTGATCGGTGGCATCCAGAGCGTGACCCTCGGCGACGAGGAGGCGCGCCGGCGGCGAACCCAGAAGAGCGTGCTGGAGCGGAAGGCCCCGCCGACGTTCGATGTGATCATCGAGATCCAGGACCGCGACCGCGTGCTCGCCCACGCCGACGTGGCGGATACCGTCGACGCGTTGCTCCGCGGCGACCCGGTGGCCCCCGAGCAGCGCTGGCGCGACGAGGCGGGCGTGCATCGGTCCCAGGGCCGGCCGCGGCCGTCGCCCCGCGAGCAGCTCGGCACGGAGCGCTTTGCCGGCCTCGTCGGCAGCGGCGCCGGCTGGCGCACTGAGCCCGGCTGGCGTGGTGAGAGCTCGTATCGCACGGGCGGCTTCCGCTCGGGATACCGCCCGGGTGCGTCGGGCGGTTGGCGCCAGACGCGCGGTGGCTCCGGGCGCGAGGGCCGCGAGAGCGCTCCCGCGGAGGGCGGCCCAGGCGGGCTCGCGGGCGGCTCCGTCCTGCCCGGCGAGCGGTTCGCGGTGCCGCCAGGCGGAGTCGCGGACGCGCCGTTCGTGGCCGGTGACATCGCGGATCGCGGACCGGTCGAGCGTGGCGCGCCGCCCGCTCCGGAGCCGCGTGCCCGCGAGGCGCGCGAGCTGGATCGCCAGCGCGCCTGGCGTGACCAGGCGTCGCGCGCTATCACGGCCCTCCACGCGGACGAGGGCACCGCACCCGTCAACGGCGGCCCGCCGGGCAGGGACGAGGAGGACAAGGAGGACGACGAGGCGGTCGCCGACCGAGCCGCGGCGAGGTCTGCCGCGGACGACGGAGGGAGCGTTCGGCTCGATGGCGCCTCGACACTGCCGACGCTCCGGGTCGTTCCCCAGGGGGTCAGCCGGAAGCGACTGGAGCAGGCCGTCCGCGAGCTGCAGCTGCCGGTGATCATCGCCCACGAGGTCGACGAGGCTGACGTCGTGATGACGCTCAAGAACGAGTACAAGCAGAAGACGCCGCTGCTCCGCGAGGCCGAGGAGCGGGGCATGCCGATCTATGTCCTGAAGAGCAACACCATCCTCCAGATGCAGGCCAGCCTGACCTCGATCTTCTCCCTCGAGGTCGATCCGCGGGAGGCTGCGCTGCGCGAGACGGAGGAGGCGATCGGGCTCCTGATGTCGGGCTCCGATCCGGTCGAGCTCTCGCCGCAGAACGCGTACATCCGGCGCCTCCAGCACCAGATGGCCGAGCGGGCGAACCTCGTCTCCCGGTCCCGGGGGCGCGAGCCGTACCGGCGGGTCCGGCTCTACCCGGACGTGGCGCGCACCTGGCGCTGACCGGGAGAGGCTGCGCGACGGGGATCGTCTACAGCGCCGGCCGGCCGAGCAGCGCCTGGGCCGTGAGCCACGCGCCGAGCGCAAGGACCACGACCGCCGCGACCAGCGGAGCCCACGAGCCGGCCCGCCGCAGCCCGGTCATCTCGAGCCGCCGGTCCAGCCAGCCGCGTGCCCGGACGAGCGCGACGCCAAGGCCGCCGAGCACGAGCGCCATCCCAAGCCCGAACGCCACGACGAGGACGAGCCCGAACGCCGCGCGACCGGCGGCGATCGCGGCAAGGAGGATCAGCAGCGCGCTCGTCGACGGGATCAGGCCACCAGCCAGCCCGAGCGCGAAGAGGCTTCGCCAGCCGACCGTGCCAGCCCGGCCCGCCGCCGGAGGGTGGTCGTCGACCGGGCCGCCACGCGCCACCCGGATCAGCATCGAGGCCCCGATCGCGACGATCGCCAGTGCCGCCGCCAGCGGAACCCAGCGGACAATGGCGTCGGCCGGAAGGATGTCCCTCGCCGCGACGACCAGGACCGCCAGGGTGACGATCCCGAGCGTGTGCGCCACGGTCACGGCGATGCCGAGGCTGGCCGCCTGCAGAGGCGTGGCCCGCGTCCCGACAAGGTAGGCGGCCACGAGCGTCTTGCCATGACCCGGTGTCAGCGCGTGGCCGGCGCCGAGGGCCATGGCGGCGCCCACCGCGAGCAGCACGGCCGCCGGTGAGGCGTCGGCAGGGTGGAGGACGGCCGGCAGGTCACTGGAACCGCCCGGGACGCTGGCCGGGCCAGGCGTGACAGCATCGGTCTCCACGGCCTCCGGCCATCCCGCCAGCGGCTCGGCGTCCGGCTGGTTGAACGGCGGGAGTGGCGGCCCGCCTGGAACCGCCCGGAATGACACCTCGGTCATGGCGAAGGGGGAGGCGAGCATCTCCTCCGGGTAATCCGTCAGCCGCCGGGACGGTGAGACGGAGAGCGTTTCCTGGCTTTCGATGGCCACCGCATCGCCCTCGAGCACGATCTCGCGCCAGCCCAGCCGGTCCTGGAACGACCGATCGGCGAAGGTGATCGTCCGCCCCGCTCCGAGACCGCCTGTCAGCGTCACCACGAAGCCGCAGACGAGTCGCATGGTCGAGAGTCCGGCGGACCCCGGCGGAAACGACAGGCCGGCGGCGATGAGCCCGAGCTCCAGGCGCTCACCGTCCACCGTCAGCTCGAGCGATGCCGCCACGGTCCGGCACTCCGACTCGCGGGCCGAGGCGGCCTCCTTCTCGGACACCGCTCCGTCGCCGTCGGCATCGAGGCGGCGGCGTTCCTCGAACGTCGGGATCTCCGCCCGATCGAGCACCACGTCGAGCTGGATCTCGCCGGGCGCGACGCGGATGCCGGCGTAGTGGTTGATCGTGAAGTTGCCGAGCGGATGGGCCAGGGCAGCGGTCGGGGCGAGCAGCGCAGCGGTGGCCGCCACGAGCGCCGCCAGACGCGCGCCCGACGGGAGATGCAGGCGGGGCATGGCGCAGCGTAGCGCGCGACGGCTGGGTCGCCGGCCACGGCGGACCCGTCGGCTACACTCGCCGAGTGGCAGCGGATCGAGCTGTCGGCCGAGGATGGCTCCTCACGATCGAGGGTCCCGAGGGCGCCGGCAAGACAACCCAGGCCGAGCGGCTGCGGCGCCGGGCGGCCTCCCTCGGCATCGACGTCGTCCTGACCCGCGAGCCGGGCGGCACGGCTGTCGGGGAGCGCGTCCGCGAGCTCCTCCTGGATCCGGGCTCGACGCACGGACCGCGCGCTGACGCGCTGCTGTTCAATGCCGCACGCGCCGAGCTCGTCGACGAGGTGCTCCGCCCGGCGCTCGGGCGCGGCGCCCTCGTCGTGTCGACGCGCTTCACCGACTCCACGCTCGCCTACCAGGGCTACGGCGCCGGCCTGCCGCTCGGGGACCTCCTCGCGCTCCAGCGGTTCGCGACGGCCGGCCTCGTCCCGGATCTGACGATCCTGCTCGACCTGCCCGCCGAGGCCGGCCTGGCGCGCAAGGACGCCGAGCGGACGCGGTTCGAGTCGGCCTTCGGGATCGACTTCCACCGTCGCGTCCGCGAGGGGTTCCGTGCCCTGGCCGCCGCCGATCCCGAGCGCTTCGCGATCGTCGATGCCACCCGCTCGGAGCGCGCCGTCGAGCAGGCCGTGGCACGGGCCGCCGCGCGGCTGCACGGCCTCGGCGCGCTCCCCTCCGCTTCAGCGCGGAGTGATCCGGAACGCACCGCGGAGCGCATACATCGATGAACGACACCGGCCGACCAAACCCGTCACGGCCCGTGTCGTCCGTGGAGGACGCTGACCGAGCTGTGCTCGTGCGCGTCTCGGCCGGCGATCTCGGCGCCCTCGAAGAACTGTACGACCGGTACCGAACGATGGCCTATTCGATCGCACTGCGCATCACCGGCGACTCCGGCATGGCTGAGGACGTCGTCCAGGAGGCGTTCCTGGGCGCATGGCGAAATGCCGCCCGCTACGCCGCGGATCGGGGCAGCGTGAAGACCTGGTTCCTGGCGATCGTCCACCACCGGGCGGTCGATGCGATCAGGCGACGCCGTCCGACCGTCGAGCTGCCCGAGCGCGAGGCCGTTCCGCCCCCTTCGCTGACGACACCCGACCTGTGGAGCGAGGTCGCCGGCCGCCTCGACCGGACGGAGATCGAGAGGGCGCTGGGCACGCTGTCCGAGGTGCAGCGGCAGGCGCTCGAGCTTGCCTACTTCAGCGGGCTGACGCAGCAGGAGATCGCGGACCGCACGGGCACGCCGCTCGGGACGGTCAAGAGCCGGATGCGGCTGGGGCTGCTCGCCATGCGGCGCGTGCTCATCGGCGACCGGGACCCCGTGTCCTTCGATCGCGCGGCGAGGATGGACCGATGACCACCGAGCGGTGCGAGGTCGTCAGCGACCTGGCGGCGGGATTCGTGCTCGACGCGCTGACGCCGGACGAAGAGCGCCTCGTTCGCGAGCACCTGTCCGAGTGCGCGGAACCGCATCACGAGTTCGCCGAGCTCGCGGAGGTCGTGCCCTACCTGGCCGAGAGCGTCGAGATGGTCCAGCCGCCGGCGTCGCTCAAGACGCGGGTCATTGCGGCCGCCGCGGCCGATCTCGAGACGCGCCAGCTCCGCTCGGCGACGCCCGAGCACTTGCAGCCCGCCGCGCACTCGACCGCGGCTCGGGTGGACACGCCAACGCCCGGCTCGGTCACGCCGTTCCCATCCGCGGAGGAGCGCGAGGCGCGCTCCGCCCGCCGCCGGCCGCTCAGGTGGCTCGCCGGCCTTGCGGCGGTGATCGCGATCGTGGCGCTCGGTGGTTGGAACCTGGCGCTCCAGCGCGACCTCGGCGCTGCACGCGACTCCCAGCGCGGTCTGGCCGCCGACCTCGACCTTGCTCGCGACTACCAGCGCGGCCTGGTGGCCGTGCTCGACGTTGCCGCGGACGAGGGCAGCCAGGCGGCCATCCTCTCCGCCGCCGATGGCGGCGGCCCGACGGGCATCGCGGCGGTCGGAGCCGACGGGCAGGTCGCGATCGTCATGCGCGACCTCGCGCCGACGACCGGCAGCCAGGTCTACGAGGCATGGCTGATCGCCAGCAAGGACGCGGCGCCCGTGCCGATCGGCAGCTTCACGGTCGGGGCCAACGGAACGGCCGCGTTCACGGTCGACGGCGCGCCCACGGCCGCGGGCGTGGCGCTTGCGCTGACCCGCGAGCCCGGACCGGACGCCACGACGCCGACCTTGCCGATCGTGGCCCAGGGGACGGCCGCCTCGGCGGATCTCTAGAACGGCCGCCTGAGTGCCGTCCGGCCGCGGCCGGAGCTGCTCGTCAGCCGGCCGGTCGAACGCCCGCCTCGTGGAGCGTCCCCGCGCCCCGCCCCTTTGCCTCATTGAGCGCGGCCAGCGCTGCCGCCAGGAGCTCGTCCGTCGTGCTCCCGTCGGCGGGGAACGTCGCGACGCCGGCTGACAGGGAGATCGGCCGACCCGCGACGGGCTCAAGCTTCGAGACGCCGGACAGCACCCGCCGCGCGACCGTCATGCCAGCCGAGCCGGGCAGGACCAGCACGAACTCGTCGCCGCCGATCCGGCCCACGGTATCGACCATCCGGACGGCCTCGTTGAGGACCGAGGCGATGCGCCTGAGGACGTCGTCGCCGGCCGCGTGCCCGGCGGTCTCGTTGGTTGCCACGAAGCCGTCGACGTCGAAGAGCGCGAGCGACACCTCGGTGCCCTGCCGCACCGCCCGTGCGATCTCCAGCTCCAGCACCCGGGCGAAGGCCCGCTTGTTCGCCAGGCCGGTCAGCGGATCCGACTGTGCCATCCGCTCGAACCACTCCGACCGCTCGGCGACGAGGGACGCGAGGCGCCCATGGTCGACGGCCACGCCGGTCAGCCGGGCCAGGGCGCGCAGCGTTGCCGCCTCGTCCGGCGTCAGGGCCCGGTCGTGCCGCCAGCCGACCCCTAGGACTCCCAGCGTCAGCTCGATCCCGCCGCGTGTCACGACGAGTGGCTCGAAGGCCGCGGATCGGCTGCCCGTGGTGGTGACGTAGCCGCCCGTCCCACCGGACGTGACGCGCGCGGCGCGGTCCCGGGCCGTGGCCGCGACGGGATCGTCGTCCCGTCCAAGGGTCTCGCGCAGGCGGCCGAACGCCGCCTCGTTGATGCCGACCGCGACGGCAGGCTCCAGCCCGACGCGATCGGGGTCCTGGATGAAGACCGCGGCGCTGTCCGCGGCCAGTTGTCGGGTGACGATCGCGAGCAGCGCGCGCAGCGTTCCATCGAGATCTCCACCGTCGGCCAGCGCGTCTGCGACACCGCCGAGCACGTCGAGCGGGGTCGGGGAGCCGGGACTCCGGGCATCGGTCACGGCGAGGTCTCCCATGGGCACCTGAGGAGAGGTGGCGATGGTACACCCCGGGGGGTGCCCGGAGACGGACAGCCGGCGCCCCTGGCCCTGGCGGGGGCCGGCGGCTGGCGGCCCGACTCCCCGTGAGGCCCGAACAGCGATTCGGGCAGGCCTATACTCGGGCCCGTGAAGCTGGTCGTCGCGATCGTCCACAACGAGGATGCCGGTGCGCTCGTGGACGCCCTGCTCGACCGCGAGTACCGGGCAACGAGGCTCCACAGCTCGGGCGGCTTTCTCAAGCGATCGAACGCCACGATCGTGGTGGGGGTCGACGACGACCGCGTCGGCGAGGTCATGGACGTCGTTCGCGACCGGTGCACCTCGCGCACCCAGATCGTCAACCCCATGCCGCCGATCATGGAGCCGGGCGAGTTCTTCATGCCCTACCCGCTGGAGGTCGAGGTCGGCGGCGCGACCGTGTTCGTGCTGCCGGTCGAGCGCTTCGAGCGCCTGTGAGATGACGCTGCCGCCTCCCGCGATCACGATCCTGCTTGTCGGAGCGGTCGACGCGGCCGACGGCGCGGGCTGGCGGGTGGCGTTCGCCTCGCTGGCCATCGGCCCCCTCGTCGGGATCGCCGCGATGTGGCGCCTGCGAGGCCTGCCCGAGGCGGCGCGGCTGGCCGGCGGGCGGCGCTGACCGCCAGGCACGCCTGCCTGGTCCCTGTACGCTCGTCCGCGATGAGCGACTGGATCGGCCCCCTCGAGGCGACGGCTCCGGATGCCGTCGCCGCGTGGCGCGGCCTCGAGCGCGGCCAGCTGCTCGGCGTCCGGCGGGAAGTGCGGCGACGGTCGGGCGAGGCGTCCGCGGAGCGGCTGACCGTCCAGCTCGGCGCGCTCGCCGCCGCACTCACGTCGGTGGTCGAGCGCCTCCCCGACGACGCGTTCGGGATGCCCGGTGGCGAAGCCGACTGGAACGTCGCGCAGGCGATCGGTCACGACGCGAGTGCCCGCTCCGGCCTCGTGCTGGCTGCCTCACTGGCGGCCTCCGGGCGCTGGCCGGACGATGCGCCGCGCGTGGTCCCCGGAGTGCCGGGGTCGCCGGACGCCTCGCGCGACGCCCTGGTCCGCAAGCTTGCCCAGAGCCAGCGGCTGATCGACCGCGCCGCGCGCCAGGTCGCCGGCCACGAGACCGATCCGTGCCCACTTGACCATCCGCTCGTCGGTCGCCTGCGCTGCGGGGAGTGGCTGCTCTTCGCCGGGGTCCACGACCTGATGCACCTCGGGCAGCTCCACGGCCTCGCGGCCCGCCTCGGGCGCGACTGATGCCCATCCGCCCGGACTTGGTCGAGTGCTGGGTCTTCCGGGTCCCGGAGCGTGGCCCGGTCGAGTACCTGCTGATCCGCCGCGGCGCGGACCGGATCTACTCGGGGCTGTGGCAGCCCGTGACCGGCGGGATCGACGGCGACGAGCGAATCCCGGCGGCTGCGCTCCGCGAGGTGATGGAAGAGACGAGCCTGGCGCCGGCGGACATCGAGGCGTTCTACGACCTCGATCAGGTCGGCTCGTTCTTCGCCGAGGACTTGGATGCGATCGTCAACAGCGTCATCTTCGCGGTCCGCGCGCGCCTGGATGCGGTTCCCCGGCTGTCCGGCGAGCACGTCGGGCTCGAGTGGGTCGCGGCGGAGGAGGCGATCGTCCGCTCCGTCTGGCCGCCGTACCGCGATTCGATCGAGCTGATCGAGCGGCTGGCCGTCGACCTCGCGCTCGCGCGCTGGTTCGAGCTCGACCTCACCGGACGGCGGCTCGCCCGGGGCCCGGGGTAGACTGGTGGCCACCGCGTGGCGCGGTCGGCGCGAAGGAGGGGTGAGCTTGATCGACCGGACCGCAGCTCTCCGCGGCGCCAGCCCGAGCGCCTCGCGTCGCGCCTTCCGCTCCAAGGTCGATGCCCTGCGCCCGACTTACGGCTTCGAGGACGTCTCGCTTGCCCCGGGCACGAGCACGCTCGAACCGGCGGACGTGGAGCTGGGCCAGGAGTTCTGCGGTGTCCCGCTGTCGATCCCGGTGCTCGCTGCCGCCATGGACGCCGTGGTCGATCCCGCGTTCGCCGGCGCGCTGGCCGGCCTCGGGGGGCTGGCGGTCCTCAATCTCGAGGGCGTGCAGACGCGCTATGACGACCCGGCAGAGCTCATCGGCCGGATCACCGAGGCGGCCGACGAGCAGGTGCATGACCTGCTGACCGAGGCCTACCAGGCGCCAGTCCGCGAGGAGCTCGTGGCGCGCCGGATCGCCGAGATCCGGACCGCCGGGTCGCGGATCGCAGTGGCTGCCACGCCGGGCGCCGCGCGACGCTGGGGGCCGTTCTGCGCCGAGCAGGGCGCGGACCTGTTCCTCGTCCAGTCCCAGGTCTCGAGCGCCCGCCACCTCGCGTCCGGCTACGACCCGCTGTCGCTGGCCGAGTTCACCCGGTACATGCCGATCCCGGTCGCGGTCGGCAACACGACCAACGCCGAGGCAGCGTTCGCGCTGATGGAACAGGGCGCCGCGGCCGTGTTCGTGGGCGTCGGCCCGGGCGCGGCCTGCACCACCCGCGAGGTCCTCGGGATCGGGGTGCCGCAGGTGACGGCGATCAGCGACGTGGCCGCGGCCCGGGACGCCTACTTCGCCGAGACCGGCCATCACGTCCCGGTCGTCGCCGACGGGGGCGTGCGCCGGGGCGGCGAGATCGCCAAGGCGATCGCCGCCGGCGCGGACCTCGTGATGCTCGGGTCCCCGCTCGCCCGAGCGTCGGAGGCTCCGGGCCGCGGCACGAACTGGGGCATGGCGGCGCCGTCGCCGGTCCTGCCGCGCGGCACGCGCATCCGGGTCGGGACCCTGGGCGCCCTCGAGCGCATCCTGTTCGGGCCGGCCCACGTCACCGACGGCTCGGAGAACCTGATGGGCGCCCTGAGGCAATCGATGGCCGCCCTCGGCGCCCGCACGATCCGCGAGATGCAGCAGGTCGAGATGGTCTACGCCCCGGCGACCCAGACCGAGGGGAAGTCCTGGCAACGTGGCCGCTGACGCGGGCGGCGCAGGCGGGACGGCGGCCCCGCCGACGGCCCGCGACCCGGTCGGCGAGCAACTCTCGGCATGGGGCAAGGTGGCGCTGCTCGAGACCCGCGGCCGCAGGACCGCCCGGACCGCTCGCGCCGCGACGGGCTTCGTCGAGGATCCCGACGGCACGCTCCTCGTGGCAGCCGGAGCTCCCGACGCGGACTGGGCGCTGAACCTCGCGGACGAGCCAGCCTGCCGGGTGACCGTCGGCCAGCGGACCTGGGCCGCGGTCGCGGAGCCGCTCGAGGGCCCAGAGCACCACCGTGCCGTTCGCGAGCTGATCCTCCGCTACGGGACGCCGGCCGAGCGGCTGGGCGCGGGTCCGGCCTTCCGTCTGCGACCCGTGGCCGCCCCGGAGCCGCGGTCGTGACGATCAAGGCGGAGGTCGAGCTGCCGATCGCCCGAGCGCCGGACGTCGTGTGGGCCCACCTCACGGCCATCGAGCGCTTCCCGGAGTGGCTGGTGGCGTCGGGCATCACCCGGGTTCAGCGGGAGCCCGGGCCACTCGGCGCCGGGACGCGGTTGCGGATCGACCAGCGGGTGGCCGGCAACGCGGCGGTGCTCGAGGGGATCGTGACCGCGTGGCAGCCGCCGTGGCGGTTCGCCTTCCGCGCCAACCACCCGGACGGGATCACGGTCGAGGCGGAGGCAGACATCGCGGCGGACGGTCCGATGAGCCGGCTGCGCTGGTCCGTGCGGATCGGCCTCCCGCTCAAGCTCCGGCTGTTCGAGGGGATGGCCGCGGCGGAGGTGAAGCGCGCGGCGAACACGGATCTGGTCGAGTTCAAGCGCCGGCTGGAATCGATCGCGGGCTGATCCGGCCGAGGTGGCGCAGGGGCGGGCCTCACAGGGGCGGGCCTCACAGGGGCCAGGGCGAGGTTCGCCCCTGGGTTCGTTGCGCCGGAGTCAACGATTCCGACCGAAGGAGCCGCGGAAACCGTTTCGGGGGGCCCGCGCGGTCGATCTGTTGCGCCAGAGTCAACGATTTTCAGCGAATGAGGCTCCGAGGGCCCGCGCCGGGTTCCTGACCGCCGATTCGTTGCGCGGGAGTCAACGACTTCGCGCCGAGCAGTCGCCCGCACGAGCCTCCAGGCTCGCTCGCTGCCGCGCCGGCCGCGGCTGCGCCTGTCTCAGCGACCGGCCACCCGTGCGTCGCGGCCGGGGATGCCTCGCCGCTCGAGCTCGACACCCAGACCCTCGAGGTCGTCGACGGTCACGTACAGCGCGGGCACGCTGAACGGCCCCCAGGGCACGCCCGTCCGGAAATCCAGGCGGAGCCCACCGTGCGTGTCGCCGCCGAACGTCACGTCACCGTGCCGGATGCTGCGCCGGACGCCGATCGCGGTGATCCAGCGGAACGGGCCCTCGATCTGCCAGCCGGCGATGTTCGCCACCGGCGTCCTCAAGCGGAAGAACCCGAACCGCGCGTCCAGCTCGCCATCGAGCTCGACGTACGCGCGCTCCGGCGTCACGCCCCACAGCCGGAGGAGCGGGCGGGAACGCGCGCCGAGGCGGATCGGGTAGCGGGGCACGCCACAGCCTACGTCCGGACGGCTGGCGACGCGTCAGCGGCGGGCGATCGAGGGCGAGCCGGACGCGGCGGCCGGGTAGACTCTGGCCACGGCGACAGCGGGAGGAGCGACATCGGCGTGGCGGCAACGGACGCGGACGAGGACGAGCATCCGCCCACGTCCGAGGCGGACGGCGTCGGCGTCCCGCCGCCCGCGACAGCCGCGCCCCGCGATCGCGGCAAGACCGTCCACGGTGAGCCGGCCAACGCGGGCCACCGCGTCCTCGCCCCGGACGACGCGGAGGTCGAGGCCTATCTGGAGACGGCACTCCACGCGCCGGCCCCGGATCGGACGTCCGAGGGCTCGCTCGGCAGCCGGGCCGATACGGTCGTCGTCCTCGACTTCGGCAGCCAGTTCGCCCAGCTGATCGCGCGCCGGGTCCGCGAGCTCAGCGTGTACTCGGAGCTGCTGCCGCACGACACGCCGTGGGCGGAGATCGAGCGACGCCGGCCGCGGGCCATCATCCTGTCCGGCAGCCCGAACTCGGTCTACGACGAAGCCGCCCCGCGCGCGGATCCCGCCATCTGGAGCGGCGGAGTCCCCGTGCTGGGGATCTGCTACGGCGCCCAGCTCATGGCGCGGGAGCTCGGCGGCGAGGTGGCCGCAACCAACCGGCGGGAGTACGGCCCGGCGACCATGACGATCACGACCGATGACGGGCTGTTCGGCGGCCTGGACCGCGACCAGCCGGTCTGGATGAGCCACGGCGACTCCATCACGCGGCTGCCGGACGGCTTCCGCTCGACCGCCCAGACCGGGTCGACCCCGTATGCCGGCCTGGCGGCCCCGGAGCGCCATCTGTACGGCATCCAGTTCCACCCGGAGGTCGTCCATACGCCGCGCGGCCGAGACGTGCTCCGCAACTTCGTGGTCGGCATCGCCGGCGCCAGGCCGGACTGGACAGCGGCCAACTTCATCGACACGACCGTCGCGGGGATCCGCGAGCGGGTCGATGCCCACGCGCGGGAAACGCGCGGCGACGGTCGGGTGATCTGCGCCCTGTCCGGCGGCGTGGACTCGGCGGTGGCGGCGACCCTCGTCCATCGAGCCGTCGGTGACCGGTTGACCTGCATCCACGTCGACCACGGGCTGATGCGCAAGAAGGAGTCGGAGCTCCTGCGCGTGACGTTCGAGCGCGATCTGGGCATGAACCTCGTCATGGTCGACGCCCGCGAGCGGTTCCTCGCCCGGCTGGCCGGCGTCGCGGATCCGGAGCAGAAGCGCAAGATCATCGGCGACGAGTTCATCCGCGTCTTCGAGGAGGAGGCCGCGCGGATCGGCGCCATCGACTTCCTGACCCAGGGCACGCTCTATCCGGACGTCATCGAGTCGGCGACGTCGGAATCGAAGGCCGCGGCAAAGATCAAGACCCACCACAACGTCGGCGGCCTGCCGGCAGACCTGCGGTTCAAGCTGATCGAGCCGCTGCGCTACCTGTTCAAGGATGAGGTCCGGTCGGTGGGGCTCGAGCTGGGGCTGCCGGAGGCGATGGTCCTCCGCCAGCCGTTCCCCGGCCCCGGCCTCGCGATCCGGATCCTCGGCGAGGTCACCGCCGAGCGGCTGGAGACGCTGCGCGACGCGGACTGGATCGTGATCGACGAGATCAAGGCGGCGGGCCTGTACCGCAGCCTGTGGCAGTCGTTCGCCATCCTGACGCCGGTCCGCTCGGTGGGCGTGATGGGCGACGGCCGGACCTACGCGAATGTGGTCGCAATCCGGGCGGTCACCTCCGAGGACGGCATGACCGCCGACTGGGCGAAGCTGCCATACGACGTGCTCGGCAGGATCTCGTCGCGCATCGTCAACGAGGTCCCGGGCGTGAACCGGGTCGTGTACGACATCTCGTCCAAGCCGCCGGCAACGATCGAATGGGAATAGGGCGTCTTCGCCAGCCCTCTCTCCGAGGCCCGAGGCGGAGTTCCACGACGCCATCGGCCCGAGGATTTCGCTACAGTGACCGCCCATGAGCGACACCTCCGCCCCGCAGCCGACCCATCCGATCTGCCCATGGTGCTCCGGCGAGCTGCCACTGGCGCCGGCGGAAACCTGTCCCTCATGCGGGGCCACGTTGATCAGCGATGCTGACACCCCGCTGCCGGGCGTGACGGCCCTCGACCCGGAAGCCATCATCCGCGGAATTCGCCCCACGACGCCGCCACGGCGCAGCAAGATCCTGGCCTGGATCACCGGCGACGAGGGTGCCGACGAGGAGGCGCGCGCCGCGCCGGGATCGCTGGAACCGCCGCCGCCGGACGTTCGTCGGGAGATGCTGCGAATGGAGATCGAGGCCGAGGTCGCCGACCTCCAGGCCGAGGCCGGATCGCTCGCCGCCGAGGCACGGGAAGAAGGGCTGGTCGAGGACGCGGAGGTGCTGGAGGCGGCCGCCGATGACGCCGCCGCTGCCCGCCGGGAGATGGCGACCGACGACACGCATGGCACTTCGGCCGCCGCAGACCCGGAGGCGGTCAGGTCCTGGCCCGCACCCCAGCCGGACCCTGCCGTGTCCGACCCGGTTTCGGACCGGGACGCACGCACTCCTCGCTGACACGGCCTCGCTCGCCCATCGAGCTGACGGGCTGCCGGCGGCTATCCTCGCCGGATGCCCGAACGCCTCCCCCCGCCCGGCCCGTCCTTCCTCCGCGAGCAGGATGTGCGCGTCGGCGATCGCCTGCTGCGGGCCGGCATGGGGCGTCCGTCCGCGCTTCCGGACGACTGGTACCTGTGCGTGCTGTGGGTCGCCGATGAGACCGGCATCGTGGCGTTCTCGGATGTCGCGCCCGCCGCGGGCCCCCCGGCCGACCCACCGCTGGCGCGCCTTGGTCCCGCCATCACCGGCGAGCTGGCCGGCCTGATCCGGGAGGAGGGCGGCCGCCTTGCCGTTCGGCTGGGTCCGGTGGTGCCGCCTGACGATCCCGCGCGGCCGTGGCGCTGCCCGCTGGCCGTTCGCGCGGCGCTCGGCCTGGAGCCGATGCGCGCGGCGACGATGCGGCCGAACGAGCTCGCCTCGGCCGTGCTGACCGCGTTCCGGCGCGGGGTGGAGGGGCTGCACCGGCGCTGAGTGGGCAGGACGTGTCGGTACACTCGGCGGACCCGATGCCCGCCCCGCCACCGCATCCCGCTCCCGGCTGGTCGGAGACCGCCCTCGGCGCCCTGCTCGCCACGCTCGAACGGCCGGATCACTGGGTCGTCTCGCTGGCCGGCTTCCTGGTGCGCGGCGGGGTGCTGCTATTCCTGCTGCCGATCACGGTGCTGCCGACCCCGGCCGGCCTCCAGGCGGACCTGTCGCCGCTTCTCGTGCCGCTCGTCTTCGGCCAGCTGTCGCCAGGTCTCGTGCTGCTCGGCGCGGCGCTCGTCGGCCTGGCCGCCCTCTGGGTGGTCGTCGGCGGGCTCGTCGGCGCCTGGGCGGACAGGCTCGTGGCCCTCGACCTGGCCTCGGGTGCCGCGCCTCCGCCGGATCGCCGGGGACGGGTCGTTCCGCTCGTGTGCGCGGCGCGACTCCTCGCTCACCTGCCGCTCGGCCTGGCGCTCGCCTGGGGGGCCGTTCCGATCGCCCAGTCGGCGTACGACGAGCTGGTCACGCCGTTCGAGGTCGTGACGCCCCTCGTCGTGCGGATCGTGTCGACGGTCCCGGGTGCCCTGGCCGTGGTCCTGCTGACCTGGCTGCTCGGCGAGGCGGCCGGTGGGCTCGCCGCGCGGGAGGTCGCGCTCGGCGGGAGGTCGGTGGTCGACGCGACCCTGCGCGGCTGGCTCGCGCTCGCCCGGCGACCGATCGCGGGCGTCGCGACGACCGGGCTCGGCACGCTGATGGTGCTGCTCGCGGTCGCCCCGGCGCTCGTTGCCGCAGGCGTGGCATGGGGATCGGCGCGGTACCTGCTGTTCAGCGACGTCTCGGGGCCGGAGCTCGCGCTGGCGCTCCTCGCGTTCGTGTCGCTGTGGCTCGGTGGTCTCGTGCTGGCCGGCATGGCCACCACGTTCCGGGCGGCGCTGTGGACCGGGGAGTGGCTCCGTCAGCGGCCGCAGCCGGCGCTGCGGCGGCCACGTCACGGGGCCGATCCCTCCGTCGTCTGAGAGCGGTTCACGCCCGCGACGGCCGGGTGCCGCTACACTCACCCGAACGCCGTCGGCGCCCGGGTAGCCTGCTCGGCGGAGTAGGGCCGAAAGCGCACCGGAGGCAGCCCCAGGCGCATGGATCAGATCCTCGAGGAGATCTTTTCGACGATCGGCGGGATCGTCGGCAGCGCGCCCGTGCAGCTCGGCATCCGGGCGATCGGCATCTACTTCGTCATCCTGTGGCTGGCAGCGGCCTACTGGGCCTTCCGCGACATGCAGCTGCGGACGGAGAACCCGTTCCTGCCCTATGTCGCGGCGAGCCTGATCATCCTTTTCACGCCCGTCTTCTTCCCCTTCGCGATCCTCGTCTACCGGATCGTGCGGCCGCAGGAGAAGATCGGCGAGGTGTACGAGCGCAACCTCGCCGAGGAGGCGCTGGTCGCCGAGGTCGAGTCCGTCGCGAGCTGCCCCACGTGCGCCCGGCGCGTCGACGACGACTGGCTCATCTGCCCCACCTGCCGCACCCGGCTGAGCCGCGTCTGTCCCAACTGCAGCCGGCTCGTGGGCCTCCAGTGGTCGCTGTGCGCGTGGTGCGGCCGGGACTTCGAGCGACGGGAGCAGGTGGCCTATCAGCCGCTCCGCGAGCGGGCAGAGGCGGGCCGGGTGACCGGCATGACTGATCCGGCGACGACCGCCACAGTACGCACGAAGCTGCGCTCGAACGGCCCGCTGCGGGCGCCCGCCCCGGCCCGCGCCCAGGACGCGCTGTCCGAGCGTTGAGGTCGCCCGAGCCATGGTGCCGGGGATCCGCTCAGCGCCCGCTGCGATCGCCGAGCGCTGACCGGCAGCCGCCGTGACGTCTGACGCGGACCGTTCCGACAGCCCGGTCGCGTCGTCCACCCCGCCGGGCCTGACCACCTTCACGATTGAGGGCCGCCGCGCACCGGCGCTGTTCGTGGTGGGCTGGCTGGCGTCGCTCCTCGGCCTCGGCCTGGCGATCGTGGGGCTGCTGCGGGGCGGCGGGCTCACGGGGGCCGTGCTGTTCACCGTCGGGCTGGCCGTGCTCGGTCTCGGGCTCATCGCGGCGGCCGGCAGCCAGGCGATCGAGCGACGGGCGACGGCCCATCGCCCGTACGCGGGACCCTCGCCGGTGCTCGTCTTCGCCGCGGTGCTGCCGCTCACGGTGGTCGTCGTCATCGCCGTCGGCACGCCGCTCGTCGGGCTCGGCGTCGACCCGAACGGACCCCTCGCGGCGGTCATCTCGCTGGCCGCGATCGCCGCCGTCTACGTCGTGCTGATCCGGCTGCTCGTGGTGGGAACGGGCGCCCTGGGTTGGGGCGCGATGGGTGTCCGGCGACCCGGCCGCGGCGTCGTCGAGGATCTCGCCTGGGGTGCCGTGCTTGGCGTGCCGGTGCTGTTCGCGACCGGGTTGCTGGCCTCGCTCCTCGCACGCTTCCTGCCGATCCCCCCGAACGTGCTGCCGCCGGCGCCCGATACGGCGGGGCTGATCCTCAACCTGCTGGCCGCCGCCCTGATCGCACCGATCGGCGAGGAGGTCTTCTTCCGGGGGTTCGTGACGACGGCCTGGGCGAGGACGGACGGGCCGCGCGTCGCCCTGGTGCGCGGCTCGCTGTTCTTCGCCATCGCCCACGTGTTGACGCTGACCGGCGGCGACGCCGGGCAGGCCCTTGGGTTTGCCGTGTTCGCGTTCCTCGCCCGGCTGCCGGTCGCCTTCACGCTCGGTTGGCTCTTCCTCCGACGGGGCTCGCTGTACGCACCCATCGCGCTCCACGTGGTGTTCAACGGCCTGCAGGTGCTGGCCCTCGCGGCCGCGGGCGGCGTCACCGGTTGACGTCACGGGGAGTTGCGCCGGCGTGGCTTCGGCGAGCGCCGGAGAAGCGCCGGTTGAGCCCGGGATGAGCGCCGCCGGCTAGTCTCGACCATGTCCTCGGATCCGGATGGCGGGGGGAATCGGCGGGCTCTCGTCGTTCGGGTCCGGGGACGCCCCATGCATCCGCACCTGGAGACGCGGCCGTGATCGAGGCGCACCTGGAGACGCTCCCCGCCAGCCGGGGCCGGCGGGTCCGCGAGCTGCCACTGACCGAGCGGCCACGCGAGCGGCTCGCCCTGCGCGGGCCGGGCGGGCTGACCGGCGCGGAGCTGATCGGAATCGTCTGGGGCTCCGGCGCCGCCGGGCGGTCGGCCGTGGAGCTCGCCGAGGACGCCCTGTCGCGGCATGACGGCCTCACCGGCCTCGCCCGGGCCAGCGACGTGGAGCTCGAGAGGATCCCGGGCGTGGGGCCGGTGCGGGCGGCGCAGCTCGCCGCCTCCTTCGAGCTGGGCCGGCGCCTCCTGGCGGACTGGCCGGCCGCACGATGGACGGTCCGTTCGCCGCGCGACGTCGCGGACCGGCTGGTGCTGCAGATGGGCCGGCTCGAGCGCGAGGAGCTGCGCGTGGTCATGCTCAACACCAAGAACGTCGTGCTGCGGGTCGCGACGGTCTACCAGGGCAACGTCGCGTCGTCGCTCGTCCGGGTGGGGGAGCTGTTTCGCGACGCGGTCCGGCTCAACGCGACCGGCGTGATCCTGGTCCACAATCACCCATCGGGAGATCCCACGCCGTCACCAGAGGATCTCCACCTGACCGCGGAGGCGCTCGCGGCGGGCCGGCTGCTCGACATCCAGCTCCTGGACCACCTGGTCGTGGGGCACGACGCGTGGGTCTCGCTCCGCGACCGCGGGATCGACTTCGACCGACCGAGCCCGCGCCCCTGACCGGCTGATCCGGCGGCGTCGGCCGCCGGATCCTGTCCGCGCGCCGGGCGCGCCGGGCCGCGCCTGCAGCGAGCAGACCGCGTGGTCGGCCTGCGGCCGCCACAGGCCTCTCTTCGGCCAGTTATCTGGCGCATCCTGAGGTCTGGCCCGCCCCGCGGGTCAACTTTCGAGGGAAACGGGAAACGACGGTGCGGTGCCGCCCGTCTGCCGGGCTCACCCGTCGCCTGACCCGTCCGCCGGGTGAGACGTCACTCGCGGCATCAGGTGACCCGCCGGGCGGGTCGCGCTCGGCGGCGAAGGCCCAGGCCGGTTACAGAAACACGATCCCGCTTGCTCCAGGGCTCCGGCCGCGGTCAATCGCCGCGAGGACGGCCCGGCTGTCGAGCGGGACCTCCGAACGCAGGAGCTCGCGCACCGCCCCGATGGCCCGTCGATTCATGGGCGTGTCGGCGACCAGGACGAGAACGTGGTCAACGGTCCGATCGTCCCGGAGCTTCATCGCGATCCGCCGCCACGTGGCTTGGGCGTCGCGGATCCGGGTCTCGGCTTCGATGGCAACGCGTGATCCCGGAGACAGGATCTGCGCGTCCCAGCTCCGGAGATCCGCGGCACAGTTCACGGGCACCTCCGTTCGCCATGAGAGTCCGGAGGGGAGCCGCACCCGCAGCCGGTCGAGAAGCCGCACCTGCGCGATGTCCCTCACGGGATCGCCGTCCGGGTAGAAGCGCGCACTCAGCCGCAGGCCCACCGCGGCTCCGGCGCGGCAGAGCTGTTCCACCGTCACGTGGCGGAGCTCGCCCCGCTCGATCCTGCCGAACTGGCTCCCCGAGATGCCGGCCGCCCGCCCTGCCGCGTCCTGGCCGAGACCCGAGTGCTGGCGCGCAAGCTGCACGTCCATGGCGGCCGCCGCAACGAGCTCGCGGGACCGTGCGAGCGCTCGATCGAGCCGGCGGTTGGATCCGGGCACACGTGCAGGATGACGGCGGCGGCTTTTCGGCCAGTTATCTGGCGCATCCTGAGGTCTGGCCCGCCCCGCGGGTCAACTTTCGAGGGAAACGGGAAACGACGGTGCGGTGCCGCCCGTCTGCCGGGCTCACCCGTCGCCTGACCCGTCCGCCGGGTGAGACGTCACTCGCGGCATCAGGTGACCCGCCGGGCGGGTCGCGCTCGGCGGCGAAGGCCCAGGCCGATCGCGCCGCGGGGAAGGCCAACGCCGATCGCGCCGCGGGGAGGCCAACGCCACTTGCGCCGCGGGGAGGCCAACGCCACTTGCGCCGAGCAGCGACCGATGCCGCGCCCGTCTGCGGCGCTGCTACGCTCTCCGGCGATGAAAGGCATCATCCTCGCCGGTGGCACGGCGACACGGCTGTACCCGCTCACCATCGTGACCAACAAGCACCTGCTGCCGATCTACGACCGGCCGATGATCTACTACCCGATCGACACGCTGGCCGGCATGGGCATCCGCGAGGTGATGGTCGTCCTCGGCGGCAAGAGCGTCGGCGACGTGGTGGAGCTCTTGGCCGACGGATCGCACTTCGGGCTCGATCTGACCTACCGCTACCAGCGCGGTGCGCTGGGCATCGCGCACGCGATCGGGCTTGCCCGCGACTTCGTGGGCGACGAGCCGTTCTGCTGCGTGCTCGGCGACAACATCCTGCGTGGGCCGGCCCTCGCCGAGTGCGCCCGTGAGTTCCGGGCCGGGCGGTGGGGCGCCGGGACGCTCCTCTACCGGGTTCCCGACCCGGAGCGCTTCGGGGTCGCCGAGCTCGACGACCAGGGCAACGTGGTGGGTTTCGAGGAGAAGCCGGAGCATCCCAGGTCGAATCTGATCCCGATCGGCGTGTACTTCCTCCGCCCGGACGCGTTCGAGGTGATCGATCACCTCGCGCCCTCCGGCCGCGGCGAGTTCGAGATCACCGACGTGCTGAACCATTACATCCCCGCCGGCCTCTACACGCGCGTCTACGAGGGTCACTGGACGGACGCCGGCACGGTGCCGTCGCTGCTCCGCGCCGCGGAGCTCGCCGCCGAGGATGACCGGGGCGGACTGCTCGCCCCGCCGGTCGAGCGGCCGCTCGCGTGACCGAGGAGGGGGCCCACGGCGCCGACGGGCGCTTCGGGCCCGGCAGCCACCTGCTCGTCACCGGCGGCGCGGGGTTCATCGGCTCGTGCTTCGTCCGCGACATCCTCGGCCGGCGCGACGGCACGCGGATCACGGTCCTCGACAAGCTGACCTACGCCGGCAACCGGGCCAACCTCGCCCCGGTCGAGGCGGACGCCGAGCAGGCGGGCAGGCTCCGCTTCGTGGTCGGCGACATCGCGGACCCCGGGGTGGTTGGGCCGCTCGTGGCGGACGCCGAAGCGGTCGTCAACTTCGCGGCCGAATCCCACGTCGACCGCTCGATCCATGACCCGGAAGCGTTCCTCGTCACCGGCGTGATCGGCGTCCACGTCCTGCTCGAGGCATGCCGCCGCGAGGCCGCCCGAGCCGCCGGCGGGGACCGACCCGCCGCGCCCCGCTTCCTGCAGGTGTCGACGGACGAGGTCTACGGGTCCGTCGAGACCGGCCACTCGAGGGAGGGCGACCGGCTGGAGCCCCGCTCTCCCTATTCGGCCGCCAAGGCGGCGGGGGAGATGCTGGCCCGCAGCTATCACGTGACCCACGGTCTGGACGTGGTCGTGACGCGCGGCTCGAACACCTACGGCCCGTACCACCACCCCGAGAAGCTGATCCCGCTGTTCATCACCAACGCGATCGACGACCGGCCGCTGCCGCTCTACGGGGACGGCCTCCAGCGCCGCGACTGGCTGCACGTGGCGGACCACGCCGGCGCCGTCGAGCACGTGCTCAGGTTCGGCCGGGCCGGCGAGGTCTACAACGTGCCGGGCGAGGCCGAACTCCCGAACCGCCAGGTCGTGGAGCGGCTCCTGGACCTGCTCGGCAAGCCGTGGTCGCTGGTGCGGCGGGTGGAGGACCGCCCGGGGCACGACCGGCGCTATGCCCTCGACGGCACGAAGCTGCGCGCGCTCGGCTGGCGGAACCGGATGTCCTTCGAGACGGGTCTGGCGGCGACCGTCGACTGGTACCGGGCGAACGAGGCGTGGTGGCGGGCTGCCCGCTCCGGCGATTGGGACACCTACTACGAGCGGCAGTACGGGGCCCGGCTCGCCGGCTCCGCCCAGGCGGCGCGGGAATGAGAGTGGCTGTGACCGGCGCCGGCGGGCGGCTCGGCCGCGCTCTGGTCGCCGCGCTGGCGGAGGCCCCGTTCACCGGCCTCTCGGGGCCGATCGCCTGGACCCGCGCGGACTTCGACCTCGACGCGCCGGAGGCCGCCGCAGCGCTCATCCGGGGTGATCGTCCCGAGCTGGTGATCCACGCCGCCGCCTGGACGGACGTGGATGGCTGCGCCCGCGACCCTGACCTGGCGTTCGCCCGGAACGCGACGGCGACGGGCGTCCTCGCCCGGGCCTGCGCGACGGCCGGCGTCGACCTCGTCGTCGTGTCGACGAACGAGGTGTTCGACGGCGAACGAGCGACGCCGTATGCGCCGGACGACGAACCGCGGCCGATCAATCCGTACGGGGCCTCGAAGCTCGAGGGCGAGCGAACGGCCGCCGGAGCGTACGCGGCGGCTCCGGCGCGACTGGGAATCGCCCGGACGTCGTGGCTGTTCGGGCCGCCGGGCAACGACTTTCCGGCCAGGATCCTCGCTGCCGCGGAGCGGGCGCGGGACGCGGGGGAGCCGCTCCGGGTGGTCGGCGACGAGCACGGCTCGCCGACCTACACCCACGATCTCGCCGAGGCGATCGTCGAGCTGGTCAGCGACGGCGACGTCGGCGGCATCCACCACCTCGTGAACGGCGGCGTGATATCGCGAGCCGGCTGGGCGCGCGAGCTCTTCCGCCAGGCGCGCGTCGCGGCCGCGATCGAGGAGGTTCCAGCAGCGACCTGGCCCCGCGCCTCCAGTCCCCCCCTCCGGGCGGTGCTGGCACCGACGCCCCTGCCGTCCGGGGAGCCGATGCGTCCGTGGCAGCAGGCGCTGGCTGACTATCTGCCGACGCTCCTGCGCCACCGCGCGGCGGCCGCCCGATGAGCGGCGCGACGGAACGGCCGCCCTCGCTGCTCCCGGGCGTCCGTTACGGCGCGGTCGTCCGCCACGCTGATGACCGGGGCGCCCTGCGCGAGATCTGGCGCGCGACGGACGAGATCGCGCTCGACCCCGCCGACACGGGCTCCCCGCCCGGCGTCGCGCCCGCGTACGTCCAGGCGAACCTGTCGACATCCGTGGCCGGCGTGCTGCGCGGCCTCCACTTCCACCGCCGCCAGCTGGATCGATGGCTCGTCGCCTCCGGCCGCGCCTGGGTGGCGCTCATCGACGTCCGGCCGATGCTCGCCGGGCAGGCCCGGCCGGGGCTCGAGACCCGGGAGCTCGGCCCGGACGAGTGGGTCGTGATCCCGGCCGGCGTCGCTCACGGGTTTCTCGCCCTCGAGCCGCTCGAGCTCGTCTACTTCGTGACCAACGAGTACGACGGAACCGACGAGCTCGGCTTCAGCTGGGACGACCCTCTGGCGGCGGTCCCGTGGCCGGTCGTCCATACCAAGCCCGGCGGCCGGCCCATCCTCTCCGACCGGGACCGGCGCAACCCATCGCTCATCGAGCTGGTGGAACGACTCCGGCAGGGCTGACGGCGGGCCCGAGTCAGGCAGGGTCGAGAAAGGCGGGATCGATCCCGGCGGGCAGAGGCCGGCGACGTGCGTCGACGCAACGGGGCCCACGCCAGCCAACGCGAGCGAGGACCCGGCTGTTCCCTACAAGACCGCCCCGCTGTCCCCAGACGACGCGCCGAACGGCTGCCCGAACCGGGACCATTCCGGGATTGATCGTCCGCGCGCCTGGCGCGACGGTGGTGCCGCACTCACCCATCCCTGCCCGGGTCGCCCCAGCGTCCCTGCCATGCGGAGCCTGCATTGCGAAACCTCGCCCTGGCGGTCGTGGCCGCCCTCGCCGCGTCGCTCGGAGCGTTCGCCCCTGCTCACTCCGTACCGTCGGCCGCCGCCGCCTCGACCGATCCAAAGGTCGTGATCGTGGTCGGAGCCACGCACGGGACCACGCCGACCTACCGGACGCGCGCGGATGCGGCCTACGCCGAGGCGATCAAGTACAGCTCGAACGTCGTCAAGGTCTATAGCCCCAACGCGACCTGGGCGAACGTCAAGGCGGCCCTCCAGGGCGCGTCCGTGGTCATGTACATGGGCCACGGGAACGGCTTTCCCAGCCCGTACCGGACGACGCCCTGGCCGTACAGCCAGAACGGGTTCGGCCTCAACCAGGTCGCGGGTCAGGGCGACTACAACACGCAGTACTACGGCGAGCACTACATCGCCGGCGAGGTCAAGCTGGCCCCGAACGCCGTGGTGCTCCTCAACCACCTGTGCTACGCGTCGGGCAACAGCGAGCCCGGCCAGGCGGAGCCGACCGTCGAGGTCGCCAAGCAGCGTGCCGACAACTACGCGGCAGGCTTCCTGAAGGCCGGCGCCCGGGCGGTCATCGCCGACGGCCTCATGGGTCCGGGCTACTACATCAAGTCCCTGTTCACGACGCGCCAGACGATCGACCAGATGTGGCGCGGCGCGCCGAACTACAAGGGCAACGCCTTCAAATTCGCCTCCGTTCGCAGCCCCGGCTACACGGTCCAGATGGATCCGGACCGCCCGACCTCCGGCTTCTACCGGGCCGTCAGCGGCAACCTGGCGCTGACGACCGAGCAGGTCACCGGCACGGCCTACGGTGGGTCGGACGTCGAGCCGTCCACGTTCACGGTGCCCGGCAACGCCGCGGTGACCACCGCCGGAGCGGGCGTGTTCAGCGACGCCGCCCTCACGCCGGAACCGGTAGCCAGGCTGCCGCTGGATACCCGCATCCGCGTCCTCGCGGTCGCGGCCAATACCCGCACACCCGCCTTCCAGGTCGAGACCCACGACGGCACGGTTGCCGGGTTCATGGCCGCCGCGGACCTGTCGCCGCGGGACAGCCTGCCGCCCGCGGTCTTGGAGTCCTCGGCGAGCGAGACGGTCATCTCGCCCAACGGCGACGGGCGCCAGGACGCCGTGACCATCACCGCCCGGCTGTCCGAGATTGCCTCGTGGCAGGTCCGCGTGACGCGCGGCACGACCGTCGTCTGGTCGGCGAGCGGCGAGGGCTCGGCCGTGACGGCGACGTGGAACGGCCGCCAGGCCGGCATCGTTGTCCCGGACGCCATCTACCGATGGACGCTCACCGCCCGCGACGGTTGGGGCAACGTCGGCCAGGCTCGATCCGGCGACGTGCGAACGGACACGGTCGCGCCGAGCCTCGGCTCGCTGTCGCTGGCGGCCGTTTCGCCGGCCGCGATGTTCTCACCCAATGCCGACGGGCGCGAGGACACCGTGTCCCTCGGCTGGCAGGTCACCGAGGCCGGCTACCTCGACGCCTACATCCGCCCGGCGGCCGGCGGCTCCGTCCTGCGCTCGATGATCATCCCCACCAGGGTGGGATCCGGCTCGCTGACCTGGGACGGCAAGTCCAACGCCGGGGCCATCGTCCCCGACGGCCTGTACATCGTCCGGATCGTTGCCCGGGACGCGGCTCGCAACTACAGCCGGTCGCAGGAGCGCACGATCGCGGTCTACGGCGCGCTGTCCAAGGTCGTCGCCAGCCCGATCCGGTTCTACCCGCACGATCGCGACCGGTTCGCCCCGAGCACGAAGCTCTCCTTCACCCTTCTCCGCCCGGCCACCGTCACCTGGCAGCTGACCCGGAGCGACGGGACGCCCGTCCGGACGCAATACGCCAACGCGGCGCTTGCCGCCGGCGCGTACAGCCTCACCTGGGACGGCACGGGGGCGGACGGCAAGCTGCTGCCGGTCGGCAGGTACCTCTCCGCGGTTCGTGCGACCAACGGCCAGTTGTCCGTCCTCCAGCGCACCTCCGTCGACGTGAATGCCTTCAGCGTCGTCGTGTCCGACACGACGCCGGCCCGCGGCCAGACGCTGACCGTCACGGCGACCTCGGCCGAGCCGCTCAGCGGCAACGTCTACCTGCACGTCACGCAGCCGGGTCTCGCTCGCTGGTCCGTGCGGCTGGTGGGCATCGGGACGCTGACCTACCGGGCCACCGTGACGCTCCCGGCGTCGTCCGCCGGGCCGACGAGCTTCCGGGTGAGCGCGCTCGACGGGGACGGTCGTTTCCAGGCCACGACCCTGGTGCTTCCGCTCCAGTAGGGCTCCGCCAAGCAAACCGGGCTCCGGGCCGGCGCTCCCGGCCGCCGGAACCTTCCATGTCCGGCACTCGTACCGATCGGTCCGCACGCCCCTGTACCAGACCGCCCCGGACCATCGTCAGGCTTGGGGCTCGGTCGGCCCGAACGTAGGGTGACCCGGCTCCCGCCGTGCGGTCGGTGGTCCGGGGAGCCCTTCACACAGCCACCGTCGCGGCACCCGTCACGGCGCCGCCCCGATGAGGACCCGTCTTGATCCGTCTGCGCCCCCGTCAAACCGGCCGGCCGTCGCCGTGCGCCCTGCCCTCCCGATTGGGGCTCCTGCTCGTCACCTCGCTCGTCGCCCAGCTCGTCCTGATCGTGCCGGTCTCCGCCCGGGCGGAACGAGCCCCTGCGCCCGACGCCTTGTCCGTGGATCCCGCGGCGCCGCCCAGAGCCGATGAGCCGGCAGCGGTCCCCGGCGCCCATTACGAGGAGGCACAGGCCCACGCCGCCGATCGGATCGCCTTCAAGCCGGGCGGGCGCGTCGACGTGCCCTTCACGCCGCGTGCGGCGGATCGAGCTCCGGTCGGTGGGGTCAGCCCACGAAAGCTGCCGGCGGGGCGGGCGACGGGCGTTCAGATGGCCGCCGCGCCGCAGGGCAGCCGCTGGGCGGACACCGAGTCGGTTCCGGCTCCGGTCGATGCTCCGGCCATTCCACCGGCCGATGTCCCACCGGCCGACGGCGCGCTCGCCTCGGAACCGGTCACCGACCCGCTCGTCGCCCCGACCGCGACCGGTCTGGTCCGCCAGGTCTACGGCTTCCTCCCGTACTGGGAGCTGAGCGACAGCTCGACGGTCCTCGATTACGGCGTCCTCTCGACGGTCGCCTACTTCAGCGTTGGGGCGGACCGCGACGGAAACCTGCTCAAGCGCAACACGGACGGCTCGCTCACATCCGGCTGGGGCGGCTGGACGAGCTCCGGCATGACGAACGTGATCAACGCCGCGCATTCGGCGGGGACCCGCATCGCGCTGACCGTCACGATGTTCGCCTGGACGACCAACCAGGCCGCCAGCCAGGCGGCCCTGCTCGGCAATCCCACGGCCCGGCTCAACCTCGCCCGCCAGACGGCCGCGGCGGTTCGCGACCGCGGCGCGGACGGCATCAACCTCGACTTTGAGCCGATCGCCGCCGGGTACGAGGACGAGTTCACCGCGCTCGTGCGCGCGGTGCGGGCGGAGCTCGACGCCGTCGCCCCCGGCTACCAGCTGACCTTCGACACGACCGGTTGGATCGGGAACTACCCGATCGAGGCTGCCACGGCCCCGGGCGGCGCGGACGCCATCTTCATCATGGGCTACGACTACCGGACGGCCGGCTCGAACCCGGTCGGGTCCATCGACCCGCTCGGTGGTCCCGTGTACGAAATCACCGACACGCTGGACGCCTACACCGCCCGTGTGCCGGCCTCCCGGCTGATCCTCGGCGTGCCCTACTACGGCCGCGTCTGGTCGACCGACACGGAGCTCCCGCACGCCCAGAACGTGTCGGGCACGAAGAACGGGGCGTCGACCTCGGTCATCTACTCCAGCGCGGTTGACCTGGCGTCGACCCATGGTCGCCGCTGGGATGCCACGGACCAGGGTCCGTACGTCGCCTATCGCCGCGAGAACTGCACGACGACGTACGGCTGCGTCACTTCGTGGCGGCAGCTCTGGTACGACGACGCGGCCTCGCTGAAGCTGAGGTACGACCTCGTCAACAGCTACGGGCTGGCCGGCGCCGGCATCTGGGCCCTCGGCTACGACGACGGCCGGACGGAGCTCAACCAGGCGCTCGGCGAGCGGTTCGCGATCGGCGCCGACTGGACGCCGCCCCGGGCCGGCGTGAAGGTGCTCCCGACGCGCCAGCGCGATGCCGGCTTCACGGTCACCTGGACCGGCACGGACGTCAGCGGCATCCGCTCCTGGGACGTCCAGGTGTCGGCCGACGGCGGCGCGTTCGCGCCCTGGCTGACCGGCACGACCCGGACGTCCGACGTCTATCTCGCTCGCACCGGGCTCGGCTATGCGTTCCGCGTCCGTGCCACGGACACGAAGGGCAACGTCGGCGCCTGGAACGTCACCTCGACCTGGAAGGCCGCGCCGGCGCTGGCGGTCGGCGGCTTCGGCGTCGTCCGGACCGATGGCCTCGCGATGCGCTCCGCACCCAGCAGCAGTGCGTCCCGGCTCGGCGAGCTCAACACCGGCCAGCTCCTGGCGGTCGTCGGCGGACCGGTGTCGGCCGACGGCTACACCTGGTGGCAGGTCACCGGGCCGCTCCGCGAGTGGGGTCCCGTCAGCGCCGTGTCGACGTCGTGGGTCGCTGCCGGCCCCTCGACGGAGCGCTGGCTGACGGCCTACCGGGCGCCGAACAGCACGGTCGTCGAGGCCGGGCTCCGGGACTACGCGCCGGGTGATCCGGCCACCACCGCGGTCGGCAGAACGTTCTCCCCGAACGGCGACGGACGGCGGGACGCCCTGTCGATCCGCTGGACCAATGCGATGACGTTCGACGGCGTGGGGCTCAAGATCTTTCGGCCGGACGGCCGGCTCGTTGGCACCATTCCGGTCGCCAGGACGGCGGCAGGCGCACAGCGCGTGAGCTGGAACGGGACGATCGCAGGGACGCGGGTGGCGGACGGTCAGTACATCGTGGCCGTGTCCGGATCGGCGGGTGGCCTCGCCTACTGGGCACCGTCCAGCCAGCCGGCCACGCCCGTGCAGCTCGCCGCATACGGGGTCATCGTCGACACCGCCGCCCCGTCGATCACCGCCGCGACGTTGAACACGGCGGCCTTCTCGCCGAACGGCGACGGGGTGCTGGACACGGTCCAGGTGGCAATCTCGTCGGCCGGGATCACCGGCTGGGGCGCCTCGGTCGTCCCGCTCGCCGGTCCCTCGGCCGGCACGACCGTGCGTGCCGTCACGGGCTCCGGGGCAACGGCCGCCTGGTCGTGGGACGGCCGGACCGACGCCGGGTCCCTCGCGCCGCAGGGCCGGTACCGGCTCACGCTCTGGGCGTCGGACGCCGCCGGCAACCGCGCCTCGAAGAGCTGGGACGTGATCCTCGACAACACCCGACCCACGGTCAGCGCCACCGTCGACCCGGGTCTCATCGCGCCGAACGGCGACGGTGCGCTCGACACCGCCGCGCTGGCCTGGTCCAGCGGCGAGGCGGCCGCCGGAAGGGCCTCGATCCGGAAGGGCACGACGGTCATGGTCTCGTGGACGGCCGCGACGACGGGCCGCCTGGCCTGGGACGGCACCAACGCGGCTGGGTCCGCGATCCCCGACGGTCCGTACACGTTCCGGGTGGACGTCGCGGACGCGGCCGGGAACCGGACCCTCCGGGACGTGCCGGTGGTCGTGGACCGGACGGCGAGCGCGCCGCGCTGGACGCCCGCGCTGTTCTATCCACACGACGGCGACGCACAGGCACGGACCTCCACGGTCTCGTTCCGGCTCGCCCGCACGGCCACGACGACGCTCCAGATCCTCACCTCGGACAACCGGTACGTGAAGACGGCCTGGCGCGACCGGGCGCTGGCCGCCGGGACATGGTCGTGGGCCTGGAACGGCAAGGCCGGCTCCGGCATCCTCGCGCCCCGCGGCTGGTATCGCGCGGTCCTCACCGTGCGCTCGACGTACGGCACCGTGACGCTGAGCCGCCTGGTGCTCGTCGACGCGTTCAGGATCACGCTGTCGCCGTCAAGGCCGGCGGGGGGGGACACGCTCAGCATCGCGATCCGGACGGCAGAGCTCCTCGCCGCGGCGCCACAGGTGACCTTCACCCAGGCCGGGCGGGCGGCCGTCACCCGAACGGCCACGAAGACCGGGACGATCGACTACACCGTCAGCTTCCCGGTCGCGACGGGGGCCGCCGGGCCGGCCACGATCGTCGTCACCGGCAAGGACATCGGCGGCGGGACGAACACCAAGGCAATGACGGTGACCGTCCGGTAGTGTCCGCCGCTTGCTGCCCGGGAAGCACAGCGGCGCGCGGCCGTCCCCCCTCCGTACACTGGCCGTCGTGACCTCGGAGGAGACCAGTCAGCCGGCGCGTCCGCACGGAGCGGCGAGCGGTCCCATCGGCAGGCTGCCCGCGGACGATGGCCCGGGCGAGGGGGTCTGGGTCGTCCTCCCCACCTACGACGAGGCCGACAACCTGGCGAGCATCGCGGGGGCGCGATCCTCCACCACCTGCCCGCCGGCACCCTGCTCGTGGTCGACGACAGCTCACCGGACGGGACCGGCCGACTGGCCGACCGCCTGGCCGGCGAGGACGATCGCATCCGGGTCCGCCATCGCGCCGCCAAGCAGGGGCTCGGACGCGCGTTCCTGGACGGGTTCCGGATCGCGCTCGCCGGCGGCGCCCGCATCGTCGTCCAGATGGACGCCGACTGGTCGCACGACCCGGCGGTCCGGCCCCAGGTCATCGCACCGATCGTCGAGGACCGGGCGGATCTCGTCATCGGGTCGCGGTACACGCGCGGCGGCGGGGTGATCGAATGGGGGCTGGCGCGCCGGCTGATCTCGCGGGGCGGATCCCAGTTCGCCCGGACGGTGCTCCGGCTCGGGCCGCGTGACCTGACCGGCGGCTTCAAGGCATGGCGCGGCGATACGCTGTCGGGGATCCCGTTCGACGGCGTGCATGCCGGTGGCTACGTCTTCCAGATCGAGATGACGTATCGAGCCTGGCGTGCCGGTGCACGCGTGATCGAGGTGCCGATCGTCTTCCACGATCGCCGGGTGGGCCAGTCGAAGATGTCGCGCCGGATCGTGTTCGAGGCGCTGCTCGTGGTCGTGCAGCTCCGCTGGGACGAGCTGCGCGGGCGCAGGTCCCGCAGCCGGTGAGGCTCGAGCGGCCGGTGGCCCGCGGTGTCGCCGCAGCGCCCGCGCCGGGCCCGAGTGGCGGCGTGCGGATCGTGCTCGACACGCGTCCGCTGCAGGATCCGGACCGGTCGCCGACGACGGCCGCCTACCTGGAGGGTCTGGTCGGCGCGTTCGACGCCGCTCCCCTCGACGGCGAGTCGTTCACGTTCCTGCTGCAGGCGGACCTCGCCGACCCGACCGAGCGGTTCCGTCGGCTCCACGTGAGGGGGCGCCGGCTGCTGCCGCCGACGCGCCTGCTGGGTGCGGCGGCGCTGACGCTCGATCCATTCCTCGTCCGGGGCGCGTCCATCGGCACCGCCTGGCGGGCCGAGCGGCGCGGCGCCGGGGGAGCGGTCTATCACACGGCGGGCGGCGCGGTGCCCGTCCCGGTGCTGTCGGACGTGGCGACCGTCGTCACGCTGCTCGATCTCGCGCCGTGGGAGCTTCCCGAGATCTTCCAGCGCGGAACGGCGGCCCGGTTCGGGCAGCGGCTGCGAGCCGGCCTGATCCGCCAGGCTGCAGCAGTGATCGTCGCCACGGAGGAAGTGGCGCGCGATGCGCGGCGGCTGCTGCACCTGCGGCGCAGCCGGATCCGGGTGGTGGCGCTCGCTCCGCGTGCCGCGTTCCGGCCCGAGGCGGCGACCGCAGGCGGCGATGCCGAGCGCACGCGGCTCGGCCTTCCGGGGCGCTACCTCGTCTACGCCGGGCGCTTCGACGCGCGGCACGACCTGGGGACCCTGCTGTCGTCGCTGGCGATCCTCGCGGCCGCCGGGCGGCCGGCCTCGCTCGCGCCCGACCTGCCATGGCCGCCGCGCGTGCTGTTGGTGGGTGCCTCGCCGGACGACCGAGCGTCCCTCGCCCGGGCCGCCGCCCGGGAGGGCGTGCGGGAGACGCTCACCTACGCCCCGCACCTGCCGCCGGAGCGCCTGGCAGGCCTCGTGGCCGGGGCGCGTGCCGCGCTGCTGCCGGTCGTCTCCGAGGCGGCCGGTCTCAGCGCCCTCGAGGCGCTCGCGGCGGGTACGCCGGTCGTCGCGTCGGCGGTCGGTGCGCTGCCGGGCGTCGTCGGAACCGCCGGGATCCTGGTCGAGCCCGGCGAGCCCGAGCGCTGGCGCGGGCGCTGGCCACGATCTGGTCGGACGACCGCGTGCATGAGCGGCTGCGGCTCGAGGCCCAGGAGCGGGCGCTCCGGGACCGACGGACGTGGGACGACGTGGCGGCGGACACGCGTGCCATTTACGCGGACGTCGGCCAGCGAGGTTCCCGGCATCGCCATCGGCCCTGAGCTGTCAGGCCGGCCGCCGCGCTATCCTGACCCGACACACGACGATCGAGGGACGAACCGATGGCCGAGCCGAACGAAGACGCCGCGACCCCGGACCCGACCGGCGCGGAGCGTGCCGACGCCCTGCAAGCGGCCGAACAGGCCGGTGGCGTCGTCGCCGAGGACGACGGCGCCAGCGCTGAACGGCGGCCCAGGCGAGCCGCCCGCAAGGCCGATGGCGGGGGCGGCAGGGCCGCCCGGGCGGGGAAGCCCGGCAAGTCGAAGAGCACGGAGCTCGCGACGCCGTCCGGGGAGGTCACGATCATCGAGAACGACGGCCTCCCGGCCGCGACCGGATCCACGATCCAGGTGTCGCGTGGCGGGATCGGCCGGGCAGACGGCCAGGACGTCAGCGTGTCCATGGGCGGCATCGGCCTGGCCCGGGGAGACCGCGTGTCCGTGGAGCTGGGCGGGATCGGTGCGGCGTTCGCGGACGAGGTCCAGATCCGCCAGGCTGCCGCGAACGTCGTGTTCGCCCGCGAAGTGGAGATCGAGCAGGCGTTCGTCCAGTCCGTCGTGGCCGTTCGGGCGGAGGTGGAGAAGGGCGCCAACGTCCTGTTCCTGATCGCCGGTCGCGTGGAGGGAACGGTCCGGCCGGTGCTGGACTGGCGCGGCGCGGTCGCCTTCGGGACCGCCTTCGGGATCGTCGCGGGGCTGTTGCGGCTCCGCCGCTGACCGTCCGACCGTGATCCATCCCACCGCCCTGGTCCATCCGTCCACGGACATCGAGGACGACGTTGCGGTCGGAGCCCGGACGACGATCTGGCAGCGGGCGCAGATCAGGACCGGCGCGCGGATCGGCGGCGACGGGGTCGTGGGCCGCGACGTGTTCATCGACGCCGGCGTCGTGATCGGCAACGCGGTCAAGATCCAGAACGCCGCGCTCCTCTATCACGGCGTGACGGTCGAGGACGGCGTCTTCATCGGTCCGGGCGCGATTCTCACCAACGACCGCTACCCTCGCTCGATCACGGCGTCCGGTGAGCTGGCCAGATCGGGCGACTGGCGGGTGAGCCCGATCGTCCTGCGCCATGGCTGCGCGGTCGGTGCCGGCGCGGTTGTCGTGGCCGGGGTGGAGGTCGGCCGGTTCGCGACGGTGGGTGCCGGAGCGGTGGTGACGCGCGACGTGCCCGCTCATGCGCTGGTGGCCGGCAACCCCGCCCGACGGATCGGCTGGGTGTGCTCGTGTGGCCGACCGCTGGTCGACGCAAACGGCGACCCGGCCCCGGCCGAGCCGGCCCACTACGCCCGCGACACTGCCCTGCACTGCCCGGCCTGTGGCCGCGCCTTCAGCTACGTCCCGGACGGCCAGACGGTGGCGGAGGCCAGCGGGCCAAGGACGGAGATCCCGGCATGATCCCGATCGCTCGCCCGGACATCGGCGAGGAGGAGGTCGCGGCGGTCACGGAGGTGCTGCGCAGCGGCATGATCGCGCAGGGCCGCCGGGTCGCGGAGCTCGAGGAGCGCTGGGCCGATCGGGTCGGCACCCGCCACGCCATCGCGGTCGGCAGCGGGACCGTCGCCCTGGCGGCCATCCTGGCCGGTCTGGAGCTGGGCCCCGGCGACGAGGTGGTCACGGTCGGTCACACGTTCGCGGCGACCGCCAACGCGATCCTCTCGACGGGCGCAACGCCGGTCTTCGTGGACATCGAGCCGGACACGTACCTGATCGACGCGAAACGGATCGAGCGGGCGATCACGTCCCGGACGCGCGCCCTCCTGCCGGTCCACCTGTTCGGGCTCGTCGCCGACATGGACATGGTGCGGGCGATCGGCGACAGGTATGGGCTGGCGGTCGTCGAGGACGCCGCGCAGGCGCACGGCGCGACGTTCCGCGATCGGGCCGCCGGCAGCTTCGGGCACGGTGCGTTCAGCCTCTATGCGACCAAGAACATGACGACCGGCGAGGGCGGGTTCATCACCACCAACGACGACGGGCTGGCGGACTGGCTGCGGCTCTACCGCAACCAGGGCATGCGCTCTCGCTACCAGTTCGAGATCCTCGGCTACAACCTCCGGCTGACCGACATCGCGGCGGCGATCGGGCTGGCGCAGCTGGACAAGCTGGACCGGAACACCGCGCGCAGGCAGACGATCGCGGCCGCCTACGACGACGCCTTCGCGGACCTGCCGGTGCTGACCCCGGTCACGCCGGTAGGCCGGATCCACGTCTTCCACCAGTACACGCTCGGCGTCGGCGATGGGCGCGACGCCATCCTGGACAGCCTCCGGGGCGCCGGCGTCGGCGCGGACGTCTACTACCCGCTGCCGGTCCATCGCCAGGCGTACATCCAGGAGCGCGGCCTCCACGCCGACCTGCCGGTCACCGACCACGTGGCGGCGACCACCCTGTCGCTGCCGATGTTTCCGGGCCTGACCGACGAGGAGCAGGCGACCGTGATCCGCGCCGTCGGGGACGCGGTCGAGCGACATGGCGGCAGGTCGCCTGCGCCGCCCGGTGCCGTTCCTCTCCCGGCCGGGTCGGCCGTCGGGGCGACAGCAGGAACGTCGGCCGGCGCGGCCGCGGGCGAACCCGCCTCGCGGTGACCGACCCGCCGCTTCGCCTCGGGCTGGCCGGTCTGGGCTCCATGGGCCGCAATCACCTGCGGGTGCTGGCGAGCCGGCCGGACGTGCGCATCGCGGCCGTCGCGGACCCTGATCCAGTCGCTCGCGAGAGTGCTGCGTCCGGCACGGGCGCGCAGAGGTATGCCGAGCCGCTGACGATGCTCGCCGAGGCGGAGCTCGACGCAGTCATCGTGGCAGCCCCCACCACCGCACACCGGGCGATCGCGCTGGCGGCCATCGAGCGCCGTCTCCCGCTCCTCGTCGAGAAGCCTCTGGCCGCCTCGGCCGCCGAGGCGCGAGCGATCGCGATGGCCGCCAGGCGTGGCGCGGTTCCGCTGCAGGTCGGGCACGTCGAGCGGTTCAATCCGGCGGTCGTCGAGCTCGGCCGGCTGCTGGAGGCGGGCTGGCTGTCCGCGATCCACGCCGTCGCGGCGCGGCGGGCAGGTCCGTTCCCGGCCCGCATCCGCGACGTGGGCGTGACGATCGACCTGGCCACCCACGACGCGGACATCCTGTCGGCCATCGCCGGCGAGCGGCCGGAGCGCGTCTTCGCCGAGACGGCGCGGCGGATCCACGCCGACCACGAGGACCTGCTCTTCGGCCTGCTTCACTTTCCCGGCGGCATGACCGGCATGCTCGACGTCAACTGGCTCACGCCGGCCAAGCGGCGGCAGCTCGTGGTGCTCGGCGAGGAGGGCATGTTCGAGCTCGACTACCTGACCCAGCGCCTGACCTTCACTCGAGCGACGGATACGACGAACCCGCGGCTCATCCGGGGCTATGCGCCCACGTTCGAGGGCGAGCTGGTCGAGCTGCCGCTCGAGGCGTCCGAGCCGCTGGCCGCGGAGCTCGACGCGTTCATCCGCGTCGTCCGTCACGGCGAGCGTCCGCTGGTCGACGCCGACGACGGTGTGTGGGCGGTCGCCATCGCGGAGGCGCTTCTGCAGTCCGCCGCGGAGCACCGGTCGGTCGATCTCGACCGCGCGACAGTCGTCGGGGACTCGACCATCGTCGGCGGCGCGACCGTCGCCGGCGGCGCGCCCACCGCATGACGATCACGACCCGTCCAACGGGCACCGGGCCCAGCCTGCTCGGCGGGTCGATCGAGCTGCCGCCGAACCCCTGCCTGCACGCCCCACCGACGCGGTCCCCGGCCTGGGCTGGGTTGCCTGGGACGGCCGGCACGGTGGCCGTCGTGGGCGCCGGCAAGATGGGGCTGCCCCTCGCCGCCCAATTCGCCTCGCATGGCTGGGAGGTCATCGCGGTGGACGTCCAGGAGGCGGTCGTCGCGTCGATCAACGAGGGACAGTCGCACATCGGCGAGGAGCCCGGCGTCGCCGAGCTGGTGCGCTCAGCCCACGAGTCCGGGCGGCTCCGGGCGACGACCGATGCGTCGGCCGCCGCGGGCGACGCTGACGTGGTCGTGGTCATCGTGCCGGTGATGCTCGACGACGAGCGGCAGCCCGATCGCCGCTCGATGGACGCCGCGGTCGAGTCCATCGGCCCGGGGCTGCACGCCGGTTCGCTGGTCATCTTCGAGACGACGCTCCCGGTGGGCGACACCCGCACCCGATATGCCCCGCGCCTTGCCGCCGTGACCAGCCTCGAGCTCGATCGCGACCTGCTCGTGGCCTTCTCGCCGGAGCGGCTCTACTCCGGCGCCGCCCTGCGCAACCTCGCGACCTATCCCAAGCTCGTAGGCGGGATCGGGCCGGCATCGACGGCCAGGGCCGCGTCGTTCTACGACTCGGTGCTCGATGCGGAGATCGTGGCCATGTCGTCGGCCGAGGCGGCCGAGCTCGCCAAGCTCGCCGACACGACGTACCGGGACGTCAACATCGCGCTGGCCAACGAGCTGGCGCACGCCGCCGAGCGAGCGGGCGCGGACGTCAGCGAGGTCATCGAGGCGGCCAACAGCCAGCCGTACAGCCACATCCACCAGCCGGGCCTGGGCGTCGGCGGGCACTGCATCCCCGTGTACCCGCATCTCCTGCTGGCTGGAGCGCCCGATCTCGAGCTCGTCGCGACGGCGCGGCGGGTCAACGATGGCCAGGTGGGGGTGGCGCTGCGATCGATCCAGCGGAGCGTGGGGCCGCTCGACGGCGTGCCGGTCCTCGTCCTGGGCGTCACCTACCGCGACGGGGTGAAGGAGCTGGCCTACTCGCGGGCGCTGCCGCTGATCGATCGCCTGCGGTTCCACGGCGCGTCCGTGTGGGCCCACGATCCGCTCCTGTCCGAGGACGAGACCGCTCGCTGCTGCGCGGCGTTCTGGCCATGGGGCGCTGCCGCGCCCTTCCGGGTGGTGGTGACCCAGACCGCCGACCCGCGCTGGCACGAGCTTGACTTCGCCTGGTTCCCGGATCTCGAGCTGGTCTTCGACGGCCGGAACTCGCTCGACGCTCGAGCGGTGCCGGACCGGGCGGCCTACCTCGGAATCGGCGTGCCGGGGCCACCGGGTCGCCGGCCGCCATCCGTCCGATAGCCTGTGCGGGTGCGCATCGTCAGCGTCGTCGGGACGCGCCCCCAGCTGATCAAGGCCGCGGCGTTGTCGCCCGCCCTGCGCGCTCGTCACGTCAACTGGTTCGTCGACACCGGCCAGCACTACGATGCGGCGATGGCCGGCTCGTTCTTCGCCGAGCTGTCGCTCGCCCCACCCGACGTCAGCCTCGCCGTCGGGAGCGGCACGCATGCCGAGCAGACGGCCCGGATGCTGCGCGGCGTGGAGGAGGTCCTCGAGCGCGAGCGGCCCGCGGCCGTGCTCGTCTACGGCGACACCAACTCGACCCTCGCCGGCACCCTGGCGGCGGTCAAGCTGGGGCTCCCGGTGGCCCACGTGGAGGCCGGCCTCCGGTCGTTCGACCGCTCGATGCCGGAGGAGATCAACCGGCTGGTGAGCGATCACCTGGCCAGGTGGCGGTTCGCGCCGACGCCGACCGCCGTCGCGAACCTTGCCGCGGAGGGTCTCCGGGAGGGGGTCGAGCTCGTCGGCGACCTGATGCAGGACCTGGCCGCCCGCCTCTCGCCCGAGGTGCGGGACCCAGGCGTGCTGGCCGCGACACCGGCCGGACTCCTGGAGCCTGGCCGGTATCTCTTCGCGACCATTCATCGGGCCGAGAACCGGCAGCCGGCTGCGATCCGGGCGTGGTGCCGGCTGCTGTCCGAGGTCGCCCGGCCGGACCGGCCGGTGGTGCTGGCGCTCCACCCGGGCACGCGCGCGACGATGGACCGCGCGGAAGCGTCGCCCGGTCCGGATGTCCGGATCACCGAGCCGCTGGGCTACCGGACCTCGCTCGCCCTCCAGCTCCATGCGGCAGCCGTCCTGACCGACAGCGGCGGCGTCCAGCGCGAGGCGGCCTGGCTGCGCGTGCCGTGCCTCGTCCTGCGCCGGACGACCGAGTGGGTCGAGGCCGTCGAGGCGTCCGCCGGGCGGATGGCCGTGATCGGTCTCGACGCGTCAGCCGCGCGCCGCGAGCTCGAGCGGCTCGCGCCCATGGCGTCGACACCGGCGATGGCCGCCGAGCGCGCCGCGAGCCTCGACCTCCAGCCGGCCGGCGCCGCGGAGGCGATCGCCGCCGCGCTCGACCGATGACCCGCGCCTGCGCGTTCGTCACGGCCAACACCTTCGAGTTCGACTCCCGCCACCGCCGCGCGGCCGACGCCCTCGCCGAGGACGGTTGGGCCGTCGTGGTGGTCGCGATGGCCGCGCCGCACCTGCCCGCCGAGGAGATCCTCGCGAGCGGCGTCGTGGTCCGCCGACCACCCATCGAGCGCCGGCTCCTCCTCGCCCTGCCACGCCCGCTGCGCGGACCGGCCGGGCGGCTCCTCGGCCTGGAAGCCGCGGCGGAGCGACTCCCGCCACCGGCCGACGGCCCCGTCGAGCGGATCCGAGGGCCGCTCCGACGGGCACTGGAGGTCCTCGCCTATCGACGCCGGGTGGGGCCATGGGCGGCAGCGGTCACGGCCGCCGCGCCGAGCGCCCGCGTCTTCGTCGCCAAGGCCCTGGTCGCGCTTCCCGTCGTCGCCACGGCGGCCAGGCGGAGCGGTGCGGTCTACGTCTACGACATCGCGGATCTCCACGTCGACTCCGGCCGGCTGGCCGGGCTGCCGGCGCCGATCAAGGCCGTGCTGCGCGCCCGCGAGGCCCGCTGGCTGCGCGGCGCGGCGGCCCTCCTGGCGGTGACGCCGGCGATGGCGGACGAGGTGGCGCGGCGGTACGGGGTGGCGCGGCCCACGGTGGTGATGAACGCCCGCGAGCGCTGGCGCCCGGGCGAGCCCCTGCCGCGTCCCACCCGCCTCCGCACGGCCCTGGGCGTCCCGATCCCGCACGACCGGGACGTCGTGCTCTACCAGGGTGCATTCCGCCCCGACCAGGGCATCGACGTCCTGCTGCGTGCCCTTCGCCATTCGCCGCTCGCCGATCGGCCGCTGACGGCCGTCTTCATCGGCTTCGGCCCGCTCGAGGCGCTGCTCCGCGCGCAGGGCACCGGCGCGCCCGACCGGATCGTCGTCCGGTCCGCGGTTCCACCGGACGAGCTGCTGGCCTGGACGGGCGGTGCCGACGTGGCGTTCGTGGGCACCCCGCCGGTCACCCGCAACCAGACGCTGACCGCGCCGAACAAGCTGTTCGAGGCAGTGATGGCAGGCGTGCCCGTCGTCGTCGCGGGCGGCACGTGGACGGCCAGCTTCGTCCGCGAGCATGTCCTGGGGGCCGTGGTCGAGCCGTGGACCGCCGGCGCCCTGGGCCGGACGATCGCGGAGCTGCTCGACGCTCCGCCCGCCGAGCGAGATGTCCGGCGCCGCCGCATCCGCGCCCTCGCCCTCGAGCGGCTCAACTGGGACACGGAGCGGGAGCGGCTGCTGGCCACGTTCTGCGATCTCGCATGAGCCGCCACGTCGCGCTGCTGCTGAACAACCCGTTCACCGGAGACTCCCGCTCGTGGAAGCTGGCAACCAGCCTCGTCGGCGCCGGCTGGCGGGTGACGGTGGTCGCGCGCGCCCGGCCGGATCTCGCGGCGCGCGAGGATCGTGACGGCTTCACCGTCATCCGCGTGGCCCAGCCGCGGCCGCTGTCGTGGCTGCCCGCCCCGTCGCTGCCGGTCGGATCGATGGAGGCCGCTCGACCAGGCGGACCCGGCTTGCGCGCCCGCGTCGTCGATACCGTCGGCCGGGCGGCCCAGGCGGCACGCTACCTCCTGCTGACCCGGCGCTGGGCGGCGGACATCGCGGCCGCCGTCCCGGCAGCGGACATCTGGCAGTCGGAGGGGCTGGTCACGCTACCCGTCGCGCTTCGCCTCCGGGCCATGCTCGGTGGCCGCGTCGTCTACGACTCGCGCGACGTCCACGTCGAGAGCGCGCGCTTCGCGCGCCTGCCCGGGCCATGGCGCCGGCTGCTCGCCCGGGGCGAGCGTCGGTGGTCCCGGTCCGCCGATGCCGTGATCACCGTCAACCGTCCGTTCGCCGCCGCGCTCGAGCGGATGCTGGGTCTGCGGGCGACGATCGTCATGAACGGGCCGGTCGCCTGGCAGCGTCCGGATCCGCCGGAGCGACGGTTCCACGCGCGGTTCGGCCTGGCTCCGTCGACGCGCGTGGTCCTGCATCTGGGGGCCCTCCAGCCGCACCGCGGCATCGAGGAGCTGGTCGAGGCGATCGGGCTCGTCGACGACGCCGCGCTGGTGATCGTCGGCGACGGCGGCCGCAAGCCGGCAATCGAGGCGCTTGCCGCCGCGATGGCGCATCGGGACCGGATCCACTTCCTGCCGGCCGTCGCGCCGGAGGAGATCCTGCCGCTCACGGCGAGCGCCGACGTCGCCGCCATCACGATCCAGCCGAGCACCCTCAACCACCGGTTGAACACGCCGACCAAGCTGTTCGACGCCATCGGCGCCGGCACGCCCGTGGTCGCCTCTGATTTGCCCGGGATGGCCGAGATCGTCCGGGCAACCGGCTGCGGCACGCTGTGCGACCCGGGTTCACCGGCGGACATCGCGCGGGCGATCCGCGAGGTGCTCGACGCTCCTGCCGAGGTCCGCGCCGCCCTTCGTGCCGCATGTCTCCGCGCGGCGCGCGGCCCGCTCGCCTGGGATCGGCAGGTCGAGCGGCTGCTCGCGGTCTACGCCGGGCTGGAGCCGGGGCGGCGAGGGCCGTCCGTCAGGCCGGCTTCTCGAGCACGACGTGGAAGAAGTCGCGCTCGAGGTCCCAGCGGGGATACCGGCTGAGCGTGTCCTCGAAGCGCTCGTAGAACGGCTCGTCGATCGGCCGCTCGCTGAAGCGGAGGCTCAGGATCCGGAACCCGATGCGCCGGAACATGCCCTCGTACTCGGCCCAGGTGAGGCGGTTGACCCACGCCGCGGCGCGACGGGCCTTGCCCTGGCGCTGGTAGAACTGCTGGAAGACGGTGTCCTCGAACAGCAGGTGCGGCCAGGGAAAGAACACGTCGCGGTAGCGGTGCGAGGCCATGGGGCCGCGGTGCAGGTTGGCGCTGACCCAGGCGAGGCCACCGGGTCGCAGGATGCGGAACAGCTCGCTCGCGGTCGCGTGCGGATGGACGACGTGCTCGAACACCGATGACGAGACGATCCGATCGAACCGGTCGGCCGGGAAGGGCCGGTCGGTCGCGACGTCCGCCTTGACCAGCGTGACACCCGGTCCTCGAAGGGCATCCCAGGCGCTGCGCTCCTCGATGTCCACGCCGACCGCGTCCGCCCCGAACCGGTGGGCGACGAGCCAGACCTCGTACCCTGCAGCGCAGCCGAACTCCAGCACCCGCTTGCCAGCCAGGTCGATCGAGGCGTGCACCGCCTCGAGGCGCTTGCGGGCGCGCTCCGTCGAGGCGGCGGCATCGAGGCCACGGGGCGCCGGCACGAGCGGCTTCGTGGCGTACTCGGCGTTGAGCTGCTCGAAGAGCTCGACGTCGAAGACGGGCGGCCGCGGAGCCTGGGCGGCGCGGCCCACGACCAGCGCCGGGCTCTCGACCTGCGGCGGCCGCGGCCACGGCCCCTCGATGACCGGTGGCCGGGGGGCGATCTGGAACCGCTCCGGGATCGGCTCGGCCGCCGCCCTGGATCCGGCCGGCTCCCAGGTACCGGCCTGCCGCCCACCCGTCCCCCGGCCGGCGATCCGGCGGGCCAGCCGCATGGCGGCTACCCGCCCGAACGGCAGTCGCTCGATCGCGGCGCGCACGATCCGCCGCACCGGGGAGCGGACCGGAGTCACGTGCCCGGAACCCGCGCGAACCGGGCCGCCTCCGCCTCGGCCAGCAGCGTTCGCTCGGCGACGCGATTGCGGTACAGCCTGACGATCTCGGCGGGCGGACCCTCCCGGATGACGGTGCCGCGCTCGACCAGGATCGCCCGGTTGCAGAACTCGGTCACGAAGGTCAGGTCGTGGGTCACGAGCACGATCGCCTTGGCGTTCTCGATCAGCTCCCGGACGCGCACCTGCGACCGTGCCCGGAACGTCTGGTCGCCGGTCCCGAGGACCTCGTCGAGCAGCAGGATGTCCGGGGTCACGGAGGTCGCGATGGCGAAGCCAAGCCGCGCCTTCATGCCGGTCGAGTAGGTCTTGACCGGCGCGTCGATGAACGGGCCGATGTCCGCGAACTCGATGATCGATGGGGTCAGCGCCGCCATCTCGCTGTGGTCGATGCCGAGGAATGCGGCGACGAGATCGATGTTGTCCCGACCGGACAGCTCCGCCTCGAAGCCGGCGCCGAGGGTCAGCAGGGTCGACACCCGGCCGAAGCTCCGGATCTCGCCCTCGGAGGGCTCCAGGATCCCGGCCAGGGCGAGGAGGAGTGTCGACTTGCCGGCGCCGTTCGGGCCGATGATCGCGAGCGACTCGCCGTGCTCCAGGCGAAAGCTCACGTGCCGGAGCGCCCAGAAGTGGTTCGGCATCTCCTCGTCGCGCCGGAAGAAGTCGGGCAACGATCCCTTGAGCGTCGTCCGCCGCGTGAGGCGCAGGTTGTAGCGGATGCCGAGGTCCCGGACGTCGATCGCCGGATCGCCCGCCTCGGCGGCCGGTGCGGCGGCAGCGGTCGGCGTGGGCAGCAGCAGGTCCGGCACGGTCGGAGGCTCCGGCTCGACCGCCTCCGGGAACTCGCGCCCGCCGGTGGCGACGTCGGCGGGCTGTGCAACATCCGGCCGACCGGTCCCGCGCCCGCGCGGGGATGCCGCGTCCGTCGTCGGCTCGGCCATCAGAGGATCCGCGCGAAGGCGGGCTCGACCCGCTTGAACAGGGCCACCGCAAACACCAGCAGCACGACCGACAGCCCGAGGACGGCCAGCAGACCCAGCCAGTCCGGGGCTGTCGTGCCCCAGGTAACCGCTCGGTACGACTCGAGCAGATGGGTCATCGGGTTCAGCTGGAGGAGGAACCGCTCGACCGAGCCCTCGCGCAGATGGTCGATCGAATACAGGGCCGGCGACAGGTAGAACCACAGCCGGGTCACGTGGCGCAGGACGTTGTGCACGTCGCGGTAGAAGGCGTTCATGGCCGCCAGCGCGACCCCCAGGGCGAGCGTGAAGGCGTACTGCACGACGGCGATGAGCGGGATCAGCAGGACCCAGGCACTCAGTCGGTGGAGGTAGAAGACGTACACCATGCCGAGCGCCAGGAGGCCGACCGCGAAGCTGACCGTGCCGGCCGTCACGGCCGCCGTGGGCAGGACCAGCTTCGGGAACTGGATCTGGCGGATCAGGCCCTGGCGGCCGGTCACCGAGGTCGTCGCGTCGTTCAGGGTCGTCGCGAACCACTTCCAGGGCAGGATCGCGGCGAAGAGGAAGAGCGGGTAGTCCGGCGTCGCGCGGCGGAAGATGACGGTCACGAGGACGACGTAGATCGCCATCTGCAGCAGCGGATCGAGCAGCCACCAGATCTGGCCGAAGAGGGTGTCGGCGTGGGTCCGCTTGAGATCCGCGCCGACGAGGTAGCGGATCAGCCGATGGCGTTGGCGGATGTCGCGGAGGCCGCGACCCACCAGACCCGGAAAGCTCTGCCGGCCTGCCGGGCCGGGGGGCGCGGCGAGCGCATCCGGGGAGGTGGCGGTCATGGGCGGCGAAAGGGTAGCACGCGACCCTCGCGCTCCACGCTCGGGCGACGCCGCGGATCAGGCGACGCCCAGGCGCCGGTACAGCTCCAGGTATCGCAGGCCGTTCTGGCGCCATGTGCGGTTGGCCGTCACCCACTCCCTGGCCTGGCGCCCGAGGTGACGCCGCCGATCGGGGTCGTCCAGCAGGGGCTCGACGGTATCGGCCAGGCTTTCCGCGGCCTCGGGCACGAAGACGAGCCCGGTCTCGCCATCCGTGACGATCTCGCGGAGGGCGTGGACGCCGCTCACGACGAGGGCCTTCTCGAGCGCCATCGCCTCGTAGGGCTTCAACGGCGTCACCAGCTGGGAGACCCGATCGGCGGTCCTCGGCACGACGAAGACGTCGATCAGGGAGTAGTGGCCCAGCACGTCCTCGTGGGAGACGCGGCCCGTGAACAGGACCGTACCGTCGCCGAGCAGCCCCAGCCGGCGGGCCTGGTGCTCAAGCGCGTCACGCTCCTCGCCGTCGCCGACCAGCAGCACCCGGTGCGCCCGGCCCCGGTCCCGCAGGATCGCCGCCGCGTCGATGAGATGGCGGATCCCCTCGTAGCCGGTGAAGCTCGACACGTAGCCCAGCACCGGCACGCCGTCCGGCAGCCCGAGCCGGCCGGCCAGCCCGGCGTCCCGGGGGCGGGGCGTGAAGCGGTCGACGTCGACGGCGTTCGGGACGACCACCACCCGATCCGCCTCGAGGCCCCGAGCCACGATGTCGCTGCGCATCGTCTCGGACAGGGTGACCACGGCGTCGGCCGCCAGCATGCAGGCGGTCTCGGCTGCCTTGGCGCCACGGTAGCGGTCCGCGTCTTCCGCCTGGCGGGCGGCGTCCATGCCCTGCCGTGACGCCCAGGTCTCCTCGAGGAAGCCGCGAACCTCGTAGACGACCGGCAGCCCGAACCGCTCGCGGAGCGCCAGGGCGACCTGCGCATTGTGGAAGTGGCTGGCGGCATGGAGGGCCGCCGGCTGCAGGTCGGACACGAGTCCCCTGGCCTCGCGGGCGGTCTGCTCGAGCGTCGCGTCCGGGCCAATCGCACGCTCGAAGTCAGGGGCCAGCCGGTGGTAGGGGACGCCCTCCACCATGTCCTGCGCCGGCGCGCCCCGGATCCCCTCGTTGCGCGGGAACCCGGCCTGGGTGGCGAAGTGCGGGTCGAGGCCAACGTCGCGCTGGGCGCGCCCGATCGACTGGGAGCGGACCGTGTAGCCCGCCTGCCGGTGGGGCAGCGAGTTGGTCACCAGGTGGAGGATGCGGCCCGGGACCCGGTCGACGACCTGCCGTCCGCCCGGGATCGTGGGACGCCAGCCGGGCTCGATCACCCGCAGCTCGCTGGCGGCGCGGCGCTCGATCGAGGCAAGCTCGCCCGGCCAGGCGCCGAGGTCGCGGGCGCGGCGCGCCAGCGCACCCGCCTCGCGGTAGCGGCCGGACCGGAGGGCGACCCCCGCCCGCAGGGCGAGCACGTCCGGGCGGTGGGCGACCGCGCCGTCGAGCGTGCGCGCGATCCGGTCCGACGTGGCGACGGACCCAACCGCCAGCGCGGCCTGCGCGAGCGCCAGGCGCGTCGTGGCGTCCGCGGAGGGATTGCCGGCCCGGCGCTCGGCCCACTCCAGGCCCTGGATCCGCCGATCGAGCAGTGACATCGCGACCACCCGCAGACCGGCCCACGCACCCGATTCGCGGCCGACGGCGATCAGCGCTCGCGCTGCCATCCGGCGGACGTGCCTGGGCGTGCGCTCGAGGACCCGGGTCATCGCCGTGAGGGGCTGGGCCGCCGCCCGCCGCCACTTCCTCCGGAGGCCCCGCGCCCAGGTGCCGGCCCGTCTCGTGTACGTCCAGCCCGGCATACTCTCCCGGACCCGCCGTCGTGGACGAACCGCGCCGGGCTCGCCGGGGTCGGGAGACATGGCCGAGACCGTAGCACACGTCGTTGGCGCCAGACCCAACTTCATGAAGGCCGCCCCGGTGATCCGCGCGCTCGAGGCGCGGGGGATCGCACAGACCGTGATCCACACCGGCCAGCACTACGACGCGGCCATGTCGGACGTCTTCTTCCGCGACCTCGGGCTGCCGGAGCCGGACCTCAACCTCGGCGTCGGATCGGGGTCGCAGGCGAGCCAGACCGCGGCCCTGATGATCGCGCTGGAACGGGCGTTCGGCGATCTCCGGCCGGCGCTGGCGGTCGTCTACGGCGACATCAACTCGACCCTTGCGGCATCGCTCGTGGCGTCCAAGATCGGGCTCCCGATGGCCCACGTCGAGGCCGGACTTCGGAGCTTCGACGACACCATGCCGGAGGAGACCAACCGGCGGGTCACGGACCTGCTGTCCGATCTGCTGTTCGTGACCTCGCCGGAGGGCGTGGACAACCTGCGCGCGGTCGGCGTCCCGGCCGCGCGCATCCACCTGGTCGGCAACCCGATGATCGACACGCTCCTGGCCAACCTGTCGCGCTTCGACCCGGACCGGATGCGCGCGGAGCTCGGCCTGGCGTCCGGGCCGTACGCGGTCGCGACGCTCCACCGGCCGGCCAACGTCGACACGCCGGAGGCGGCATCCCGGCTGGTGGCGATGATCGACGGCGTGACGGAGCTCGTCCCGCTCGTCCTGCCGCTCCATCCGCGCGGGCGGCCGACGCTCGAGGCGGCCGGCCTGTCGGCGTCGGACCGTCTCCGGGTGATCGAGCCCCTCGGCTACGTCGACTTCATCTCGCTCGTCCGCGGCGCCGCGCTCGTCGTGACGGACAGCGGTGGGATCCAGGAGGAGACCACGATCCTGGGCGTGCCCTGCCTGACCGTCCGGCCGAACACGGAGCGGCCGATCACGATCAGCCACGGCACCAACCGGCTGGTCGAGCCGGACGCCGTCGTGCCGCTCGCGCGCGAGGTGCTCGAGCGGGGCATCCGGCGGCCGGCCGAGGGCCCGCCGCTCTGGGATGGCCGCGCCGGGGACCGGATCGCGGGGATCGTGGAGGCATGGCTCCGAGAGCGAACCGGCGGCCCCGCCGTCCCCGCTGCGACCGGCGCGGGGACCGGAGGCGCCTGACCGCCTGAACCCCGGGGTAGACTCACCGGCGGCGCCCGCCCGCTTCCCCGTGACCGGAGGACCCGTGACCGACGATCGACGTGTGGCCGTGATCGGCCTCGGCTACGTGGGCCTCCCCCTCGCGATCAGCTTCGTCGAGGCCGGACTGCAGGTCGAGGGCATCGACGCCTACCCGCCGCGGGTCGAGGAGCTCAACCGGGGCGACTCGCCGATCGACGACGTCAGCGACGAGCGCCTGCAGTCCGCCCTGCGGAGCGGTCTCACGGTCGTGGCGCCGGACGACGCCCGACCCGGCGAGGCCGACGCGATCTTCGTCTGCGTGCCAACCCCGATCACGACGACCAAGGATCCGGACCTCGGGCCCGTCCTGGCCGCGGCCGACTACATCCGCCGGCACGTCCGGCGCGGCCAGCTGATCATCCTCCAGTCGACGACGTTCCCGGGCACGACCACCGGCCAGTTCAAGACCGTGATCGAGAGCAGCGGCCTGATCGCCGGCGAGGACTTCGACCTCGCGTTCGCCCCGGAGCGAGTCAATCCCGGCGACCCCGCCAGCGCCAGCAAGCAGATCCCGCGGCTCGTCGGCGCGACGCGCCCGGCGGCGACCGCGCGGGCCGCCACGCTGCTCCGGACCATCAACGACAACGTGGTCGAGATGTCCTCGCCAGCGGCCGCGGAGCTGGCCAAGCTGCTCGAGAACGTGTTCCGGAACATCAACATCGCCTTCGTCAACCAGCTGGCGCTGTTGTGCGAGCGGATGGGGCTCGACGTCTGGGAGGTGATCGACGGGGCCGCGACCAAGCCGTTCGGGTTCATGAAGTTCACGCCGGGCCCCGGCGTCGGCGGTCACTGCATCCCGGTCGACCCGTACTACCTGTCGTGGCGGGCCCGCGAGTTCGACTTCGTCGAGCGCTTCATCGAGACGGCTGGCGACATCAACTTCGGGATGCCGCGCCACGTCGTCGACCTCGTCGCCGAGGCGCTCAACGAGCGCGGCAAGGCCATGAAGGGGGCGCGGGTCGGCGTGCTCGGCGTGGCCTTCAAGCCGAACGTCCAGGACGCCCGCAACTCCCCGGCCGCGGCGGTCATCGCCGGCATCGCCGCCCGCGGCGCGGACGTGCGCTACCACGACCCGCACGTTCCGAGCTTCCGCGACGAGGCCGGCGTGACACGGGAGAACATCGAGCTGGACGAGCTGCTCGGCTGGCTGGACGTTCTCGTCGTCGTGACGGCCCACCGGACGGTCGACTGGGATGGCGTCTACGAGCGGGCGGAGCTGGTCGTGGACACGGTCGACAGCTCCCGGGGCCGCACGACACGCGACCGCCAGGTGCTGCGGCTCGGGGCGGGCTGGTCGGCGCGCCCGGCCGCCGGCGCCAGCCGCTGAGCCCGCCCGCCGACCGACCGGCCCGCCGGCCGGTCGCGATGCTGACCCACAGCTACTACGAGGAGGACCCGCGCGTCCGGCGCGAGGCGGAGTCGCTGGTCGGCGCCGGCCGGCCCGTCGACGTCTTTGCGCTGCGCCGGGACGGCGACCCGGTCGAGTCGGTCGTGGAGGGCGTCCGTATCCGCCACCTCGACGTGCAGCGCCACCAGGGCGCATCGCTGGCGGTCTACCTGGCCGAGTACGGCGAGTTCTTCCTGCGCGCCGGTCTCGCGGTCGCGCGGGCGCACCGGGGACGCCGCTATGGCCTCGTCCAGGTCCACACGCTGCCGGACTTCCTGGCCTTCGCCGTCCTGCCGCTCCGGCTGGCCGGCGTGCCGGTGCTGCTCGACCTCCACGAGGCGATGCCCGAGTTCTTCCGGAGCCGGTTTCCCGGTGCCTCCAACCCGCTGACCTACCGGCTGCTCCTGCTCCAGGAGCGGCTGTCGATCGCGGCCGCCACGCACGCCATCACCGTCAACGAGGAGCTCGCCCGCCGGCTCGTCCGCCTGGGCGCGCCCGGCGGCAAGGTGGGCGTGGTGATCAACAGCCCGTCGATCCGCCGCTTCGACCCGTCGCGGCACCCGCTGCGCCGCTTCGCCGAGGACGGGACCGTGCGGCTGGTGTACGCCGGAGCCCTGACGCCCACCTACGAGGTCGACGTCGCGATCGAGGCCGTCGCCCGGCTCCGGGACCGACGCCCGGACCTCCGGGTCGCGCTCGCGGTGTACGGCCGGGGCGACTCCGAGCCGGTGCTTCGGGCCGCCGTGGACCGGCTCGGTCTCCCGGACCGGGTGACGTTCCAGGGCCGGATCCCGCTCGAGGACGTCCCCGCCGCGATCGCCCGCGCCGACATCGGGCTGGCGCCCACGCGACGCGATCCCTTCACCGACTCGAGCCTTTCGACCAAGATCTTCGAGTACGCGGCGATGGGCAAGCCGGTGGTCGCCTCGGGCCTGCCGCTCGTCGAGCGGACGTTCGGTCCGGGCACCGTGCAGACCTATCCGGCCGGTCGAGCCGCCGAGCTGGCGGCCGCCGTCGAGGCACTGGTGGACGATCCGGCGGCCCGCGCGGCGGCCGTCGAGAGCACCGCGGGCACGGTGCGCGCGCTCGCGTGGGAGCGCGAGGCAGAGCGCTACGTCGCGCTCGTCGACCGCCTGGCCGGCACCGGCTGAGCGACCGGCGGCGTCCGCAGGCGGCCGGCCGCGCGCCTCGCCCCCGGCCCAGCGCGACGGGCCGCGACAACCACGTACGGTAGGATTGCGCCCCGTCCACGGCCGAGCCTCTCGCCGGCCACCCTCGAGGATCCACCCACCCGATGACCGTTCGTACCAAGCCCGTCGTGCGCTCCCGCCGCGCCTGGGAGACGCCGGAGCGACGGAACTTCTTTCTCAACCTGGGCTTCGGCCTTGTCGTCCTGGTCGCGCTTTTGGTGTTGATCGCGGCAGCGGCCTACACCTGGTACGACCAGCACCTCGCCCCCGTGGCCTCGGTCAATGGCCAGTCGATCAACAAGGACGACTACAACCGGCGCTTCGACGTGGAGCGCGTCCGCCTGTCGCTTGCCCTCAGCCGGATCGCGGACGAGCAGAACGCCGGCCGGCTGACGGAGGACGAGGCGCGCCTTCAGGGGCAGCTCATCCAGCAGCGCCAGCAGCAGATCGCGACCCTCACGCTCGAGCGCCTGATCGACGCGCGCATCCAGAACGAGCTGGCGAGGCAGGAGGGGATCCAGGTCACGGACCAGGACGTGAAGGCGAAATTCGTCGAGGAGGCGACTCGCCCGGAGCAGCGACGGGCCTGGCTGATCGAGATCGTGCCGGAGGTCACGGACGGCGCAGAGGAGCCGACCGCGGCCGCGATCGCCGAGGCGAAGGACAAGGCGGAGTCGGCGCTCCGCGATCTCGAGGCGGGCAAGCCCTGGGAGGAGGTCGCCGCAGCGGCCGCGCCGGAGGCGGGTGCCGGCGATCTGCGCTGGATCTCCGAGGAGTACGACCTCGATGCCTCGTTCCTCGAGGCGCTCTTCGCCCTCCAGAAGGACGAGCGCACGGCGATCGTCGAAGGCGAGGACGGCGCGTTCCGGATCGGCCGGGTGACGGACATTGTCGAGGCATCGGTCGACCCGGATTTCCAGAGCCTGATCGAGGATCGCGGTGCCACGGTGGATACCTATCGCGCCGCGATCCGGGACGATCTCGTGGCCCAGGAGCTGCGCGAGAAGATCGAGGGCCAGGCGCTGGCCAACGGGCCGCAGCGCGAGGTGGCGGAGATCTTCCTCGAGAACGCGACCCTGCCCGCGGAGCTCCCGGCGGGATCGGTCAAGACGCGCCACATCCTCTTCGCCCCGAAGGACGACGCGCAGGGCGCGGCGCAGGTCCCGGCCGAGGACCCGGCATGGAAGGAGGCGGAGGAAGCGGCGCGTAAGGCGTACGCGGAGGTGAAGGCGGATCTCTCGACGTTCGATGCTGTGGCCCGCGAGCAGAGCGACGAGCCTGGCGCCGACGCCTCTGGCGGGAAGCTGCCGTGGTTCGATTCGACCACCCAGCTCGACCCCGCCTTCGCCGCCGCGATCTTCGTCGAGGGTCTCCAGCCCGGCCAGCTCCTGGAGCCGGTCAGGAGCGCGTTCGGCTGGCACGTCATCCAGGTCATGTACTTCCCGACGGACATGGACCAGGCCAACAAGCTCAAGGCGGAGCTCGACGGGGGAGCGGACTTCGCGACGCTCGCCCGCGAGCACTCCTACGGGGACGAGGCGGCGGAGGGCGGTCGGCTGGGCTGGATCGCGCGGTTCCAGCTCGACCCGAAGTCCGAGGAGGCGATCTTCGCCACGCCGGTCGGCAGCCTGACCGAGCCGATCGCGGTCGACGGCGACGGCGTCCACCTGTACCGGGTCCTCGACGAGGCGACGCGCGAGCCGGACCCGGACCAGCGCGACAGGATCGAGCAGACCGCCTTCAACAACTGGTACCAGGCGAAGAAGGCCGCGTTCGACATCAAGCGCGAGGTCTCCTTCACCGGCCCCACGAGCTGACAAGCGGCCCGTGCTCGACGCCCTGCTCGCCGAGGCGCGTCTGCGCTGGGGCCTCGATCCCGGAGCGGGCATCCAGGTCGTGGCCGCCGAGCGGCTGGTGGCCACGCCGGTCGAGGCGTCCCGGGCCCTGCTCGTCGTTCCGCTCGCGGTGCTATCGGGCGGTGCTGCCGATCCGCGGGCTGACGGGCGACCGCCCGACGGCGTCGAGCCTCTTGCCGGTCGGCACGGTCCGGGTGGACGCGATCCGGTCCGGCTCTTGCGCCGGCTCTATCCGCCTGGCCACCTCGTCGGGCGGTTCGGCGCGGCGGACGGCACGACGCTCGAGGCCCTGACCACGGCGGACCTCACGGCGCCGCTGTACCTCGCGCCCGTCGCGCCGGAGCTTGCCGCCGCCGGCCCGTGGGCGTTGCCCTGGATCTCGGACCGCCTGCGGCGCCCGGACGGCTGTCCGTGGGACCGCGAGCAGACCCACGAGTCGGTCCGGAACCACCTGCTGGAGGAGGCCTACGAGGTCTACGACGCCCTCGCCGATGGCGCGACGCCCGCGCTCGCCGACGAGCTCGGCGACCTGTGGCTGCAGGTCGTCCTCCACGCCCAGCTCGGCGCGGAGGCCGGCGTCTTCGACCTGGCCGACGTGCAGGCGGCGATCGCGGCCAAGATCGTGCGGCGGCACCCGCACGTCTTCGGCGATGCCCACGCCGAGACTGCAGGCGACGTCAACCGCCAGTGGGAGCGGATCAAGGACGCGGAGCGGGCCACCGCGGCGGCCGGCGGCGACGAGCCCGCCAGGAGCGCGCTCGACGGGATCAGCCGCTCGCTGCCAGCGCTTGCCGCCAGCCAGGAGATGCAGGAGCGCGCGGCCCACGTCGGCTACGACTGGCCCGACGTCGAAGGTGTGCTGGCCAAGGTCGAGGAGGAGATCGCCGAGCTGCGCGCGGCCGCCGATCCGCGCCAGCGATCCGAGGAGCTGGGCGACCTCATGTTCGTGGTCGTCAGCGTCGCCCGGCGGCTGGGCATTGAGGCGGAAGGCGCGCTTCGGGCGGCGAACGACAAGTTCCGGCGCCGGTTCGGGACCGTGGAGCGCCTGGCCGCCGAGGGCGGCACGCCCCTCCGCGACCTCGACTTCGCGGCGCTCGACCAGCTCTGGAACGTGGCAAAGGCAGAGGAACGCGCGGGCGGGACAGCCCCCGCCGGCAGGAGGAGCGGCACGTGACGATCGGCAATCGCGCAGTGGTCCGGGCCGACGGGCGGGCGCCGACGGAGCTCCGGCCGGTCACGCTGACGCTCGGCGTCCTGAAATGGGCGGAGGGGTCGTGTCGCATTCGGGTCGGCGACACGGAGGTGCTGTGCGCGGCCACGATCGCGGACCGGGTTCCGCCGCACCTGCGCGGCAAGGGCACCGGCTGGGTCACGGCCGAGTACGCGATGCTCCCCCGCGCGACGGCCGAGCGGAGCGACCGCGAATCCGTGAAGGGACGAATCGGCGGACGGACGCACGAGATCCAGCGGCTGATCGGCCGCTCGCTCCGCGGCGTGGTGGATCTCGGCCGGCTGGGCGAGCGGACGATCACGGTCGACTGCGACGTGCTCCAGGCGGACGGCGGCACGCGGACCGCGTCGATCACAGGCGGGTACGTGGCGCTCGGCGCGGCCCTGATCACCTACGGGATGGAGCGCCTGCTGGTCTCGAAGATCGCGGCCGTCAGCGTCGGCATCGTCGACGGCGTGCCCCTGCTCGACCTCGACTACCCCGAGGACTCGCGCGCCGAGGTCGACTTCAACGTCGTCGGCACGGACGCCGGCACCTATGTCGAGCTCCAGGGCACGGCCGAGGGCAAACCCTTCGACCGAGCGGCCGTGGATGGGCTCCTCGACCTCGCCGGCCAGGGCCTCGAGCGCCTGTTCGAGGTCCAGGGCGAGGCGCTGGCCACCGTCCGCCGCTGACCGGTGCGGCTCGTCGTCGCGACGCGGTCACGGCACAAGCTCCGCGAGCTGCGTCAGCTGCTGGCGCTCGAGTCGACGGAGCTCCTCTCGCTCGAGGATCTCGCCGTCCCGGGCGACCCGGTCGAGGACGCGACCACGTTCGAGGCGAATGCCGCGGCCAAGGCGCGCTGGGCGGTGCGGGAGACGGGGCTGCCGGCGCTTGCCGACGACTCGGGTCTGGAGGTCGACGCGCTGGGTGGCGCGCCCGGTGTGCGAACACGGCGCTATGCGGGCGAGCACGCCACGGACGACGACAACAACCGCAAGCTGCTGAACGCGCTCGAAGGACGTCCACCCGTGCAGCGCGGAGCGCGCTACGTGTGCGTGCTCGCCATCGCAATGCCAACGGATCGAGGTCCGCACGGCGGTCTGCCGGTCAGGGCGCGCCGCGGCATCTGTGCCGGCCGCATCGCGACCAGGTCGCGGGGCGGGGGCGGCTTCGGCTACGACCCGATCTTCGAGCCGGCCGGCGAGCCGCCCGGCGGCCGCACGTTCGGGCTCTGGTCCGCCGCCGAGAAGAACCGCGTGTCGCACCGCGCCCGAGCCGCGCGACGGATGGCGCCGGTGCTCCGGGACCTGGGCTTCCGCTGACGGCCGGGCGCCCGGCACCGCTCGTCATCCGACTCCGCTCCCGGTCAGGGCTGCGGCGACGGCTGGGCGGACGCGGCGGGTCCGGTCGTGGGCCGCCGGGTCGGCCATGCCGCGGGCGGCACGCCGGGCTCGGTGAAGGCTGCCGCGGCGACGGCCCGGATGGCGGCGATGTCCGGGAACTGGACGGACCCGTAGTCGTTCGTGCCCTCGGTCACGAGCGGATCCCGGAGGACGATGCGCACCGTCCGGTCGGCGTCGATCTCCTCGGCCAGGCCGGCGAGGGCCGGCAGGCGCTCCGGCGGAAGATCGGTCCTGACCGTGTCACCCAGCGCCTCGAGCAGCGCTGGGACCCGAAGGAGCAGCGTGTCGCCGCGCACCGCGGCATTGCGGATGGCGACCAGGATCTGCTGCTGGCGCTGCGCGCGCGTGAAGTCCGACTCCCCCGCCGAGCGGCGGATCCGGGCGTAGGCCAGGGCGTTCTGGCCGTCGAGGTGGTGGCGCCCGGCGCGGATCGACCAGCCTCGGCGCTCGCCCCCGAACCCGTCGTACTTCGGGTCGTTCAGGTCGCGGGCCACGTCGACGTCCACACCGCCCACCGCGTCGACCATCTTCACGAAGCCCGCCATGTCGACGAGCGCATGGTGGTGGATGGGGATGCCGAGCAAAGTCCCCACGGCTTCACGGAGTGCGGCCGTCCCGCCCTCCGGGAACTCGTCCGGGTTCCGGTTGGCGTAGTTCATCAGCGAGTTGAGCTTCGGCGCCCAGATGCGGCCGCCGGACATCGGGACGTTGACCAGGTCCCGGGGCAGTGACAGCATCGTCAGCGTCTCACCGACGGGATCGAGCGACGCGACCATCAGCGTGTCCGTCAGCAGCGCCGTCCGCCCGGGAGCTGCGTCCACCCCGATCAGCAGGATGTTCAGCCGTTCGGTCGTCCCGGGCTCGATTGGCGTCATCGGCGCTCCGACGGGAGCCTGGAAGACCCGGCCGAAGCTCTGCAGCCCAGAGCCGATCCAGGCCCCGTAGGCATGCGGCGCCGCGACGAACATCATGATCAGCGCCAGGCCGATCCACGTCCGGCCGCCCGGCCTGGCCGGATAGCGAGCGTCCAGGAACGCCTGGCCGACCGATGCCAGCCGCCACAGCAGCACGAGGCCGTTGAGCACGAGCAGCCCGCTCAGCGCGGACGGGACGATGAGCGAGGCGGCCACCCGGCTGGGCGACGTGAGCTGGACGAGCAGCCAGATGAACGCGGCAAGCGCCAGCACGGGCACGGCGAAGATGGCGGCCAGCCGGATCTCCCGGTGGGCCAGCTGGCCGAGGCCGGGGACGATGGCCGACATTCCGGCTGTCACCAGGCGCCCTCGATCGCCGTTCCCCGTCGCGACGGCCGGCTGCTTCGCGCGCCCCGGCGCTGCGGTTGCTCGAGGGTGGATCGGACGGGCCGCCGAATCGCGGCGGCCGGCGTTCGTTTCGATGTTCCGGCGCGCGGCGCGCGCGTCGGGGCGGCTGGGGCGAGCGTGCACGGGCGTCCCTTGATGCAGTCGAGGTGGCTGCGGCGGCAACAGTCTAGGTCGCCGCACCATGTGCCGGTCGCTCGACCCGCCGGCCGGTCGGGACATGGCGACGCCGGGCGGTCCATCAGCCTGCCAGTTACCGCCCGGCGTCGTGGTCTAGGACGCCGGATGCCCGAAGGTTGTGCCGCGGGCGCGGGCGGCAATGCCTGACACCCGCCTTCCCTCGCCCGAGACGGCTACGGCGCTGGACCGGAGACAGGGTCGCCGGTCGGTGTCGGCGCCGTGGTCGCATCCGGTGTCGGGGTCGGCTGCGGTACTTCCTCGATCCGACCCGGGGCGGCTCCGACCCCGCGGGCTTCTATCGGTCGGCCATGGGCGAGCAGCGGTCCGTCCTGCTGAGCGAGGCGATGAGCCTCGCGTCAATCCTCGTCGGCCAGCGGATGATTGAGCTCGGCAACCACGAGTCGTGCGACGTTGCCAACTTCCTGCCCATCGCGAAGCAGCAGTTCTCCGAGGACCTCACCGCGGGTATTGGCGGCATCTTGTTCGATGGCAACCCGATCGGGACACAAGGCGACTGGGACGTCGTTCTCAATTGCTAGATCGGGATCATCGATGACGACGACGTCGGCAGCGAGCCATGACCGGAGCGCTCCACGCGTCCCGCGAGTAGGGCCAACGCCAGGAGTTGGTGGAGCTCGTCCGCGACGGTATGATCTGGCGGTCAGCGTCGGCGGAACCGAGGGGTGTACGGTTCCAAGCACGAAACACTCGGGGTGTAGCGAAGCCTGGCATCGCACGTGCTTTGGGAGCACGAGATCGTGGGTTCGAATCCCACCGCCCCGACCAGCCCCGGCGCCGCGTTCGCAGAGGGGAAACCAGAGCACTCGATCCCGGTGGATCGCGATAGGAGGCCCGCGTGACAGAGACCGGGAGCGCGCTCCGCGCGACCTCGGACGCCCTGTTGGCGGACCTCGAGGCGCTCGAGCAGCTCGAGCAGCAGAAGCGCGAGCTCGAGCCCGGGCATCCGCGGCTCCTGGAGCTCGCCTCGGATGTCGAGGAGATCGCCCGGCGGCTGCTCGGCCAGACCGTCCGCCAGCGCGAGCTGTCCGTGGTCGCCCAGCAGCTGGTTTCCGCCGGCCACCGGGCCGCGCCCACCAGGTCGATCGATCGGACCTGCCGGGAGATCCGCCTGATCCTGGCGGACTGGCGGGACGCCGAGCGGCGTGCCGCGGAGGCTGAGCCCGGCACCGGAGAGGCCGCCGAGGCCGCCGCGCGGGTCGAGCACCTGCGGGAGGAATACCGCCAGGCGCACGAGATCGCTGTTCGGCGGCTCTAGCCGGCAGCCCACCGGGGTACACCGCTAGCGCGCCCGTTCGCGGGAGGCCATCAGCCAGCCGGCCACGAGTGCCACCTCGACGACCGCGTCGCCAAGATAGATCGGTGAGATACGGCCGCGACCGGCGTAGACGACGTCCACCGCGGCGAACGAGAGTGCGGCGCCGATCGCGAGCGCCACGTCCGGCGGCCGAGCCGGGTCGGACCGGGCGCCGCGCAGCGCCAGCACGGCGCCGATCGTGGCCGCCAGCAATCCAACCATCTTGACCAGCCACCGGTCGACCTTGGGTCCGGTGATCCGCTCGAACGTCCGGATCGAGACGAGCGGCCAGAGGCCGGGCCGTCCACCGGCCGCGCCGGGACCGCTTGCAGCCCGCTTGCCAGGCGCTATCGTCCCGTGCGTGACGATCGCCAGAGCCGCCAATCGATTCGAGCGACCCGCCGCCTCGCCGCGGCGGCCGCTGAGGATCGGCGTGCAGCTGCCCGAAATCGAGCGGGAGGTTCGCTGGCCGGAGCTCCTCGACATGGTGAGACGCGCCGAGGACATCGGCCTCGACGCGCTGTGGGTGGGCGAGCACCTGCTCTACCGCTTTGCGGATCGTCCCTCGCGCGGCCCGTGGGAGGCCTGGACGTCGATGGCCGCGCTGGCCGGCGTCACCAGCCGGCTATGGATCGGACCGCTCGTCGCCTGCACGGCGTTCCACAACCCCGCGGTGCTGGCCAAGCAGGCGGATACCCTCGACGAGATCAGCGGCGGACGTTTCGTCCTGGGCCTCGGCGCGGGCTGGAACGAAACGGAGTTCCGGGCCTTCGGCATCCCGTTCGACCACCGGATCTCGCGCTTCGAGGAGGCGTTCACCATCATTCGCGGTCTGCTGCACGACGGAGCGATCGACTTCGAGGGCCGCTTTCATCGCGCGCGGGACTGCGAGCTCGTCCCGCGCGGGCCCACGCCCGGCGGTCCCGCGCTGCTGATCGGCTCGAGCGGCGAGCGGATGCTGGCCATCACGGCGCCGCACGTGGATGCGTGGAACGCCTGGTATGCCGACACCGGCAACTCGCCGGCGGGCGTGGGGCCACTTCGCCAGCGGGTCGACGCCGGGTGTACGACCGCCGGCCGCGATCCGGCCGCGATCTCTCGCACCGTCGCGGTCCTGGTCCAACTCCCGGGCGGCCGCGGGCGGGCGATGGGGGACACCTCGCCGCGGATGGCTCTGCCGCCCCTCGCGGGCTCCGTCGAGCAGATCGCCGCTGGGCTGCGCGACTATGCGAGGAGCGGGATCTCGGAGGTCCAGCTCGTCCTCGATCCGATCACCGCCGGGTCGATCGCGGCGCTCGAGCCGGTCCTCCGGCTGCTGGACGCGGGCTGACGGCTGGCCGAGCAGAGCCACGAGGCAGGGTCCGGGTGAACGGCCGGCCCGCGCTGATACGCGCCCGACGGTCTGCGAGGCGGTGCGTTCCCGCACCGCCGGGACGGCGGGCGCGGCCGGGTGGCCCGTGGGTTGCCGCTAAGATGCGGCTCCGAGCGAGTGCGGGGGTGCTCGCGAGACCCTGGAGGTGGGCGCGCGATGCCGGTCGAGCCGGTCCTGACCCTCATCGTGGTCGCCGTGCTGGCCAATCTTGCCGTGATGGCCGCCGTGCTGCTGCCGCCGCTCCTCGGGCGCCGGGGCCTGCTGGATCCTCGGACGGGCCCGACCGACGGGGATCGTCGGATCGCCGACATCACGGCCGTCACGGGCGGCGAGCCGGCGGCGAACGCGTTCGAGGGCGATACCCCGGCGAGTGCCTACGACCGCGTCGTCCGGATCGTCAGCTGGGTCTTCATCCTGGCCGCCTCGACGATCGTCGCGGTCACGGGTCTGGGGGGCGCCAGCCAGGCGAGCATCTTCGTGCTCCTCGCCCTGGCCGGGCTGTTCGTGCTCGTGGTCCACGATCTGCTCCCGCCGGAAACGCTGGGCCCGGCCAAGTTCCTCGTCGAGGGTTCCGTGGCCCTCACCATCGCCACGCTCCTGGTCGTGCTGACCGGTCGTGAGGCAAGCCCCTTCTTCTTCGTGTTTCCCCTCATCGTGGGTGGGGCCGCCCTGGTCGTCAGCGGGCGGGTCACTGTCGCCCTTGCCGGGGTGGGCAGCCTCGGCTACCTCGTTGCGGTGACCGCCGGAGCGGACGGGCGGCTGAGCAACGAGGCCGTCGCGACCGTCGGCATCAACCTGACCGCCCTCATCCTGCTCGCCTACGTGGCCATGGTCATCGCCCGCGAGCAGCGCCGGTCGCGCGACGCCGCGATCCGGATGTCGACGGTCGATCCCCTGACCGGGCTCTTCAACCGGACCTTCTTCTTCGCCGCCGTCGACCGGGAGATCGCCCGAAGCGCCCGGTCCGGGCGGGGCTTCTGCCTGCTGATGATGGACCTCGACGAGCTGAAGATGGTCAACGACCGGTACGGGCACTTCATCGGTGATCGGGTCCTTCGGGGTGTCGGCGACGTGATCCGCGACGGCGTCCGCCGGATCGACACGGCCGCGCGCTACGGCGGCGACGAGTTCGTGGTCCTGCTGCCGGAGACGGAGGTCACCGGCGCGTACGTGCTGGCCGAGAAGATTCGCCAGGGCGTCGCCGAGCTCACCGTCGCGGGGACCGACGCGCGGGCATCGATGTCGCTCGGCGTGGTGAGCTTCCCGGACGACGGCCAGGACTCGGACGAGCTGATGATCGCCGCAGACCAGGCGATGTACACCTCCAAGCGCAGCGGCAAGAACCGGGTGATGGGCTTGGCGGTCGGGGAGCCGGGCAGCGGCGTGTCGGGCCGGGGCCGGACCGGCGTCCGAGGCTAGCCCAGCCTGCGTTCGTGCACTGCCTGGAGGTCCCGGGCTCCCCGCAGGAAGGTGACCAGCCCCGCGGGCATCGTCCCCGGTCGGCGGCGATCCGCCGCCGGACGGTCCACCGGGCGGTCAGCGGGCCCGGTGTAGCATCGGGATCGTGCCGCCAGACTCCGAGCGCCCCGTGCCTCCGCCCCGTGGCTTCGCGACCCGCGCGATCCGCGCCGCATCGCGGCCGCCGCGGCTCGACCAGCGGCCGACGTCCGTGCCGATCTACCAGTCCGCCACGTTCTCCAGCGCCGATGCCGCCGAGCTGGCGGCCGTCCTGACCGACCAGGAGCCGGGCTACGCCTACAGCCGGGTCGACAACCCGACTACGGCGGCGCTGGCGACGGCCGTGGCGGAGCTGGAGGGCGCCGAGACCGGCTACGCGTTCGCCTCCGGCATGGCGGCCATCCACGCGGCGCTGCTCTCGCTCGTCGGTGCCGGCGACCGGATCGTCGCGACGCGTGCCGTCTACGGCTCGACCCGCTCGCTGCTGGCCAGGGTCCTGACGCGCCTCGGCGTGGCGGTGGAGTGGGTGGACGTCGCGGACCTCGACGGCGTGGAGCGGGCCCTCGTCCAGGCGCCGGCCCGGGTCCTTTACGCCGAGACGATCTCGAACCCAACGATCGTCGTCGCCGACCACCGGGCGCTCGCCGACCTGGCGCACCGGCACGGGGCGGTATACGTGGTCGACAACACGTTCGCCTCGCCGTACCTGTGCCGGCCGGTCGAGCTTGGTGCGGACCTGGTCGTCGAATCGGCGACCAAGTACCTCTCAGGTCACAGCGACGTGCTGGCCGGCGTCGTGGCCGGCTCCCGCGAGCGCGTCGCCGCCGTGCGGGACGTCCAGATCGACACCGGCGGCAGCCTGGCTCCGCTGGCGGCGTTCCTCGTCCTGCGTGGTCTGCCCACGCTCGCGCTGCGGATGGAGCGCCACAGCGACAGCGCAGCGGCTCTGGCCGCCTGGCTGGAGCGTCAGGCTGGCGTGGAGCGCGTCATCCATCCCTCGCTGGCCAGCCACCCACAGCGTCCCGTCGCGGACCGCCAGCTGGCGAGAGGCGGCGGCATGCTGGCGGTCCAGCTCAATTGGGGACGCGACGCCGGCGCCGCGTTCATCGACGCCCTTGCGTTCACCGAGCGCACGGCGTCGCTCGGCAGCGTCCACACGATGGTCGTCCACCCGCCGTCGACCACGCACCGGCAGCTCGATGACGCGGCGCTCCGGGACGCCGGGATCGCGCCGGGCCTGCTCCGGATCTCCGTGGGACTCGAGGATCCCGAGGACCTGCAGGCGGACCTGGAGCGCGGGCTGGCGGCCGCGACCGCGGTGGACCGCGTGCCCGTCGTCCGCGACCGCTAGGAGCGGGTCATCGCCACCATCGCGGCCCGCCGGGCGGCCGCCGGCACGGCCGGACCGAACCCGCTGACCCGCCTGGGCGGAGCGGTCCGGGGGCTGCTGACCTCGGTCAATTTCGCGGTCCTCCAGATCATCGTCCTGGCGCTGCTGGCCACGGTCGGCATGACGCTCCGCCAGCTGCCGGACTTCGCCTTCCGGACCGCCGGCGACTACGCCGCGGCCATGGCCGACATCCATGCTCGCTACGACCCCGTGTTCGGCCGGGCCGGCGTGGACGTGCTCGAGCGCCTGCAGGCGTTCCAGGTGTTCAGCTCGACCTGGTTCACGATCGGCCTGATCGTGCTCGTGGTCTCGATCGTCGTCTGCACGCTGGATCGGACGCCGCGGCTGTGGCGCCAGTCGGCGGACGTCCGGGTGATCCAGCCGGAGCCGTTCTTCGATCCCCGCCTGCCGGATCGGGCCACGATCGCCGGCCTGGGGGCAGAGCCGGTCCGAGCCGTCCTCCGCGGCCACCGGTTCCGCGTCCGGGAGCGCGACGTCGACGGCGTCCGGTACCTCTACGGCGACCGGCACCAGTACACGAAGATGGCGACCCTGCTCACGCACCTGGGGCTGATCCTGTTTCTCATCGCCGCCGCGGTGACGTCCGCCCTGGGCGACGAGCAAGGCCTCGTCGTAGGGGAAGGGGAGTCGCTCACGGTCCAGCCCATCGGCACGCCCGGGCTCCTCCTCGTGCGCAACCTGGGCTTCGAGGCGCCCGGCTTCGAGACCGGCAGCCCCACCGATTTCACCACCGATCTGGCCGTGTTCCGCGACGGCCAGCAGATCGCGCGCAAGACCATCCGCGTCAACGACCCGCTGGCGGTCGCCGGCTACACGTTCCACCAGAACGGGTTCGGACCGGCGCCCGACCTGGTCCTGCGCGACACGGACGGCGGTGTCCTGTGGGCCGGCCCCGTCCCGCTGACCGAGCAGGCCGCAGGCTTCCCGTATGGCGTGCTGTCCGTGCCGGGCCGGGAGATCGGCCTCCAGCTCCTCCTCCGGCGTGCGGCCGACGGCCGCGGGATCGTGCTCGTCCTGCCATACCGCGTCATCGGGACGCTGGCCGACGGTACGCCGGACATCGAGGAGCTCGTGCCGATGGCGGTCGCCGCGGGCGAGACGCAGACGGCCCCCGGGATCGACTTCACGGTCGAGCTTCGCGCCTTCTCGGACTTCACGCTGCTGATCGCCAAGCACGACCCGGGGCAGGGCCTGGTCTGGCTCGCGTTCGGCTCGCTGATCAGCGGGCTGGCGATCACCTTCTATCTGCCCCGCCGCCGGGTCTGGACCCGTCTGGCCGCGAACGGCGAGCTGGCGATCGTCGGCCGCTCGGATCGGTACGTCGACTTCGACCGGGAGTTCGGGCGCCTGCTCGGCGACCTCGTGGCCGCGCGCCGCGCCGGACAGGGCTAGCGGGCGTCCGGGATGCCGACGCTCGAGGAGCTGCGGGCCGTCGTCCTGCCGGCCGCCCGATCCTGGCCCGGCAGCCCGCCGGATCGGCCGATCGCCTGGGTCCGCATCCTCCGCTCGCGCGTCCCGGCCTTCGACGCGCTCGAGGCCGGGGATCTCGCGATCGTGCCCGCGTCCGCGCTCGTCCACGTCGCACCTGCCGAGGGCGAGGTCGCCGCGCTCGTCGCGGCCCTCCGGGAGGCCGGCGCGGCGGGGATCGTGCTGCTCGAGCCGGAGAGCGCCGACGCGGCGGGCCGCGGCGCCGTCGACGCGCTCGAGTCGGCCGCCGCGGCCGCCGGCCTGGCCGGGATCCGTGCCGGGCGCGTGGACCCGGCCGAGCTCGAGCGAAACGTCGCCGGCTTCCTCCTCAACCGGCGCGGGGAGCTCGAGCACCAGTCGCGGCTGCTCGAGAGCGGCCTCGAGACGCTGGCCCTGGCCGGGGCCGGCCCGGAGGGGCTGGTCGCCGCGGTGGCCGAGCAGCTCGGCCGCGCGGTCGCGCTCGAGGGCCCGCGGGGAACGCCGATCGCCGTCCACGCCCCGCGCGGCGCGACCGAGGCGGCGGCTGCCGTCGCGGCCTACCACGCCCGGCCGCGGAACGCCGTGCTCCGCGTCGCACTGCCGGGCGCCGCCGGACCGGCCGGCAGCCTCGCCCTGCTCGGGGAGGGGCCGCCGACCGAGCTGGAGCGGCACACCGTCGACCGGATCGCGGCGCTGCTGGCGCTGGAGCTCGATCGCGACGATGCCGTGCGGCGCGCCCGCGACACCTCCGGCCGGGCGGAGACGCTGCCGACCGGCGGGCCGCCGTGGGTCGTGGTCGTGGCCCGCCAGCGAACCGGTGAGCCCGGCGACACGAGCGAGTCCCGCGAGGCGATGCGCCGCGAGCTCCGCCGCATCGCGCCCGCCCGCCGGATGACGCTCCGCGGCGACGCCGAGAGCCTCGAGCTGCGCGCCGTGCTGGCGCTCGAGGACGGCGACCGGGACGGGATCGAGCTCTCGCGCCGGATCGGCGCCTTCCTCCGGCGGACGGTGGCGGTCTCACGCCCCTTCGGCCAGCCCGGCGACCGGCCGGCCGCCGAGGCGGACGCCCGTGCGACGCTCGAGGCGGCCGAGGCGCTCACCCATTCGCCCGCGGTCGCCCGGGCAGACCGGCTGCCGGCGATCCGGCTCCTGGGCAACCTGCACAACCTCCCGGACGGCCCCCGCCTCGCGCGGTCGCTCCTCGAGCCGCTGCTCGCCGGCCGGCCGGACGTGCGCGCGGAGCACCTCGCGACGCTCCGCGCCGTGCTCGACCACCCGGGCGTCGCCGAGGCGGCCGCCGCTCTGGGCGTCCACCGCAACACCATTGCCTACCGGATCCGCCGGATCGAGGCGCTGACGGGCTGGCGCCTCGCCGACCCAGACCTTCGTCTCCCGCTGCTCCTGGCCATTCGACTTGTGCAAACGGACCAAGAGCGGGGCAAGGATCGCCGGCAGGACTGACCTGGAGCGGCGTTAGACTGCCATCGTTCCCGTCGCCTCGGTCGCATGTTGGTGCGGCGCGCACAAGTCATGGGGACGCGAAGGAGGCAGCATCCGGTGGTCATCGCACACGAGGCCGTGGACGGCATCGAGAAGATCGAGGCGGCCAAGTCGTCCGGCATCCGCTTCATCCAGCTCCAGTTCACGGACATCATCGGCGTGGTCAAGGCGGTCACGATCCCGATCCACCAGCTCGAGGGCTCCGTCCGCCACGGCACGTGGTTCGACGGCTCGTCGATCGAGGGCTTCACCCGGATCGCCGAGAGCGATCAGTACCTGATGCCGGACATGACGACCTTCTCCGAGATCCCGTGGCAGCGCGCCGACGGTCCGCGCGGCACCGCCCGGGTCATCTGCGACGTGTTCACCCCGAACGGCGAGCCGTTCGTCGGCGACCCGCGCCGGGTCCTTCGCCGCCAGGTCGAGCGGGCGGAGAAGCTGGGCTACGTCGTCAACACCGGTCCGGAGCTCGAGTTCTTCCTGTTCCGGCGCGGTGAGAGCGGCGGGATCGAGCCGCTGCCCCACGACCAGGCCGGCTACTTCGACTTCTCGACCGATCTGGCCGGCGAGATCCGGCACGACATGGTCGACGCCCTCGAGGCGTTCGGCATCCGCGTCGAGGCCGCCCACCACGAGGTCGCCCAGGGCCAGCACGAGATCGACTTCGAGTACAGCGACGCGCTGAAGACGGCCGACAACGCGATCACCTTCAAGTTCGCCCTGAAGGCCATCGCGCAGCAGCACGGCCTCTATGCGACGTTCATGCCGAAGCCCATCCACGGCATCAACGGCTCGGGGATGCACACGCACCAGAGCCTCTACTCGATCGCCGACAGCCGGAACGCCTTCGCCGATCCGGACAACATGTACGGCCTGTCCGATATCGCCCGCTCGTACATGGCCGGCATCCTCGCCCACGCCCGCGGCATGATCGCCGTCCTCGCCCCGCTCGTGAACAGCTACAAGCGGCTCGTTCCCGGCTACGAGGCGCCGACCTACCTGACCTGGGGCAGGACCAACCGCTCGGCGCTCATCCGGGTTCCGAAGGTGTCGCCCGGCAAGTCCATCGAGGGCACGCGGGTCGAGGTTCGCTGCCCGGACCCATCCTCGAACACGTACCTGGCCTTCGCCGCGATGATCGCGGCCGGTCTCGACGGCGTCGAGCGGGGGCTCGAGCTGGGGGAGCCGGTCGAGGAGTCCCTGTTCGAGATGGATGCCGCGACGATCGCCAGCAAGGGGATCCGCGAGCTGCCCGGAAGCCTGGGCGAGGCGATCGACGAGGTCGAGAAGGACAGCGTCATCTGCGAGGCGCTCGGCGACCACGTCCTGTCGCACTTCATCGACGCCAAGCGCGCCGAGTGGGACGAGTACCGCATGCAGGTCTCCGACTGGGAGGTTGATCGGTACCTCGAGATGTTCTAGCCGCGCTCCAGGGCAAAGGATGGCGGGCGGTCCCGGGGCCGCCCGCCACCGTGTCCGGCCCACGGGGCGCGTCTCAGTCCGGCGCCGCTGCCACCGGCCTCCGCCCATGACGGAGCTGCCATGCGGCCGCCTCCACCCGTCCGCGCACGCCCAGCTTCTCGTAGACGTGCGCCACGTGCCGCTCCACCGTTGACACCGCGATGTCGAGGCGCTGCGCGATCTCCTTGTTCGAGAGACCCTCGGCGAGGACGCCGAGGACCTCGCGCTCCCGAGCGGTGAGCGTCGCCCAGGCGACCGGTGTTCCGGTTGCGACCGGCGCCTCGGCCTCGGGCTCGGTGGCCTGCAGCGCGGCGCGCGCCTCCTCGATCCGCCGGCCGTCACCCAGGCGCTCGGCCAGCGCCAGGCTCTCGCTCAGCCGCCGTCGCCCTGCGTCCACATCGCCGCCGGCCACGAGCGCCCGCCCCAGGTTGCCCAGGGCAAGGGCGACGTCGCGCTGGTCGCCGACCTCCTCGAAGATCGCGAGCGCCTGTGCGAACGGCTCTGCCGCCGACTGCGGCCGGCCGGCTGCCATGGCCACGTCGCCCAGGTTGTTGGTGGCGAAGCCCATGCCGCGCCGGTCACCGAGCGCCTCGAACCGCCTCAGCGCGTCCATCGCCAGCGACTCCGCGGCGGGCAGATCGCCCTCCAGGACCGCGACGTCCCCCAGGTTCATGAGCGTGACCGCGATCCCCCGCTCGTCATCCAGATCGCGCTTGATCGCCATGCTCTCGCGGTACCGGGTCCGGGCCGACCGGTAGTCGCCCCGCTCCGTCGCGAGCACGCCGAGGTTGTTCAGCGAGACCGCGATCCCGGATCGGTCGTCCAGGCGCCGCCGAATGGCCAGCGCGGTGGCGTAGCGCTCCTCGGCCCGGCCAGCGTCACCTGCGTACTTGGCCGCGCTGCCCTGGACCGTGATCGCCCGCGCCGCCCCGAGTGGATCCTCCGCCGCCTCGAACAGGTGCTCCGCCTCCGCGCCCCAGCTCGCGGCACGCTCGTACTCACCGGCCTCTGCGGCCAGCATGGCGCCGTTGTAGAGGGCGGTGGCCCGGGTGGCCCGATCCTGCTCGACGGGGTCGACCTCTGACGCGTCGGACGGCCTACCGGCGAACTGCTCGATCCAGTCGCGGCCCTCGGTCAGCCGCCCCGCGACGTACCAGTAGCGGCCGAGCGCCGCAGCCAGCCGCAACCCGAGTCCGCGATCGCCGTCAGGCGTGCCGGCCCAGACGAGCGCGGCGCGCAGGTTCTCCTCCTCTGCTCGCAGCGCGGACATCGCCGCGGCCTGGGCCGGACCGGTCAACCGGGGCGCGTGCGATTCGGCCACGGCGAGGTAGTGGCGGGCGTGCAGCTCGGCCACGTCCGCCAGGCGCCCGTCGAGGGCCAGGCGCTCGAGGGCGAAGTGGCGGAGCGTCTCGAGCAACCGATAGCGGCTTCCACCGTCACCCCGTTCGGCCACGAGCAGTGACGCCGTGACCAGGGTGCGCAGCGTGTCGATCACTGAGCGCGGATGGCCGCCTGCTCTCGACACGCCGTCGGCCGCCTCGGCGGCGCGCTCCTCGGCGACCGCCTCCGCTGCGGCGAGGTCGAAGGCGCCGATCAGCACGCCAAGGCGGTCGAGCCGCCGCCGATCGACGGTGTCGAGGAGGCTGCGGCTCCATTCGACGGCAGCGCGCATGGTGCGGTGTCGGGCGATGACGTGGTCGCCACCGCCGACCAGGAGCCGGAATCGATCGTCGAGCCGGTCGAGCAGCTCGTCCACTCCGAGCGTCGGCACCCAGGCCGCCGCCAGCTCGATCGCGAGCGGCAGGCCGTCCAGGCGGGCGCACAGCTGCTCGACCGGTGGCGCGTTCAGGGCGCTCAGCTCGAATGCGGGATCGTTGGCGCGCGCGCGGTCCACGAACAGCCGGACCGCCTCGGGGGCCGCGTCGTCACCGGCGTCGGCGTCGCTGGCTCGCGAATCCGGTGGGCCGGACCGTGATGCACGGGGCGACATCCCGGCCGGACCGCCGGGCGTCGACGACGTCATCAACGGCGGCACGGGAAAGCGTCGCTCGCCCGGCACGAGCAGCGGGACCTGGCTCGTGACGAGCACGTGAACCGCCTGGCAGCGGGCGAGGAGCTCTGCCACGAGGCGGGAGGCGCCATCCACCACGTGCTCGGCGTTGTCGACCACGATCAGCGCCGGCACCGCGCCGAGTGCCCCCGCGAGCGTCTCGGCGATCGGCTCACCCGGGCGCTCGCGAACTCCGAGTGCCTCGGCGACGGCCTCGGCGACCCGGCTCGCGTCCATCACGCCAGCCAGCCCGATGAACCAGCGCCGCGTGCCGAACCGATCGCCGCTGCGCCGGGCGACCTCGATCGCCAGCCGGGTCTTGCCGCAGCCGCCGGGACCGGTCAGGCTGACCAGCCGGTGCGTCGCGATCAGCGATGCGACGAGGGGAACCTCCCGGCCGCGGCCGACGAAGCTGGTCAGGACGCTCGGCAGCGCGGCAGTCTGGCCGCCGATCGGCGCCAGTGGCGGGGGAGCGGGCTGGCTCGCGGCAGGATCCGTGTCGGGCGCCGGCGCCCTGGCCCCTGGAGACTCACGGCTCCGGGCGTCGCTGGCCGCCTCGAGCGCGGCGACGGCCCCCATGATCCGGGCTCCCGGCCGGGTCGCGCGGCGCTCCCAGCGGTTGACGGAGGCGAACGAGACGCCCAGCAGGACCGCCAGCCGCTCCTGGCTCAATCCCAGTCGTTGCCGCAGCGCAGCGATCCGCAGGGCCGGATCGTGTGCGTCAGCCACCGTGTCCATCCTGCCACCCGGCGCGAGCTGTTATAGCAGCCGGACGATAGCAGAGCGCCTGGAGCGGGCGACCGGGTGTCGACGGCGGCGCAAATGCCTGATGCGCAGCGCGCGGGCCAGGCGACCGGCCCGCCCCTTCCGTGCCCGGCGGCGCGCGGCCGGGGTTCGTGCCCCATCATTCGGGGCCATGCCCCCGGCCACCGCGGCGCCCTCCATCGCCGACGCCGCACGCCTCGACGTCCGTCCACAGCGGACCCTCTGGTTGCTCTCGATCGCCCATGCCGTCAACCACGCGCAGGCGGTCCTGCTGCCCCTCGTCTACCTGCGAGTGATCGACGAGTTCGGCGTCGAGGTGGGCACGATCGCCTTCCTCTCGGCCCTCGGGGCATTTGCGTCCGGCGTCGTCCAGCTGTCGTTCGCCAAGCTGACCCGGCTGATCTCGCGGCGCTGGCTGCTCGGGGCGGGCGGACTCCTGTTCGGCGGAGGGTTCGCCGCCCAGGCGCTCATGCCGTCATTCGGCCCCTTCGCGCTCGTCAACGTCGCGTCGAGGATCGGTGGTGCGCCGCAGCACCCCGTGGGCAACGGACTCCTCGCCGAGCAGTTCGCGCCCCGCCGGCGCGGCTTCGCGATCAGCGCCCACATCGCGGGCGGCAACGTGGGGACGGTGGTCATCGCGCTCGCCGGCGCCTGGCTGATCGCCGGCATCGGCTGGCGCTGGACCGTCGTGCTGTTCGGCGTGCCGGCGGTGCTGATCGCGCTGGGGATCCTGCTCTGGGTCCGTGAAACCGGTGCCGACCGCGACGCCGCGATGGCCCAGGGCAGCGTCCGCGAGGCGTTCCGGACGATCCTGCGCGACCCCAACCACCGGTGGATCTACCTGACCTCCGTGCTGGGCGGGGGCGGTCGCGGGCTCGGCGTGGTGAACCTGTTCGTGCTTTTCTACCTGACTCGCGTCATCGGCGTGGAGCAGGGCCTGGCCGACCTGATGTACGGCGTGCTGATCGTCTTCTCCGTCCCGGCGCCGCTCGTCGCCGGCTGGCTGTCCGACCGCCTCGGCCGAAAGCCGCTGATCATCGGGGTCTACCTGGGAGGCGCGGCCGGCTTCGCGATCTTCATCCTGGCCGGCTCGTCGCTGCCGGGCCTGTGGGCCGGGATCGTGGTCATGGGGCTGTTCACGTTCGCCGAGAGCCCGCAGCTCCAGGCACTGCTGGCCGACATCGCGCCGCCGGGTGTCCGCGACGCCTCGTTCGCTGCCTACTTCACGCTCGCCTTCGGGGTCGGGTCGCTGTGGGTCGCGGTTTACGGCGTGGTGATCGAGGCGTGGGGCGACGCGGCCGGCCTGCCGTTCGTGTTCTGGCTCATGGCCGCGACCTTCGTGGTGGCCGCGCTGGCGGTGCTGCCGATCCGTGAGCCGCCGCGCGGCGGGGAGCGCGTCGAGAGCGCCCATGGCTGAGCGATCGGGTCTCCGGTCGGCCTGTTATCATGCACGGGCCCTGTCATACGGGCACTCGGTCGGGGCGTGGCGCAGCTTGGTAGCGCGTATCGTTCGGGACGATAAGGTCGTGGGTTCGAATCCCGCCGCCCCGACCATCTCACGCCCGTCGGGCAGAAGAGCCGGAACGGCTCGTGACCAGACCGACTCTGCGCGTCGTGGCGCTCGTCCCCGCCCATGACGAGGGACCGCGCATCGGCGCCGTCGTCGAGGCGGCGGCTCGGCACCTGGCGGTCCTGGTGGTCGATGACGGATCCACGGACGACACCGCCGCGCGGGCCCAAGCCGCCGGTGCGCGAGTCATCCGCCAGCGGCCCAACCGCGGCAAGGGCGCAGCGCTGCGGACCGGCTTCGCCGACGCGCTCGAGCAGGGCTTCGACGCCGTCGTGACGCTCGATGGCGACGGCCAGCACGATCCGGCCGAGATCCCGCGGTTCCTGGCAGCCCTGGGCGCCATGGACGAGCCGCCGGATCTGGTCATCGGGTGTCGCGACTTCCGCCGGATGCCCCCGGTCCGGCGGCTGGCGAACGTGCTCGGCCGGCGCGCCTTCTCGTGGGCCGTCGGGCGCGACATCCCCGACAACCAGTCCGGCTATCGGCTCGTCGGCCGCCGGCTGATGGTCGAGATGCTCACGAGCGACGAGTCCGGCTTCGAGTTCGAGGTCGAGATGCTGACCACCTGCCTTCACCGCGGCTGGCGGCTGGCGTGGGTGCCGATCCGCACCATTTACGGCGGGCCGAGCCACATCCGTCCGACGCACCATCTGCGGCAGTTCATCCGGGCGACGCTCATCGCGCGTCGTGCCATGCGGGCCGGCCGAGAAGCAGCGACCGCGAGGCCGAAGGTTCGCCAGCGGCCAGCGGCGGGCTCCGCCCGCGAGATCCATCAGGCGACCACCAGAAGGTCACTACGCGGAGGGCCTGAGCCGCGCGACGCCACTCCGAGTGTGGAGGCCGGCAGCCAGTCCCGCCGCGTGACCGACAGGCGGGCGCCCGGTGGCTTCCGACCGGATACTGACCGCCAGGCGGTCAGGTGACGGCACCTGAGCGGGAATATCCAGCGCGCTGTTCGGGAGGCTCCCACTCGGGGGAGGTGACGCTGCGGCCGCTCGTCAGGCCGGGACCGGGAGAGGTCCGAGGACCGCCTCGACCGCCCGGCGGACGTCGCCGCGAGCCGTATCGTCGAGCATGGCGCCCGCTCGGCGACAACGGGCCGACCGGATGACGCCGCGCAGGCGCCAGATCTCTTTGCGGCTGGCGAGGCTGTACGGGGGAAAGGCCTCCAGCCGCATCAGCGGCAGCAGCTCGATCCACGCCCGCTGCGCCGCGTCGGGATCGGTGCGGAAGGTCCGGAGGATGGCGGCCAGCCGCTCGGGGGCGGCGAAACCGGTCATGGTGCCCGTCGAGCCGGCCCGCAGCTCGTCGAGGAGGAACAGACCGCCCAGACCGCCCATGACGTCAAGGTCCGGGCGAAGGTCGGCCAGGGCCTCGATCGCGGTGGACGTGGGCGGCGCCTCCGCCTTGACCCCGGCGACGAGCGGCAGCGGTTCGGCGAGGTCCTCGACGCGGAGCGTCACGCCCGACGCCGGCGGGTAGTCCTGGACGACGATCGGCAGCCCGCCCTCCGCGGCGGCATCCACGGCGGCGCGCAGCGGGACGCCGGGCATCGGGCTGACCATGACCGCTGCCGCTCCCGCCCCTGCCGCAGCCCGTGCCCGCTCGCCAACGAGCGCAGGGCTGGGGGCCGTGATGCCCAGCACGATCGGCAGGTCGCCGGCGGCCTGCCGAACCGCCGCGAGGACCTCGGAGCGCTCCGGCTCGGTCAACTCTGCAGCCTCGCCCATCACGCCCAGCACGGCCAGTCCGGCGGCGCCGGCATCCGCGTTGAAGCGGACGAGCGCCCGGATCCCCTCCGGATCGAGCGCGCCATCGTCATGGAACGCCGTCGGCAGGACGGCGAACAGGCCGCGCAGCCGGAACGGCGCCGCCGCGCGCGGGAACGGCGCCGCCCGGCTCCGGAACCGCGCCGCCCGGCCGCCCGGCTCCGTCAGGGCAGGCTCCGGATCATGCCCCCGTCGACTGCGACCACCGTGCCGTTGACGTACGACGCGGCAGGCGAGAGCAGGAACGCGCCGACCCGGCCAAGCTCCGCGGGCTGGCCGTACCGGCCGAGTGGGATTCGCGCCAGGTTCTGGGCCTGCACCTGCTCGATCGACTGCCCGCTCTCCTCCGACCTCGCTCGGTCGAGCGAGCGCACGCGCTCCGTGTCAATACGGCCTGGTGCGATGCCGTTGATCCGGATCGGGGCGATCTCCCCCACGAGGCTCTTGATCAGCCCGTTCAGGCCGGGGCGCAGCACGTTCGAGGTGACGAGGTTCGCCACCGGCTCGCGGACCGACGATGACAGGACGATGAGGATGGCCGGGTCGCGCCCCTCGCGCAGCGCCGGCAGCGCGGTCCGGATGACGCGTAGCGCCGCGAGCAGGGTGCCCGAGATCGCGCGCTCCCAGGCCGCCTCGTCAAGCGTCGCGAAGCTGCCGGTGGGGGGACCGCCGGAGTTGACCACGAGACCGTCGAGACCGCCGAGCGCCTCGATCGCGCGCCGGGCGGCGTCGACCGGACCATCCGCCGTGGTCAGGTCCGCGGGGATGGCGCGGCCCCCGATCCGCTCCGCCACGGCCGCCAGCGCGTCCGATTCGCGCGCGACCGCGGCGATCCGGGCGCCTTCACCGGCCGCCGCCTCCGCGATCGCTGCGCCGAGGCCGCGGCTCGCGCCGCCGACCATGATGCGCCGCCCTTCCAGGCCCAGGTCCACGCGCGCCTCCTCGCCACGTCAGGCGATCAAGGCTAGCGGCTCGGGCCGGGGCTCGTGGCGCCAGGCGCAAGGGTGCTGGATGGCGGTCATGCGTGTCATGCAACGAATCCGCCGTTACGTCCACCGAATCCGCCGTTACGTCGGTCGCGGGCTCGTGGCGCCAGGCGCGCGGCTGGCCGGCGTCCCCGGGCATGCGTGTCATGCAACGAATCCGCCGTCAAGGCGGCCGGAGCCGCCCGCAGGGCTCGATTCGCTGGCCGGGAGTCAACGATCCCGACCCGGCGAGGCCGCCGAGCGCCTAGGAAGGGCCGAAAACCGCCGATTCGTTGCCCACGATGCATGGGAGGACCCGCCGGCTCTGACCTGGGGTCGCGCCGAACCTGGATCGCTGCGCGGGAGTTCAACGATCGGACCCGGCGACGCCGTGGAGCGCCTCGGGACGGCCGAAAAACCGCGGATCGTGGCACACGGTGCACGGGATGGCCCGCCGGGCGGTCTGCGCCGGCGCGCCCGGGCCGGCATGCACGCGCAGACGCATTGTCATGCCACTGGGATGCGAGCCGAGCGGCCGGGGACGCCCGGTCGAGCGCCATGGTCCTAGGCTCGGACGCCGACGGCGGCACGTCCGCGCAGGCACGCCGCGCCACACGGAGAGCACACCGAGATGAGATGGAAGCGAGCCTCGCGCAACTACGTCGAGGATCGCCGCGGCGGTGGCGGCGGCTTCGGCGGCTTCGGCGGGGGCGGAGGGCGCATGGGCGGCGGCGGCATCCCGATCCCGATCCCGACGGGTCGGGGCGGCGCGGGCGGCCTCGGGCTGATCATCGTCATCGCCTTCATCGCCATCCAGATGTGCAGCGGCGGGCTGGGCGGCGGCACCGGGTCACCGGGCGGCGACCCCGGAGCCGGCGGCAACGGCGGCCTCGGTGGGGGGATCGGTGGGCTTCAGGCGCCAGACCCCGAGGGCAGCTTCGAGGTCCAGGACGACCAGACCGAGTTCGTCCGCGCCGTGACCGAGGACGTCCAGGTGACGTGGCAGGAGGCGTTCCGGGCCGCGAACCGCCAGTACCGAGACGCGACGCTCGTCCTCTTCGACAGCGGCGTGAACACCGGCTGCGGAACCGCGTCCGCGCAGGTCGGCCCGTTCTACTGCCCGGTCGACGAGAAGATCTACATCGATCTCACGTTCTTCGATCAGCTCAGCTCGCAGTTCGGCGCGTCGGGCAACTTCGCCCGGGCGTACGTGATCGCACATGAGTTCGGTCACCATGTGCAGACGGTCCTCGGGATCGGCGAGCGGGTGCGTGCCGAGCAGCAGTCGAACCCGGACCGAGCCAACGACCTCTCCGTCCGGATGGAGCTCCAGGCTGACTGCTTCGCCGGCGTCTGGGCTCACTCGGTGTGGGCGCAGCCGGACGATCAGGCGGTCCAGTCGATCACCGAGGAGGACATCCGGGACGGGCTCGAGGCGGCCGCCGCGGTCGGCGACGACCGGATCCAGGAGCAGTCGGGCCGCGGCGTCAACCCGGAGAGCTGGACGCACGGCTCGTCGCAGCAGCGGATGGACTGGTTCCAGCGCGGGTTCAAGAAGGGGTCGGCGGACTCCTGCGACACCTTCAGCGGGTAAGGCCCCGCGGGCGCTACCGCTTCCGGCGTGGCTTGGGCGGCAGCGCCCGTGCGTGCGCCATCGCCTGCTCGACCCAGCCGGCGATCCGGTCCGGATCCTCGGTCACCGTGGCTGGGAAGGCCACGAAGTTCCGCATCGTGCGGCCGCCCATCGGCTCGAAGACCCTCGCGCCACTACCGAGCGCCTCGGGCTGCGCGTGCTCGGGGAGCCGGACCACCCAGTCGGATTCGTGAAGGGAGGTGACCAGGTTGCCGCCGATGAAGGCCGCTGGGTAGCCGAACATCTTCCGCTGCTCGAGGTCGGGAAATCGATCGAGGACGCGGCCGAACCGCTCGACCAGCTCTGGCGGCGACTTCTGCCAGGCCATCCCGTCAGTCCAGGGCGTGCCCGGATCCCGGCAACGGGCGGGCATCGGGGAACGGCATGACGATGACGTAGCGGCCGGACATGCCGTTCGAGCGGCCCGGCCGCCACGGCACGAAGTCCGCCGCCAGCTGCTTCAGCGACAGCCGGGTGTCCGGCGCCGGGCTCGTACCCCAGGTGGAAGAGGTTCTCGGGTAGAGCGGATCCAGGACCCGGACGTGGGTGATCTCCGCCCCCGCGACGAGCGGATCCGCGGTCGCCTCGAAGCCGCTCATCACCCAGGCATGGGCGCCCTGCCAGACCAGGAGTCCGACCGGGCGGCCGGTCCGACGCATCGCCAGCGCGGCCCATGCCACCGCGTCCTCCAGCGTGCTGGCAGACGTGACGCGGTACGGTCCATAGCCGAGCTTGGTGAGCCCGAACGCCCAGCCTCGTGAGGACGCGCCGCGCCGGGGCCGCACCTGGCCGTTCGCGTCACCCGAGCTGAAGGACCGCGGGCTCCACTTCCGGGCCAGGTTCGGCAGCTCCAGCTGGTACGCCGCGGACCGGTCGTCCCTGGCCCGCATCATGTTGAGCATCATCTGCATGCTCGCCCCGACACACTGGACGAGGTTGCTCTGGCCGACGAAATCACCCTCGCGGTAGAGATCGAGCCGGAACGGCTCGGCGGCGGACCGGGCTGCCTCGCGGACCGGCTGGCCGACCACCGGATCCGCGGCCGCGGCCGGGGCCGCCAGCATGAGGGACCCGACGATGGCCGTGACGAGGACGACGGCGAGCGAGGGTCGGCGCCGCGACGGCGACAGCGTGGTGGGATGCATCTCGGACGATTACGGTACGCCCGTCCGCCGCGCAGCGGATTGGGGGCAGTCGATCTGCCCGACCGGTCACTCGTCGGCGAGGTTCGGCGCGAGCCACCGGGCGGCCGCCTCGACGGTCATCCCCTTGCGTCGCGCGTAGTCCTCGAGCTGGTCGCGCCCGATCCGGCCGAGGCCGAAGTAGGCCGCCTCCGGGTGCCAGAAATACCAGCCGCTGACGGCGGCGCCCGGGAACATCGCGTAGGACTCGGTCAGCCGGATCCCCGCCCGCTGCTCCGCCTCGAGGAGCCGGAACAGCGTGCCCTTCTCCGTGTGATCCGGGCAGGCCGGGTACCCGGGCGCCGGGCGGATGCCCTGGTAGCGCTCCGCGACCAGTGCCTGGTTGTCGAGGTCCTCGTCCGGCGCGTAGCCCCACAGCTCCCGGCGCACCCGCTCGTGGAGCCGCTCCGCGAACGCCTCCGCGAGGCGGTCGGCCAGCGCCGTCGCGAGGATCGCCGAGTAATCGTCATGAACGGCCTTGAACTCGTCGGCGATCGCCTCGAGGCCGTGTCCCGCCGTGACGGCGAACGCGCCGACGTAATCGGCCACGCCGGTTTCCCGCGGCGCGGTGAAGTCGGACAGGGCCAGGTTCGGCCGGCCGGGCGGCTTGACCATCTGCTGACGCAGGGTGTGGAGCGTGGCGATGGTCCGGCGACGGGCGTCGTCCGCGTACAGCTCGATGTCGTCGCCGACCCGGTTCGCCGGCCAGAAGCCGACGACCCCGCGCGCCCGGAGGCGCCGCTCGCCGACGATCCGGTCGAGCAGCGCGAGCGCGTCCCGGTGCAGCGACCGCGCGACCTCGCCGACCTTCGGATCGTCGAGGATGCGGGGGTAGGCGCCCTTCAGCTCCCAGGTCGCGAAGAAGGGCGTCCAGTCGATCCGCTCGACCAGCTCGCCGAGCGGGTAGTCGTCGAACGTGCGCACGCCGAGGAACGTGGGGCGCGGCGGCTCGACGCCGGTCCAGTCGATCGCCAGGCCGTGCCGTCTCGCCTCCGCCAGCGGGTGGCGGACCTCGCGCTCCCGCCGGTCGCCACGCTCGCGCCGGACCGTCTCGTACTCCGCCCGCACGCGCTGGGCGAAGCCGTCGCGCCGGCCCTCGTCGAGCAGGTCGGAGGCGACCCCGACGGCGCGCGAGGCGTCGAGCACGTGGACGACCGGCCCGTGGTACTTCGGCTCGATCTTGACGGCGGTGTGGGTCCGCGAGGTCGTCGCGCCGCCGATCAGCAGCGGGATCCGGAACCCGTCGCGCTCCATCTCGGCCGCGACGTGGGTCATCTCCTCGAGCGACGGCGTGATCAGGCCCGACAGGCCGATGATGTCCGCCCCCACCTCCCGGGCGGTGTCGAGGATCCGTGACGCCGGGACCATCACGCCGAGGTCGATCACCTCGTAGTTGTTGCACTGCAGCACGACGCCCACGATGTTCTTGCCGATGTCGTGGACGTCGCCCTTGACCGTCGCCATGACGACGCGGCCCTTGACGCTGGCGACCGTCGGGTCCTTCTCCGCCTCGATGTACGGGACGAGGTGGGCGACGGCCTTCTTCATCACCCGCGCGCTCTTGACCACCTGGGGCAGGAACATCTTGCCCGCGCCGAACAGGTCGCCGACGACGTTCATGCCGGCCATCAGCGGACCCTCGATGACGTGGATGGGGCGCTCGGCGGCGAGCCGGGCCTCTTCCGTGTCCTCGACCACGAAGGCGTCGATCCCCTCGACCAGCGCGTGCTTGAGGCGCTCGTCGACCGGCTTCTCGCGCCAGGCGAGGTCCTCCTCGTGGCGCTTCCCGGCCCCGCCGGCCAGGCCCGCGCTGACCTCGAGCAGGCGCTCGGTCGCGTCGTCGCGTCGGTTGAGCACGACGTCCTCGACCCGCTCGCGCAGCTCCGGGGCGATGTCGTCGTAGATCCCGAGGGCACCCGGGTTGACGATGCCCATGTCCATGCCGGCTGCGATCGCGTGGTACAGGAAGACGGAGTGGATCGCCTCGCGCACGGGGTCGTTGCCCCGGAAGCTGAACGACACGTTCGACACGCCGCCGGAGACCCGGACGTGGGGCAGCGTGGCCTTCAGCCGCCGTGTCGCCTCGATGTACTCGACCGCGTAGTTGCTGTGCTCCTCGATCCCGGTCGCGATCGCGAAGATGTTGGGGTCGAGAATGATGTCCTCGGGCGGGAAGCCGACCTGCTCGGTCAGCTGCTTCCACGCCCGGTGACCGATGGCCACCTTGCGGTCGGCGGTGTCCGCCTGGCCCTGCTCGTCGAAGGCCATGACCACGACGGCCGCGCCATAGCGGCGGCACAGGCGGGCCTGCTCGAGGAACGGCCCCTCGCCCTCCTTGAGCGAGATCGAGTTCACGACCGACTTGCCCTGCACGACCCTGAGGCCGGCCTCGATGACCGACCACTTGGAGGAGTCGATCATGACCGGCACGCGGCTGATGTCCGGCTCCGACCCGATCCGGTTCAGGAACCGGGCCATGACCTCGGCCGAGTCGAGCATCGCCTCGTCCATGTTGACGTCGATCATCTGGGCGCCCGCCTCGACCTGCTGGCGGGCGACCTCGACTGCCTCGTCGATCCGGCCCTCCGTCACGAGGCGCGCGAACTGCCGTGACCCGGTGACGTTGGTGCGCTCGCCGACGTTGACGAACAGGCCGCCGGGCGGCGGGATCGTGAGCGGCTCGAGACCGGACAGCCGGAGGGCGCCCGGCCGCTTCGGCGGCACCCGCGGCGGATGGCCGGCGACCGCCTCGGCGATGGCCCGGACGTGGGCCGGCGTGGTGCCGCAGCAGCCGCCCGCGATGTTGACCAGGCCTTCGCGGGCCCAGCCGCCGAGGTGCTCCGCGGTGACGTCGGCGGTCTCGTCGTAGCCGCCGAACTCGTTGGGCAGGCCCGCGTTCGGGTACGCGCTGACCGGGATCGGAGCCACCCGGCCCAGCTCCTGCAGGTACTCGCGCAGCTGGCGGGCGCCGAGCGCGCAGTTGAGCCCCACGACGATCGGCCGGGCGTGGGCGACCGAGTTCCAGAATGCCTCGACCGTCTGGCCACTCAGCGTCCGGCCCGAGGCGTCGACGATCGTGCCCGAGACGATCAGCGGCCGTCGCTCGCCGAGCCGGTCGAACGCCGCCTCGACGCCGAAGATCGCGGCCTTGGCGTTGAGCGTGTCGAACACGGTCTCGATCAGGAGGAGGTCGGCGCCGCCTTCGACCAGGCCCTCGGCCGCTTCCTGGTACGCCTCGGACAGCTCCTGCCAGGTGACGTTGCGGGTCGACGGGTCGTTGACGTCGGGCGAGATCGAGGCCGTCCGGTTGGTGGGCCCGAGGGCGCCGGCGACGTAGCGCGGCCGGTCCGGCTCGCGTCGCTCTGCCTCGTCGGCCGCCTCGCGGGCGATCCGCGCCGCCTCTCGGTTCATCTCGCGGCACACGTCCTCGAGCGCGTAGTCCCGCTGGCTGATCCGGTTGGCGTTGAAGGTGTTGGTCTCGACGATGTCCGCGCCCGCGTCGAGGTACGCGTCGTGGATCGCCCGGACGATCGCCGGCTGGGTGAGCGTCGTCAGCTCGTTGTTGCCCCGCAGGTCCCGGGCATGGTCCGCGAAGCGGTCGCCGCGAAACGCCGCCTCGTCCAGCCGGTACGTCTGCAGCAGCGTCCCCATGGCGCCGTCGATGACGAGGATCCGCTGGGCGAGGAGAGCGTCGAGTTGTTGGAGCCGGGTCTCGCGCGTGAACGGCTGCTCCGACGAGCTGGCGGGCGACGCGGCCGGACGGATGGGTGGCGCCGTCGTCGGCGGCGCGGGTGCCGGGGCCGGCGGCGCGTCGACGGTCGCGGTGGGCGAGGATCGCGAGACGGTCACGTCCGCCGAGTGTACGCCGGGCGGCCCTGATCGGGCCGCGCGGGTCAGAGGGCGGCGATCGAGCGGGGCGCGAGGCGCGGGCCGTAGCGGGGCGGCCGGATGCCACTCGCCTCGAGCAGCCGGACAACCCGGCCGCGCTGGCCGTGGTACGGGGCGAGGAGCTCGAGCATCCGGGTGTCGTCGCCGCGTGGCTCCCCGGCCAGCGCCCAGGTCACGAGATGCGGCAGGTGGAAGTCGCCGATGCTGACGGCGTCCGTGTCGCCCAGTGCGCGCAGCGCGACCTCGCCCGCGGTCCACGGTCCGACACCGGCGAACGAGACGAGGCGCCGGTACGCCTCGGGCAGCGGCAGGTCGGGCAGCTCATCGAGGCGTTCGGCCCGCGCGGCCACGGCGGATGGTCTCGGCCCGGCGACGCTCGACGCCCGGTGGATGGAAGGCGTGGTAGGGAAGCGCGGCGAGCGTGTCGGGTGGCGGCGGCACCCACAGCCCGTGTGGTCCGGGCGCCGGCTCGCCGTAGCGGCGGACGAGCAGGCGCCATGCCCGGAACGCCTCGGTGCCGGTCACCTTCTGCTCGAGGATCGCGGGGACGAGCGCCTCCACCACGTTGCCGGTCCGACCGATGCGCAGGCCGCTCAGCCGACGCACCAGCTCCGCGAGCAGGCGATGGGCGGGGCCGGGGAGCTCCGGCCGGTCGTCGATCCCGACCAGCGCCGGGAGGCCGGTCAGCAGCCGATCGGCGCCGGGCCCGAATGCCTCGGCCTCGAGCCGTTCGCCCTGCTGGCGGATCACCAGGGTGCCCGGGCCGTCCGCCGTGCGAGTCGCGCGCGCGACTGCCCTGGGCTCGAGCCGGATCGTCGGGTCGCCGAGGCCGCGGCGGAGCGGGCCCACCGTGAGCCGCAGGTCCAGGGGGCGGTCGAGTTCGAGCGTCCGAGCCGGCATCGGAGGCAGTCTGGCACGGCGAGCGCACCGGCCGCCCCGCGCGGTTGCCCCGATCCGATGAACTCTGCTACGGTGGCCACGACGTGCGACTCCCCAGAGTCGTCGCGAGCGCCGCGCTCATCGTCGCGCTCGCCCTGGTCGCCGTCCCTGGACCCGTCGGTTCGCGTGCCCCGAGCGCGGATCTGCCGATCGACCCGGCCCTCCTCCAGCCCGTGGAGGCCCGAGGCGAGGTCCTGGGGGTGGCGGTGACGACGCCGACGTTCGACCCCGCGTACCGGTCAGCCGGGGTGCTCCGCCGTACCCAGCGGATCTCCGACCCGGCCGCCCCGCTGCCCACGCCGCCGGAGCGAGGAGCAGTCGGCAATCCGGCCGTTCCGCCGCGAGTGATCGTGGTCGCGACGCCGACGCCGACGCCGACGCCGACGCCCACGCCGCGCCCCACGCCGATCCCGACCGCCCAGCCACGTCCAGCCGCCCCGGTGCCGGGCGTGTCGCCCGTCGCCGCCCCGCCGCCCGCCGCGACCCCCCAGCCTCCGCCGCCGGACACGTCCGGTGGGTGGAACTACGACCCGGACGTGAGCTGGTATGGCCCGGGCTTCTACGGCAACCGGACGGCGTGCGGCCAGACGTACTCGACCTCGATCATGGGCGTCGCCCACAAGTCGCTGCCGTGCGGGACCCTGGTCACGTTCCGCAACCCCGCCAACGGCGCCGTGGTGACCGTGCCGGTCATCGATCGCGGCCCTTACGTCGCCGGCCGGAACTGGGACCTCAGCGCCGCCACGTGCACGGCCCTGAGCCACTGCTACACGGGTCCGATCCAGTGGCGGTTCCCCTGACCCGCTGACGCACGTCGCGAGTGGCGCCGCGGTTCACGGCATGCACCACATGCAAGGAATCCGTGGTTTGTGGTGTCGCACGGCGGCCGTTCGGCTCGTTCGGGTCGGGTTCATGCGGCCCATGCATCGGAATCGCCAGATTCGGTGCGCTGCCAGCCCGGACCCAAGGCATACCGCGATTTCCGTGCATGCGGTGCACGGCGGCTCATCGGCCGTTCCACGCCCGGCTCGTCGACTGGCGGTCAGCGCCCGGGGTCCCAGCCCTCCGGAGCCAGCTCGAAGCCGTCGAACTTGAACGCCGGCGCGACGATGCAGCCGACGAGCGTCCACTCGCCGAGCGGCTGTGCCGCCTGCCACGCGCCGGGCGGCACCAAGACCTGCGGCCTGTCGCCGGCCAGCACGTCGCCGCCCAGCCGCCACGTCTCGACCGGCCCGGCGTCGGAGCGGGCGATCCGCAGCGCCAGCGCGCCACCACCGGACCACTGCCAGATCTCGGCGGCGTCGACCCGGTGCCAGTGCGAGTGCTCGCCGGCCGCGAGGAGGAACAGGATCGCGCTCGCCACGGGCCGCTCGCTGGCCACCGCCGGCGCCCGCCAGGTCTCGACGTACCAGCCGCCCTCCGGGTGCGGCCGCATGCCCAGCGCCTCGATCACGGCCCGCGCCGCGACGATCACGGCAGCGGCTCGAAGCGAGCGCCGAAATGCCGCAACACCGCCGGCTGCTGCACGATTCGCAAGCCGCGGAGCTCGCCCGCCCGCTCAGCGACCCACCGCACCACCTCGATGACGTAGTCGATGTGCGACTGGGTATACGTCCGGCGCGGGATCGCGAGCCGGACGAGGTCCATCGCGGCCGGCTCCTCGCGGCCATCCGGGCGGTGGCCGAACATGACCGTGCCGATCTCGCAGCCGCGGATCCCGCCCTCGCGGTAGAGCGCCACGGCCAGGGCCTGTCCCGGATAGGCGAGCGGCGGGACGTGGGGCAACAGGGCTCGGGCATCGAGGTAGATGGCGTGCCCACCGAACGGCTTGACGACCGGGATGCCGGCTGCGTCGAGCGCCTCGCCGAGATAGGCGGTCGAACGGATCCGGTAGCGCAGGTAGTCCTCGTCGACCACCTCACGGAGCCCCTGCGCGATCGCCTCGAGGTCCCGGCCGGCCAGGCCGCCGTAGGTCACGAAGCCCTCGGTCAGGATGAGGATGTTTCGGCACTGCTCGGCCAGGACGTCGTCGTTCATCGCCAGCCAGCCGCCGATGTTGGCCAGGCCATCCTTCTTGGCGGACATCGTCATTCCGTCGGCCAGCGACGCGATCTCGCGGACGATCTCCGGAATCGGCCGGCCCGACTGGCCGGGCTCGCGCTCGCGGATGAACCAGGCGTTCTCGGCGAACCGGCAAGCGTCGAGGAAGAGCGGCTTGGCGTACCGATCGCAGACCGCGCGCACCGCGTGCAGATTCCCGAGCGAGACGGGCTGCCCGCCGCCGACGTTGTTGGTGATCGTCACGAACACGACCGGCACGTCGTCCCCGCGCGCTGCCAGCAGGCGCTCGAGCGCGGCGACGTCGAGGTTGCCCTTGAACGGGTGAAGGGCGGAGGGCACGCGGCCCTCGGGGATGACGAGGTCGACCGCTTCCGCGCCGCTGAACTCGACGTTCGCCCGCGTCGTGTCGAAGTGGGTGTTGTTCGGGATGACCCGGCCCGGCCCGCCGATCGTCGAGAACAGGATCTTCTCCGCCGCCCGGCCCTGGTGCGTGGGGATGACGTGACGGAACGGGAACAGGGCCTGGACGCTCTCGAGGAACGCGTACCAGGAGGGCGAGCCCGCGTAGGATTCATCGCCGTGCTGGATGGCGGCCCACTGGTCACGCGACATTGCGCCGGTGCCGCTGTCGGTGAGCAGGTCGATCAGGACGTCGCGGGCGTGGAGGTTGAACAGGTTCCAGCCGGCTGCCCGGAGGGCTCGATCGCGCTCCGCCACGGTCGAGAGGTGGATCGGCTCGACGGAGTGGATCCGAAAGGGCTCGACGATCGTCTGCCAGCGGTCCATCGGATCGAGGATATCCGGCCGGTGACCGCCCGCTCGGCCGCTGGCGCTGGAGGTCCGGCGCGGACCTCGCCGACCACGCGTCGCACGAGCTGGACGACCAGGTCCGGTCGGTCGACGGGGATCACGTGCCCGGATCCCCACGCGTACTCGTACGTCACGCTGCCGGGCGAAAGCGCCCGCAGCCCATGCTCCCACGCGGCCGCAATCCCCCGGTTCGTCGCCTCGTCGAGGCGCGGCTCGTATCGCGGGGCGACCAGCACGGCGACCCGGATGCCGTCGATCGACGACGACCGAAGCTGCCTCTCGGAGGCGGTCCAGTCGAGGGCTTCCCAGTCGGCGACCGTGGCCCGCAGGCCATCGAGGCGCGCTTCGTACTCGGGCCGGAGATCGCCCAGCAGCGGGTAGATCAGCGACGTTTCCAGGTCCGGCTCGAACGAGTCGAGCAGCACGACGGCCCGCGTATCGGCTCGATGGTCGGAGGCGAAGACGCGGGCGTAGGCACCGCCGAGCGAATGGCCGACCAGGACGAACGGCGGTCGTTCGCCGGCCGTGTCGAGCAGCCGGCGAAGGTCGGCAGCGGCCTCGGCCAGCGACCGCCGGCCGCGTGGGTCGCTGGAGCCGAGCCCGGCCCGATCGTAGGCGCAGGTCCGGGTCGTGGCCGCGATCTCGTCGAGCACCGCGCTCCACGAGCCGGCGCCGCCGCCTGCTCCCGCCTCGAGCACGACGGTCGGGGCACCCTCGCCCCGACAGTCGAGATAGAAGGCGCCCTCGCCGACCGTGATCCGTTCGCCCCGCGGGAGGTATCGCGGCGGCAGGCCGTGGCGCGCCAGCCACAGTCCCGGACCGCCAACGCGAAGGACATCGATGGCGACGGCCAGCAGCAGACCAGCCACCACGGCGAGCGCGAACCGCACGAGACGCTGGCGCGGTCGTGACATGAGCCCTACCGTAGCGACATGTGCCGAAGCATCAAGCAGCTGCGTCGTCCCGAAGCGGCCACCACGGGTGAGATCGAGGCGGCCGCCCTTCAGTTCGTCCGCAAGCTGAGCGGCTATCGGGCCCCGTCCGCGCGCAACGCCGAGGCGTTCGAGGCCGCGGTCCGTGATGTCGCAGCCAACAGCCGGCGGCTCCTCGAGGAGCTCGGTGTCGCGGTCGAGGAGGGTCCGGACCGCTGGATGCCGGGGTCGGGTCGTTCCCGGCCACGACCAGCGTCTGATCCGACCGCGCCAGCCGCCTGACGGCCGCGTGGCATGGCGCGAAGCGGTCGCCGCCCCGGGTCGTCCACGGTCAGCCGGCAGCCAGCGATCACGAGTGCCGTGGCGATCAGGATCGTCGCCAGCCTCACGCGAGGCTGCCCCAGCTCTTCGCCGCATCGAGCGTGATCCGGATGATCGGCCGGACGTCGAGCCGATGCTCCCGATACTGGGGGTACTTCGCCCGCAGCGCCGCGACCGCCGCGGCGTGCTCCCCACGCTCCTCTCGCACCGGCGGCTGGGGCTCGAGGAGCTTCGCCCGGCCGTAGACCCGGAGCCAGCCCAGCTGCGTCCAGTCCTCCGCCCAGCGGTCGACCAGGACGACCGCGTCCGGAACGGCCAGGAGATCGCGGACCCGAGCCAGCGCCCGCGGATCAGGCGACGCCTTCGGCTTGTCGTCGATCGGCGTGTAGAGCCGCGGCCGGCCGTGCCCGTCGTCGGTGGCGGCGAGGACGTGGCAGATCGGCACGAGCCGCGGCCGGCCGGCCGGGTCGGTGGTTGCGAGCACCGCCCGGCGGGCGTCCGCGAGGAAGCGGCGCTCGAGGTCGGTCAGGATCGGCTCGCGCGTCATGGCCGGATGATGCATCGTGCGTGCATGTCCGTCCCCGAGCTGCCCGTCCGTCACGTGTCGTCGACGCGCGTGGTGGCGGTGCGCGGCCGCGAGCTGGAGGTCCGTGCGGACACGGTGGTGGGCGAAGAGCCGCTCGAGATCCGGGCGGCCGGTCCCGGCCAGGATCCGGTCGCGGTCGCGGTCACGATGCGGACGCCTGGCGGCGAGGAGGAGCTGGCGGTCGGGTTCCTCCGAACGGAGGGCCTCATCCGTGGCCCCGAGGTGGTCGGCGTCGAATTCGGCGATCCGGCCCTGCTCAGCCAGCCGGACGACACGGTCATCGTGCGGCTCGACGAACCGTTCGATGCGTCGCGGATCGCCGAACGTCACTTCGTCGCCACGGCGTCCTGCGGCATCTGTGGCAAGGCGTCGCTCGACGAGGTGGAGGTCCGCTGCGATCCCATCCCGGCCGGGCTCGCCGTCAGCCGGGAGACCATCCTCCTGCTCCCGGACCGCCTTCGGGCGGCCCAGGCTGTCTTCGAGACCACCGGCGGCCTGCATGCGGCCGGCCTCTTCACGTCGTCGGGCGCCGTGGTCGCCGTGCGCGAGGACGTCGGCAGGCACAACGCGCTGGACAAGCTGGTGGGGTCGCAGGTGCTCGCCGGTGCCGGCCCGCTCCACGACCGGATCCTCATGGTCAGCGGACGGGTGAGCTTCGAGATCGTCCAGAAGGCGGCCGTGGCGGGCATCCCCGTCCTGTGCGCCGTGTCCGCGCCGTCGGACCTCGCCGTCGAGGCCGCCGATCGGCTCGGCGTGACGCTGGTCGGCTTCCTGCGCGGCGATGGGTTCAACGTCTACGCGCACGACGCGCGGGTCGACCTGCGGGACCTTCTCGCGTCCGACTGACCGACGTGCTGCCGATCTCGCGGGGAGCGCGCGCTCGGGTCAGGCGTCTGGCTGCGGCTCCCCGCGGCTCTGGACGAATCCGAAACCGAACCGGCCCTTCACGCACAGGTGGCCCTCGGTGATCGACGAGTCGAGGGGCGAGGTCACCTTCACGATCTCGTTGTCCTGGACGTGCAGGCTGAGCGTGCAGCCGACGCCGCAGTACGGGCAGATCGTATCGGTTACGGTCTGGGCCGACTCGTCCCACGTTCCGGCGGCGCGCATCTCGAACTCGGACGAGAACATCAGCGCGCCGGTCGGGCACACGCCGATGCAGTTGCCGCAGTAGACGCACGCCGATTCCGGCAGGACGACGTCCTGCTCGGTCGATACGCGGGCGTCGAAGCCGCGGCCGGCGATCGCGATCGCGAAGGTGTTCTGGGCGTCCTCGCCGCAGGCCTCGACGCACTTGTAGCAGAGGATGCACTTCGAGTAGTCCCGGACGTACAGGTTGTTGTCGACCTTGACCGGCTGGAAGACGTTCTCCGCCGTCGACCCGGATGGGGCGTGGTGGTGACCGGGCTCGCGGTCGTCGCGCTTGCCCGGCGCCGCGGGCTCGGCCGGCGGACCGTAGCGGCCGGGCTCCGCGGCGTAGCGCTCGATATAGCCCCGGGCCGCCGGCGCGGTCGAGAGGTCGACGGACGAGCCGAGGAACTCGAGGACCATCCGGCGGGAGTGGCGGACGCGCTCGGAATCGGTCTGGATCTCCATCCCGGGCTCCACCCGGCGGGAGCATGCGGGGACGAGCACGCGGGCGCCGGTCACCTCGACCACGCAGACGCGGCACACGTTGACCGGCGTGAGGTTCTCGAGGTAGCACAGGGTGGGCGTGTCGATGCCCTCGGCCCGGCACGCGTCGAGGATCGTGGAGCCCTGCGGCACGACGAGCGCCACCCCGTCGATCGTCACCTCGACCGGGGCGCGCACGGGCTCGGCCGGCGGCCGCGGGATCCGCGACGGGCGGGCGGCCGGCTTGAGCACGATCTCGCTGGTCGGCTGGGCGGCGGGAGCGGTGTCGGCGGCGGGCACCCGGACGTCCGGCGCCGGGTCCCGGTCCTGGCTGAGGCCGTCCGTCATGCCGACACGAGCTCCGGCCGGGCGAGCGCCGATTCGATCGCCGAGCTGGCGGTCTGCCCGAGGCCGCAGATGCTGGCGTCCCGCATCGCCCGACCGATGTCGCGCAGCAGCGCGAGCTCGTCGGCCCGCGACCCGTTCGGCCGGTCGCTCGCCAGCCGCGCCAGCAGCTCCTCCTGCCGGGCGGTCCCGACCCGGCACGGGACGCACTGGCCGCACGATTCGTCGCGGAAGAACTGCGCGATCCGGCGGAGGGTGCCCGCCATATCCGCCGTCTCGTCGAAGACCATCACCACGCCGGATCCGAGGGTCGCCCCGGCCGCGCGCGTCGCCTCCAGGGTCAGCGACATCTCGAGCGCCTCGGGCCCGACGAAGACCCCGGCCGCGCCGCCGAGCAGGATCGCCCTGACCGAGCGCCCGCCCGGCACTCCGCCGCCCAGCGCGAGCAGCTCGCCCAGCGTGGCGCCGAACTCGACCTCGTACACGCCCGGCCGCGCGACGTGACCGGACAGGCAGAACAGCTTGGGCCCGGTCGAGCCCTCGGTGCCCGTCGCCGCGTACGCCGTTCCGCCGCCGTCCGTGGCGAGGATGAGCGGGACGTTGACCAGCGTTTCGACGTTGTTGACGGCCGTCGGCTTGCCGAAGAGGCCAACCTCGACCGGGAAGGGCGGCTTGTTGCGGGGCTCGCCGCGCCTGCCCTCGATCGACTCGAAGAGCGCCGTCTCCTCGCCGCAGATGTACGCGCCGGCGCCGCGGCGGAGCTCGATGTCGAACGCCAACCCGGCGCCGAGGATGTCGCCGCCGAGCAGGCCGGCCGCCCGCGCCTGCGCGATCGCATTCGCGACGCGTGCCTCGGCGAGCGGGTACTCGCCGCGGACGTACAGGTAGCCCTGCTGCGCGCCCACCGCGAATGCCTCGATCGTCATCGACTCGACGACCGCGAACGGGTCGTGCTCGAGCAGCACTCGATCCTTGAAGGTCCCGGGCTCCGATTCGTCCGCGTTGCACACGACGTACTTCGGCCGGCCCTCGGCGGTGGCGACGGCCGCCCACTTGCGGCCGGTCGGGAACGCGGCGCCACCGCGGCCCACGAGCCGGGCCGCCGTCACCTCCGCGATGACGCGCTCCGGTCCGAGCTCGAGCGCACGCGCCAGCGCCCGGTAGCCGCCGTGCTCCCGATACGACTCCAGGGACGTCGGGTCGGCGACACCGATCCGGGCAAGGAGCCGGAGCCCGGACTGCCCGACCTGCGGGACCGAACGTCGAACGTCGCCGTCCGACGGGCCGGGCGCGCCCGCGCCGGCCGGCAGTCCGAGCCGTGCGGTCACCCCGACGGCATCCACGGGCGCGGCGGAAAACGAGAGCGGCGCCTCTCCGGCCATCGTGAACATGGCCGCCGGCGCGCGTTCGCACAGGCCGAGGCAGGGGCTGCGCAGCCACGTCGCCTGCCCTTCGACCCCCGCCTCGCCGGCCGGGCCGACGCTGCGTTCCAGGTCGCCGCACACGTCCTCTGCGCCAGCCAGCCGGCACGCGATGTCGTCGCACACGTGGGCCACCACCGGCGGCCGCGGCCGGGTCGAGAACAGCGCATAGAACGTGGCCACGCCGTACGCCTCCGCCGGCGGGATGGTGAGCCGGCGGCAGACGTAGTTCAGCGCCGGCTGGCTGATCCAGCCGATCCGCGCCTGGACCGCGTGGAGCACCGGCAGCAGCAGGTCGCGCTGCGATCGGGCGGCGTGGCCTCCGCGAGCGGCGTGGCCGTCGATCCCGCTGTCGCGGCGCCCGCCGGCCCAGCCGCTCGTCGGCGGACCCAGCACGGCGTCCACCGCCGCACGCTCGGCCGGGGTGGCGAGTGGGCCGATGACGTGGAGGTCCATCCGGTCCGAGTGTAGTCCGTCCGGGGGCCGCGACCGCCGGGCGCTGACCGAGCGGGCCGCGCTCCCTCCAGGGCGGTGCTCCGTGCTGCGCGCTGGCTCACCTGGCCCCTGGGGTGCGGATCGGGGCGGTCCGGTCGACTGTCATGCCGCTGCAAGCCGGGCCGTCCGAGCTCCCACGCCTGCGCGAGTCCATCGGCGCACCCTTGAGCCGTGCCCATCCCCCGCGGTTCGGCGGGAGCATTCGCTCCACGAAGCCGAACCGCCCCCCTGCGGGCGGCGGCAGCCGTCCTCTTCCTGGCGATCGCAACGGCCCTCGGAGCCACCGTCGCGGTCGGGCGCGCCCCGGTCACGGTCGTCACCGTCGTCGATCCGCAGCTGCTGACCCGCGTGGTCCCGCCCGATCCCGTGGAGCGCCAGGCCCTCCCCGTGCCGACGTCCCGGCCGGCAATTGCCCTCGAGCCCGTGCCGGACTTCGCGCTCGGCAACCCCTCGTTCGCGCCGCGCCCGGAACCGGATCTGCCGCAGGCCGTCAAGGTGATCGCGGTCGCACCCCCGACGCCACGACCCACGGCCCAGCCACAGCCCGCGCCGGCGCGACCCAGCGGAGGGACCGCGGCTGCGCCGGCGCGGACCGTCGCCCCCGCCCCGCCCCCGCAGCCGGCAGCCGGCAATCGCGTATCCGGCGTGGCCAGCTGGTACTGCCAGACCGGCCTCAGCGCCTGCCATTACGCCTATCCCGGCGGCATGTACGCGGCGGCCGGGCCGGCCCTCCGGGTCGGCAACTGGCGGGGCCGGACGGTGACCGTGTGCAGCGGCGGGGGCTGTGTGCGGGTCACGCTCGTCGACTGGTGCCAGTGCTACGGGTCCCGGGTCATCGACCTCTACAGCGACGCGTTCCGCCAGCTCGCGCCGTTGAGCTCGGGGACGATCCCGGTCACGGTCAGCTGGTAGACGCCTCGGTCGCAACGACCCAGTCGTAGTAGTCCGTCGCCGTGACAGGCACGCCCCGGACATCGACCGCGGCGGCGACCTGCGTGCGGTGCTGGTGGCTGTGGGTCAGCGCCTGCAGCACGAGGTCCCTGGCCAGCATCCGGTAGCCGTGCCGGTCGACGAGCCGGTCGAGCGCGTCCTCGTCCAGCGACTCGATGAGCTCGACCAGTGCGTCCGCCTCCGCCAGGGCGAGCCGCGTCAGCTCCTCCCACGAGGGATCCTCCGGCGGCGGCTCGAACGGGCGATCCGGGATCAGCGCCGTGAACCAGCGCTCGACGCCGGCGAGGTGCGCGATCGTGAGCTCGATCGTCCCGGCCGTGCCGGGCGCGGGCTCCCGCCGACGCGCCGGCGCCAGGCGGCTCGCCGCGTCGAGCACCCGTTCGGTCGCCCAGCGGTTGTAGCGGGCGAGGTCGACGAGCGTCCGGTCCGCCATCTCAGCGCGCCGGGACAGCGGCCGGCAGCCGCTCGATGCGGATGGCCGTCGCCTTGAACTCGGCCGTCCCGGACTTGGGATCCGTGGCGTCGATCGTCAGCAGGTTCGTCGCGACGTCGTCCTGGAAGTGGAGGGTCATGAACGTGAGCCCGGGGCGCAGCGAGGCGTCAACGCGGATCGGCACCTCCACCTGACCTCGTCGTGACACGACCCGGACGAGCTCGCCCTCGAAGAGGCGCATCGACTCGGCGTCCTCGGGGGAGATGTCGAGCGACTCGCCGCGCCGCATCGGCGTCGTGTAGCCGGCCGTCTGCACGCCGGTGTTGTACGAGTCGAGCCGGCGGCCGGTCGTGAGGCGGATCGGGTAGTCGTCGTCGAGGCGATCGACCGGCGGGTCGTGGTCGACCGGCACGAACGGCACGCGGTTGCCCGGGACCGGGTCCTCCCACAGGCGGCTGTGGAGGAACAGCTCGCCGGGGTGGTCCTCGTCGTAGCACGGCCACTGGATGCCCCCGAGCTCCTCGAGCCGCCGGTAGGTCATCCCGGCGTGCACCGGTGACAGCGAGCGCAGCTCGTCCCAGCAGTCCTCCGCGGACGTCCAGCCCCAGTCCTGGCCCATCCGCCGCGCGAGCTCCTGGACGATCCAGAGGTCGTCGCGCGCCTCGCCCGGCGGGTCGAGTGCCTTGCGGACGCGCTGGACACGCCGCTCGGAGTTCGTGACAGTCCCCTCGCTCTCCGCCCACGACGCGGCGGCCGGGAGGACGACGTCGGCCAGCTCGGCGGTCTTCGTCAGGAAGATGTCCTGGACGACCATGAAGTCGCGGGTCTCGAGGAGATGCCGGGCGCGCTTCTGGTCCGCCTCGGACTGGACGGGGTTCTCGCCGATCACGTAGAGCGCCTGAAGCTCGCCGCGCTCCATGGCGTCGAACATCCCCGACAGGTGCCAGCCTCGCTTCGGGGGCACGGTCACGCCCCACGCGGCCTCGAACTTCGGGCGCAGCTCGTCGTTCTCGACGTGCTGGAAGCCGGGCAGCCGATCCGGCAGCGCGCCCATGTCGCCGCCGCCCTGGACGTTGTTCTGGCCACGGAGCGGGTTGACGCCACTGCCGTACCGCCCGACGTGGCCGGTCAGCAGGACGAGGTTGATCAGCGCCACGACGTTGTCGACGGCGTTGTGGTGCTCGGTGATGCCGAGGGTCCAGCAGATCATCGCCCGGTCCGCCTTCGCGAAGTCGTGGGCGAGGTCGCGGATCGCGTCGGCCGGCACGCCCGTCTCCCGGGCGGCGTACTCGAGCGAGTACGGCTCGACCTTCGCCCGGTAGGCCTCGAAGTCGACCGTCGCCCGCTCGATGAACTGCGTGTTGTGCAAGCCGGCGGCGATGATCTCGCGGCCAACCGCGTTGGCCAGCGCGATGTCGCTCCCCACGTCGAGACCGAGCCAAACGTCCGCCCACTCCGCCGAGCTCGTCCGCCTGGGGTCGATCGTGTACAGCCGGGCGCCGTTCCGGACGCCCCGGAGGAGGTGATGGAAGAAGATCGGGTGCGTCTCGCGGGCGTTGCTGCCCCACAGGACGATCACGTCCGTCTCTTCGATCTCACGGTATGAATTCGTGCCGCCACCGGCACCGAACACGGTCGCCAGACCGGCGACGCTGGGGGCGTGTCAGGTGCGGTTGCAGCTGTCGATGTTGTTGCTGCCCAGCACCGCCCTCGAGAACTTCTGGGCCGCGAAGTTGACCTCGTTGGTCGCCTTCGAGCAGCTGAAGACCCCGAACGTCGTGGGCCCGTGCTGCTCCATGGCGGCGCGGAAGCCGGCGACGGTCCGGTCGAGGGCCTCGTCCCAGCTCGCCGGGCGCAGGGGGGCGTCCTTCGAGTCGCGGACGAGGGGCTGGGTCAGTCGAACGTAGCTCTTGGGCACGGTGGGTGCCTCCTGCGGAACGACGACACCGTCGAGTCTAGCGCGGCGACGGGGAGGGGAGATGCACCCGAGGCACGAACCCGCGGTCAGGGCTCTGGCCGGACGATTCGAGCGCTCGTCATGCAGCAGGGAGAAGGCTTCCGTGGATTCGGTCACGGCGAGCGCCCGTCGATGCGGTTTCGTGCATGGGAAGCACGAAGTGAGCTTCAATCCCCTGGGAAAAGTCCCGCAAGCCCGGGCCGGCGCGCTCTACCCGCGGAATCGTTGCCTGTGGCGCATGAGCCAGGCAACCAGTGGAGGGGCGTCCGGCTCGCCCTGGCCTTCAGGGCGGAATCGTTGCGCGTGATGCACGTCCCAGACGGCCCGGCCCACGTCCCGTGCGGCCGCGGCGGCGAGGACGAGCTTCCTGTGCCCAGGCCCCAGCTATCCGGCCGTCAGCAGGATCACGTTCCCGTCCGGGTCGTCCACCATCGCTGCGTACGGGCCGAACGTCTGAACGGGCTCCCGACGACCGTGGTAGCCGAAGCGCGTCAGCTCCTCGTACTTCAAATCCACCGCCGTGTTATCGGCCAGGAAGAACTCGAGCATCACCCGGTAGCCGCCGCCGGGCTCCTCGCGCGCCGGGTCGTACGTGTCGGCGAACACGGTGTCCCAGAAGATGCTGACGCCGCTGTCCATGCGCATCTGGACGAACGCCTTTGCCTCGGCCCCCTCGGGGATCTCGAGCCCCAGCCGGCGGTAGAACTCCAGCGATGCCGCCATGTCCCGGACCATCAGCCCGACCATGCTCAGTTGCACCGATATGACCTCCGATCTGCTTCGAGCGATCCACCCGGCCGATCAGCCCGGCCGACGGGCGGGCGACGCTCGTCACGCCAGGGCGACACCCTCGCCGGCCTCGACGGCGCCGACCCTCCACGACGTCACACCGACCGCGCGCCACCCCCGTTCGACGTCATCGAGCCGATTCATCGGTACCGCGGCGAGCAGGCCGCCGGAGGTCTGCGGGTCGTGGGCGAGTGCGATGGCCTCCGGCAGGACCCCCGGCGCGACCTCGAGGACACCGGACACGAACCGCCGGTTGTGCACCGCGCCGCCGGTCTCGATGCCCGCCCGGGCGAGATCGAGAACCCCCGCCAGGGCTGGCAGGGCCGCCGCATCGAAGCGCAGCCGCACGCCGGAGGCGCGGGCCATCTCGAGTCCATGACCCAGCAGCCCGAAGCCGGTGACGTCCGTGGCCGCACGCACGCCATTGGCCACGAGCACCTCCGATGCCGCCCGGTTGAGCCCGCGCATCTCGTCCACGGCGGCTGCCAGGTCCTCTGACGCTGCGCGTCCCTGCCGGGCACCGCTGACCAGCAGCCCGGTCCCGAGGCGCTTGGTGAGGACGAGCGCATCCCCCTTGCGTGCCCCGCCCTTGCGGAGCAGCCGGTCCGGGTGCGCCACGCCGATGACCGCCAGCCCGTACTTCGGCTCCGGGTCGCGGATCGTGTGGCCACCGGCGAGCACGCCGCCGGCCTCCCGGACCTTGCCGGACGCGCCCTCGAGCATGGCCGCGAACGCGGACGGGGGGAAGTCGTCCGGAATGGCGGCGATCGAGAGCGCGAAGAGCACGCGGCCACCCATCGCGAAGACGTCGCTCAGTGCGTTCGCGGCCGCGATCTGGCCGTAGGTCGTGGGATCGTCGACGAGGGGCGGGAAGAAATCGAGCGTGCCGATGACGGCAAGATCCGGTGCCACGAGGTACGCCGCGGCGTCGTCGGGCGGGTCGAGGCCCGCCAGCAGCTCCGGCGGACCGGCCTGCCCGACGAGACCGCCGAGCGCGTCGGCCAGCAGGTCCGCGCCGAGCTTCGCGGCACAGCCCCCGCACTCGGTCAGGGTCGTGAGCAGGATCGGTGGGACGGTCCGGGGTGCGGCCACCGGTCGATGATAGGTGGCCGGGCGCCGGGAGCTTCGCGCTACCATCGGTGACGGGAGCGGTTGGGTCCCGGTGGGCCTCCTGGTCTTCAAAACCAGTCGGCGCGGCGCTCCGCGCGGCGCGGTGGGTTCGACTCCCATGCGCTCCCGCCATGGAGGAGCCCGATGGTCGCGCCCGCCCGCCCCCGGCCGCCGAGCGTCGAGCGCGTGCTGCGCGCGCTCCGGCCGCGGGCCGCGGCGACCACGACGCACGCCGCCCTGCTGTCCGCCGCACGTGAGGTCGTGGCGGAGGAGGCCGGTCGCCTGGCCAGCGGTGCAGCGCGACGCGAGCCGGAGGGGCTGGCGGAGGACGCAGCGGCGCGGCTGGCGGCGTTCGTCGAGCGATCCATCGCGACGGTGATCAATGCCACCGGCGTCGTCATCCACACGAACCTGGGGCGGGCGCCGTGGCCGGAGGCGGCGAGCCGGGCGGTCGCCGAGCTTGCGTCCGGCTACCTCCTCCTCGAGCTGGACGCCGATTCGGGGCGGCGGGGCGCCCGCTTCCGGCAGGCCGAGGAGCACCTGGTCGCCCTGACCGGCGCGGAGGACGCGCTGGTCACCAACAACAACGCGGCTGCCGTTGCGCTGGCCGTGGCGCTGGCCGGGCGTGGCGGCGGCGTGGCGGTCTCGCGCGGCGAGCTCGTGGAGATCGGCGGCGGCGTCCGGATCCCGGAGATCGTCCGGCGGGCGGGCGCGCGCCTCGTCGAGGTCGGCACGACGAACCGGACGCGGGCGGAGGACTTCGCCGAGCCCCTCGCCGCCGGCCGCGCCCGCCTCGTCCTGCGGGTCCACCGGTCCAATTTCCGGCAGGAGGGCTTCACCGAGGATCCGGACCCGTCGGCGGTCGCGAGGATCGCCCACGAGCACGGCGCGATCGTGGTCGACGACCTGGGCAGCGGCGCCCTCCTCGACACGGCCGACTGGGGCCTCGCGCACGAGCCGCTGGCCTCGGAGCGCCTCGCGGCCGGCGCGGACGTCGTCACGTTCAGCGGCGACAAGCTGGTGGGCGGGCCCCAGGCCGGGCTCGTCGTCGGTCGGGCGGACCTCATCGCCCGGATGCGTCGCGACCCGCTGGCCCGCGCGATGCGGCCCGACAAGGCGATGCTGGTCGGGGTGGCCGCGACGCTCGGGCTCTACCGGGCGGGTCGCGCGACGGCCGAGGTGCCGGTGTGGCGGATGATCGCGACGCCGCTCGACGCGCTGCGCGAACGCGCGGAGGCGCTGGCCGTCGGGGTGGGGGGCGACGTCGTGGAGCTCCGCTCGACCGTGGGCGGCGGGTCGCTGCCGGGCGAGACGCTGCCCTCGTGGGGCGTCGCCCTCCCGGCGGGTCGCTCCGCCAATGCCCTCCTTCGCCGGCTGCGGGCCACGACGCCGGTGGTCGTCGGCCGGATCGAACGGGCTCGCGTCGTCCTCGACCTCCGGACCGTCGAGCCCTCGCGCGATGCCGATCTGGCGCGCGCGATCCGCGCCGCCTCCGGCGAGAGAGCCCCCCGCGAGCGGCGGCCATGACGTTCGTCATCGGCACCGCGGGGCACATCGACCACGGCAAGACGACGCTCCTGCGCGCCCTCACCGGCATGGACGCCGATCGGCTCCCGGAGGAGCGCCGGCGGGGCATGACGATCGACATCGGATTCGCGCACCTGCGTCTGCCGGACGGCACCGAGCTGGACTTCGTCGACGTGCCGGGCCACGATCGCCTGATCGGCAACATGCTGGCCGGGGCGGGGGAGATCGATGGCGCGCTCCTCGTCGTTGCCGCCGACGACGGCCCGAGGGCGCAGACGCTCGAGCATCTCGAGCTCCTCGACGCGCTGGGGGTCCGTCATGGCGTGGTGGCGATCACGAAGTGCGACGTGACCGACGAGGAGCGCCTTGTAGACGTGCGCGCGGCCGTCCGCCGGCTGCTGGCCCCCACGAGCCTGGCTGCTGCCGACGTCATCCCGGTCGCTGCGTCGCGCGGCGACGGGGTCGAAGAGCTGCGCGAGGCGCTGGTCCGGATGCGCGACGCCGCGCTGCGCCACGCCGCGACGCGCGATGCCGCGATGCGCGAGGCTTCGGGAAACCACGGGCTCCTGCCGGCCGGCGGTCCCGCCCGGCTCGCGATCGACCGCGCGTTCTCGGTTCGCGGTCGCGGGCTCGTCGTCACCGGCACGCTGCGCGGCATGGTCACGCACGGCGACACGCTCGAGCTCGTGCCCGACGGCCGATCCGTCCGGGTCCGCGAGATCCAGGTGCACGGCAGCGCCGTCGAGCGTGCGACGGGAGGCCGGACTGCGCTCCTCCTGGGCGGCGTGGGGGCCGGCGAGATCCGGCGCGGACAGGTGGTCGCCAGCCCCGGCGCCGTCGCGGCGACCGAACGGTTGCTCGTGGCGCTCCGTCCTCCGGCCGCGATGCGTCCATCGACCTCCCGGCCATCGCCGGCGCCGTCGCTGCCGGGCGATCGGGCGCGTCTGCGGCTCCACCTGGGCACGGACGCGGTCGATGCCCGGCTCGGCCGATCGGGACGCGAGGCGGCCGATCTGGGCGACGGTCGGGCGAGCGCGATCCTTCGACTCGCCGGTCGAGTGGCGGCGGTCCCCGGCGACCGCTTCGTCCTGCGCCAGCCGTCCCCCGCCGCGACGGCGGCTGGCGGTGTGGTCCTGGATGTCGATCCCCCGCGCGGTGTCTCCCGCCGCCGCAGCACGCCAGCCCGCCTCGCGGCGCTCGCGACGGCCGTCGCGACGGGCGCCGGGTGGTCGGAGCTCCTGGAGCTGCACGGCGCGATCGCCCGGTCCGGCGGCGACGTGGCGCTGGCGCCTGACGTCATGCAGGCGGCCGAGGAGGCGGTCGACCGCCTCGTCCGCACGGATCGCCTGGCCCGGCCCGACATGCCGGGGCTCGCCCTCGGGGAGCTGCGGGCCGCCCTGGCGCGCGAGCTACGCCGCGTCGTTGCCCTCGACCATGCCGCCGCCGCCCGGGTCGCCGTGGCGGTCGCCGACCGGCTGGTGGACGAGGGCCGGCTGGACAGGGTCGGCGAGGTCGTGCGTCAGCCGGGACGCCCGGCACCGGGACCGTCCGCGGCGGCGCTGGCGGCCAGGGACCGGCTCGTGGCCCTGCTCGACGTCCCGGCGCCGCCGTCGCTCGGCGAAGCTGCCCGGGCGGCCGGCTGCCCGCAGGACGGGATCCGTGCCCTCGAGGGCGAGGGTCGGATCGTCCGCCTGGCCCCGGATCTGGCGTGGTCGACGAGCGCGTGGCAGCGCCTGGCCGCCACCGCGCTGGACCGGGCGCGGAGTGGTCCGCTCACGCCGGCGGTCCTCCGCGATGCGACCGGCACGAGCCGGAAGTACGTGATGCCCCTGATCGAAGACCTCGATCGTCGAGGTCTTCTCGCCAGGACCCCGGCCGGTCACGTGCCCGGCCCGCGCGCCGCCGGGCTGCGGGTGCCAGGGCGGACGGGATGAGCGCTGCGCCCGGGCCCTTCTCGGCGATCGTGCTGGCCGGCGGCCGCTCGAGCCGCTTCGGACGTGACAAGCTGGCCGAGCCGCTCGCCGGTCGGCCGCTGCTCGACCATGCCGTGCGCTCCGTCGCGGGCGTCGCCCGGGACGTCGTCATCCTGGGTCCGGGCTTGCCAGTCTCGTCACCGGCCGGCTCGATGGCGGTCCCCCGTGGCGTCACCGTGCGCTTCGTGCCGGACGCGGAGCCGTTCGCCGGTCCGCTCGTCGCGCTGGCGGCCGGTCTCGGCCTGGTCCGGGAGCCACTGACCCTCGTCGTCGGCGGCGACATGCCGACCCTCTCGCCGCTCCTGCTCGACGCGCTCGTCCGGGCGCTCGAGGAAGCGGACGGATGCGGCGCCGCGGCGCTGCTCCTCGCTGGACGGGCGCAGCCGCTGCCGCTGGCCATCCGGGTGCGAGCCGCGAGTCCTGTCGTGCATCGATTGGTCGCCGGTGGCGAGCGCCGCCTCGGGGCGTTGCTCGAGGCCGTGGCGATGCGTCAGCTGGACGAGACCGACTGGCGCCCGCTGGACCCCGACGCCGCGACACTGCGGGACGTCGACGTCCCGGCTGATCTCCCCCGCTGAACGCCGGACACGGAACGACGCCCGCGATCGTGGCGGGCGTCGTGTCGACGGATGAGCGGCGCGCCCGTCAGCGCCCGGGGTCACCTCCGCCATTCGAGGCGCCCCGGCCGGTCTGCGCCTGGAGCTCGTCGATGCGCCGCGATGCCTGCGCCTTCGAGAGGCTCTCGTCGAACGGGACACCCGCCTCGCGGCTGAGCGTCTGGAGATAGGAGCGCTGCGGCCCGGTCATCGGTTCGTCGCCCGTGACCCAATCAGCCGGATCCTTCTCCGGGTTGGAGCCGGGTCCGGCCACGGGCGGCGAACCGGGCGACTCGCCCGGTGTTCCAGCGCCGCCCGCAGCGGCGGTCTCGTCGCCGGCCGCGGATCCGGTGGAGGCGACGTCCTGCTCGGGAGTGCGGTCGTGCTGCTCGGTCATCGTCAGTCCGGCATGACGCCGACGCGATGTCGGTACGACAGCTCGCCGCCGAACCAGCCGGTCACCAGCAGGATCGCCCCGGTCAGCGCGGAGAGGGCGAGACCCATGGGCACGGTGCCCCTGCCGGAGTCGTCGGGACGCATGGCCAGGTTCACCGCCCCGAGAGCGATTGCCGCCGCGTTCCCGCCGGCGTGGGCCCATGCCTCGCGGTAGTCCCGGATCTGATCCCGACCCGTGAAGTCGACAGCGCCGACCGCGCCTGCCAGGGCGCCGGTGGCGACCCCGGCCCCCAGGAGCAGGCGCGAGGCGCGTGCCCAGAAGCGGTCCCCCGTCGCGGCATACGCCACGTCCGAGGCCAGTGCCCCGACGAAGGCACCGATCGGAAGCGGCACGAGCATCGGGTGGATGGGGTGGCCGTTGAGGGCGGCCAGGCTGGGGATCGGCGTGTTGCGAAGGCCGCGGCTCGGCGTCTGCTCCGGTCCGACGTACGAGCGTGGATCGGTGGCGCCAAGCCGGGCCGTCACGTCCATCGACGGTGGCGCCTCGGGACTCGACCAGGCGCCCGCCGAGGAGCCGTCCCCGGCGGTCGAGGCGCCGCCAAGCGGCGGCGCGTCATTCGGTCGCCATTCGGGCTCGGAGGCGGCGGTCGCCGTCTCGCCCTCCACCGCCGACGCCGCGCTCGTGCGGTCCGGGTTGTCGTTGGTCTCGTGCATCGCACATCTCCTGGGGTCCGACTCGGGGCGCCAGCGTGCGCCGCCTGCCGCTACGGGGAGGGCAGGCCGGCGCAGAGTCACCTTTCGGCTGCATCACGGCGGCGCCCTTCTGCCGCGGACGGCGGGCCCGGACGATCGTGCGAGCGGGTGTCGGAGCCTGTGGCTGGGGCAGCGCGTGCCGCCCCGTTCGGTCGTCAGACGCTCCGGGCGGCCTTGACGACGACGCTGTTCGCGGTCTTGTCGTGGAAGCCCTGCTTGGTGGGGCTCTGGGCCGTCGTGTACAGCAGATACACCGCGTAGCCGACGATCAGGAGGCCCACCAGAGCCCATTGGTCGGGGCGACGTACGCCACCTGGCCGAGCGAGAACGGGGCGAAGAGCACCGCCCAGCGGCGAATTGCCTGGTTCTGGGTGAGTGGCGCTCCGTCCGGAAAGTTGCCGACCTGCATGCCGAGCAGCCTCTGGCCGGGCGACGCCCGCAGCGACGTCCAGGTGTAGATGTAGTACGCCGCGCTGATCGCGAGGCTGATGACCGCGCCGATCAGCAGGGGCACGGCGTTGAACACGACGCCGGTCGCCAGGCTGAACGTCACCGGGGATCCGACGATGCCATAGACGAGCGACGTGATGACCGCCGTTCCGATGCCGAGGATGATCGCGTCCACGATCAGCGCGAAGACCCGGTTCGGGACGTCGGCGTAGACGAGCCCCGAAAGGCCCGACACCGTGGTTCCGGCCTGCGTCGACGGCGCCCAGCCCACGGCCGGCTGTGAGGCAGGCGGCGGCGCCGGATCGGGAGCTGGACTGCCGGTTGGGTACGAGCCCGGGTCCGGCGTCTGGTGCTGGGTCATGGAGCACCCTCCCTCGTCCCAGGTCCGTCACGAGGATCGTGAGCGGGCTTGGACACCTGGGACGGGCTCAGGATACGAGCCGAGCGCACTCGGGGGAAGGGTCCTCGGACAACCGCTGGTGCGGGCGATCACGCGCTGCGCCCGCCCGCCGGCGTCCATGCCCGGCGGTGTCAGGCTCCGCTCGCACGCTCCCCCCTCGACCCGCCAAGGCCCACGAAGTTCACCACCGCGCCGGCGGCGAGCAATGCGGCCCCCACGACGGCGGCAAGGTGGAAGGCGTCGGTCGAGGCCTCGCGCGCCGCGATGACGACCTCGGCCGTCGTGCCGGACCGGGGCGGGTTCATCGGCTGCACCTGGGCACGCAGCGCGGACGACGACGCGTCCACGCCGGCGACCCGGTCGGCCAGCGTGGCGTAGAAGCTGCCCGAAACGACGATGAAGATGACCGCCGAGAGGAGCGGCTGGCCGACCCTCGAGACCGCGTTGTTGATGGCCGAGCCGATGCCGGCGTTGCGCGACGGAACGGCGTCCATGAGCGTGCTCGTCAGCGGCGCGACGACCATCGAGATGCCCACCCCGAAGAGCAGGATCGCGGGCAGGACGTCGACCAGGACCGACGTGGGCGGGACGAGGCTGCCGGCGTCCTGGAGCGTCGCGCGCCACGGCTCGCTGGTGGCGGGGATCCGCGCGAACCACAGCAGGCCGAGCCCCATCACCAGCGGTCCCGCGACGAGGAACCGCCGAGCGCCTACCCGCCCGGCGATGCTGCCCACGTGGGCGGAGAGGAGGGTCAGCAGGATGCTCACCGGCAGGCCGACGATGGCGGACGCCGGCGGCGTGTAGCCCAGCACGCCCTGGAGAAAGAGGCTCTGGAACGTGAAGGTGACGTAGAGCGCCCCGTAGATCAGGAGCGTCGACAGGTTGATCGTCGCGAACTGGCGCGACCGGAACAGCGACAGCGGAACCAGGGGGTCACGGCGGACCGCCATGAGCACGGGGAACGCGACGAGGGCAATGGCGCCGATCCCCAGCGCGACCCAGCCCAGCGGGTCCTGCCACTGGCGGTCCTGGCCGCGGATCGCGCCGAACCCGAGGCCGCCGACCGCGAGGACGGCGACCAGCGCGCCCAGCCAGTCGAACCGGCCGGAAGACTCCTCGTCGCGCGTCTCGCGCATGTGGCGGATGGTCGCCCAGACGGCGAGCAACACGAGCGGAACGTTGATCAGGAATGCTGCCCGCCACGATGCCTCGACGATGAACCCCCCGAGCGGCGGCCCGAACGCGGTGGTCGCCGACGTGGCGGCCGCCCAGATGCCGAACGCGCGGGCTCGTTCCGGCCCATCGAAGGTGGCGGTGATGATCGACAGCGCACCCGGCACGAGCAGCGCGCCCGCGGCACCCTGGAGCACCCGGGCCAGGACCAGCAGCTCGAGCGTGGGAGCGAGGCCGCAGAGCACGGACGTGACACCGAAGCTGACCAGCCCGATGGTGAAGATTCGGCGGCGGCCGTGAAAGTCGGCCAGGGCGCCTGCGAGGACGAGCAGGGCGGACAACGTGGCCAGGTAGCCGCTGACCACGTACGTCTGCCCCTCGAGCTGGCCGAGCACCGTGGCCGGCAGCTCCTGGCCGATGATCGGCAGCGCCACGTTGACGATCGTGCCGTCGAGAAAGACGATGGCCGAGCCGAGGATGGCGGCAGCGAGCGTCCATCGCTGGGTGGTGGTCATCGGCTCGGACCTGGTCTCGGCAGGCCGGGGCGCGCGCCCGCTGTCACCGGGAGCGGTTCCGCGCTGGCGAGGCGTTCCGGCTGCGGGGCCGCTGGGGGATGGGATGCCGTGCGGCGCCCGGGACGTCGTTGCCTCGTCGGGGTCAGTCCGGCCGCACCGTGCGGAAGCAGTCCGAGCAATAGACAGGCCGGTCCATGCGCGGCTTGAACGGCACCTGCGCCTGGTTGCCGCAGCTGGAGCAGATCACGGCGAAGTACTCCCGGCTGGCGCGGTCGTCGCCACGCTCGTAGCCCCGTGGCCCGCCGATGGCGGTCGCGTCGTAGTCCGAGTCCCGTGCGGCTCGCCGGCTCGCGCGGCAGCTTGCGCAGCGCTTCGGATCCGAGACGAACCCCTTCTGCGCGTAGAACTCCTGGTCGGCGGCCGAATGAGTGAACTCGACGCCGCAATCGACGCAGTTCAGGGATCGATCGACGTGGGTCACGATGCTCCTCCCAGAGCGCGGTGGACGCGGGGACCGTTCTCACCGGGCAGTCCGGGCAGGGCCATCGGCCGTCGGGACGTGCGGTGGCGGGAGAAGCCGGGACCACGCGACCCAGTTGCCTGCGGTGGGATCCCTGTCTCGGGGCGCACCGGTCGTTACGTGCGGCGCAGGATAACCCGGGGTCTCGATCGATGCGTTGCAGCAGGCCCGGCTGGCACGTCTGACGGCACGGGCCGGCTGTCTCGGGACCGAGTGGCGAGCGTGACACGCAACCTGTCACAATGCCCCCCGAGATTCCGGGGTGGCGAGCGAGGGCCATGGGGGCTCCTCGCTCGCACCAGACCCGTGGGCCGCCCGCCGGCCCACCGGGCGCTGCAACCCCGGCCCGTCGCGCCGTCACCGATGAGCAGGGAGGCGAACCGCCGCCGGATGCTGCGCATCCTCCACACCGCCGACGTCCATCTGGGAGCCCGGCACGCCGACCTCGGCGAGCAGGCGAGTGCGCAACGCGAGCGCCAGTTCGCCGCGTTCCGGGCCACCGTCGACCTCGCCCTGGCCGAGAAGGTGGACGTCCTGCTGATCGCCGGCGACCTCTTCGACTCGAACACCCAGCCGCGCCGGTCCGTGGACCGCGTGGCGGCGGAGCTGAAGCGGCTCGTCGAGGGCAGGATCCGGACGGTCGTCATTCCCGGCACCCACGACGTCCACGACCGGTCGTCCGTCTACCGCGCCCACGACCTCGCCGCGCTGGCCGGCAGCACCGGGGACGACGACTTCGTGACCGTGCTCACGCCGGACCGGGTGGATGTCCACCTGAGATCGTGCGACATCGTCGTCCACGGCCGGTGCTTCGCGACCAAGCGAGCGCCCCTCAGCCCGCTGACGGGACTCGACGCCGACAAGGACGACCGGGCGACCTGGCATGTCGGTCTGCTCCACGCCTCGATCGCCATCCCCGGCAGGACGGATCGTGACGAGGTGGTGGTCACCACCGAGGAGATCGCCGCCTCGCACCTGGACTACCTGGCTTTGGGACACTGGCACTCGGCGCAGCAGGGCAAGGCGGGCGGCGTGACCTACGCCTACGCCGGCGCCCCGGAGCCCGTCGCGCTCGACCAGGATCGAGCGGGCAAGGTGCTCCTGGTCACGCTCGAGCAGGCCGGCGCCGGGAAACGCGTCGGGGTAGAGGAGCGCACGGTCGGCCGGACCCGGTTCGAGAAGCTCGAGATCGACGCGGCCACGGTCGCCAGTCAGCCGGCGCTCGTGGACCAGCTGACCAGCAGGACGGATCCGGACCTCGTCCTCGACGTTCGGCTGGTCGGCATCAGACCGGACGACCTGGACGTGGACGTCGACGAGGTCGAACGGCAGCTGCGCGGATCGTTCCTGAAGGTGCGCGTCCGCGACGTGTCGACGCCCGCCCTGACCGAGGGCGCGCTGCCGCCGCCGCACACGATCGCCGGCGCGTTCATCCGCGGCGTCGAGGGGCGCATCGCGGAGCTCGAGGCGGCGAACCAGCGCGAGCAGGCGGCGGAGCTCCGCGACGTGCTCCGGCTGGGACGTCTGCTCCTGGCCGGCCACGAGGTCTCGCTGTGAGGATCACCCGGCTGCAGGTGAAGGACTTCCGACGGTATCGCGACCTCGACGTCAGCCTGAGCCCGGGCCTGACAGTCGTCCGGGGTCCCAACGAGGCCGGCAAGACCACGATCCAGCGCGCGATCGAGCTCGTGCTGACCCGGCGCTGCACGAGCAGCTCGGCGGATCTCGAGGGGCTCCGGCCATGGGACGCGCCGGCGGACTCCCGGCCGGAGATCTCGATCGAGTTCGAGCAGGACGACGAGGACGGGCTTCGGACCGGCCGGATCCACAAGGCGTTCCGCGGCTCGCGCGGGACGGCGTCCGTCCAGCTGGACGGCCAGACGGCCACCGATCCGGCCCGGGTCGACGAGCTGATCGCCGAGCTGACCGGCATCCCGAACGAGGCGTTCTTCCGATCGACCGCGTCCGTCCGGCACCACGAGGTCGAGGACCTCGCGCGCGACGAGGCGGTGCTCCGCGATCGTCTCCAGGCCTCGATCAGCGGCGCGGACCGCGGAACGTCGCGGGCCCGCAAGAAGCTCGAGAAGTCGATCGCGGACCTCAACGCCCGGGGTTTCAAGAACCCGGGCCGCCTGAAGGTCGCCGAGGAGACGGTGGCGCAGTCGCAGGCTGCCCTCGAGCAGGGCGAGCTCGCCCTAGCCCAGCTGGCTCGGGACCGCGACGCGCTCGTCGCGGCCCGCGAGCGCCGCGCGGACGCGCAGCACACGCTGGTGGAGCGCCGATCGCTGCTCGAGAAGGCCCGTCAGGCCGAGCGCCTGACCGTCGAGCGGACGACCGCCCAGGAGCGGTTCGACCGCTTTCGCGAGGCGGTCACGGTCCACGGCCGGATCGCCGAGCTCCACGGCAGCCACCCCTCGACCACGCCGCTGCCCGCGCTGCGGCAGCTGACGGAGCGGCTGCGCTCGCTCGACAACCGGATCCGCGAGCTCCGGGCCCTCCTGTCCGGCGAGGTCGAGGTCCAGTACGAGGTCACGACGCCGGAGCCGACCTGGCGCCCGATCGCCGGCCTGGCGATCGCGCTCATCGTGGCCGGAGCCGCGCTGGCGATCGGCTCCCTGCTCGATCTGTGGCGGATCCCGTTCGCCGTGCCAGCCGGGCTGGGCGCCATCGTCGTCGGGGCGGCCCTTGCCGTGCTCGCGCGCCGGCAGCGTCAGGCCGCCCTCGACTTCCGGCGCCAGCGGGAGCTGCGCGACGTGGAGATCGACCGGCGCCTCCGCGACCGGTCCCAGATCGAGGAGGAGCTGCGGCTGGCGGAGGCGGACATGGCCCGCCAGCTCGAATCGGTCCTCCTCCCGGACCTGGCTGCGCTCGAGGACCTGCTGCGCGACGAGAGCGAGCACGTCGCCTCGATCGACCGGCTGACCGCCCAGCTGGCGGGCCTCGTGGGACAGGAGGCACCGGAGGGGCTGCCGGAGCTCCGCGACGCCGCAGCGCTCGAGGTGGAGCAGAAGACGCACGCGCTCGAGGCGCTGGGTCCAATCGGCCGTGAGCCACGGGCCCGCGAGCGGCTCGAGGTGGAGGTGCGCGACGCGGAAGCCAACGTCGAGGGAGCCCGCGACGACGAGGCGAATGCCCGGGCCCGGGTCGACGCCAACCAGGTGGACGCCGAGCAGGTCGCCGGGCACGCCGAGCGCCTCGCCCAGTGGCGGGAGCAGCTGGCCGCTCTGCAGCGCCGCAACCGCGTCTACCAGGCGACGCTGCAGGCGATCGAGACCGCCGAGAAGGCGACGATGGAGACGGCGACCCGCTACCTCGAGCGGCACATGGCGCGCGATGTCGCGCGGGTCACGGAAGGCCGGTACCGTCGCGTCAAGGTCGACGATCGCACGCTCGACATCTCGGTCTGGGCACCGGAGCTGGGCGACTGGGTGCCGATCTCGACCACGAGCCAGGGCACCGTGGACATGGTCTATCTCGTGGCCCGGATCGGGCTCGTGCGGCTGGTGACCGGTGACCACCGGCCACCGCTCGTCTTCGACGATCCCTTCGTCACGTTCGACGACGACCGCGCCAGGCGAGCCTTCGAGCTGCTGCGCGACCTGACCCGCGACTTCCAGGTGATCTACCTGACGCCGTTCGACCGCTATGACGCCGGGGCGGACGTGGTGGTCGAGCTGCCAGGCCCGGACGCACTCGACGAGTCCGCGCCAGCCGAGCCAGCCCTCGTCGATGCCTGACGGCGGGCCGCTCGGGCCCGCATCCGTCATCCTGTTCGGGCTCTTCTCGGCCGCGGCGTGGGGCACCAGCGACTTCGCCGCCGGGCTGGCGAGCCGGCGCGTCTCCGTCCTGGCACTGGTCCTCGCCGCCCAGACCGTGGGCATGACCGTCGCCCTGGGGCTGGCCATGCTGCGCGCCGAGCCGGTGCCAGCGCCGATGGACGTCCTCTGGTCCGGGCTGGCGGGAGTCATCGGCACGGGTGCGATCGTCGCGCTTTACGCTGGTCTCGCGGTCGGGCGAATGGGCGTGGTCGCTCCCGTCGCGGGCGTCATCGGGGCGCTCGTGCCCGTGGCTGTCGGCATCGCACTCGAGGGTCTGCCGGCCGGCATCGTCCTGGTCGGCATGGCCGCGGCGGTCGTGGCCGTGGTGCTCGTGTCCCGGGTGGGCGGGGAGGCCGGCGCGCGATCGGGGATCGAGCTGGGGCTGCTGGCCGGGCTGGGCATCGGGCTGTTCAACGTGACGATCACCCGTGTCGACGAGGGGCTCGTCTTCGGGCCGCTGACCATCGTCCGCGTGGCGGCCCTGGTGGTGCTGGCGCTGGCGCTCCTGGCGCGGCGGCAGCGCGTGGCGCTACCGGCTCGGCTGGCACCGGCGATCGTGGCCATCGGGCTGCTCGACATGGCAGCCAACGCCGGGTTCCTGCTCGCCGAGCAGACCGGGTCGCTCGCCGTCGCGGCGGTCCTGTCCTCGCTCTACCCGGTCATCACGGTGATCCTCGCCACGATCGTCCTGCGCGAGCGGGTCACACGCAGTCACGCGGCCGGCATTGCGCTCGCGCTCCTGGCGATCGTCCTCATCGCGACGGGCTCCACGTGACGCCCGGAACGCCCGTCGGGAGCTGAGCGGCGCCGTCATCCCGGCCGGCGTTCGACACGCAGCGCCTCGACCTCGGCGGCCTCGCGGATCCAGGCCACGAGGTCCCATCCCTCGCCGGCCAGAGCGCCCCCGTCCAGGGCCGACCGAAGCGCCGCCAGGTGTCGGCGCACCACCAGCGGATCGACCTGGCGGGCCGCTCGCGCGGCGTTCCGGGCGAGCACGACCGAGGGCGGGAGATCGAGGACGATCGCCACCGCGGGCAGACCGGCCGTGCGGGCTCGGTGGACCAGCGCCTGCCGAGCGTGGCGCTCGATGCTCGTCGCGTCCACGACGGTCAGCCGCCGGGCCGCCAGACGGCGCGCGAGCGCCCGGTGGAGCGCGGCGAACGCAGCCGCAGTAGCGCGCTGGTCGCGCGGGTTGCCCGCGATGACGGCCCGCAGCTCATCCGAACTGAGGATCTCGTCGCGGGAGAAGAGCCGGGCGGCAAGGGTCGACTTCCCGGCGCCGGCCGGGCCGACGAGGGCGATGAGGGAGGGGTCCGGGAGCGGCAGCGTCGGCACGAGCGGGATCATCCCACCGTCCGCGGAGCGCTCCGGGCGGAGGCGCACGGGCGCGGACGAGGAGCGAGCCTCAGTCGGCCACCCGGCGCGCCTCCCAGCCGTCCTCGCCGCGCCGGATCTCGTAGCGCGGCTGGTCGTAGACCGTGGGGCCCTTCATTGCCCGGCCGTCCGACAGCCGGAAGCGCGAGCCGTGCCATGGGCACTCGATGCAGCCGTCGGCGACGATTCCCTGGCTGAGCGGACCGCCGGCGTGCGCGCAGGTCTCGTGCAGCGCATGGATGGACTCACCGACCCGCACGAGCACCAAGGTGTTGATCCCGAGCCTGGCCCTGACCGGCGTCCCCTCGGCCAGTTCGGCGTCGGGCGGGAGCTCCAGGCGGATCCACTTCGTGCCGGGACCGCGGAACGCATGCCGGTCGACCATGTTGCCGAGCGCGTAGACGACGTCGCCGCCCACGTACGCGCCGGCGTTCAGCACGACGAAGGCGACGACCGACAGGAGGACCGGCACGGTCCGATCCGCCGGACCCTCGGCGGGCAGGCCGGCGCGCATCGCGAGCGACACGATGTAGAGCACGAGCGCCGCGACCATGAGCGTCGCGTGAACCGTGGCCCGGATGCGTGCCAGCCCGTCCGTGTCGACATAGTCCGCGCTGCCGGAGAGCGCCGAGAGCGCCATCGCCACGATTCCGACCACGAGCGCGACGCCAGCGGCGGCCGGCTGGCCGAGCAGGTCGAAGACGATCACGAGCAGGAGGATGCCGATCGGGATATCGGTCGAGGCGGCATGCAGGGGGTGTCCCAGCCATCGACCGTGGAGCAGGTCCTTGACCGGCCCGAGCGGGCGGAGGACGGCACCGAGCCAGCGGTGGTTGAAATCGCCGAGCGGCCGCGCCCAGGCGGCCTGGGCATCGATCAGGCGGGTCAGCAGACGGCCCATCCTCTCTCCTCGTGCGCGCGACCGAGCGGTACGGCGGGACCGTTCCGCTACGCTCTGCCGCCGTGTCATCTTCCCCTACGACGCCCGACGCCCGCCGGATGAGCCTGCCGGTCGAGGGCGGCGGAGCGCCCGGCTGGTCGCGGCTGCTGGTCGTCTTCTGGCTGACGTCGATGGTCGAGGGCGCGGGCGTCAGCCAGGTCTTCGCGCTCCTGCCGACCTACCTCACCCAGCTCGGCGTCGTTGACGGGGACCGTCTGGCGTTCGTCGGGCTGTTCGGGTCGCTGATCTTCGTCGTCGGCGCGCCGCTGGTGCCGCTGTGGGGCGTCTGGGCGGACAAGTACAGCCGCAAGGCGGTCATCGTTCGGAGCGCGCTCGTCGAGGCGGTCGTGTTCGCGGGTGTCGCGCTCAGCCGCGAGCCGTGGCAGCTGGCCCTCAGCCTGCTGCTCATCGGGCTCCAGCTCGGCAACACCGGGGTCATGCTGGCGGCGATCCGGGACGTGGCGCCGCGCGCCCGGCTCGGCACGGTCATCGCGGTGTTCGGCGCCTCGGGACCGGTCGGCTTCGCGGTCGGGCCGGCGGTCGCCGGCATCCTGGTCGACGGGTTCGGCTGGTCGCTGTCGGGCGTCTTCGCCTCATCCGCCGTCATCTCCGTCGCCATCGCCGGGCTGGTGGCGTTCGGCACCCACGAGATTCGCCCGTCGGTCGTGCCGGAGGGAGCGGTCCTGCGCCTCGCCTACGGCGCGATCCGGGGCGTGCTCGTCGATCCCGCCGTTCGCGCGATCTTCGCCATCTACGCCGTCGCGTTCCTCGCCACCCAGATGTCGCGACCGTACGTGCCGATCCTCGTCGAGCAGGTCGTCCGACCCGGCGAGGCACTGACCAGCTCGATCGCGCTGGTGGCCGGCACCGCTGCCCTGGTCGGCGCGCTGGTGTCGCCGCTGGGCGGCGCGATGGGCGACCGGATCGGCTTCCGGCCCGTGCTCGTCGCCGCCCTGCTCGCGGGAGGGGCGGCGCTTGCCCTGATGCCGGCCGCGCCCAGCGTGCCGCTCCTGGCGCTCGTCGCCCTCGTGTACGCGGCTGCCAGTGCGGCTGTCGGGGCGATGATCTTTGGCGTGCTCGCGACCGAGGTCTCGCCGGAGCGACGATCGGCGACGCTCAACCTCGTGTACCTGCCGCTCTACGCGGCCGGGATCATCGGACCTGCCACCGGCGCCGTCGCGGTGAGCGCCGGCGGGCTGCCCGGCCCCTTCGCGGTCGGGGCGCTGGTGTGCCTGGCCGGCGCCCTCGCGGTGGCGGCCCAGCAACGACGGTAGTCGCTGTCGGGCCGCCGCGTCAGGCCACCGCGGGCGACGGCTCGGCGCCGTGACCGAGCTCGCGCCCGCCGACGGCGGTCGCGCGGTCCAGCTGGCGACGCGTGGGCGCCGGACTGTCACCCCGCAGCGCAATGACGGCAAGCAGCATGCTCAGGCTTCCGTACCAGAGCGCCGGAAGGGCGAGCATCGCCGCGACCGGCACGGTCCACCGCCGATCCGTTCGCGCACCCCAGGCGACAACCGCGATCGCCAGCGGCAGGCGCGCCCACAACGGCACGGGGAGGGCTGCCCAGGTCCCGTCGCGATCCGCGTTGCTGCCCAGGACGGCCAACCATTCCAGCCAAGCGCCCGGCAGCAGGACGGCGGACACGGCCACGAGCGCGAGCGTGGCGCCCAGCGCCGCCGCGAGCGACCGCCATTCGCCTCGCATGGCGAACCACAGCAGGCCGATCCCCGGCGTGACCTTGGTCAGGAGCACGAAGGCCCATGCCGCGGGCCACCGGAAGCCGGCGACGATCGCGCCCGCCAGGAGCAGCGAGATGTTCCCACCCGCGAGCTCCATGGCCGCGACCGCGACACCGAGCACCAGCCAGCGACTGCCCGTCAGCGCGCGGAGCGCGAGCAGCAGCAAGCCCGTCCACGCGCCCACGAACGCCTGCCAGGGGAGGAGCGTCAGGGGGGACACCAGCTGCAGGAACGCCGGCGAGTAGAGGTACGCGCCGTGCTCACCCCAGCTCGAGAAGCGGTACGGATCGGCGAGGCTCGAGGTCCAGTAGGCGCGCGCGTCCTGGCCGGTCCCCCATGCGCGCCCGAATGGCTCCGCCAGGACGACGACGGCCAGCCAGGCGGCCGTCGCCGCGAGGGCGCCGAGCATGACCGGCGCGCGGCCACGGCGTGGCCTGGCCGCCCGCTCCGCGAGCGGCCAGCGTGGGCGTGGCCGGGCCATCGTGACGGACCGGTCGAGCATCGGCTCCTCGGTGGCGGACGGGCGTCGGGCCCGCGTGCCGGGGTCACTGTACGGAGGACGCGCTGCGCCGCGCCGGGCTCTCTACCAGGGTCATCGGGTCGCGGTGCGGCCGCTACTGTAGTCGGCGGCAGCCGGTAGCTCGTCATCATCACGCAGGACCGCGCCACGGAGGGAGGGCACCATGACCGCTGTGAAACCGGCCAGACCGCTCGGCGTCACGATCCTTGCTGTGCTCGCCGCCATCGTCGGCGCCTTCATGCTGATCGGCGGGCTGGCCGCCGTCGGTCTCAGCGGGTCCCCGCGCGTGACGGCCGGTCAGCCGGCGGTCGGCACCTTCCTCGCGCTGCTCGGGCTCCTGACGCTCGCCCTCGGTGTCCTCTACCTCGCGTTCGCGATCGGCGCCTGGAGGCTCAGGCCGTGGGCCTGGGGGCTCGGCATGCTGGTCGCCGTCATCGGGATCGTCGTCGTCGTCATCGACATCGCCGCGGGGTCGCGGGACACCGTCAGGGCGGTCATCGACGTGGCCATGAGCGCCGCGATCCTCTACTACCTGACCAGGCCGCAGACCCGCCAGGCCTTCGGGCGGCCGGCCACCGCCTGACGGGAGGGCCGCCGGCTCCGATCGCCGGCGACGCCGGCCAAGCCAGCGGACGCCGCTCAGCCGGGCAGGTCGCGCTCCGACGGGCCGATGTAGCGGACATCCGGCCGGATCAGGCGGTTCGCGCCGGCCTGCTCGAGCGCATGGGCGGTCCAGCCCGCATGGCGCGCCAGGGAGAACGTGGCCGGGAAGAGGTCCGGCGTGAGCCCCACGCCCTGGAGCACGGGTGCGGCGTAGTACTCGACATTGGTCTTGAGCGCGCGCTCCGGATGGCGCTCGGCCAGAAGCCGCAGCGCGACGTCCTCGACCTGGATCGCCAGCTCGAGCCAGTCGGGCTTGCGCTCCATCGACTCGGCGACCGTCCGGAGGGCCGCGGCCCGTGGATCGTAGGCGCGGTAGACGCGGTGCCCGAAGCCCATCAGCCGCTCGCCACGGTCCAGGGCGGCACGGATCCACGCTTCCGCCCGATCGACCGAGCCGACCTTCGCCAGCTGATCCACCACCTCGGACGGCGCTCCGCCGTGGAGCGGCCCCTTCATCGTGCCGATCGCCCCGGCGACCGCCGAGGCGATGTCCGAGCGGGTCGAGGTGATGACCCGGGCGGTGAAGGTGGAGGCGTTGAAGCCGTGCTCAGCTCCCACGACGAAGTACGCGTCCAGCGCCCGCGTCGTCCCCGGGTCCGGTCGCTGGCCGTTCAGCTGGAAGAGGAAGCCCTCGACGAGGTCGAGCGACGGGTCCGGATCGATCGGCTCCTGGCCGGACCGCAGCCGGGCAAAGGCAGCCAGCGCGGACGGCGAGAAGGCCGTCAGGGCACGCGCATGCTCGACGGTCGGAGGCCAGGGGAGCGGCTGGGTGGCGCCCCAGGCCGACACCGCCGTCCGCAGCGCATCCATCGGCTTGGCGTCGCGCGGCAGCGCCCGGAGGATGTCGAGGACGGCCGGCGGCACCTCGGCCGTCGGGAGGCGGTGCCCGGGCTCCCAGTCGCCGGTCCACAGCAGGTTGGCGACGGCGGCGTAGCTGCCGCGCTCGACGAGGTCGCCGATGCGGTAGCCGCGGTAGAGCAGCCGTCCGCGCTCGCCGTCCACCCGGCTGAGGGCGGTCTCGCCGGCGATCACTCCCTCCAGCCCCGGTGAGTAGGGCCGTCCATCGGCGGCCGGTGCGGCCGGCGCGGCAGCCCCGTCGGTGGCACCGTTGGAGCCGCTGGCGGAGCGCGCGATCTCGGTCATCGGATGGGCAGCCTCCTTGCCGACATCCTACCGCGGGGGCCCGGATCGGCCGGCCGGCGAACCGAAGAAGGCGAGGACTTCTGCCACGAACCGATCGGGATGCGTGTGGTGCGCCGCGTGCCGTGCGTCCTCGATGATCGAGACGCGGACGCGCGACAGCCGCGCGGCGAGGGCGGCGGTGGCGGCGTGGAAGGCCGGCAGGCTCGCACCACCGAGCAGCAGCAGGACCGGCGCAGCGACGCCGCCGAGCTCCTCGAGGCCGGCAGCCGCCGAGGCCTCGGCCCGGAGCTCGCGCAGGATCGTCGGCGCGGCGTCGACCCGTCGTGGCCAGACCGTGGTGGCTCGGTAGGCGGCGAGGTCAAGCTCCGACATGCCGACGACCGACCGCAGGAACGTCTCGAGGAGCGCCGCGCGCTCGCCGCCCACGGCCAGTCGCTCGAGCTCAGCCACCAGCCCGGGCCGCTGGTAGGGCGCCCCGGCCGGCGCCGGCGCACCCTCGTAGCACACGACGCCCGCCACGTTCGAGGTCCGCAGCGCCGCCCCGAGCGCCACGCGCCCGCCGAACGAGTGCCCGACCAGCGCGACCGGCGCCCGTGTCTCCGCGACCAGCGCGTCGACGACCGCGGCCAGGTCCTCGAACTCGCGCTCGACGGCGTACGGTGACGTGTCGCCGCTGGCGCCGCGCCCGCGGCGGTCCACGGCGTGGATCGTGAAGTGCCGCGCGAGCAGCGGCAGGACGACCCGCCACGTCGTGTGGTCGGCGGCGGCACCGTGGACGAGGACGAGCGGCGGCCCATCGCCGGAGCGGAAGACGGCAATCGGCGTGCCGTCGGGCGACGAGATCCGGCGATCCGGCCGGTCAGGTGGCTCCTGCACGCCGACGGCGCGGGCCGCCCGGTCGTCCGTTACCAGCCCGCGGCCTCGGCCGCCGAGGGACCGGGCAACCGGCCGGCGGCCGCCCGGTCGACGAGCCAGCTCGCGCCGCGCCGCCGCGCAAGCTGGGCCGGCCACCGGCGGGGGTCTCGATCGGGACCCAGCACGGCGCCGAGGATCTCCGCCTTGCCCTCGCCGTGGGCAACCACCAGCACCCGGCGCGCAACCTCGAGGACCCGCGGGTTCAGGGTGACCCGGGCAACGTGCGGCTCGACGTGGGTGGGCGCCGGGATCGGCAGCGCCCAGGCGGACGCCTCGTCGAGCGCGGGCGAGCCCGGGAAGATGGACAGGAGGTGCCCGTCGGGGCCGATGCCGATGAGCACGACGTCGAACACCGGCCATCCGCCCTCGACCGCGATCTCCGACGCCCGCAGCTCGGTCTCGTAGCCCGATGCCGCCCAGGCCGGGTCGTGGCCCGCGCCGATCGCCGCCGCGATCGGAAATGGGTGGATGTTGGCCACCGGGATCGGCGCGCCGGCGCCACGGCCCGTCCGCACGTCGTCGTGATCCTCGCCCGATCCGGACAGCCCGGCACGCGCGCTGAGCGCGAGCAGCACGGCGTTCGCTGGCATGACGTTCGACTGCGGGTGGTCGCGCGGCACGAAGCGGTCGTCGCCCCACCACAGGTGGACGGCCTGCCAGGGCACCCGGTCGCGCAGCGGCGGCACGGCCAGCAGCCGGTAGATCCCGACGGGCGCCGATCCGCCCGTGGTCGCCCAGTCCGCGCGGCCGCGCGCCTCGACCGATTCCCGGAGCATGTCCGCGATCCGCTCGGCGGCTTCGGCAGCCACGGCGTCCGGGTCCGGCAGGACGACGAGTTCCGGCTCCGAGGTCCGGGCGGTTGGGCTGTTCACTGGCGGTCGCCCCCATCCTCGCCGGCGGCCCCGCCGCCGTCCGGGCCCACTCCGGCCGTCCGGCCCGCGAGCTGCGCCGCCATCCGGAGCGCCTCGACCGTGATCGGCTCCCGCCCTCCGACCTCGATCGCCTGGGCAAGCAGGTCGACGTCCGTCCAGCGCGGCGCCCGGAACGTCCGGTCGAGCTCTTCCACCCCGTCGAGCCAGACGCGTACGTGGACCGCCTCCTGGACCGCCGTGACGTCGGCCCGCAGCTCGGAACCGCGCCGGTCGGCGAGCAGCTCGATCCGAAGCGTCGTCCCGGCCGGCATCGGGGAGACGGCCGGACGGACGACGACGCTCACGTCGTGCCGTCCGTCGCGCAGGGTCGCGGCAAGACCGCGGGACATGGGCGGCCCGGAGCCACGCGCCGGCTTGGAGGTGCCGGTCACCGGGCGGAGGGGGCGTTCGACCTGCAGCTTCAGGCGGGACGCCAGCCAGCCGACGTGATAGACCGGCTTCACGAGATTGGTCGAGCCCGGCGCACCGGTCTCGTCGTGGGTCGCGTAGGCAACCGCGATGCGCCGCATCGACCGGAGGTAGGGCAGGAACTCCGGCACGTCGAAGATCGAGGCGATCGCCTCCCGCCAGCGGTACTGGCGGATGAGCGCGAAGTCGCTGATCGCGAGGCGCGAGTCCTCGAGCAGAGCCGCGAGGTCGCCCAGCCGCCGCAGACCGTCCTCGCTCCACGTCGAGCCGTCCACGATCAGCCGATCGGCCATGCCCAGCAGGTCGCGCGCGGGCTCCGTGGCCAGGTTCGGCTCGCCGGGCCACCAGACGGTCACCGGCAGGTCATGGATCAGGAGCGGCGCCACGACGGCATCGAGGTGGCGGCCGCTCTCGCCCCCCACCGTCAGGTAGATCAGCTCCGCGCAGGTCTCCGGCGCGTCCTCGCGGGGGAGGATGCAGTGGGCCTGGATCGCGGCGTCGAGCCACGACGGACCGTCCGGGTCCGCGGCCGAGCAGATGATCGTCCGCGACGGGTGCCGGCCGGTCAGCTGCTGGATCGTGGCCGCGCACCGCTCGCCGATCTCCGGCTGCCGGGCGATGACGACCAGGTTCATCACGCTCGTCCGGGCCGCGATGTGGCGACCGGGCTCACCCTCGACGATCGTCTGGAGGTTCGGCTCCGCCCAGATCCGCGCGAGCTCCTGCTCGATCTGGTCGATCGAGCGCGCCCGCGATCGCCAGCGGAGCGTTGGCTCGCCCGTGCGCGGCGCGTCCTCGAGGACGATCCGCCCGGAGCCCGCCGGCCGCGAGCCGATCGCGAGGATCTCTCCGACCGCTGCCGATCGCGACCCCTCCCCGGCCGGCGCCGATGGCCCTTCAACCATGAGCCGACCTCGCCGCCCAGGCGGTGAGGGTCAAATTCGGCGCCATCGGCGGCCGTCGTGCTCGATCAGGCGATCGGCCGCCTCGGGACCCCACGAGCCGGCCTCGTAGTTCGGGAAGTCGGGCGCGGGGGCGTCGGCCCAGGCCGCGATGATCGGATCGACGATCCCCCAGGCCTCCTCGACCTCGTCGGCCCGGGTGAACAGGGAAGCGTCGCCGAGCAGCGCGTCGAGGATGAGCGTCTCGTACGCGTCCGGCGAATCGACCGCGAACGCGGAACCGTACGTGAAGTCCATCGTGACCGACCGGACGTCGATCCCGAGCCCCGGGATCTTGGCCCCGAAGCGGAGCATGATCCCCTCGTCCGGCTGGATCCGGATCGCCAGCAGATTGGGGTCCGGCTCCGTCGCCGAGTCCTGGAACAGCCGGTGCGGGACCTGCTTGAACTGGATCGCGATCTCCGTCGCGCGCTTCGGGAGCCGTTTGCCGGTCCGGAGGTAGAACGGGACGCCGGACCAGCGCCAGTCGTCGATCGTCAGCCGGGCGGCGACGTACGTCTCGGTCTCCGAGGATCCATCCACCTCCGGTTCGTCGCGGTAGCCGGGCACGCTCTTCGCGGCCACCCAGCCGGGGCCGTACTGGCCGCGAACGACCGTTCTCTCGACGTCCGCCCCGCGCGGCTCGGCCACGGCCCGGATGACCTTGACCTTCTCGTCGCGCAGCGCTTCCGCCTCGAACGTGGCCGGCGGCTCCATGGCCACGAGGGACAGGAGCTGGAGGAGATGGTTCTGCAGGAAGTCGCGGCTGGCGCCGGTTTCCTCGTAGAACGACCCGCGGCCCTCGACCCCCAGCGCCTCGGCGACGGTGATCTGCACGTGGTCGATGTGCCGGCGGTTCCAGATCGGTTCGAAGATGCCGTTGCCGAAGCGGAAGACCAGCAGGTTGCGGACGGTCTCCTTGCCGAGGTAGTGGTCGATGCGGTAGACCTGCCGCTCGCGGAAGACCTTGCCGACCTCCCGGTTCAACCGGACCGCGCTATCGAGGTCGTGCCCGATCGGCTTCTCGATCACCACCCGCCGCCAGCCGCCGTCGTGCCGCTCGTGGTCGAGGCCCACCCGCCCCAGCTGGGCGACGATCTCGCCGAACGCCGAGGGCTGCGTGGCCAGATAGAAGAGCCGATTGCCGCGCGTGCCGCGTTCCTTGTCGAACGCGTCGAGTCGCTTGGCAAGCGCGTCGAACCCGTCCGCGTCGCCGAAGTCGAGGCGCTCGTAGCAGACCCGCTCAGCGAAGCTCTGCCAGGCCTCCTCGTCCACCGGCTGCACCCGGGCGTACTTGCCGAGCGCGGCCCGAATCTCGGCCCGGTAGCTCTCGTCCGTGTATTCGCGCCGGCCGATCCCGACCAGCACGAACTCGTGCGGCAGCAGGTTCGTCCGCCACAGCTGATACAGCGCCGGGACAACCTTGCGGTGGGCCAGATCGCCCGTCGCACCGAACAGCACGAGGACGGCCGGATCCGGGACGCGCTCGAGGCGCAGTCCCTCGCGCAGCGGGTTGGCCGTCGACCGCGGCGCCGTCTTGCGGCGACCCTCGCGCGCCAGCCTCAGGTCGCGCATCGTGCGTGGCGCGCCCTTCGGCTTCGGTGCAGGGTGGGGCGTCAGGTCCGGCTCGCCCTGCGGCTCGACCGTTGTCCCGGGGCTCGCCGGGCCGGGTGTGCCCGGGACCACCTCGGGGGCAGGCTTGCGGGTGCCAGGCGGGCGCGTCTCCGTGGTCAAACGTCGGACCGATGGCGACGCGGGGCACCGCCTCGGGCCTCCGTGCGCGGATAACCATTCATGGTTCCGGTTGCCCCTATTCCGTCTTCACCGCGTGGCCGCCGAACTCGTTTCGCAGGGCGGCCAGCACCTTGGCGCCGTACGAGTCCTCCTGCCGCGATCGGAAGCGCGTCAGCAGCGACAGGGTGATGACCGGGGCGGGAACGTCCCGGTCGATCGCCTCCTGGACCGTCCAGCGGCCCTCGCCGGAGTCGGCGACCCAACCCTTCAGGTGGTTCAGGTCCTGGTCCTCGGCCAGCGCATGCTCGGCCAGCTCGAGCAGCCACGAGCGAACGACCGAGCCGTGGTTCCAGAGCGTCGAGATCTTCGACAGGTCCAGCCCGTAGTCGCTGGCGTGCATGATCTCGAAGCCCTCGGCGTAGGCCTGCATCAGGCCGTACTCCATGCCGTTGTGGACCATCTTCACGTAGTGGCCGGCGCCGGGGCCGCCGACGTGCAGGTAGCCGTCCTGCGGCGCCAGGGACAGGAAGATCGGCTCGATCGCTTTGACCGCCTCAGGCTCGCCTCCGACCATCAGGCAGAAGCCGTTGGCGAGGCCCCAGATCCCGCCGGACGTGCCGGCGTCGACGTACTGGATCCCGCGCTCCCTAAGCGCGGCGTGCCGCCGGACGTCGTCGTGGAAGTTGGTGTTGCCGCCGTCGATGATCGTGTCACCCGGATCCAGGTGCTCGAGGAGCTCCTCGATCTGCGCCTCCGTGGCATCACCGGCCGGAACCATCACCCAGACCGTCCGCGGCGCCTGCAGCTTGCCCACCAGCTCCGCGATCGAGAAGGCCGGATCGGCCCCCTCGCCGGCGATCTCTCTCGTCTTCTCCGCCGTCCGGTTGTAGGCGACCACCTCGTGACCGTCGCGGAGCAGGCGGCGAACCATGTTTGCCCCCATCCGGCCGAGTCCGATGAAGCCGATGCGCATGGGGTCAGGCCTCCGTGGGCGCGCCGAGGGCCTCGGCGAGGGCGGCTTCGAGCATCTCCAGCCCGGCGTCCGGGTCCGCGCCCAGATGGACACGCAGGATCGGCAGGTCGTGGCTCTCGATCGCGGCGAAGTCGCCGGCGGCCTGGGCGTCGATCAGCTGCCCGAAGGTATAGGGCCAGCCAAGGATCTCCCGGTCCGCCGGGTGGTCCGCGGTCAGCTGGAGGAACCAGCCGGAGGGCGGCCCGCCCTTGTGGAGCTGCCCGGTCGAGTGGAGGAAGCGCGGGCCGTACCCCGCCGTCGTGGCGCAACGGGTGGCGTCCCGGAGCAGGGCGCGGATCCGGGCGAAGCTCGCCGTCCGAGCCTCGGTCGGGGCGATGAATGCCTGGATGGCCAGGTACGCGTTGGGGCGGCGCCGGTCCAGGTGTCGGATCAGCTCGTCCACGACGCTGCCGCCACCGCCGGTGAGCCGGAGCGGCGCGTCGCCGATGAGGACGATCCCGCCATCCGACGCCAGCGCCGGGACGCTGGGCGGAGCCGGGGCGTCGGATTCGCTCGTGTCCGCCCAGCCCACCGGGTCGTTCAGGCCGTTGCCGCCGGCAGGCGTCGCGTGGGCGGCCAGCAGCCTGCGGGTCACCTCCTTCGCCTCCTCGACGTTCGGCTGGTCGAACGGATCGATGCCGAGGACCGCGCCGGCGATCGCCGTCGCGATCTCCCACCTGACGAACTCCCCGGCAAGATCGAATCGGCTGCGCAGCTCCACGTGGACGACCGGCTGACCGACCGACTCGAGCTCCGCCACGAGCGCGTCCGAGTCCGGCCGGCCCGCGGAGCCGGCGAGCCTCAGCCGAACGAACACGCGGTCGGTGCCGTACACGCCCGCGCGGCCAAGCGGCTCGAGGTCGACGGGCACGATCCCGAGGCTGTGCTTGCCGGTGCTCTCGGCGATGAGCTGCTCGGCCCACGCGCCGAAGCTCTCGATCTCCGGGTCCGGCAGGAACGTCAGCTTGTCGCGACCTGCCCTCGCCAGGGTGCCGAGGGCGAGACCGAGGCTGAGCCCTGGGTTGCGCAGCGGCTCCGGATCACGGCTGCGGGCCAGCATCGCCGCTGCGTTGCTGAGAAGCGCATCGAGGTCAAGGCCAAGGAGGGCCGCCGGCACGAGACCGACATACGTCAGGGCGGAGTAGCGTCCGCCCACGTCAGGCGGGTTGAGGAACGCCTCGCGCAGCTCGTCGTGGTGGAGGATCGACTCCCACGGCTTGCCCGGGTCTGTGATCACGGCCATGAGCGTCCCGGGCGACTGGTCCCCCTCCTGCGCCTCGAGGGCGGCTTCGATCCGTGACCATGCCTCGGCCTGGAACGCCAGTGGCTCGGTCGTCGTGCCGGACTTCGAAGCGACGATGAACAGCGTCGCTAGGGCGTCCAGGCCGTCGAGGACGTGCGCCACGTTGGCGGGATCCGTCGAGTCCAGGATATGGACCGGGATGCCGCCTGCCGCCACGCCGAAGGTTTGGCCAAGCACCTCGGGCGCGAGACTGCTGCCGCCCATGCCCATGACTACCGCGGCCCGGAAGCCGGCCGTGCGGATGCCGCTGCCGAAGCCCTCCAGTGCCGGGATCTGGCTCGTGAAGTGCTCCGGGGCGTCGAGCCAGCCGAGGCGGTCGGCGATCGCGACCTGCACCCGCTCGTCCTGCGACCAGAGCGTTGTGTCCCGGTCGAACAGCCGCTCCGCCCACCGCTCCTCGCGGGCCAGGACGACCGCCTCGTCGAGCGCGGCTGCGTGGTCGGGGGTGACGCGGAGATCGAGGACGCCGGTCAGGGTGGAGCCGGGGTCGGGCATGGTTGGCATGGTAGCCCCTGCTGAGAGGGCGCGGGTCCGCGTGTCAGTCGCGCGCGGCCTCGATCGCGAGGACCTTGTCGAGGCGCCGACGGTGACGCTCCTCGCCCGAGAATTCCGCAGCCAGGAACGCGAGGCAGCACTCCCAGGCCGGCTCCGGGCCGATGACCCGCGAGCCGAGCGTCAGCACGTTCATGTCGTCGTGCTCGACGCCCTGGCGGGCGGAGTAGGTGTCGTGGCACACGGCCGAGCGCACGCCGCGCACCTTGTTGGCGGCGATCGACGCGCCGACACCGGAGCCGCAGATGAGGATGCCGCGGTCGGCCTCGCCGTCGCGGACCGCCACGGCGATCGCGCGCGCGAAGTCCGGATAGTCGTCGTTCGGGTCCGACCCGTCGCCGCCGAGATCGACCAGCTCGTGACCGAGGTCCGCCTGCGCGAGCCGGGCCCGGAGCTCGTCCTTCATGGCGGCACCGGCGTGGTCGGCCGCGAATGCGACGCGCATCAGGCGCCGCCGATGACGTCGACGACCAGTCCAGGCGTGTACAGCCCGCGGTCGGTCGTGAGAACGCGGTCGGCCCCGAGGTCGGCGGCCGTGGCAAGGACGAGGGCGTCGGGGAGCCGAAGCGTCCGTCCATGTTCCGCGCGGAGCGCGGCAGCCGCCTTGGCGATGCTGCGTGAGGCCGCCTCGACGCGAGCCGGCAGCTCGTCGATCAATCCGTCGATCCGATCGACGGCCGTGTCTCCGCGCATGAAGGGCCGCACGAGCACTTCGGAGTACGCAGAGGCGGGTAGGACGAGGTCATCCTGGGCATCGGTCGCTGCCGTCAGCGCGTCTCGCGCCGCGTCATAATGCGGATCGTTGGCGTCGAAGAAGGCAATCACGACGCCAGCGTCCAGGACGGTCAGCGCCACTCGTCACGGAGCTCGTCGAGGTAGCCCGGCGGGTACATGCCGGTGAGACTCCCGGCATACCGATCGATCACATCATGGACGCGCCGGATGAGGATCTCTCCATTCGGCCGCGCCTCGACCTTGAGCTCGTCGCCAACCGCGATACCAGCCGTTGCCAGGGCGTCCGCGGGAATGGTGACCTGGTGCTTGGGGCTGACCCGGGTGTACCCGCGTCGCCGCTTGACCTTTACTCGCTCTGCCATGAGTAAAGCCTAGCCACGGGAGTCCCGACCCGCAACCTCAGTCGTGGCCCGGGTCTGAGCCGCTGCTGCGGTCGACGCCCGATTCGCCCTCGTCGAGCGTCGGGTGGTCGCCGCCGCTCGCGTGCGAGCGCCCGACCGCCGGCAGGTGCCCCGGCTCGAGCGTCTCGACCCGGCCGCGGAGGCCGTCGCGAACCACCCTCCGGCCGATCTCGGCCACCCGGTCCGTCGTGAACCCGAACCGCTCGAAGATCGTCCCTGCCGGAGCCGAGGCGCCGAAGTGGTCGAGCCCCATCACGGCGCCCTCGTCGCCGACCCAGCGCTCCCAACCCAGCGACACGCCAACCTCGACGGCAACGCGCTTGCGAACGGCCGGCGGCAGCACCTCGTCCCGGTAGGCCTGGTCCTGCGCCTCGAAGAGCTCCCAGCACGGCAGGCTCACGACGCGGGTGGGGATGCCCTCGCGCTCGAGGGCCTCGGCGGCGGCGAACGCGAGCTGGAGCTCCGACCCGGTGCCGATCAGGATAAGCTCCGGCTCGCCCTTCGCGTCGCGCAGCACGTAGCCGCCGCGCCGGACTCCCTCGCGCGCTTTCTCGGCCGTGCCGTCGAGCACCGGCAGCTTCTGGCGGGTCAGCGAGAGGGCCACCGGACCTGACGGCCGCTGGCCGATCCGCTCGATCGCCACCGCCCACGCCGCGGCTGCCTCGTTCGCGTCGCCCGGCCGGATGAACCACAGGTTCGGGATCGCCCGCAGGGCGGCGTAGTGCTCGACCGGCTGGTGCGTGGGCCCGTCCTCGCCCAGCCCGACCGAGTCGTGCGTCCAGACGTAGATGACCTGCAGGCCGGTGAGGGCAGCCAGGCGGACGGATCCGCGCATGTAGTCGCTGAAGGTCAGGAAGGTGCCCACGTAGGGGATGAAACCGCCGTGGAGCGCGATGCCGTTGGCGGCGCCACCCATGGCGTGCTCGCGGACGCCGAACCGGATGTTCCGGCCAGGGTCGCCCGCGCTGAACTCGCCGGCGCCCTTGATGTCGGTCAGGTTCGACTCGGAAAGGTCGGCGGCACCGCCGAACAGCTCCGGCAGGTTCTCGGCCAGCGCGTTGATCGCCTCCTGGCTCGCGTTGCGGGTGGCGAGCTCCGTTCCGACCTCGTACCGCTTGAGCGGCTCGTCCCATCCGTCCGGCAGGCGACGGCCGATCCGGCGGTCGAGTTCGTTCGCCAGCTCCGGGTAGTCCTCGCGATAGCGAGCGATCCGGCGCTCGTGGTCGTTGATCAGCGTGTTGCCCTGCGCCGCCACGGACTCGAAGTGCTCGCGCACCTCGTCCGGGACATGGAACGTGAGATCCGGATCCCAGCCGTACGCCTCCTTGGTCAGGCGCACCTCGTCGTCGCCGAGCGGGCTGCCATGGGCCTTCTGGGAGTCCTGGCGGTTCGGCGAGCCGTAGCCGATGTGGGTGCGGATCGCGATGAGGCTCGGGCGCTCGTCCTCCTGGGCGGCCTCGATCGCCTGCCCGATGGCGGCCAGGTCGTTGCCGTTGTCGACCCGCTGGGTGTGCCAGCCGTAGGCGTCGAACCGTGCGGGGACGTCCTCCGACCAGGCCATCGCCGTTGGCCCATCCAGCTGGATGTGGTTGTCGTCGTAGAGGTAGATCAGCTTGCCCAGGCGGAGGTGACCGGCCAGCGACGCCGCCTCGGAGGCGATGCCCTCCTGGAGATCGCCGTCCGACACGATGCCGTAGACCCGGTGGTCGACGACGAGGTGGTCCGGGCGGTTGAACTCGCTGGCCAGCCGGCGCTCCGCGATCGCCATCCCGACCCCGTTCGCGAAGCCCTGGCCGAGGGGCCCGGTCGTCGCCTCGACGCCGGGGGTCAGGCCGTACTCGGGGTGGCCCGGCGTGACCGAGCCCCACTGGCGGAAGGCCCTGAGGTCGTCGAGCGACACGTCGTAGGCGCTCAGGTGGAGCATCGAGTACAGCAGCATGCTGGCGTGGCCGGCCGATAGGACGAACCGGTCGCGGCCAGGCCAGTCCGGGTGCGTCGGCGCGTGGCGCAGGTAGCGGGTCCACAGGACGTAGGCCATCGGCGCCGCGCCCATCGGCGCCCCCGGGTGGCCGGAGTTTGCCTTCTGGACGCTGTCCATCGACAGCGTGCGGATCGTGTCGATGGCGAGCTGGTCGAGCGACTGGGCGACGGTCATCGGATGGCACTCCGCTGGGCACGACGGGGGAGCTGCATTGTACGGCGGGGCAGCGTCCGGCCTAATACGGCAGGCGGCCGGTATGCGCATCGGCCGCATATCGCCGGCCGCCAACCGCCTGCTCGCCGTCCGTCGACGGCCGGTCGCTATGCTGCGGCCGTGCCTGCCCTTCCGACCCGCGGCGCCCGAGCCACCAGGCCCCGGATCGTGGTCGTCGGCGACCTGATGCTCGACGTCGTGCTGGCGCCCACGCGCCCGCTCGAGACCGGGACCGACGTGCCGGGCACGGTCTCGCTCCGCCAGGGCGGATCGGCCGCCAACACGGCCCGATGGCTGGCACGGCTCGGGGCGCGCGCGACGCTCGTCGCCGCGGTCGGCCGCGACCCGGCCGGCCGGGCGCTCGTCGAGTCGGTCCGAGCGGACGGCGTGGTCGCCCGCGTCGCCCGTGTTGCCGGCGCGCGAACCGGCCGCATCGGCGTCGTCCTCGGACCCGGCGGCGAGCGGTCCTTCGTGGCGGACCGCGGCGCGGCCGATCGGCTGCGCCCGGACGGCCTCGAGGCCGCCTGGTTTCGCGGGGCAGACGCGCTCCACCTGCCCGCCTACTCGCTCCTCGGCGAACCCCTCGGTCACGCCGGCCGCCGAGCGGTGGATCTCGCGCGGGCCGCAGGCGCGGCCGTCTCGCTCGACCTGGCGTCGATCGCGCCGCTCGTGGCGGGCGGGCGCCGGGCGGCCGTGGAGCTTATCGGGCTCGTCCGGCCGGAGATCCTGTTCGCGACCGCCGCGGAGGCCGACGCCGTCCTCGGCGGGACCGTCGGGCGCGACGGGCCGCAGGTCCTCCTCGAGCTCGCGCCCGTGACGGTGGTCAAGCGCGGCGCCGAGGGCGCCACCGTGGTGGCCCTCGAGGAAGGCCGGCGGCTGCGGTTCGAGGTCGCGACCGCGCACGTCGCGACGCTCGATTCGACCGGCGCCGGCGACGCGTTCGACGCCGGCTTCCTGCTGGCCTGGTTGACCGGCCGCGCCGCCGGCCTGTCGCTGACCGCAGCGCTCCACCGGGCTGCGCTCGCCGGCCACCGTGCGGCCGCCCGCCAGCTGATCGGCGGGACGGGGGAGCTGCCGATCGTCTGAGCCGACCAGCGGGGCGTACCCTTCCGACCGTGCTGCCGCTGCAGGTCGCCACCGAGGTCGTCGACGCCCTGGCCGCGGGGCAGCCGGTCGTCGCGCTCGAATCGACGCTCATCAGCCACGGCCTGGCGCACCCCGCGAACCTCGAGGTCGCGAGGGCCTCGGAGGCGGCCGTCCGCACCGCCGGCGCGGTCCCGGCGACCGTAGCCATCCACGATGGGCGGCTGCTGGTGGGGCTTGCGACGGACGACCTCGAAGCGCTCGCGACGGCGCCGACGGGCTCAGTCCGGAAGGCCGCGCGCCCGACCCTTGCCGCGGCGCTCGCGGCTGGCGGGTGGAGCGCCACGACGGTCTCGGCCACCATGATCGCCGCCCATGCGGTGGGCATCCGCGTCTTCGCCACCGGCGGCATCGGCGGGGTGCACCGGGGCGCCTTCGGTGGGCGTGGGGGCGCTACGTCCCGGGCGACGCTCGACGTCTCGTCCGATCTCGAGGAGCTGGCCCGGACGCCGATGGCCGTCGTGTGTGCCGGGCCCAAGGCGATCCTCGACGTGCCGGCCACGCTGGAGTACCTCGAGACGCGCGGCGTGCCCGTCGTCGCGGTGGGGCAGGAGCAGGTCGCCGGCTTCTACGCCCGGTCGAGCGGCATCCGGGCGCCGCTGACCGTGCCGGATGTGGCAGCCGCGGCGCGCATGGTCGCGATGCACCTGGGGCTCGGGCTGGGTAGCTCCGTGCTGGTGACCGTGCCGGTGCCGGCGGGCGAGGCGCTCGCACGCGAGGAGATGGAGGCGGCGGTGGAGCGCGCGATCGAGGAGGCCGGCCGCGACGGCATCGCCGGGCCGGCCCTGACGCCCTGGCTGCTGGCCCGCGTCGCCGTGCTGACGGAGGGGGCCTCCGTTCGGGCGAACATCGCCCTGATCGTCAACGACGCTCGTGTCGCCGGCGAGCTGGCCAGGACACTGGTGCTGACGCGGAGCTGAACGGCTGCCGGCCGAGGCCGGCTTCAATGGTCGGCGGGTATACTCGGCCACCCCGCACACCCCTCCGACGGGAGCCGTATGTCCGCCACCGCTCCGCTCGCCATCGAGGCGCACGCCCTCCGCCGCGTCTACCGCGCGAAGCCGAACGACGTCGTCGCCCTCGACGGGATCGACCTGGAGGTCGCCCCGGGCGAGTTCTTCGGGCTGCTCGGGCCGAACGGCGCGGGCAAGACGACGCTGATCAAGATCCTGACCACGCTCCTGCTGCCGACCACCGGCGAGGCCCGGATCTTCGGCTTCGACGTGGTCCACCAGACGAAGCAGATCCGGCGGATCATGAACATGGTGGCGGGCGGCGAGCAGTCGGGCTACGGCATCCTCGAGGTGCGCGAGCAGCTCTGGATGTTCAGCCAGTTCTACGGGCTGGGCTCGCGCGACGGCTGGCGCCGGGTCGACGAGCTGATCGACGCCGTGGGCCTCGACGAGCAGCGCCGCCAGAAGGTCTCGACGCTGTCGACCGGGCAACGCCAGAAGATGAACTTCGCCCGAGGACTGCTCAACGACCCCTGGATCTTCTTCCTCGACGAGCCCACCCTGGGTCTCGACGTGTCGGCGGCGCGCGCCGTTCGAGAGCTGATCCTGAGCTGGAAAGCCGCCGTGCCCGGCCGGACCGTGCTCCTGACCAGCCACTACATGGCCGAGGTCGACGAGCTGTGCGAGCGGATCGCGATCGTCGATCACGGCAGAGTGCTGGCCATCGGCTCCCCGGCGGAGCTCAAGCATCGCGTCCAGCGCGAATCGATCTTCCGGCTCGAGCTGGACCGGCTCGACGGCGGGACGGCGTCGCTTGCCCGGCTGCCGGGCGTCGTTGCCGCCTCGGCGGCCGCGTCCGACGAGGGCAACGGGCAGGGCGATCGGCAGTCCGTCTCGGTCAACCTGGTGCTCGAGGACGACGCCGCGCTCGGGGGCGTCGTCGGCGCGCTCGGCGGCCTGGGCGCGCAGATCCTGGCGCTCCGCAAGTCGGAGCCGACGCTCGAGGACGTCTTCGTCGAGCTCGTCGGCCGCGGCTTCGACGACGCGCCGGATGCCAGCCGTGACGAGACACCGCCGCAGGGCCGGGCCGCCAACCCCCAGCCTCGACGCGAGGACGAGCCGGCCGAAGAGGAGCTCGTATGAGCGGCAATCCCTACGTCCACCGCCCGACCGCCAGCCCGCAGGCGGCCGCCGAGTGGACCCAGCGCCAGATCCTGATGACCAACCTGCGCACCGTGGCCGGCCGCGCCTACCCGCGCGTGCGGGGTCTTGCCCGCGAGAAGTCGTGGCTGTTCTTCGAGATCCTCCTGCCGTTCCTCACCACGTCCGCGTTCGTGTTCGTCTATCGCGCGCTCCAGGCACCGCCCGAGTACGTCGGCTTCGTCGTGCTCGGCGGCGCGATGACGGCGTTCTGGCTCAACGTCATCTGGATGATGGCCAGCCAGCTCTTCTGGGAGAAGAGCCAGGGCAACCTCGAGCTCTACTTCGCCGCCCCGATGGACATCATGGCGGTCCTGTTCGGCATGGCCTTCGGGGGGATGGTGATGAGCTCGACGCGGGCGGTCGTCGTGCTCGTCGTCGCGACCTTCCTCTATGGCGTGAGCTTCAGCGTCGATCAGTGGCTGCTGCTGCTCGCGGTCTTCTTCCTGACGCTGGCGGCGCTGTACGGGCTCGGCATGGTGCTGGCCAGCCTGTTCCTGATGTGGGGTCGGGAGGCGTATCACCTGACCCAGTTCCTCCAGGAGCCGGTCTACTTCGTGTCCGGGCTCAACTTCCCGGTCGGCCGGCTCGGCATGCTCGGCGCGCTGGCCATCGCGCTGCTGCCGCTGGCCGTGGGCCTCGACGCGATGCGCCAGCTCGCCTTCGCCGACGCGGCCTACCCCGTCGGTACGCCGCCGCCAGAGGTCGAGGCGCTCATCCTCGTCGTCATGACGGTGGTCTTCCTGTCGCTCGCGCGCTGGATGCTCCGGACCCTCGAGCGGCTGGCCCGCCGCGAGGGCCGGCTGACGATCCGCTGGCAGTGAGGCGCGGCCGATGACCGCCGATGCTCCCGTCGCGCCCACGGCCCCGCCGGCGCTCGGCTCGCCCGAGTGGGGCGGCTTCGACCCCGCACGGACCCGCGGTCGGGGCCTGCGCGACCTGCGGCGGAGCTTCATGACGGCCGCCAGGCTGGGCTGGCAGACCGAGGCGAACTGGACGGACCCGATCCTGTTCTTCATCTACTCGGTCGCCAAGCCGCTCAGCACGACGCTGATCTTCGTCGTGATGATCGAGGTGATCGGCGGCGCCTCGACCCGCGAGTTCCGCGGCTTCGTCGTCGTCGGGACAGCGTTGTGGGCCTTCGTCATCGCCGGGATCGCGGGTCTGGCGTGGGCGGTCCTGGACGATCGCGAGCGGTACCGGATGCTGAAGTACGTGGTCGTCAGCCCGTCCGACTTCCTGACCGTGCTCCTCGGTCGCGGCGTCGCCCGGATCGCCGTCGGCGGCATGGGCGCGGCGATCACCCTGTCCGTCGGCGTTCTGGCGCTCGGCGTGCCCCTCGACGCCGGCCGGATCGACTGGCCGCTCCTGCTGCCGGTGATGCTCGGCGGGCTGGTCACGATCGTCGCCGTCGGCATCCTCCTCGCCGCGGTGTGCATCCAGACGCGCCAGGAGTCATGGTCCTATCCCGAGGCGGCCGCTGGCGCGCTGTTCCTCGTCACCGGCGCCGTCTTCCCGCTGTCCGTCCTGCCGGCACCCGTCCAGGTGGTCGGCTGGCTGACGCCGCTGACGTGGTGGATCGAGGGCGTCCGGCTGGCCGTCTTTCCCGCTGGGCCGAGCGGGATCGGGGGCACCGGATCGGCCTTCGCCGCGTTCACCGGGCGTGTCCGCCCGGAGCCGCACGAGATCGTCGTCGCCTTGCTGGGCACCGGGGTGCTGGTTACACTCGCGGCCATCGTCGGCTTCCGGGTCAGCCTCCATCGCGCCAAGGACCGAGGGCTGCTCGACCAGACGACCGGGTCGTGACGGCGGTTGAGGCCGCCGTCCCGGGCGGCCACACCGCGGGACGACAGACGAGCGAGGGCCGGTGCGCATCTACGAGGGCAGCCCGCGTCAGGACTTCGAGGAGGTCCTCCGGTCGATCGGCGCGTTCCTCGACCAGCGGGCGATGCGCGACGTGCTCCTCACGGAGGCGCCGGATGGGTTCGTCGTGCAGGGCCTCGTCACGAGCGGGGCCGGCGGGGGCGGCTGGTCGGACACGATGGGCACGGTCGGCAAGGAGACGCTGACCTTCCTCGACGAGGACGTCGCCCGGTTCATGGACGAGGCGGTCGCCCGACGCGGCCGCGGCGAGCCGGGTCAGGCCGTCGCGGCCGGCGGGGAGCCGGGCTACTATGAGTCGGCACTCCGCGTCCTGGGCCGGTACATGGACGAACAGCGACCACGGGACGTCTTCTTCTTCGAGCAGGAGGGCGCGTTCGTCGTCCGCCTGCTCCTCGGCGGCCAGACCGGTTCGCGGCACATCCTCGCCGAGTTCACCCGGGAGGACATCGAGCGCCTGATCGCCGACGGTCCGACGCTTCGCCATCACGGCACGGCCTCCGGCGCCCCGGCGGCAGCCGGAACCTGAACACAGGAGGAACCGGGATGAAAGCCCTCAAGACTGTCGCGGTCGCGCTCGGCGTCACGCTCGCCGCCCTGATCGTCATCCCGCTGGTCGTGCTGGCCGGGCTGTTTGTCTGGCTGAAGCTGACCGAGGAGTCGGACGAGGAGACGCTCGAGCTGGACCAGGAGGGCGCCTGAAAACCTCAGGCGGATGGCTCGCGGAGCGTCGCCTCCGCCTTCGGTGAGCGAGTAGCCGTTGTCCGCTGAGGCCGCCCGCCATGTCCGGCCGAATCGCCGCCACGGCCCGTCTGGCGACGTCGACCGCGGCTGAGCGACGGCTGGCCGAGCTCGGGGTCGTGTTCGTGACCCTCGTCTGGGCCAGCAACTTCATCGTGGTCAAGTCGGCGATCATGGTGCTGCCGCCGATCGGCATGTCGGCGATCCGGTTCGGGCTCGCGGCTCTGGTCCTGCTGGCGCTCCTGCGCTGGCGGGAGGGGACCGTGCGCCTGCCGGTCCGCGATCTGGCGGCGATGGGCGTGGTCGGGATCCTCGGGTTCGGCGTCTACCAGGTGCTCTGGGCGACCGGTCTGCAGGGCATCACCGCGGGAGACTCGGCCCTGCTCATCGCGGCGACGCCGGTGCTGACGGCCCTGTTCGCGGTCGTGGCCGGGTCGGACACGCTCACGCCACTCAAACTCGCGGGCGCGCTCGTCTCGTTCGCGGGCGTCGGCATCGTCGTCGTCGGCGGCCAGGGACTCGGGCTCGGGGGCGTTCTCCTGGGCTACGTCCTGACGCTCGGTGCAGCGGTCTGCTGGGCCCTCTACACCTCGTTCGGGGCACCGATCCTGCGCCGCCATTCGCCGCTCCGGACGACGGCCTGGGCGGTGACCGTCGGCGCCGGGTTCCTGATCGTGCCGGGCGGTGCCCAGCTGGCGACCCTCGACTGGTCCGAGGTGACGGCGCCCGTGTGGGCCGCGGTGCTCTACTCAGCGGTCCTGCCCGTGGCGTTCGCCAACGTGATCGTCTTCCACGCGGTGAAGCTGCTCGGCCCCACCCGCATCACCGCCTTCCAGTTCCTCGTGCCGGCGTTCGCGGTCGTGCTCGGCGCGCTCGTCCTCGCGGAGCCGATCCGGCCCGCGCAGATCCTGGGCGGTGCTGTGATCGTGGCCGGGATCCTCGTGACCCGGGCCGCCGGCACGCGGCATGGCATGCCGGGCCGCCGGAGGACGGCATGACCGCCCCGATCCGGCCGCTGCTCGACGGACAGCCGCCGCTCGCGATCCTCGTCGACTACGACGGCACGATCGCCCGGACGGACGTGTCCGACACACTGATGGCCGAGTTCGTCACGGCCGAGTGGGAGTCACGCGCCGCCGAGTACGACGCCGGGCTCATCGGCTCGCGCGGGCTCATGGAGTGGGAGATCGGGCTCATCAGGGGGGACCCGGCGGAGCTCGCGGCCCTGGCCGCCCGCCAGCCGCACGACGCGGCTTTCGTGCGCGTCGCCCGGCGCGCGCAGGAAGCCGGGATCCCGGTCGAGGTCGTGAGCGACGGGTTCGGCTTCTTCATCGAGCCGGCGCTGCGGGCGCTCGGGGTGGCGGACGTGCCGGTCGTCACCGCCAGCACGACCTTTGGGCCCGACGGCCGGCCCTCGATCGCCTTCCCCAACGGCCATCCGAGGTGCTTCGTGTGCGGGACCTGCAAGCGCAACCGCGTGCTGGCCCACCAGGCGGCCGGCCGCGCCGTCGTGTTCATCGGCGACGGCGAGAGCGACCGGTACGCGGCCGGGTACAGCGACGTGGTCTGGGCCAAGCACTCGCTCGTGCGGTTGTGCCTGGAATACGGCTGGCCGTTCCACCGCTGGACCGAGTTCGCCGAGATCGACGCCTGGCTGGCGGACCGGGTCGCCGACTGGCGGGCGGACGCGGCCTCGCTCCCGGGCCCTCGCGTGCGGTCGTTCTTCTGCGGGCCCGAGGTCTGGGGCGACGGGCGCCGGGATCCGGCGCCGCCCGATCCGGGTGGGGCCGATGACGGCGTCGTGCCGGGCTGAGGTGCCCCGCGCCGGGCTGAGGTGCCCCGCGCCGGGCTGAGGTGCCCGGCGCCGGGCATCGAGCGTCACCTACGCGCCGTGTGCGTGGTGGACCGCACCGTCACGCCCCGGCCGCGCCGATCCGGCCCTCTTGCACGCTCCGCCGCGAAGCCACGAAGCCCGCGGTGGTGCGATCGACAGGCCCGGCGGCGGCCTACCACGCGTGGCATGCGTAACTGACACAGACGGAACGCTCAGCGGCCGAGAGGTTGCCCGCGGCCCCGCTCCCGAGGTTGCCCGCGGCCCCGCTCCCGAGGTTGCCCGCGGCCCCGCTCCCGAGGTTGCCCGCGCGGGCCTGTTCCGATAGCATCGGAAAAACCCCCGGAGGAACCGACCATGGCGAAGTATGTCTTTGTGACCGGAGGCGTCACCTCCTCGCTCGGCAAAGGCATCACCGCCGCCAGCATCGGTCGCCTGCTCAAGGCACGCGGGCTCCGCGTCTCGATCCTGAAGCTCGACCCGTACATCAACGTGGACCCCGGGACGATGTCGCCGTACCAGCACGGCGAGGTCTTTGTCACGGACGACGGGGCGGAGACGGACCTCGACCTCGGCCACTACGAGCGGTTCATCGACGAGAACCTGACCCAGCTCTCGAACGTCACGACCGGGCGGATCTACCAGGCCGTGATCGCCAAGGAGCGGCGCGGCGACTACCTCGGCGGCACCGTCCAGGTCATCCCCCACATCACCAACGAGATCAAGGAGCGGATCGGGCGCGTCGCGCGGCAGGGCGACCCGGACGTCGTCGTCGTCGAGGTCGGCGGCACCGTCGGCGACATCGAGAGCCTGCCCTTCCTCGAGGCGATCCGGCAGATGCGCAAGGACGTCGGGCGGGCCAACGTCCTGTACGTCCACGTGACGCTGCTGCCGGCGCTGGCGGCCACGGGCGAGCTCAAGACGAAGCCCACCCAGCACTCGGTCAAGGAGCTGCGCGGGATCGGCATCCAGCCGGACGTCATCGTGCTGCGATCGGACCACCCGGTGAGCGACGAGATCCGCGAGAAGATTGCGCTGTTCACGGACGTCGCCACGGACGCGGTCATCCCGGCCAGGACGGCCGAGACGATCTACGAGGTGCCGCTCATGTTCGAGGCGGCCGGGCTCGGGCGGCTGGTCGTCCGCGAGCTCGCGCTCGGCGACCCGGACGCGCCGCCGGACCTCGTCGGCTGGCAGGCGCTGGTGGAGCGGATCAAGGCGCCCAAGCCGGGCCTCGAGATCGCGCTCGTCGGCAAGTACATCGAGCTGCCGGACGCGTATCTCAGCGTGACCGAGGCGCTCCGCCACGCGGCGTGGGCCCACGGCGTGGACGCCAAGGTGCGCTGGGTCGACTCCGAGACCCTGACCGCGGACAACGTCGCCTCGCGGTTGGACGGCGCCGCCGGGGTCCTCGTGCCGGGTGGCTTCGGGCACCGCGGCATCGAGGGCAAGGTCCTCGCCGCCCACTTCGCCCGCCGCCGTCGCGTGCCGTACCTGGGCCTGTGCCTTGGCCTCCAGTGTGCGGTCATCGAGTTTGCCCGCGAGGTCACCGGCTCCGCGGACGCGAACTCGACCGAATTCGACATGTTCACCCAGCACCCGGTGATCGACTTCATGCCGGACCAGCGCGAGCTCGAGGACAAGGGCGGCACGATGCGGCTGGGCCTCTACCCGGCTCGCCTGACGCCCGGCTCCAAGGCTGCGCAGGTCTACGGCCAGGAGGTCATCTACGAGCGCCACCGACACCGGTTCGAGGTCAACAACCGGTACCGCCAGACGCTCGAGGGGGCCGGCATGCTCCTCTCCGGGCAGTCGCCGGACGGGCGGCTGGTCGAGATCGTCGAGCTGGAGGACCATCCCTGGTTCGTGGCCAGCCAGTTCCACCCGGAGTTCAAGTCGCGCCCCGAACGGCCACATCCCCTGTTCGACGGCTTCGTCGCGGCCGCGCTGGCGACCGGCGATTGGCGCGAGGCGACGGAAGGAGAGCGGACGGGTCGCGAGGTCGTGCACGAGGCGGTGAGGGGGCCCGAGGCCACGACTCCCGGCTGACTCGCGGCAGATGTCATCAGGCGGAGCGACGGAGGCGCCGCCTGGCCGGACGCGGCTACCGCACTCGGGAGTCGATATTCTCGATCGTCACGCCCTCACCTCGGTCCATCGTGATGACTCGGCCGGCGTCGTCGACCGGGAAGACCGCACCAACGTATTCCTTGACGCCAGTTCCAAGATCGAAGACGCCGGTGAAGGCGATCGCACGCTGGCCGACGTCCGGCGTCGGTACCGGGGGCTCCGGGACCTGGGTAACGTCGGCGCCCAGTTGGCCCCCCGCGACCCACCACTGGGTCTGCTCCCCGGGCCCGGTCCATCGGCCACGCACCGTCCGCTCCAACTCGAGGGTGAACGGTCGCCCGATCCAGTACCTGAGACCGACATCATGCGCATGGAGCTGTTCCTCCGACGGCCGCTCGCCTGTCGGCGTATTCCACTGGAGCCGCCCGACCCCGCTGATTCGGACGATCGCGACACCGTCGAACTGGCTCGCCCACTCGGCGAGCGACTGGTACTGGTAGCTGACGTCCGCGGCGACCAGAACTTCTCCATGAGGCGACCGTTCCGCTGATCCAGTCGGGGTCACGGTGCGGTCGCCTGGTTCCGCCGCCTGAGAGGCGGGAGGAGCGCCCGGTTCGCTCGGCGGTGCCTCGGTGGGTGGTGCGAGGGTCATCGCTTCAGGCGGTCCCTTCGCGCCCGCTGGCTCGCGGGGTCCCTCCGTGATCGTCCCCGTGCATGCCGCTACAACGGTGGCAGCGGCGACGACTAGTCCAATAGCAGCCAAGCGTGAGATCATGGCTCTGCTCCCTGTGGGCACGGACAGGGGTCCGATCCATACCGGGCACGCAATGCGCCGAGATCCGCCCAGCGCAGCGCCCGGTTCGTCCCGAAGGGGTGCCCCACCGGGTCCGCATACTTCTGGACGACGGCGTCGTCGTAGTTCGAACCCGCCTCATAATGCTGCACCGCGGGGACGTGGTGCGCGAGCGTGTTCACGTGGCCCATCTCGTTCAGGGCCACCGTTTCGACGTCGTACGGAACCTCATCGGAACAAGTTTGATTCGTGCCATCCGACCAGCACCTCTGTGTGGCGAACCAGAGGTTCCAGGTTTGGGCACTCGGGCTGTATGTCGCACAGGCCGTCCAACCGAACGATCCGGCGCACGAGTTCGTGTTCGAGAGGAGTTCCACCGAGCCGTTCGTGCTGCTCGACGTCGTGAGGTGGAAGTCCGGGTTCTGATAGTCCGAGTGACCGATCGTGGCGTTCGCGCGGTTGACGGCGGATTGCATCCACGATCGCGTGAAGGGCGCGTGGTAGTGGTAGGTACCGCCGAAGGCGGTCGGCCACTTCCAGGTGCCGAGATAGGGGTCGTTGGCGGCACTCAGAGCTGGACCAGGTTCAAGTAGCCGCGTGAGCATGACCGTGGCCAGGACCGCACCCGTTGCCCCGATCCGGAACGGCATGTCCTGCTTGTGCTCCGATATCCTGCAGTGTGAGGCGGTCGGGGGGGGGCCGTCAATGGATAACCTGGCCCAGCGGTTCGAGTTCATAGCCTGCCGATGGCACGGCCGGGAGCAGACCGAGACCCGGGACAGATGAGAACCGGGCACGAACGTTCGCGGTTTCCGCGCGGGTGCAACGGGTGTACGTCGTCGTCCATGATCCGCGAGGTGCTACGAGCGTAGAATCGTTGCCTGCCGATCCGTACCCGGAGCCGAAACCTCATGAAGATCTTCCTCGACACCGCCGACATCGAAGAGATCCGGACCGTCGCCCGGTGGGGCGTCCTCGACGGGGTCACGACCAATCCGAGCCTCTTCACCAAGACGACTGGCTCGACCTACGAGGAGGTCCTCCAGGAGATCACGAAGATCACCAGCGGCCCCGTCTCCGCTGAGGTCGTCGCCGAGGACGTCGAGGGCATGCTCAACGAGGGTCGCGCCTTCGCGAAGCTCGCCCCGAACATCGTGGTCAAGGTGCCCATGAGCGAGGAGGGCCTCGAGGCGATGTCCACCTTCGCCGAAGAGGGCATCAAGACCAACTGCACGCTGATCTTCACGGCCAACCAGGGCCTCCTTGCCGCAAAGGCGGGCGCGTCGCTGCTGTCGCCGTTCGTTGGGCGTCTCGATGACATCAACCAGGACGGGATGATCGTCATCCGTGAGCTGGTCGAGATCGTGGCCGTCCACGAGCTGGAGACGGAGGTGCTCGCCGCCTCGATCCGGACCCCGGTGCACATGACCCAGGCGGCCCTCGCCGGGGCCCACGTCGCGACGCTGCCGTTCAAGGTGCTCCAGCAGATGGTCCACCACCCGCTGACCGACAAGGGGATCAAGCAGTTCCGGGCCGACTGGGACAAGGCGCGCGAGGCACTGGCGGAGCAGTCCCAGCAGAAGAAGCAGGAGGTCGCGGCGGCGCCGACCCAGCCCGGGTCGTAGGTCTCCACCTGCCGGGCGACTCGCGCTTGCCTGGCAGGAGGCGGGCCGTCCCGGCCCGCCTCCTCACTGTCAGTACGGGAAGGCGCACAGCCGAGCGTGGCCGACCTGGCAAACCGCGATCGCCGCGCGGCGCCACGCACGTTAGTGCGGGACTTCCTCACCGTCGCTGAGGAACCCCTCACCGTCGCTGAGAAAGCACGGGCGGCGTGCCGGCGAATCGCCGATCCGCGAATGGTCACGCGGATCTCCGTTGACGCCGCTCACCGCCGCGCGTATCCTCCCAGCATCCCACCGGCCCACCGCAGCGGATGATTCCGCGCGACAGCCCGGTCTGGCCCCGGCCGTCCGATCGTTCCGCCCGGCCCCTACCCCACAGGTGACCCTACCCAGATGCCCGGAAACGGACAGGACCCCCGGTCTCGCAATCGCCGCCCCCGCCGCCGCGTCCCGATGGGCGGCGGCGGCAATCGCGCTCCAGTGACGGAATACGACGAGATGCAGGAGCTGGAGGCTGCGCGCGAGCGCAACGACCTGGACATCAGCGACCTGCGGGAGATGAGCGTCACGGAGCTCCGGCAGGTCGGCCGCGAGCTCCAGCTCGACACCGGCGCCGATCGCAAGGACGACCTTGTCGATCAGATCCTTCGCCAGCAGACGGAGCGCGCAGGACACGCGTACGCGAGCGGCATCCTCGACATCGTGGACGAGGGGTTCGGATTCATGCGCCGCCACGGTCTCCTGCCGAGCCCGGACGACGTGTACGTCAGCTCCAGCCAGGTCCGGCGCTTCGGGCTCCGCATCGGCGATCGGGTGAGCGGCGCCGTGCGCGCCCCGCGCGAGGCCGAGAAGTACTGGGGCATGCTCCGGGTCGACGCGGTCAACGGCGTCGACATCGACACGGCCCGTCGGCGTCCCGTCTTCGGGGACCTCACCCCCGTTCACCCGGACGAGCTGATCAACCTCGAGGCGGATCCCAAGAACCTCAGCCAGCGCCTGATCAACCTCGTCAACCCGATCGGCAAGGGCCAGCGCGCGCTGATCGTCAGCCCGCCCAAGGCCGGCAAGACGATGCTGCTCAAGCACATCGCCAATGGCGTCAGCTCGAACTACCCGGACATCCTGCTCATGGTCGCCCTCATCGGCGAGCGGCCGGAGGAGGTCACGGACATGCGCCGGAGCGTCAAGGGCGAGGTCATCAGCTCGACCTTCGACGAGCCGACCGAGAACCACACCCACGTCGCCGAGATGGCCCTCGAGATCGCCAAGCGCCAGGTCGAGACCGGCCGCGACGTGGTCATCCTGCTGGACTCGATCACCCGCCTCGCGCGCGCTTACAACCTCGCGCTGCCGCCATCCGGCCGGACATTGTCCGGCGGTCTCGACCCGATCGCGCTGTACCCGCCGAAGCGGTTCTTCGGCGCCGCCCGGAACATCGAGGAGGGCGGCTCGCTGACGATCATCGGCACCTGCCTCGTGGACACCGGCTCCCGAATGGACGACGTGATCTACGAGGAGTTCAAGGGGACCGGCAACTCGGAGCTCATCCTCGAACGCAAGCTGGCCGAGAAGCGCATCTTTCCGGCCATCGACGTCCAGCGCTCCGGCACCCGTCGGGAGGAGCTCCTTCTCGAGGAGGGCACGCTCAAGATGGTCTGGACCATGCGCCGGATGCTGTCGGCGGTCGGGACCAACGAGGGCATCGAGCTGCTGCTCAACCGCCTCGCCAAGACGGACAACAACGCCCAGTTCCTCGCCACGCTGACGAAGAGCCTCGACGCCTGACGGCCGAGGGGTTCAAGGTGACGCCGCAGCGCAGTGGCCTGCGAATCGTGCGGATTGCGGACGACTCCTGCCCGTGCTAGGGTCCCGCGGTAGTCGCGGCCCAGGAGGAGAGAGCCAGGGCCGCTCGCGGTAGCACGGTCCCCAGGCCGACGCCGCGACATCCGGACGACCGTCCGCTGGCGCCCGATCGACGCACCAGCGCAGCATCCAGGCGATACCGCGGCGGCCGTCGTTCCACGCCCAGGAGACCGATTTGCAGGACGCATCGGTCGGACAGCGACGCGTCCCAGCGCGTCTGCGCCCGACCAGCCCGGACGGAACCGCGGCCCCCGCCTCCATGACCGCCGACCCGACCACCCAGCCCAGCCCGCCGCCCGGAACCGACCGAGCCGCCCGTGCCTGGTCGCGAGCGCCGCGCTTCGACTTCGATCCGGAGGCCGAGCAGCCGTCCGATCCACGCGGGCGACGGTCAGCGTTCCGGGTCGCGCTCCGTCTGGTGGCCGCGCTCGTCGTGGCAGCGGCGCCGCTGGGTGGCTGGTTCTCGGCCACCGGTGCGCTCGGCGCGACCGGCGGGACGGACGGCGACGGCCTGCCGCCAAGAATTGCCGTCGGCGGCGCTCGCAGCGCTCCGCGGCCCGAGGCGACGGCCCGCCCGGAGCTCGCTGGCCGGCGGGCGTCGGTGCCCGAGCGGCAGAGCCCGGCTGACGCGGACACGGCGGCGGACGCTGGCCAGCGGCCGATCGCGGCCGCCAGGCCTCGGGCGGAGGTCGAGCTGGAGGCGGACCCCCTGGCCGAGGCCGGACCACGGCTGACCACGCGCTACGGTCTTCGGCCCGTGGCCGTCCCATCCCCGACGCCGGAACCCGCGCCGCGAGCCGTGGTCCGGGAGTACACGGCCCTCGAGGGCGACACGCTGATCTCCGTCGCCGCCTGGTTCAACCTCGACATGGAGACGATCTGGTGGGCCAACGACCTGGCCGCTCCCGAGACGCTTCCGACCGGGACCGTCCTCGTCATCCCCGCGGTTGACGGCCTGATCGTCACGGCCAGAAAGGGCGACACGCTCGAGTCGACCGGCAGGGCCCACGGGGTGGGGCCGACTCGGATCCTGCGGGCGAACGGGCTGACCGAGGGGCGAGCGCTTCGGGCCGGCCAGGTCCTGATCGTCCCGCGCGCGAAGGGCGAGCCGTTGCCGGTTTCGGGCCGCGAGGCGGACAAGCCGGCGCCTGGCGCCCCGGGCTCCAGCGGTACCCGGGCGCCCGCAGCAGCTGACGGCCGCCTCCTCTGGCCGGTGGTCGGTGGGGGCAACAGGACGAGCCAGCGGTTCGGGGGGGCGCACAAGGGTCTCGACATCGCGGCGTCGTACGGTTCGCCCGTGATCGCGGCCGCCAGTGGGCAGGTCCTGTTCGCCGGCTGGAGGAACAACGGTGGCGGCTACCAGGTCTGGATCTCGCACGGGTCCGGTCTCAACACCACGTACAACCACCTGGCCGGCGTCAGCGTCGGCAGTGGCCAGCACGTCGGGGCGGGCCAGAAGGTCGGGGCGCTCGGCAGCTCAGGGCGGTCCACCGGCCCCCATCTCCACTTCGAGGTCTGGAGGGGCCCCGTCTGGAACGGCGGAGCGCGGGTCAACCCGGCGGCCTATCTCTAGCCCGGGCCGCCTGCCCGGCCGGCCGACCACCGCTCGGCGCGTGCGAAGATAGTCCGGATGTTCCTCGACCGGGTCAAGATCTGGGTCCGCGCCGGCGACGGCGGGGCCGGGGCCGCGACCTTCCGGCAGGAGGCGCACGTGCCGCGCGGCGGCCCGGACGGGGGCGACGGCGGACGGGGCGGCTCCGTCCATGTCCGGGTCGACCCCGGCCAGACGACGCTCCGTGACTTCCAGTACCGCCACCACTTCAAGGCGACGCCCGGCGGGCGGGGCACCCGGTCGCGCCGGCACGGCAAGGCGGGCGACGACCTCGAGCTCGTCGTACCGCCCGGGACGGCCATCTTCGACGACGCGTCCGGGGAGCTTCTCGCCGACCTCGTCGCCGTCGGCCAATCGGCGATGGTCGCCCGCGGTGGTCGCGGCGGTCTCGGCAACACCCACTTCAAGACGGCCACCCACCAGGCGCCGAAGCACGCGCAGAAGGGCGAGCCTGGCGAGGAGCGCTGGCTCCGGCTCGAGCTTCGGCTGATCGCGGACATCGGGCTGGTTGGCCTGCCGAACGCCGGGAAGTCGACGCTGCTCGCGGCGCTGACCGCCGCCCAGCCCCGGATCGCCGACTATCCGTTCACGACGCTCGAGCCGAACCTCGGCGTGATGGACCTCGGCGAGGATGACGGGCGCCGCCCGACGATCGCCGACCTGCCCGGGCTGATCGAGGGCGCCAGCACCGGCGCCGGGCTGGGACACGCGTTTCTCCGGCATGTCGAGCGAACCCGCGTCCTCGTTCACGTCGTCGACGGTGCGGCCCGGGATGCGGAGTGGTCCCACGGCGTCATCCGGGACGAGCTCCTGGCCCACGATCCGGGGCTGCTCGACAAGCCGATGCTGGTCGTCTTCAACAAGCTGGACCTGGCGGGAGCGGCGGAGGCGTGGCCGGACTTCCAGGCCGCACGTCGGGCGGATGGGCTGCCGGTGGTCGCGATCGCGGCGGCAACGGGTCAGGGGATCGACCAGCTTCGGACCGCGCTCGGCGGGCTGCTGCCCGAGGCGGACCAGCTGGACGCGCCACTGGACGCGACCGGGGTCGTCGTCCACCGGATCGACGCCATGGGCGACGGCTTCGCGGTCGACCGTGAGGACGGCGCGTTCCGGGTGCGGGGCCGCCGGATCGAGCGGCTCGCCGCCCAGACCAACTTCGAGGTCGAGGAGTCGGCGGAGCGGTTCCAGCGTGAGCTCGCCCGGCACGGCATCGACGCCGAGCTGCGTCGTGCCGGGGTGGCGGCCGGTGACACGGTCCGCGTCGGCGCCACCGAGCTCGAGTGGGAGGCCCAACCCTGGGAGGATCGCTGACCGGTCCGGCGCCGGTGGTGCCCGGCTCGATCGGCGTGATGGGCGGGACGTTCGATCCGATCCACATCGGCCACCTCGCGGCGGCCGAGGAGGCACGCGAGGCACTCGGTCTCGAGCTCGTGCTGTTCGTGCCGGCAGGGCTCCCGCCGCACAAGGCGGACGAGACCGTGACGAGCGCCAGCCACCGCCTCGCCATGGTCGAGCTGGCGATCGCCGGCCATGCCGCCTTCGCGTCGAGCCGGATCGAGGTCGATCGGAGCGGGCCTTCGTGGACCGCGGACACCATCGAGCGGCTGGCGGCGTCGGAGCGCGCGGCGGGCCGCGAGCCCGATCTCACCCTCATCCTCTCGGCCGAGACCTTCCGCGGCCTGCCCGGGTGGCACGAGCCGGACCGGCTGCTGGCCGCCTGCCGGATCGCCGTCGTGCCCCGGGCGAGCATCGACGTGCCCGGCGAGGCATGGCTGGCCGAGCACCTGCCGGCTGCCGCAGCCCGGATCGTCCGGCTCGAGGGACCGCGCCTCGATCTCTCCTCGACCCAGATCCGGCGCCGAGCCGCCGCCGGACGGTCGCTCCGCTACCTCGTGCCCGACGCAGTGGCGGCGTATATCGGCGACCATGGCCTCTACCGCGATGAGCCGTGGAGCGAGCGCTGAGACCTGACTCGACCGATTCCAGGGAGGACGCAACGACCGTGACGGATGCCGGCGCACTCGGCCAGGCGGGGCCCAGCCCCAATGGCCTCCCGAAGCGTGAGCGACTGCCGACTGGTGAGGGACCGGCATCCCAGCCCGGCGAGCGCCCGCCGCTCGATCTCGCGCGGCGGATCGTCGAGCTGGCGGAGGACAAGAAGGCAGCCGACATCGTCCTGCTCGACCTGACCGGTCTCACGACCCTCGCGGACTACTTCGTGATCTGCTCGGGCGGGTCGGAGCGCCAGCTGGATGCCATCGCCGACGGGGTCGTCGAGACGCTCCGGGACGAGCGGCTCCGGCCGATCGGGCGCGAGGGAGTGTCCGCATCGCACTGGATCCTGATCGACTACGGCTCCGTGATCGTGCACGTGTTCACGCCACCGGAGCGCGACTTCTACCAGCTCGAGCGGCACTGGGGCGAGGCCAGGACGATCCTTCGGGTGCAGTAGCGCCGCGCGACGGTACGGGCCACGGGGGTACAGACGGGTGATGCCCGTGGGCCCGGGGGCGACCTAGGATCCGACGCAGATGGATGGCCGTGACGGCCCTCCCGTCCTCGAGGACCACGGTCCATGTCGCGTCCCCGCGAGCGATGCCCGGCCTGCAGCCGGCGGCTGATCACGACCCGATTCGACACGACCTTCCGGCTCGAGGACCGCAGCGAACGGCTCTGCTTCGGCCTCCCGGGGGGCCTGTGCGTGGACTGCAGCCAGCTCTACATCGATCCCGAGCTGATCGAGCTGCTCGACCTCGGCACCGCCCGCTGCGTCTTCGCCATCGAGAGCGACCTCGTCGTGCAGGAGCAGGCCTGGTCGAGCGCCGACTAGCGGCGAACCCCGGACGACGCGGTCTTCGCGCCCGGGCCGTTCCCGCGCGAACCGATCACGACCCGAGCCCCAACCGAGGAGGCCGGCGAGCCGAGCCGCCCCACTCGCTCCGCCACCCACATCGTCCAGGCGAGCCGCCGATTGGCGTCGCCCGGCGGCATGCTGGGCGCCCCACGGATCGTGGCGTCGAGGTCGACCAGCCCCTCGAGCGCGAGATCGAGCTCGTGCTGCGGCCACGTTCGCGCCTGCTCGACCAGCCGGTCCGCCCGGAACGGCTTCAGCCCGAGCGTCCGAACCAGGGAACCCGGCGTGGCGCCCGCGGCCAGGTGGTCCGCGACCTCGATCAGCTCGCGGACGCGCCGGTGGAGCTGGACGAGGACGACGAGGTCCGGTGTCGCGTCGAGCAGCCGGTCGAGCAGCTCGAGCGCGACCAGCACCCGCCGTGACCCGACGGCGTCGAGGAAGGCCCACGTCGACCCGGGCACCACCTCCGCGACCAGCACGCGGACGTCCTCGACGGTGATCGTGCCGTCCGGCCGGCGCAGCGCCAGCTTCGTCAGCTCGCCGACGGCCAGCTCGCCCTGGCCGCGACGGTCCACGTCACCCTCGCGGACGAAGCCGCCGACCCGGGTCGCGAGCTCTCGTGCCGCGCCGGGGGCCAGCGTGATGCCTCGCTCGCGCGCGCGCTGCTCGATCCAGTTCGAGAGCTGGCCCTCCTTGGGTGCCCGGAGCTCCCGGACCTCGCCGCCGGCCTCGCGAACCGCCTTCTCGAGCGCCGTCATGGCGGCCGCCCGCCGGTTCGAGCCGTCGGTGCGCTCGATGAAGACCAGGCCGTTGCCCGGCGCCATCGTCCGGAGCAGCACCGCCATCGCCTCGCGGTCCTCGCGGCTGCGCAGGAGCGGAGCCGGGTCCACGAGGATCACCAGCGTCCCACCGCCGAACAGCGACGCGGTGCCGACCCGCTCCGCCAGCCGGCCGATCGACACGGCGTCGCCGGCGGTGCGCCAGCGGTCGACCGTCCCGCCGCCCTCGCGCAGCCGGTCGAGGACGGCGTCCGCCGAGCGCTCCAACCCGTACCCGTCGTCGCCGAAGAAGTAGCCGAGCGCCGGCCGGCTCACGAGCGCCGTGGCCCCGCTGCCCGAAGCGCGGCGCCGGTCCAGGGCAACCGGTCGACCTCCTCTGGCCGGATCCCGGCCGCACGGCAGACGTCCGCCTCGAGCCGCTCGGCGCGTCGACGGATCTCGATCCGCGTGGCCGCCGTCCAGCCATGGGCGTCCGTGGGAAAGCGGCGCTCCCACGATGCGAACCGGGCCGCCATCGGTTGGAGCCGCTGCCCGGCCCGCTTGTCCGCGTAGGCCACGATCCGCTCCTCGCGGCTGGCAAAGGCGGCCCAGCGTCGGAAGCGGTCGCCGTCCGCGAGCCGGGTGACCGGGTGGCCCGCCACCGCCCGCGCAAGCTCGGGGTGACCTCGGCGTGCCAGCCAGTCGGCGGAGCCGTCCCCATGCCGGAGGCGGCGGGCGGGGTCGTCCTCGGACACCAGCTTGTCGACATCGTGGAGGAGCGCCGCGGACTCGACGAGCGATCGGTCGATCGGCACGCCGGCGCGCGCGATCCGGGCGCCGAGCCATGCCGCGACCTCCGCCACCGCGCACGAGTGGCGCAGGAACCAGGCCGGGGGATCGAGGGTCAGGAGAAGGCGGGCGGCGTCCGTGCGCCCGGGGACCGTCATCGGGTCGATGGTACAGGCCCCGACTCGACGGACGCTGCGGCCGCGCCCCCGAGCCCCCTGCGGCCGGACGAGCGCCCGGCGCGCGAGGACTGCGCTGGATCCCGCACGCCCAGGCGGTCGTGGGGGCCGCGATCGGGCGCTCGGTCGAGGCCGTCCTTGCTGTCGTGGAGCTGCGGCGACCCGACGTCCGGACCGACACGCCCGACCGCTGCAGCGCGATCTCGACGGTGCCGTCGCGGTCGGTCCGAAGCACCCGCGCCCCACGCGCCGCGATTCGGGCGAGCGTCTCCGGGTTCGGGTGACCGTAGCGGTTGTCGGCGCCCGCCGAGGCGACGGCGACGGCGGGACGGACGGCCTCGAGGAACGCGTCGGTCGAGGCCGTCCGGGAGCCGTGATGGGCGATCTTCAACAGGTCGACCGAGGGCAGACCGCGGGCCACGATCGTGGGATCGACGCCCTCCTCGATATCGCCGCTGAGCAGGAAGCGGCGGCCATCGACCTCGCCAAGGAGCACCACGGAGACGTTGTTGATGGCCGTGCCAGTGTCGGCCGGCGCAGCCGGGACCGTGCCGGGATCCGGCCACAGAACCGTGAGGCGGGCGTCGTCCAGCGTGAGCCGGTCGCCGGTCGCGAGGCGACCGTACGGGATGGCGCCGTTCTCCAGCCGCTCATCCCAGGCCGCATACCCGGGGCCTGTTCCGTGCATCCCCGGCTCGAGCACCCGACCGACACGGTACCGCGCCAGCAGGAGCGCCAGCCCCGCGACGTGGTCCTCGTGCGGGTGGGTCAGGATGACGGCGTCGACGCGGCGATCCCATGGCGGCAGCCGCTCGTCGAGCGCGACGAGCAGGCGGTCAGGGTCGGGTCCACCGTCGACGAGGATCCGGCCCCCGCGGGAGCCCTCGAGGAGGATCGCGTCCCCCTGGCCGACGTCGAGCACGACGATCCTGGTCCGTCCGTCCGGCCGATGGACGAGCACGACGCCAGTGATGGCAATGGCGCCGGCCAGCACGGCGGCCGACGCACGCACCAGCCCCGAGGCCCGGGCGCCCGCCGGACGACGATCGTGGCTGCTCGTCGGTCGCTCACCGCTGAGGCTCAGCGGCGCGCGGGATCGGTCGTCGCGACGTATCGAACCGACAAGGCGCCGGCCCGCGGACGTGCCCACGACCGCGATCGCCACGGTTGCGACGACGCCGGCCAGGACTCCCGACGGCGGCGCCAGCTCAACGCTCGCCAGCGGCAGGGCGGCGAACCACCGCACGGTCGCGACGACCGTCGCCAGCAGACCCCACGCCGGCAGTCCGCCCACCACGGCCACGGCCCCCGGGATCCCGGGCAACAGGACCGCGAGGCCGCTCAGGAGGGCGATCGCACCGGCCGCCATGGCCGGCGCGATCAGGGGCACCACGAGGAGATTCACCACGGGCGCGACGAGTGAGAGCCGGCCGAACGACGCGAGGATGATCGGCAGCGTCGCTGCCTGCGCGGCGAGCGAGACGCCAAGCCCTTCTGTCATCCAGCCGGGCAGGCGGTCGCGAGTGATGCGTGAGATCCAGGCGGTGAGTGGGGTAGCCCAGGCGATCAGCCCAGCGGTGGCGAGCGTCGAGAGCTGGAAACCGGCGTCGCGGATCAGCGCGGGGTCGATGAGCAGCAGGATCGCCACGGCCCACGCCAGCGCGGCCGTGGCCCGTCCCGCGCGACCAGATTCGCGTGCCAGCAGCACGACGCCAGCCATGGCCGCCGCCCGCAACACGGACGGCGAGGCGCCGACGAACAGCACGTAGGCGACGATCGCGCCCGCGGTCAGCAGCGAGCGCCGGCGCCGATCGAGTCGTCCGCCCAGGGCACCCACCGAGGCCCCCAGGATGGCGATGTTCCAGCCGGAGATGGCGACCACGTGGCTGGCCCCCGCGGTCGTGAAGTCCGCCGCCAGCTGCCGATCCACACGGTCTCGCAGCCCGATCAGGATCCCGGCAGCAAGGCCGGCCTCCGGTTCCGGGATGGCTCTCACCAGCGCGGCCGTGGCCTCGCGGCGCAGGCGTTCGAGTGGCGGCCCAGCGCCCGCCGAGGACACCACGAGCGATCGCGAGCGCAGGGTGCCGGCAATGCCGATCCGCCGGAGGTAGTCGCCGTACGGACCCTCGGGCGGGGCTTCGACCGCGCCGTCGACCGTCACCAGCTGACCCGGTTCGATCGCCGGATAGCGGGGGAGCGTCGCGGCCACCCTGACGTCCTCCGCGACCAGGCGTAGCGTGGCCGGCTGCTGACCGTCCCGGGTGGAGGCCAGGCTCTCGACCTCGGCGCGCCACGGTCCGTTGCCCTCGGGCAGCACCGCCTCCCCCGGCACGACGCCCGGCAGCAGCGCCAGCCGGGCGGCGATCGCCGCTCCGGCGATCGCGCCGACCAGGAGGCGATCGCCCCGACGAAGGACGAGTCCCGTGGCGCCCACCGCCAGCGCGGCTGCCAGGACCAGCGACACGACCAGGCCCGGCGGTCCGGGATGGACGAGCAGCGCGGTGACCGCGGCGCCCAGGCCGGCGGCGACCGGTCTGCTCACGGGACGGTGACGAGCTCTCGGATCTTCTCGAACGTGGCGGGGCCGACGACCCTGCGCGTCTGCAGCTCGTCCACGGACGAGAACGGCTGTTCCTCGCGAGCCGCGATGATCTTCCCGGCCGTGACGGGCCCGATCCCCGGCAGCTCCTCGAGCTCCGCGGCTGTCGCGCTGTTCAGGGCGATGGGCCCCGAGGCCGCGGCGGCGGGTCCGGGCGCCGCTCCGTCTGGTTCCGAACCACCGGCCGCGACGGCCACCGCCGGGTCGTCGCGCGAGGGAACGCGGACCTGGCCCCCGTCCACGAGCGGCGCGGCAAGGTTCAGCTCGAGGCTGGCACGCGCCGCGTCGACGCGCGGCCCGTACCCACCGGCGGCCGTCAGCGCATCACCCACCCGGGCGCCGACCGCGAGCCGGTAGAGGCCCGGTCGCGCGACGGCGCCCTCCACCTCGACGAGCGGCCCGCCTTCTGCCTGTGCCGCAGGCGGCGCGGTGAGAGCCGCTGCCGAGGGTGGCCGGTCGCCGTCGCCGGTCGAACCGTCGATCGTGACCGTGCCGGCGCTCGATGAAGCGGCGAGGATGAATGCGGCGCCGGCAAACGCCGCCGCGATCGCAAAGCCGATCAGCGCGACGACGCGCTGATCGGCGCTGTTCGCTGGCGCCCGGCCGTCGGCCACAGCGGCTGGTGCCTCGAGCGCGCGCCATGGCGCGGCCGAATCGTCCATCGAGACCCTCCCGGCGGGTTGCACGGCGGGGGCTCGGCGACGGGATCGACGTCCCGCTCAGCCGGGGGCACTTCCGGCGGGGGCGGGACGTCGTGCCCGAACGGTATGCCGCGACGCTTAGCTGCGACTTACCGCGGCACGGCGACCCCGTCGTCCAGCCAGCGGGCGGTGTCGGCCGAGCGGCGGCTGACGTCGGCGGCGAGGCGGGCCAGGAGCCGGCGGCCGGCACCCGCCCGGGCTGCGGGCAGGACGTCGGCGGTCGGGAGGCGTCGGCTCAGCCGCTCGCTCTCGAGCGTCTGGGCGACGTCGATGACGGTCAGGCCGAGGTGGAGTGGGTGCATCACGGGAGTTCTCCGGTTGGTGGATCAGCGCCGGTGGTCGTCCGGCATGGTGTCGCGCGAGTCGACACCGCGGGTGAGGGCTGCGACGTCGAAGACCACCAGGCCGGCGACGACGAGGACGAGGAACATCAGTGCGTCCATCTGGACTCTCCTTCGTAACCGCTGAACCCGCTGCTCATGGTTACCACGATAGTGGCTTGCGGGTAACCTGTCAAGGCGCATATAGTGGTGTCCACCATGACGAGCACGCACGCCCACGACCATGGCGCAGACCTCGAGCTGAGCCTCGACTTCGTCAATACGCTCGAGCACTGCGACACGCGCTCCCATGCCGAGTTCGGCCATACCCACGAAGCGCTCACCTCGCCGGACGTGGCATTGGCCTTCTTCCAGACGCACGGCGTCGGCCATCGAGACGCGATCGAGGGGTGCGCGGATCGCATCCGGGGCGGCCCCGATGCCTGGCTCGAGAAGGTCAGGCGCGTTCGCGCCGCGCTGCGCGAGGTGTGGGACGCGGAGACGGAGCAGCGCGCCGTCGATCCAGCCGCCGTGGAGACCGTCAACGAGGTGCTCCGTCACCGACCGGCGATCCAGCTGACGCAGGGGCGGGACGGTCTGGGCGTGGGCCACCGGCATCTCAGCGACCCGACGGACGAGGCGCTCGCACGGCTCGCCGAGCCGCTCGTGCAGGCGATCGCCCGAGGTCAGACGGATCGGTTCCGTGTCTGCGCGAACGACGAGTGTCGCTACGCGTTCATCGACGAGTCGCGCACCGGCCGTCGGCGCTGGTGCGACATGGCCACCTGCGGCAACCGGGCCAAGGTCGCCAGGCATCGGGCGAGGGCTCGCGCGGGCGAGCCAGGGGCCGTGCCGAACTAGACCGGGGGCCGTGCCGAGCTAGATCCCGCCCGCCTCGAGCTTCGGGCGGACCTCGGTCGCGAACCGGGTCATCGACTCCTCGTCGTGCGGGGCGGGGAAGCCCGCGATCAGGTGCCGGTAGCCGATCTCCGGGTAGGGCGCGCAGAACGCTGCCACATCCTCGGGCGTGCCGACCGGCTGGTTCTCCCAGCGCCGAGCGTTGCCATTGCCACGGAAGATGTCCTCGAACACGCGGCGCGCCTCCTCGCGCGAATCGCGGATCACGACGGTGCCGATGCCGGTCGTCCGCTCGATCTCGGACGGATCGCGCCCGAGCGCCTCGCAGTGCCGCAGGAGCACGGCCTCCTTCTTCTTGACGTTCTCGACCCCGCCGCCGACGTTGTTGGCGTCCCCGTACCTGGCCACCAGCTTGAGCGTCACCTGCTCACCCCCGCCCCCGATCAGGATCGGCAGCCGCCCCTGGACCGGCGGCGGATCGTTGCGCACCGCCTTCGCCCGGTAGCGCGGACCCGTCGCCGTGGGGCGCTCGCCCGAGAGCATCCCGCGCATGATCGGCAGCGCCTCACCCAGCCAGCGCAGGCGCTCCGGGTGACCGGATCCGAACGGGAAGCCGAACGCCTCGTGCTCCTCCTCGAACCAGGCGCCGCCGATGCCCAGGACCGCCCGCCCGCCCGAGATGTGATCCAGGGTCGTGGCCATCTTGGCGACCAGGGCCGGCTCGCGGAACGTGTTGGCGCCGACCATCAGCCCGACGGTCGCGTTCTCGGTCGCCTGCGCCCAGGCGGCCAAGGTCAGCCAGCCCTCGAGGATCGGCCCGTCGGAGCTGCCCACGATCGGGTACACGTGGTCCCACGTCCAGAGCGAGTCGTAGCCCAGCCCGTCGGCCCGCCGGCCGGCCGCGAGGAGACCGGACCACTCGGTGTACTGGTTCCAGCAGAGCGCGCCGAGACGGATGTCGGGCATCTCGGGGGGTCCTCCAGGGAGAAATCGGAGCGTAGCAGGCGAGCACAGATTCACCACGTGTGGTGCGTTTAGCCGGAATTTGCCTACCCAAAGGTCCGGTTGCGGGTTAGGTCACGGCACCCCACTGTGAATCGCCGAGCCCGTCGCTGGACCCCTTGGCCCGACGCTCGACTCTCTTAGGTGTCACATGCGTCGTCCTCTCAGATCCTTCTTCCCCGGCCTGATCGCCGTCGCCCTGGTCGCGGCGGGCGTGCTGACCACCGGCTCGGCCTGTCAATGGCCACGTAGAAGTCCCCACTGGTGGCCACGAAAAGTCCCCACCCCGGAGACGACGTCAGGACACCGATAGGCGACCTCCCCCGCGGGCCAGGGCCTCGCGCATC
>JAABUR0100000084.1_pt1 | contig 209054 bp, 184 predicted proteins | sample 5560091 | NCBI WGS metagenome assembly JAABUR01 (sample SAMN10711879, study PRJNA513375) | rock metagenome | isolation source: Antarctica rocks | place: Antarctica: Victoria Land, University Valley sud | reverse complement strand
CGATCGCCGCCTCCAACACCGCCCGGCCCTCCGCATCCACCGTCAACTCGTAACGGAAGATCCCGGCATCCTCCCGGGCCGGCGACAAGTTCACGAACCGGCGGCGGGAGTCCTGTTCGTCCTGGAACGCGCCGTCCCTGCCGTACCGGGTGAGCAGCAACTCCCGCAGCTCCCGCACCGCACCGCAGCCCTGCTCGGCGCCCACCCCGATCATCAGGTCCAGCACCGCATCACCCGCGCCGTCCGCCAACTCCGGCGCGATCTTGTCGAACTCGCCCGCGATCGCCACCGCCACCGCCGGGGTCACATCCGTGGACCGCACCGCAGCCGCCAGCACCCCCAGCTCCGGGCGCCGCAGAATCGCCACACACTTCGCGACCACCGCCGACCCGCCGGTCTGCAAATGCCAGGCGCAGTCCCGCACCCACCCGGCCGTCGACGCACACTGGGACTGCTCGATCACCCCGCGCTGCTCGGCCTCCGCTGTTGCGGTGATCAGCCCGGCCTCCGCCAACGCCCGCAACTGATCCAACTCACCCACCACATCCGCCTATTCACCGCTCGGCGCCTGATGCACAACCCCCGACAGTCCCTGCAGCGCAGCAACAGCCGCAGCCACCGCAGCCCGCCGCTGCGCCAAACTCAGCACCGCCTCCTGCGACACTTGACGCGAAACCCCCGGACCACCCACACCGACAACCCTACGAACCGGCACCGACAGTGGGCCTCCAGAAAGCCCTGCAGGACACCACATTCGATCACAGGTTGGTAACGATTGCGGCCCTGTTGCCCAGACACCTCCTCGTCGGCAAGTCCCGCCCACCGCAAAGGGGTCCGATGTCTCCGTGACCACCATTGCATCTGGTCACCTTTCAGTCGTCATCAGTGACCGGTCCCCCCAACAGGAAGCGCAACGGTCTGCACCGCAACAGGTGCGGTACGGGCCGTCGGATTGAGCGTGGTCAGCCGCGGTATTCGGCTGGCCGCGACGCCGCCGGCTGAAAGGACGTCGAGGCCGCGGGCTCGAGAACAAGTGGTCCCACCTGTTCATCCATCGCCGGACCCGCCTCCGGGGGGTCGGCGTCGAGTTCACCGTCCCCGGCCGGCCCCGGGTGTCTGAGGCTGAACACGACGGCCGCGGCGAGCGCCACCACGATCACAGCCAGGCTGACCAGCGACGGGATCTCCGGGATGGACGGGCTGATCACCTTGTGCCCGGCCTGCAAGAACAGCTTCGCGCCGATGAACGCCAGGATGAAGGCCAGCGCCTTGCCCAGGTAGTGGAACTTCTCCAGCATGCCGGCCAGTAGGAAGTACAGCGCCCGCAGGCCGAGGATGGCGAACGCGTTCGAGGAGTACACGATGAAGGCGTCGTCGGTGACGGCCAGCACTGCCGGAATCGAGTCGACAGCGAAGACCAGGTCGGCCGCCTCGATCGCCACCACGACGGCGAGAAGCGGGGTGGCACAACGCTTGCCGGCTTCCTTTATGAAGAACTTGGTGCCGTGGTATTCCCCGGTGATGGGCCAGACCTTGCCCAACAGCCGAACGGCGACACTCTTGCCGGGGTCCACGGCGTCGTCGGAATCCTTGATCAGCTTCCAGGCGCTGTAGAGCAGGATCGCACCGAAGACGAACAGGACGGCGGCAAACTTGCTGACGATGGTGACGCCGAGCCCGAGGAAGATGCCCCGGAAGACCAGCGCGCCGAGAACGCCGAAGAACAGCACCCGATGCTGGTACTGCCGAGGAACCTGGAAGTACCCGAAGATCAACGCGAAGACGAAGAGGTTGTCGACGGACAGGCTTTTCTCCAGCAGCCATGCGGTGGTGAAGTCGACCGCGGCGCCGCCGCCAAGGGTGAAGCCGAGCACCACGGCGAAGATCAGCGAGATGCCGACCCACACTGCGCTCCAGATGGCAGCTTCCCTGAATCCGATGACATGCTCCTTGCGATGCGCCAGCAGATCGACGGCCAGCATGACGAGCACCACCGTGCCGAACGCGACCCAGGCCCAGATCGGAACGTTCATGTCACTCCTTCGCCAGAGTAGAGGCGGAGCCGCGGCTCCCGTGCGTCCAGTGTTCCTTGCAGGGAGCGTGCAGGCTGGGTCGCAGATGGGCCGACTTCGGTCCCGGTATTTGCCGCCTGTCGGCAACCAATCGCGAGGAACTTCGTGCGTGTCCAGTTCGAGGCAGCGTCGATCGGTACAGTGGCGCCGACCGGCTGAGATTCGATTGGGTACCGCAACGCCAACCGGCTGAGATTCGTCGGTACAGCAACGCCGTCCGGCTGACGATCCGATGGGTACAGCAACGCCGACCTCCTGACGATCCGACCGTGCAGCATCGCCGCCGGACCCGATCAGTGCAGAGTCGCCGGCCAGCCCAGCAACCGGGCCCCCAGCACCGCCGCATGCAGGGTGAATCGATGCGCAGGGTCGTCCGGGTGATGGCCGGTCAACTGTCGCACCCGATTCAGCCGGTAGCTGACGGCTCTGACCGACAGATGCATTGCCCTGGCGGTGGCCGTGGTGTTGCTGCCGGCTCCGTAATAGATCGACAGGGTTTCGATCAGCGGCGCTGCCCCACCGCGTGCGTCCGACAACGGCGTCAGCACCGATTCCACCAGGTCGCGGATGGCTTCCTCGTCGCGCACCAACACGCGGTATACCAGCATGTCGCTCGCGTCCAGCACGGCGATGGTCCGGCCCAGCCGGCCGCCCAGATCGAGAGCTTCCAGCGCCTCGTCGAGCGACCTACGCACGCCGGCGGCTCCCGGATGCGGCCTGCCGACGCCCATCTGCCACTTGGCTGCGGTGGTCCGCGTCGCCGCGGTGGCGCGCCGTCCGGACGCGCCGGGCAGGACCGCGGTCAGCCGACCGATCACCTCGGTGGTGGCCGCTCGGTCGGGAGCCGCGAACACCACGACCAGTTGCCCGTTCTTGGTGGTGATCAACGCATCCGAGTCCGCCTTCGTGCCGAGCAGGGCGCGCTCCAGCCTGTCGTTGAGGGGATTCTCGTCCGCATAGGGAACTCGAGCCCTGACCACGGCAACAGCATGGGAGCCGGCCAGGGTCAGCCCGAATCCGGCGGCCCGGTCGATCAGCCCGGCGACATCACGACTCCCGCTGAGCAGATCATCCACGAACTCCCGGCGTCCCAACGCTTCCGCCCTGATCAATTCCCGGCGCGCGAGCTGATAGCCCTCGGTGAGTGCCGCGACCACATCGTCTGCCGCCCGCAGCACCGCTCGCCCCGCCCGCACTACGCCCTGCGGATCAGCGTCGGCGCCGACAACCTCCGGCAGATGGTCCCATAGCCGCCACGCCGCCGAGAGGTAGAGATCCAGCAGAGCCCGCAGCGCCACCCCGGTGCCGGCGGCCGCCTTCCCCACGTTGTTGAACCGGACGATGTCCCTGGTGGTCAGCGATCTGCCGGCGGCCACCGTGTCGATGACGATGGGCAGGAAGTCGCCGAGCAGCGCGGGGTCCAATCCGCCGGCATCTCGCGCGCCGGCCTCCGCCACCGCAGTCAATTCCGCTGTCAGCCCCGGCCCAGCTGGTCGCGGCCGGACCATGGAAGCTCCTTGAGATCAGCAGGGCAGTCGCTGCCCAGCATACGAGCGACGGGCGATGCATCTTCAGGGATCGGCTCGCTCGGTGTCCCTTCGATGTTCGACTTCGTCGTTGCGCTGATGGTCGCGGCTTGCTCGCCGCGGCTTACCTATTGCCGCTCGGGCGTTCGGCATCGGCGCGGCTCGACGGTGTGGCCGCACCGGATAACTGTCAGTCGGCGACGGTTCCCGGCTTGGCGGCCGGTGGGCCGTCGTCGCTCTCGATGGTCTGCACGCTGCCCGGGGTGCTGGCGCTGCGCCGAACCCGACGGCCGGCGGCATCGATCCTGCCCACCCGGCGCCTCGGCGCGCTGCGGCGTTCGACAGATTTCGGACCACCCGATCAACCGTCTCTCCGGATTCATCGGCGCGGTGGTCTTGACGAGATGCCTCTCGCGGTATCTGATAGGACACCTTCCCTAACAATTATTGCATCACCCGTTCCGACGAACCGAGGAGACTCCGATGAGATCTGCGCACCGTCTGCGCCGCATCGCGGCGGCCCTGTCCGCGGCGGCCCTGCTGACCACCGCTGCGTGTGCGTCCGGAGCAGGCACCACCCCTGCGGCGGCCGGGACCTCCGCTCCGACATCGCCCACCACACAGTCATCGCCGGTTGAAAGTCCTTCTGCCGCGGGCGCCGGCGCGAACGGCAGCGCCGGCGCCTCGGCTCAGAGTTCCTCCCCCGCCGATCCGTCGGCCGGTTCGTCAGCCGATTCCTCCGCCGCGCCGTCGCCCGCCGGATCCTCTGCGGACGGCTCCTCCCTCGACGCGTCCTCGCCCGCATCGTCGTCCGCCGCCGCACCGGCGAAAGATGCCACGTTGACGGTGTGGATGCAGGGAGACACCCTCAAGGACATCGACATCAAGGCCCTCAACTCCGAGTTCCAGGCGGCGCATCCCGGCGTCACCGTCGACCTGCAGGAGCAGACCTGGGGCGAGTACACCACCAAGGTGACCACTGGGCTGGCCGACACCTCTGGCGGCGCACCGGATGTGCTGGAACTCGGAAATACGCAGGTGGCCCAGTTCGCCGGCGCCGGCGCACTGCTCCCGTTGGACGCCAAGAACTTCGACAATTCCGGCAGCTGGCTGCAGGGCCTGAAGGAGTCTGCCACGTACGACGACAAGTTAATCGCCGTGCCGTACTACGCCGGAGTCAGGGTGGGCATCTATCGCACCGATCTGGCCGCGAAGGCCGGCGTCAAAACGCCTTTCAACTCACTGGACGACCTGCAGGCGGCCGGCGAGAAGCTACTCGCCGATCACGGTGACAACGGTTCGTTCTCCGGCCTCTACTTCCCGAGCCAGTACTGGTATGAAGGGATCTCCTTCGTCTGGGACGCCGGCGGCGACATCGCCACCCAGCAGAGCGACGGCAGCTGGAAGGGTGCCCTCGACTCGAAAGAGGCCAAGGCGGGTCTGGAACGGCTGAAGAAGCTGGTCGACGCCACATCCCGGGGCGGCGAGGGCCAGAACGAGGCCGACGACGCACTCGTGATGGCCCAGGAGCAGGCGGCGATGTTCATCGACGCGTCCTGGAAGCCCGGCGTCGTGACCGGGGACAAGGACGGCAATCCCGCTCTCAGCGGCAAGGTCGGGGTGTTCGTCGTCCCGGGCTCCAAGCCCGGTTCGGTCATGCCGCAGTTCCTCGGCGGCTCGGACATCGCCATCAACGCCAAGACCCGGAACGCGGACCTGGCCAAGGCTTACACCGCGATGCTGACCGGGAAGAAGTACCAGCAGGTGCTGGCCGGCAAGGGATACATCGCGAACTCCAGCACGTTCAAGCCGAAGGCCGGCGACAAGACGGCCGAGGTCGTGGTCAAGGCCGCCTCCACCGGACGTTTCGTACCGAACTCCAAGAACTGGACCAAGGTGGAGGACGGTCAGGTGCTGCAGAACATGTTCGACGCCATCCTGACCGGCTCGCAGTCGATCGAGCAGGCGACCGCCGCCGCCAATGCGGAGATCACCAAGCTGCTCAACAGCTGACGGCGCCCGACGATGAGCGCCGGTGCACCGATCATGACGACCATCGCCCCACCCGCCCGCAGTAGCAGCCGGATGGATGGCCGGAGCAGCGGCAGTCGCGGCAGTGGCTCCTGGGCGCCCTACGCCATGGTGACCCCGCTGCTGGTGGTGCTCGGTCTCGTCCTGTTGGTGCCGCTGGTCAGGCTGATCATGGTGTCCCTGCAGGATTACCGTCTCGATCAGCTGATCGGCGGCAAGGCCGTCCAATGGGTCGGGTTGGCCAACTTCGAACAGGTCGTCACCTCTCGGGACTTTTACGATTCGCTGTGGCGGACCGTCAAGTTCGTCGTCGTGTCCGTTGGTCTGACCATCGCCCTAGGCCTCGCCGTCGCCCAGCTGCTCACCAAACTCTCTCGGGGCGTGCGAGCATTCCTGCTGCTGTGCCTGGTCGCCGTCTGGGCGATGCCGCCGATCATCGCGATGCCCATCTGGCGCTGGTTGATCGACCAGCGGTTCGGGGTGCTGAACTATTCCCTGCATGCGGCCGGCCTGCTGCCCACCAGGACGTTCAACTGGTTCCACGAGCCGCTCACCGGCTGGATGGTGATCGCCGCGATCGTGGTCTGGGGCGCGCTTCCGTTCGTGGTGATCAGTTTGCACGCGGCGATGACAGGTGTTTCCAGCGACCACGTCGAAGCCGCCCGGCTGGACGGCGCCGGCGCATGGAGGATCTTCACCGCCGTCACACTGCCCGCCGTCAGGCCGACGCTGCTGATCGTCACCACGCTGTCGATCATCTGGAACTACCGGGTGTTCGCGCAGATCTGGTTGCTGCGGGACATCGGCGCGAACAAGGATTCGTACTACACGCTGGGCATCTGGTCGTACGTGGAATCCTTCTCCAACAAGAACTTCGGCTACGGCGCAGCCATCGCCCTGGTCAGTGTGCTGCTGCTGGGCATCCTGTCGGCGGTGGCCGTCAAGCACGTGCTGCGCAGCAGCACCGAGCAGACGTGAGCCGGCCGATGCGCACCTCAGTGATCCAAGCCCCGGCCGCCCGGCAGTCGGTGACAGCCCCCTCGCCGCCGGCCCGGCTACGTCGCCCACCCCGGCGTCTGCTCCGGCGGTCTGCGTGGAACGTGCTGGGAGTGCTGGTCGGGCTGGTGATGATCTTCCCCGTCTACTGGATGGTAGCCAGCTCGTTCAAGACCGGGGTGAACCTGCGCAGGGTCACCCCGCAATGGTTTCCGTCCCCGTTCACCCTCGATTCTTACTCCCGGGCCCTTGGTCAACCCCGGTTCCTGAACAGTCTGCGCAACAGCCTGCTGGTGGTCGGCGGCACCACCGTCGCGGCACTGCTCATCGGCTTCCTGGCGGCACTTGCCCTGGCGCGGATGGACTTCGCCGGACGCCGGGGTCTGATCATCCTGGTCATCACCATCCAGATGGTGCCGATCGAAGGTCTGATCATCCCGATGTACCTGATGCTCAACAAGGCGGGTCTCACCGACTCGGCATTCGGGCTGTCGCTGGCCTATCTGTCGTTCGTGCTGCCGTTCACTGTGTGGATGCTGAGGGGGTTCATCGCGGCCGTGCCCAGGGACCTGGAGGAGGCCGCCCTGGTCGACGGCTGTACCCGTGGCCAAGCGTTCCGCAGGATCATCCTGCCGCTGGCCGCCCCCGGGCTGGTGGCGACCGCCGTCTTCGCGGTGATCCAGGCCTGGAACGAGTACCTGTTCGCCTACGTCCTGCTAAAGCGGAACAGCAAGCAGACGATCACCGTCTGGCTGGACACCTTCATCACCACCAAGGGTGTCGACTGGGGCGCGCTGATGGCCGCCTCGACACTGGTCGCGCTGCCCATTGTGATCCTGTTCGCCTTCATCCAGCGCAAGGTCGCCACCGGCCTCACCGCCGGCGCGGTGAAGGGATGACCACGTCCAAGGTCCGCGGCGAGCTCAGCACACTCGCCGACGCGGTACTGCTGCCCTGTTTCGACGGCACCTCGGCGCCGGACTGGCTGCGCCGCCGGGTCGCCGAGTCACTAGGTGGCGTCTGCCTTTTCGCTCGCAACGTGGCCTCCGACGATCAGGTGTTGGCACTCACCGACGTGCTGCGCGCCGAACGCGGCGACCTGGTGGTGGCGATCGACGAGGAGGCGGGCGACGTCACCCGGCTGGACGCAGCGACCGGTTCGATGTATCCCGGCGCCGCCGCCCTCGGTCGGGTCGACGACCCGGAATTGACCAGGACGATCGGCCGGCTGGTCGGCACCAGGCTGGCGGCAGCCGGTATCGACCTGAACTTCGCGCCGTGCGCGGACGTCGCCTCCGATCCGGCCAACCCGGTGATCGGAACCCGTTCCTTCGGAGCATCCGTCGACCTGGTCACCCGACACACGGTTGCCTACATCGAGGGCCAGCAGCAGGCCGGCGTCGCCGCCTGCGCCAAGCACTTTCCCGGACACGGCGCCACCGACACCGACAGTCATCGCGCTGTGGCAGTACTCGACGCCGACCGCGAAAGGATCTTTGCGGAGGCAGTGCCACCGTTCAGCGCCGCCATCGCCGCGGGCGTGTCGTCCATCATGGCCGGCCACCTGCTGGTCCCGTCGATCGATGGCTTGCCGGCAACCTTGTCACAACGCTGGCTCACCGGGATCCTGCGCAACCTCATGGGTTTCGGCGGCGTGATCGTCACCGACGCCCTCGAGATGCACGCGGTGACCAGGACTGTCCGGACGGCGGGACCCGCCGGTGTCGCCGAGGCCGCTGTACGCGCCCTGATCGCCGGTGCGGACCTGCTCTGCCTCGGCGGCGATACGATGAACTCCGAAGAGCTGGACGTCATCACCGACGCCATTGCCGCGGCCGTCCGTTCCGGCCGGCTCGGCGAGGAGCGACTGCTGGGTGCGGTCGGTCGGGTACGGGCACTGCCGGGCTCGCTGCCGACGTTCGACCTGGCAGCAACCGCCGCGCCCGTCGACGCTGGGCTGGCGGCGGCGGGCCGGGCGTTGGAACTGGCCGGGCCGTTTCCCCCATGGATCGGGCCGGTGGTGGTGCTCCGATGCGAAGAGCGGCCGAACATCGCCGTCGGCGACATCCCGTGGGGCCCAGCCGCACCGCCGGACCGGGCTGGGCAGATGCACCATTACCCGGTGCACCGAGGCGATTCGCTGCCGAACGCCGCGATCCTGGCGGCCGGAACGGTCATACTCGTCACCCGGGACCGGCACCGGCACCCCTGGATGGCGGGTGTTCTGCAGCAGGTGCGCAGCCTCCGCGCCGACGCGGTTCTGCTCGAGATGGGCACCACCGGAGTGCATCAGGGCCAGGCGCCGGCCATCGCCAGCTACGGCGCGACGTCGGTCAACTCGCGCGCCGCCCTGGATGCTCTCGGGGCGCCCGCCGACGCGAGACAATGATCCCGATGGAGTCAGAGCGCAGCGACCAGCGCGGCGGTCCTCCGACCGGGGGTCGCAGTGCTGATTCGCCGCGCTTGCTGCGGGAGATCAACGATCAGGTGGTGCTGGGTCTGCTGCTCGACAACGGCCCGATGACCAGAGGCACCGTCGGCGAGCTGTCGGGTCTGTCCAAGCCGACGGTGTCGTCTCTACTGGCCCGGCTGCTGGGGCGGGGACTGGTCACCACCGCCGGCGTGATCGCCAACGGCCCCGGCCCGAAAGCTCAGATGTACACGGTGAATCGGGCGGCCGCCTACGTCATCGGCATCCACGTCGAGCAGCACGGTTGCATCGCCGCGCTGGCCGGACTCACCGGAGAGGTGGTGGCCACCTGCACCGTCGACGTGCCGGCGCGACGCTCCTCGGCCCCGGTCGACGAGATTACCCGGGCGGTCAGCGGAGTGCTGTCCCAGCCCGGCGTGCGCCCTACCCAGGTGCACCAGCTTCTGGTGGCCACCCCCGGCGTCATCGATCCGGTGACCGGGGTGCTCCGGCATGCCAGGCACCTGAGCGGCTGGGAATCGCCGGAACTCGTCGCGCAGCTGTCCACGGCGCTGGGGATCCCGGTCGGTCATGGCAACGACGTGAACCTCGCCGCCGTCGCCGAAGGAATTCACGGTGCCGCCAAGGGCCAGGGCGACTTTGCGTTGCTGTGGCTCGACCGCGGCGTCGGCCTGGGCATGGTGCTTGAGGGCCGGCTGCGCACCGGCGCCCATGGCGGCGCCGGCGAGATCGGTTACCTGCCCGTGCCCGGCGTCGAGCGGCCGCGGGTGGACCGCGGCGCCGCCGGCGCGTTCCAGCAACTGGTCGGTGGCCAGAATCTGCGCTCACTGGCCCGGCGGCACGGCATCAGGGGCCGGGAACCGGCCCAGATCGTCAGTGCCGCCCTCGCCGCGGGCCCACCCGGCGACGAGCTGATCAGCCAGCTGGCCGAAGGTGTAGCACTGGGCGCCACGGCGGTCACCACCCTGATCGATCCCGGCCTGCTGGTGATCGGCGGGCCGGTCGGGCTGGCGGGCGGAGAAGTGCTGCGGGACAAGGTGATCGCCCGAATGCGCCAGCTGTCTTTCGTCCGGCCCGCAGTGGTGCTCAGTACCGTCACCACGGACGGGGTGCTGCGCGGCGCGGTGGAGGTGGCTCTCGGCTCGGTCAGATCCATGCTGTACGGCCAGCGGATGCCTGGGCTGGCCGCCAGCATGGTCTGAGCCGCGGGTCCTGCTGCCCGGTGTCAGCCCACCGGCTGTCTCCGTGCGCGTTCGGCTTCCAGCAGGTCGTGGGTCTTGGATCGCCGGGTGGTGTCTGTGGTGTTCCCGGAATCCACGAACGCGCCGCGGTACTGCCGCGCCGGATGGCCGTCGGCCACCTGGGGCGTATCGTTGCCCAGCAGCTTCTCCCGGAAAGTGCCTGCGGCGTAGTCGGTCTGTACTCGTCCGCGCTGTTGCAGTTCGGGCACCACCAGCTCGATGAAGTCCTCGAAGGTGCCTGGGGTGATGGCGTAGGCGATGTTGAAACCGTCCACCCCGCCCACCTCCATCCACCGTTCCAGTTCGTCGGCCACCGTCTGCGGGCTGCCGACCACCACCGGCCCGAGACCACCGATGGACCGATGCTTGACGACTTCCAGCGGCGTCCAGGTGCGCCCGGACCTGTCCGCCTCCAACAGTTCCAGTGCCGAACGCAGCGCGTCGTTCTGAACCGCCCGCAGTGGCTCCGTCGGTTCCAGCGCGCCGAAGTCGAGGCCGGTCCAGCCGCCGAAGAAGGCAAGCATCCCCTCACCCGAGGCATATTCCAGGTACTCCTCGTACTTGGCCTGCGCCTTCTCGTCGGTCTGGTCGGTGATCACCGTCAGCAGAGTGAAGATCTTGACGTCGTCCCGCCCGCGGCCCTGCTTCTCGGCGAAGTCGCGGACCTGGTCGGTCACCGTACGGGCGGTCTCCGGCGTCGGCACCGCGATGAAGATGCCCTCGCCGTGCTTGGCAGCGAACTTCTGACCCCGCGGCGACGCTCCGGCCTGGAAGATCACCGGGGTGCGCTGCGGGCTCGGCTCGAACAACGCTATGCCCGGCACATCGAAGTATTCCCCGGAATGGTTGATCGGGTGCACCTTGGTCGGGTCGGTGAACACGCCCTTATCCCGATCGCGGATCACGGCGTCGTCGTCCCAGCTGCCTTCCCAGAGCTTGTAGGTGACGTCCAGGAACTCGTCGGCGAGGTCATACCGTTTGTCGTGCGGGATCTGCCGGGTCATTCCGAGGTTCCGGGCAGCGGAATCCAGGTAGCTGGTGACCACGTTCCAGGCGATCCGGCCGTTCGTCAGGTGATCGAGTGTGGCGAACTTACGGGCCAGTGCGTACGGCAACTCGTAGGTGAGCGCCGACGTGACACCGAATCCGAGATGCTCGGTGACCATGGCCATCGCCGGGATCTGGAAGAACGGATCGTTCACCGGGACCTGATCGGCGTCCACCAGTGAGGTCTCGACCGAGCCCCGGTACACGTCGTAGACACCGACCACGTCGGCGATGAACAGCGAGTCGAACCTGCCGCGCTCCAGCAGCTTCGCCAGTTCGGTCCAGTACTCGAGATCCTTGTAGCGCCACGCCTGCGAATCAGGATGGCGCCAGGTACCCGCGGCCTGGTGGCTCACACAGGTCATGTCGAATGCGTTCAGGATCATGCGTTGCTGTGCCATGTGTGGGCACTCCTTCCGTAGGGTCGCCCCGGCACCGTCTCCGACCGGGGTTCGAATCGAAGGTAGCGGTACGGATTACGCGATCCCACACCGGATGCACTTCCTCCCACAATGTGGACGGATCCGGTTCGACATCAGCTCCCTGGAACCTCTCCGCCGCGTCGGCGAGAGGGACGGTTCAGCTGGGTCCGATGCCGGCCACCGCAGTGACCACCGTGTCCCAGAACTTCTGGACGTCCAAGGTGATGGCCACGTCGGTGTCCATCGTCGCGCCGTTCCGGCCGCGGAAATCGGTCACCGTCATCCCGGTGGTGAGCCGGCCGGCCAACTCGATCTCCACGTGCGCCGGCGCCACCGTCATCACCGACGGGTCGATGACCCTGGCCACCGCACACGGGTCGTGCACCGGCGGAGCATCGAAGCCCTGGTCGGCCCGGTAGCTGCCGGCGAAGAACTCGAGGATGTCCGCCACGAAGGTGCCGGCCTGGGTGCCGAGTGCCGAGAAGCGTTGCCGCACCTGGGGTGTGGCCAGCGCCTGATGGGTGAGGTCAAGTCCGACCATCGTCACCTTCCACGGGGCGGTGAAGACCGCCTGCGCCGCTTCCGGATCGACGGCGATGTTGAACTCGGCTGCCGGGGTGACGTTGCCCTTGCTGTAGGCGCCGCCCATCAGCACCACCTCGGCCACCCGCTCGATGATCGCCGGCTGCTTCCTGATGGCCAGTGCGATGTTCGTCAGTGGCGCGGTGGGCACCAGGGTGATGGTCCCGGGATCGCTACCCATCACGGTCTCGATGATCAGATCGACGGCGTGGCGGTCGTCCAGCGACACAGTCGGGTCGGGCAGCACCGGCCCGTCCAGGCCGGTCTCACCGTGGATGTTCCTGGCCGTCATCAGCGGTCGAACCAACGGGACCGCCGAGCCGGCGGCGATCGGCACGCCGGTCATCCCGCAGACGGTGGCTACCACCCTGGCGTTGTGCGTGACCTTGTCCAGGGTCTGGTTTCCGGCGACCGTGGTGACGGCCAGCAGATCGATCGCCGGGCTGCCGTACGCCAGCATGATCGCGATGGCGTCGTCGTGGCCGGGATCGCAGTCGATGATGATGCGCCTGGCCGCCCGACCCCCGCGGTCCTCCGCCGGGCTCACGGGGCCCAGCCTGCGTGGTTGCTGCCGGTCTCGTAGCCGACCGTCGTCCGGTGGGTCCAGTCCGAGCCGGTCTTCTGCTCGAAGGCCACCGGCGCCACGTACAGCACCTCTTCGGCGCCCAGGTCCCAGGTGCCGCCCATCGCCGACGGCTCCTCGACCACCCGCTGCCAGACATCGCGGCCGGCGACGACGACGGCACACCTAGCGTAGAGGAACACTTCCGTGGAGAGCGGGAAGGCCGGGCTGTCCGGCCCGTCGGCGGTGTCCCTGATCGGTTGCGCCATCCGCTCGCGGGAGTCGATGGCATACAGAGCGGCCGCCAGGTGCTCGGCGAAGGACACGATGCGCTCGGTGGATCCATGAGCCAGATCCTCGGTCAGAGCGGCAAACCCGGCAGGGTCCGCCCGCCCTCCGAGGGCGCCGATCAGATCCCAGAACGTGTCGTCGGTCATGCCGGTAGATCATGCCCGATGCCGTGGGGCAGGGCTCCGGAGCAGTGCCTTGATCTGCGGTATCCGGGCCGGCGCCATCGACAGCTCCGTGACCCCGCGATCCACCAGCGGCCAGACGTGCTCGGGCATGGCCGCCATCTCGCCGCACACCGCGACCGGGATCCCCGATGCCCTGGCCGCAGCGCACAACTGGTCCAGTAGCCGCTGCACGGGCGGCGAACCGGGATCCAGCAGATCCGCGACGCCCGGTTCGGTACGTTCGGCTGCCATCGTGTAACTGATCAGGTCGTTGGAGCCGACGGAGAAGAAATCGACGACTCCGGCGAACTGGTCGGCCGCCAGCGCCGCCGCCGGCACCTCGACCATGATGCCGATGCCCTCCGGGACTTCGTGTGCGACACCATCGGCGATCAGCGACCTGACCGCGTCGTCCACCGCCGTCCGGAACGCTTCCGCCTCGGGCCGAACCGTGACCATCGGCGCCATCACCGAAACCCGGTGACCGGCGCCGGCCCTGCAGATCGCACGCAGCTGGGTGCGCAACAGGTCCGGGTGCCTCAGCAGGTAACGCAGCCCCCGGACACCCAGGAAACCGTTGTGTTCCTTGGTCACCGCCAAGGTGTTCACCGGCTTGTCGCCGCCGGCGTCCAGGACCCTGATCACCACCGGCCGCTCTCCGAGCACTTCCAGAATCGCTGCCAGGTCAGCGGTTTGGGTGTCCTCGTCCGGATAGCGGGGACGGTCGAGCACCAGCAGTTCGGTGCGCAGCAAACCGATCCCGTCGGCGCCGTTCTCGACAGCGGCCCTGGCGTCGGCCACCGAGCCGACGTTGGCCGCCACCAGGATCTGCCGCCCGTCCGGTCCGGTGACCGGCGCCGCCGCCGCGGCCCGCAGCTCGGTCGCCGCATCCTGCTCGGCGGCGATCGCCTCCCGCGCCGCCCGAGCTCCCGCTTCCGGAGGATCGATCCGCACCGATCCGGCGTCGCCGTCCACCAACAACATCGTTCCGGCAGCGATGTCGTCCAGCGCCGACCCCGCCCGCAACACCATGGGAAACCCGAGTCCCCTGGCCACGATCACCGCGTGCGCAGTGGTGGAGCCGGCGGAGAGCACAGCGGCGACCGCGCCGTGCTCGACCAGCGCCGGGACCTCGGCGGGCCCGAGGTCGGGTGTGACGACCACGGCACCGGCCACCCCAGGGCCGATCCGGTCGATGCGCACACCGAGCTCGCCCAGCACCTGGAGGCCCGCCTCCCTGAGGTCGACGGCGCGGGCGGCCACCAGCTCGTCGGCCGAACCCTCCAGCTCGCTCGCCGCCTCGGTGATCGCCGACCACCAGGCCCTGGCCGCACCCTGGTCGAGGCGTCCGCCGGCGGCGGCCCTGAGCGCGGGATCGGCGACCAGAGCCGCATGGGCCTGACCGAATTCTCCTTGCCCTGCAAGGTGATCGGCGGCGGCGGCAATCGCAGCCTCGAGCCGCAGAGCTTGCTGCTGGGCAGTGTGTTCGATGCTGTCCGAGGCTCCGTCGGCTCCGCCGACTCCGCCGTCGACGCCAGGCACAGCTTCCGACAGCGCCTCCGGCAGCCCGCCCAGCCGCGCCAACGGACCGAGGGCTCGACCGGGCGCTCCCCCGGTGGCCTGCGCGGTGCCGTCTCGGACGCGTGCCGCCGTGGCGGTACCGGCCGGCTCCGGGGGCGCCTGGCCCGCTTCGCCGAAGCCGCCGCGGATCAGGTCGGTCAGCCGCCGCAGGACGCCGTACCGATCGGTGCCGGAGACGCTGATCCGCACGGTGTCGCCGCCGCGCAGCGCCAGACGGACCACACCCAGTACCGACCGCAGATCGATGGCAGGCCCGGCGGGGCGGCCGACGAGAGCGGTCACCGACGTCCCGGCCAGTGCGCGGGCCAGTTGCGCGGCCGGACGTGCGTGCAGACCCAACGGGTTCACGACCTGCACATCACTGACCGCGGGCTCCGTCCCGTCGTCCGCCGTGGCCTGGGCGCCGGTCGTGGCGCCGTCGACGGCCTCTGCCGGGCCGCCGGAACTTGCCTGGCCCGCCTGGCGCGCCGGACCGGCACCGAACTGAAGGCCCGCCTCGGCAGCGGCTACCGCCACCGCCGCGAGGTCGCCACCTCCCTCGGCGGTCACCGCCGCGGCGATGGCGCCCTCCACCAGCGGCGCGTCGACCACCCGCCAACGAGCGACCTGGTCCGCCTCGGCGAACTCGATGGCCGTCTCGGTGGTGAGCAGCGCCGAGCCGAGGTCGTACAGGATCACCGCTCCGTCACCGGTATCGGCGTTCTGCAGCGCCGCCGAGATCTTGTCGAAGGACGTTCCGATGCCGCCGTCGTCGCTGCCTCCGGCCGCCGCGATCCGCACGGACGGTGCCATCTGCGCGGCCAGTGCCGCGGTGCCGTCGGCGACTCCCGAACTGTGCGAGACCAGGACCAACCCGACCGTCATCGAACCGCCGGGGAGCCGGCCGGACCTTCCGACCCGCCGGAGGCGGCAGTGGTCGCCAACGCCCGCAGCAGGTATGCGGTGCTGCGTGATCCGGGATCGATGTGCCCGATCGACCGCTCGCCCAGGTAGGAGGCGCGGCCCTTGCGGGCCTGCAACGGCTCGGTTGCCGCCGCCCCGCTCTCGGCGGCCTCGGCCGCCGCGCCCAGCACCGCGGCCACGCTGCCGCCGGCCTCAGCCGCCCGTTCGGCGGCCGCCACTGCGGGGTTCAGCGCGTCCACCATCGTCTTGTCCTGCGGTTCGGCCTTGCCCCTGGCGACAACTCCGTCGCGGGCGGCGCCCAGGACCGCGGCCACGGTGGCCGCGTCCAGCTCGGCGGCGTCACCGGCGGTGGTGGCCGCCCGCAGGAAGGCGGTGCCGAAGAGCGGGCCGGACGCTCCCCCGACAGTCGAGATCAGTGAGGTGGCAACGAGTTTGAGCACCGCTGCGGGATTGGCGGGTTTCTCGGAGTCCAGCTTGGTGACCACCGCGGCGAAGCCCCTGGCCAGGTTCTCGCCGTGGTCGCCGTCGCCGATCTCCCGGTCCAGGTGCGTCAGCTCCGTCTTGTGTTCGGTGAGAACCGCTGCGGCGGCGCGGATCGCGTCCGCGGTGGTCTCTGCGGTGCAGGCCATTGCTCACACCCCCCAACGCAGCGCCGCGGTGTGCACGGGGGCGTCCCACAATTGCGTCAACTCGTCGTCCAGCTTCAGCAGGGTGATGGACATCCCCTGCATCTCCAGCGAGGTGATGTAGTTGCCGATTAGTGACCGGCTGACCTGGATGTTCTTGTCCGCCAGCAGTTTTCGCGCGGAATTATAGGCGAGGTAGAGCTCGATCAGCGGCGTCCCGCCCATTCCGTTGACGAACAGGAGAGTCTGGTCGCCGGACGCGAACGGCAGGTCGTCGACGATGGAGCCGAGCAGTGTGGACACTATCTCGTCGGCCGATGTGACCTTCATCCGTTCTCGGCCGGGCTCGCCGTGGATGCCGACGCCCATCTCCATCTCGTCGTCACCGAGGCTGAACGACGGTTCACCGGAATGCGGAACGGTGCATGCCGTCAGCGCCATCCCCATCGACCTCACCTGCCCGTTCACCCGCTTCGCAATGTCGGTGACGGCGGCCAGGTCGTCGCCGCGGGCGGCTGCCGCCCCGGCGATCTTCTCCAGCAGGACCGTGCCACCGACGCCCCTGCGGCCGGCGGTCCATGTGGAGTCCTTGACCGCGACGTCGTCGTCGACGATCACCGCCGACACCTCGATGTCCTCGGCAGCGGCGAGTTCGGCGGCCGTCTCGAAATTGAGGACGTCGCCGGTGTAGTTCTTCACGATGTGCAACACCCCGGCCCCGCCGTCGACCGCCTGGGTGGCTGCCAGCACCTGGTCCGGCGTCGGGGAGGTGAAGACCGCTCCGGGCGCCGCCGCGTCGAGCATTCCGGCGCCCACGAATCCGCCGTGCAACGGTTCGTGGCCGGCTCCGCCGCCGGACACTAGCGCCACCTTGCCCTGGATCGGGGCGTCCGCCCTGACGATGAACGCCGGCTGGGAGGACACGGTGATCAGCTCAGGATGCGCCAGCGCCATCCCGGCGAGCGACTCCGCCACCACCGTCGCGGGGTCGTTGATGATCTTCTTCACTTCGGTCAACCCTCTCTGCAAGAGCCGTACTCCGCCGGACGACGTCCTTCGGGTGATTGACCCGATCTTGCCCGCCGCCGACCCACCGCGCGAGTGCAGCCGGAAGTTCGCTGGTGCCGGCCGCCGATCTCAGTCCGCTACTCGCAGCCGGACGGACAGGCAGGTGACGCAGCCCTCGAGTTTCTCGAACTCCCCGATGTCGACGATCACCGGCCGAGGCCCGAGGTCGGCGATCAGTTCGGCCGATCGCGGCGCCGATGAGGCCATCAACAACTGGTCATGGCCGAGATCGACGACGTGTGACCCGCCCTCTTCCGGCATCGGCGGAAGTGCGGGAAGAAACCGGGATCGTCGACCAACGGTGGATAGCCGATGATGCTGCCGTCCGGGAGCGCGGTGACCGCCGACTTGAGCGGTGACCGCCGACTTGAGGTGCAGCACCTAGGTCAGCGGAACGCCGGTGACGGTGCGGCCCAGGGGTTCCACCAGGCGGCCGAACTCAGCCAGGGCCTGCGGGCTTCCCCCGCGCCCCTTGCGTGGCGTCGCCCGGCGCGTATTGTCGTGACGTCATCGCGAGTTGTCGGTGCGTCATCGCCCACTGGAGGTGACGGCGGCAGGAGTGGAGAAAGTTCGCTCGTCCGGTCCCTTGAAGGTCGCGGGCCGATGGCTAGTCTCGGCAAATGCGGGTCGAGACGGTTCTGAGCAGCATCGATGAGGCGCCGCTCGAGACGTCCGCAACCCAGATGGGGGATCCGGTACCGGTGGATTGGATTACGACCCGGTTCTCCGAACGCGCTGCCGGTTGGCTGTCTGAATATGCCCAGCGGCACGAGCCCGCCCCGGACGGGGGAATCGCCCGTCCGGCAGTCACGGACGGTGTGCTGCGACGGTTGCTGAACCGGGATCGAGCCCGGCTGCAGAGAACGCCGGATTCCGCAACGGTGGCGGGCGCGCCGCACTCCCCGGAGCCAGGCCACGTCGGCGTCGACAATCCGGTTGTCCGCCGGTCGGTCACCCGGTATGACGGACCGTTGCTCAGGGCGATCTTCAGCTCGTGTCGGTCCACCGAGTTCGCCTCGTTGCCGGCGCCGCTGGTGACCGCACTGCTGGACTCGCAGTTCCGGATGCACCGGCTGCACCGGGAGCGGCGATGGTCGCACGCCGTCGACGAGATCATCGAGTACCGCGGTGTTCCGGCCGGTCGGTTGACGGTGTCCTGGACGTCCGAGGAGATCCGCGTCGTCGACCTGTCGATCCTGCCGGGCTACCAGGGCCACGGCATCGGCACCACCTTGCTGACGCAGTTGAGCGCTGACGCCGACGAGGCGGAACTTCCCCTGAGGATGACGGACACCGCCGACAGGGCGCGCGATCCGCTGTTCGTCCGGCTGGGATTCCGGGTGGTCGCCGAATTCGGGCCCGACGTCGAGATGGAACGGTGAAGGCGGTGGGGGAGAGATTTCTCGGGGAGATCCGGGCGATCGACGATCCGTCGAATTCCGACGAGCAGGCACCGGATGGCTGGGTGGTGTGCGACGGGCGGCTCCTGGCGGTCGCCGACCACCCGGCGCTGTACGCGGCACTCGGCTCCGACTTCGGCGGCGATGGTGACCGCTCATTTGCGTTGCCGACGCTGACTGAGAAGGGCGTGACACCGACGCGGTACATGATGTATCTCGACACCGGCCCCGGAGTGCCGGAGGTTGACCGCGAGGCGCGGTAGCTGCCCTGCACGGTACGGCTGGTGCCGGCCGCATCGACCGAGAAGTGCCCGGTAGGTGATTCGGCGGTCTGCTGAACGCCTCAGCCATCGTGGTCCCGGAAGAGCCGTCCCACAAGCAGAGTTGTCCACAAAGTGCCACGCCTGTTGAACAGGGACCGCCCGATCAGTAGCTTCTCCCTGGTCCGCTGAGACAGGGGGTGGCCGTGGGAGCGCTCGTCGGGTTGCTCGCGGGGATCGGCCTGCTGCTGATCTGGCGGGGAGCAACGGCCCGCCCCCGGCCGGCTCGCAACCACCCCTTCGCCGAGAAGACCAGGGAGCAACTGGCGCAGGCCGGTCTGAGCAGCATCAGCCCCGTGCAATTGATCGGGATTCAGGCGCTCACAGCGCTGTTCGTCGCCACGGTGACTCTGGTGCTCACCCGATCGATCTCGGTGTCCCTTATCTTCGCGGTCTTCGCGGCAGCGCTGCCCAGGCTGATGGTCGCCAGGATGCGGCTCAGGCGGCAGGCTGACCTGCGGGAGCTGTGGCCAGAAGTGGTGGACAACCTCACCTCCGGCGTCCGGGCCGGGCTTTCGCTGCCGGAAGCGTTGTCCGCCATCGGCAATCGCGGGCCGGAACAGATGCGCGAACCCTTCCGCCGCTTCGGGAGTGACTACCGCACCACCGGTCGGTTCAACGAATCGCTGGACCGGCTGAAGGCCCTGCTGGCCGATCCGGTCGGTGATCGCGTGTGCGAATCGCTGCGCGTTGCCCGTGAGGTCGGTGGCACGGACCTCGGCCGGCTGCTCTCGACGCTGTCCTCCTTCCTGCGGGATGACGCGCGGACCCGCTCCGAGCTGATCGCCCGCCAGTCGTGGAGTGTGAATGCGGCCCGGATGGCGGTCTGCGCCCCTTGGCTGGTGCTGATTCTCCTTGCCACTCAACAGGAAACACTGTCTGCGTACGACACACCCACCGGGACGCTGATCCTGATCATCGGCGCGGTGCTCTCCGTCGGCGCCTACCGACTGATGCTGCGGATCGGGCGACTGCCGGCGGACCAGCGGGTGCTGCGATGACCACCGAGGCGCTGATCGGAGCACTGCTGGGAGCCGTCGCGGCCCTCGGGTTGCTGCTGGCCGTCCTCTCGTCTCCGCCATTTCGGCGACGGTCGCTTGCCGATCGGGTCGCGCCCTATCTCACAGACGCCGACGTGCCTTCCAGGTTGCTGGCCCGCGAGACGTCCGTCCGCGGTTCGGCCGTCGGCCGGCTGACCGGGCCGTTGCTCAAGGATGCGGTCACCTTCCTGGACAAGGTGATCGGAGGACAACTGTCGGTGCGCCGCCGGCTCAACGCGCTGGATGCGCCGATGACCGTCGAGCAGTTCCGTACCGAACAGGTGATCTGGGGCGCCGGCGCCGCCGCGGTGGCCATGTTGATCGGTCTGCTGGCGGTGTTCACCGGTCAGTCGAGCCCTGCGATCCTGGTGTTGCTGGTGGTCGTCGCCACCATCGGAGGGGTGCTGGGCAGGGACTGGTGGCTCAGCCAGGCGGTGGCCAAGCGGGATGCTGAGATGCTGGTCGAGTTTCCGGTGGTCGCCGAGATGCTGGCCCTGGCGGTGACGGCCGGCGAAGGTCCGCTCGGCGCCATCGATCGGATCAGCAGACTGGCCAAGGGTCAGCTGGTCAGCCAGCTCGCCGGGCTGCTGGCCGAGACTCGTTCCGGTACACCACTTCTGCAGGCGCTGACGGATCTCCGGGACCGAAGTCAGCTCGAACCGCTGGCCCGATTCCTGGACGGGATGGCGGTTGCCATCGAACGCGGCACCCCGCTGGCGGATGTGTTGCGAGCCCAGGCGGCAGATGTTCGCGCGCTCGGCAAGCGTCAATTGCTCGAATCCGGCGGCCGTAAAGAGATCGCGATGATGGTGCCGGTGGTCTTCATAGTCCTACCCATCACCATCCTGTTCGCTCTGTATCCGGGCCTGGTTGCGATCACCGAGGTTGCCCGATGAGCCCTCCCACCGCACCGATCGCCCTGACCGCCCGGTTGCCGGATCCCGCGGGGCCCCGCGAGGCGGCAACCTCCACATCCGGCGACACCACACCAACTCCACACGATGAACCGCGGCACACAGGAAACCAGCTCCCGGCTCGACATTTCTCAGGAGGACACCATGGTGAATCGGCTGACCTACTCGGCGCTCGCGGCACTCGCCGTCGCCGTCGGGAGGGCGTTCGGGCAACCCGAGCCGGCGGATCGCGACGAATCCGACCGGGGCGACGTGCCGGGCTGGGTGATGATCACGGTGATGACGGCAATCGTCGTCATCGCGCTGCTTGCGGTCTTCCGCAAGCAGGTCGTCGATGCAGTTGGCGACGCTTTCAACAACGTCAGATCCGGCGGCACCGGCAAGTAGCGGAGCCGGCCGACAGCGGTTCCTCCGTCGCCGAGTTCGCGATGGTGCTGGTGATGCTCATGCTGCTGTTCCTGGCGCTCATCTCCGTCGGCCTGTGGATGTACTGCCGGACGATCCTCACCTCGGCCACAGCCGATGCTGCCCGCTACGTGGCGAACGCCGACGTCCCGCCGGCTGGCGCCGCCGCCAAGGTCGCGGAGATCCTCGGTGACGGCCTCGTCGGATCGACCTCGCAGACGCTTCAATGCACCAATTCCAGCCGGGGACTGCTGGTCGGCGTCAGCTGCACGATGAAGGCACCCGGCGTGGTAGCGCTGCTGGACGGGTTGCTTCCCGACATCACCGGTACCGGCCACAGCGCCCGGGAGATGCCATGACGCAGGAAGGCGTCGGGCTGACGGCAGGCGCCCGGTGGACAGGAGGCTCCCGGGCGAGGAAGGGGTACCGGCCGACGGAAGGCCACCGGCCGACGGAAGGCCACCGGCCGACAGAAGGCGCCGAGGCGACGGGTACCAGACCCACAGAAAGGGCGCGGCCCATCTCGCCGGTTCGCCTCCGGCGGCGCTTCGGGATCGGGGCAGGCGGCTCGGCAGGTGATGAGCGGCCCGACTGGGACGCCGGCCGGGCCACCATCGAGGTGGTTTTCCTGGCCGTACTGCTGCTGATCCCGACCGTTTACATCCTGATCTCGGTGTTCAGGGTGCAGGCGGCGACGTTCGCCGTCACCCAGGCCGCCAGGGACGCCGGGCGGCTGCTGGACGCCGCCGACACCATTGACATCGGGTTGGCCCGGGCCCGGGAGGCGGCCGCGGTGGCACTCACCGACCAGAACGTCCCGCCCGATGGGTTGACGATCCGATTCGCCTCCCCAGGTGCCGACTGCCACAACGGTGTCCCCACACCGCCACCGATGTCCGCCGGCGCCCTGGTGGACGTCTGCGTGACGGCGGTGTTGTCGCTGCCCGGTGTGCCGAGCGTGCTGACCGGGTCGAGGAACACCGTGACCGGCGTGTTCACCCTGCACGTGGGCGAATTCCGGGAGCACCGTTGACAGCCCTGCATCGCTCGCAGCGCGACCCACTCGACGATGCCCGCGCAGACGGTGGACGGATCTCCGACGGTGGCTCAGTGACACCGCTGGTGATCGGCATGATGCTGTGCCTGCTGTTGCTCGGTGCCGGTGTCGTCGCCGCGGGGTCGGCGGCACTGGCCCGACGCAACCTGCAGAGCGCATGTGACGGGGCCACATCGTCACTGGCTGCCGGGGTCACCCTCGATCAACTGGCAGCGGGCCGGGCAGGCGCCTTCGACCGGCAGATCGCCGGTTACCTCGCGAGCCGAATGCCAGGCGCGTCGGCAGTCGCCGGATCCACCGAAACCGAAATCGTCGCCGAGTGCCAAGCAGATGCACCGGTGACCTTCGGCGCGATCTTCGGCTACTCCACCGTGCACTTCACGGTCGGCTCGGCGAGCCGGATCTACCGGAACTGACGTGACGCACCTCCGGCCGGCCCCCTGTGGACAACCGAGTAACTCCGGTTCGGCTTTGCCAGAATCGACAGTCTGATGGCGACGAAGGAGTACCGATGAGGTACCTGCACCGAGATGCACCGGCCGGATTGATTGCCGTGGTTATCGGTGTCTGGCTGGCGGTCTCTGCATGCACCGGCGGGACGGTGGCGGCTCCGTCCTCCGAGTCGCCGCTCACCCCCGGGGGCAGCCTGGTCGATGAGACCCCGCCGTCGACGTCCTCTGAAACATCGGGGTCCCCTGGACCGTCGAGCGCACCCGGCTCCGAACGGGCCACATCATCGAGCATGCCCGGCTCGGAACCAGTCACGTCATTGAGCAGGCCGCCGAGCGTGCAGAGCGTAACGACCAGCGGCCCTACCAGCGCGAAGACACCCGCGAGCACCAGCGACTCCACTGTCGGCGAAACCTCCAGCACTGCCGCCACCACCGCCGCGTCAGCCACCAGCCGGCCCAGCGCGACGGCGCTGCCGCCGGCAACCAGTTCGACGCCGAGCACAGGCCCCAACCCCATTACGAAGGCTCCGCCGCCCGCCTCGAGCGCCAACCCCAGCAGATCGACTGGGGTCGAGACGGTGATCATGAACGCCGAGGAGATCAACACCCGCAAGGAGATCGAACAAGCGTGGCTCAGGTATTGGGACATTTACGTCGCGTTCAATAGAGTTCCCAAAGAACAGCGGCCTGCCAGATTTGGTGCAGTCGCCATGGACCCAGAACTCGCGGATCTACTTCGGGCTGCAACTATAGCTGACGAGAAAGCGATCGAGAACTACGGGACTGTCTCTCATAGAATTTATTGGGGACCACCCGTGGCAGGCAAGACGACCGCAGTGATCGGTGATTGCACCGACCAGACGAAGTTTGGAGTCAGAAACCGAACCACCGGGCGGCTTGCTGCACCTGCGGGCTCTCAAGGCGATTACAACGGGACGCTCCAGAAGGTGAACGGAATTTGGAAGGTTTCTTATCTGGACTTTAGGGGTGGCGGTTCATGTTTAGACAGGTTCTAATGACGGCACTCTTTGTCATGTTGACCGTTCCGCATTTTGGTTTGCCGCGAGCCACCTCTGCAGCGACGATAGCAGAGGGCGAGTACGGGGGAACAAAGCCAATTGCGACCGGCGACAAGAGTACTGTCCGGTTGCGATACTCCAATAAATCCGCCCCACCAATAACGGGCGGTAAGGACTCGATGCGGCATTCGCCACCCCGCGGACCCAAGAAGGAACGTGCTGGAAGCGAAGGCCGATCAGCCAACGGTGGACCTGATCTTTACAGGAACTGCCTGGTCGAGCACATGACGTATCTCGCGCCAACCGTCAACCTTGGGAACTACGACTTCGCCGCAAACGGCAAGACCACCAAGGACGGCCACATCGTCAAGTACTCGTGCCGCGGCGGAAAGACCAAAGCCGACGGCGGAGCGACTAACTATACGTACACATACGTCCCCAACGGAAAGACGGCCCCGGCGGCTCCGCCACCTCTGCCCCCTCCCCCGCCACCACCGCCGGATCCGAACGACCTGGCGCTGACCGCCTCAAAGACGCTCACGATGCCCAAACCGCACATCCACTGGGGACCGCTTCCCGACCAGGTCGTCGTCAACTACCCACTGTGGCTGTGGGTGGACACCCCAGGCGCCGTCGGTACTTCCGTGTCACTGCGCGGCGTCACCGTCACCATGAACGCCACCATCGACAAGATCGTCTGGCGCACCGGAGAACCCGCGGATCCGGGCAACGGATCGAGCCCCGAATCTGTCCTCGAATGCCAGGGGCCGGGCGAACCGGCCCCGTCTGTGGAACAAGTGGCGCAGATCGCCGTCGCGGATCGACGCCCTGCGTGCGGATACGCCTACCGCTGGAAGTCCACCCCCGAGCGCACCGGCGGCACCGGCACATGGACCATGACCGCCGAGGTCGACTGGACGCTGGCGTGGACCTCCACCATCAACGGAACGCCAGGTCCCCGCGGCACCTTCGCCCTGCAGAGCACCAACACCGCATCCATCCAGGTCCTCGAACTCAAGTCCGCCCTGATCGCCAACCCCACCGGCTCGCCGGGACCCCACCGCTGAGATCGACTACCGAACGCACTGCGGGAACTGCTCGGCCGCCCAGGCGATCAGCTCCGAGCGGCGCTGATTTCGCCCCGCCGCGGCATGCCTTCAGCCGCCCCCAGCCTCGAGGCAGCCAGTGATGCCGCCCGCACCGCCACCCGCGCTGCGTCGAGCAGATCTTCGCCCTCGGCCAGCGCACCCGCCAGCACGCCGCAGAAACAGTCACCGGCGCCAACGGTGTCGATCGCGTCGACCTCTGGTGCCCAGCCTCCAGTCAGGATCACTGAGGACCGTCTCGCCTGATGCCGGAACGGTTCGTGTCCGTAGTCGCAGGTCCTCGTTCAGGCTGCCGACCACCAGCACGCGCCCTGTCGTCGCCACATCACTGGGCGTAACACAGTCACCGGGGTAGTCCGTCACCGGGGTGGCCCAGTCACCGGGGCAGCCCAGTCACCGGGGTAGCCCAGTCACCGGGCCGGGCCAGTCACCGGGGCAGCACAGTCACCGGGGCAGCACAGTCACCATGGCAGCACAGTTACCCCGGGGTAGCACAGCCACTGGGTGGCACAGTCACTGGGGCATCACCAGCAGCGGTCTGCGCTGGAGCGCAGAGCGCACGCCGCCCGGTAGCCTGGGGTGTTGTGAATGCCGACGTTGCCGCCCAGGTCGAAGCCCTTTCCGCCACCATGGCGAACATCGAGGCCGTCGTCGACGTCCCGGCGCTGCAGTCGTCCATCGCGGAGCTCTCGAAGCAGGCCAGTTCACCCGATCTGTGGAGCGACCAGGAGCAGGCCCAGAAGGTGACGTCGGCGTTGTCGCACGCGCAGGCCGAGGTCAAGCGGCTCAAGGAGTTGCGGCAGCGGGTGGACGACCTCGAGGTGCATTTCGAACTCGCGGACGAAGATCCGAGTTCGCTGCCGGAGGCGGAAGCGGAACTGCGGTCGGTGACCACGACGGTGCAGGCGATGGAGGTGCGAACCCTGCTGGCCGGTGAGTACGACCAGCGCGAGGCGCTGGTGACCATCCGATCCGAGGCCGGCGGGGTGGACGCCGCCGACTTCGCCGAGATGCTGATGCGGATGTATCTGCGCTGGGCAGAACGGCACGGGTACCCGACGGAGGTCTACGACACCTCCTACGCCGAGGAGGCCGGCCTCAAGTCGGCCACGTTCCAGGTGAAGGCTCCCTATGCCTACGGGACGTTGTCGGTCGAGCAGGGCACCCATCGTCTGGTGCGCATCTCACCGTTCGACAACCAGGGGCGCCGGCAGACATCCTTCGCCGGCGTCGAGGTGATGCCGGTGGTCGACACCTCCGACCTCGTCGAGATCGACGACAAGGACATCAGGGTCGATGTGTACCGCTCGTCCGGACCCGGCGGCCAGGGCGTCAACACCACCGACTCGGCGGTGCGGATCACCCATATCCCCACCGGGATCGTCGTGTCCTGCCAGAACGAGCGCTCACAGATCCAGAACCGTGCCTCGGCGATGACGGTGCTGCAGGCCAAGCTGCTGGTCCGGCGCAAAGAGCAGGAGAAGGCGACGATGGATGCGCTGAGGGACGCCGGGAACTCCTGGGGCAATCAGATGCGTTCCTACGTGCTGCACCCCTACCAGATGGTCAAGGATCTGCGGACCGAGTTCGAGGTGGGCAACCCGTCGGCGGTCTTCGACGGCGACATCGACGGCTTCATCGAGGCCGGCATCCGCTGGCGCCGCTCGGCCGAGGTAAGCGTCTGACACGCCTGGCAAGAAACACGTCGCCAGACGCCGAAACTCAGCACTCAGTGCCGACATTCGCGATCTGGAGTCGACTTCTTTCGACCAGCTGCCGAACACCCGCAGAGCCGCTCGACCGCGCTACGCCCAGCCTCAGCCCAACAGCAGATAGGGCGGATGCGCGACCGGCTCGTTTCCCGCAGCCACCTCGGCCGCCAGCTGCAACGCCCCGTCGAGCGCGGTCCCCGCCGGCGCGGCGGCCTCACGCCCGGCGGCCGCCAGTGCGGCGTCGAAAGCGGTCCGGACGGCATCGGCGCCGAACAGGCCGCCGGCCCGGGTCAGCGTGGCAGCGGCCGGCAGACCGTCCGCGGCGGCCAGCAACGAGCCGGCCAGCAACGACCCGGCCTGGGCGCAGATCCTGCCGGCCACAGGATCGGATTCGGCCGCCGCGGTCACGCAGGGCGCGAACGCGGCCAGCAGCTCCGGCGCATCCGGCCGGGTCATGACCTGGCCAGGCCAGGCCAGCATCGGACCGAACTGCTGCACGGCCGCCGTCCACAGCGTCGACGCGCCGCCCCGACTGGGCGCCTTATCGTGCCGAAACATCAACTCGCGCAACGCTTCGAGCCCGATCCAGGCCGCCGAGCCGCGGTCGCCCAGCACGTGCCCCCAACCGTCGATCCGCCGGTAGACATTGGCGAAGTCGCATCCGAAGGCCACCGCCCCAGTGCCGGCAGCAATCACAGCTCCGGGCCACACACCACCGACCGCACCGATCAGCGACGTCACGGCGTCGCTGCACACCACCGTCCTGCGAGCACCGAGCGAGCCGAGACGAAGCAGCACGTCCGCCGGATCAGAAAGGGTGACAATGCCTCTGGCCGCGAACACCAGCACGTCTACCGGGATGTCGGCGGGAAGCAGCGATCCGACGACGGCCGCCAGAACGCCGACATCCAGCCTGCCGGCGGAGATCCGGGCGCCGGCATCGGTGCGAACCTGCCCGCTGATCCCGTCGCGCGACAGGACGGTCCGCATTCCCGAACCGCCGACGTCCACCGCCATCAGCACGCTCACCGGAGCGAGCCGATCACTTGCTCATGCCGGTAGTCAAACCGCGACGATCTGTGTGACGGGCGGCGGTACCAGCACGATGAGCGGAATGGTCATGGGCGCCAGGATGGGTCGGGGGTTCATCGTTGTTCCTGCGTTGTGGACTCGATCGGTCATCGGCCCTCCCCGGCACGTTAGATCCTTGGCCCGCACCGTCAATCTGGTGAAGGAGCTGATCGCCGCTCAGTTCAACGTCTGGCCGTCAGCCCTCCAAGTGGTGCGCTGCCACCGATCGCCGGGTTTCGGTGACGGCGGCTTGGACCCGTTCCAGATTCTGTTGGGCGACGGCGATGTAGAGACAATCTACGACGGTCAAGGCCGCGATCCTGCTGGCCGTCGCCCCGGAACGCAATGCGGTCTCCCTAGCGGCGGTGGTCAAGGTCAGATCGGCCTGCCGCGCCAACAGCGACATCGGGAAGTTGGTGATGGCCACCGTCGTAGCACCCTTGCGCCTGGCAGCGCTGAGCACCTCGATCGTCTCGGCGGTGGTGCCGGAATGCGAGATGCCGATGGCCACATCACCGGGTCGCAGAAGTGTGACACCGGTCAGCGCAATGTGCGGGTCTGCGGTGCAGGTGGCGTGCACGCCGATCCGGTGCAGTTTCTGCTGAAGATCACTGCTCACGGTGAAACTGGCTGCGATGCCGTAGATCTCGACCCGGCCGGCGGACGCGACAGCCTTGGCCGCATCGCCGAGAGCGGTCCGGTCCAGTTGGCCGGCGGTCTCCTCGACGGCGCTGGCATCGCCATAGGCGACCTTCGCAATGATGTCGTCGATCGAGTCGTCGGCGCTGATGTCGGTGATCGGTGCCGCCCGGTGCCGGGGCTGCGCCGACTCCTCGGCCAATGCCAGCCGGAGCGCCGGATAGCCCGGCATCCCGAGCCGCCGGCAGAACCGCAGAACGGTCGTCTCGGAGGTGCTTGCGGCATGCGCCAGTTCGGTGATGGTGAGCCCGGCCGCCGCTCTGGCGTCGGCGAGGACCCTCTCCGCAACCCGGTCCTCGGCCGGCGACAGTGTCGGACGCAGTCCGCGCAGCCGCACCAGCAACGAGCTCGCAGTCGTTGGGGTCGGCGTCTGGGAACCCTGACGTTTTGGACGCACCATCAGCACACGTTAGCCATGATCGCGCCATGTCGCGGATGGCGGGGCTTAGCACTGGGGAGCACACACCGGAGTAACGTTCACCCGTCAGCCGACCGGATTGGCCTCGACCGTGGCCGGGAGTTCGATGCCGGGGTGCGCCTCGGTCAGCAGTTGACGGATCAGTGCCTCGGAGGCGGCGTAGTCACCCTCGCCGTACTTGATGTGCCGCACGTTCCCGGCAGCGTCGATCAGATACTGGGCCGGCCAGTAGCTGTTCTGGTAGTTGCGCCAGGTGGATGACGAGTTGTCCATCGCCACTGGGAACGACAGGTGCTGGTCGGCGATCCCTTGCTTCACATTGCCGACCTCCCTCTCGAACGCGAACTCCGGGGTGTGGATGCCGACCACCTGCAGGCCTTTGTTGGCATACGCGGTGTACCAGGACTGGACATGTGGCAGAGCCCGCTGGCAGTTGATACAGGAGTAGGTCCAGAAGGTCACCAGGACGACGCTGCCTTTCAGGCCGGCGACCGTTAGCGGCTTGTCTGCGGTGGTGTTGAACCACCTGCTGATGTTTTCGAAGGCTGGTGCCGGGCCACAGTCCGCCAGTGAGAGTGATGCTGGTGTACAGCTTTTCAGCGTTGCGTTGGGATCGGGTGTCACCGAAGCCCCGCCGGCGGCAGAAGCATGAGTTGCCGGAGCACCGGAGGCAGGAGCACCAGTAGTCGGAGCACCGGCGGCAGGAGCACCAGTGGCCGTAGCACCCGCAGCAGCAGCACCAGTGGCCGGAGCACCGGCGGCAGCAGCACCAGTGGTCAGAGCACCGAAGGCAGGAGCACCGGACGAGGCAGCACCGGGGGCAGGAGCATTATCGGTCGAAGCGCCAGCAGCACCGGTGGCAGGGGCCACAGTGACCGAAGCGGCCGGCGCCAGGATGGGTCCGATGTTCTCCACCCGCGCCTGCAGGTCCTGGGTGTAGTTCGGCACCGCGCGCTGCAACGCGTCGGTGAGGTTGAGGGCCAGCGCCACCGCCAGCACAATCATCACCGCCCCGCCCGCTACCCGGAACCGGCGCGCCCGACGGCGATAGCTGGCCATTCGAGCGCCGATGTTGTTGCCCGCCAAGGCGAACAGCGACAATGGGATTGCCACGCCGATTGCGAATGCGACGGTGATCGTGATGATCCTGGTGTCGATCTCACCGGTGGAACCGGCGATGGCGATAGCGGCCAACACCGGCCCAGCGCACGGCACATAAAGGGCCCCGAGGCCCAGCCCGAGCATGAACCCGTTGCCACCGGACGGACGACGTCCGGCCAGCCGTAGCCGAGCGAACGGTCTGGAGATGATCGCGTTCACCGCCGGGAACATCAGGCCGATGCCGATCAGTGTCAGGACGACCAACCCGACCCAGCGGAACAGACCCTGAGGTAGTCCGAGCGCGGACAGCAGCAGTGAGCCGATCAGAGTGAACAGCGAAAAGCTCAGCACCAATCCGGCGACGATCATCAGTGGACGCCGGATGTGACGGTGCTGCCGCTCGCCACCGGCCGACTGCGGACCGGTTCCGGCGGCGAAGAAGAGTGCCGGCAGGATGGGCAACACACACGGGGAGACGCCGGCGATCAGGCCGCCGAGGAACCCGATCAGGATCACCGTCGACACTCACACCACATCCTCGTGCGGCCGGTCGGTCCGGCTGTCGACCGACGGTAACGCTCCGGATGGCAGGTGCGCCCTGTCGGGGTGAGGGCTTAAGGGAACCGAAAGATCTGTCCGCACCAGGGTTCCGGGCTCATACCGTCAGCCAGAACAGCACGACCACGATCAAGTCGGGCGCCTGCCGTTCAAAGCGGGACAGGATTCGCGCCCGCGACCGCTGGGTTGTGAGCGGGCATCCCCGTGCCATGCTGGAGGCCGAATCCCTCCTGCTGTGACCTCAACAGCCCGACGCACGACGACGTCGCGATCAATACACATGTTGTGCTGGATAAGACGTGCGTCGAGCAGCCCAAACATGACACGCGCCACCGAACCGTGACCATCCAATTCCGGTGTCGTCGCGTTGACGCTGCGGGTGGGCCGGAACTCGATGGTGGTGACGAAGAAGCTGCGGGATTCGCAGATGGATTCGAAGTGGCAGTCCATCTCGACGGGACGGGCGCAGTAGCCGTTGCCGAGTATCCGGCGGTGCATCTCGGCGCGTAGTTTCCGCATTTCGGATCCTTCGTCCTCGGCGGGTAGTTGGCGGGGCTTGTCGTAGAGGGCCTCGACCTTCTCTGTGACGGCGAAGTATTGCTCGGCGACGGTGCGGTCGGCGATGCGGGCGTAGATCTTCGTCATGGCCAGGGTCTTGTGTCCCAGGAGCGCGGCGATCGCATCCAGGCTCATGCCGCGGTTGATCGCTTGGGTGGCCAGGGTGTGTCGCAGTTGGTGTGCGGTGACGTGGCCGATACCGGCGTCGGTGGACAGCCGGTGCAGGGTGTCGGCGACCCGGTGGGTGCTGATGGGCCGGTGGTGTTCGACGAGCAGACGGTTGGTGCGGATGTCGGCAGGTCGGTGGTTGGTGATCCAGTCGTCGAGTTGTTCTTTCAGCTGCGGGTGCAGTGGGATGTAGCGATCGTTATGCAGTTTGCCGATCGGGATCCGCAGACAATAGGCGGAGCCGATCTGGACGACCGCGTCCACGGTCAGGTCCAGCAGCTCACCGCGGCGGATCCCGGTGCGGGCCAACAACTCTACGATCAAACGCGATAGCGGGTCGAGGTCGACGCGGGCGACGCGAAGTAACTTGGTCGCGGCCCCGTCGTCCAGGAACCGAGGTAGCGGTTTGTCGATGATCGGGAGGTCCCCGATGAACACCAGCGGCCGAACGGGTGCATCGGGGTAGTCCCATTCGGTGATCCGGTCGAAGAAGCAGTGCAGGTTGATCAGGGTGTTCTTGATACTGACCCGGTTCAGCGGCTTGCCAGTGCGCGGGGTCGGTGTCGTGCTCAGCGAGGTCTTGAACTCCTCGATGTGCGCGCGTTGCAGGTCAGCGCAGCTGCTGACCTCGGGATGGTGTGTGGTCAGCCAGGTACCGAACTGGCGCAGGTCATGCTCGATGCACTTGACGGTGTTCGGTCGCAGGCTCAGGGTGACCTGATCGACATAACGGCGGGCGGTGTCGGCGAAGATCGGGGTGACCTGTGACCAGCCGGTCACCGACACCAACTCCCGGGTGGTGGGCTGCTTGTAGGTGTCCAGTTTCCCGGCGTGGAACAGCGTCAACTGCAACTGGTTGAACACTGCGGCGATGCTGTGTCCGGCTTTGAGCATGCCGCGGCGGTGGTAGGCATTCAGGAGCGCGGCACGCGCCGGCCAGAACTCGGCATCGGTCACCGACGCTGGTGGCGTCCCGGTCATCGCGGTGACCTTGGCCAGTACGTTCCACTGACTCCCGACCCGGGCGCCGTCGACGGCGACCCGCACGCATGCCTGGGCGAACCAACGATGGTCGTCGGGGCAGTAGGAAAGGGCCGCGTGCCCCAGATGCAGGTTCAACGCGCTGATCAGCTCGGCGTCCACCACGAGCTGCCCGATCACCATCAGCCAGGACGCGAAAGATCTTGCCTTGCAGATGATCTCGATCTGCTGGGCGGAGGCCAGCTGCCGCCACCCACCGGCGCGAGCGACTCGAGCCTGACAGGCCAGCGCCGCCTGGGTGGTCGAGCGGCCCGTCATCCGGCCAGCGGCTCGCATGGCGGCCAGGTAGCTGTCGACGACCTGCCGGTCGTCCAGGTGCATCAACAGCGCGGCGGGCATCACGGCTCCATCAGGGTCTGGGCGTCCAGCGCCTCCATTGCCCGCCGGTACTCACCGGCGAGCCAGTCATTGGCCAGATGCAGATAGATCCGGGTCGACTCGATGGACCGGTGTCCGGCCTGGGCCTGGATGGCCTCCAGCGCCATCCCGGCCTCCCGCAGCCGGGTGAAGCAGGTGTGCCGCAGCTGGTGACAGGTCAGCTGGGTGATCCCGGTTCGGCGCCGTGCGTCGTCGACGATCTCGTCCAAGCCCGCCGCACTCAACGGCATGCACCGACGCGGACCCTTGAGCACCACGAACAACAGAGCGGTCCCAGATTCCTGTGGACGCTCCTGATCCAGATAGTCGGCGACTATGGCGAAGAACCGTTGGGACACCGGCACAATCCGCTGATGGCCGCCCTTGCCCTCGGTGATGAACACCCGCTTCTCACCAGGGTTCAGATCGGCGATCCGCAGCCCCAGAACCTCGCAGCGCCGCAACCCACCCAGCAGCATCGCCGCCACCATCGCCCGATCCCGATGCGTACGCAGGACAGCGGTGAACGCGTCGGCCTGCTCCGGTCCGATCACCCGCGGCAACGTCCGAGGGGTCCGGATCAACGGCACACCGCGAACCGCGCGGGCGGGGCTGCGGGTGGACAGCCCACGCGGCACCGGGTTCGCCTCGACGACATCACGGATCCGCAGGTACTCATACAAACCGGCGATACTCGACAGCCGACGCTTGATCGTCCGCGCCGACAGACCCGGCTCACCGTCCGGATGCCGCCGTTGTGAGGGTTCACGTTGGCGATCTCTTGATCGTCCGCGCCGACAGACCCGGCTCACCGTCCGGATGCCGCCGTTGTGAGGGTTCACGTTGGCGATCTCTTGATCGTCCGCGCCGACAGACCCGGCTCACCGTCCTCCAACCGCACCACCGTCGTTCCACGCCGCGGCCGTCGCTGCTCCCGGATGAACTCCAACACGTCGTTCACGCCCACCTGCTCGGGTTCCTTACCTACGACCATGAAGAACACCTTCAGGTCGTAGGCGGTCGCCAGCACCGTGTTCGGACGGGCCCGCGAGGCCACCAGCTCGAGGTAGTCATCGGTCTTCACCTATCGGGGCACCCGCATCCCGACACCATGGTCGAGTCCAAACACAACAGCGGCATGAGCACGTGGAGAGCCGGATGCGGTGGAAGTCGCACGTCCGGTTCGGGAGGCGGGCCGCAGAAACGGACCGGTCGAAAGATCGGCACCGCGCTGTGGCCCGACCTCACACCGAACACCGCACCGACGAGGGCAAGCTGTACCTCTGTGCGATCAAGGACGTCTGGTCCAACCGGATCGTCGGCTACTCGATCGACTCCAACATGCGGGCCACGCTCGCCGTCCGGGCGCGTTGCACTCGGCGATCGGGGCCAGGCAGCACCAGGGGTGCGTCTTGCACTCGGATCGCGGGTCGCAGTTCCGGTCGAAGAAGTTCGTCCGGACGTTGACGAACAACGGCCTGCTCGGGGTCGATGGGTCGGGTGGGTGCGTGCGCTGATAACGCTGCTATGGAGAGCTTTTTCGCGTTGCTGCAGCGCAACGTCCTGGACCGGCAACGCTGGCGCACCCGGCAGGAACTACGTCTGGCGATCGTCACCTGGATCGAGCGGACCTACCACCGTAAACGTCGACAGCGCCGCCTGGGAAAGCTGACACCCATCGAGTTTGAGACAATCAACAAGGCCGCGCCCGCGGCCTGAAGAGCCGGTCAACCGAACCCCGGGGCAAACCCTTGCGCCCCGCCCGCTTCGCCAGGGCGAATGCGGGGCTGACTCCTGTCGAGGTTGCGCTGTTGGAGGTCCTTGGGTCGTGGGAGCGTTCGGTCGAGTTGGCGCCTGCCGATGCGTGGGCTCGTCTGCGGGTTCTCCTGACGTCGGGGCAGGCGCGACCGGAGCGACTCGCCCATGCCGCGAAGCCCGAGCCGGGAAGTGTGCGTGCTCGCCTGCGTGAGCTGCTCCGCGCAGCAGGTCGCGGAGGTCTCGCCGGCATGGTGCCCGCACCGGACGAGCGAACGGCCACGTCAGCAACACGGATGCTCAGAGATGATGCGCACGCCGCGTGACGGCTCGCCGGTGGCGCCGAACTCAGGGTCGTCATGGACCGCCGCGGTCACCGGCAGACACCACCACCCAGCAGTACCTGGGCAGCCTTCACGACGCCGGCGAGCGGGTGCTGAAGGCTTTCGAGGGCTCGCAGTCGCCGCCACTAGCTCGACAGTTCCGGTACCTTCAAGACGTAGGAGGTTTCCGATGAGCACCGTGCCGGTCGAGGTCGACGACGACCTGCTGAAGCTCGCCGACGCACAGGCTGCCGGCTCCGGCAAGCCGCGCGGCGAGGTGCTCGCCGCTGCCCTGCGGCGCGGGCTCGGTGGTGGTCAGCTCAGCCAAGTCCGCATCGCGAACGGTCAGGATCCGAGCCTGTCAGAAGACGAAGCCTTGGCACTTGCGAAGTCTGAACTGAAAGCTGCGCGCGCTCAGCGTCGCAGCGCATGACCGCGGCGCCGCCGCATCGCGTCGTACTCGACCCCAACGTCCTGATATCTGCGGCGATCACCCCTGCCGGTGCGCTTGGCCGGATCGTCGCGCTGATTGACGCGGGGACAGTCACCCCGATCGTGTCGCAACACCTGATCGACGAAGTCACAGACGTGCTTGGCCGACCCAAGCTCCGTCGCTACATAAACCCAGCGATCGCCGAGGCGTTCATCGCCGAACTCAGCCGGCTCGCAGAGTGGCGCGGCGAACTTGCCGACCCACCTCACCTGTGCCGGGATCCCGATGACGACTACCTGGTCGCGCTCGCCGTCGCATCGCTGGCGGAGGTCGTGGTATCCGGCGACCAGGACCTACTCGCGCTCCAGAATCCCGGCATCGAAATCATCACACCTCGCGAGCTACTCGACCGCGTGAGCGACTGACCTCCGCGTAGCGTCGTCTCCAGTTGGTCGCGGCGCATCAGCTGACCCGGCGCAGAATGTCAGCGCGTTCCGCGACCGATAGGAGACCGCCGAGCGGCGATACTTCGCGCATCTCGATCGAATCCCGGTCAAGGCCGGTGAGGACGCGGCGCAACCCTCGGACGTCACCGGAGTCGAGGAGTGACTTCCACCGTTGCAGGTTCCGTTCGTGCGGCTGGCCCTGCACGCTGCTGCTGAGCCGCTTCAGGTTCTTCCGAACAACGGGGCGCCACTCGTCCAGCATCGATCGGTTGAGCCGCAGGGAAAGCTGCCGGTGCAGCTGCCACGAGCGACGCTCCGACCGGATCAGCTCGGGAACGACCAGACGTCGGACGATTTCGAGGCGGTATCCCATGCACGACAGCAGACGATCGAGTTGCTCGTCGCTCATGTCGATCTTGCCGGAAAGGAACTGGCTGATGCTCGGCTGGTGGACGCCACTGAGCCGGGACAGCTCGGACTGGGTGGTGCGCGTTTCGCGCATCACCTGCCGCAGCAACTCACCCCGGTCGTCCACTCGGTCACCATAGCAGCGGATGCTATAGCAGCCTCGGTCACCTGGAGGCATCCGCGCGGCTGGTCTGCGCCCGATTCCTGCCGTCCTACGTCCGCGGTAGGGCGGCCCGACGAACCGCCGTGCGCTCAAAATTTGCCTGACAAATGCCTGACAAATGATCAAGGGCTCCAATGCCGAGGCACTGGAGCCCTTGTTCTTACTGCCTTGCATTGTAGCGGGGACAGGATTCGAACCTGCGACCTCTGGGTTATGAGCCCAGCGAGCTACCGAGCTGCTCCACCCCGCGTCGTGCCTCCACTGTAGCAACCGGCTGGACCCCGGCAAAATCAAAGTCCGGCGAGAAGCTCCGCGGACGGCCCACGCACCATGGTTGGTCGCCGGGTCATCCACCACCCGTCGCGGACGAACTGCCGGTCACCGTGACGGGTGGAGCGCTGCCCGAAGCCGGAGGCCCGGCGATCTGCAGATACGCCTCCACGGCTTGCTCCAGTTTCTTGTTCGCGGCACCGATCTGGGCCTGGTCGCCGGACTTCTTGGCGGTCTGCAGGTCGGCGTACGCCCGGTTCATGGCCGCCGCCGCCTCCTGCTGGTTGGCCGGCAGCTGAGCCGTGGATGCGGGCGACTGGCCGGTCGCGCCGGTCGACGCCTGCGCCGAGTCGGTCGATGCGGGCGGCGCGGTGCCAGCGGCGCCGGCGTCGCCGCCTTCACCGGTCGGCGGTTGGACAGGGGCGCTGGCCGCCGCGTCGGCGAGGGCCTGGCTCAGCGAATCGCCGAAGCCGACACGGCCGGCGAACCACACCAACACCTTGGCCAGCTGCGGGTAGGAACTCGCGTTGTTCCGTCCCTCGACATATACCGGCTCGACGTAGAGCAACCCCTGATTGACCGGCAGTGTCAGCAAGTTCCCGTAGATCACCGTGTTGTTGTTGTTCACCGACAACAGGTTGATCTGTTGGGCTATTCGAGAGGTCGTCTTGAACAACTGCTGAACCTGTACCGGTCCGAGCGTCTGTGTCGTCGTGGGTAGCTGCAGGACGGTCAGTTGTCCGTAGTTGGCCGGGTCGCTGGCCGCGGACAGATAAGCGCTCATGAAGTTGCGTTGATAGCCCGTCAGCACACTGGTGAGCTGGAAACTCGCCCCCTGCTGTTCCGGCAGGCCGGCAAGAATGTAGTACGGCGGCTGCGGCGCCGTCACCTGATCGATCGTCGGATCGTTGGGGACCCGCCAGAAATTCGATTGGTTGTAGAACTCCGACGGGTTGGTCACGTGATATTTGGACAGGAGAGTCCGCTGGACCTCGAACAGGTCCTGCGGGTACCGGAAATGCGCCCGCAGATCCTTGCTCACCGCACTGTTGGGCTGGATCAGGCCGGGGAAGACGCCTTCCCAGGCCTTCAGCACCGGGTCGGTGTCGTCCACGTTGTACAGGTTGACGGTACCGTCGTAGGCGTCGACCGTTGCCTTGACCGAGTTCCGGATGTAGGACACCTGCTCGTTCAACTGGCCGGCGGCACCCTGCGACTGCAACGAGTTCTGGGTGGCCTCGGACAGCGTCACGTTCTGCGAGTAGGGGTAGTTCTGCACGGTGGTGTAGGCATCGACGATCCAGACGATCCGGCCGCCGACGACCGCCGGATACGGCTTGGTGTCGACCGTCAGGAACGGCGCGGCCAGCTTGACCCGTTGCCCGGGATCCCGGTTGTACAGGATCTTCGAGTTGTCCCCGATGGCGTTGGAGAACAGGAAGTTCACTTCGCTGTACTCGGTGGCGAAAACGAGGCGCTGGAACAGGTTTCCCAGGTGCACTCCGCCCTTGCCCTGATAGGTGAACTTGCTGGCGTCGGTGTCGAACTCCTGCGGATCCCGTCCGGCGTCCTGGCCGACGATCGCGTAGGTGGTGCCCAGCTGTCCGTAGTAGATCCGCGGTTGTTCGACCGGGATCTTGCCCTTGTTCTCGAGGTCGGAGACGGTGTATTCCGGGTAGCCACCGCCGGTGGACCCGCTGGCATTGGTCACCGAGTTGGCGGGTGCGGCGACGAAACCGTCGCCGTGGGTATAGATGAGATGTTCGTTGATCCAGGACTTCTGATTATCGAACAGGCCCTCCGTGTAGAGCTCCCTGGCAGCGACGACGTAGTCACGGGTCTGGCCGTTCACCGTGTAGCGGTCCACCGAGAGTTGATCAGCGAATCCGTAGAAGTTCTTCAGCTGCTGCTGCTGGGTGAAGGTACTGGTCAACACGTTTGGGTCGAGCAGACGTGCATTCGGAATGGTGTTCTTGTCATTGCCGATGGTGGTGATGGCATCGGCCGCCGTGGTGCCGGAGTAGTCGATGTACTTCACGTTGTTGCCATCGATCTTGAAGGCATTCTGGGTGGCGTTGATGTTCCTGCTGATGTACGTCGCTTCCTTGGTGTTCGCATTGGGCTTCACCACGACTTGTTGCAGCACCAACGGCCATACTCCGCCGATCAGCACACTGGACAGCACCAGCAGACCCAGGGCGATGGCTGGCAGCTTCACCGACCGAAGGATCGCCCCGACCAGGAAGCCGACCGCGCAGATCACCGCGATCACCATCAGGATGATCTTCGCCGGCAGCACCGCATTGAGGTCGGTGTAACTTGCGCCGGTGAAGATGCCGCTCCGATCGGAGAACATCAGGTTGTAGCGGTCGAACCAGTACTGCACGGCCTTGATCAGCACGAAGATCCCGATCAACAGGGACAACTGCAGGGTGGCCGCCGACGTCACCTTCCGGCCAGCGCCCTGCAGCCGGATGCCGCCGAAGACGTACTGGACCGCCAGTACCGCGATGAAGCAGAGCGCCGAGACGACGAAGAGCCAGCCGAGCAGCATCTGGATCATCGGCAACCTGAAGACGTAGAACCCGACGTCGTGGCCGAACTGCGGATCGCTCTGGCCGAACGAGCCGCCGTGCAGAAACAGCTGCACCGTCTCCCACTGGCCCTGCGCCGAAAGGCCGCAGATGATGCCGATCAGCGCGGAAATACCGATCGCGAACAGCCGCGGCCGGCCGGACACAACGGTCCGGTAGGGGGCCAGCGGATCGTTCGCCGGTCTGGTCGGCACGAACACCGGGCGGGAGCGGTAGGCGAGCGTCATCGCCAGCAGCACCAACCCGCCGGCACCGATGCCGGCGACCAGGAACAGGACGATCCGGTTGATCGCCTGCGTGGTGAACACCTGCCGGATGCCGACCTCGCCGTACCAGAGGAAGTCCACGTACAGACCGACGAACTGGAACCACAGAATTGCCAGCACCACCAGAACGACGACGGCGATCAGCACACGCTTCGCTCGCTTGGACATCGTCGGGATACCGATACCGGGCCTCATGCCCACGCCAGGAACTCCTTGCATCGTCGAAGCCGGGTAGAAACGGGGCACCCGGGGCTCTGCCAGCCTCCCCCGACGTCAACTGTAGAGGCCGGAGATTGGTTCCCGAGCCGTGCGAGGATCGAGCTGTGAACGCCGCCGCCGACACCGGACGCCATCGCTGGCTGGAGGATCCGGAACTCGCGGCGGTCGTCGCCGAGGTGGAGGAGTTCGTCGGGATCGGCGGCTGGGACGCGAACCCGCGGCTGTTCGCGCTGGTGCCGACTGCTGAACTCCGCCGGAGCCAGCCTGAGCTGGCTGGCCATCTCGCCGGTAGCGGGCGCTACACCCCGATCGCCCAGGAGGATATGCCGGTCGGGGACCTGGCGAGGGCGCTGGGCGGGATCGGCTGGCCGGACGCGGTGGTCGGCTGCGTTCTGGCCCAGGAGATCGTGGTGCTGCCGCCCGACGTCGGTGACGAGCTCGCCGCGGATCCGGCGACGGCCGCCGGCCGGGCGGCCGCGCACCCGGCTCGGACCGAGGCCCGACTGGTGGCCGGGGTGCTGCGGGATGCGCCGGGTGGCGCCTGCCTGCTGCGGGTGCGGCCTTCCGTCGGCACGGCACCCGCCGACGGTGGGGACCAAGGCGCGGGTGCCGAACCGCTCCGCGGTGGCGATCTGGCCCCTGGCCTGATCGCCGCTCTGCTGGCCACCTTCGACTGACTTTTGCCGGGGTGACGCCCCGCCGCCGTCCGGTCAGCAACCGGCCGGCGTCTTGCCGGCCTGCAGGTCCTTCAGCGCGGTCATCGCGTCGTCCAGGGTGCCGACCTTGACCAATTCGAGTCCCTGCGGGATCCGGGTGACGGCTTCCTCGCAGTTCGCCGCCGGCACCAGGAACACGCTCGCGCCCTTGTCCCTGGCCCCGATCATCTTCATCAGGATGCCGCCGATCGGCCCGACGGTCGGCGACGTGCTCGAAGGCGCCGGTGGCTGGATCTCTCCGGTGCCGGCGATGAAGCGGCCACCGGTCAGATCTCCCGGGGTCAGTTTGTCGATGATCCCCAGGGTGAACATCAGCCCCGCCGATGGGCCGCCGATCCTGGCCAGCGAGATGTGCACGGTGAAAGGGGCCAGCGGACGCTGCTGCGGTCCGATACCCAGAAAGCCGCGCTCCGGATGATCGGGGTTGGTTCCCAGGGTGATCTGCGCGGTGAGCGGCTTGCCGTCACGCTGGACCGCAATGGTCACCCTCTGGCCCGGCCGGGTGCCCGCCATCGCCGCCTGCACGCTGGCCGCGTCGGTCACCGGCTGACCGTTGATCTGGGTGATCCGGTCCTGGGACTGCAGTTTCCCCAGGCTCGGCGAGTTCTCGGTGATGTCGCCGACGTACACCACGTCCGGGTAGTGCAGGTAGTCCAGCGCGGCAATCTCCGCCGCCGACTGGGATTCGGCGAACAGTTCGGCGTTGCGCTGGTTGACCTGTTCGGTGCTCTGATCCGGGGGGAAGAAGTCCTCCCTCGGCACCAAGGCGTAGTCGCTTCGGCCCCACAACCCCAGCGCGGCGAACAGTGGCAGTCCGTCGGCGACCGAGATCGTGGTCATGTTCAGGTGGCCGGCGTGCGGGAACGTCTCGTGAACGGTCGACGGGATCCCCGTGCCGGTGAACGAGATCACCTCGGTGCCCTGGACCTCACTGAGCGTGTCGTAGGTGACGCCGGGACCCAGGGCTACGTACGGAACAGGGACGCTCACGCCGACGGCCACCAGGGCCGCCGACAGCAGGGCTCCCACCGTCAGCACGCGACCACGCAACGACAGCCGGGTGAACCACTGCATGGCTGCGACTGTATTCGGTCGGCGCCGCGGGGTTGTTCCAGCGCCATGACGCGAGCCGGCGCGTTTCACCGGGGCGTCGCCTCGACCGTGCACCGCGTTCGCTCTCGGCGATCGTCCGGGCGCATCCGTGGCCGTGATCTGGCCCTCTGCGTACCGTGGTGGGCATGACGAATCTGCCGTTCGGTTTCGGCGCCGCCGACTCCGGGGACAACGACGACGACCCGGAGAACCGCTCAGGGTCCTCGGGTGGCTCCGGTCCTGGCGGCCAGGGACCTGGCGGGCTTCCCCCTGGTTCCGGCCCTGCGGGTTTCGGCCAAGGTGGTTTCGGCGTCGAGGGCTTCGACCTGAGTCAGATCGGCAACATGCTCGCCCAGCTGGGCCAGATGATGTCCCAGGCCGGCAGATCGGGTGAGGGTACGACCGGTCCGATCAACTACGAGATCGCGCAAAAACTTGCCCTGCAAGCCATTCCGGCTGCGCATCCGGCCAGTTCGGTGGATGTCGACAAGGTTCGGGAGGCTGTCCGGCTGGCTGAGATCTGGCTGGACGGAGTCACCGGGTTCCCGGCCGCCAGCCGCACAGTGACAGCCTGGAACTCGCGGCAGTGGGTCGAGGCGACCATGCCGACCTGGAAGCTTCTGTGCTCGCCGATCGCGGAGCGGGTGACATCCTCATGGACCGAAGCACTGCCGGAAGAGATCCGGGGCCAGGTGGGTCCGCTGCTCGGGATGCTGAGTTCGATGGGCGGCATGACGTTCGGCTCGCAGCTAGGCCAGGGCCTGGCGCAACTGTCCGGTGAGGTCCTCACCTCGACCGATGTGGGCATCCCGCTCGGCCCCGACGGCACGGCGGCTCTGATGCCGCTGGCCATCGCCGAGTTCACCCAGGGCCTGAGCGTCGACGAGGACGAGGTCCGGCTGTACCTGGCCGCTCGGGAGGCAGCCCATCATCGGCTCTATGCCGCCGCGCCGTGGCTGCGGGACCGGGTGGTCTCCCTGGTCACCGCCTACGCCGCCGGCATCAAGGTCGACTTCGACGAGATGGAGAATCTCGCTCAACAGATCGACCCGTCGGATCCGGCCAGTCTGCAAGCCCTGCTCAGTGGCCAGGGCATGAGTGCAGGGATGTTGGAACCGAAGATCACGCCAGGTCAGGAGTCGACGCTGCGCGCACTGGAGACCTTGCTGGCGCTGGTCGAGGGCTGGGTCGACACCGTGGTGACGCAGGCTGTCGGCGAACGCCTTCCGGGTGCCGGGCCCATGCAGGAGACCATGCGGCGACGTCGGGCTTCCGGTGGTCCGAGCGAGCAGGCGTTCGAGAACCTGGTCGGTCTGCAGATGCGCCCGCGCCGCTTGCGGGCCGCCGCCGAGCTGTGGCAGGCGGTGGGCGACAGTCGCGGGAACGAAGGGCGCGATGCCCTGTGGGCACATCCTGACCTGCTGCCCGGCGCCGCCGATCTCGACGATCCGGCCGCCTTCGTGGAACGCGACAAGCAGTTCAGTGAACTGCTCGCGGGCCTCGGCGACGTCGAGGACCTGGCCGAGATCGAGGGGTCGGACGAGCCCCACGACGTCGCTGCCGCTGACCACCAGACTGCCGGCGAGACCACCGAAGCAGCGACCACCGAAGGAACGACCGCCGAGAAGAAGTACGACGACCCGACGTCGAACGACGAATTGACCGACCCACAGCAGGGCGGCGGTAGCTCTGACCCGAACCCGAACAGCGGGAACGACCCCACGCCGAAGGACGGCTGAACGAACCCGACCCCCGGTTGCACCTCGGCCCGGGCTCGCCGATCGGAAACCCCCGGACCGCGTGATCAGTTCCGCACAGCGTGATCAGTTCCGCACAGCGTGATCAGTCCGCACAGCGCGATCAGTCCGCACAGCGTGATCAGTTCACCACGGCGTGATCAGTTCCCCACGACGTGATCAGTTCCACACAGAGTGATCGGTTCACGCAGCGCTGGACGGCCGCCACAGATCGATGCCGGTGTCCACGGCGTGCCCCTCGATGGTGGCCAGTTCGTCAGCCGAGAGATCCAGACGGGTCAGCGCACCGAGATTGTTCTCGAGCTGCTCGACCGAACTGGCTCCCACCAGGACGCTGGTCACCCGCTGGTCCCGCAGCGCCCAGGCCAGCGCCAGTTGAGCCAGCGACTGACCCCGGTCGGCGGCGATGTCGTTGAGCGCTCGGATGTGGCTGATGGCCTCCTCGCTCAGCAGATCCTTGCTCAGCGAACCGGTGCGGGAGGCCCGCGATCCTTCCGGTACCCCGTCGAGGTAACGATCGGTCAGCATGCCCTGGGCCAGCGGCGAGAATGCGATGCAGCCGATCCCGTTGTCCCCCAACACGTCGAGCAATCCGCCCTCGATCCAACGGTTGAGCATCGAGTACGACGGCTGATGGATCAGCAGGGGCGTGCCCATCTCAGCGAGCAGCTGCGCGGCCTGCTGAGTACGTTCCGGCGAGTACGAAGAGATGCCGGCGTAGAGCGCTCGACCCGATTGCACCGCGGTGTGCAGAGCGCCCATCGTCTCTTCCAGCGGGGTGCCCGGGTCGGCCCGGTGGGAGTAGAAGATGTCGACATGGTCCAGGCGCATCCTGCGCAGCGAGTCGTCCAGGCTGTTCAGCAGGTACTTGCGGGATCCCCAGTCGCCGTACGGGCCCGGCCACATGTCGTACCCGGCCTTTGTCGAGATCACCAGTTCGTTGCGGTAAGCGCGGAAATCCTCGGCGAAGATCCGGCCGAAGTTGGTCTCGGCCGTGCCGTAGGGCGGTCCGTAGTTGTTGGCCAGGTCGAAATGGGTGACGCCGAGCTCGAATGCCCGACGGAGAATGCTGCGCTGAACCTCCAGCGGGTTCACGTCGCCGAAGTTCTGCCACAGCCCCAGCGACACCGCCGGAAGCAGCAGGCCGCTGCGGCCGGTGCGACGGTATTGCATCGATTCGTAGCGGTCTTCTGCGGCGGAGAACGTCATGATGGCATCATCCCATCGGGCCGAAGGCGCTACCGGGCCGGGGCACGGTTCACCGTCAGGGCCTGGCCGCACGGCGGCAGAAAGCGTCCCGATGTCCACGTCAGGGGGCTTCGCCGTCACCCTCCCGCACGCTTGCGCTGCGGGAAGGGCCTGGCCAGGTAGCGTGAGCGGCGATTCCGGGCAGCGTGAGCCCGGTCGTTCCCCTCGGGGAGACAGAGAGGATGTGCCATGGCCGACACCTACAACGGCTACTGCGTCAAGTGCAAGGAGAAGCGTGACTTCGAGGGTGAGGTGCACGAGACGAACGGCCGCCGGATGGCGAAGGGCATCTGCCCGGTCTGCGGAACGAAGATGAACCGCATTCTCGGCAAGGCCTAGGCCAGGCCGCTACGGGGCATCGGAGAGCCCAGCAGACCAGCTGATCGACGCCGGATCGCACCGCGGTCCGGCGTCGACACGTTCCGCGTGTCGGCCGAGGGCCCGGCCCGCCCGGCACGCTGTGGACAACTCGGTGGCCGCCCCCGGAGTCTGGCACGCTCCAGTGACTCGACCTGGGGGCAGGATGCAGACATCACCGCCGGCGCAGCCGGCACGGTCGGCGCGATCACGGCCTTCGGGCTCGGAGTCGCCTGCGGTACCGACACGGTCCGACGGTCCGGATGCCGCCGCCGTCAGGTACCGGCTCGGGCACGGTCTGCGGCTGGTGGACCGCGGCGACAACACGCTGCAGGTCGGCACCGACGCTCCGCGCCGAGTGATTCTTCAGCACGCTCCGGCGGACGCCGCGACGGTTCTGCGATCGCTGGACGGCGGAGAGGCGGTGCCAGCGCTGCTGCAGCGAACCGGCGCGGATCCAGAACTCTGGTCCGCCCTGTTCCGACGGCTTGCCGACGCCGGCCTGCTCGGGACAACCGGAACGGGTACGGATCCGGTGCTCGGTCTCGCCGGGGAACGAGCGCACCTCACCCACCGCTATGGCGCGGACAGCGCCGAGATGCTGCTGGCTCGACGCGCCGACGCGATCATCGAGATCCAGGGCGCGGGTCGAGTTGCCTCCGGCATCGCCCTGCAACTGGCGGCCAGCGGAATCGGGCATCTGCACCACGCCCCTGATCGCCCGCTGGGGCGGCAGGACCTACTGCCGCCGATGAACGAATCCCAGCTGCCGGACGACCGGAGCAGACTTGCGGCCCGGCTGCGTGCGGTCTCGGAGCGGATCCAGGTGTCCCCGGTCGCCGGTCACCAGCGGCCCAGCCTGGTGGTCATCGCCGGGGACGGCCCGGCCGACGCGACGGCCACCACGCAGCTGGTCGACGACGGCATCCCGCACCTCGCGGTGTGGGCAGGGCCGTCCAGAGCCGTCGTCGGTCCGCTGGTGCTGCCGGGGATGTCCAGCTGCCTGTGGTGCGCTGAACTCAGCCGCGTCGATGCCGATGACGGCTGGCCGCTGGTCCGGCAGGTGGTGCACGGCCAGCCGCTGCCCCCGGCCACCGTGCTGGCTGCCGGGGCCGCGGCCCTGGCCACCGCCGAGATCCTCGACCTGGTGGAGGCGACCCGCCGGCCTACCACGGTGGACGGCACGGTCGAATGGGACGTCACCCACCTCCCCCGGCGTCGTAGCTGGATCCCTCATCCGCAGTGCCCGTGCCGCCCGTCCGCTGGGCACTGAGTCAAGACGCCTCTGATTCAAACGCCTCGTCGCTGTCGTCGCCACCTGACACAATGACCGGATGTCCGATATTCCGCGGGGGGCAATCGGCAGGACCGCCCGGCTGGCCGGCCTGCCGCTGTCGGCGGCGGGCCGGATCACCGTGGGCTGGGGCCAGCGAATGTTCGGGGCGGATCGGTCCGAGGTGAGTGCGCAGCTGCAGCGGCGCACTGCGGAGCAGCTGTTCGATGTGCTCGGCACGCTCAAGGGCGGGGCGATGAAGTTCGGCCAGGCGCTGTCGGTCTACGAGGCGGCGATCCCGGACGAGTACGCCGAGCCGTACCGCGAGGCGCTCACCAAGCTGCAGAACGCCGCCCCGCCGATGCCGGTCGAGACCGTGCATCGGGTGCTGGCCGAGCAACTCGGCCGCGGCTGGCGCGATCATTTCGAAAACTTCTCCGACACCGCGTCGGCGGCCGCCAGCATCGGTCAGGTTCATCGCGCCGTGTGGAAGGACGGCCGGGACGTCGCGGTGAAGATCCAGTACCCGCGGGCGGCGGCGGCGCTGAAGGCCGACCTCGCGCAGCTCGGCCGGGTGGCTCCGCTGTTCGGCATGCTGGTGCCCGGCATCGCGGTCAAGCCACTGCTGGAAGAGATGCGTGATCGGCTGATGGAGGAACTGGACTACGCCGCCGAGGCGGACAACCAGCGGGCCTTCGCGGCCGCCTTCGACGGCGATCCGCACATCTTCGTGCCCCGCATCGTCGCCAGTGCGCCGCACGTCCTGGTTTCCGAATGGGTGAGCGGCATCGGTCTCGCCTCGGTGATTTCCAGCGGCACCCGCGAACAACGCGACCTGGCCGGTGGGCTGCTCACCGAGTTGCACTTCAGCGCGCCGGCCAGGGTCGGCCTGCTGCATGCGGACCCACATCCCGGCAACTACTTGCTGACGCCTGACGGCCGGCTCGGTGTGATCGACTTCGGATCCGTCGCCAGGCTGCCCGAGGGTGCTCCGGCTGTCATCGGCGAGGTTTCTCGGCTGGCGCTTGACCGGCGGTCCGACGAGGTGTTGGAGGTATTGCGTCGCGAAGGTTTCGTCCCCCGCGGCTTCGATCCGGATCCAGTCGAGTTGATGGACTACGTTGCGCCGTTCGTCGAACCGCTGCGGCACGAGACGTTCCACTTCACCAGGGCCTGGATGCAGGGCCAGGCGGCGAAGATGACGGATCTGTCCAGCGCTGAGTCGAAGATGGCCAGGAACCTCAACCTTCCCGCGCACTTCCTGCTGATCCATCGGGTGACATTCGGTTCCATCGGGGTGCTGTGCCAGCTGGATGCCACTGCCCCGTTCCGGACGATCGCGGTGCGCTGGCAGCCCGGTTTCGCCAACCCCTGAGTTTCGCCAACCCCTGAGCAGACCGGTCTTCCCGATTCGGCACCGGCGGAACCCCCTGTGGTGCACCAGTTACCGTCAGGCACCATCGACTGTGAACGGGAACGCCCCTGCGACCACCGGAACGGTGGTAGCAGGGGCTGCCGTTGTCGCGGCCACGGTCGATCCGTGGCCGGGCGCGGGTGAGAATCAGCTGATCCGAGTGGACCGGCGCTGCTTGCGTGCACTGCGCAGACGGCGGGCCATCCTGATGGCCTCGATCTCCCGCTGCGCCAGGCGCATTCGGTCCCGGGACAGTTCTTCGATGAGCAAATGCATGGTGAGACTCCTGTTGAGGTAGCGGAACGGCCGATGGCCGTTCACGGATACGGATCGCTGGTGGGCGTGGCTGGACGCAGCGAGCTGGACGCCCGCGTTCGCCGGATTGCGCTGCCAGCCCTGCCGGGCACCCTGTGGGTGATGGAACTTGTTGTGGCGCACTAGTTCCCGGACTACCGATGACCGGCGGCCGGTCATGCGGCGACCTTCTTGGGCCGGCCGCGTGGCCGCTTGCGGGCGATGACGGTGCCCCGCTCGATGATCTCGCCGCCCCAGACACCCCATGGCTCCGCGCGGTCGATGGCGCCGGAAAGGCACACAGCCTTCGCGGGGCAGTCGGCGCACAGGGCCTTGGCCTGCTCGAGGTCCTCCGGCTTTTCGGCGAACCAGAGATCCGGGTCGCCGACGTGGCACGGCAGGTCTTCGGTGAAGATCGGGTCGATCTCCTCGGGGAAGAGGTTCTCGATCACTGCTGGCTCACCTCCTGGTGGTAGATGGAGGTGCGGTACCGGGCGGAACCGCACAGTCTGCGGATTCTGGGCCGGTCCCGACACACCACGGCCGCGGTAATCCCGAGTGGGATCCGCGGCCGGAGGGGAGCGCTTGGTGTGCTAAACCAGCTGGTCCCCGGACCGACCCAGGGTGGCGTCGACGACGCCGGTGAACACGAAACCGATGACGCCCTCGGGCTTCTGCATCTGCGGCAGACGCGCCAGAGCGGCGGACGACGGTGCCTTCGTGAGAGCCGGGACGAGGGCGCTGTCGTATCCACCGATCGGATTCGGGGTGATCTTCACGATGCGCCTCCTCTCGTCGCGGCCGGGTCTGGTGGGACCGGGCGATCTGGTGGTCCGGCAGTTGCCTGACACCCAAACCCTACGACGCCTACACCCGGCCAGCAACCGAATTACCCGAGATTTCCGGACTTCTTTTCGCCTCGCCCTCCGGGGCCGGCAGAACTTGCTGCGGGACAGGGGTTCTGGGGCCCCTTCCGAGGTTCTCACCCGCAGGTTACCTGGTCGCGGTGACCAGCGCGATGACGTCGCCGCCGTAGTTGTCCAGCTTGTTCCGCCCGATCCCGGGAATGGCCAGCAGGGCATCGTCGTCTGTCGGGCGGCGCTCGGCGATCGCGAGCAGGGTGGCGTCGGAGAACACGACGTAGGCGGGTACCTCGTCGTCCACCGACCGCTTGCGGCGCCAATTGCGTAGTGCCTCGACCAGTTCCGGGTCTGCGCTGGACGGACAGCCGGCGCACCGGCCGACCTTGATCTCGGCGGCGGTGGCGAGCCGGCCGCCGCAGAGCCGGCAGCGTCCGGCAACCTTGACCCGGCCGAAGGGCGTGGCGTCCGGGGCGAGCCCGGTCAGGAACCGGCTGCGGCGCCGGCTCCGGCGACCGCCCTCGGTGCGGGACAACGCCCAGGACAGAGACAGTCTCGTCCTGGCCCTGGTGACCCCGACATAGAAGAGCCGTCGCTCCTCCTCGACCTGCTCGGGTGTGTCGGCGTGCTGGATGGGCAGCGTCCCGTCGGTGAGCCCTACCAGGAACACAGAGTCCCACTCCAGACCCTTGGCGGCGTGCAACGAGGCCAGGGTGACGCCCTCGACTGTTGGCGCATGCTGCGCCTCGGCTCGTTGTTCCAGTTCGGCCATCAGATCGGTCAGACCCGCACCGGCATCGGCGTCCGCCAGTTCCTCGGCGATCGACACCACACCCAGCAGCGAGTCCCATCGGTCGCGCAGCGCACCGGGCGGGGGCGGGTCGTCGGAAAGCCCGATCGGACCGAGCAGCCGGCGCACTTGGGCTACCAGTGGTTCGCGCGCCGTGGATTGCTGCTGGGCAGCGGGAGCCGGTGCGTCGTCGCGGCTCTTGTCGTCCTCGGGTCCGGCATCGCGCCGGGCCCCGAGGGTTCGGTCATCGCTCTCCTTTGCGGCGCCGGTCCGCAGGGTGACCATCGCCTGTCTGACCTCCGCCCTGGCGAAGAACCGCTGGCCACCGCGCACCACGTAGGGCACGTGGGCCGACGCGAGAGCTTGTTCGTAGTCTTCGGACTGAGCGTTGATCCGGTACAGAACGGCGATCGAGGAGGCCGGCTGGCCGGCCTCGATCTGGGCAGCGATCTGCCCTGCCACCGCGGTGGCCTCCGCCGGCTCGTCGGGGTGCTCGGTGAATGTCGCTTCCGGTCCGTCCGGCAGCACCGCCGTCAGCCTCAGCCGGAACCGGGCCGCGTGACCTCCCGCTCCGGCGATGATCCGGTTCGCGAGCGTGACCACCTGCGGGGTGGACCGGTAGTCCCGCTCCAACCGCAGCACTGTCGCGTTCGGGTACCTCCGTTCGAATCCGAGCAGGTACTTCGGTGACGCGCCGGCGAACGAGTAGATCGTCTGGTTGGCATCGCCGACGACCGTTACCTGATCGCGGCCGCCCAGCCAGGCGTCGAGCGTCCGTTGCTGCAACGGCGTCACGTCCTGGTACTCGTCGACGATGAAACAGCGGTACCTGGCCCGGAACTCCCTGGCCACCGACTCGTCCGACTCCAGGATCGCGCAGGTGTGCAGCAACAGGTCGTCGAAGTCCAGTTGCTCGGCCTCCTGCTTGATCGACTCGTAGACGGCGAACACTGCGGCAGCCGTCTCGGTGGGAACCGGAGTGTCCCGCTGCGCCTTCGCCACCGCCTGCGGATAGGTCTCCGGGGACGCCAATGTGGCCTTGGCCCATTCGATCTCGCCGGCCAGGTCCCGCAGGGTTGCGGTGTCGGTCCCGGCGCCGACCCGGCGGGACGCGGTGGCCACCAGTCGCATCTTGTTGTCCATCACCGGCCACAGCTGGCCACCGATCGATGTCGGCCAGAAGTACTTGAGCTGCTTCAACGCTGCCGAGTGGAAAGTGCGCGCCTGCACCCCTGGGACACCCAGCGCGCGCAGCCGCAGCCGCAGCTCCCCGGCGGCTCTGGTGGTGAAGGTGACGGCCAGCACCTCGGACACCGGGTGCGCGCCGGCACGAATCAGCTGCGCGATCCGGTGGGTGATGGTGCGCGTCTTGCCGGTCCCGGCGCCGGCCAGCACGCACACCGGTCCGGACGGTGCCAGCACGGCGGCGCGCTGCCCGTCGTCCAGGCCGGAAAGCAGGTCCGTCACGTCCATCAGCTTCGCACACCTGTACGACGGGCGGCTGCTTGTCCACACCGGGGCCGGTCACCCGATCTTCGCCTGCCGACCGTCACCACCCGATGCCGGCCCAGCCCTCGATCATGCGTCTGGCGATCGAGATGGAGGCCGGCAGATCGAAGTCGTCCGCATCGCCGGGGTCGCGGGCGATGTGGGAGTCGGCGAGGGAGTCGGCGATGTGGGGGTCGGCGATGCCTGGGTTGTGTGCATTTCCAGAGCTGCGGGCATCGGCGGCGCTGCGGGCATCGGCGGCGCTGCGGGCATTGCCGGCCAGGTCCGGGATGCCGCCGTCGTCGGCTGGACCGATCCATCCGGAACGGGTGAGTACCCGCCGGACGGTGTTTCTCGACACCCATCGGGCCTCGGCGATCTCGCCGTCCTGCGGGCGGAACTGGGCGCCCTGCTCGGCCCTGGCGGCGAAGCCGACCATCAACGACCGGGGGAAGGGCCACGGCTGGGACCCCAGGTAGCGGATGTCGGTGACCGCCAGGCCGACCTCTTCACCGATCTCTCTGACGACGGTCGCCTCCAGCGACTCGCCCACCTCGGTGAAACCGGCGAGCACCGAGAACCGGTGCGGGGCCCAACTCGGCGCACGGGCCAGCACTATCTTGTCGGCACCGTCGTGCACCAGCACGATCACCGCCGGATCGGTGCGCGGAAACTCCTGATGCTCCCTGCTGCAGGTGCGCGACCAGCCGGCCGGCGCCGGAGTGCTCGGTTCGCCGCAGGTGGGACAGAATCCGGCCCTGGCATGCCAACCCAGCAGCGCCGCCGCGGTGACCAGCAGGCCCGCGTCGGCATCACCCAGGACGGCGCCCAGTTCGCGGAGGGTCGGGCCGTCGACATCCGCTTCCAGCACTCCCCAATGATCGACACCGTCCACGGTGCCAAGGAGCACCGCGCCCTGCGGCGGACCGCCACCCGTCGCCGGGGTCCACGCCGGCCGTTCCCCGACGACGGCGAACTTACCTGTCGGTCCGACGGCAATCAGCTTCGCTGCCGCCCAGCTCGCGGTGATCCGGGCCGGGTCGCGCAGCATCTCGTCCCGGTCGGCGGTTCCCCGGGACAGGACAGGGGTGTCGATGGTGAAGGTGCCGGCGGTGCGCTGTCCGGCCGGAAGGGCGGTCGCCGTCTGCGGCGTCGTCATGGCAGCGACACACCGCCGACCCGGCTCAGCTCCCCGGAGATGACGTCGAGGTCACCCAGCACGATCCCGGTGAACTGCGAGGGCGCCAGATGGTCGGCCGCGGCAGCCGCGACCTGGTCCAGCGTCACCGATGCGAGCCGCGCCGGGTGTGCGCGCAGCCAGGACAGGTCGAGGCCGGCGCCGTGGATCCTGGCGAGAGTGGAGGCGAACCCGGCGTGGGTGCCCAGCGAGATCGCCAGGGTTCCCAGGGCGTAATTGCGGGCCGATTCCACTTCAGCGGACGTCGGTGCGGTGAGCGCCAGTTTGCCGAGTTCGTAGCGGGCTTCCAGCAGCGCGGCCGCGGTGGATTCGGTCGTGGTGTCGAACGCGACGGTCAGCGCGGCCCGGCCCGGCCAGAACTCGATCGTCGAGCCGGCGCTGTAGGTGTATCCCTTGTCCTCCCGGATGTTCTCCATCAGGCGGGACGAGAAGTACCCGCCGTACACCAGGTTCGCCACCTGCAGCGCGGTGTAGGCGGGCGACGAGCGGGTCAGTGCCGGCCCGGTCAACCGCACCTGCGACTGCACAGATCCGTCTCGGTGCAGCGCTCGGACGTCCGATCCCACGACCATCGGCGGAGTGCCAAGCACGGCGGCCGCCCGCGGGGCCGTCCACGGCGCGAGCACCGCCTCGACCTGGCCGATGGTTCGCTTCGGGCTGAGATCACCGACCAGCACCACGGTCGCCCCGCCGGGTACCACGGCCCGGCGATGCAGCCCCCGGACGGCCGCCGGCGTCACCTCAGCGACCTGCTCGACGTCCGGCATCTCCCGGGATGCCGGATGCGTGCCGAACCGTTGCCTCTGCAGGGCCCGTCTGGCGGCGGTCGAGGGTTCGGCAGCCGCCAGGGTGAGGTGCTCGACCAGCCGGTCCCGCTCACCCAGAACATCCGACTTGCGATATGCGGCGGTGGTCAGTACCTCGGCCAGGACGTTCACCAGGTCTGGAAGTCCGTTCGCCAGCACGGATCCGGTGAACAGCAGCCGTTCCGGATTGACGGTCGCGTGCAGGGTGCCGCCCACCTCGGCCAGTGCGATGTTCACGTCTTCGCGGCTGCGCTCGGCCGTCCCCATCATGGCACTGGCGGCCAGCAGCTCGGCACGAGCGGCGTGCTGTTCGGTGCGACCGCCGAACGGTATCCACAGCCGCACTTCGACCAACGGGGCGCCGGTGCGCCGGACGGCGACCACCGTCAATCCGTTGCCGAGCACTGATTCCTGCGACGCCGGCGGCCGCGCGGCCTTGACCCGTATCAGGTCCGGCAGGGCCCTCGGCCCGATCGCGGTGCGGCCGATGGCGTCCGCCGACCGCGGCGCGGGGTGACCACGACTCATGCCCGGTCACCCCCGTACTGCACCGATGTGCCGTCATCGAGGCTGCCGGCGCCCGGGAGAACTTCCAGCACCGCGCACCGCTCCGGATCCAGAGCCGATGCGGCAGCAGCGATGTCGCCCACCGTGAGGACGGACACCAAGTCCGGTATCTCGTCGATCAACTCAGCCCTGTCGTGCAGCAGTTCCAGTGATCCGATCGATCTGGTTCGCGGACCTATACCGTCGTTGTCCCGGAACATCCAGGAGCAGAACTGGATCACCGCCCGCTGCAGTTCGGCGTCGTCCGGTCCGTTGCCGGCGATGTCGGCGATCTGCTCGTTGCTGATGTCCATCAACCTGCCGGCCGGGACGCCGGGGGTGTGCAACGCCCCCAGTACGAATGCGTCCGGATCCCGGGAATCCAACGGGCCGCCCATCAACCCGGGGCCGGCCCACACTTCGGTCGCCAGCCCCTTGGTGACGATTGCCGAGCGGAGTCGGGAAGCCTCCCCGTCCGACAGGATGCTGCCAAGCACCACCTGGGCGAGATACCCGGACAGGTCCCCCACCGGATCGGGTATCCGCCAGCCGACCGCCAGCGCCGGGGCCGGGGCCATCCGGTCCAGGTGGGTGGCCCGGCGGACAGAGGCCGGCGCCGGCTCGGCGAACGACGGCCGCTCGGGCCGCGGCCGATGCGGAACGTCCCCGAAGTGTGAGCCGGCCAGATCCAGCGCCATGCCCGGATCGAAGTCGCCGCAGATGGTGAGCACCGCGTTCGCCGGTGTGTAGTAGGTATCGAAGAACCCGGCACAGTCGGCGACGGTGGCCGCCTGAAGATCGACGAAATCGCCGTATCCGTTGTGCGCGTTCGCGAACGAATCGAACAGCACCGGCGGGAGCAGGATCCAGGGGAACCCGCCGTATGGCCGGTTCAGCACGTTCAGCCGGATCTCCTCCTTCACCACATCGACCTGGTTGGCCAGGCTCTCCGCGGTCAGCTTCGGCGCCCGCATCCGATCCGCCTCCAGGAACAGTCCGCGCTCGAGGCCGGCGGCGGGAAGCACCTCGAAGTAGTCGGTGTAGTCGAAGTGTGTCGAGCCGTTGAACACGCCCCCGGATGCCTGGACGATCCGGAAGTGCTCCAGCTTGGGCAGCGACTCGCTGCCCTGGAACATCAGGTGCTCGAAGAGGTGCGCGAAGCCGGTCCTGCCTTGCGGCTCCGAGCGGAAGCCCACGTCGTAGTGCACGGCGATGCCCACCACGCCGGCGCCGCGGTCGGGTGCGAGCACCACTCGCAGGCCGTTGTCCAGGGTTGCGCGCTCGATCGGGAAATGCGGACGCGGGATGCTGATGGTCCCCCGCTTCCCCCGCTTGTGCGCTGGCGGTGACTTCTCGGGACGGCGCTTCGTGGACGTCCGGGTGTCAGCCATCGGTCCTCACCAGGCCGTCCCTGCCCGACCCGGCGAGCTCGCGCCAGACGTGAGCGATCGCCTCACACCCCTTGCGCAGCAGCGGAAGCGGCGTCCGCCCGTTCGGCCGGTACGGCCCGGACTTCACGACCTCTACGTCGGAAAAACCGCTGCGGCGCAACGACTCCGCCAGGGAATCTGTGCTGGCTCCGACATCCGCATGCCGCTCAGGATCTACGCTCACCGACGGGATGGCCACCCATCCCGACACTACGCTGACCCACTCGGCGATGCCGGCGGCGACCGCTTCGCGTTCGGTTGTCATGCCCTGGACCCTATGCGCGGACCATGGATCAGGGCGCGCCGGGTCGATCTGGTGGGGGCCAGGCGTGTATTACGGGCCGATGCGCTTCAGCGCGTCGCAGTGACCTTGTTAAGACCCTGCGGCGCATCCGGATCCATCCCCATGGCCAGCGTAGTGTGCACGGCCAGCTGCTGTCCGCGGACCACCATCGGAATCACGGCCAGCGCCTCGCCCAGGGACTGTGGCGTCGGCAGGGTGACGGCACCGTCGATGTTACCGGCCACCCCCGGGTGACCGATTCCGATCACCGGAGAACCCAGTTCGGCGGCCGCTCGGGCCGTATCGGCGACGTCGGACAGCACCGGCCCGGTGGCGCCGTAGGCGACCACGACGACAGTGGGTGAGGCAACGGTGAGCGGCCCGTGCAGGAAGTCGGCGCTCGAATAGCCCTCGTTGGGACGCCTGGTGGTCTCCTTCGCCTTCAGCGCCCCCTCCAGAGCCGCGGCGTAGGTCAGCCCGCGCGCCAGGTGCACCCCGCCGCTGCGGTCGGCGAGGATGTCCACCGCTGCCCGGAGCGGGGCTGTGTCCGCCAGGGTGTCCCCGACGTTCCCGGCCAACTTTTCCCAGGCCGTCGATCCGCCGGTGTAGCGGTCGATGTCGGAGCCGCTCGGGCAGACGGCCTCGGCCAGCAGGGTCACCAACGCGAGCTGCCCGGTTACCGTCTTGGTGGCGGGCACGGCCAGTTCCCGCGAAGTCCCGACCGCGAGGGTGGCAGCCGAGGCCGAGGCCAATGGCGAGTCGGCGTCGTTGGTGACGGCCACCACGATGGCGCCGGCGGCGGCCGATTGGCTGGCGACATCGACGATCTCCGGCGTGCGGCCGCTCTGGGAGAGCGCGATCACCAGATGATCGCGGAGGTCCGGTATGCGGTGATAGCGGGTGATGATCGAGGGCGCCACCATGCTCACCGTCATGCCGGTGGCGAGTTCGAGCAGATACCGCGCGTGCACCGCGACGTTGTCGCTGGACCCGCGGGCGATCAGGCAGATGCCGCGGAGCTCCCGCGGCAGGACGGCGCGTACTTCGCCGTGAACTTGGCCCCTGCGGGCCACCAGGCGGGCCAGCACGTCCGGTTGTTCGGCCATCTCTGCGGTGACCTGCGATCCCGGCCCGTGCGCTCCGCTGCTCATCGCTGATTACTCCTGCTCGAACATGCCTCGTTTCTCGCAGCATATTACATTCGCGCCGTGGGCAGGGCCATCAAGCCACACCAGGCGGCCGCCGCACATGATCAGCGGTCGAAGCCGAGCTTGCGGAGTTGTTTCGGGTCGCGCTGCCAGTCCTTGGCGACCGTCACGTGCACGTTCAGATAGACCTTGGTGCCGACCAACGGCTCGATGCCGGCGCGGGCCCGGCGGCCGATCCCGGCCAGGCGGGATCCCTTGGGACCCAACACGATCGGCTTCTGAGAGTCACGCTCCACGTACAGCGTGACGAACACATCCGTCAGATCGCTCCTGCCTTCCCGGGGCAGGATCTCGTCGACTGCGGCGGCCAGCGAGTGCGGCAGTTCGTCCCTGACCCCCTCCAGCGCCGCCTCGCGCACCAGCTCGGCGACCCTGCTCTCCAGCGGCTCGTCGGTGATCTCGCCGTCAACGTACAGCGGGGAGCCGCACGGCAGGTGATTCATCAGTACCGTCGCCACCTGATCGACTTGGAACCCTTCGGTGGCGGACACCGGGATCAACTCGGCGAAATCGCGCACCTGGGAGAGCGCGAGCAGCTGCTCGGCGACCTGGTTGCCGCTGACCTTGTCGGACTTGGTGACGATGCCGATCACCGGGGTCCGCGGAGCGAGCGTCGCGAGTTCGCCGGCGATCCGGCGGTCGCCCGGACCGATGCGCTCGTCGGCCGGAACACACAGGCCGATCACATCCACCTCACTGAAGGTCGAGCGGACAACATCACCCAGCCGCTCGCCGAGCAGGGTGCGCGGCTTGTGCAGTCCTGGGGTGTCGACGATCACCAGCTGGCCATCCGGCCGATTGAGGATGCCGCGTATCGCCTTGCGGGTGGTCTGCGGCTTGTCGGAGGTGATGGCGATCTTGCTGCCGATCATCGCGTTGAGCAGCGTCGACTTGCCGGCGTTGGGGCGACCCACGAAGCAGGCGAATCCGCTGCGGCGCACGGGAGGGCTCGGCCCGACCTGGTTGACCGATCGGGCCTGGTCGACCGGGCGCGCCTGGTCGACCGGATGGGGTGTTCCGGAATCAGTCATGGGGCCGCCCGCCGGTCTCCATCCTCCGCGAGCCCCACCGGTGGGGCTCGGAATCGGCGGGCTCTGACTCTTCCGGGCGCGGGAATTGCTCCAGGTCCCCGGCCGACTGCCGGGCAGCGACCGCACGCGCCCCGATCCGGCCGCCGGCGAAGTCGCCGTGCGGCTCGCTCCCGCTCTCGGCATCCGCGGCGAGCCCGGCGCGCCGATCGTCACGACCATGGTCCCCGTCCTGGTCCTGCTGCCGGGTCTGGTCCTGGCGCCGGTCCTGCTCCTTGTCCGCCCGGGTGATCCGGCGCACCAGCACGCTGTTCACCCGCGGCCGGCCCCTGCGGTCGGTGCCCGGCTCTCCCAGCAGGTGCAACCCGTTGATCTCGGCCTCGGCACCGGGAAGCGGTACCCGGCCCAGCAACTGAGCCAGCAGTCCGCCCACCGTCTCCACGTCCTCGGCCGGGAGGTCGACGTCGAAGACATCGCCGAGATCCTCCACCGGAAGCCGGCTGGCCACCCGCACCGAACCGTCATCCATGGTGACGATCGGATCGGGCGTCTGGACGTCGTACTCGTCGGTGATCTCCCCGACGATCTCCTCGATGATGTCCTCGATGGTCAGGATTCCGGCCGTGCCGCCGTACTCGTCGACCACCACCGCGAAATGGGTGCGGCTGCGTTGCATCTCGGCAAGCAGGTCATCGACCGGCTTGGAGTCCGGCACGAACACCGGTTCCCGCACCAACTCCGACAGCACCGGGCCCGGGTCGCCGGGCGCCAGGGTCAGCGTCCGGGCGATCAGGTCCTTGATGTAGATGACGCCGACGATGTCGTCGACGTCGGTCCCGATCACCGGCACCCTGGAGAACCCGGACCGCGAGGCCAGCTGCATCGCCTGGCGCATGGTCTTGGTCTCCTCGATCCAGACCACCTCGGTCCGCGGCACCATCACCTCCCTGGCGATGGTGTCGCCGAGGGTGAAGACCGAGTGCAGCATCTCGCGCTCCGACTCCTCCACCACGCCGTGCACCTGTGCCATGTCGACCAACTCGCGCAACTCGATGTCGGAGGAGAACGGGCCTTCGCGGAAACCCCGGCCTGGGGTGATGGCGTTGCCCAGGTGGATCAGCACGGTGGCGATCGGCGACAGGAAAGTGGCCAGGCCGGTGACGGTTCCGGCCATGAACAGGCCGATGCCGGACGGGTGCTGGCGGCCGAGGGTTCTCGGCAGGACACCAATCACCACGTAGGTGACCAGCAGCATCACCAGCACCACGACCAGCACCACCCAGAACGAGAAACCCCAGGTGGACAGTGCGACGGCGGTGACGAGCACGGTGGCGCACAGCTCGGCGGCGACTCGCAGCAACAGCAGCAGATTGGTGTAGCGGGGCTTGTCGGCGACGATCCGGCGCAGCGCGACAGCGCCCCGACGGCCCTCCCGCTCGGCCTCCTCCACCCTGGCCGGCGAGACCATGATGATCGCGGCATCGGCCGCCGCCATCAGCCCGGCGAACGGCACCAGCAGCGCGGCCACCACCAGCAGGACGACACCCAGGGTGTCCACGGCGCCCTGATCACTCCCTGCCGCGAGGCCGAACGGCCGCCGGATGGTGCGCGGTCTCCCGCCAGGCGTCGAGCAACTCGTTCTGCAGCCGGAACATCTCGCGCTCGGCGTCCGGCTCGGCGTGGTCGTAGCCGAGTAGATGCAGGACGCCGTGCACGGTCAACAGGTGCAGTTCGTCGTCCAGCCCGTGTCCGGCCTGCTCCGCCTGCTGGGCGGCGACCGCGGGGCAGAGCACCACGTCACCGAGCAGGGCCGGGCCTGGACCCGCCTCGTCGGGCCGGCGCGCGGTGTCCAGCTCGTCCATCGGGAAGCTCATCACGTCGGTCGGTCCGGTTTCGTCCATCCACTTGACGTGCAGCTCCGTCATCGCGTCGACGTCGATCAGCAGCAGCGACAGTTCGGCCTGCGGGTGGATGTCCAGACCGTCCAGGGTGTACCGGGCGACCGAGATCAGCGCAAGTTCGTCCACGCCGATGCCGGATTCGTTGGCGACCTCGATGGTCATCGACCGCGCCTGGGCTGGCGCGAATCGAATCGTGACCGGTCCTGCCGCTCGGGTGCAGCCGGGTTGTCGGCGTCCCACCGTTCGTAGGCATCGACGATCTCGCCGACCAGCCGGTGCCGCACCACGTCGGCCGAGGTGAGGGTCGGGAACGCCACGTCCTCGAGGCCGGTGAGGATCTCGCGGACCACCCGCAGACCAGAGCGCTGTCCGCCGGGCAGATCGATCTGGGTGACGTCACCGGTGACGACGATCTGCGAGCCGAACCCGAGGCGGGTCAGGAACATCTTCATCTGTTCCGGCGTGGTGTTCTGCGCCTCGTCCAGGATGATGAAGGCGTCGTTCAGGCTACGGCCGCGCATGTACGCCAGCGGAGCCACCTCGATCGTTCCGGCGGCCATCAGCCGCGGGATCGACTCGGGGTCCAGCATGTCGTGCAACGCGTCGTAGAGCGGCCGCAGATACGGATCGATCTTCTCGTTCAGGGTTCCTGGCAGATATCCGAGCCGCTCCCCCGCCTCCACCGCCGGACGGGTGAGGATGATCCGGGTGACCTGCTTGGCCTGCAGCGCCTGCACTGCCTTGGCCATCGCCAGGTAGGTCTTTCCGGTGCCGGCCGGGCCGATGCCGAAGACCACCGTGTGCTGATCGATGGAGTCGACGTACCGCTTCTGGTTCAACGTCTTCGGGCGGATGGTACGTCCGCGCCGGGAGATGATGTTGAACCCGAGCACCTCGCTCGGGCTCTCCGAGCCGTCCCGTCCGGCCGTTCCTGAGTCCGCCAGCATTCCCACGGTGCGGGTGACGGCGTCCTCGGTGAGCAGCGAACCGGATTCCTGCAGTGTGATGAGTTCGCGGAACACATGCTCGGCGAAGGCGATGTCGCCGGCGCTGCCCTTGAGCGTGATGCGGTTGCCTCTGACGTGGATATCGGCGGCGAGCTGTTCCTCCAGCCGGCGCAGGATGCTGTCCCGGGAGCCGAGCAACCCGATCATCGAGCGTTCGTCGGCCACCACGACAGTCGCCTCGACACGAGCAGAATCACCACTGGAGGGGCCGCGAGTGCTCGCGGCCGAACTGGGGTCCGGCACCGGGGTGGTTGCCTGCTTCCTGAACTGGTCGGGAGGTCCCGACATCTGGCGATTTCTACCGTGGGGGCGCACGGGGTTCCTTGCACGTCCCAGTCTACCGGGACAGCGGCGTTCCGGACCCGGGTAATCGTCATCGGGCCGGGCGCCATGATGCACCGGTGGTCAGCTGCACCGGTGGTCACGGTGCCCCGCCGTCATGGTGCCCCGCCGTCATGGTGCCCCGCCGTCATGGTGCCCCGCCGTCATGGTGCACTGGCCCGATGGCGGGCACCCGGATACTGCAGTACCCGGCGTTCGTCCGGTTCTGGATCGCCGATGCGGTCTCGAATCTCGGCACCTTCACGTCGACGCTTGCCCTGCAGCTGCTGCTCATCCAGACCCTGCATGCCGACCAGACCGAGCTGGGCATCGTTCGAGCGGCACAGTGGCTGCCGTACCTGTTGTTCGGCCTGCTCTCGGGGGTGGTTGTCGAGCGGATGCGCCGCAAACCGATCCTGATCGCAGCGGACACCCTCTCGGCCGCTCTGCTCGGCGCGGTCGGGGCGCTGGCGCTGACCGGCCGGCTGACCGTGCCTTTGGTCGCGATGCTGGTCTTCGGAGTCGGCGCGTCATCGATGTTCTTCGCCGCCGCACACCAGTCCTACCTGCCGCGGCTGGTCCCGACCACCCTGCTGCCGGTCGCCAACTCGCGCTTGGAGCAGACCTACAGCGCCGCCCAGTCCGCCGGTCCCCTGGCGGCCGGCGCGCTGGTCCGGTTCCTGTCCGCGCCGGTCGCCGTACTGGTCGACGCCGCGTCGTATGCCGTCTCGGCCATGGTGCTGGCCACCGTGCGGGCCGACGAACCGGCTCCCCAGGGCCACCCGGATCGGCAGCTGTGGCGCGAGCTGCGAGCGGGCGCCCGGTGGGTCTATCGCCACCGAACCCTTGCGCCCTATGCCGTTTCGTTACATCTGTGGTTCTTCTTCAACTCTGTGGTCTCCACGGTGTTGGTCTTCTTCGCGACAACCGAGTTGCGGCTGGACGCTCTGACCATCGGCGGCGTGCTGGCCTGCGCGGGGATCGCCGGCGTGATCGGTGCCGGGCTGGCCCCGCGACTGTCCCGGCGATTCGGGCTGGGCCGGGTCTGCGTCGGAACCGAGTGGCTGACGCCGGCGGCGTACCTGCTGGTGATCGCCGCCCGTCCCGGTGTGCCGGCCGTCGTTCTGCTCATTGCGGCCCAGTTGCTGGTCGGTCTGGGGATGGGGATCAAAGGACCGCTGGATATGAGCTACCGCAACGCGGTGACGCCGGATCCCTTGCGGGCCAGGATGAATGCCACCATCCGCTCCTTCAACTGGGGTTCGATGGCGGTGTCGGCGCCGCTGGCAGGCTGGATCGCCGTTGGCTGGGGCAACCGGGCGGCAATAGCCGTCGGAATCGCCGGCCTGCTGGTCGCCGCGACCGTGGTGAATTTCTCGCCGTTCCGGTCCGCCGTCATGCCGGACGGACCGCCGCAGGATCCGGGGGGCGTTGCGTGACCGGAATCCGGCTAACCGGGCGGCCAGCCCAGCGAACGGCCGCCCAGCAGATGCAGATGGGTGTGATGCACGCTCTGCCCTGCGTCCTCGCCGACGTTGAACACCAAGCGGTACCCGGATTCGGCGATACCCTCCGCGTCGGCCAGCTCCGCGGCCACCGTGACCAGGGCGGCGAGCTGATGGGCGTCCTCTGCCGCCAGCGCTGCGGCGTCCCGGTGGTGGGCCACCGGGATCAGCAGGATGTGGGTCGGCGCCTGCGGGTGGATGTCCCGGAACGCCACCGAACGTTCGTCGCGCCGGACGATGTCGGCTGGGACGTCACCGGCGACGATCCGGCAGAACAAGCAGTCGGGATCGGACGCGGCCATGTCACGGGACGTTACGCCGAGCCGCCGTACCGGCGTCACCGGCGTCACCGGCGGATCGGCATTTCCATCGCCGCCCGGCAGGGGTCACATCGCAGCGAGCCTCAGCATGCGCAGGACCCGCTCCCGGCAGATCTCCCAGGCCCGATGATCGGGATCGATCATCTCGAAGTGCCCGGCACCGGCGATCTCGATCAGGTCTGTCGGGTCGCCCGCGGAGGTCGCCGCGGCGGCGTACCGGCGGGACTGATCGACCGGCACCTCGTGATCATCGGTCCCGTGTACCAGGGTGATCCTGGCTCCGTCACCGACGTATCCGACCGGTGAGGCGTGGGAATAACGCTCGGCCACCGAGTTCGGCGATCCGCCGAGCAGATCGGGCACCGCATGCCCACCGACCTGCTGCTCGGCCGCGATCAACAGATCCATCACCGGCGCCTGGCAGACCGCACCGAGGGTCGGCACCCGGTGACCGCCCGGTGCGACCGCGCCGGGCGCTCCGGTCGGCAGTGAGCTCCGGTGGGCGAGCCAGCCGGCGAGGTGACCACCGGCCGAATGCCCGAGCGCAACCACTCGGGACCAGTCCAACCGGCCGCCGGCGGACGCCTGCCCCATGGAGTCCAGCGAGTCCACCGCCGAGCAGATGTCGATCAGCGTCATCGGCCAGCCGCCGCCGGCCGGATCGGCGCGCTCGGACTCGTCGGAAGACCGTCCCACCCTGCGGTATTCGACGGCGGCGGCGGCCACCCCGAACTCGATCAGGTTCCGGCACAGCGGATCCGCGTACTCGATGCCGTAGGCCTGCCGCCAGAATCCGCCGTGGATCACGATCACCACTGGGAGTTCCGCGCCGCTGGCGGGTAGGTGCAGCCGGACGAACTGGCTCGGATGATCGCCGTACCGGTAGTCCAGCGGCGGCGGTGCGGCGGATCCGGACACGGAACTCATCGTTCCATCCGCCGCTGATCTCTTTCGCCGCCGGCGAGGATCAACTTCCGCTGGCGAGGATCAACTTCCGCTGGCGAGGATCAACTTCCGCTGGCGAGGATCAACTTCCGCTGGCGAGGATCAACATCGACTGGTCTGTGACTGTTGTGACGGTCGTCAACAACTACATCCGCGTAGGCGAAGTTGATCCTCGCCGGGCGGTCAGCGGGTACGGGCAGGGCGGAAGGGTCAGGTCCAGCGGCCGGTGAGCACGCCAAGGGCGCCGAGGGCGACGGCGCCGGCAGTGGAGGTGCGCAGCACCTGATGGCCCAGCCGGACCGGAACGGCGTCGGCGGCCGCGAAGGCGTCGATCTCCTCCGGCGTCACCCCACCCTCCGGCCCGACGATCAGCAGCAGTTCGCCGGCGGTCGGCAGGGGAACATCGCTCAGCGGACGGGATTCCGCCTCGTGCAGCACCAGTGCGGCATCGGCGGCGGCGATTCGTTCGGTGACGCCGCGAGTGGTCGCCAGGTCGTGCACCTGCGGCGCCCAGGCTCGGCGGGATTGCTTCGCGGCCTCTCTGGCCACCATCCGCCACTTGCCCACCCCGCGGTCTGCCCGATCACCCGTCCACCTGGCGACGCAGCGCGCCGCCTGCCACGGCACGATCCCGTCGGCACCCGCCTCGGTCAGCAGATCGACCGCCAGATCGCTGCGCTCGCCCTTGGGCAGCGCCTGCACCACCGTGACCAGCAGATCGGGCCTCCGGACCGGCATCGCTGCCCCGACGGTGAGTGTCAGCGAGTGTCTCGTGACTCGGGTAACCGTTGCCGAGCAACAGGATCCATTCCCATCCGTGAGGACGATCCGCTCTCCCACCCTGGTCCGGCGAACCGTGGCCGCGTGCCTGCCCTCGGCCCCGTCCAGCAGGTATTCACCGGAAGGCGGCACCGTCTCCACCAGGTACCAGGCTTCGCCGTTCACCGGCCGCCGGCCGCCCGTGCGCTCATCGTCCGACGAAAGAGTCACGGATCCGGGAGAAGAAGCCGCCAGATGTCCGATCAGCCAGCTGCGGTATCTCCTCGCCGCGCAGGGTGGCCAGCTCACCCAGCAGCTCTGCCTGCCGTCCATCGATCCTGGTCGGTGTCACCACGTCGATGTGCACCATCAGGTTCCCGGAACCGGTTCCGCGGAGTCGTGGCATACCCAGCCCGCGCAGCGTCAGGACGGTGCCCGACTGGGTGCCGGGCCGGATGTCCAGGTTCTGGCTGGTCTGCAGCGCTTTGAGATTCATCGAGGTGCCCAGCGCGGCGGCCGTCATCGGCACATGGACCGTGCAGTGCAGGTCGATGCCGTCCCTGGTGAAAGTCCCGTGCGGGATCTCCTGGACCTCCACGTACAGGTCGCCGGGGGCGCCACCACCGGGGCCGACCTCGCCCTGGCCGGCCATCCGCACCCGGACGCCGTCGCCCACACCGGCCGGAATTACCACCCGGACGGTGCGCCGGGAACGCACCCGGCCGTCACCCTGGCACTGCTGACACGGTTCGGCGATGATTTCCCCGAAGCCCCGGCAGACCGGGCACGGACGGGAGGTCATCACCTGGCCGAGCAGCGAACGCTGCACCTGCTGGATCTCGCCGGACCCGCGGCAGGTGTCGCAGCGGACGGGCGAGGTGCCCGGTGCGCAGCCGGATCCGGTGCACGTGCTGCACAGCGTCGCGGTGTCGACCACCAGATCCTTCGCCACCCCGGTGGCGCACTCCTCGAGGGTCACCTCCACTCCGATCAGCGCGTCATCGCCCTGCCGCACCCGAGAACGCGGTCCGCGACCTCGGCCGCCACCCCCGCCGCTGCCACCGAAGAAGGCGTCCATGATGTCCCCGAGACCCATCCCGCCGAACGGGTCGCCGCCACCCCCGCCACCATTGCCGCCGCCGGACAACGGGTCGCCTCCGAGATCGACGATCTGCCGCTTGGCCGGGTCGGACAGCACTTCGTAGGCGGCGGTGACCTCCTTGAACTTCTGCTGGTCGGCGGGGTCGGAATTGACGTCTGGGTGCAATTCGCGGGCGAGCTTGCGATAAGCCCGCTTGATCTCGTCCGCTCCGGCGTTCTTCGAAACGCCGAGCATGCCGTAGTAGTCACGTGCCACCTGCTGCACCGATTGCCCTTCTGGTTGCCGATCCGATTGCTGGTCGGGACGATTGCTGGTCAGGACGATTGCTGGTCAGGACGATTGCTGGTCAGGACGATTGCTGGTCAGGAACTCCCGGGGCCTATGGCCCGGCGACGATCTCGCCGACGTACTGCGCTACGGCGCGGACGGCGGCGATGGTGCCCGGGTAGTCCATCCGGGTCGGGCCGACCACCGCGAGTCCGCCCATCAGCACCTCACCGCGGCCGTAACCCCCCGCCACCAGGGCGGAGGCCGCCAGATTCACGTCGTGATTCTCTTCTCCGATGGACACCCACATCGCCTCGGGGTGTTTGAGGACAGCCAGCAACTTGAGCAGGGTGACCTGCTCGTCCAGCGCCTCCAATACCCCTCGGAGCGATGGACGGTCGGCGAATGCCCCGGTGATGTTGGAGGTGCCGGACAGCACCAGCCGCTCCTCCGGGCGGTCGACCAGGGTGTCCAGCAGCGCTGTCACCACATCGACGAGCACCCGTTCCCCGGCCGGATCCCTACGGCGTGGCAGCTCACCGATCGCTGCCGCTGCCTCCGACAGCCGCCGACCGGTGACGTGTTCGGCGAGCACCGCACGCAGGTCCGCGATGGCGTGGTCACTGACCGGTTCGCACACCTCGACGATGCGCTGCTCGACCCGTCCGGTATCGGTGATCACCACCGCCAGCAGCCGGCTGGGCGCCAGCCCGACCAGCTCGATGTGGCGGACCACAGCATGGCTCAGGGTCGGGTACTGCACCATGGCGACCTGATGGGTGAGCTGGGCCAGCAGCCGCACGGATCGGCGGAGCACGTCGTCCAGATCGACCGCCTCGGACAGGAAGGACTGGATCGCCCGTCTTTCGCCCACCGACAGCGGCTTGACCTGCGACAGGCGGTCGACGAAGAGCCGGTATCCCTTGTCTGTGGGGATCCGGCCGGCAGAGGTGTGCGGCTGGGTGATGTAACCCTCGTCCTCCAGGATCGCCATGTCGTTGCGAATGGTGGCGGAGGAAACGCCAAGGTGATGCCGGTCGACGAGAGCCTTGGAGCCCACCGGCTCGTGGGTGGCGACGTAGTCGGCCACAATGGCCCGCAGCACCTCGAAGCGTCGATCGTCCCCGCTCAACTCGTTGTTCACCTCCTGCCGGCTGTTGGTGCCGATGGCGGCCAGCCTCGGCCCTGCTGATCGCCGGCCTGGCACTCCGGTTGCCCGTCTGCCAAGTGTAGTCGGCAACGTTCGGGCTAAGCTGTGATCGCCGGCGCACGAGAGGTTCCAGATGATCTTCAAGGACGTCCGTGACGGGCGCCCGTACCCCGACCATCAGATGTCCATCAAGGATTGGGGCCGCGTGCCGCCGCGCCAGGTTCGGCTGGACGAACTGATTGCCACCAAGCGGGAACTGCGGCTGGACACCCTGCTCGACGAGGACTCGACTTTCTACGGGGACCTTTTCCCGCATGCCGTGCTCTGGCAGGGCGAGAAGTACCTCGAGGACGGACTGCATCGGGCCCTGCGGGCGGCGCTGCAGCAACGGAACGTCATCCATGTACGACTGCTCGACCTCGACGGCCTGCGCGGCACCACCGGCGGCGGCTGAGCCGGACTCGCCCGCCTCCGGGTCACCGGGATCGCCCGCTCGAGCGGCCGGGTCGACCGGCCCGGCGGCGTTCAGCCGAGCAGCCGCAGCGCCAGCCCATCCGCCAGTAGCCGTCCGCGCAGCGTCAGCACCAGTTTGCCGGTCCGCAGGGCGGCAGGGTCCAGCAGGCCGTCGGCGGCCTCCTGCTCGGCCTGACGCCGGCCGGCGCCGTCGAGTGTCCCGGCCGGGAGACCCTCCACCAGCCGGAGCCTGAGCAACACGTCCTCGACCCGTCGAGCGGCGTCGTCCAGGATCTCGCGGGCATGGGCAGGGGTGCGGCCGGAAGCCAGTCGCTGCGCGTATCCGGCCGGATGCTTCACGTTCCACCAGCGGACGCCTCCGACGTGGGAATGCGCACCCGGACCGATCCCCCACCAGTCGTCGCCGCGCCAGTAACCCAGGTTGTGCCGGCAGCGCGCGGTCTCCGACGTAGCCCAGTTCGACACCTCGTACCAGCTGAAACCCGCTGCGGCGAGAGTGTTCTCCGCCAGCAGGTAGCGGTCGGCGAGCAGGTCGTCATCCGGCATCGGCAGCTGCCCGCCGGAGACCTGTCTGGCCAGCCTGGTCCCGGGCTCGACGATCAGCGAGTAGGCGGAGACGTGGTCGACCCCGGCGGCTACGGCAGCGTCCAGCGAGGCGGAGAAATCGCCGTCGGTCTCGCCGGGGGTGCCGTAGATGAGGTCGAGGTTCACGTGCCGGAAGCCGGCATCGTGGGCCCAGCCGACCACCTCGGCCGGCCGTCCGGGCGTATGAGTCCTGTCCAGGGTGGCCAGCACCCGCGGCGCCGTCGACTGCATGCCTAGGGACAGCCTGGTGAATCCCCCGGCCCGGATCCCGGCCAGGAGCTCCGGATCGGTGCTCTCCGGGTTGGCCTCGGTGGTCACCTCGGCGTCGGCGGCCAGTCCGAACTCGGTGCCGATCGCATCGACCACGCTGACCAACGGGCCGGCGCCTACCAGCGACGGGGTACCCCCTCCCACGAAAATGCTGCTCACCTGCCGGCGATCCCCGAGCTTGCGCAGCGTTCGGCCGGCCAGTGCCACCTCGGCCAGCGCCGCGTCGAGCCAGGACTCCGGTGAAGCGGAGCTACCCAGTTCCCCGCGGGTGTAGGTGTTGAAATCGCAATAGCCGCAACGGGTGAGGCAGAACGGGACGTGAAGATACATCGACAGGCTCCGGTCGCCGAGGCCGACCGCGGCCGACGAGGGAATCGAACCGTCCGCCGGCACCGGATCGCCGTCGGGCAGGGTGGATGGCACGACACCCATTCTCCCCGCGCCGGACAGGGCGGCGGACCGCTGCGGCTCTGTTCACGTGCGGCACTGTTCGATTGCCGCGCGCTTCGATGCGTTGCCCGCGGCCGCGGCCGCGGGCGCGGTGGCAGGATCGCGGTGTCGTCCACGCGGGGAGCGGTATTGATGAACGCGGTGTTGATGAACTCTTTGGTGCGGTACCAAGTGGTCGGCGGAGTCGCCACCATCACTCTGGATTCGCCGCACAATCGCAACGCGCTGTCCAGGCAGCTGCGCAGCGAGCTGACGGCAGCCCTTGAACGCACGTCAGATGACGAGTCCTCCCGGGTGGTGGTGCTGACCCACGCCGGTCCGGTGTTCTGCGCCGGAATGGATCTGAAGGAATCGGCGGTCGAGAAGCCGGGCTCAGAGGGGGTCCGCGAACTGCCGCGCATCCTGCAACTGATCGCTCACTGCCCGAAACCGGTGATTGCCAGGATCGGCGGCACAGCACGGGCAGGCGGAATCGGCATGATGGCCGCGGCCGACATCGTGGTGGCGGTGCCGACGGCAACATTCGCATTCTCCGAGGTGCGCATCGGACTGATCCCCGCGGTGATCAGCGTGCCGGTCCTTCACAGGATGGACCCGGTGGCAGCCCGCGAGCTACTGCTCACCGGCGCCATCTTCGACGCCCACCGGGCCTGGCAGGCAGGACTGGTCAACGCGCTGGCACCGATCGACCACCGGGACGGCTCGGACGCACCCGATGATGCCCTCGCCGCCCTCGACGACGTGGTCTCCGGCTTCGTCACCGATCTGCTCAAGGGCGGCCCCACCGCTCTGGCCGGAACGAAGTCGCTGCTGCGCCAGGGCTATGACGATTCCGATCAGCGTTACGCCGGTCTGCTGGAGTTGTCCGCCCGGCAGTTCTCCTCGGCCGAAGCCCGGGAGGGTGCTCGTTCGTTCGCCGAGAAACGCTCGGCGGCATGGCTCGGTTGATGCGATCGGTCAACCCCAGTGCTCGATCAACCCCAGTGCTCGATCAACCCCAGTGCTCGATCAACCCCAGTGCTCGATCAAGCCCAGTGCTCGATCAACCCCAGTGCTCGATCAACCCCAGATGGCAAAGCCGACGGCGATCAGCACCAGCGCGATCAGCGCGATCGACATCCAGCGTCTGGTGATCGCCGGCAGCGGACGGCTCACCCGGCGCCCCACAGGTTCGCCGGCGAGGGTGACGGCGGGGCCTGGCAACCCCTCACTCCGTCGGCCCCGGGTCGGTCTGCGCGTGCCTGATGGCTTCCCGACGGGTGTGCCGGCGCAGCGTCAGCTCGACGACCCGGTCGATGATGCCGGCGACCAGCCAGCAGATCGGGATACCGACCAGCAACAGGATCGGCACCTGAACCCAGAACGACTGCCCGGCGAGCCACGACTCGATGGCGTCGATCACGGCATTCACACTCGTCAGCGTAGTCCGGCCACCCGCCGCCCCGGCTGCCTCGTCCGAGCCTCCCGGACCGAACCGCATGGGCGGCAGGGGTTCTGGAACGCAGGGTTCTGGAACGCAGGGGTTCTGGAACCGGACGGGGCGAGTGCAAGATGGACCGATGACCGACATTGAGGCAGCACGAAGGATCCTCACCGACGCGTTCGGGCGGATCGCCGAGCAGGTGCGGGTGGTCACCGAGAACCTGACCGATGACGATGCGACCTGGCGCCCGGACCCGGATGCCAATTCCATCGCCTGGCTGATCTGGCACCTGTCGCGGGTGCAGGACGACCACGTCGCCGATCTGGCCGGCGCCGAACAGGTGTGGACCAGCGGCGGCTGGTACTCGCGCTTCGGCCTGCCGTTCGACCGTGCGGCACACGGCTACGGGCAGACCAGCGCCGAGGTGGGCCGGGTACGCACGCCGACGGCCGACCTCGCCGACTACCACGAAGCTGTGCACGCGGCGACCCAGCGCTATCTGGACGGGCTCACCGGCCAGGAGCTGGAACGGGTCGTCGACACCCACTGGGATCCGCCGGTCACCGTGTCGGTGCGGATCGTCAGCATCATCAACGACTGCACCGACCACGTCGGACAGGCCGAGTACGTCCGCGGGATGGCCCGGCGGCGCTGACAGACCTGGCTACCTCCTGGCCGCATCCTTGGCTCCCGAGGTGTCCGTGGACAGCGCGGCGATGAATGCCTCCTGCGGCACCTCGACCCTGCCCACCATCTTCATCCGCTTCTTGCCCTCCTTCTGCTTCTCCAGGAGCTTGCGTTTGCGGGTGATGTCGCCGCCGTAACACTTGGCCAGCACGTCCTTGCGCATCGCGCTGATGTTCTCCCTGGCGATCACCCGGGAGCCGACCGCAGCCTGGATGGGCACCTCGAACTGCTGGCGCGGAATCAACTGGCGGAGCTTGCCGGTCATCATCACTCCGTAGCCGTACGCGGAATCTCTGTGCACGATCGCCGAGAACGCATCGACCGGCTCACCCTGCAGCAGGATGTCGACCTTGACCAGATCCGCCGGCTCGGTCCCGATCTCCTCGTAGTCCAGCGATGCGTAGCCGCGGGTGCGGGACTTGAGCAGGTCGAAGAAGTCGAAGATGATCTCGGCCAGCGGCATGGTGTACCGGAGTTCGACCCTGGTCTCTGACAGGTAGTCCAGCCCGCCCATCTGACCGCGCCGGGACTGGCACAGCTCCATGATCGCACCGATGTACTCGCTGGGACTGATGATCGTCACCTTGACCACCGGTTCGCGGATGCCGGCGATCTTTCCGGAGGGCCAGTCGCTCGGGTTGGTGACCACGTGCTGGGCACCGTCCTCCATCGTCACCTGGTAAACGACGGTCGGCGCGGTCGAGATCAGGTCCAGACCGAACTCCCGCTCCAGCCGATCCCTGGTGATCTCCAGGTGCAACAGGCCGAGATAGCCGCAGCGGTAACCGAAACCCAGCGCTGTCGAGTTCTCCGGCTCGTACGTCAGTGCGGCGTCGTTGAGACGCAGCTTGTCCAGTGCGTCCCGCAGCAGCGGGTAGTCGCTGCCGTCGATCGGGAACAGCCCAGAGTAGACCATTGGGCGCGGATCACGGTAGCCGCCAAGGGATGTCGTTGCCGGTTTGACCGCGGATGTCACGGTGTCCCCGACCTTGGACTGCCGGACGTCCTTCACCCCGGTGATCAGATAGCCGACCTCGCCCACCCCCAACCCCTTGGTGGGCAAGGGTTCCGGCGAGATCACCCCGACCTCGAGCAGTTCGTGGGTCGCCCTGGTGGACATCATCTGGATGCGTTCGCGCGGGGTGATCCTGCCGTCCACCACCCGGATGTAGGTGATCACCCCCCGGTAGATGTCGTAGACCGAGTCGAAGATCATCGCCCTGGCCGGCGCATCGGGGTCGCCTACCGGCGACGGCACGTCGCGGATCACCCGGTCCAGCAGGGCGGCGACGCCCTCGCCGGTCTTGCCGGACACCCGCAGCACGTCGTCGGGTGAGCCGCCGAGGATGTGCGCGATCTCGTCGGCGTAGCGCTCGGGCTGGGCGGCCGGAAGATCGATCTTGTTCAGCACCGGGATGATCGCCAGATCGTTCTCCAACGCCAGATAGAGGTTCGCCAGGGTCTGCGCCTCGATGCCCTGGGCGGCGTCCACCAGCAGCACGGCGCCCTCGCAGGCCGCCAGCGATCTGGACACCTCGTAAGTGAAGTCGACGTGGCCGGGGGTGTCGATCAGGTGGAGAACGTAGTCGCCTTCCATGGCCACCGTTGCGGCGTCGGCGGTGGCCGGGTCGGCGCTGACCGTCCACGGCAGCCGGATGCTCTGGCTCTTGATGGTGATACCGCGTTCCCGCTCGATGTCCATCCGGTCCAGGTACTGGGCGCGCATCGCCCGGCCGTCCACGACCCCGGTGAGTTGCAGCATCCGATCCGCCAGCGTCGACTTCCCGTGGTCGATGTGCGCGATGACGCAGAAGTTCCGGATGCGTTCGGGTGGGGTGAACGTCGTCCGGTGAGCGATCGAAGGCGATGTCACGGAGCGCGGGGTCTTCCTGGTAGAGAGCGACTGCGGGTAGGGCGTCAGCCGGACGGGTGTACACAGTGTCCCACGCCCGCGACGTCCCACGCCCGCGACGCCGGCGGATTCGTGCTGCTCCGTCGGCGGGGACCGCCGATCGACCGGTCGGCGCAATTCCCATTCCCGACGACTGTAAGGATCCGGCAATGACGACTGATCACGATGAGCACCGAACACCGATGACCGTTGAGCGTGCGGTGCGCGCCGCGACCATCGACGATCTGTCGCACATCCTCCGGCTGGTCAACGACCTCGCGCGGTACGAGCAGTCGGCGGATGCGGTGGTTGCCACCGTCGAGGACTTCCGGCATGCCCTGTTCCCCGCCGCAGCGGCGCCGGGGGCGTTCTGCGAGGTGGCCGAGGCGGACGGCGCAGTTGTGGGTATCGCCCTGTGGTTCCTGTCGTTCTCCACCTGGACCGGCCGGCAGGGCATCTGGCTGGAAGATCTGTACGTCGAGCCGGAGCATCGGGGTTCGGGCCTCGGCCGGGCGCTGCTGTCCGCGCTGGCGAGGAAGGCAGCCGAGAACGGCTGGGCCCGCGTCGAGTGGACGGTGCTCGACTGGAACGCCCCCTCCCTTGCCTTCTACCGATCGCTGGGTGCACGGCCGCAGGACGAGTGGACGACGTATCGCCTCGACGGTGACGGCCTTGCGCGGATGGCGGCAGGGGGTGAGCCGTGATCGCCCGGTAGCCGGTCAACGTTGGTGCGATGGCAAGCTGGGCGGCATGACTCTTGCGATCACCGGTGGCCATGTCGTTCCGATCGAGGGTGAGCCGTTCGACGGCACCGTTGTGGTGACCGACGGCGTGATCAGCGCCATCGGTGCCGACGCGCGAGTACCCGAAGGTGCCGAGGTGGTCGACGCGGCCGGGAAATGGGTACTGCCAGGCTTCCTCGATGCGCACACGCACCTCGGTGTGCACGAGGAGGCCGAGGGCTGGGCCGGGCAGGACACCAACGAGATGACCGACCCGGTCACCGCCCAGGTGCGGGCCCTGGACGCGATCAACCCCGCGGAGATCGGCTTCGCCGATGCGCTCTCAGGTGGCGTCACAGCGGTCTGTGTGAACCCGGGTTCCGGCAATGTGATCGGCGGGCTGTGCGTCGCCATCCACACCCACGGCCGCACCGTCGACGAGATGGTGCTGCGCTCCCCTGCGGGACTCAAGTCTGCATTGGGCGAGAACCCCAAGCGGGTCTACGGCGACCGCAAGCAGACGCCGTCCACCCGGCTCGGCACCGCTGCCGTTCTGCGCAAGGCATTCGTCGATGCACAGAACTACCGCGCGAAGAAGGCCAATGCCGAGGCGGGTTCCGGTGACGAGGCAGGCAAGCCCTTCGACGGGCGGGATCTCAAGCTGGAGGCATTGGTCTCTGTGCTCGACCGGGAAATCCCCTGGCGACAGCACTCGCACCGGGCCGACGACATCGCGACCGCGCTGCGGGTGGCCGACGAGTTCGGTTACCAGCTGGTCATCGATCACGGCACGGAGGCGCATCTGATCGCAGATCTGTTGGCCGAGAAGGGTATCCCGGTCCTGATCGGCCCGCTGTTCACCACCAGGTCGAAGGTGGAACTGCGCAACAGGTCGCTGGCCAATCCCGGCAAGCTGGCCAGGGCCGGGGTGGAGATCTCGATCATCACAGACCACCCCGTGGTGCCAATCCATTTCCTGGTGCACCAGGCGACGCTGGCGGTCAAGGAGGGCCTGGATCCGGTGACCGCCTTGCGCGCCATCACCATCAACCCGGCGAAGGTGATGGGTGTCGGGGACAAGGTCGGATCCCTCGAGGTGGGGAAACTGGGCGACGTCGTTGTCTGGTCCGGTGACCCCCTGGACGTGATGCAGAGGGTGGAGACCGTCTACATCCGCGGCGACCAGGTGTACAGCTATCAGGCGGCCTGATCCGGGCCTGGCATCCCGGGCGAGCGGTCGGCGAGGTCATCCGCACCAGGCGCGGCTGATGCATCGAGATGCCTGCGAGGGAGCATCAAGATGTAACCTCGGCCGGATGCGCACCACCTTCACCTTGGAACCGGTGCGTTCGTCCGCATCATCACCCATCCCAGAGTGACCACCCATCCCCTGTCCGGGAGCGAGGCGTGGTCGTTCGTCGCAGACTTGCTCGACCTCCCCATCTGCTGGATCCCGCCGACCGGCGAAGGAACGGCCCGGATCCTGGGTAGCCTGATCGAGCGGTACGGCCTGACCGGCAACGCCATTCCCGATGCGCAACTGGCGGCCCTGGCCATCGAACACGGGCTCAGTGTCATCTCAGCGGACACCGACTTCGCGCGAATCTCCGAAGGTGACATGGCACAACCCCCTTCGCCTGCCGCATCCGTCATAGCCGTGCACCCGGCCGTGCAGGAGGAGAACTGAGCAGCTGCCCGGGATCTTGCTCCCGATGGCCGCGGGCCATGCGGCGAGGAAGGCCGGTTCGAGTCTCTCGGGAGCCTCTTCACTCCCGCCGGGCCGCCCGGCCGAGTCGGCGCCTGTTCGCACATGCCGGGATGGTTCTCGCGCTGTCCATGCTGGTGGCCTGCTCGACCGGCTCGCGCACGCCGCCCCCGTCATCGATGGTCGGTGCGCCGCGCTCCGCGGACCCGTCGACGTCCGGACCGACGCTGCCGGAGACCTCAGCGCCCGAGGTCTCAGCGCCCGAGACCTCAGCGCCTGAGACCTCAGCGCCCGAGACCTCAACCCCGGCGCCCGCGCCCACGACGCCGGCCTCCATCTCCGTCACGCCTCCGACAGCCGTGCCGTCATCCGTGCCGACGTCTGGGCCCACATCCGTTCCCACGTCCGCGCCGTCATCCACCCGGACGTCGACGGCCGCGTCGAGCGCGCCGACCGCAGCCCGAACCGGGGTCCCGACTGTGGCGCCGACACACATCCCGCTGCCGGATGTCCGGCTGGCCGGGGTGAACGACCCGGCCTGCCGCTCCGGACGCCCGCCGGTGGTGCTGCTGCATGGCACCTTCTCCACCCCGGCGTCCAATTTCACTCCAATGGCGGCGCGGCTGCGGGCATCCGGGCGGTGCGTCTTCGCGGTGCTGTACGGCGCCGCTTTCGGCTGGGGCGGCATCGGCGACATCGACTCCTCGGCCGGGCAGGTGGCGCGATTCATCGATGATGTCCGGCTGGCCTCGGGCGCCGCGAAGGTCGATGTCGTCGCCTTCTCCCAGGGCGCTTTGGTGCTGCGCGATGCGCTGCAGGGCGGCCTGGACCCTGCAGCCGTCGGGATGGCAGTCTTCGTGGCCCCGAACTATCACGGCACCACGGTGCCGTTGGTGACCAAGGTGCCGGCGTTCGCCTGTCCGGCCTGCGCGGAACAGACCGCCGGATCGGCCCTTCTCACCCGGCTGGAAGCGGGTGGGGAATTGTCAGGCGATATCCGATACGCCACCCTGTCATCGAGCCACGACGAGTGGGTGCAGCCGGTGTCCGGTCAGTCACCGCGCGGACCGGCAGCGCGGGTGCGCACCGCGTGGCTGCAGGACATCTGCCCGTGGCTGACGATCCGGCACATGGACCTGCCCTTCGCTGCGCCGGTGATCAACTGGACGCTCGCCGCCCTGGACAGCGAGGGGCGGCCACCCGCCACCGTCCGCTGCTCCTGACGCGCGCCGGCTCCGACAGCGCCGGCAACTACTGCGCGCGCAACGCCTGCGCCCGCAACCACTGCGCCCGCAACGACTGCGCCGGCGATTGGGACGATCCATTCCGGGCTGGTAAACTCAGAGATCGGGTGTGTGCTTCGGCGTGCCCTTCGCAGACTGTGCCCTCCAAAGATCGTGCCCTCCAAAGATCGTGCCCTCCAAAGATCGTGCCCTCCAAAGATCGTGCCCTCCAAAGATCGTGCCCTCCAAAGATCGTGCCCTCCAAAGATCGTGCCCTCCAAAGATCGAGCCCTCCAAGAGACAGTGCCCTCCAAGTACAGTGCCCTCCACAGACAGCAACGGCGGCCGGTCGGCACCGTTCCCACAAGCGGCTCCGGAGAAGCGACCGTCAATCGAACATCACTACGAACGAAGGCAGTGACGCGTGGCCAACATCAAGTCCCAGATCAAGCGGATCCGGACCAACGAACTCGCGCGTCAGCGCAACAAGGCGGTCAAGTCCGCGCTGAAGACCTCGGTCCGCCGGGTTCGCACCGCGATCGATTCGGGCGACAAGGCAGCTGCCCAGACCCAGCTCGCCGTCGCCTCCCGGGATCTGGACAAGGCGGTGTCCAAGGGCGTCATCCACGCCAACCAGGGCGCGAACCGCAAGTCGGCACTATCCCACCAGGTCGCGGCTCTCTGATCCCGCTCCTGTCGATCGGCGTCACCCGGTGGGTGGCGCCGTTCTTGCTGTCCGAGCGTTCAGCGGCAGGCGGTCACGGGGTTCCCTGAGCAGCGGAGCGGAACTGGTCCTTTCGCCGATGTCGTCCGCGATCGCGACCATTGGGCGGAAACGCGCTGTACACCGGCAGTGATTGGCGGCCCGAGGACAGTGTCGATCTCGTTCAGGGAGTAGGACTCCTGCTCCAGCGTCGGGATGCCACATCGATCGTGCCCGCCCGGGCGTCGAAGTCCCGGTGCCGGTAGCCGATGGATCACCCGGTGGCCGCCTCACATCACGACACCACGTTCACCAGCGGTGAATATCGCACACCACGGACCTGGACGTCACCGATTCCGGCGGTCAATCGTCCGGAAATGCCTCTACCTTTGCCGCATGAGCACAGTCGAGGCGAGTGTGGACGGTTACCGGATCGAACCGCTCGGGCCGCGGACGTGGGACGCGTTCGCGGATCTTGCCGAGCGGCACAACGGCGTGTGGGGCGGGTGCTGGTGCACCTGGTTCCACTGCTATCCGGATCCTCCCGAGCGCAAGACGCTCGGCCACCGCGAGTTCAAGCGGCGGCTCGTCGACGAGGGCCGCGCGCACGCGGCACTGGTGTTCGACGGTGACGTCGCGGTCGCCTGGGCCGAGTACGGGTCGGTCGAGGAACTGCCGAACATTCACCACCGCAAGGACTGGGAACAGAGTCTCGTACGCATGCCGGACTACCGGATCACCTGCCTGTTCGTGGACCGCAGGTACCGGCGCAAAGGGATGGCAACGGTCGCCGTTCGAGGCGCGCTGGCGCTCATCGGCGCCGCGGGCGGTGGACTCGTCGAGTCCTACCCACACGACCTGCCCCCGGGCAAGAAGACCTCGGCGTCGTTCCTCTACAACGCCACCCGGAGCATGTACGAGCAGCTGGGGTTCAGCTACGACCGGCCCAAAGGCAAGGGCAACTGCGTGATGACCACGCTGGTCCCGGCTAGCTAGCTAGGGCGCCGTTTCTTACATCCTCTTCATTGCCCTTGTCAACCCGATGTGACGCGTGTAATGTTTTGCCACTTCGAGGGGGCGGGGAGCAGTCCCGAAGCACCGGCAGGACACCTGTTGTACCTAGAGGGCTAGGGTCGGCGCGGACCTCCGTGACACCGATCTGCGCCACCGATTCCGCAGACCGATCGACATGCCCAGCACCGCTTCGACGAACCCGTCGCCCATGCCGGAACCGTGCAGGATCTCCCGCATCTCGTGGTCGGCGACCCGCTGCCCGCAGCGGGTGGCCGGTGGCGTCGGTGACGATCTCGGCGGCCCGCCGCCGGCTCAGGTCCTCGGGTCCGTGCACGGCGTGCACCTGCCGACCGGACACCGGCCGCAATTCACCCTCGATGTGACCACCGACCATCGTCAGCCCACCCATACTGTGGCCGCACGGCAGCCGGCCGGGCAGCCACGGCATCGACCGGCCAGCACCGCCGGCTCCGGTCAGCTGCTACGGAGAGATCGGACCCGGCAGCGCTTGCTGAAGACCATCCGGATCATCTGAAATCCGAGTACGAGAGCTTCTCCCAGATGCCCGGTCACCGAGGAATGCCCGACCCGCGGGTGATAGTTGATCGGTATCTGCACCACCTTGGTGCGCCTGATGAGCGCGAGCAACAGCATCTCGAGGCCGAAGGCAGATCCGTCCTGGGTGAACCCGGAAGAGATACCGTCGATGCACTCGCGTGACAGCACCCGGAATGTACAACCGACATCGCTGAGATAATTGCTGTTGTAGATTACTTCGGTGATCTTGGCGACGATCCAATTTCCCCATTGCAGGACGAATCCCATATTGGCTCCCACCCAGATGAAGTTGGAAACCGTGCGAGAGCCGATGACGAAACCACAGTCACCGGTGTATGCGAGCAGCTTGTACAGATCTTCGGGATTGAACGTACCGTCCGGCTCGCAGATGCAGACGAGATCCGCATCCACCTCTGTCAACCCACGGCGGATCGCCGCGCCGTATCCTTGGACCGGCTCGAACAGCTCCCGCGCCGAGGTGGTCGCGACTTGGGCAGAAGTGCCCGCGGTTGCATTGTTGTTGATCACCAGGATGTCGTCGACCACACCCAGTGCTTCGAATCTGGAGATGACGTCGGCGATGCTGTCCTTCTCGTTGTAGGTCGGCAGAATCAGCGCTATCGATCTACCGTTCCACAAGGCGATGTCCATTGCTGTGTTCTTCCCGTGCATCGGTCCGCGAAGCCCTCGAGATGCTCCATCCCAATACCACGGCACCGGCCAAGCCGAGGATGAGCCAGGGCGCCCAGCCCAACGGTGGTTGCCACTGTGAGGCGGGAAAGAACCAGATTGCCCCTTCGGTTCCGACGGCGTACCGGCGGGAGTTCAGGTACAGCGAGACAGCCTGCAGGACGGGCATGGTGACGCCGATCAACCGGAACATCCGACCGACGATCCGGGTATCGACCTTGTCCAACTGCTCGCTGACCACCACACCCGACAGCAATGGCAGGAGCATGAAGAGGGCCAGCAGGTGGCGGCCCTGCAGGCCGGCGCCCACCGGATAGAAGATGGTCGCGTAGGTGACGAACGCGATGACGTACAGCACCGCAGACCAGAGCACCAGGGTGAGCCGGTCGGCGCGGCCGCCGATCAGCGCAGCCATTCCTATCAGCACCATGCACAAGACGAGCCAGATGGCCAGGAACCATGGGGGAATGAGCGTGTCCAGCCAGCCGAACTGCGCGATGCCGGAGCGCAGCACGCCGTAACTCTGCAGGCCGAAGGATCCCAGAGCCGAGGCGCTGAAGACACTTCCGATCATTGATGGATGGTCGTAGGTGCGTTCCCAGAGAGCGACTGCAATACCGGACAGCAGCAGAAAACCGACCGAGGACAGGAAGGCAGGATGTCTGTCCAGCAACAGCTTCCAGAAGAATCGAGGCCCGATCCTGACAAGCAGCAACAGCATCATCAGGCCGAAGGTGACCGCTCCCAACTGGCGGGAGAGAATCAGCGTTGCGCCCACCCCGGCCAACAGCAGCTGGGTTCCGGGCTCCGCCAAGGTGGCCGGACGGCGGAGACCGGCCACCACGATGCAGGCGGTGGCGAACGCCGCGCAGATCTCGAATCCGCTGGTGGTCACCGAACCGCCGCAGAAGACGACCATCGGAGTGAGCCCGACGAAGGCTCCCAGCAGCGCGCGCCTGCCCAGTATCCGGACCAGATGTGCGGCACCCAGCAACAACAGCATCGCGCAGATCAGCGCGCCGAAAATCCGGGCGAACAAGAATGCCTGGGTAGGTGTCGAAGCCAGTCCGGCCACCCAGCCGATCGGCGGATAGAGGAAAGGCGGGTAGCTGCCCAGCGGCACGATGACGCCCTTGGGCGCGGTCGACGGTGACGTCTTCGTGGGCAGGCACGACGCCGTCACGGTCGGGCGGAAGATTTCACACAGGTAGCCGTCGGGTACCAGATTGCCGGGAATACTGATGACCCGACTGATGGAGGCGTTCCGTTGCTGCCCGATGCCGCCATCGCCGATCGGCGGGCCGGTGTATTGAGTGCCGATGTCGAGGGTGGCCATTCCGATTGCCTTCACTAGGTGATCAGGCTCGTCCGGCGCCGCCGCCGGGGGATTGGCGAATGCCCAGGCCAACATCAGGATCAGATACGGCACGACGAATGCCACTGCCGTTTTCCACGGACTGCCGGAGTTTCCGGGCGTCCCTGCGGGTTCTGCTGGTGTCGAGCCTTGACCGGTAGCCGATGGTGCGGTGGTCATCCGGCGTCCGGGGTGGCGACCAGCAACATCTGGCCGGCAAACGGTTTGATGGGCGATCTCAGATACCAGGGCACCAGAAATGTCAGACGAGAGCCGCGCGATTTCATGCTGAGCGGCAGGAATCTGGCTGCCCGGTGTTCGATCCGCCAACCCGAGGCGACGAGAAGATCACTCAGTGATCGGTCGGAATAGACGGTGACGTGTGTGTAGTCGTCGAAGTATTCGGCCGGGTTGAGCCGGAAGTTGGGCTGGATCAGGACGAGCCGACCGTGCGGGCTCAGCACGCGGCGTGCCTCGGAGAGCAGCCGCTCCGCATCCGGGCGACCGAGGTGCTCGAGCAGGTTCGAGGCGACGATGCAGTCGAAGCTGTCGCGATCGAATCGCGACAGATCCGTGCTGTCGCCGACCAGTGCGGTCACGCCGGGCCCGGCGGCCTCGATGACGACCTCGTCGACGTCCATGGCGGTGACGGTGCTGGCCGTCACGGCGTTGGCGAAATCGCACCGTCCCGCGCCCAGATCCAGCACCCGGTCCTCGGCAGAGATCCACCGCTCCAGGTACCGGCAGATGTGCTTCCAGACCTTGCTCCGCTGCGCGTGCGGGGCGAACCTGGTATCGAAGTAGCCGTGGCCTGCTGCCGCAGCAGACGTCGTATCGGGTCCGAGACCCGCTCCGCTGTCGGCTGTTTCGTCGCTCGGCACGGCGCCATGCTAGCCGGAGGTGGACGATCTTCCGGTGCCCCCGCACAGCCGGCCAGCAGCCCGTCACCTGAACGGGGCTGGTGGCGACAAGTCCGGGGGCACGACCAACGACGCGGCGCTCACTCAGTGCTATAGACCTTCCGTGGATCGGTGCGTTCGGGTGACTCCGCACAAAGACCTTTTCGGCACCCATCCGATCGTCGCCATGCACCGAATGCGTACACGTGCTGGAGATCACCCGACGTCCCTGCGCGGCGGAGATTGTCCTGTGCGATCAAGACCATTTCTGCCTAGCCTCCGGCCGGCCCCCACACTCAGCGGAAGAGGAAATTGCGTGAAGATCAGAAAATTCCTGAGCGGCGGTGCCGCCGTTGCGGTCGCCGTGGCCGCGTCCGTGCTCAGCGTGCCCCTCGCGCATGCCGACCAGACCACACCCGGAACGTTCAACACCGTTCCGTCGAAGCGGATCCTGGACACTCGTGATGGTGTCGGTGCGGTGAAGGCGGCGGTCGCGGCCCGTTCGACACTCACCTTCACCGCCACCGACGCCGATACCGGCCCCAACGTGGCCGCGGTGGTGCTGAACGTGACCGCAGTCGACCCCGGGACATCCGGCTACCTCACCGTCTTCGCGACGGGCACCCGCCAACCGCTGGCGTCGAACCTGAACTTCCAACCCGGGCAGAACGTCCCGAACTTGGTGATCACACCGGTCGGCCCCAACGGGCAAGTGTCCATCTTCAACGGGTCCGACGGCACCGTCGACATGCTCGCCGATATCCACGGCTACTACCTCGGCGGCACCAACACCGGGGAGGCCGGCACCTTCGTGCCGACCGGGTCCCAGCGATTCCTGGACACCAGAGGAGGCATCCCCGGGCGGGCGCCCCAAGTCGGCCCGAAGGCGGTGATCAAGCTACTCATTGCCGGCAGGAACGGGATTCCGGCGGACGCCAGCGCGGTGGTGGCTAATATCACCGCCGTGCAAGGCGCCGGGAAGGGCTTCGTCACCGCCTTCCAGGGCGACATGCTGCCGATCGGCGACAACCTGACCTCCAACGTGAATTACAAGAAGAAGGAAGACCGGGCCAATCTCGCGCTGATCGCCCTCGCGGACGACGGCTCGCTCTCGCTCTACAACGGATCTCCCACCGCGGTCGATCTCGTCGTCGACATCACCGGCTACTACGTCGGCGGCACTCCATCGGCCGACGGCAGCTTCGTCCCCAGCAGCCCGTTCCGCATCTTCGATTCCCGGCCGCCCAACGGCGACCTCGACGGGGGTAACCCGGCGGGTGCTCTCACCACCTCGAAGATCCGGATTTTCCCGCCGGGCGATCCAACCGCAACGTTCTTCAAGGCGGTGGTGGTGAACGTGACCGCCGTCGGCCCGCAGGCTTCAGGTTTCCTGACCACCTGGGACGGCGTCGGTCCGCTGCCGTCCGTGTCCAGCTCCAACTTCCGGCCGGGGGACGACGTGGCCGGCTCCGTGCTGACCCCGGTCAACCCGGACGGCACCATCTCCATCTACAACGGCTCGTACGGCACCGTGCATCTGGTGGTGGACGTCACCGGCTTCGTCTTCGCGCTGCCCGATTCTGGTGCCCCCGCATCGGCCAGCCCGGTGTCCGCCGAAAAGCGGATCGCCGACGTACTGGCCAAGATGAAGGAGTTCAGCAAGCACCCGGCCTCCGTTCCGGTCTCCGTCACTACCAACAAATGACGAACCCCCACCGGCGGGCAGATCTCGATTCGGACGGATCCGGCAGTCATCCCATCAACTCTCACGGAGGAATCATGACCAGTCCCAATCGCCGCGCATTCTTCAAGACCGCGGGCGTCGGCGCCGCCGCTGTCGGCGCCGCCGCCCTGACCAAGTCGACCGTATCGGTGGCCGGCCAGGCGGCCCCGACCGCCGCACGGGCTGCCGCGCCGGCGCTGCCCAATGCCGCCACCGGTTCGATGGTGGCCTACATCCAGGACGTCTCGAACGGACAGGTCTCGGTGATGGTCGAGGGTAGAGAGGTCACCATCACCGATCACCGGCTGGTCGCCCAGCTGGCGCAGGCGCTGCACTCGTCCCCGAGGGTCTGACCACTCGTCTCCCGTTCGACCCTTATTCGCTGATAGGAAAGGCCAGGAATGTCTTCACATCGCGAGGCCCCGGAAATCTCCAAGGATCCGACGGCCGACAACACCGACGTCTACGCCTATGTGGATCCCAACGATCCGACCAAGGCCACCCTGATCGCGAATTTCAACCCGTTCGAGCTCCCCTACGGCGGACCGAACTTCAGCGAGTTCGCGGACGATGTGCTGTACAGCATCAACATCGCCAACCGCGGCACGGCGAAGCCCGACATCAGCTACGAGTTCCGGTTCAAGACGATCATCCGGAACGACAACACGTTCCTGTACAACACCGGGCCGATCACCAAGATCGACGACGCCACTTGGAACCGGCCGCAGACGTACTCGGTCACCAAGGTCGTCCGGGACGTCAACGGCAAGGTGACCTCGACCACGGTGCTGGGCACCGGCCTGAAGGTGCCGCCGTGCAACGTCGGCGAGCGCAGCACGCCCAATTACCAGGCCACTTTCGGTGCGGCGTCCGTGCAGGCGCTCGGCACCGGCCGGAAGGTCTTCGCCGGCCAGCGATCGGACGCGTTCCTGGTCGATCTGGGCAGCGTCTTCGACCTGGCCGGCCTACGAGGCTTGAACCAGGCGCACGTCATCAAGCTGCCGGTGATGCAGGGGATGAACGGCCTGCAGGGGCTGAACGTGCACACCATCGCGCTGCAAGTGCCCAAGTCCGAGCTGACCGCTTCCGGGATCACGCCGACCAATCCGCTGGACCCCACGTCGGTGATCGGTGTCTGGGCGTCCACCCACCGCACTCGCGGGCGACTGTTCGACTCCACCACCGGGACCTACAAGCCGTTCGGCGACAATGTCCAGGTCTCGCGCCTGGCCAATCCGCTGTTCAACGAGGTCATCAATCCGATGGCGGTCAAGGACAAGTGGAACTCGCTGCCGCCATCGGCCGATTCGGCATTCGCGAAATACGTCAGCAAGCCGGAACTGGCAGGGCTGCTTCCGGTGCTCTACCCGGGCCAATTCCCGAACCTGGACGCTTTCAACAAGTCCGGGCAACCGCGGACAGACCTGACGGCGATCCTGCTGACCGGCATTCCAGCCGCGGTGCTGAAGACCTTCACCACGTTCACCGGGCCCACGCTGGCAGACCTGCTGCGGCTGAACCTGGCCGTGCCGCCGACGCCCCGCACTTCGCCGAAGTTCAGCAAGCTCGGAGTGCTCGGCGGCGACAACGCCGGCTTCCCCAACGGCCGCCGGGTGGTCGACGACGTGACCACCATCGAGCTGCGGGCGGTGGCCGGACTCTCGCTCCCGCTGACGTACCCGAACTACAAGCCGGACGCAGTCGTGACCAACGGCACGCTGAAGGATGGGAGCGACGCAGACGCGAACGCCAATGCGGCCCTGTTGACCATGTTCCCGTACCTGGCACCCCCCGCCAGCGGGTACCTGACCGTGACGCCGAAGCCGAAGGTTTCCGGCCGTCCCGGCTGATCGACCGATTGTCCCGACACCTGAGTGTGCAGCCCCGGCGCATCGCCCCCGCCGGGGCTGCACACTGGTCTTTGATGAAGGAGAAGCTGTGGCCACCGAAGAGAATCCGCACGCCGGTCAGGGTGCTGTCGTCCTGGACATCGGCGGCGACATCGGCGCGCTGATCGTCGAGATGCCGGCCGACATGGAGGATCTCGAGGTGGAGATCATCCCGACCGGTACCGACTCCCGACCCCACCAGGTTCGTCACGGGTATGACGGAAACGATCATGACGGACACGGACACAGACATGATCATGACCACGGATCGCCGGGAGATCTGTCCCATTCCCCGGCCGACGGCCACAGTCACGAGCCCGGTGCCCAACCCCATGTCGCTGTCGTCGCCCGCACCGCGCCGGACGGATCGACCATCCACTCGCTGGTCTACGGCGAAGTGCAGCAGGGCACCTACGATCTGTACGTCCGACCGGACGGCCCGATCAGGCTGACCGCCACCGTTGTCGGCGGCGAGGTCACCCACATGCGCTGGCCGGACTAGCGCAACCGACCTTCAGCCCTCGTTCAGCTGATGCCGCAATCGGATCAGTCCCTCGCGCACCCGCGACTTGAGCGTGGGAACCGGAACCCCGAGAATACCGGCGGTCTCCGAGTAGGTGTGACCGCCGAAGAATGCCAGCATGAGTGCCTGGCGTTGTACGGATGTCAGTGTGGCAAGCGCGAAGTGGATGCGATGACGTTCGAAGTCGGCCACCGCCGCCTCTGCGGGGCTGCGCGGATCCGTCATCGGTTGAGAGGCGAACCGGTGATCGCGGTCGCGAGCCGCCTGTGACGATCGGATGCGGTCGATCGCCCTCGATCGTGCGATCGCCAGTATCCAGGCTGCTGCTCTGCCGCGGGTGGCATCGAAACGGGCCGCCCGTAGCCACACCGTCAGGAACACCTCCTGGGTGACTTCTTCGGCGAGCGCGACATCGCGCATCAGCAGCCGGACCAGAGACATGACGGGATAGACGGTCTGGCCGTACAGATGGTCGAAGGCGACCCGGTCGCCGGTGGCGACCGCATGCAGCAGGTCGTCGAGAGTGGGCGCCGGCAACTCGTCTTCCGGCGCCGAGTGGCCGGCCGCGGCTTCTGAGTAGGGGCTCTGGCACCGCGTGCGGCAGCCGCGATCGGGCTTTTTCGGAGAGCCGCCGTCCTCGCCTTGGTCGTCCTGTTCCGCCGGCGACCCCTTGTTCACACTGAGGGGTTCGTCGGCACCGGCCCTGCGGATTGGGCACAGCGTCGAACCCGATCCGGATCCATCCCGGCGACGAACAACAGCGGCAGGACGAGCACCGCATACCGGGGCGGGCCGGTGGCGAGCCGGCACCGACCAGCACGAGCACCCCGATCTCGGCGGCGGTGTCCAGACCCAACCCGAACAGCAGGCCGATGGCCATCGTCAGTGGCCGCCGCACCTTCGACATCGCGAAAGGATGGAAGGACGGGCATCCGATCGACGTTCCGATCTTCGTCGTCACCCACCAGGCACCGACCAGTGGTGAGCGGAGCCCGCGGTTGTCGTTCGTCACCGAAGGGTTGGACGCGCTCTCGAACTGGCACAGCAGGCTGCCGACGACAAGATCGTCTCGGTCTGCGGCGCGGATCCGGCACAGCAGTTGCAGCGGGCGGGCAAGCTCGACGAGATCCAGATCAGTGTGGTGCCAGTGCTTCTCGGCTCCGGGGTGCGGCTGTTCGATCACCTCGGAATCGAGCCGATCCAGTTGGAGCAGACCAGGGTGATCGAGTCCGAGGGCGTCACCCATCTGCGGTACAGCATCGTTCGCAGCTGACTTGCAGATCGCGACGGCATAGAGTATAGGCATGAAGCCTCTAACATCTGCTGTCTACTCGGTCCTCGTCTTGGCGGGCGGTGGCACAGCTTGGGCGATGGCGTCGAGCGGGTCCTCAGCCCAGCAGGGTGACGACTACGTGCGAGAGGACGGCACTGTCGACATGTCGAAGGTGCCTGACACCATCACGATGGTCGACGCGAACGGCAAGACGGTCGTCGACGCACAGGGCCACCCTGTTCTTCTTGATTACCACCGTCTGCTGGGAATGGACGGCTCAGATCCGTTCAAGGGTAAATTCCCGGTGCCCGGACCTCACACTATCATCGAGAACGGGAAGGCGGTCACGGCGTATGAAGGGCAGATCATCCCGCGAGAAGACATCATTCGCGAGTACCAATACCGCGGAAAATGACCGCATGAGATAGATGCTCTGCCGGCAGCCGCACACCCGTTTGATCGCGGTGTCGGCAATCCGGGGCACGCGAATGACTGCGGTTGACCGCCCGCAATCGCACGTTGGTCGCACGCCGCTGTTCTCAGTCCGGGTGGTACGCGATGTTGATGACGTTGCCATCTGGTGCTCGGACGAAGAACCGGCGCACGCCCCAAGGCTCTGTCGTTATCGGCTTGACAATCTCGTAGCCGAACTTCTGAGCTTCGTGAGAAGCACCTTCGACGTCATCCGTGTGCACGGAGATAACCGAGTCTTCGGCTGCGGTTGCGTCGCGCGTGACGAGCTGGACGCTGGCCCCGGTGTCGGAAGAGGTGTAGCGGCCCACCCATCCCATGTTGAACTCCTCGGTACTCAGCCCGAGGTAGTCGGTGTAGAAGCTCCTCGCCGTCTCGACGTCAGCCACTCGAAGGTTGGCCATAATGCGTTTGGCGCGCATGCGGTCCTCCTGACTGCAACGGATGTACATGATGATCGTCCAACGCGGTGAGCGTCCAGTCTCGCGACATGCCGGGCACCGACCACACTTGCGCGTCGGCGCCCCAGTAGTCGACGGCTCAGTGAGATGGGCGCAGTTCGATGATCGAGCGAGCGCCGGCTCGGATGACCGAGCCGACCTATTCGCCGGCTGACGTGGCCATCTCGGTCACCGTCAGCGGAATCGGAACCCGCAGCCCGGCCGTCAGGGACCAAATCCGCTCCGTTGCTCAGGGACCCTCAACCGATCCCGCGCGCCGCCACCACGGCCAGGACGGCGCGTTCCACCGCGTAATCGACGTCCGCGGCCGCGCCCTTGACGTCGGCGTTCAGCTCCGCGACCAACAGCATCCCGGTCGCCAGCCCGGCCGCGCTCCAGCCCCGCACCACACTGCGGGCCTTGTCGATCTTCCACGGCGGCATTCCGAGTTCGGATGCCAGCGAATAGGAGTTCCCGCCGCGGGCACCGGCCACCTTGGCAAGCGTCCGCATGCCGTCGGCCAGCGCATCGGCGATCAGCACCGGCGCCACCCCGACATTGAGCGCCCACCGCAACGATTCCAGCGCTCCGGCCCGGTCCCCGGCGACCGCCTTGTCCGCCACCGCGAAGCCATTGACGTCGGCCTTTCCCCGGTAGTAACGGGCGACCGCGCTCTCGTCGACCAGGCCGCCGGTGTCCGACACCAGCTGGCCGGCGGCCGACGCCAGCTCGCGCAGGTCGCCGCCGACCGCGTCGACCAGCGCCGAAACCGCCTCCGGCGTGCAGGTGCCGCCGGCCCGCTTGATTTCGGCCCGGACGAAATCGATCCGCTCCCCCGGCCGGGTGATCCTCGGGCAGCTGAACACCGCCGCGCCGCGCATCCGCAACGCCTCCACCAGCGGCTTGTTCAGGGCGCCGCCGGTGTGGTGCAGGACCAGAGTGACGCCCTGCACCGGATCTGCCGTGTACTCAATGACGACCGCGGCCAGCTCCTTCGCCGCTTCCTGTGCGCCGCGCAGCACCACCAGCCGGGGTTCGGCGAACAGGCTCGGCGCGACCATGTCGGAGAACAGACCCGCCGTGAGCCCGGCGGCATCGCTCTCCCGCCGCTCCACGTCCGGCTCGGTCTTCCGTAGGGCGGACAGCGTGCTGACGATCGCCCGGTCGACCAGCAGTGGTTCGTCACCCGACACCAGCACCAGCGGGGGGACCGCGGACACAGCCATACCGCCATGCTGCCAGCCGCGGCCGACATCCGGGACACCACAGCGAGCGGCCGCCACCGTCCTTACGCGAAACCTGGCCGGCGCGACGCGAGGAGTGCTGTGGCTCGCCCGGGCCCGGTCAGCCCTGCGAGGTCCGGGTGCTCGGCACCTCGATCCCGAACAGGGTGTGCAGTGCCCGCAGATAGTCCTCGCCGCTGCCGTCCCTGGCCAGTTCCTTCGCCCTGATCGTCGGGGTGTGCAACAAGGAGCTGGTGACCCGTCGGATGGCCCGTTCCACGTCGTCGGCGACCTGGCCGTCGTACTTGCGGCGCAGCCGTTTGACCTCTGTGTCGGCAGCTGCGAACACGTGGCTGCGAAGGGCGACGACGGCCGGATCGAGGGTTCGCTCGGTGAGCTCCTCCTCGAACCGCGACACCGCCGCCAGCACGATGTCCTGCGCCGCCCGCAGCTCCTCGCCGTGGGCCGGACCTACCGACCCGGCGATCGAGTGCAGATCGATCACCTCGACGGTCGGCAACGCTCGCAGTGAATCCGGGAGGTCGTGGTGCAGCGCCAGATCGACGGCCAGCACAGGAGTTTGCCGTTCCGCCAATGCCTGCTTCAGCGCTCCGGCATCCAGACTCGAGCCGCGGCCGCTGGCGGCCACCAGCAGATCGACGGTGCCGACCACGGTGGCGAGTCGGTCATGATTCACCCGTGCCGCCCGATGGGTGGCGGCGAAGGCATCCGTTCGCCCGCTGGGTGAATGAACACTCAGATCCGTGCAGCCCCTGGCATGCAAGGCGGAGGCCACCACCCTGGCGTAGGAGCCGGTGCCGATGATCAGCGCCGATCTGCCGTCGAGAGGGCCGATCCGCCGCACCGCGATGTCCAGGGCGACCGAGGCAATGGACCTCCCCTCGGCGCCGATCCTGGTGCGGGCGGCAACCGCTTTCGCGGTCCGGGAGGCCCAGCGGAACAGGCTGTGCAGCTGGGGGGTCAGGGTGCCGTCGGACTCCGCTCGGTGATGCGCCCTGGCCACCTGACCGGCGATCTCGACCTCTCCCACCACCATCGCATCCAGGCCGGCGGCCACCGTGAACAGGTGGGTGGACACGGCCGCGCCGACCCGGACCCGCAACGAATCCTGCGCGTGCTCGGCCGCCATCCCGGTGGCGGCGACGAGCGCCGCGGTGACGACGTCGACCGCATCATGGAAACGCACGGCGTCGATATAGATCTCCAGCCGGTTGCAGGTGGACAACACCACCGAACCCGCGATCGCGGCGTCCGGCTCGCCGGCTGCCTGCCGCAACGCCGAGCGCAGGCTGTCCGCGCCGTCGGCGAGATCCTCCAACTGTGCCAGGTTCACATCGTGGTGACCTGCGCCGAGGACCATCAGCATCTTCGGAATTCTACTGGTCGTCGAAGCCCGGCCGGCAGCTTCCGGATGGGATGGCAGCATGGGTTCCCGTGACCATCGACACCCTGCCGGACGCCCACCCACTGCGAGGCGGCACCGAGAATTCGCTGCTGGTCAGGGCGATGCGCGGCGAACGGACACGGCGGCGGCCCATCTGGTTCATGCGGCAGGCCGGCCGGTCGCTGCCCGAGTACCGCTCGCTGCGGGCCGGAACGGCAATGCTCGACGCCTGCCTGACTCCCGAGCTTGCGACCGAGATCACCCTGCAGCCCGTCCGCAGACACGACGTCGACGCGGCGGTGCTCTTCTCCGACATCGTCGTTCCGTTGAAACTGGCCGGTATCGGAGTAGAGATCGTGCCGGGAACCGGACCGGTGGTGGCCGATCCGGTCCGCACCCGCGAGCAGATCGCCGCGCTGCCCGAGCTGGACCCGGCGGCGCTGGCGCCGATCGAACAGGCGGTGGCGGGCTGCGTGTCACAGCTGGGCGAGGTGCCCCTGGTCGGTTTCGCCGGGGCTCCCTTCACCCTGGCTTCCTACCTGGTGGAGGGGGGACCGAGCCGCGATCATCTGCGCACCAAGGCGATGATGCTGGGCGACCCGCAGACCTGGGCGGCGCTGGCCACCTGGGTGGGCGCGACGGCCGCCACCTTCCTGCGAGCTCAGATCCTGGCGGGGGCGTCGGCCGTGCAACTGTTCGATTCGTGGGCCGGGAACCTCTCGTCGGAGCAGTACGCCGCCGGGGCGGCGCCGTTCTCGGCGCAGGTGTTCGCCGCGGTGTCCGATCTTGCGGTGCCGCGCGTGCATTTCGGCGTCGGCACCGGTGAACTGCTGCCGGCCATGCACACCGCAGGCGCCGACGTGATCGGTGTGGACCATCGGATCACCCTGGACCAGGCATCCCGGCGGCTCGGTGGAACAGTTCCGCTGCAAGGCAACATCGATCCGGCGCTACTGTTCGCCGGCGAGAGGGCGCTGCGGGAACATGTGCTCGACGTCCTGGCGGCAGGTCAGGCGGCGCCGGGGCACGTGGTGAACCTCGGCCACGGGGTACCGCCGGACACCGACCCGGATGTGCTGACCCGGCTGGTCGAATTCGTGCACGCACAGCCCGACCCTCTGGGCCGGTGAACCGCGGTGAACGGGGGCATCTCAGGCGGCGGGAGCAGGAACGACACCTGGGGTCGCTCCCGCGGCACCTGGGACGGCGCCGATGACGGTCACCGCGTGGTGGTGGTCGGCGGCGGCATGGCCGGTCTGATCGCCGCCTACCAGCTCGCCGTCGACGGTCTCCGGCCGTTGCTGCTGGAGGCATCCGGTGCGGTCGGCGGGCCAGTCGCCCGGCATACCGTCGCCGGCGTCGACCTCGATGCCGGCGCCGAGTCGTTCGCGGTGAACCGTCCATCGGTGACCGAATTGCTCACCGATCTGGGCATGTCCGACCGGGTGGTGCAGCCGTCCTCGCGGGGCGCCTGGGTGCGGCACGAAGCCGGATCGGCGCCGCTACCGAAGGCAGCGCTGCTCGGCATTCCCGGGCACCCGACGGCGGCCGACGTCCGGCGCATCATCGGCTGGCCGGGAACCGTGCGGGCATCCCTGGACGCGATGCTGCCGGCGCGGATTGCCGGGCCGACGCTGGGATCCCTGGTCCGGCGGCGGATGGGTGGCCGGGTACTGCGGCGCCTCGTCGAACCGGTCGTCGGCGGCGTGCACGCGGCGGACCCGTCGCTGCTGGAGGTAGACGTTGTCGCACCAGGGCTTTCGGCCGCGCTCAGATCCACCGGGTCGCTGGCCGGCGGTGTCCGGCAGCTGCGGGGCAACGCACCCCCCGCCGGATCGGCGGTGGCCGGGATTCGCGGTGGGATGGCGTCGTTGCCCGCGGCACTGACGGCGGCAATATTCGCGGCAGGCGGCAGTATTCGTTGTGGTGCAACGGTCCTCGGGATCGGGCGGTCGGCGAACGAATGGCGAGTGCATCTTGCGGGCGGTTGGCTTCCCGCCGATCTGCTGGTGGTGGCTGTGCCGGCCGACGGCTGCCGGCACCTGCTCGGACCAGTACTCGGACCAGGTGCCCTCCCGACGGACGCCTGTCCTTCGACCACCTCGGTGACCCTGGTGACGCTGGTCATCGACGACGAACGACTGGATGCGGCACCACGCGGCACCGGCATCCTGGTTGCCCCGGGTATCGACGGGGTGCGGGCGAAGGCGCTCACCCACGCCACCGCCAAGTGGGAGTGGCTGGCCGCCTCGCTGCCCCCGGGTCGGCACGTGCTCCGGCTGTCGTACGGACGCGGCGATGTCGACCAGGGCATCCGCCGGCGGATCAACGACAGTCACCGGACCAAGGACAGTCACCGGACCAAGGACAGTCACCGGATCCCTGCGAAGGAGGACTTGCCGGCGAGCGCGCTCACCGATGCATCAGCGCTGCTGGATATCCGGCTCCGGGCATCGGACGTCCTCGGCAGCGCGGTGGTGCACTGGCCGTCCGCGCTCCCGCAGCCGCGCCACGGCCATGCGGAGGCCGTGGATCGGCTGCGGACCGCGGTCGCGGCGCAGCCGGGGCTGGCGGTGATCGGATCGGCGCTGGCCGGTAACGGCCTGGCAGCGGTGGTCGCCGACGCCAGGGAGCAGGCTCGGCGGTTGGGCCGTCAGACCACTCGGCGGGCCTCCGGATCCTGACCCGCGGCCGCCCGCCCGCCGTCCACCGGTACCACCGCGCCGCTGACGAATGCGGCCTGCTCCGACAGCAGGAATGCCACCACGGAGGCCACCTCCTCCGGCTGCCCAATTCTGCCGAGCGGATGCAGATCCGCCATCCGGTCGTCAAGGGCGCGTGACTGCTCGACCTGCAAAGCGTTGCGGTGCAAGGCATATCGCTCGGTGTCGATCGATCCGAGCGCCACCGCGTTCACCCTGATCCCGCTCGGACCGTAATCGACGGCGAGCGCTCTGGTCAGCCCTTCGATTGCGGCCTTCGCGGTGGCGTACGCAGCGGCTCCGCTGACCGCCCGTTGTGCCTGGTGCGAGGAGACATTGACGATGGCTCCCGGGGTCCCCTGGGCCAGGAACCTCCGGACCGCAGCAGCGCAGCCGGCCACCACCGGAGCGAGGTTGGCGTCGATCAGGGCGACGATAGCGGCGGGTGGATCGGCATGCAGTGAACCGTCGCGGAAGACTGCCGCGTTGTTCACCCACCCGGAAAGGGGAGCGACGTCCGCCAGTTGTCCGGCGACCCGTTCGGCCACCGCTTCCTCACCGGCGTCACCGACGACCGGCAACAGTCGGCCGGCGTCCGGGTGCTCGGGCATCCATTCCAGCGCTGCGGCGTCACGCTCGATCACCGCCACTGTCCCTCCCTGTCGCAGCAACCGTTCGACAACGGCCCGGCCGACACCGCGGCCGCCGCCGGTTACCACGTAGCCAGGTCCCGGATCTGCTGACTCGCTCATCACCGCTGACTCGCTCATCACCACAGTGTGCTGCCGGATGCGGGCAAGGACACAGCCGGGACGGCCCGGCGGCCACCGTGGATGGGGAAGTATGGAGCCATGAGCAGTGATCGGTCATCGGCGACGGAACCGCCAGCCCCAGGGCCGGAGCGGGAAGCAGGCGGAGCCCGGATCTCCCCGCGGGACATCAACGAGCGGATCCGGTACACCCTGTTCTCGGTGTTCAGCCGGGTCGGTGAGGTCCAGGCCACCGCGGGAGACTGCGCGGCCGAGTTGCGGGAGCTGGTGGACGGGCTGGCCGGGGCGGATGTAGAGATCCGCGGTTTCTACGACGTGTCGGCGCTGCGATCCGATGCCGACCTGATGGTCTGGTGGCACGCCCCCACCGCTGAGGCGCTGCAGGATGCGGCCCGCCGGCTGCGCCGCACCGCGCTCGGCCGGGTGCTGCTGCCGGCGTGGTCCGGGATGGGCCTGCATCGCCCCGCCGAGTTCAACAAGGGCCACGTACCCGCCTTCCTGGCGGGCGCTGCGCCGAAGAACTGGGCCACCGTCTATCCCTTCGTCCGGTCCTACGACTGGTACCTACTGCCCGACGAAGAACGCCGCGCGATGCTGGTCGAGCACGGCGTGATGGGCCGCGAGTACGACCAGGTGCTGTCCAACACCGTCGCGGCGTTCGCCCTGGGCGACTACGAATGGATACTGGCCCTGGAAGCCGACGAGTTGCACGACACCGTCGACCTGATGCGCCACCTGCGCTCCTCCGAGGCCCGCCGACATGTCCGCGAGGAGACTCCCTTCTTTTCCGGCCGCCGGATGAGCCCTGAGCAGGTCGCGGAGGCAATGGCATGACGGCGCCGTGTTCGGACACCACCACGAATCTCGACGGCCCGACGGCCGGGGTGGGGGCAGGGGCTGACGACACGGCCGCGACACGCGTGCCCATCGACGACATCGCGGCGGGTGCTGTCGGTTATCCGTACGACGCCATCCTGCTGGCGGGTTTCGGCGGCCCTGAGGGCCCCGACGATGTGCTGCCGTTCCTGCGCAACGTGACCCGGGGACGCGGCGTCCCGGAGGATCGGCTCACCGAGGTGGCCCGCCACTACCAGGTCCTTGGCGGTGTCTCACCGATCAACGAGCAGACCGCGGCACTGCGGGACGAGCTGCAGGACGAGCTGATCGACCGGGGCATCCGGCTGCCGGTGCTGTGGGGGAACCGGAACTGGAAGCCGTACCTCGCCGATACCGTCGCCGCCGCAAGGGATTCCGGCCGGACCCGACTGCTCGCCCTCACCACATCGGCCTACTCGTCGTATTCCTCGTGCCGGCAGTACCGCGAGGACTTCGCTGCCGCACTGCTCGATTCGCGGTCCCTGGGCGGCATCACCATCGACAAGATCCGCCCGTACTTCGATCAGCCGGGATTCATCGAGCCGTTCGTCGATGCTGCCGTGGATGCGGTGCGATCGGCGCTGGCCGCCCGGATCGGCATCGAGGACGTCGAAGTCGTCTTCACCACCCATTCCATCCCCGCCGCCATGGCGGATTCCTCCGGCTCCCCGGAGCTGTCGGACTCAGGTGACGGCGGCGCGTACGTTGCCCAGCACCTGGCGGCCTGCCGGACAGTGATGGACGGTGTCGCCGAGCAGCTCCGCGACGTGCCGGGTGAGGTTCGCTGGCAACTGGCGTATCAGTCACGGTCCGGATCGCCGCAGACGCCGTGGCTGGAGCCCGACATCGCGGAGGTGCTGCGGTTGGCCGCCGCCGACGGTCACCGGGCCGTCATCGTGGCGCCGATCGGTTTCGTGTCCGATCACGTGGAAGTGATCTGGGATCTGGACACCGAGGCCGCCGAGATCGCCGGCGACCTGGGACTCGGTTTCTGGCGGCTGCCCACCCCCGGCACCGACCCGCGATTCGTGGCCGGCCTCGCCGATCTGATCGCCGAACGGCTCGGCCGGGGACTGCAGCACAGCCAGATCGTCGGGCTGCCGCCCCGACCGGACTTCTGCGCCGCACAGTGCTGTCCGAACCTCAGAGGACCGAAACCCACGACAGCCGGACAGGACTCGGCCGCCGACTGGTCGGGCACCGGCGCAGCAGTCGAACTGCTGGCGGCATCGGGCATCCGCGGCGAAGCCCGATCCGGCCCCCGGGATGCCACCCGGTGACATCGCCGGTGCTGCGGGTGGGCACCCGCGGTAGCGCCCTGGCACTGGCCCAATCGGATCAGGTCGCGCAGGCCGTGATCGCGGCAGTCGGTGAGGGCAGGGTCGAGCTGGTCAGGATCCGGACCGAAGGTGATATCAACCGCGGCGCACTGGCCACCATCGGCGGCACAGGGGTCTTCGTCACCGCCGTGCGAGAGGCGTTGTTGTCCGGCCGAGTGGATCTGGTCGTGCATTCGTTCAAGGATCTGCCGACCACTCCGGCCGACGGAGTGACGCTGAGCGCGGTCCCGGCCCGCGGGGATCCGGCAGACGCGCTGTGCGCCCGCGACGGGCTGACGTTGGCCGGGTTGCCGCGCGCGGCCACGGTCGGCACCGGCTCGCCGCGCCGCGAGGCCCAGATCCTCTCGCTGCGCAGCGATCTTCGGGTGGTGGCGGTTCGGGGGAACGTGGGTACCCGGCTGGCCGGAGTGAGGCAGGGCGAGCTGGATGCCGTCATGCTCGCCGCCGCCGGGTTACGGCGACTGGGCCTGGGCGGGGCGATCACCGAGCTCTTCGATCCGCTGCGCTTCCTGCCGGCACCGGCGCAGGGTGCGCTGGCCGTGGAGTCCAGGGCCGGCGAGTCGCCATGGTTCGCAGCGGGTTTGGCCGAACTGGACGATCCGGCCGGCCGCTGGGCGGCGATCGCCGAACGCGCGGTGCTGACGGGCCTGGAAGCCGGATGCTCGGCGCCGGTCTCCGCGCTGGGCCGGTTCGCCGAAGCGGATCGGTCGGTCGGTCGCGATGCCGTTCCCGGTCAGGTCCACGGTTCCGCGCCGACCCAGGCGCCGAAGGAGCTGCCGACCCTGACCGTCACGGCGCAGGTCACGGCGGTCGACGGCAGCCGTTGTCTCCGGCGCGAGGGAGTCGGAACGGTCACCGACGACAGGTCGGCATCCGCGATCGGTGAGCGGATCGCCCTCGAGTTACTGGACGCGGGGGCGGCCACCCTCGTGCGGGTCTCGTGATGCCCGGCAACACAGGGACACCGTCGCCGCTGTCCGGCTGGCGGGTACTGATCGGGCGAGCCGCGGGCCGCAGCACCCAGCTGATCCGGATGCTGGCCGATGAAGGCGCCGGCGCACAGGCCGTTCCGTTGATCGACGTCGTGCCGCCGGAGGATTCCGCCGAGCTGGACGCAGCGCTGATGGTGCTGGCCGCCGACGAGCCCGAGTGGGTGGTGTTCAGCTCGGTCAACGCAGTGACCGCGGTGATCGACCGGGCATCGGCTCTGGGTCTTCGTCCGGCGGTGCCGGCCGGAACCCGGGTCGCGGCCGTCGGACCGGGGACCGCGCGGGCGCTGCGCAACGCCGGTGTAGCAGTCGATCTGCTTCCCGGCACCGGCGGCTCGTCATCGGCGCTGGCTGCCGTCTTCCCCACCGCCCGCCCCGGCGACACCGTGGTGCTGCCCCGCTCCGGCATCGGCGCGGACACACTGCCGGACGCCCTGCGGAAGCGGGGCTACGCCGTGCTCACCGCCGTCGCCTACACCACCACCGCGGCGACGCTTGCGACGAGCGTCGTCGAAGACCTGGCGGCCGGCCGATACCAGGCCGTTGTCGTCACCTCCCCGAGCGGGGTGGCCGCGTTGACCGGCGCCGAACCGGCGACCGGGACCGTCATCATCGCCATCGGTGAGCCGACTGCCCGCGCGTTGGTCGAAGCCGGCATCCCGGCCGATCAAGTCGCCGAAGAACCCACGGACCGGGGCATCATGACGGCGCTGCTCCGGCAGGCCCGACACGCCATCGGATCGACCGCGGGAGAATCGACTGCGGCAGAATCGCCATGGTGAGCTCCGAGCCGTTCGCACCCGTCATCCGTCCACGCCGGCTGCGGCGCACCCCAGCGCTGCGCCGGCTGGTCGCCCAGACGCGCGTCCACGGCGCCGATCTGATCCTGCCGATGTTCGTCAAGGAGGGGATCACCGAACCGAAACCCATCCGCTCCATGCCCGGCGTTGTCCAGCACACCCGCGATTCCCTGCGAGTCGCCGCCGTCGAGGCCGTCCAGGCAGGGGTGGGCGGCCTGATGATCTTCGGTATCCCGTCCCATCGCGACCATGTCGGTTCGCAGGCAACGGATCCGGCTGGCATCCTCAACGTCGCGTTGAGCGATCTGACCGGCGAGCTCGGTGACTCAGCGGTGCTGATGGCTGACCTGTGTCTGGACGAGTTCACCGATCACGGCCATTGCGGGGTACTCAGCGGTTCCGGGGCCGTCGACAACGATGCCACCCTGCGGCGTTACGAACAGATGGCTGTCGCGCTGGCCACGGCGGGCGCCGACATGGTGGGCGCGTCCGGGATGATGGACGGTCAGGTGGCCGCCGTGCGGGGAGCGCTGGATGCCGGCGGAGACGTCGACACCGGCATCGCCGCCTACGGAGTCAAGTACGCCAGTGTCTTCTACGGACCCTTCCGGGAAGCCGTGGACTCGGCGCTGGTCGGCGACCGGCGGACCTATCAGCAGGATCCGGCCAACCGGACCGAGGCGCTCCGAGAGGTCTCGTTGGATGTCGCCGAAGGCGCCGACCTGGTGATCGTCAAACCGGCCATCGGCTATCTGGACATCGTGGCCGATGTGGCGGCGAGCGTCGACGTTCCGGTTGCCGCATACCAGGTTTCCGGCGAGTACGCGATGATCGAGGCTGCCGCCGCGAACGGCTGGATCGACCGGGATCGGGCCATCGTCGAGACGGTGACGTCGATCCGGCGGGCCGGAGCACAGATCGTGCTGACCTACTGGGCGACGGAGCTGGCGCGCACGCTCGCTGGCGGCGGGGCATGAGGACTCAGCCGCTGGCCGGTGGTGACCGGTCGCACCGGCGACGAGCAAGGATGGGCGAGATGACGACGACGGCGCAGAGTGAACGACTGTTCCAGCGGGCTCGCTCGGTGACGCCGGGTGGAGTGAACTCGCCGGTCCGTGCCTTCCAGTCGGTGGGTGGGACGCCGAGATTCATGGTGTCCGGCAAGGGGTTCCGGATCACCGACGCCGACGGCAACAGCTACGTGGATCTGCTGGGATCCTGGGGGCCGATGATCCTGGGCCACGCCCACCCCGCGGTGATCGAAGCTGTGCAGCAGGTCGCCGCCCGCGGGCTGTCGTTCGGCACTCCCAGCGAGGGTGAGGTCGCGCTCGCCGAGCTCATCGTGGACAGGATGTCCCCGGTGCAACAGGTGCGGCTGGTCTCCTCCGGGACAGAGGCCACGATGTCCGCGATCCGGTTGGCCCGCGGATTCACCCGCCGCCCCATGATCGTCAAGTTCGCCGGTTGCTATCACGGGCACGTGGATGCGCTGCTGGCCTCGGCCGGTTCGGGGGTGGCGACCTTCGCGTTGCCGGACTCCGCCGGCGTGACGCCTGCCACTACTGCCGAGGTGATCGTATTGCCCTACAACGACATCGAAGCGGTCCGCGGCGCTTTCGCGGCGAACCCGGGTCAGATCGCCTCGGTGATCACCGAGGCGGCGCCGGCGAACATGGGAGTGGTGCCGCCAGGTCCGGGGTTCAACGCCGCGCTGGCCGCCATCACCCACGCCCACGGAGCGCTCCTGATCAGCGACGAGGTGATGACCGGTTTCCGGGTGTCGCCAGCCGGCATGTTCGGCCTCGACGGTGCCGTCGAGGGCTGGATGCCCGACCTGATGACCTTCGGCAAGGTGATCGGAGGCGGGCTACCGGTCGGCGCCTTCGGCGGCCGGGCGGACGTGATGGCGATGCTGGCGCCGGAAGGACCGGTGTACCAGGCCGGAACGCTGTCAGGCAATCCGATCGCCACGGCGGCCGGCCTGGCGACCCTGCGAGGCTGCGACGACGCCCTGTATGCGCACCTGGACAAGACTGCGATGCTGGTCGGCGATCTGGCCTCGGCCGCGCTGGCAGCCGCCGGTGTCCCCCACCGGGTGCAGCGCGCCGGCAACCTGTTCTCGATCTTCTTCACCAACCGTCCGGTGGCGGACTACGCCGGCGCACGGGCCCAACACACCGAGGTGTTCGCCGCGTTCTTCCACGCCATGCTCGACGCGGGTGTGTACCTCCCACCGTCGGCCTACGAGGCCTGGTTCGTCTCCGGGGCGCACGACGACGACTCGCTCGCCGACATCGAGGCCGCGTTGCCCGGTGCGGCCGCCGCGGCGGCCCGGGCGCTGTCGCTGTGAGCTCTCCCACATGATCCGCCGGGTGTAGTCCGCGGGTGCGATCTGCCGGGCACATCCGGAAATCACGGCTGGCGCAGGGTCGCCCCACGGTGAACGTCGGCCAGCCGGCCGTCGACCAGGCAGACCGCGACGTCGCCCTGAGTGTCGGTGCGTTCGATGTCGGACACGCCGGCCGCGGTGAGCCGGTCGAGCAGTTCCGGACTCGGATGTCCGTAGTCGTTGCCGAGGCCGACACCGATCACCGCGACGGTCGGCGAGACGGCGGCCAGGAACTCAGGCAGGTCCTTGGCGGACCCGTGATGCGGAACCTTCAGCACATCCGCCCGCAGATCGGCACCGGACCTCAGCAAAGCCTGCTGCGCCTCGACCTCCACGTCGCCGCTCATCAGGATCCGCACCCCAGAACGTTCCGCTCTGAGCACCACCGAATCGTTGTTCGGATCGGAATCGGTACCGCGGAACTCCCGCTCAGGTCCGAGCACCTCGATCGACAGACCCGCCACGGCCCAACGGTTTCCCGGATGCAATTCGACCACCGGAATGCCCCGAAGGCGGGCGCGATCCAGGACCGTCGCCCAGGCGATGGCAGGGTCACGACCGGGGCCGACGCCGATCATGCCGATCGATCGACCGTCCAGCACACCCCGCATGCCGTCGACGTGGTCGGCGTGTAGATGGGTCAGGATCAGCAGTGGCACGGTCGCGATCCCCAGGCGGTCCAGGCAATTGGCCACCAGGCCCGGGTCCGGGCCGGAGTCCACCACCACGGCCGTCCCGGCATCATCGGTTGACAGTGCGAATGCGTCGCCCTGGCCGACTTCGCAGCCGGCCAGCATCCAGCCGGCCGGTGGCCACCCCGGCGAGGGCAACACCTGCAGCGGCACCATCACCAGTGCCACCCCGGCGAGCGCGGCGCCGACCAGCGCCCTGATCCGCTGATGCCGCAGGACACCCAGCACCACGATCAGCGTTCCGGTGAGCACCAGCACCCACGGAAGGGCAGCCGGCCATGGCACGCTCGCGTCCGGTGTTCTGGCCAAGGTGTGCGCCACCCAACCGATCCAGCCGAGCAGCGGCTCGTCCGCCAAGGCCAGTGCATCGCCGACCGGACCGGACAGCGGTCCGATCAGAGCACACAGCAAACCGATGACCAGAGCGGGCGGCACTACCGCCGCCACCAGGATGTTCGCCGGAACCGCCGCGAGCGAGACCGCGCCGGACAGCGCTGTCACCACCGGCTGGGTGGCGACCGATGCGGCCAGCGGAACAGCGATGAGATCAGCCCATCCCCGGGGAAAACCCTTGCGCTGCAAACTCTTCGACCAGACCGGAGCCAACAGCACCAGACCTGCCGTCGCCTGGACGGACAGCGCGAACCCGGCACTCAGCGCCAGTGCGGGATCGACGACGAGCAGGGCGATCACCACCGCCGCCAACGCCGGCAACGCCGTCCTGGCCCTGCCCACCAGTAGGGCGAACACCCCGATCCCGCCCATCGCCGCGGCCCGCAGCACCGACGGCTGCGGGCCGACCAGAACGACCAGACCCAGCAGCACGACGCCGCCGCCCACGGCGGCTACCCGCGGCCCCACCCGGCGCAGTATCAGCACCGCCAGGCCGCAGACGATCGCGAAGTGGGACCCGGACACCGCGAGCAGATGAGTCAGCCCGGTCGCCTTCGCGTCGGCTTCCAACCGATCACTGATGCCGGAGGTGTCGCCGACCACCAGACCCGGCAGCAACCCCGCCGGGTCGCCGCCGAGTTCGCCGGCTCGTTCGCTCAGCCCGATTCTGATCCCGGCGGCCGCACGCGCCCACCACGGAGCCGCCGCCAGCACCGTCGGCTTCTCGACCGTCCGGAGCTGGACCGCCGGAATCACCGGAAAGGTGTCCGGCCGCAGCACACCTTCCACCCGGAGAAGCTGACCTGGGGTGATCGACCGCCACTGCTCGCCGGTGGCCAGTACCGACACCGGGAGGTCGGTCTCCCACTGATGGCCGGCAACGGTCGCCTGCTCGGCCCGGCCACCGATCCGCACACGTTGGACACCCTTGGCTGACGGATCGCTGTCGGAGAGGCCGAACGTCGAGCGCAGCGGAACCGCCGGCGCGTCGACCCGCACCGTGAGGACAGCGAACCGCCCGCTGGCGGCAGCGGCCGTCAGGGGATCGCCGGCCGCCCGCACCGTGGCAAGGCCCGCTATCACGGCGCCGGCTGCGGTGGCCACCGCAGCCACGGCAAGGCCGAGGCGCCATCGGCCGGTCGAAGGGGCCTTGTTCCCCCGACTGCGCAGGCGGGTACCGCGGAACACGACCAGCAAGCCGACGAGACCGACCGCCGCGGCCACCCACCACAGCAGATGGGTGAGCAGGGGTGCACCGGCGAGCAACCCGCCGACAGATCCAGCCCACAGTCCGAGCGCCATCGGCACCAGCCGCAGATCGATCGGTGGCTCGACGTTCTCCTCGGTCCATCGCCGGCTCGGCCGCCGTCCGGGGAGGCGGCCGGCGCCGCGTCCCGACGAAGGCAGCAAGAGCCGGCCCGCCGCCCGAGCGGGCACCGGCGCGGCCCTAGTGGGATCGGGCGCACCCGTCATCGAACGACGACCAGCGGCGCCAACTGGGCATACCGGGCCGGCCCGATGCCGGTCACCTCCTGCAGCTGCTCCACCGAGCCGAACGATCCGTTCTGCTCACGCCACGCGACGATGTTGGCCGCCATCACCGGACCGACACCCGGCAGGTTCTCCAAGGTCGCGGCATCGGCCGTGTTCAGGTTCACCGGTGTACCCGGTAGCGGCGCGCCGGCAGCGGTCGCGGCCGCCGTGGCGTTGTTGCTCCGGTCGGGGCCGGAACCGGGTCCAGGGGTCCGCGGCGCGGCGCCGACCACCACCGAGTCACCGTCGGACAACGCAGCGGCGAGGTTCAGCCCGGTGATGGTGCCCTCACCGGTGACACCGCCGACGGCGGCAATGGCGTCGGCGACCCGAGAGCCGGCCGGCAGCCGGATCAAGCCGGGCGTTCGAACCAGACCGGTGACGGACACCGCGATGATCGCCGGACCGACCGATGCTGAGGCGTGGGCATCCGGACCACCGGCAGCGGAACGGCCGGTTGCGGAGCCGATGGCCAGGGATGTCGCCGCTGACGCACCGTTGCCCGGACGACGGGCGCCGAGCGGTCCGCCGGGAGGCTCGGCGCTGATGGTGTCGGTCAACGGGGCCGACGCCACCGGCTGCACCGGGCGTGGCTCCGGACGATCCCGCCAGACCCCGATCGCCGCGGCCACCGCCGCCAGTGCGGCGACCAGTGTCAGTGCCAGGGCACCCCGTCGACCTGGATCGACCCGCGCGTCCCGCAGCGGTTCCGGCACCCACGCCTCGGCCAGCCGCTCCCACGGCCTGGCCCTGACCCGTCTCGCGCGGAACGCAGCGGGCGCCGCTCGGCCGGCCACCGCGGGGTCCGCCGGGCGAGGATCGGCGTCGGCCGACCCGACTCCCCGATGACCCGCCTCGTCGACCACCTCCACGTCGTCATCGGGAGCTCCGAAGGTCAGCACATCGTCCGCCGACCAGTGGGCGTCATGCCAGTCGTCGGCGTCGTCAGCAAGGCCATCGGCACCGTCGTGGGCACCGTCGTCGCCACCGTCGTCGTGGGCACCGTCGTCGTGGGCACCGTCGTCGGCACCGTCGTCGTGGGCACCGTCGTCGGGACGGCCGGCAGGTCCGGGGACCCAGCCGATCCGCCGCGTTGGGGAGGTCCGCAGCGCATGCAGCCGTTCGACGGGATCACGATCGGCGGTCGTCATCCGCTGCCGGGGCATGCGTTTCACCGTAGGAACATCGGCCACGGCCGGACCGCCCCACGGTCACCGGTGTGGACAAACCGAGGTGGGTGGACAACTCAACAGCGCTACCCGCCGGCGGCGGCTCGCAGTGCGGCGATCCGGGGTCGCCGTGATTGCGGCGAGTCCAGCGAGGAGGACCTGAAGTCGCCGAGGTCGGCGGCGATCCAGTCCGCGGTTCGGTCGATCTCCGCCCGCAGTGCGGTATCCGGTTCACCGGCGAACACCCAGGCGGCGATGTCCCCGACCTCCGGATCGAACTGCCAGAGCCCGACGATGCGGCCGCGGTCGACGATCGGATGGGCTGGAAGATCCGGTTCGGCACCGATACCGGTGTCGGTGCCGGGCAGCACCCGTACGGCGTCCCCGGCGTCCAGCAACTCGGAACTGTTGCGGCGCAACAACATCAACGCATCGATTCCGGCCAGTAACCGATACTGCGGAGTTGTCGGCAGCTGGTAGGCCCGCAGATCCTCCAGCCGTTCGGTCGGGACCAGCACCCCGGCGCCGACATCGGTGAGGTCCACTTCGGCGATGGCGGCATTCGTCTGTGCGACGGTGAACGAGCTGAACCAGCGGGACTGGGCAGAAGTCGCACCGCCGGTCCAGCCAAAATAGTGGCGCAGCAACTGGATCCTGGCAGCCTCGTCGGTGAAGCCGGACGGCTCGCATTCCCACAGCAGGTACGCAAATCGCTGCTGATCGAGCCGTCCGCCGAGCGGAACCCTGCGGACCCGGCCGAAGGTCTGCAGCTGACCGAGAGCCGTCGGCAGGGTCGTCGAAGCGCCCTTGCTCCTGCCGGCCTCACCGAGGCTACGCACCTGGTCGCCCAGCCGGTCCTTCAGTTGCCCGGGATCCAGCGGACCCCCCGCTTCGGCCAGCGCCGCCACCACCGCATGGGCGAGCTGTTCGATCTCCGACTGGGTGACGCCGAGCCTCTCGACCACCGCCAGGTCCGATTGTGTTGAGGGTCGGGAGAGCTGCAGGCCGAGCGCAAAATCCGCGGCCGGCAACAGGTATGTGCAGCCGCGCACGGAGGGCAGCTCATGGATGTCCAGGCCGGCGACGGCGGCGTCGGTGGTGGCCCGATCCGTACCGGCCCTGGCCCACAGGGTCGAGTAAGGGTTCGCGCCGCCGACGGAGCGCGCCCAGCCTGCCTGCGTGAGCACCATCGCCGGCTCGCACCCGTCCAGAGAGCCGTCGAGGCCCTGGCAGTGCCATGCCCATCCCCGCAGTTCCGCAACGTCCATGGACCGACCTTAGAACCGATCGGCTGGTTCGACGGTCACATGCCGGCAACCTCGTCCTCGCCGCCGGGCAGTACCACGCTGCCGAGCCCGGCGTTGTAGGAGTGCAGCCGCCAGGTCGCGGAGGCCCGATGCACCATCACCCAGTGACAGTTGCTGACGCCCGTGAGCACCGACCACAGGGCGCTCGGCAGGCCCAGCAGCTTGCCGGTCAGGCCGACGATGAGGCCGCCGTGGGCGACCAGCAGGGCCCGCCTATGCGTCCCGCCGTCCAGATCCGTGACGACGCCGTACGCGCGTTCGGCCACCTGCGAGCGGGACTCGCCGCCAGGTGGGGCGAAGTCCGCACTGGAGGAACGCCATCGGTCCCACATCCCCGGCCAGCCGTCCGTGACCTCCTCCCTGGTCAGCCCCTCCCACTCGCCGAACGAGCTTTCCCGCAGCCGGCGGTCCGTGGACAGCGCCAAGCCGGTGAGCGCCGCGACCGGCGCCGCGGTCTGCCAGGCCCGCTGCAGGTCCGAGGACACGATGACGTCGGGCTGCAGCGCCGCGACGGAGGGCGCAGCCGCGTCGGCCTGCTCCAGGCCCAGCCCGTTCAGGGTGATGTCACGATGACCCTGCAACCGGAGGCCGGCGTTCCAGTCGGTCTCGCCGTGCCGCAGCAGGATCAGGTGCTCAAGCGTCACCGCTTGTCGCTGTCGTGGAACGGGATCTCTGGACAGTCCTTCCAGAGCCGGTCCAGCGCGTAGAAAACCCGTTCCTCCGCGTGCTGCACGTGCACCACCACCTCGACGAAATCCAGCAACACCCATCGGCCATCCCGTTCGCCCTCACGTCGGACGACCCGGTAGCCGGCTTCCCGCATCTTCTCCTCGACACCGTCGACGATCGCGCTGATCTGACGCTCGTTGGAACCGGTGACCACGATGAAGCAATCGGTGATGGCCAGTCTCTCGGACACGTCGATGATGGTGATATCGGTGGCGAGCTTGTCCGCGGCCGCTTGTGCGGCGATGACGGCGAGCGTGCGGGCGGTATCGGTGGCGGTCACGGCACTTCCTGAATGTTGTCTCTGATGGTGGGATCGGTGACACTGAGCGGCTTGTCGGACTCGGCGGGATCCAGGTAGAGCTGGTACTTCCCGATGTACTGCACCACCCCGTCCGGTACCAGGTACCAGACCGGCTCACCGCGACGGACCCGGTCGCGGCAGTCGGTGGACGAGATCGCCATCGCCGGAACCTCGATGATGGTGACGGCACCGTCCGGCAGGTCCGGGTCGTCCAGCGGGTAGCCGGGGCGGGTGACGCCGACCATGTGCGCCAACGACAGGATCTCGCCGACGTTCTGCCAGCTCATGATCTTCGCCAGCGCGTCCGCACCCGTGATGAAGTACAGCTGCGCGCTGGGCTCGGCCGCGTGCAGATCGGCCAGCGTGTCGCGGGTGTAGGTCAGGCCCGGCCGGTCGATGTCCACCCGGGAGACGGTGAACCGGGGGTTCGCCGCGGTGGCGATCACCGTCATCAGGTACCGGTGCTCGGGCGACAGGACCTCCTCGTCGCTCTTCTGCCACGGTCGCCCGGTCGGCACGAACACCACCTCGTCGAGTCCGAACCGATCGGCGACTTCGGAGGCGGCGACCAGGTGACCGTGGTGGATCGGGTCGAATGTGCCGCCCATCACGCCGATCTTGCGGCCGGTGCCGGTGAAGTCCCGGTTCACGACTCTCCTCTGGTCTGCCCGGTGCCGGTGACGATGTACTTGCTGCTGGTCAGCTCCGGCAAGCCCATCGGTCCGCGGGCGTGCAGCTTCTGGGTGGAGATGCCGATCTCGGCGCCGAAACCGAACTCGCCGCCGTCGGTGAACCCGGTCGAGCAGTTCACCATCACCGCCGCCGCATCGACCTGCTCGGTGAAAATCCTCGCAGCGGCGAGGTTCTCGGTGACGATCGCCTCGGTGTGCCCGGTGCCGTGGACACCGATGTGCGCCACCGCGGCCATCAGGTCGTCGACGATGGCCAGGGCGATGTCCAGCGACAGGAACTCGCCGTCGAAGTCGTCCTCGGCCGCGGCGACGGTCTGCGGATGGGCAGGGAGCACCGCGAAGCCGGTGGTGTCCGCGTGGACGGTGACGCCGGCGTCGTGCAACGAGTCGACCAGCGTCGGCAACAGGTCCAAGACCCGATCACGATGCAGCAGAACGGTTTCCGCCGCATTGCACACCGAGGGCCTGCGGACCTTGGAGTTCAGCACGATGTCCACGGCCATGTCGGCGTCGGCCGATGCGTCCAGGTAGACGTGGCAGTTGCCCACGCCGGTCTCGATCACCGGGACGGTCGATCCGTTCACCACAGAATCGATCAGCCCGGCGCCGCCGCGGGGAATGATGACGTCGACCAGACCGCGCGCTGTCATCAGATCGTTCACCGACCTGCGGTCGGTTCCGGGCACGAGTTGTACGAAGTGACGCGGCAGCCCGGCGGCGACACCGGCGGTGTGCAGCAGCTGCACCAGTGCGACGTTCGAGCGGTAGGCAGAGGCGGATCCCCGTAGCAGTGCGGCATTGCCGGATTTCACCGCAATCCCGGTGGCATCGACCGTCACATTCGGCCGCGCCTCGTAGATCACCGCCACCACCCCGAGCGGGACCCTGATCTGACTGAGTCGCAGGCCGTTGGGCAGGACGGATCCGCGGATCACCTCGCCCACCGGGTCCGGCAGAGATGCGACCTTCAGCAGCCCGTCGACTATTCCGTCGATGCGCTCGTCCGTCAGGCGCAGACGATCGACCAACGAGGGAGCCATCCCGGCCTTCTCTGCTCGGCCGATGTCCTCGGCATTGGCGTCCAGGATGCTGTCGGAATGCTGATGAAGGTCAGATGCCATGGCCTGCAGTGCTTCCTGCTTGGCCGAGGCGGTCAGGGAGGCCAGCGCGCGGGCCGCCGGACGTGCCCGACGTGCACAGTCGAGTACCTCGGTCGTGGTCGACGTGTGGTTCATGGACGCTCCCGTTCGTCGGGCAGGAAACCGCGCGAGGAGAACGCGGCTCCGGCGGCCATCGTCACCAGGTCGTCGGCGTGCACCACCGGCCGCCGACGGGCGGCCGGCAGCTCGGACAGCTGACGTCCGATGATGTCCGGTAGCTCGGCGGCGTCGTAGGAGACGAAGCCCCTGGCAACCGCCACCCCGTCGACGTCGGTGAGGTCGACGACGTCCCCCGACTCGAAATCGCCGTGAACCGTCAGGATCCCGGCCGGCAGCAGGGATTTCCGCCGTCCGGCGACGGCGGCGACCGCGCCGGGGTCCAGCACCAGCGAGCCGAGCGCGTGGGCGGCATACCGCAGCCACAGCAGCCGGGTGCCGGTGCGGCGGGTGGCCGCGGTGAACGCGGTTCCGATCGTCGGGCCGGACGCCGAGGGAGTCAGCGCCTCCGAGGCGGATTCCGCACGGGCCAACAGCACCGGTATGCCGGCATTGGTGGCAGTGGCGGCCGCTGTCAGCTTGGAGGCCATGCCGCCGGTACCCAGGTCGCTGGCGGAATCCACGATCGTGATGCGGTCGAGTTGGTCCTGCCCGGAAACCTCATGCACTGCAACCGATTGCGGATCGGACGGCGCACCCGTGTACAGGGCGTCCACGTCCGACAGCAGCACCAGCGCATCGGCCCTGACCAGGTGCGCCACCAATGCAGCCAGTCGATCGTTGTCGCCGAACTTGATCTCGGCGGTGGCGACGGTGTCGTTCTCGTTGACCACCGGGACCACTCCGTAGGACAACAACTTGTCGAAGGTTCGCTGGGCATTGCGGTAATGCGAGCGCCGAACCACGTCGTCGCTGGTGAGCAGCACCTGACCGACCGTCAGCCGGTGACGGGCGAACGACAGCGCATACCGGGCGGCCAGCTGCTGCTGGCCCACCGAGGCCGCGGCCTGCTGGGTGGCCAGGTCACGTGGCCGGCGCGCCAGGTGCAGCGGGGCCAGGCCGGCGGCGATGGCACCGGAGGACACCAGCACCACCTGGGTGCCGTGAGCCGCCCGGGCCGCGACCGCATCCACCAGGGCATCGAGCCGGGACGGATCGAGGCCACCGGCCGCTGTGGTGAGGGACGACGATCCGACCTTGATCACCAGCCGACGCCCGGTACCGACGGCGACCCTGCAGGAAGCGGGAGGCAGCGGGCCGTCCCGTCGATCAGTGCCTGTCATCAGCAGGGTGATCGGCCCGGCCGCGAACGCCGGGCTCTTCGTCCCGGCCCGGTCTACCGCTGTCGTAGTCGGCGTCGGCTGAATACGGACCGTTGGTGCCGAAATCCGCTGCGAGTCCCTCCCAGGCGCTGTCGGGCACCGGGAGCCCGCGGCGCAACCGGTGCATGGCCTTGCGTTCGGCGGCGGCGATCCGGCCGGCGCCGGAGAGTCGTTCGTCCGTCCCCCGGGCGCCGTGCGGGATCTGGGCAGCCGCCGCCGACATCGGCTCGAACTCGAACGACACGTCGGCCACCGTCACGGTGGCTCCGGGCAGCGCCCCGAGCTGCGCCAGTCGATCCTCGACACCGAGCTTGGCCAGCCGATCGGCCAGGAATCCCACTGCCTCGGAGTTGGTGAAGTCCGTCTGCCTGATCCAGCGTTCCGGGCGCTCGCCCCGCACGATGTAGGCACCTGGCTCCGCCGGGTCGGGTTCCACCGAGAACTGTTCGGCATCAGCCGGTTTCGGCCGGACGATGATGCGTTCGGCGACCGCTGCGGGTCGGGCGGCGCGGTCCGCGGCCACGATGTCGGCCAGCGCGAACCGCAACTCTCTGAGCCCCTGATGGGTCGCCGTCGACACCCCGAAAACCCGGTAACCCATGGATTCCAGGTCGGGCCGGACGAATTCCGCCAGTTCCCTGGCCTCCGGCACATCGATCTTGTTCAGCACCACCAGCCGTGGCTTGTCGGCGAGGTCGATGGCCAGCGATGGGGTGTACTGCGACAGTTCGGCCTCGATGGCCGCGAGGTCGGAGGCCGGATCGCGGCCGCTCTCGAAGGTCGCGCAGTCGATGACGTGGGCCAGTACCGCGCAGCGCTCGATGTGCCGGAGGAACTCCAGGCCCAGCCCCTTGCCCTGGCTGGCGCCGGGAATCAGTCCAGGGACGTCGGCGATCGTGAAGGTTTCCGACCCCGCATCCACCACCCCCAGGTTCGGCTCCAGGGTGGTGAACGGATAGTCGGCGATCTTCGGGCGGGCCGCGGACAGCACCGAGACCAGCGAAGACTTGCCGGCACTCGGGAATCCCACCAGCCCGACGTCGGCGACGGACTTGAGCTCCAGGGTGATCTCGGCGGTCTCACCGGGTTCGCCCAGTAGCGCGAAACCGGGCGCCCGCCGCGACCTGGACGCGAGAGCCGCATTGCCCAGGCCGCCGCGGCCACCCTTCGCGGCGACGTACCCGGTCCCGGCGCCCACCAGGTCGGCGATCATCCTGCCCTGTTCGTCCAGCACGACGGTTCCGTCGGGAACGCGCATGGTGAGGTCCGCGCCCGCCGCTCCGTCCTTGTGGTCGCCGGCGCCCTGCTTCCCGCTGCCGGCCTTGGCGTGCGGCCGGAAGTGGAAGTCCAGCAGAGTGTGCACGTTCGGGTCGACGATCAGCACGACGTCACCGCCGTTGCCGCCGTTGCCGCCGTCCGGACCGCCCAGCGGTTTGAATTTCTCCCGGTGTACCGACGCGCAGCCACGACCACCGCTACCGGCCTGCAGGTGCAGTACCGCGCGGTCGACAAAACGAGCCATGACTGCCTTCCTGGTGAATTGCTTCCATGCTTGCACGCGGAGCTCTCGATGCCGCCGGCGAGGATCGACTTCGGGCGTCCTGTGACCGGTGTGACAGAACGAATGAATCAGATCCTCGAAGCCGAAGTCGATCCTCGCCGGCGCACCCGATAGTCGAAGTCGATACTTGCCGGAGGCACCGGTCGGCCGATGCGACCGAGGGGCGGCCCGGAGATCCGGTCCGCCCCTCGTGTCGGTTGCTGGTCGAGCCGTGGCGGGATCAGGACACCGGGTCCGCGGCGGCCGGCACCTGGTCCTGAACGATGTTCACCGTCTTGCGTCCGCGCTTGGCGCCGAACTGGACCGCTCCGGGGATCAGCGCGAACAGCGTGTCGTCGTTGCCGCGGCCGACGCCGTCACCCGGGTGGAACTTGGTGCCGCGCTGCCGGACCAGGATCTCGCCCGCCAACACCGTCTGGCCACCGAACCGTTTGACGCCCAGGAACTGAGCGTTGGAGTCCCGACCGTTGCGGGAGCTGGACGCGCCCTTCTTGTGTGCCATGTCTGATGCCTCTCAGCTTCTCGTTGACCGGTGGGATCGGTTACTGCGCGGCGGTACCGACGGTGATCCCGGTGACCCGCAGCTTGGTCAGCGGCTGACGGTGACCTTGGCGTTTGTGGTAGCCGGTCTTGCTCTTGAACTTGTGGATGACGATCTTAGGACCCTTGGTGTGCTCGAGGATCTCCCCGGAGACGGTGACGCCGGCCAAGGCCGCGGCGGTCGCCGTGACAGCGTCGCCGTCGACCAGCAGCACGGCCGGCAGCGACACCGGGCTGCCCGCTGCCTGGTCCAGCTTCTCGACCTCGATGACGTCACCTTCGACGACCTTGTACTGCTTGCCGCCGGTGGAGATGATCGCGTACATCGCGGGTGTGCCTTCCGTTTGCTGCACTGCGCATCGACAGCAGGTTGCGGTGCTGCCGATTCTTCCGATGGTGTGAGGCCCTGGCTGCCGCGTCGCTGAGCAACGTCGGATCGCCGGCACTCTGAAGTCCACCGACAGGCGGTGGACCGACCCCGACGATACGCGGTGCTGGGGCCGCAGACAAACCCGCGGCCCACCCGACTGCCGATCGGTCAGCCCGATGTTCCCGCTTGGGGGGCGGCGATCACCACCGGCTCGGCCGACCCGGCCGGTCCGGCGGGACGACTGGCGGCGCGCCGGCGACGCGGCCGCCCTGCCGATACGCCGGATCCTGCGGAGGAGTTCACTTCGACCATCGGGGAGACCTCGGCGGCCGGCGACAACAGGACTGGCTCCTGCTGAACGGCCGGCTCCACCGCGGATGCCGCAGGCGCCGAGGCCGGGTGGTAGGCGATCGGAGAGGCTGCCGCTTCTGCCGATGGTTTCGCCGAGGACCGCCGCCCACGGCGGGACCTGGTCGGCGTCGCCACCCCGTCGCTGTTGACGACGATCGCCGCCGCGTTCACCTCGTCCGTGGGCGCGGAAGCGCCCGGTTCCGCGTCGGCCTGGCCAGCGGCCGCCGGCGCCGGGACCGCGGACCCGGCGGCCGCGACAGCCTCATCCGCCACAGACTCGGCCAGAGCGGACTCGGCCGCCGCAGACTCGGCCAGAGCGGACTCGGCCGCCGCAGACTCGCCCGGCGCGGACTCGGCCGGGCCAGTGACTGCGCCGGTGCCGCCGGCGGGCCCTCGGGCGCCGGACCGCATCGGCGACTTCGGTCCTCGAGGGTCTGCTCGGGCGGTGACGATCCTGGTGATCGGTTCGGCCGGCGGCTCCGGGTCGGAGTCCCGCTTGCGCTCGCGCCGGTTCTTCCCGGCGGGCCTGGCCGGTTCGGCTTCCGAGCCGCTGTGAGCCGTGTGATCGATCGGCGTGTCCCGCAGCACGATGCCCCGACCGTGGCAGCGTTCGCAGGTCTCCGAGAACGCCTCCACCAGTCCGGTGCCCATCCGCTTGCGGGTCATCTGGATCAGGCCGAGTGAGGTGACCTCGGCGACCTGGTGCCGGGTCCGGTCCCGCCCGAGGCACTCGGTGAGCCGGCGCAGCACCAGATCCCGGTTGGACTCCAGCACCATGTCGATGAAGTCCACGACGATGATGCCGCCGATGTCCCTGAGCCGCAGCTGCCGCACGATCTCTTCGGCCGCCTCCAAGTTGTTCTTCGTGACGGTCTCTTCCAGGTTGCCTCCCGAGCCGGTGTATTTCCCGGTGTTGACGTCGACCACCGTCATCGCCTCTGTGCGATCGATGACCAGCGAGCCGCCGGACGGCAGGTGCACCTTGCGTTCCAGCGCCTTGGCGATCTGCTCGTCGATCCGGTAGTCGCTGAAGACATCGCGTGAGGCATCGGTCGCCCGGTACCGGATCACCCGATCGGCCAGTTCCGGGGCGACCTGGTCGACGTATTCGGAGACCGACTTCCAGGTCTCCTCGCCGTCGATGATCAGCTTGTTGATGTCGGAGTTGAAAAGGTCACGCACCACCTTGATCAGGGTGTCCGGCTCTGCCGAGAGCTGTGTCGGCCCAACCGTTTTCTTGCTGTCCGCGGCTTCGGTGACGGCCTTGATCTCGTCCCACTGGGACTTGAGCCGCTGGACGTCGCGCGCCAGCTCCTCCTCGGCCACACCTTCGGCGGCGGTCCGGATGATCACGCCGGCATCGTCAGGGACGATGCGGTCGAGAATGCTCTTGAGCCGTTTGCGCTCGGTGTCCGGCAGCTTGCGCGAGATACCGGTGGCGCCGCCGGCCGGGACGTACACCAAGAACCGGCCGGGCAACGCGATCTGAGTGGTCAGCCTTGCGCCCTTGTGCCCGACCGGATCCTTGGAGACCTGGACCAGCATGGTGTCGCCGCTGGAGAGCGCCGTCTCGATCCGCCTGGCTTTGCCGGACAGTCCGCTCGAGTCCCAGTTCACTTCGCCGGCGTACAGCACGGCGTTGCGTCCCCGGCCGATGTCGACGAACGCCGCCTCCATCGACGGCAGCACGTTCTGCACCCTACCGAGGTAGATGTTGCCGATCATCGAGGCAGAACCGGCCTTGGAGACGAAGTGCTCGACCAGGATGTTGTCCTCGAGCAGCGCCACCTGCGCCAGGTCACCGCGTTGCCGGACGGCCATCACCCGGTCGACGGACTCCCGCCTGGCCAGGAACTCGGCCTCGGTCAGTATCTGCGGGCGGCGCCGGGAGTCGCGCGAATCACGACGCCGCTGGCGCTTGGCCTCCAGCCGGGTGGAGCCCCTGATGCCCTGCACCTCGGAGATCGAGGTTTCGCCGGTCCGCGGCTCCCGAACATGGACCACGGTGTTGTCGGGGTCGTCCTCGCGGGTGCTCTCCTCATCCGCCGGCACACCCCGTCGACGGCGGCGACGACGACGGGTGCCGCCACCGGATTCGGCCTCCTCGGTGTCCGCATCGGCGTCGGTGCTCGAAGAGTCGGCCACCCGATCAACGGCGTCGCCGTCATCGGCTGCTGCCTCGGCCGGCCGGTCGGCGGGTGCTGCGCCGCCTTCTTCGGCGGTGTCGTCATCGAGCCGGCCACGCCCCCGGCGGCCACGACGCCGCCGACGACGGCCACCGGACTCGGGGTCCTCCGGCGATTCCCGGTGGTCCTGATCCGCGGAGTCGGCGTTCTCGCTGTCGTCGGGACCGACCTCGGCGGTGGCGTCACCTGCGGGGGTACCGGCATCGTCGATGTCGGCCACCCTGCCCAGGCCGCCGCGACGGCGGCCACGGCTCGGGAAATCGGCGCCGATCGCCTCGTCGGGCAGGTGATCCTGGTCCGGAGCCGCTTCGACGGTGCCGGCCGTCGGATCGACGTCGGCGGAGGTGTCGGCGGCCTTGCGCCGGGAACGACTTCGACTGCGCCTCGGCCGGTCGTCGACTCCTGTGGCGGCGCCGCCGTCCCGGTCGAGTGTGGCCGGCGGCTCCGCCGGCACCAGGTCAGGGGCGGCGGGGGCCGCGGCACTCGGCGCCGCCGCCCGCGATCGGGACCTCGCAGGCCTGATCGCCTTGGCAGGGTCAGGCTCCAGGAACAGACCCATGGTGCCGCCCGGTGGCAGGGTCGGCTCGGTGGCTCCGGCCACCTCCGCGGCAGCAGCGGCCTCGGCAGCTGCCGCCGCCTCGGCGGCGATCGCCGACTCATCGGAGCCTGCGGAGGTGTCACCCAGCAGGGCAGTGAGCAGGGAGATCGCGACGCCCCGGTCGACCGACGACGACGCCGCCTTGGCGGTGACGCCGCGCTCGGCGAGCGCAGCGATCAGTTCCTTGCTGGACAGCCCCGATCGTTTGGCCAGTTCGTGGACCCTGGGCTTCTGCGGCAGATCGGTCAGCGCCTCGGTGAGCGCGGCGGATCCAGTTGAATTGTCGGTCATGTGACGGTTCCTCTCGAGACCCCCGGGCGCGTGTGAACGCGTCCGCACAGGGGTCGTTGTGTATGTGTGCTGCAGCCCTGGCCCACCGGAACGGCCGAGCCGCAGAAAGTCTTCGGACAGCAGATCGACGGTCCCTGCTCCGGACGCTGCCCGCGCGACGTCTCTCACCCGTCGGGGGCGGCACCGGCACCTGGCCCGGCGATTGCCTGTGATCGAGTATCCCACAGCGACGATCGGCGACCGCCCACCACATGGTGACGGCGCGGCTCAGGTCCCTGGTGGCGTCCAGCGACCTGCGGTGACCGGCCCGTCCGGAAGCCAGGTTGTCGCGGCGGCCCGCGTCGTGTTCCTTGGGCTGCGCCGAGCAGGGTAGCCAAGGCCACCACCAGCAAGAGCGCGCCTGGCGATCTCCAGCAGGGTCGGCACCTGTTTCAACACCAGCCACGCGGTCAACATTCCGAGGAACGGGACCAGCACGGTGAACGGCCCACACCAGCGGCGCCGGATATCGGGTCACAAGGTGTTCCAGGTGCCGTAGCCCAGCAACGACGCGAGTTGGCCGCGAATATGGCGCCGCAGAGGACCTGCCGGGTGAGCGCGGCATGCATAAGCCCGCTGGCGGCGGATCCGTTGATCGTCAGCGAACGGCGGGACCTCCCGCGGCCTCCGGTCGATGAACACGAAAGTTGGCACCCAGAGCACAACCACCGCCACGGCAAGCGCGTCGCTCTTTCTATGCTCGCCCTTCCGTCGGGTCCACACCAGCGGACGACGATCCGGTCGACACCGACACCGACGTGTCGGCCGGATCCAACCGGCCGGTACTCACCGGCGGGTCAGCGAAGGTCGAAGGCCGGGTCGGGGTCGGTTGCCGCGCCGGCGGCCGCTGCGGTGTGGACGCCGGATTTTGTGCCTGGCCGGCCGGCGCGCCGAGCGCCCGTCGCGACGAATCCGATCGCCGCGATGAACAGCCCGATGGCACCGGTGAGCACGAACCCGGCCGGCCAGCCGCCGTGATCGATGGCGAATCCGACCATCGGTGCGCCGATGGCGCTGCCGCCGGTGAGAGCAGACCCGTGCCAGCCCATCGCCTCGCCGCGCACCCTGGCCGGTACCGCCCGGCTGAGGTTGTCGATGGTGGCGGTGATGGCGGGCGCGCAGAACAGGCCGGCGACGAACAGCAGCGCCGCCAGCGACCACCGGTCGCCCGCCCAGGCGGCCGGGATCGTCGACAGTCCCAGCAGCCCGACCAGGACGAACGCCGAGAGGGTGCGCTTCATTGCGCCGTAGATCAGCCCGCCGATGGCGGAGCCCGCTCCCCAGATGGCGAGGATCCAGCCGATCGACGACTGGTGACCCATCTGCCGCAGGCTCGCCACGATCCCGACGTCGGTGCCGCTGAGGACGATGGTGGCCGTCATCGAGGCGGCGATGATGGCGAGCACCGTTGGGGACATCCAGCTGCGCACCGACAGTTTCTCCGTGGTCGCCGGGTCGCCGCCCGCTCCGGCGGAGTGCAATCCGGTCTCACCCTCGCGCGATAGCCGCGGGTTGATGATCCACAGCGCCAGGCCACCGACAACGCTGAGCAACTCACAGGTCAGCAGCGCCCAGGAGGTGCTCCAGTAGGTGGCACCCAGCACCCCGATCGCCGGGCCGATCATGAACGACAGTTCGACGGCGACCGAGTCCAGTACCAACGCCGTCTTGCGTCGCTCGTCATCGACGACGCTGATCATCACCTGCCGAATGATCGAGAAGGTCGGCACCACGAACAGGCCGGCCACGAAGACCAGCGGTACCAGCGCCCAGTAACCCACCCACGGCGCGACGCACCAGCATGCAGTCAACACCAGCAGCGAGGGCAGTACCGTTGCCCGCAAACCGATCCGGTCCAGCAGTCGGCCCCGCCACGGTCCGCTGATAGCCGCCGCCACCGTACCGGCGGCAGTCACCAGGCCGGCCTCGGTGTAGGAACGCCCGAGATGCGAGACCACATGCAGGGTGATGATCACCGCGCCCGCCCACATCGGGATGCGGATCAGCAGCCCGACGGTCAGCGTGCGGCGGGCAGCCGGCCTGCGCAGGATGTCGGCATATGCGGAGAAGCTCATCGCAGCAACAGCTTCTCGAGCCGGCGGGACACCAGCAACACCCCGACCACCGCCATCGCCACGAAATAGGAGGCGTGGCCGAGCATTCCGATGCCGACGGCGCCCAGGGTGAGCCCGCGCATCAGCTCGATCCCGTGGTACAGCGGAAGGCACTCCACGATGATCTGCACGCCTCGCGGGTACACCGCGAGCGGGTAGAAGGTGGTCGAGAACAGGAACATCGGCATGATCGCCGTCGTCACCCAGTCCAGGTGCTGGAACGTCTTCAGGAACGTGGTGACCGCCATCCCGACCGCGGCGAAGCCGAGCGCGATCAGGACCGCCACCGGCACCACGATCAGTGCCCACCATGAGTGGATCAGCCCCATGACCAGCATCACGATCTCGAAGGCGGTGGCGTACAACGCTCCCCGTCCGAGCGCCCAGCCGATCTCGCCGAGTGCGACGTCCATCGGCCCCAGCGAGGTGGCGAGCATGGCGTCGTACGTCTTGGCGTACCTCAGTTTGAAGAAGACGTTGACCGTGGAGTCGAAGATGGCGCCGTTCATCGCGGAGGTGGCCAGCAGCCCGGGAGCGATGTACGCGGCGTACCCGACCGGCCCGAGCGGTCCCTGGACGGTGCCGATCAGTGCGCCGATCCCGGTGCCCATCGCCAGCAGGTAAAACAGCGGCTCGAAGAATCCCGAGATGATCGTCCAGCGGAATGCCCTGCTGGTGAGCAGGGCACGCTCCAGCACCACCCTCGACCGGCCTGCCGACAGCTGCAGCGGGACGATCCGCAACACCAGCGGGCCCGGCATCGGCCGCTGCCCCCGTTCCCTGAGCGGATGCCCGCGGGTTTCGGTGATCGCCATCTACACCACCAGCCTGCGCTCGAACTGCCTGCGTGCCATCAGGAATCCGGCCGCGGTGAACGCCAGCAGCACCGCCAGGTGCAGCCCCACCCGCCAACCGGGTAACCCCCCCAGCGCCGCGTCCCTCGCCAGCTCGTTCCCGTGCCACAGCGGTGAGAAGAACGCCAACCAGCGCACCACCCACGGCAGCTGGCTGATCGGGAAGAAGGACGCCGAGAACAGCGACATCGGGATGATGCCGAATCGCAGCACGATGTTGAACGCCACTGCGGCGTCCTCGGCGATGGTGGCGGCCAGCGCCATGATCCACACCGCGCAGGACAGTGCGGTGAGGACGGCCACCAGGACCATGACCGCCCCCGCCGGCCCACCTGCTGCGCCGAAGGCGAGCAGCACCAGGTAGTACAGCACCGCGGAGAACAGCAGCCTGGTCCCGATGTACATCACGTGTGCATCGGCGGCGATCGTCGGAGTGACGGGCGTGGAGGTGATCCCCCACAGGGTCCGCTGCCACTTGAACCGGCCGAAGGTGGCGAAACTCGCCTCGCTGAAGGCGATCTGCACCGCGGCGGCGCACAGCAGGGCGGGCCCGATGTAGTCGACATAGCTGACCCCACCGAGCGCCGCCGTCCCCCGCTTGTCGACCAGCGATCCCATGCCGATACCCAGTGCCAGCAGATAGAGCAGCGGCGCGCCGGCCGCCTCGGCCAGGCCGGACCAGAAGTACGGCCGCCACTGCCTGAGCAGGTACTCCCAGGTGCGCCGGCGGTAGGTCCAGGCGGACGCCGGCCGGGTGATCGGCTCGCCGGCCGCAGGACGGGCCGGAGTGGTGCGGGTGGTCGCTGCCCTCATCAGTCCACCAGGCTCCGGCCGGTCAGCCGCAGGAAGACGTCCTCGAGTGTCGACCGGCGCACCAGCGAGGACAGCGGCTCGATGCCGGCCGCGTGTGCTGCCTCCAGGGTCTCGTCACCGTGCGGGGTGTAGAGCAGCAACCGGTCCGGCAGCACCTCCATCCGTTCGGCCAGTGAGTCGGCGACTGCTTCGGCGGCGTGCTGACTGCCGGGCACGAATCGGAGTTCCACCACCTCTCGGGTCGAGTACTGCTCGATCAGTCCCACGGGCGAGCCCTCAGCCACGATCTTGCCGGCGTCCATCACCACCAGCCGGTCACACAGCTGCTCCGCCTCGTCCATGTAGTGGGTGGTCAGCACCAACGTCACCCCTGCCTGCTTGAGCCGGAACAGCCTGTCCCACAGGACGTGCCGGGCCTGCGGATCCAAGCCCGTCGTCGGCTCGTCCAGCAGCAGCATCTCGGGGTCGTTGACCAATGACCGGGCGATGGTGAGCCGTCGCTTCATTCCCCCGGACAGCGCCGTCACCTTCGCCGTGGCCTTCTCGGTGAGCTGGGCGAACTCCAGCAGCTCGTCGGCCTTGGCCCAGCAGTAGGACTTCGAGAAGCCGAAGTACCGGGCATAGACGAAGAGGTTCTCCCGAACGGTGAGCTCTTCGTCCAGGTTGTCCTGTTGGGGTATCACCCCGAGCCGATCGCGGATCGCGATGCCCTGGGTGCTGGGGTCCATCCCGAGTATCGACAGTGACCCTGAAGTTCGCGGGGACACACAGGCGACCATCCGCATGGTGGACGACTTGCCGGCCCCGTTCGGCCCGAGGAAGCCGAACGCCTCGCCGCGGGGGATGTCCAGATCGATCCCGCGGACGGCGTGCACGGTGTCGCCGGACTTGGTGTCGAAGGACTTGCTGAGGTCGGTGGCCAGGATCATCGATTCGGCGGCTGGTGCGGGTGCTGCGGTCACTGGCGGCACGCTACCCGGCGACACCGACAGGGATGAAACCAATTCGGCGCCCGCTCGCCACCGCAGCTGTCAGCGGGGAGGCGGACCCGCGAGGTACCGCTGCAGTGTCGGGGCCAGCCAGCTCACCATGGTGGCCGGATCCATGGACGCCATCGGCGGCAATCGGAGGACATATCGACACATGGCCACCCCGAGTACCTGGCTGGCTGCCAGCCCTGCCCGGTCCGCGATCTCTGCCCTTGGCGTGCCGGCGGGCTGGATCGCGGCGATGCCTGGGACCAGCTGCTCGGCGAAGATCTGCTGCATCCGCTCGGCGGCGGATGCGTTGGTGGCCCCGGTGCGCAGCAGCAGCTGCAGTTCGTCCCCGGAATCCCAGAGCCGCAGGAAGTGCCGGATCACCGCTTCCCCGATCGAGGCGCGCGGCAGCGACGAGAGATCGGGAAGTTGCAGGTCGAACTCGGCGGCGGCGGCGAACAGACCTTCCTTGCTGCCGAAGTACCGCATCACCATCGAGGGATCGATGCGGGCGTCGGCCGCCACCGCCCTGATGGTCGCCCGCTCGTAGCCGTCGGCGGCGAACCGCACCCTGGCCGCGGCGAGAATCGCCGACCGGGTGGCGTCCGAACGTCGAACGGGTGGCATTCGGTGAGCATATGCCAACGATTGTTGACATACCCCCGCCAGCGAGTAATGTTGCCAACGTCTGTTGGCAAACAGTTGTTGAATCATGCGGAGTCCCGATGCTTCCCAGCAACACAGAAGTCCTGGTGGTAGGGGCCGGACCCGTCGGACTGGCGGCCGCGGCTGCACTGCGGTATCGCGGCGTCGATGTCACGGTCATCGATCGGCAGGCGGCCGGCTCCCACACCTCCCGGGCGGCGGTCGTCCATCCGCGGACCCTGGAGGTGCTCGACGAGATCGGCGCGTCCGAGCCGCTCGCCGGCCGGTCACTCCAGCTGGAGACTTTCACCATCCGGGACAGGGATCGGGTGCTGATGCCGCTGCGGTTCGACCGGATGCCCAGCCGGTACCGCACCATCTACATGGTTCCGCAGTCCACGACAGAGGAGGTGATTGCCGAACGGCTGGCCGCCCTCGGTGGGCGGGTGCTCCGTCCGCACGTCCTCACCGACCTTGTCCAGGATGCCGCCGGCGTGACGGCCACCGTCGACGGCGCGCACCAGATCAGGGCGGACTACCTGATCGGAGCCGACGGGATCCGCAGCACTGTCCGAGAAGCGGCCGGGATCGGGTTCGGGCCGGACCGTGGCGGTCAATCGTTCACCCTTGCCGACGTCACCGTTGACCGCGGACTGCCTGCCGACGAGGTGGGCTTGTTCTTCTCACCCGCCGGCATGCTGGTGTGCGCGCCATTGCCTGGCGGCGTGTTCCGGCTGGTCGCCGAGGTGCTTCAGGCTCCGGAGCACCCGGACGTCGCGACGTCCAACGCCTGCTGGACGAACGGGGTCCGTCCGGGTCGCCGGCAACCGTGACCGGCCTGTTGTGGGGCTCCCGCTTCCGGGTCCACCACCGGGTGGCCGAGCGGTTCCGCGAAGGGCGGGTGCTGCTGGCCGGCGATGCAGCTCATGTGCACAGCCCAGCCGGTGGTCAGGGCATGAACCTCGGCCTGCGCGACGCCATCGCCCTGGCCGATGCGCTCGGCCGTGTGTATCGGGGTGCCGGTGACGTGGTGCTCGACGAGTACGCCGCCGCTCGGCGCCCGCAGGCTGTAGAGGTGGTGCGGATGGCGCAGCGACTCACCCGACTGGCCACCGTCGGACCCGGCAGGCGGCAGATCCGCAATGCCGTGGTGCGGGCCGCTGCCATGGCGCCGGGGATCCGCTTCCGGTTGGCGAAGCGGCTGGCCGGACTCGCCGATCGGTGAGCGCCGCAGCCCCCCGGCTACTGCACACCCGGCTCGAGTGCCGGCAACATCTCCCGGAGAGTCCGCAGCGCCCTCGCCCGGGTCGGGCCGATGCTGCCCCGCGGGATCTCCAGGTCAGCGGCCAGCTGGTCGTAGGACGAACGGTCCGCGAGCAGCGCCCGGATCAGACGTCGCTGCTTGTCCGGCAGCCGATCGACGGCCTGTCGCAGATACCTGGCCCGTTCCGCCTGCTCGACCAGCACCGAGGCATCCGGGAACGACCCGATGTCCAGGCAGCCGAAATCCTCCACCAGCAGCTCGCGTCGCCGCCGCCGGACCAATGACAGCGCTTCCCGGCGGGCGGTCACACTGAGCCAGCCGGGCAGTTTGCCGCCGTCCCGCACCGCTCCGGCGTGCCGCCAGAGCGCGAGCCACGTGCGCTGGATCGCCTCGTCGACGTCGGCCGGGTCGGTGACGACACGCCGGACCGACAAGTTGACGAGCCGGCGGTACCTGCCGATGGCGATCCGCCAGGCCTGCGGATCGCCGGCCACCAGACCGGCCAGCAGGTCCGCGTCCTCACCAGGACCGGAGGCCGTTTCGCGGTGCTGCGGCCGGAGTGTCGGGCGGCTCGGCGCTCGTTGGACCGGTGGGGCCGGCAGGGTGGCAGAAAGCGTGGACATCGGAACTCCTGAAGATCTCGATCGGCAGCCGCCGACGTGGCGGCCGTGTGAATCGAGTCTGTTGAGTTCCGCCGCAGAGCGGATCGGTAGCTCTACCTATTTCGACGGCGACGGCTACCTAACCGTCACCTCGCCGGGTCAGCGCTCCGGGGTCGCCGGTTCGGCGTCCGGATGCATCTCTTTCGGCTTCGGCTTGGCGCTGTCACCGCCGGTGGGAAGACGAGTTGGCGCCGGCTTCGGGGCGGCGTGCGTCGGGGCGGAGTGCGGAGCGCTGCTGGACTTGTCGTGGTTGACGGTCATGTCGATCACCTTTCGGCTGGGCGGGTATTGAACACTGCAACGGGGGTAACGCTGGATAGAGGTCGCAGATGGCTGTGCGGATCGCCGTCATACCGTCGTGGCATCATCCGCACCGACGCTCGTTCTCGGCCGAAGCGACGATCCGAGCCGGGCCGCGGTTGCCGCCGCTTCCGACCGCGACCGTACGCCCAGCTTCATCAACACGTTCGCCACGTGCACGTCGACGGTCCGCGGACTCAGGTACAGCCGACCGGCGATCTGCTTGTTGGTCAGTCCGGTGGTCAGTTCGGCCAGCACTTCCCGCTCCCGCCTGGTGAGCCCGAACCTATCGGCGGGCTCGTCACCGCCGACCACGCCGGCCGACCGCACCCGGCTGCGCCGGCCGAGGTCTGCCACGGCCGATGCCAGCGGCTGCGCGCCGAGCGCGGCCGCCAGCTTCTCCGCCGCCCGGAGTTGCCCGATGGCAGCGCCCCGAGCAGAGCTCATCGTCGATCCGGCCGCCCGGAACCGGGCGTACGCCTCTTCGAACGGCCGCTCCAAGGTTGCCCATCGGTCGGCGGCTGCCGCCCACGTCGTCGGATCCGCGATGCCGCTCTGCTGGGCCGGGATCCTGGACCACTCCGCCTGCGCGGTGGCACACCAGGCGCGCACTTCTGCTGACGACTGACCATCACCGGTGATGGCGGCCGTTGCCTGCAGGCGGGCCGATCGATCGTCACCTGGCTTCGCCGATCTGCGTGCGAGACCGCTTTCCGTGCGGTCCGCCTGGATCCGCAGTCCGAGCGCACATGCCCTGGCCAGATCGCGGCTGTCCGACCCGTCGCGGAGCGCCGCCAGTGCCCTGTCAACGTGATCGGCCGCGTCATCGAGATCACCGGCGATCCTCGCCCACTCGGCCTCGGCAGAGCGAGGTCTGCCAGCACCGACGCCGGAGCATCACGCCGACCGAGGAATGCCGCGGCATCGAGATTGTCCCTGGCCGACTGCTGGTCCCCGGTGGCCATGTCCAATTCTGCCCTGGCCAACCGGATCAGCAGCGCCTGACCTGCCGTCACCCCCTCGGCGAACGCCTCGTCGCTGAGCTGCGCCGACTCGGCCCACCTGCCGGCCAGCCGTAGCAGCACGATGGTGTTGCTGACCAGCGCGGCGCCCGTCCCGGCAATGGGGTTGTGACGACGGGCGGCGTCCAGGGCGTCGACTGCCGTCTGACACGCCTCCCGGGTGTGGCCGGCAATCAGCAGTGCGAAGGCGAGATTGCCGGCCACCCGCCGGCGATCTTCGTCGTCACCGTTCTCGGACACCAGTGGACCGGCCTTGCGGATGAGCTCGATACCCGCGTCGACGTCGCCGCGCAGCACCCGGCACATGCCGAGCACGGCGGTCGCCCTTCCCTGTTCGGCCGGCACCCGCTGCCGCTGGGCGAGCTCGATCGCCTGACCCGCCAAAGCCTCGGCCTGTCGGTAGTGCCCGGTCTGCATTGCCAGCCGGGCGCGGGAAGCGCAGATGGTCGCCTGCAGGGCGGACGGTGGAAGGGTGGCGGTGATGGCGTCCGCATCGGTGTAGGCGCGGTCGGCGCCGCCGGTGTCTCCGGTGTCCCAGAGGCAGCGGCCGAGGCGTTCGGTAATTCGGGCGCGCTCACCAGGATCGTCGGCCACCTCTGCTGCCCGCCCGGCCAGCTCCGCCCCCTGCCCCGCGTCGCCGGCCCAGCGCGCTGCCTCGGCAGCCTCGGCGAGGATCCGCCACCGCTCAGCGGCATCTGCCGGCCCGTGGCCGGCGTCCAACAGCTCCACCAGGTGCTGGAACTGCCGCCACGCATCGACGTGGGCGAACACCCGCCGGGCGGTGGTCGCGGCCACCGACGTCGCTGTGAAGGCCTCCGTGTCATCGCCACTGGCCCGCCAGTGCGCAGCCCATTCGGCCGAAGCTCCGGCGCTCCGCCGGGTGTTCGGAAGATCGTCCAGGGTCACCGCGATGCGGCGATGGATCCGCTGCCGCTCACCGGGAAGCATGTCGGCCAGCAGCGCGTCCTGCGCCAGCGCGTGCCGGAAGGCGTAGCGCTGCTCGGCCTGCTCGACCACCAGGATGCCTGCGGCGATGCATTCGGCGACGGCCGGCAGCACCTGTTCCTCCGGCAGCCCGACCATCCGGTCCAGCAGTCGTTGCGGTGTCGGCCGGCCGAGAACCGCGACCGCTCTGACCACCGCCCGGGCGTCGGGACCGAGCCGGGCCGTCCGCAGCATCAGCACATCCTGCAACCGCGGTGGCAGCCGGTCGAGTCTGCCCGCGTCGATCAGCTCGGTGGCGATGAACGGGTTGCCATCCGAACGGGCCATGAGTGTCCGCAGTTCGCCGGCGTCCGGCGATCGGTCGGTCTGCTGCTCGAACAGTTGCACGACGTCCGCTTCCGGCAACCGCCGGACATCGATCCGGCGCACTTCACGATGAGCGGCGATGGCGTCCAGCACCATCCCCGCGGCGGGATCGGCGGGCGCTTCGTCCGATCGCCGGCTGAGCAGGATCAGGTGACGAGGTGGGAGGTTCCGGGCCAGGAATCCGGCCAGCTCCATGGTTCCGGCGTCGCCCCAGTGCAAGTCTTCCAGGGCCAGCAACTGGCTGGCCTGTGCGGGTCGATGCTCCACCAGCAGCCTGAGTATCCGTTCGAACAACTCGCCTCGGTTTGCGGCCGGCATGTCTGCCATGCCGATCCCGCCACTGCGCAGGGCGGCGGCGATGGGTGCATACGGGATCGGCTCGTTGAGCACCACCGTGCAGGCGCCTCGCAGCACCTGGTCGCCGCGCGCTGTCGCATACTCGGTGAGCACGTCGATCAACGCGCTCTTGCCGATTCCGGCTTCCCCGTTCAGGGTGGCCACGGTGACCCGGTCGACGCAGGCGTCGAGGGCATCGCCGAGCAGCCCCAGCTCGCCGGCCCGCCCTACCAGACGGTGGGTGGGGACAATGGTGTCCACCGCACCATTCTGTCCGAATGGGGCAGCGACCGAACTAGACCATTCGGGCGAGGTCCCGGGGGCGCGTCCCTGGTGCTGAGCCGGCAACCGGCGCAAGATGGCATCGAGGGAACGGAGCTCGCCATGACCTGTAAACATCTGACGGCTACCACCGAGGTGCCGCAGGCGCAGACCCCTGACGGTTGCGCGGAGTGCCTGGCCACCGGCGGTGAGTGGGTACATCTGCGGCTGTGCATGAGCTGCGGGCATGTCGGGTGCTGCGACAGCTCCCCTGGCAGGCACGCCACCGCACATTTCGAGACCACCAAGGATCCGGTGATCCGATCCTTTCAGCCTGGTGAGACCTGGCGCTGGTGCTACCTGGACGAGGAAACCGGTTAACCGGCGCGACTGTCCGCCGGCCGCAGATCGGCCCAGCAGAAGATCTCGTCGCGGTCGTCGTCCGGGCCGACTCTCACCCAACCGGGTTTTCGCCCCCATTCGACGAAGCCGAAGCGGGAGTAGAACGCCTGAAGTCCTTCACCGTCGCGGATCGACAGGTTCACCCGCTCCAGGCCCTTCTCGGTGGCATGGGCGAGGATCCGGTTCATCAGCAGGCTGCCGAGGCTCCGGCCCTGCAGGGCCGGGTCGACCATCACCAGGGTGATCTCGCCGGTGTGCGCGTTCAAGCCGGTGCCGGGCGCCAGCTTGGCGAATCCGACGAGTTGCCGATCGGCGATCAGCGCGACGCCCAGGCTCCGGCCCGCACGCAGATCGGCGACAACTACCGCAGCCGGGGCCGCGACTTCCGGCCGCTGGACCGGCGGGACGAAGCCGACGGCCCCGCCACCCAGCGACACCGCATGCCACAGGCTGGTCAGGGCCAGGCCGAACTGGTTGTCCGCCGGCATGGTTCCGCTCGGGCCGACAAGGTGGGCGCTGACGTCCGGATGATGCCCGGTCGGGAGCGCGGGCGCTGGTGGTTCGCGGCGCGTCACAGGTTCGGGAACCACAGGCCGATCTCGCGGGCCGCGGACTCGCTCGAGTCACTGCCGTGCACCAGATTGAACTGGGTCTGCAGGCCATAATCCCCGCGGATGGTGCCCGGTGTCGCCTTGTCCACCGGGTCGGTACCGCCGGCCAGCTGCCGGAACGCCGGGACAGCCCTGGTGCCTTCCACCACCGCTGCCACCACTGGCCCGGACGTGATGAACGAGACCAGGTCGGTGAAGAAGGGCTTCTGCGCGTGCTCGGCGTAGTGCCGCTCGGCGACCTCGACGGTCACCATCCGTAGGTCGAGGGCAACGATTTTCAGGCCCTTGCGCTCGATGCGGGACAGCACCTCGCCGACCAGCGAACGCTGGACACCGTCGGGCTTCACCAGGATGAGTGTGCGGTCGGACACCGTTTTCTGCTCCTCGATCGATCGGTAGCGGCTTCACGGTTCACCGCCCACCCGCTGCCCGCGGCGCGGCGTACTCGGAGCCGCAGGCCGCCGCCGACACTACCTGCGTCGGACCCCCGCACTAACGTCAGCACCATGTCAGATCTCTGTCTAGCTACTTCGACCTGAAATAGTCGCTGGCCGGTGCGGCCCCTTTGGTCGGTCGCCGGCGGGAGCGGTTGTGGGGTTTGCGATCCTCGGAATCGGGGGGCGTCAGGCGGTGAGGGTGGCGATCTTGACCAGGTTGTGGGCCAGGATGCCGTGTCCGACCCAGATCTTGGCTCCTTCTGTCCCATCGATCCGGCTGCGGTCCAGGCCGTATCCGCGTTTGAGGGCGCTGATCCGCCCTTCGCAGCCGGTCCGCCATTGTCCGCCCGCGCACCAAACGGTGGTGAAAGCCCAGGAAATCCAACCCCTGACCGTTCTCCACCAAATGCACGATCCGGGTCTTCGCCGCCTTCGGTTCCAACCCGAGGTCGGCCAACAGGACCGTCAACCGCGCAAGCGCAGCCTCGGCCTGCTCCCGGGAATCGCACATGACAATCGCGTCGTCGGCGTATCTGACCAGCACACCGTGCCGACGTTCATCCCATGCCCGATCGATCCGGTGCAAGTAGATGTTCGCCAGCAGCGGGGAAGCGACCCCGCCCTGTGGAGTGCCAGTCACCGGCCGCCGTACCCGGCTGTCCTGCATGACCCCGGCGCGGAGCATCACCCGCACCAACCGCAGAACAGCAGAATCACAGACGCGTTCCGATACCGCCTGCATCAACTGATCGAACGGGATCGCCTCGAAGCAATTGGCGATGTCCGTTTCCACCACCCACCGTTGACCCCGCCAGGACTGATCAATCAGCACCTGCAGGGCATCGAGCGCCGACCGTTTCGGGCGGAACCCGAAACTGCACGGCAGAAAGTCGGCCTCAAAGATCGGCTCGAGCACGATCTTCACCGCCGCCTGCACGACACGGTCACGAACCGTCGGGATGGAAAGGGGCCTTCGCTCCGCACTACCGGGCTTCGGGATGAAGACCCGCCGTGCCGGTAACGGTCGCCACCGACCATTCCGAAGATCCCGGGCCAACTCGTCCAGCAGCCGGTCAACGCCGTACTCCTGACATCGGCCAGGGTGACATCGTCGATGCCTGGTGCACCATTGTTGGCGCGCACCAGAGCCCACGCCCGCAACATGACGTCTCTGCGATAGACCTTGTCATGCAGCGCGTGAAACCTACGTCCCGGATCGGCCTTGGCCGACCGGTACAGCGCATGCTGCAAGGCACGAACCGGGTCGCTGATGGACCCCAACGCGGTGGAACTAGCCGAAACGGCACTCACCGGGCCCCACTCCTTCACAGTCATCGCGCACGAACGAAGCAGCGGCCCTTCCCTCACCAGCGGTTATGTTGTCCGCGCGGCTCGATCAGTACTACGACCGCCTCCGACTCCCTCCCGGCCCCAGCCCACTTCCCGGCTCCTCACCGGTTATAGGACGAGGTTGTCCACGCCAATCGCAGAGCGCTTCGGCCGGGGAGGGTCTCCCCAGTTCCCGCCGTCACTGTTCATACGTTCCGCGCCCTTTACGCCGAGGAGTCCATCGCGGCTGCACCTCCAGGTCTTCACCGCTTCCATGGCCTTCACCGTGAGCTGCCCGGCTCGGCTCTCCCTCAATGTCTAACGACGCGGCAGGCTTCGCATCCGCTACGGACCGCATGATCGCTTCCCCAAAAGGGCTTTCGACGTTGGGCTTCGACCCGACCCGTTTCCAGACCAAGCCGCCAACCTGCTACCGGGCCTCCTGGCAGCTACCCGGACCGGACTCACACCGGCAAGCGACGACGAGCTTCAGACCAGAACATCACCGCACTGCGATCACCTCCTGATCACTGGGCGCACCGGCTGTAGTACTAGGCCGCCGACCATATGACGGTCGGCGTATTCAGGTGGTCATCGCAATTGGTGGCCTTGCTGGTTCAAACCGTAGACACTGCATCACCTTTGCGGGGTGATGCACGGTCAGCGATCGGGGATCGCAATTGGAATATGTTGATCGAGCAGCGCCTCGCTCTGTACCGAAGTGCACCCGGTGGGGAATAAACCGGGCGAGCATCACCGAGGTCAGGACGCCTCAGGCAACTCGCGTTCAGTCGCGATTGTCGTCGGCTCCTACCATCTCGGGTCTGCTGGATAGGCCGAGCCGACGATGTCAACTCCAACGTCGATGCTGCATCGTTTGCCTGGTGAGCTCAGCTCTGTCGGGTACCAACCAGACCGCCGACATTGCGGGACTGCGCCAGGACGCGTGCCACGTCCCAGACTGCTTCCCTCACCCTGGTGCAGCAGGTATTGCACTGCAACCCAACGCTGCGGAGGCTGCCCGACCATGAAGCGCCCGCTGACCCTCGAGGACCTGACCCGAGTTCAGGTTCCGACGGATCCGACGATCTCTCCGGACGGCCGCACAGTTGTCTACGCGCTGCGCAGCACGCGGGGCGATGAGGTTGGCACAGGTATCCGCGCGACCCCCGGAAGTTCCGGGGAGGTCGGGGACCACGTGCCGAGCGGCACCAGGCGCGGTGGCGCTGAGGACGGGTCAACTGCCGAGGAGGCCGCCAACTCCGACGGGACGCTACCGGACGCCGACCGTCAACGGCTCTGGATCGTCGGCGCAGCAGGTTCCGACGACCGCGAGGCGAGGCCGTTGACGACAGGCCGTTCCGATACCTCGCCGCGGTACTCCCCGTCTGGTCAGACGCTGGCTTTCGTCCGGGCGACTGCCGGTCCGGGACAGATCTACCTGATCGACATGACGGGCCCGAGTGAGCCGCAGAAACTGACGATCCTGCCGCTTGGGGCGGGCACCCCGGTGTGGAGCCCGGACGGCGCGCGCATCGCCTTCACCGCACCGGTCGACCGCGCCGCGTCCGCCGGCGACGACGCGGACGCCATCGACAAGCGTCGGTCAACCGCTCCCCAGGTCAGCACCGCGCTGCAGTACAAGGCCGACGGCGCCGGCAAGCTGGGCACGCTGCGCACCCAACTGCACGTCGTCGATGTCCCGAGCGGCACCTGCCGCCAGCTCACCGACATCGACGGGCACCTCGACGTGCCGTCCTGGCACCCGACCGGCTCCCGGATCGTCGTGGCGGGATCGCTCGCAGACCACGCCGACGTGGCCGGCACCAGCGAAACCTATCTGGTCAATCCAGACGGGCCCGAGCGACAAACCACGCTGGAGTCCGTCGGCTTCACCGGCGGCGTGGCCGCACAGGGGCAGTGGACGCCGGACGGCGCCGACCTGCTGGTCATCGGGCGCCAGGCGGTCGAGATAGGGCACCTGAGGTTGCTGCGCATCCACCCCGACGGGGAACTCGTCGCCGACCTGACCGCGCCGCTGGACCGCAACGTGATGCCCGGCGGCCCCGGTTACCCAGGCGGCCTCCCGCAGGCGGCCGCGGACGGGAAAACCCTGCTGTTCTGCGCCCGGGATCGAGGGTGCACCGGTCTGTATCGGGTCGAACTCGACGGCGCTTCACACCCCGAGTCGCTGCTGGCGTCCGGGGATCGGGTGGTCGCCGGATTGTCCGTCGCCACCGACGCCCCGATGGCCGCTTGCGTGGTCACCGACCGCACCGGCTACGGCGAGGTCGTGGTGGTCGACACGAGCACCGGAGCCGCCAGAACCCTGACCCGCCACACGGCGACCTCGATCCCCGACGTCGCGCTGGTCGCCCCGACCGACCGCACCTTCACCATCGCCGATGGGTCGACGGTGCACGGATTCCTGCTCCGGCCCGCCGACGCCGCAGGCCCCACCCCCCTGCTGCTGGACATTCACGGGGGTCCGCACAACGCCTGGAGCCCTTCACCGGACCTGGGTCACGGCTATCAGCAGTTGCTCGTCGCCGCCGGATGGACCGTCCTCACATTGAACCCCCGGGCCAGCGACGGCTACGGCGAGGCCTTCTACGCCGGTACCGTCGGCAAGTGGGGCATCGGCGACCAGGAGGATTTCCTCGACCCGGTCCGCGAACTCCTTGCCGACGGGACTGCCGACCCCCAGCGGATCGCCGTCACCGGCTACAGCTACGGCGGGTACATGACCTGCTGGCTCACCGGCCATTCCGACCTGTTCGCCGCAGCGATCCCAGGCGGGGTGGTCGCCGACACCGTCGCCATGATCGCCTCCGACGCGGGCTTCCCCGGCACGACTATGGAATTGGGCGGCACCCCGTGGGACAACCGCGCGCTTGTCGCGGCGCAGTCCCCCTACGAGTCCGTGGCGGCGGTGACGGCGCCGACACTGATCCTGCACGGCGGCGCCGACGAACGCTGCCCCGCCACCCAGGCCGAACAGTGGTTCGTCGCGTTGCGCGCCCGCGGCGTCCCCACGGAAATGGTGCTCTATCCGGGCGCCTCACATCTGTTCATCCTCAACGGCAGGCCCGAGCATCGCCGGGACTATTCGCAGCGGATCCTCGACTGGCTCGACCGGTACGCGGGTGAAAAGCGGTGACCACCCGACCGGGCCACCTCTGCTGCAGCGGTCCTGACCGCGACCGGCGACGGCTTCTCACCCCGACCCGGGACATCGACGACACCGCCACGCCCCGTCGGCCTCTACAAGGCCACTGCGCAAACTCATGACAGGCCCCCGCCGAACCTGTTGGCGGACCCCACGATGGCGCATGCCGTGCTTGTTTGCCGCCGACGTTGGTCCGTCGGCGCCGATCGCCCACGCTTTGAGATACCGCTACCGGCAATGAGGAGCTAACACATGAGCGACCACCTGCAGGAGATGCTTGACACGCACGCGGCCAGGACCGGCACGCCGGCGCAGCCATCGGCGTCTATCTCGACGGGAACGAGTACTACGCCTATCACGGCGTGACCAGCGTCGAGAACCCGTTGACGGTCGAGGCGAACACGTTGTTCCAGTTCGGTTCCACCGGCAAGACGTTCACGGCGACCGCGATGATGCGGCTGGTCGAAGCAGGCAAGGTCGACTGGGACGCCCCCGTCCGTACCTACGTTCCGGAGCTCGAGCTCTCCGACGAACAGACGGCCGCCACGGTCACCGTCCTGCAGCTGTTCAATCACACCGCCGGCTGGGCCGGCGACTTCATGGGCGCCGGCAGCGACTTGGGCGACGACGCACTCGCCCGCTACGTCACCGCCATGGCCACACTCCCCCAGGAGCGCCCGCTCGGCACAGGCGCGTCCTACAACAACGCCTCGCTGTCCCTGGCCGGCCGGGTCATCGAAAAGGTGACGGGCAAACGGTTCGAGGACGCCATCGCCGAATTGATCTTCGCGCCCTTGGGCATGGAGCACTCGTTTTTCTTCGCCAACGACGTGATGACCCGTCGGTTCGTCGTCGGCCACAACTCCGATCCCGATGGGAACTTCACCGTCGCCCGGCCGTGGCCGCTGCCCCGCTCCGGCGCACCCGCGGGCGGGATCACCGCCAACGCCGGCGATCAGGTTGCCTGGATCCGCTTCCAGCTCGGTGAGGGCACGGCGGCGGACGGGACCCGCCTGCTGAGCAGGCAGAACCTGGAGAAGATGAAGCAGCCCACCGTCCACATGCCGGGCAGCGCCTTGGGCGACGCCGTCGGTATCAGCTGGATGCTCAAGGACGTCGACGGAGTCCGACTGGTCAGCCACGGCGGGTCGACGCTGGGCCAGCAGTCCGCGTTCGTCATGGTTCCGGACAAACACTTCGGTATCGCGGTGCTGACCAACGCCAGCTCCGCGGGAAGCGACCTGAACCACGGCCTGGTCCGCGACGCGCTGGCCCACTTCGTCGGCGTGGTGGAGTCCGACCCGGAACCCGTCGCCCGAGACCCGAAGGAACTGGCGGAATTCATCGGCGACTACGACACCATCGCAATGTCACTTCAGGTCCGGGGGTCCGCCGACGGGCTGCTGGTGGACGCGGCGGCGAAGCCGGCGTTCCTGCAGGCCATTGGTGCCTCGGAAGAGGACTTTGCCGAGCCTCCGATGGCCATCGGCATGGTCGGGTCCCAGGGTGACCAGTTCGTTGCCACCGAGGGCGCCGCCAAGGGGATGACGGGCTATTTCGCGCGGGATGACTCCGGTGCCGTGTCCGGGATCCACCTGGGCGGACGGCTGGCCGGACGGCTCTGACGCGGTGAGCGGCGGCGCGGCGCTCTGAACAATTGGCAGAGCCGCCGTGGCGGTCACTCGATCCTGCGAATTCAGTGTGCTCGCAGCATGGGACCCGGTCGGTAGAGCCCATGGCCGGGCCTCGCAGTATCCCGTGGCCCAGCAGCGGCGCCTGATTGGTGGGCATCGCGGCGGAGGCCAGATGCGTGGCGCACGCGTCCAGCGAGTCGAAGCCACCCCGACGTTCAATCTGGAAACTGAGGTCCGCGAACTTCATCGGATTGGCCGGAGCATGGCGGGGTGCGCGAAACGGGCTCAGGCCACAGTTGCCGCACACCTGGGTCGTCACATCCTGACGCAGCGGCGCCACGGTGATGTCCCGCCACCGCTCGGGCAGGAGCATCGCGAGATCGCTGTGCGTGTGCGCGTCGATGAATCCCGGCGAAACAGCCCGACCGGACGCGTCGAGCGCGGTGCCGGTCTGCTACACCATCAGCGAGCGGGGCGGGGCGATGACGATGATGATCCCGGCCGTGACCGCGACATCGGCCCGCGCACCGGCCCCGGCGTCAGTCGCTGACTTTCGGGGTGGCCCGCACTCCGAGGTGGACGTAGCGGGTGCCGTCCGCGATCGAGTAGAACAGCACCGGCGTCCAGTTGGCCGAGCCGGGCATCCTCGCTGCGAACCGGTTCTCGGCGACCGGCACAAGTTCGTACTCGTGGCTGTCGGGATCGAGTTCGGCCATTTCCCCGGTCGGCGTCGCGGTCAGCACCAGCCGACCGTCGCGCAGCGCGAACACCTCGTCGACGCCGGCGCGCGAATACGTGCCCACGTACGGTTGCAGGTCGATCGAGGGCGGGTTCTGCGGCGGTGCGAACGGCGCCGGCATGCTCACGCCCGCCAGGTCGGCGAAGATCTCCTCGTACAGGTCGTGGTAGAGCCCGGAGGCGTCGCCACCGTTGGTCAGCAACGCCACCGCAAATTTCTGCTCCGGCAGGATCCGCAGGAATGCGCCCTGGCCGACGGTGCTGCCGTCGTGGCCGAACAGCCGGTGGCCGTCCCAGCAGAACCGGATCCAGCCGAGGCCCCAGGAGTCGCCCAGCACGTCAGGATCGGGTAGGTCCACCTCATGCTGGGTCATGGCATTGGCACCTTCCTGCGACAGGATCCGGCTGCCGTCCGGAGCCAGACCGCCGGCGAGGTGCATTTTGGCGAATTCGAGCAGGTCGTGCACCCGCGCGATGATCACGCCGGCCGGGCCTGCGCTGCGGGGCAGCTGCCATCGCGGAGCGGGCTGCGGATCCTCACCGGGATTTCCTAGGTGCCCGACGGCGGCGCGGTGCAGGATCGCCTCTTCGGGCAGGGTCATCATGGCCGTTAGGCCCAGCGGTTCGATGATCCGCTCGCGCAATACTTCATCCCATGTCTTGCCGGTGAGTACCTCGATGATTCGGCCGGCCAGCGAGAATCCTGAGTTGCAGTAGGAGAACGTCGCGCCGAGCGGGTGATTCTGGGCGACCGTGTGCATGTCGGCCACGTACTTCTCCAGGCAGTCGTCGCCCCGGCCGGTGTCGGTGAAGACGTCTCCGTCGATTCCGCTGGTGTGCGTGAGCAGGTGCCGGATGGTGACCTGCTTGCTGGCCTGCGGGTCGGAGACCGCGAAATCGGTGATGATCTGGGCGATCGGGGTGTCCAGGGTCAGTTTTCCCTCGTCGACCAATTGCATGATCAACGTGGTGGTCCACACCTTGGTGATGGATCCGATCTGGAAGACGGAGTCCGGCGTCGCCTCGACTAGGGTTTTCTTGCTCAACAGGCCGGCGGCGACGTCCACGATCTCGCCGCCGGACAGGATACCCAGAGACGCTGCCGGAACCTTGTGCTTGGCGATCAGTTCGGCCAGCCGGGCCCGCCACCGGGCGCCGTCGATGGGCGCCGGCCGGGCCGCGCCGCTCTTCCCGCTGGGTGATGTTGCTAGCTGCTGTTCGTTGCTCATCGTTGCCTTCCTCGTTTCGTTGGTGGTGGGGCCGGGTGGTCGGGGTCAGCCGCCGCGTCATCGCGCCTGCGGCGAGTGTCCGCGGACGTCAGGTCGCGGACTGCTCCGGCGGGCCGGTTCCGGCGAAATGGCAGGCGGCGTGGTGCGGTCGGTCGGCGGCGCCGATCGATGGATCGTCGGTCAGGCAGATCTCGCGCCCGGGCAGCACTAATGGGCCGATGGGGCAGCGGGGATGGAACCGGCAGCCGGGCGGCGGATCGTGCGGGTCGGAGGGATCGGTCTGCAGCCGCTCGTCCCTGGTCCGCAAGAAGGTCTCGCCCAGATTCGGGGACGAGTCCAGCAGGGATCTGGTGTAGGGGTGCTGGGGGTCGGCGAGAACGGCGCCGGTAGGCCCGTACTCCACTACCCGACCCAGGTACATCACGGCGATGTAGTCGCTGACGAACCGCACGACCGCCAGGTTGTGCGAGATGAACAGCATCGACAGACCCAGCTCACGATGCACCCGCCGGATGAGGTTCAGCACGGCGCCCTGCACCGAGACGTCCAGGGCGGAGGTCACCTCGTCGGCGATCAGCACCTTCGGGTCGCCGGCGAGGGCGCGAGCCAGCGCGACCCGCTGCCGCTGGCCGCCGGACAGGGCGCCGGGCAGGTACTCCGCCCGGTCCGGATCGAGCGCGACCAGTTCCAGCAGCCTGCGCACTTCGGTGCGCCGGGCTGCCCGGCCGCGCACGTTCGGCAGGGCCTCGGCGATCGACTGTCCGATCGACATCCGCGGATCCAGCGAGGAGTACGGATCCTGGAAGACCAGCTGGATGGGGCGCGCCCCCCGGCCGCGGTACCGGACCGGGGCGCCGTCGAGCAGGATCTTTCCGGAGGTTACCGGAGCGAGGCCGACGGCGGCCTTGGCCAGCGTGGACTTTCCCGACCCGGACTCGCCGACCAGACCCACGACGGCCCCGTCCGGCAGCAGCAGATCGATATTGTCCACGGCTTTGAGCGCGTTCCCGCCCTGGCCGAACTGCACGGTGACGCCGCGGAACTCAAGCGTGCTCATCGGTGCCCGTCGGCGTCGAGGCCCGGCTGCGGTCGACGGGCCCGGACTGCGGGTGCCAACACGCCGCCGCATGCCCGAGGCCCCGGTCGATCAGCGCCGGGTCCTGGGCACGGCACCGGTCCGTGGCGAACGGGCATCGGGCAGCGAACGCGCAGCCGGTCGGGAAAGCGGACGGATCCGGCGGCCGGCCCGCGATGGTCGGGAGTTCGGCGTCCAGGGCCACGTCCATACCCGGAACGGTCGCGATCAGCGCACGAGTGTAAGGATGCGCCGGTCCGCTGAGCAGCTGACCGACCGGTAGGTCCTCGACGATCTTGCCGGCGTACATCACCAGTACCCGGTCACAGACCCCGGCAACGACAGCGATGTCGTGCGAGATCAGCAGCAGCGCAGAGTTCGCGTCCGCCCGGACCTTGGCGATCAGTTCCAACACGTCCCGCTGGACCGTCACGTCCAGCGCCGTGGTCGGCTCGTCCGCGATCAGCAGTGCGGGCGTGCCCATCAGGCCCATCGCGATCATGGCGCGTTGCCGCATGCCGCCGGAGAACTCGTACGGGTATTGCCGCGCCCGCCGCTGCGCCGCCGGAATGCGAACCGCGCGGAGCCGGTCCACGGCGCGGGCCGCTGCCGATCGCCGCGACGCCCCCTGATGCACCTCGGCGATCTCGCTGAGCTGGCGGCCGACCTTCATCGCCGGGTTCAGCGAGCTCATCGGATCCTGGAAGACGACAGCCATCGAGGTGCCCAGCAGCTTGCGCAGGTCGCCGGAAATGTCGCCGCGCAGATCCCGGCCCAGGAAGTCCAGTCGCGCTGCTGTCACGATGCCCGGGTACTCGATCAGCCGACTCACCGCCAACGCAGTCAGGCTCTTACCCGAGCCGGACTCGCCCACGATGCCGACCGCTTCGCCGCGGGCCAGGGTCAGGTCGATGCCGCGGACCGGGCTGATCGGGCCCCGCCGGGTCGGCAGCGTCACGGTCAGAGCGCGGACGTCGAGCAGAGCACCCGGTACCGCACCTTCGCTGGTTGACGGCATGACACGCTGGCCGCGGATCCGGCGCACGGTGCCGCGGCCGGTGATGGCGGCGGCCGCCGCCTCGCCGGTGAGATTGAGCGCCAACCCAGCGAGCACCACGGCGATGCCCGGCGCCAGCGCGGACAACGGGTTGGTGTAGATGTCGTTGACACCGTCACCGAGCATGCGGCCCCAGTCGTAGGCCGGCGGCTGGACACCGATCCCCAGGAACGACAGGCTCGCGAACGCGAGCAGGGCGCCGCCGGCCGCCTGCGTGGTGTTGATCACCAGCGGCTCGGCGATGTTCGGGATGACGTGCCGGAGCAGCACCCGCGCCCGGCCCACGCCGACGACCCTGGCGGCGGCGATGAAGTCGCGACCCTCGACCGCTGCCGCCAGCGTCTGGGTCAGCCGGGCGAAGGCGGGGGCGAAGGCGACGCCCAGGGCGAGCATGGCGCCCAGCGCGCCGACCCCGAAGATGATCGCGAAGAACAGCGCCAGCAGCAAACCCGGGAACGAGACCGCGACGTTCACCCCGGCGGTGACGATTCGGCCGGCTCGCCGGCCCAGGATCGTCGGCGACGCACCGATCAGCACGCCGATGCCCACTCCGATCAGGGTTGTCCCGAGCGCGAGCGTCATCGACAGCCGGGTCGCCACCAATACCCGCAGCAGGATGTCCCGGCCGAGGCTGTCGGTGCCGAACAGATGCCCGGCACCGGGGCCCTGCGACAACGCGTTGGTGTCCGCTGTGTCGGCGGCGTCACCCCAGATGATAGGGGCGAAGATCGCCAGGGCGAGGATGACGACATCGACGACCAAGGCGGTCAGGCCGGTCGGACTCGCCAGCAGCGCATGCCACGCGCTCATCCGACGGGGCGCGGCGAGCGTCGCGTCCACGCGCAACTCCTGCACGGCGATCATCTCGCTGGGTTCACTCATCAGGCGTCCAGGATGGTAGAGCGCGGATCGATGATGGCCAGCACGATGTCCACCAACAGGTTGATCACCAGGACCATGCCGCCGTAGACCAGAACGATTCCCTGCATCAGCGGGTAGTCCTTGGTCAGGATCGAGGTCACCAGCGACTGCCCCAGGCCCGGCCAGGCGAAGATCGTTTCCACGATGACCGTCCCGGTGACCAGCGAAGAGAGCAGCAACCCGCCGATGGTGAGGGTGGCGGTGACCGCGTTGGGCAGCGCGTGGCGCAGGTAGATCATGCGGCCGGGCAGCCGCTTCGCCCGCGCGGTGCGCACGAAGTCTTCGCCCAGTACCGACAGGGTCTCCACCCGCACGATGCGGGACAGTGCGGCGATAGCACCGAACGACAGCGCGGCAACCGGGAGTATGTACGAGCTCGGTCCCGACTTTCCCGCGATCGGCAGCAGCTGCACCGACACCGCAAACAGATAGACCAACACCACGCCGAGCAGGAACTCGGGAATCGCGCCGATCACCACCGCCAGCGAGGTGTAGGTCAACTCGGCGCCGCGCCGCCGGCCGCCCCGGGTCAGCACCGCCATGCCCACGCCGAGTGGGATCGCGACCATCACGATCGCCACGAACGCCAGCGCAGCGATCTCCAGCGTGCTGGGCAGCCGGTCGGCGATGGTCTGCCCCACCGGGAGCCGGTTCTGCAGGGAGACCCCCAAATCGCCGGTGAGCAGGTGTCCGATGAACCGGAAGTACTGCACGATCAGCGGATCGTTGAGCCCCAGATCGGCTCGCATCTGGGCAACCAGAGCCGGATCCGCAGTCAGGCCCAGGGCCGCCCGCACCGGATCACCCGGAACCAGATGGATGATCAGGAACGAGAAGGTGACCAGTACCCAAACCGAGATCAGCAACCGAATCAACCGCCGGCGGATGAACTGCGCCCGGGCGGACGGATGCCGCCTGCGAATGGTTGCCGTGACCCGGGTGGCGCCCGCAACAGCGGCGCCGGGTGCATCGGGCGCCGGAGTGCTGCTCACTGATCAACCTCTCCGTCAGTTCCGAGGTCCGATGTGGCCAGGCTGTGTAGACCTCTGGCTCACCCTTGTGTCAGCCGCAGCGAGGACGCGACGAGCTCACCACCCGCGATGTTGGCTTCGGCGTTCTTCAGGTACGTCGAGGCGTAGAAGTCGTACATCTGCACGATGTCGAAGTTCTTGTACAGGCTCTCCTCGGCCTGTTGCCACAGCGGGCAGGAGGTCGCAACGTTCGGTGCCACCGCCGCCTTGGCCGCGGTGGTCGTATATTGCGAGTTGGCGATGTGGCCGAAGTTCGTGCCGGCTGGCGGGATCTTGCCGGACGCGAACGGCACGAACTGGCTTGGCAGCGTGAGGGTCACCTGGATCCAGCCGGCGTCCCAGGCGCCGGTGGAGAAGACGATGTCGCTCAGCTGTGTGTCGGTTGCGGCCTTGAGTGCGACATCGACGCCGAGGGTCTTCCACTGCGAGGCCAGCAACTCCGCTGCCGCCGTGACGGCCTGACCGAATGCGGGCAGGTAGAGGAACGTCATCGCCAGCGGTTTCCCGGCCTTGGACCTGATGCCGTTCCCGCCCACGGTCCAGCCCGCAGCGTCCAGCAACGATTTCGCCTTCGCGACATCGAACTTCGGCAGGTTCGCGGTGACCGTGTCGGCCTGGCACGGGTTCGGCGCCAATGTGATGGCCCCCTTGGAGGGGCCGCCCTTGCCGGCGACCGCCACCTTCATGATCTGCGCGATGTCGGTGCCGGTGGCCAGGGCCTCACGGACCTTCGGGTCGGCGCCCGGCCGACCGGACGTCTCGTTGAACCAGGTTTCGCCGGCCGGGGAGACTGTGTTGATAGTGCCCAGTTTGGCCGCGTCGAGCCGCTTGGCGTCGTTGCCGGCGATGGCCGCGTAATTGACCTGGCCGGCCAACACCAGATTGGCCATGGTGGTCGGGTTGGCGATGACGCGGACATTCACCGAATCGGGAGTGCCCGGCTGGTCCAGGGTGGCCCCGCCTGGTCCCCAGGTGTAACCGGCGCGCTTGGTGTAGGTGTAGTGATCACCCGGCGCTGCCTGGGACAGCACCCAGGGGCCGGTCCCGATGGTCTTGCCGGCCAACAATTTGTGATCCTTGAGTCCGGCCGCGCAGACCATGAACACTCCCGCAAGGTTCTGCAATAGGAACGCGTCGGGCATCGGCGAGGTGACCGTGACCGTCGCGGCCCCGGCATCCGCGGTGGCCTTCACACCCGCCGGGAGCAAAAGCCCCAGCACCGGCGACTTGTTGGCCGGGTCGGCGATGTAGTTGAGGTTGTCGGCGGCGTCCTTCGCGGTGAACGGCGAGCCGTCCGAGCAGGTCACCCCCTTGGTCATGGTCAGCGTGACCGAGTTGGCGGTGGTCTTCCAACTCTTGGCCAGGCCGGATTTCACCGTGCCGTCGTCCTGGGCGTTGACCAGCGCGTCGTAAGCAAGGTCGGAGACCAACCGGGTGACGGACAACACCGTCATCGATGGGTCCAGGTTGCCTGGGTCATTGGCCACGCCCATGGTGAAGGTCCCGCCCTTGGCGGGCGGGGCACCGGTGGTCGACGACGGGGGCGAGCCACTAGCCTGGGACGAGTCACCAGCTTGGGACGAGCCTCCGGCCTGGGACGAGGGTGCCGAAGCAGCGGGCGACGACGTGGGTCCGCCCGTTGAACCGTTGCCGCTCGACCCGCTGCAGGCTGACACGAGAAGGGCGGCTGCCGAGAGGACCGCCAGAGTGCGGGTACGTCGCATGGGACTCAACCTCCGGTTTGGTATTACGCCGATCATTGACAACGGCCCGTTCGCAGGCATTGGCCGAGAGCACGGCATTCTGTCCTCACCGTCGTCGGATGCAACCATGCAGCGGTCGCGCCGCCGTTCGAGAGAGTTAGAGCGCCGGGCGGTCGTGCTCATAGTTCAGCTAACGCCGATTCTCGCGCAGTGAGTTCGACCCCAACTTTGTCAGTCGAATTCGAAGTGGAGTCGTCGGCCGCCCCACCAGGGGACGTTGGTATCTGGTAGGTCGGCGTCGGGTAGTAGTGGGGAGTAGGTGCGCCGGTTGAGGCGGACGGTGATGGTGTCGCGGTGGTTGAGGATGGTGCCGCCGGTGGACAGGAACCGTCGTTGCAGGGTGTCGGGGGTGGCGTGGTGGTAGCCGGTCAGGCGACGGCGCAGGGAGGCGCAGATGGCGCTGGCGAGCACGGATAGGGCGACGTCGAGGTCGATGTTGAGGGGGACGGCTCCGGCCAGGGCGTCGAGGTGGAAGGAGCGGATCGATTCGGCCAGGCGCTGTTCGATGTTCATGCGGCGGGCGTAGCGCTCGATGAGCTGTTTGGCGTTGGAGGTTTGGTCGTTGGTGATGATCACGGTGGCGGCGTCGCGGCCGAGGCCGGTGACGATGAGCTGGCGCACCGGGTGTGGGTAGGCCGACAGGGTGGCCTGCTCGTCGACGACCTTGGGGCGGCGGTAGGCGCCGTCGCGGTCCAGGCGCACCGTCTTCCAGGCGCTGGTGGGCTGGGCGTTGATGTGGTGGGTCAGGGCGGGTGAGCGCATCCGCAGGGTCAGGAAGGTGATGCCGCGGGCGGCGAGTTCGGCGAGCACGGGTTGGGTGGTGACCTTCTGGTCCATGACCAGCCGGGCCGGCCAGTGCCCGGTGAGGGTCTTCCAGTGCTCGGCGAACACGAGCACTTCGTTGGCCTGGGTCGCCTTGGTCAGATCGGCGTTGGCGTAGACCAGGGTCTGGCTGGCGCCGTCCTGGGCGAAGAACGACAGCACGCTGCGGGTGCGTTGGGATCTGCTTGGCACGTAGTGCTTTTCCAGCGCGACGTGGTCGCCCCACTGCATGATGGCGTGGAAGTCCAGTCCAGGTCGCCGCCGGCGTCGGTGATCAGGTCGGCGGACAGCATCGCCTTGCCCAGCGCGGCGAGTAGCCGCGCCTGGCGGGTGTGGTCGAGCCGGTAGGAGTAGGTGGTCAGCGCGGTGGCCTTGGGTAGCGCGGCCAGTCCGGCGAACAACCCGGCCCCGGCGTCGGCGGCCAGGTCGTCGACGTGGGAGACCCGGCGCACGCCGACGAGCTTCAATGCGAGCAGGCTCAGCAGGTAGTTGGTGGCGGGGATCACCGCGGTGCCCGGGTAGCCGGCGGCAGCGACCAGGGCTGGCAGGTCCAGGGCGACCAGCTCGGGCACGGCCAGCAGCAGCCCGCCGACCGCGGTGTCGGTCCGGGCCGGCATAGCGGCGAAGTCGAGCACCTGCGCACGCCGGGGGTGGTCGCGGAACGGGGCGCCGCGCTCGCCCGGCGGGCGGACCGGCAACCGGCCGAACCCGGCCTCGGTGAGCACCTGCGCTACACCGGTGCGGTTCAGCGGAGTCGCCGTGCCGCCCAGCGCCTCGGCGATCTCCTTGGCCGAGTGCCCGGCCCGGCGCAGCTCGATGATCCGTGCTCGGGCGGCGTTCTTGGCCGGTGCCCGGGTCGGCCCAGGACGGGGGTTGAGGAAGAACCCACTCTTGCCGGCCCGGAAGTCGCGTACCGCCGAACGCAGCGTCGCCGGCGAGTACCCGGCCCTGGCAGCAGCGTCGGCGATCGACATCCCCTCATACAGGTAACCACGCAGCGCCTCGTAGCGGCGATGGTTCGGACCGGTCGGCCGGGCGAAGAACTCCCCGCCGGCCCGAGCCGCCACCGACCGACTAGGGGTCGGTTTCGCTGTCCTCGTCATGGGAACAGTGCTTCAGCCGGGCAGCCCAGAGGCAACAACCGTGAGCGGGCGTGTCTTACATGCTTGTCATTCTTGGCATTTGGCGCCTCGGCACATCGTCCTGCGGTCGGGTTCACACGGTTCACAGCCCGGGATTAGACAGCGAGATCGACCCCTACCCGATCCCCGACTCACCAAGACCCCCGCGCGCTTTCCCCTACTGCGTAACGGGTTTCGCGCATCCACGGACCACGCCTGGTGTCCAGATCAGTCCCGCCCGCTACCCGACGCGAGAATCGGCGCTAAGGGTTATATCAGTGGCCAGGCGTCCGCAGCAGCAGCCAGAGCACCAGGCGCTCATCCGGGTCGTCCAGATTGACCCCGAAGATCTCCGTCGCCCGCCGCATCCGGTGCCGAAAAGTGTTCTGATGCAGAAACAATCGCGCGGACGCGGTAGGCACGTCACCGAAGGCGTCCAGGTAGGCACGCAGCGTGGCCAGGTACTGCGAGCCCTTGTCCGCGTCATACGCGGCCATCCGGTCCAGTACCTCCAGCGACAGCCGCGGGTCGTTCGCGATGATCTCCTGCAGCTGCAGCAGAACGGTCCGGCTGCGCACATCCGCGATCGCTGCCACCCCGGGAACGTCTCCGCGCTCCGCCAGTACCTGCAGCACTAGATCCGCGTCCTGCCGGGATTGCGCAATCGCGGCGAGACTGGAAGCGCTGCTGCCGATCCCCGCCCGCAGTCGGACTCGCAGCGACTCCGCGGCGCGGGACAGTACCCGGTCCACCATGGCCGTTAGTACGATCCGGTCGGTGACCCGAGTGGGCAGCAACGCGTAGATGGTGTCCGACAAGGTCAGACAGGCCGCCTTGCGGTGCAGGCTCTCGCAGAACACGGTGATCAGGTCTGCGATCCGGGCCAGCATCGTGCCGTCCGGGTCATCCGCCGTACCGACGATCTGGAAGCCGACGACGGTCAGGTCGTGGTCGTCCACCGAGGGCAGCGCACCACCGAGCGGCCCCCGGCGGCCCAGCAGCAACGCGCGCAACGCCCCGGCCCGGGCGGCGCGGTCCAGATCGGTCGTCGTCCGCAACTTCAGGATGTGTAGGGATGCCAGCCGCGCCGCATCGGCCAGTGCCCGTTCCGCATCAGCCGGGAAGCCCATGTCTCCCTCGACCGCCCAGATCGACCCGATCGGCTCCTCGCCCGCCCGGATCGCCGCCCCCAGCCGGGGCCTGACACCCGCCAGTTCCACGCGCTGCACCGCCTCGCTGCGCCGCAGCTGGTCGTACACGTCGGCCAGCCGGAACTCCGCGGGCACCCGCCGCCCCAGAATGCCGGCTTGCCGCACCTCGTCGATCGGCTGGCCGGGCACGTTGGAGTAGGCCAGCACCTGCTGCTGCAGATCCTCCATCGCGATGGCCCCCCCGACCATCACCGCAACCGCGTTGGCCAGCGCGAACAGGTCGCCGGTGACCACCGAGGACAGCGATTCCTCGCCCGCGCGACGATCGCCGGCCACGCTGCCCGTGAGCATCATGTGCAGGTGCGTCCACGGGACGCTGTCGTCCACCAACAGCAGGGCGATGCCCGCCGATTCGGCTGCCGCTACCGCGGGGGTCGGTTCGTTGCCATAGGCCTTGATCACCACGGCGGCCAGTCCGCCGTCGGAGGCCGCCCGGATCGCCTGTGCCGTGGACGTCGACGTGGGCCGGCAGCCGACCGCCAGCAGCAACGACCCCGCCGTCGCGGTCACGCCCTCGGCCGCGTCCAGCAGGACTGGCGCTCCGGCGGGGACGTCCGGGCCCTTGGGCAGGCAGAGCGCCTGCAGCACCAGCGGTCCCACCGCTGCCAGCACCGATTGCAGGGTGCTGCCGCCGCCGATGCTCATGGACTCGAGCCAATCACAACGACGAGTGAAATGCCGGTAACCCCCTTGCGCTCATCACGTGTCGAGCGGCAGCCACTCCCGGGAGACCGTCACCGCGGCCAGCGCATCCGGATCGACCTCCACCCCCAGTCCGGGGCCAGTCGGGACCGCGATGTGCCCGTCCTGAATGCGCAACGGTTCGGTGACGATGTCCTGCCGGTAGAACCGGTCGGATGCCGAGGTATCCCCGGTCAGGGTGAATCCGGGCAGTGCGGCCAAGGCCACGTTCGCCGCGCGACCCAGCCCGGTCTCCAACATCCCGCCGCACCAGACCGGCACGCCGTACGCAGCACACACGTCGTGCACCCGGCGCGCCTCCAGGTATCCGCCGACCCGTCCCGCCTTGATGTTCACCACCGAGCAGGCACCGAGCCGGATCGCGTCGGCTGCCACCTTGGCCGAGGTGATCGACTCGTCCAGGCAGATCGGCGTCGCGACCCGCCGGGCCAGTTCGGCGTGCTGGGTGAGGTCCTCGTCCTCCAGCGGCTGCTCGATCAGCAACAGGCCGAACTCGTCCAGCCGCGCCAAATGACGCGCGTCGGACAGCGTGTACGCAGTGTTGGCGTCCACCTGCAACGGGATGTCGCCGAATCGTTCCCGCACCGCGCGGACGGGTTCGAGGTCCCAGCCGGGCGTGATCTTCAGCTTTATCCGGACGTATCCGTCGTCCAGGTATCCGCCAACAGTCTCCAGCAACGCCGACACCGACGGCTGGATACCCACGCTCACCCCGGACGGCACCGTGGTGTGTACCGAGCCGAGGTAGGCGCTCAGCGGCATCCCGACGGTGCGCAGCTCCGCGTCCAGCACCGCCATCTCGAGCGCGGCCTTCGCCATCCGGTGACCTTTGAAAGGCATCAGCCGGTGAGCGACGGTGCCGGCGCGGACATCGCCGGCGGCGGCCAGCGCGGGCACCAGGAAGTCACGCAGCACCAGCGCGGCCGCGGCGTTGAACTCCGGGGAGTACAGCGGGTCCGCCATGGACACGCATTCGCCCCAGCCTTCCTGGCCGTCCAGCAGCACCCGAACCAGCAGTAGATCCCGCTCGTGTTGGGTGCTGAAGGACGTCTGGAAGGGAGCGACCAGCGGCACCCGCAGGTGCAGCAGTTCCGCGCCGGTCAATTTCATCCTGGATCCTTCCGCCTGGCCACGTAGGCCTTGTCCTGGTTGAGCCCCACGATCACCAGACCGCTGTCGAACGCCTCGGTCACGGTCCTGCGCAGCGCCCACCGCCATCGGGTGGCCAGCGCCGGATCAACCTGACGCACCGCGTCGATATCTTCGGGGACCTTGATCAGCCGCACCCCGTCCGACCCGGGTCGCAGCACCGGTTCGCCGCCGGAACCGGACCGCAGCACCGTCACGGCGTCCGGGCCGGTGGGCAGGTAGGCGCCGGGAACCGGCCGGGACAGATCCCACTCCACCAGCAACCGGTCGCTGACGTCGCCGGCGTTGATCTGGTCGGTCATCACCCCGTAGAAGTCGGCGAGGTAACGCACCGCGTCCGCGCCGAGCTTGACCAGATTGAAGTAGGCGTTGCGGCGGATCAACGGATCGAACGTCCACACGATCGACGCGATCCCGTTGGCCAGGGCCCAGGCCCGCTGGTGCAGCTTGAGCAGATATCCGATCGCGTGCCCCTGATGCGACGGAAGCACGCCCGCGATGTGCGAGTGCAGCGAGCCATGGCTGGTGCGGAACGCGCACGCCACCCCGACGATCTGGTCCCCATCAAAGGCGGCGCCCACATAATTACCGGTGAACGCGAACGCACGCAACAACTCCGGTGAGAGCGGAACACCGTCCGCGTGGCCCCAGACTTGTTGCAACACTGCGGCTGCGGCGTGCTGCTCGGCCGGCGCGGTCAGCGACTGCACCCGCACACCGGCCGCCGCGGCCAAGTCCCCCGCCAAACGGGCAGCCGATTCGACCGCCGCGGCGGCGCTGCCGGCGTCACCGACGGTCGCCCCAGGGCCGCCGGTCTGTTTGCTGCTCACGGGATTCAGCGTGCCGTCACCGCACGCCGAGCACATCGTCGCTCCAACCGATCAGGCCGCGGCCGTTTGGTCCGCTACCACTATGGCCGGTGTGCCCCGAGTCAGTAGCACGCCCCGACGGATCTCCATCACGTCCGACTGATCTCCGGCCTAGCGCCGGAGCGGACTGCGTCGATCAACGCCGCCAGCAGCGCAGAACGGTCGGGCATCGCCGACACACTGGCCCATTCGCCCTCCGCGTGTGCGTGGTCGCCGACGGCGCCCAGCCCGTCCAGCGTCGGTGTCCCAACCCCCGCCGTGAAGTTTCCATCCGACGCGCCGCCAACCGCGGCGGACTCCAGCGAGGGCAGCCCGATCTGCGCGGCCAGCCCGACGGCCAGCCCGAACAGCTCCGCGGATGCGGACGCCTGCAACGGCGGCCGGTTCACCCCACCTTCGACAGCCAGTCGCGATCCCTCGAGAACGGTGGACAGCGCACGGATCGCCGCGTCGACCCGGTGCTGCTCGACCTCGCTGGCGGCACGCACATCAACAGAGATCTCGGCGGCATCCGGCACCGTGTTGACGGTGCGGCCACTGTGCAGCACGGTGGGGGTGACCGTGGTGCCGACCTCCGGACTGCCCATGGCGATGATCGCCAGCACCTGGTGCGCGGCCTCCACTGTCGTGTTGATCCCCGCTCCGGGCTCCAAACCGGCGTGGGATGCCTTGCCGTGCAGCCGGATCCGGTAGATCGAATTGCCCTTCCGGACCGTCTTGAGCGCACCGCGAGAGCTGGCCTCCAACACGAACGCGGCCAGAGCACCGCGGGCCTGGTCCTCGATCAGCCGACGGGAGGTCGGCGAGCCGAGTTCCTCGTCGCTGGTCACCAGAACGGTCACACCGGTCAGATCGTCCAGCACGGACAGGGCATGGAACATCTGGACCAGACCCGCCTTCATGTCGAAGACGCCAGGCCCGGTGGCCCGGTCGCCGGTGACGGTGAACGGCCAGCGAGACAGCGTGCCCATCGGCCAGACGGTGTCGAAGTGCCCGACCAGCAGCACGCGGGTAGGGCCGCCGCAGCGCCAAACCAGGTGTCCCCGGCCCTGAACCTCCACCGCCTCGGGCCGCAACCCAATCAGTCCGGCGCCCCACTCGCCGACCAACTCGGCACACGCTCGAGTCGCTGCGACGTCCTCAGACGCGGACTCACAGGACACCAGCGTGCCGACATCGGCAACCATCCGGTCCCGCACGGCACGCAACCTGGGCAACAGATCGGACAGCGCAGCGCTCATAATGCTTCCACGCTATTGGTGACGGGGCCGCCCGGCATGGTCGGACGCCACAAAAAGCCGTCTCCGGCGTCGGACCCTGGCACAGCCGACCCACACCGCACCGGTCAAGTGATCAGCGTGGACGGCGGTTCAGGCCAGCTGGAGACGGGCATCTGGGGGGCGGCCAACACCGCGCCGACGGCGTTGCCAACCTTCACCCTGATCGGCGAGATCTCCGGCTCGGATCGCCTATAGCAACGACCATCGCCACTCCGACCGGGCCAGGGTTGTGCAACAAACCAATCCGGCGTCGAAAGGGAGCCCGAACATGCAGGGGGCACATTCCGTCGACATATAGGGGAAATCGCCGGCGTCGCTACCCTAGATCAGATTATCCGCGGTGGCCACGGCTATCCGCGGGCGCAGCAACAGATGACCGCCGAAGTCAATGCCGCCATCCTGGCAGGTGGCCGTAGCGCAGTCCGTGCCCCATTTTTCCAGCATCTCGGACTCGCTGGCGTCGATGAACGGGTCGACCCAAGAATTGTCCTCGGTGAGACCGCCGGACTTCCTAACAGCTTTCCGATCGGCGGCGGGTCGCATGGGTCTTCCACCGTTGCCCGATGCCGAGAACTCCGGCATGTAGCTGGTGATCGGGTCGTCCAGCGACAGTGCGCCCGCTTCCAGGCAACCAACGCGGCGCAGGTAACGAACGACTTGGTAATCGAAGCGATCAGGAAGCTGGTATCGGCGTCCGGCGGCAGTCCATTGTCGGGCCACACCGAATCCGGTCGAGTGCACCAGCCCTGCGGTGGTGGTGCGGCCGTAGACCAGGCCGTTCGCCAGCCCGCCGGCCATGCCGACCCAACAGCGCGTCCAGTTCTTCGTCGAAGGTGTCGGGTCCTGGTTCGCCGGCGCCGGGTTCGTCCTTGTCCGCTGGGAGGGGTGAGTGTCGGGGTGACGCACGCTCAGACAGGTTCGCCGCGGACCGGTCGGCCGGGCATCGCGTCTGGCTGGAGTTCGCCGTCGCGGACCACGACGGTGCCGCCCACCAGCAGTTGACGAACTCCGACGGAGGGCCGGGCCGGGTCCAGGTATGTTGCTGTGTCGGTGATTCTGGCCGGATCGAGCACCACGATGTCGGCGTCGGAGCCGGCCGACAGCCGGCCCTTGCCCCGCATCGCCGGCGACACATCGTCCAGGACACGAGCCGGCAGGTACGCGCAACGCCGGAACGCCTCCAGCCAGCTCCAGCTGCCGGTCTCGATGACCATCCGGCGCACCGACTTGGCGAAGGTCCCTGCGGTCCGCGGGTGGGTGTGGCCACCGGGCGGGAGCGGCCACTCGGTGCTGTCGTGGGTGCCGTCCGGCCAGTACACCGGCATTGCGTCGCTGGCCACGATGGAATCCGGGAAGGCGAGTGCGCTGTCCAGCAGGGCGCGGTCGGCGGCGTCCCGCTCGTCCAGGAACTCCACGATGCAGGCGGCGCCGGGATCGGTGGCGCGGACCTCACGCAACCGGGCGTTGTCGGCCAGCCGTTCACCAGTACCGACCAACACGATGTTCTGCGGGCCGACTCCCCAGGCCGGCAACCGGTCGGGCTCCAGGAAATAGGCTCCGATCGCGGTGCTTCCGGCGCCGTACGGGTAGGCCTCAACGGTTACCAGTGAGCCTTCGGACCGCGATCGTTCCAGCGTCGCGAGCACCCGATCCAGGTGGCGGCGCGAGGTGCTGTTGACGTGGCAATGATGCATGGCTGCACCGGTTTGGGCGGCCGCGGCCACAATCTCGTCCACGCCGTCGATCGGGGTGGACGGATCGCTCTCGACGAGCTCGCGCACGTGGGTGAAGGTCGGGGCTCCGGCATTGGCGGCCAACTGGGCAACGGCGAGGTACTCCGCGGGCTCGGTACGCGGTGCGTAACCCATCAGCACCCCGATACCGAGCGCTCCCGCCGCCAGTTCGCCCTCCAGCAGCCCGAGCCACTGGGCCAACTCGGGTTGGCTGGAACTGCGTTGCCACCGGCCGTCGCCGAGCAGCCCCAGCACCGTCTCCAGGTTGGCGTCCGGCTGGATGCCGGCCAGCACCTGCGCCCTGGCTGCGGCCCAGGAAGCCGAGAAGCCGAAGTTCAGCGGACGACCCTGCGCTGCCGCCTCGGCGTAGCCCCGGTCGAGCGGCATCAGGCCGGCCTCCAGATCCAGCGCTGTCGTCACACCGTCCAGTGCCTGTAGCCACTGACCGGCGATCGAGTGCACATGGCTGTGCAGGTCGACAAATCCTGGCCCGACGATCAACCCGGACACGTCCACCCCGGTCGCGTCGTCGGGAACCGCCAGGTTTGCACCTACAGCAGCGACCGTCCAGCCGTCGACCAGCACGTCGGCCCGAGCGTCGTACCCCGAACCCGGATCGATGACGCGACCGCCTTGCAGCAACACCGACACGGGTGTCCTCCTTGCTCTTGCCTCGCGATCCATGCTGGCACGGGCCCACCGGCCGCAGGTCGTCGGCGGATCCAAAGACCGGCGCGAAGGTTGGTGCTGCGGCACCACCATGACCGTGCGGCGGCCCGCCACAACGGGGGTCGCCGACAGGGCCATCGGCACCATCGGCCGGCTGACGAGGGAAAGGGAACAACCATGGCTAGGGCCCGCAGGCGCGGCTCTCGGCATTCTGCGACAGGACACCGACGAGGTGATGGCGGCCCCGACCGGTGTGCTCAACGTCGACATCGAGGTCGCCACCACCGACGATTCGGTGTTCCAGATCGGCTCTATCACAAAGGTGTGGAACACCACGCTGGTGATGCAGCTGGTCGACGACGGCTTGATCAACCTCGACGCGCCGATCGTCGAGGTGCTGCCGGAGCTGCAGCTGTCCAATCAGCAGGTCGCCGGGCGGGTGACGATGCGGCATCTGTTTGACGCACACCCTGCGATCGGGCCTGAGGTGGCCACCGCCAATCTCCACAGTGGCTCGCCACACCTCGATCCGTCCGCTAGTCGGTAGGCGCAGCGGTGTCAGCGCCGTACGGGCGGGAGCCGGGCAGCGAGCCCGGCGACGAGCACCTCGGCGAGGGTCGCGACGACGTCGAGGTCCACGGCGTCGTCCGTGAGCCGGTGCAGCTCCGGGAACTCCCGCGCGGGCAGCGCGCCCAGATCGGTCGCCAGGTCGCCCCCGGAGGCGGCGTAGGCCTGCTCGACGCAGCAACCGAGCGCGGCCAGCGCCACGCTCTTCACCGCTGCGTACGCGGCCCCGGTGTCCAGGCCGGCGCCGCGGAAGGCGGCCATCCCCACCTCGAAGGTGGCGGCGGCGCGCGGGCCCTGCACAGGCCGGCGCAGGAGCACCGCGAACGCACCCGGGTGCTCGCGGGCGAGGCGGGCCACCGCGGCGACGAAACACCGCACCCATTGCTCCCAGGGCAGCTCCTCGAGCGGGAGGTCGACGCTGCCCAGCAGCTGCTCGATCAGCCCGTCCAGCAGAGCCTCCTTGGTCTCGACGTGGTTGTACAGCGACGTCACGTGGACCCCGAGCTCCCCGGCGATCCGTCGCAGGCTGGCCGCCTCGAGCCCGTCGCGGTCGGCGACGAGCACCGCGCAGCTCAGGATCCGCTCCCGATTCAGGGGCTGCTGCGTCGCGGAACCGGCCACTTGACCAGCCTACCTGACCGACCTATGGTGTAGGTCCGCGACCTACACCATAGGTATGACCACCGGAGGAACGATGAGCCAGAGCGAGCTGCAGGGGACGCTGGACGAGCTGCGGGAGGAGCTCCAGGTGCCGGGCGTCGCCGTGGGCGTCCTCCACGAGGGCCGGGCCGGGTACGCGTTCGCCGGCGTGACCAGCGTGGAGAACCCCCTGCCGGTCGACGAGGACACGCTGTTCCAGTTCGGCTCGACCGGCAAGACGTACACGGCGACCGCGATCATGCGGCTCGTCGAGCGCGGCGAGGTCGACCTCGATGCCCCGGTCCGCACCTACGTCCCCGAGCTCCAGCTCAAGGACGAGGACGTCGCCCGTGAGGTGACCGTGCTGCAGCTGCTCAACCACACCGCAGGCTGGGACGGCGACCTCATGGAGGACATGGGCAACGGCGACGACGCCCTCGCCCGCTACGTGACCCGGATGGCCACCATCGAGCAGGTCACGCCGCTCGGGGCCACCGTGTCGTACAACAACGCCTCGCTGTCGCTCGCCGGGCGGGTGATCGAGAAGGTCACCGGCACGACGTACGAGCAGGCGATGGGTGACCTGGTGCTGCAGCCGCTCGGCATGACGAGCACGTGGTTCTTCCCCGACGACGTGATGACCCGGCGCTTCTGCGTCGGCCACGAGCGGCACGAGGACGGCCGCACGACCATCGCCCGGCCGTGGGCGATCCCGCGCGGCAACAACCCGGCCGGCGGCATGAGCGCACCGGCCCGCGACCAGATCGCCTGGGCGCGATTCCACCTCGGCGACGGCACGGCGGCGGACGGCGCCCGGGTGCTCAGCACCGACACGCTGCGGCGGATGCAGCAGCCCACCGTCGAGATGCCCGGCAGCGCGCTCGGCGACGCCGTCGGCATCAGCTGGCTGCTCGCCGACCTCGGCGGCGTCCGGGTGGTCAAGCACGGCGGCACCACCAACGGGCAGCACAGCGAGCTCCAGCTGGTGCCGGAACGCGGCTTCGCGGTGACCTCGCTGACCAACTCCGAGCCCAACGGCCCGAAGCTCAACGACCGGGTCGTCCGGTGGGCGCTGGAGCACTACCTGGGCGTACGGGTCGAGGACCCCGAGCCCGTGCGGCTGCCCGACGAGCAGCTGGCGCCCTACACCGGCCGGTACGAGACGATCGCCGTCGTCATCGACGTGACCGCCACCGACGGGCGGCTGTCCGCGGCTATCACGGTGAAGCCGGACGCGGCGGCCGCGCTGCGGGAGCAGGGCGAGGAGGTCCCCAAGCAGCCCTCGATCGTGATTGGCCTGCTCGGCCAGGATGGCGACGCGTACGTCGTCGACGAGGGCGACGCCAAGGGCATGCGGGGGTACTTCACGCGGACCGACGGGCGCGTGGCCGGGCTGCACCTCGGCGGCCGGCTCGCGACCCGCACCTCGGCACCCGGCGCCTGAGCCGCCGGAGGTTGCGGACGGTCAGAGGACATGGCGCGGCGGCGGGACGAGCAGCCGCAGCTCCAAGGCGGTACGTCCGCGAAGGCGTCGAGAAGACGGTCGCGGGCGATGGTGATGGGCTGACTTACCGCGTCCGCGGCACCGGTGCGCTCGCCGAGGCCATGGGCGAGCACGAACCGATGGTCCTCACACTGCGGCGGTTCGACGGTGACGCGTCCGTTGCGCGCGAGAAGGCCGACGACCCCCCGACCGCCCGTGTTCCTAGACCTCGCCGACGGGCGCTGTTACCTGCACTTCGGCGTCCGCCCCCTCCGCGTCGACCGAAAGCTGCTCGTGCCGTCGACAGTCACGTGCCGCTCGCAGACGTCTACCGAATACGGCGACGCCCGGGGCGGCCTGTTGACGCGGGGCTTGCTGTCGGACGGACGGAGCCCGCGACCGTGTGCGCAGGCCCTGCGTCCACACCAGCATCGCCACAAACTGAATCCGGCGGTCCCGCCGTTTACCGTGACCGCTACGACGAAGACCAGCGGTTGGTGAGCACCGCGTCGCCACGGGCCAGGATCTCCGGTTACCGCAGGATCAGTGGCCGGACCGGCTGACCCCGATGTACGACGAAAAGGTCATCAACAAGTGGATCGCCGGCCGGCCCGGGTCCGGCCGCCGGGCGCAACGCTGAACCCTTCGGGGCGAGCGTGGACGATCGGTGACCGGTGTCGATACGGTCTCGCACACTGGCCGTTCATCGTGGAGTCTGCTGAACTGGTTGCGGACGCCGCATCAGCGCGGGACCGGCGTGTCGGTTTTGGACCTCGGCGTGTGCGGTTGATGCCGTCCCGTCCCGGCCCGAGCATCGGCCCCGATGCCTTCAACGTCGGCGCGCCCGTGTCTGGCCCGCTGACCATCATGCGACCGCCGAAGCCCCTGACACAGGCGGCATCCGTGGCTGCAGCTGGGCAGCGACGTCAGCTTCCTGCCGATCACCTCGGCCGACCCGGTCACCGCCGACGGTGAACCACGCAGGCCATCTTCGGCGCCGTGGAGCGGTACGCGCCGCCGCAGCGGCCGCCCCGCTGGCCACGCCGATTCGTCGCCGGTCGAGGCGTCCACCGGACGCCGAGCTGATCAAGCTGTTTCTTACCGGGCGGCTGGCCACCGACCCGCCGATCCTCGGCTGAGCGTGCGCGACACCGACCGGCCATGCCTCGCCGCTTCACGCCATCAGTACGGGCTGATCAATGGCGGAACCCGGAGCTGTGGCCATTCCGACCCGACTTCAGGCCAGTTCGGTGGGAACTGAACGGTCGCCGTGGCTGCCCAGTCAAGCGTTTCCGAGAACCTGAAGAGAGCGCAGCCGACGGTGTCACCACTGATCGATTCGTCGCGAATTGCCTTCGAATCGGTACGGTTGGTTCATGCGAGTCGGCTACGCCCGTGTGCGACCCGACCCTCGTGATGCGCAAGGGCAACGAGAGGCACTTGCCTGCTACGACATAGAGCGGTACTTCTTGGACCTGGGTCGGACCGGCGTGAACACGCTGTCCGGCGAGCTGGGCGCACGTGCGGCCGCGGCCGGCAGGGGTGGTGAAATCGCAGTCACCAAGCTTTCGCGGCTCGCGCGGAGTCTGGCTGAACTGAGCCAGGTACTCACCGCACTCGCCGGAAAAGACATCCGGCTCCGGGTCGGCCCGTCGGTGTCTAACCTGCGTTCCGCCGACCAGCAACTGACAGCGGTCATCGGTCTCGCCGCCGACTTCGATGCCGATCTGGCCGCCCAGCGCGCCACCGAAGGTTGGCGGACTGCGCGGACTTCCGGGCAATTACCCGGACGCAAGCCGGCACTCACCCCTGAACATGAAGCTGAAGTTGTCGCCTGCGCGGCGGCCGGCGCGTCGGCCGAGCGGCTGGCCGCTGCATTCGGCGTCGGACGGTCGACCATTTATCGGATCCTCGCCAAGACGACGAGGCCGGCAGGCTGCGGTCACCACCCATGAACAGCCGGTCCGCTCATCACGAAGAGTCCAATGATTTTTCCTACGGTCACCCAGGGTCGGTTCGGTTGCGCTCCGCTCGGAAATGCTGTGGCGCCAAGTTTCAGGTCGGCGGCGGTCTCGTCGACACGTTGGATGGATGGCGTCACGGGCGGCCGGGTTGAGGTGAACTCCACGGGAACGTTTCCCTTCTGGTCGCGGCGACGGAGTGGCGAAGGGCTACAACGCGGCCCGGAAGGGCAAGCCGTACCAGGAGCGGCCGGCGGCGGCCCCGCGGTCGCCGGCGCCGCTGACGATTAAGGATCAGGCGGACCTTCGGTGGTTGCTGTCCCAGGACTGGCGGCGGCTGATGCTCCAGGCGGCGATGCTCACGACCGCCCGATCAGCCAGCGCCGACCGGCACTATCTGCCGTGGCTGTCCGATGCTCTCAAGCGGCTCAGGCCGACAGTGGCGGTGGCGGAGCTGGAGGAGATCTCAAGGTCGAGCTGCACGGCAAGCTGCGCACCAGCCGGGCCTTGATCCTGTCGAAGCTGGACGGTCTGTCCGAACGGGACATGCGCCGCCCGATGACGGCCAGCGGCACCAATCTGCTCGGCCTGGTGAAACACCTCGTCGGAGTGGAGCAGGTGTACCTGGGCGAAGCCGTCGGCCGGCCGGCACCGGACGTGCTGCCGTGGGTGGCGGACGGCAGCATCTGGGACGGCGCGGACATGTGGGCCACCGCGGACGAATCCAGTTCCTGGATCGTCCAGCTGTATCGCCGCGCCTGCACCCACAGCGATGCCTCGATCGCCGCGCTGACTCTCGAGTCGCCCGCCGAAGTGCCTCATTGGCCGGAGGAACGGCGGTCGACAACCCTCGGCGTCCTGCTAGTCAGGATGGTCGACGAGACGGCTCAGCACGCCGGACATGCGGATATCGTGCGTGAGCTAATAGACGGTCGCGGCGGCGCCGATCACGACGAATTCGGCGACCAGAATGCCTGGCAGGCAACAGTTGCCCGGATCCGGGCCGCTGCGGATGCCCTTCCGGAGACCGCAACCTCATCCGATCCCGGTTGAGCTCACCCGGCCCGCTGGCCTGGTAGCTCCCCGGCGGCCGCACGCCGCCGATACTCGTGGCGGAAATAGAAGATGGTCGCGAACACCAGCGAGAAGACGATCCCCATGATGCCCAGTGGAGCGCTGATCACCCAGCCCCCGATGGTGAGGGCCTGCAGGCCGATCACCACCGCGATCAACAGCCGCGTCTTGACCAGCGCGCAGGCGCCGATCATCGCCGTCGCCAGCGCCACGATGCCGATCACGCCCCACGTGTTGGTCCCGTTGCCGGTGTTCTTGGCGACCGGGATCGCCAGCAGCACGGTGACGGCTTCCAGTATCAGCGAGGCCGAGATGGCGCCCCGCAGACCGCGTTCCGGATCGGGCAGGGTCACGACGGCGTCAGCCCGGCCAAGCTGCGCGCGTCCCCGGCGGAGACCACCGAGCCGGTGACCACCACGCCGGCGCCGTAGGGACCGACCTCCGAAGATTCGGCCATGTCGACGCCCAGCACGATCGCATCGTCCATCCGGTCGGCCACCTGCACCCTGTGATCGCCGAACACCTCCCTGGCGATGTCGGCGAGATCCTCTGCCGGCATCGACCGCGGCGACGAGTTGACGGTGATCACCACCTCGTCGAACACGCCGACGAGTGCCTCCAAGATGCCGGCGGCGTCCTTGTCCCGCATCACCGCGAGCACCCCGATCAACCGGGAGAAATGGAAGTCCGACTGCAGCGCGGCGGCCAGAGCCGTTGCGCCGTGCGGATTGTGGGCGGCGTCCACCAGAATCGTCGGCGAGGTCCGGACCCGCTCAAGACGGCCGGGAGAGCTCACAGCGGCGAACCCGTCGCGCACCGAATCGGTGTCCAGTTCGCGGCTGCTGCCGGCACCCAGGAAAGCCTCGACCGCGGCCAGCGCCAGCGCAGCGTTCGCGGCCTGGTGTTCGCCGGCCAGTGGCAGGAATACATCGGAGTAGACGGCGCCCAGGCCCTGCAGGACAAGCCGTTGCCCGCCGACCGCGACGTCCCGCTGCCGCACGCTGAACTCGCTCCCATAACGGGCAACGGTGGCGTCCATGTCGACCGCTCTGCGCAGCAGCACGTCCGTCGCGGCCTGTTCCTGCGGCCCGATCACCGCGGTGGCGCCCCGCTTGATGATCCCGGCCTTGTTTGCTGCCACCGCATCGATGGTGTGGCCGAGGTAGTCCTGGTGGTCCATCCCGATGGGGGTGATCACCGCGACCGTGGCGTCGGCGACATTCGTGGTGTCCCAGGTGCCGCCCAGCCCCACCTCGACCACCGCGACGTCGACCGGAGTGTCGGCGAACGCCGCGAACGCCATTGCTGTGAGGATCTCGAACTTGCTCAGAGGCACACCGCCGTCGCGGGCGCCGTCTGCGTCGACGATGTCGACGTACGGCGCGATGTCGGCGAACGTTCTGACGTATCCGTCGGGATCGATCGGGGAACCGTCCAGACTGATCCGTTCGGTGACCAGCTGCAGATGCGGGGAGATGAAACGCCCGGTGCGCAGACCGAGCGAGGTCAGCAGCGCGTCGATCATCCGGGCCACCGACGTCTTGCCGTTGGTGCCGGCAATCTGGATGACGGGATATGCCTTCTGCGGGTTGCCCAGCAGGTCCAGCAGCACCTCGATCCTGGCCATCGTCGGATCGATCCTGGTCTCCGGCCAGCGTTTGTCCAGGATCGCCTCGACAGTGCGCAGATCGAGCGGCGGCGAGTCCGGGATCAGTTCGGACCGTTCGTCGTCCAGATCCGGATGCGCTGGTTCGCCGGTCGGCTCCGGATCAGGACCGAACGGGCCGAACGAGATGCCGCCGGTCATCAGGTACCCGTCACGAGCGGTGCGTCGATGTCCGCAGTGGGGCTGGCCAGATCTTCGATGCGGGCCGTCAACCGATCCCGCTCCGCCACCGCGGATCCGTATCGGCCGCGGATCTTGGCCACCACGTCCTCGGGCGCCTTGGACATGAAGTCCGGGTTGTTCAACATGGCCCCGGTGGTGCCGATCTCCTTCACGGCCGCTGCCAGATCCTTGGCCAGTCTGGCCTTCTCGGCTTCCAGGTCGAGAGCGCCGCGGGTGTCCAGCTCGATCGACACCCGACCGGCCGCCTGGCCGACCTCAATGGACGCCGACGGGGTGAAGTCGTCGGAAGGATCGACCAGTCGGGTCAGCGCCGCCGCCGGGACATTGATACCCTTTGCGCCACCGGTGATCCGGGCTGGAACGTCCTTCGCCGGAGGCAGTCCCTGGTCGGCGCGGAAACGACGGATCTCGGTGACCAGCCGGTCCAGATCGCCGATGAAAGTGCGGGCAGCCGGACGGGGTGCCCTCGCCGAGGGCGCCGGCCAGTCCGCCACCACCAGCGAGGGACCGCCGGCGGGGCCCGTGAGCGATGTCCACAGGGTCTCCGTGATGAACGGGATGAACGGGTGCAGTAACCGCAGGACGGCGTCCAGCACGGTACCGAGCACCTCGCGGGTGGTCCGTGCTCGCACATCGTCCTGCCGGATCTGTAGCTTCGCCAGCTCCAGGTACCAGTCGCAGAACTCGTCCCACGCGAAGTGGTACAGGTTCTCGGCAGCCTTGGCGAACTGGAAATCACCGAGCAGCGAGGTAGTCTGGATCACCACCTCGTCCAGCCGATCAAGGATCCAGGTGTCAGCGTCGGTGAGATCTGTTGTAGTCAGAGGGCTTCGCGGAACCACCGCGCCGTTCATCAGGGCGAACCTGGTGGCATTGAACAGTTTCGAGCAGAAGTTGCGGGAACCGGCGACCCAGCCTTCGGCGATGGCGAGATCGGTACCGGGGTTGGCGCCCCTGGCCAGGGTGAAACGGACCGCGTCGGCACCGTAGGCATCGATCCAGGCCAGCGGGTCGACCCCGTTGCCCTTGGACTTGGACATCTTCTTGCCGTACTGGTCGCGGACCAGACCGTGCAGCGCCACCACTCTGAACGGCACCGAGGCCTGTCCGTCGGCGCCGTCGTTCATCGCGTAGAGGCCGAACATCATCATCCTGGCCACCCAGAAGAACAGGATGTCGTAGCCGGTGAACAGTACCGATGTCGGATAGAACGCTTCCAAGGTCTCCGTGCGCTCCGGCCAACCCATCGTCGAGAACGGCCACAGAGCGGCCGAGAACCAGGTGTCCAGCACGTCGGGGTCCTGGATCCATCCTTCACCCGGCGGCTGCTCATCCGGGCCCACGCACCGGACGGCGCCCTCGGCCGAGTACCAGACCGGGATCCGGTGGCCCCACCAGAGCTGGCGCGAGATGGTCCAGTCGTGCATGTTGTCCACCCAGTCGAAATACCTGGCCGCCAGCTCGTTCGGGTGGATGCTGGTGCGCCCGTCGCGCACCGCGTCGCCGGCGGCCTGCGCCAACGGCGCAACCTTCACGAACCACTGCAGGCTGAGCCGCGGCTCCACCACGTCGTCGGACCGCGAACAGTGCCCGACGGAATGCACGTACGGGATCCGCTCGGCCACCACCCGGCCCTCGCCGCGCAGTGCCTCCTTGATGGCGGCGCGCGCCTGGAACCTGTCCATTCCGTCGAAAACCGTTCCGGTGCCGCAGATGTGGGCATCCTCGGTCAGCACGCTGATCATCGCCAGCTGGTGACGCCGGCCGATCTCGAAATCGTTCGGGTCGTGGGCCGGCGTGACCTTCACCGCGCCGGTGCCGAACTCCGGGTCGACGTGCTCGTCGGCGACGATCGGGACCGGCCGGTTCACCAGTGGAACGATGACGGTCCTGCCGATCAGTTGCTGGTAGCGCTGGTCGTCGGGATGCACCGCGATCGCAGTGTCGCCGAGCATCGTCTCCACCCTGGTGGTGGCGACCACCACGGAGAAGTCCTCGCCGTCGGCGGTGCCGTCGTAGGAGACCGATACCAGTTCGCCGGCGTCGTCGGAGTGGTCCACCTCGATGTCCGACAGCGCAGTGAGGCATCCGGGACACCAGTTGATGATCCGTTCGGCGCGGTAGATCAGCCCGTCGTCGAACAACCGCTTGAAGATGGTCTGCACCGCGGACGACAGCCCGTCGTCGAGGGTGAACCGCTCCCGGCTCCAGTCGACCGAATCGCCGAGCCGCTTCATCTGGCCAAGGATGGCGCCGCCGGATTCCTGCTTCCAGTCCCACACCTTCTGCACGAACAGCTCCCGGCCGAAGTCCTGGCGGGTCTTGCCGTCCACGGCGAGCTGCTGTTCCACCAGGTTCTGGGTGGCGATGCCGGCGTGGTCCATGCCAGGCAGCCACAGCACCTCCTCGCCGGACATCCGGTGCCAGCGTGCCAGGACGTCCATCAACGTGTGGTCCAGCGCGTGGCCGATGTGCAGGTCGCCGGTGACGTTCGGCGGCGGCAGCACCATGGAGAACGGCCGCCGCTCGCCCGACAGCACCCGGTGCTCGTCTGCCGTGAAGTAGCCGGCGTCCATCCAGCGCCGGTAGAGCACGGTCTCGACGGCCGCCGGCTCGTAGTTCTTCGGCAGGGCATCAGCGGCACTCTCTGGTGCGGCGGTCGGCGATGTCACCTGTCCAGTTTAGGTGCGTCCGGACAGGGGTTTCCTCGTACGCGGCGAGATCCGACACCTCCAGCCGCCGGATACCTTTGCCGGATGACGATCGACCCGGTGCGGGTGCTGGTCCAGCGGCTCGACCCCGACGTGCCGCTCCCCCGCTACGCACTGCCGGGGGACGCCGGCGCCGACGTGGTGACGACGGTGGGCATCAGGCTAGAGCCCGGTCAGCGGGCCGTCCTCCCGACCGGCATCGCGATCGCGCTGCCCGACGGTTACGCGGCGTTCGTGCATCCACGGTCCGGGCTGGCCGCCCGCGCCGGCATGTCACTGGTCAACACGCCCGGGACCATCGATGCCGGCTACCGCGGGGAGCTGAAAGTGATTGTGATCAACCACGATCCGCGATCACCCATCGACCTCAACCGTGGCGACCGGATCGCCCAGCTGGTGATCCAGCGGGTCGAGGGGGCCACCTTCGTGGAGGTAGAGCGGCTCCCGGATTCCGAACGGGGCGCCGGCGGACACGGTTCCACCGGCGGCTGGTGATGTCGGTACCGCCCTCCGGTGGCCGGCGGAAGGTCGGCGAGCCGGCTGAGTTGCTCGGGTGTCAGCGACAGGTCGGCGGCACCGGTGTTCTCCTGCAGGTACTTGCTGGCTTCTCCCTTGCTCGTCAGCTGCCTCAGTGTCCTCGCCGCGAGGGACCGATGGGCACCCCGGTAGGGCCGTTGTGCCCTGTTTCCCCCGATACCACTCACCGACCCTTGGTGAACCGATCCAGACGACCTGGACGGCGCTTCGAGGACCGAGGAGACCATCCGTCATGGATTCGCTGGCTCTGGCCCGGTGGCAGTTCGGCATCGTCACCGTGTACCACTACTTGTTCGTGCCGATATCGATCGGCATGTCGCTGTTCGTCGCGATCCTTGAGACCGCATGGGTGCGAACCCGCAAGCCGCACTATCTGCGAGCCACCAAGTTCTGGTCGAAACTGTTCCTGATCAACTTCGCCATCGGAGTGGTCACCGGCATCGTCCAAGAGTTCCAGTTCGGCATGAACTGGTCCAGCTACTCCAGGTTCGTCGGTGACGTTTTCGGCGCCCCGCTGGCCATGGAGGCGCTGCTGGCGTTCTTCATCGAGTCGACATTCCTTGGCCTGTGGATCTTCGGCTGGGACAAGCTGTCCCCCCGACTACACCTGGCCTGCATGTGGATGGTGGCCTTCGGCACCCTGTCGTCGGCCTACTTCATCTTGGCGGCCAACTCCTTCATGCAGCACCCGGTCGGCGTCGTGATGGACCCGACCACCGGACGGCCACGTCTGGTCGACATCGGTGCCGTGCTGTTCCAGAAGTTGCAGGTGTACACCTTCGCCCACGTCGTTCTGGCTTGTGTGCTCACCGGCGCGGTCCTGCTCGCCGGCATCTCCGCCTGGTTCCTGATGCGCAGACGCGACACCGAAGTCTTCCGGCCGTCGCTACGCCTCGGCCTGGTCGGCATGCTCATCGGCTCCCTCGCCGTCCTGGTATCAGGGGACTTGCAGGGGAAGGTGATGACCGAGGTCCAGCCGATGAAGATGGCCGCCGCCGAAGCCCTGTACCAGGACGCTCAGCCGGCTTCGTTCTCCCTGATCAGCATCGGCACGTTGGACGGAAGCAGCGAAGTCTGGTCGATCAGGGTGCCTGGTGTGCTGTCGTTCATGGCCACCGGGTCGGTGAACGGCAGGGTGGCCGGCGTCGACAGCGTGCAGGCCGCAGAACAGGCAACATACGGTCCGGGCGACTACCGCCCCAACATCCCCCTGACCTACTGGATGTTTCGGTTGATGATGGGCGCCGGATTCGTGCTGCTGCTGGTCTCGATCGTCGGTCTGTGGCTGATCCGTCGCGGCCGGCTGCCGGAGAAGAAATGGGTATGGCGGCTGGCGACGATCGCCATCGCCGGACCGTTCGTCGGCAACGCCACCGGATGGATCTTCACCGAGATGGGCCGTCAACCATGGACCGTCGTCGGACTGTTCAAGACGGCAGACTCGGTGTCCCCCACCGTTCCCGCCGGGCTTGTCGTCACCTCACTGACCATCTTCACCGTGCTCTACGGAGTGCTGGCGATGATCGAGGCGAGGCTGTTCGTCAAGTTCACCAAAGCCGGTCCACCCACCGCGGCCGAGGCGCTCGGGTCGATCTCGCGTCATCCGTTCGGCGGAGGGTCCGACGACACCCCCGCGGCGGGATCTGACGACGGCGTGCGGACCGACGACGCCGACCGTCCGCTGACCTTCGCCTACTGAGCCAGAAGGACTCGATACATCATGTGGCTCAACCAGTTGTGGTTCCTGCTCATTGCCGTGCTGTGGCTCGGCTTCTTCGTCCTGGAAGGGTTCGACTTCGGCGTCGGCATGCTACTGCGCATCGTCGGCAGGGACGAACGCGGCCGCCGCGTGCTGATCAACACCATCGGCCCGGTGTGGGACGGCAACGAGGTCTGGTTGCTGACCGCCGGCGGCGCCACCTTCGCCGCCTTCCCGCAGTGGTACGCGACCCTGTTCTCCGGCTTCTATCTGCCCCTGCTGCTGATCCTGGTTTGCCTGATCATTCGCGGCGTCTCCTTCGAATACCGGTCGAAGGGCGACACCGACATCTGGCGTCGTCATTGGGACTGGGCCATCCAGACCTGCTCGACCGTTCCGCCGTTGCTGTTGGGCGTCGCGTTCGGGAACCTGGTCGAGGGCGTCCCGCTGGATGCGTCACACGAATATGTCGGTGGTTTCTTCAATCTGCTCAACCCGTTCGCGCTGCTGACCGGCGTGACGATGCTGCTGATCTGCCTCACCCACGGGTCGGTGTTCCTGGCACTGAAAACCCGCGGCGACGTGCGCGCCCGGGCCAGGAACCTGGCGGTGAAGGTCGGGGGGATCGCCGTGATTGCGGTGGCGATCGATGTCGGCTGGCAGATCGCCATCCGCGGTAACCTGCTCAGTGTCGCGGTCGGCGCACTTGCCGTGCTGGCGCTGGCCGGTGGGTGGCTGGCCACCCGGGCCGGCCGGGACGGATGGGCGTTCCTCGGGACGGCCGGATCGATGCTGACCGTGGTGGCCGGGTGGTTCGTGTCCCTACACCCGAATGTGATGCCGTCTTCGCCGAATCCGGATTTCTCGCTGAACCTGACCAATGCCGCTTCCAGCCACTACACCCTGACCGTGATGAGCTGGGTGGCGCTGGGCCTGGTCCCGTTCGTGCTGGCCTACGAGGCCTGGAGCTACTGGGTGTTCCGCACACGGATCTCCACCGCCAATATTCCCATGCCGGCCGAGCCGGAAGCGGTTGTCCGAACCGAGCTGCGGTGAAGCCCCTCGACCCCCGGCTCATCCGTCAGGCTGCGGGCGTTCGCCGGCTGCTGGCCGCCTCGGTGCTGCTCGGCCTCGGGGCCGCGGCAGCGATCGTCGCCCAGGCGGTGCTGCTCGCCCAGATCCTTTCGCAGGTCATCATGGGTGGCCAACATCTGTCCGCCGTCGGCGGCCGGTTGATCGCCCTGGCCGGCGTCGTCGTCGCCCGAGCCGGACTGGCGTGGGCGGCGGAGGAGTTGGCTCGGCGCAGCGCTGCCGGTGTGATCACCGGCCCGCGCCGCGATCTACTGACTCACGCCGCGGCACTCGGTCCTCGGTGGCGGTCCGGCGCTCGAGGCGGCGAGCTGTCCCTGCTGGCCGGCACCGGACTGGACTCCCTGCACGACTACCTCGCCCGCTACCTGCCGCAGCTGGTGCTGGCCATGCTGGTTCCGACCACCATGCTGGCCTACCTCGCCGGCACCGACCTCACCAGCGCGATCATCGTCGCGGTCACTCTCCCGCTGGTTCCGCTGTTCATGGCGTTGGTCGGCTGGTACACCAACCGTCACACCACCGCAAAAGTTGCCGCCCTGGCCCGGTTGGGCGGGCACTTCATCGACGTCGTCGCCGGCCTACCAACGCTGAAGGTGTTCGGCCGGGCCACAGTTCAGGCCGCCGCGGTCCGGCGGATCACCGACAACTACCGCCGGACCACCATGGGGACTCTGAAAGTAGCGTTCCTGTCCTCACTGGTGCTCGAACTACTGGCCTCACTGTCGGTCGCCCTGGTCGCCGTTAGCGTTGGTCTGCGGCTGGTTTCCGGACAGCTGACCCTGCAAGTCGGACTAACAGTGCTGATCCTGGCTCCCGAGGCCTATCTGCCGCTGCGCGCCCTGGGGACGCAGTTCCATGCGGCCGCCGACGGTGTCGTCGCTGCCGGGCAGGTGCTGAACCTCCTCGAGACCAATCCGCCGGCCAAGGGGGTGCGCACCGACGTCACCGGCCCGGCCGGCGTCGAGGTGGACGGCGTCATCGTCGGCGACATCGACAGCGGCGAACGGGGCATCGTCGGGCCCTTGAACCTGAACGTTCCTGCAGGTTGCATCACCGTCATCACCGGCCCGAGCGGCACCGGGAAAACCACCTTGCTGCACGTCCTGGCCGGGGTCCTGCCTGCTGCCGCCGGACGGGTGCTCATCACCTCAGGCCACAGCGCCAGCTCAGACCACGGCGTCACCTCAGACCACAGCGTCACCTCAGACCACAGCGTCACCTCAGACCACAGCGTCACCTCAGACCACAGCGTCACCTCAGACCACAGCGTCACCTCAGATCACAGCGTCACCTCAGACCACAGCGTCACCTCAGACCACAGCGTCACCTCAGACCACAGCGTCACCTCAGACCACAGCGTCGCCTCAGACCACAGCGTCACCTCAGACGGCAGCGTCGCGGTGGATCTCGCCGACATCGATCCACACCATTGGCGTCGGTCCATCGCCTGGGCCGGGCACCGGCCGGTGCTCCGCCCGGGATCCATCAGGGACAACCTCGAAGCACCTGACGCAGCCGATGACGAGATCCGGCAGGCGCTCCAAGACTGCGCCGCTACCGAATTCATCGAGGCCCTTCCCGCCGGCTGGGACACCGAGCTGGGCCAGGACTGCGGCGGCCTGAGCGAGGGCCAACGGAAACGGATCTGCCTGGCTCGCGCGCTTCTGCACAGCCGGCATGCCTGTTTGGTACTCCTGGACGAGCCCACCTCGAGTTTGGACACGGCCACCGAGCTACGGGTACTCGACGGCCTCGAACGCGCCCTTTCCGGTCGCACCGTGGTGCTGGTCAGTCACCGCAGCGCACCACTGGGCATCGCCGATCAGGTTGTCGCCCTCGATCCCGCGGCGCAGTCGTCGGCTCCGGAACTCGAGCTGCGCAATCCACTGGTCGCGTCATCATGGTGAGCACCGCAGCTGCCACCGGCGTTCCGCGTCGGCCGATCACCCACCGGCAATCGAGCAGCAGGACACCATCCGCCGAGGTGATCGGTTCGCAGCCCCTATTGTGGTTGATCCGCGCCGCGGCCGGCATCCGGACCAGATTGCTGGCCGCCGTGGCGTGGGGGGCTCTCGCCTCCGGCTGCGGGGTCGCCCTGATGGCGACCTCAGCCTGGCTCATCTCTCGCGCCGCGCAGCACCCTCCGGTGCTGTACCTGATGGTCGCCGTTGTCGCCGTGCGCACCTTCGGAATCGGCCGGGGCGTACTGCGTTACGCCGAGCGCATCGTCTCCCACGACGTCGCATTCCGCCAGCTGTCTCTACTCCGGGAACGTTTGATCGCCCGCCTCGCGGCCGTCGCCCCCGCCGGGCTGCAACTCTGGCGGCGCGGAGACCTGCTGACTCGGGTGGTTTCCGACGTCGACGACGTCGGCGATGCGTTTCTCAGGGGCATCCTCCCGCTCGGAGTCGCCATCATCGTCGGCAGCGGCACAGTCGCGCTGGCCGCGGCCATCCTGCCTGCAGCTGGCATCGCACTGGCGATCGCGTTGCTCATCGCCTGCGGCGTAGCACCGGCGTTGTCGGCGAAGCGCAGCGCGCAGACCGAGAAGAGCATCGTCAGCCTTCGGGGCCACCGCGGTGAGCTGATCGGATCCATCCTCAACGACCTCACCGACCTCACTCTCGGCGACCTGCTGCCGGCCCGGTTGGCCGAACTCGCCGATGTCGAAACCCGGATGCGGCGCAGCTCCGCACGGTCCGCCAGAACCGCAGGTGTTGCGGTCGCACTCGCGGTACTGGCAATGGGCGCCGCGGTGCTCGCGGCGGTCAGCTGGGGGGTGCCTGCCGTCACCGGTGGCCGCCTGTCACCCGTACTACTGGCGGTGATCGTGCTGACCCCGTTGGCGCTGACCGACACGGTGCAGTCCGTCGGGGTAGCCGCCACCGCCCTGCGACGATCGTTCGCGGCCGCGGAACGGCTAGTCACCGTCCTGGCCACACCACCCCTCGCGGCGCCACCTGTGAACCCGAAATCCTTGCCGCCCAACGCGTCCGGACCCGTCGTCACCCTGACCGGCGTTTCGGCGCGATGGCCAGGCTCGGCCCACGAGGCCATCAGCGACATCGACCTGGAACTCGCGCCAGGCCGCCGAATCGTCGTCCTCGGAGAATCCGGCTCCGGTAAGTCGACTCTGCTGGCGGTGCTGCTGGGCTTCCTGCCGCCCAGCGCCGGACAGATCACCATCGACGGAACCGATCTCACCGAGCTCGACCCCGACGAAGCCCGCTCCCTGTTCTCCTGGTGTGACCAACAGGCCCATCTGTTCGATTCGACCCTGGAAGAGAACATCCGGCTCGCACAGCCGGACGCGGACGCAGAACAGATCGCCGGCGTACTCACCTCGGCCGGCGCCGGCCGCTGGCTGGCCACGCTGCCCCAGGGGCTGGCGACTGCTGTCGGTGAACACGGCCAGGCGGTGTCCGCCGGACAACGACAGCGGATCGCGCTGGCCCGGGCAATCCTGGCCGACCGTCCCGTTCTCCTCGCCGACGAACCCAGTGCCCATCTCGACCGTCCCACCGCCGACGCCATCACCGAACTCATCCTGGAACCCACTGCCCGGCGGTGCACGGTGCTGGTGACCCATCGCGAAGCCGACGCTGCCGGAGCTGACCTGACAGTTCGTCTCCAGCACGGGCGGATCACCGCACGCTGGTAGAGCGGACGGGCGGACGGATCGCATGCACACCAACGCCGGTGTTTCGGGTATCGGGTGACCGAACCCGCTGCCCGCCGCTGGAATGACAGGCCCAACAACGGGGGTCTGCGGGCTCGCCGATCGACCGGCCGGAGCACGGGCCAGCTAGGTGACTACGCCGCTGCCGCCAGGGTTTTGACCCACTCCGCCGCGGTGATGACGTTGGCTGTCGGCGCGATCACCTTCTGCAGCAGGATGCGGTGCACGTCCGGATCCGGGTCGGCGCAGGCGTCCCGCAGCACCGTTGTCCGGTAACCACGCTCCAACGCGTCCCGCACCGTCGACAACACCACACCGGAGGTGGCAACGCCGGCCATCACCGCATGCTCGATCCCGGCTGCCCGCAGCAGGATGTCCAGATCGCTGTGGGCGAAACCGGAGAAGAATCGCTTGGTGACCACCACCTCGTCCTCGGCAGGTTGCAGGGCGAAACCGGTGTGCGGATTGCGTTCGCTGAACACATCGGTACCGATCAAGGAGTCAAAGGCGTGGATCCGTGACGGGATCTCCGGATGGCCAGGGCGGAATGCGACCCTGATGTGGATCACCGGGATCGCCGCCGCCCTTGCTGCAGACCGTGCGGTCCTGGCAACGGCCATGGCGACTTCCGCGCCGGGTACCTGCTGAACCGGATAGTGCTGGAAGTCCATCAGCAGCAGCGCTTGCCGCATCAGTACCGGGCTCCGACGGCAGGCGGGAGGCTCGTGAGCCGGGCTAGCTGGTCGGCGGTCAACCGGACATCCGCGGCGGCGATGTTCTCCTGCAAGTACTTGCTGCGCTTGGTGCCGGGGATCGGCACGATGTGCTCGCCCTGCGCCAGCACCCAGGCGATGGCCACCTGGGCCGGCGAGCAATCGGCTTCCGCGGCTACAGACGTCACCTCGTCGACGATCAGCTGGTTCGCCGCCAGAGCGTCGGGCGCGAACCGGGGATTCTTCGATCGGAAGTCGCCCTCGCCGAAGGTGGCACCGGCATCGAAGGCGCCGGTGAGGAAGCCACGGCCGAGGGGAGCGAAGGGCACGAAGGCTGCGCCCTGTGCTGCGGTCCAACCGATCACGTCCCCGGGATCCGTGGCTCCGAGCGAGCGAGGGCCTTTGCTGACCGCCGTCCGCGGCTCTTCGGCATCGGACCCGGCCGGACCGCGGGTCCAGAGCGAGAACTCCGACTGCACGGCAGCCACCGGGTGGATCGCCTGTGCCGCATCGAGTTGGGCGACCGTCACCTCGGACAGGCCGATCGCCCGCACCTTCCCGGCGGTGACGAACTCGGCCATCGTGCCCCAGCTCTCCTCGAGGGGGACCTGGGGATCCACCCGGTGCAGGTAGTACAGATCGATGACATCTCTGTTCAGCCGCTTCAGGCTGGCGTCGACCGCTTCCCGGAGGTGAGCGGGACGGCCGTCGGGCACCAGGCCGCCCGTCTGGCCGTCCGGCGCTGCCAGACCCGCCTTGGTGGCCAGCGTGAGTTGGCCTGCGTACGGGGCGAGCACCGGGCCGACGAGTTGCTCGTTGGCGCCCAGACCATAGACGTCCGCGGTGTCGAAGAGGGTGACCTGCGAATCCAGCGCTTCCACCAACAGTGCTCTGCTCGTGGCGTCGTCCTGTTCTGCCGGCCCATAGGCCCAGCTCATCCCCATGCATCCGAGCCCGACGGCGCTGACCGCCGGCCCGCCGCTTCCGAGTGTGCGTTGCTGCACGGCGTCTCCCTTGTTGCTGCGCTACCGGCTGTGTGGGTTCCCGATCATAAGGCCCCTTACGATCATCAGTGACAGTACGCTAGGCCGATGACCCCCCGTCGACCCGGCCCCAGCGCCGCGTCCGGTGATCGGCTCGGTGGCCACATCAAGCGCACCGAACAACTGTTGATCGCCGTCAAGACCAAGGCGCTCAAGCCGTTCGACCTCACCGTTCCGCAGTACGCCGCGCTGAGCACCATCGGGGCCACACCGGGCGCCTCCTCGGCGCAGGTGGCCAGGGCCTGCATGGTGACGCCGCAGACGATCGGTTCTGTGCTGGCCAACCTGGCCGGTCGGGGGTTGATCGACCGCCGGCCGTCCGGGGTGCACAGCGGCATCCTGGTGCACGCGGCGACAACCGCAGGAAAACAGCTTGCCGGGCGGGCGGATCGGGCCACTCTGGCGATCGAGAGTGCGTTCGACGAGCAATTCACCGCAGGGCAGCGGGCGGCGCTGGTGGCCGGTCTGGCCCGGATCCGAAGGGTGCTGGAACAATTCCAGTGACCAGCTAGGACGAGATCCGAGCCGTGCCCCACCGACGACGTGCCCCACCGACGACGTGCCCCACCGACGACGTGCCCGACAACTGAGGAGGTGTCTGTGGGTCTGCGGCTCTACCGCCACCACACCATCCACACCGGCGTACCGGGGGCCGCTCCCGCTTCGGCGATCCTCGCCGATGGCGAGCAGATCGTCGCGATCGGGGAAGCGCGGGATGTCGCCGACCGGGCCGTGGGATCCGTCGAAGTGATCCACCTCGAGGGCGACGCGGTGATCCCCGGCCTGTACGACGCGCACATTCACACTGCCGGCTTCGCCCGCGACCTCGATTCGGTCGACCTTCGCGGCACCGCGACGCTTCACGAGGCGCTGTCCAGGGTGGCCGCACACGCGGCGACAGTTCCGGCCGGCGGCTGGGTGTTGGGCGGGCGGTGGGACAGAAACCGCTGGGCGCCGCCCGCCCAACCCGACCGGTACGCCCTCGACACAGTGTGCCCCGACCGGCCAGTGCTGCTTCCCAGCATCGATGGGCACACGATCTGGGTGAACTCGCCGGCGCTGCGGCGAGCCGGGATCGATGCCGATTCGCCGGATCCGATCGGCGGGCAGATTGGGCGAGACGCCGCCGGCGAACCCACCGGGATCCTGCGGGAGTCGGCGTCAGGGCCGGTTCGGCGGGCGATGCAGCGCGAGCACCGGGACGACCTCCGCAGCCTGCTGTTGCGTGGTCAGCAGCAGCTGCTGGCGGTCGGCCTGACCAGCGTTCATGACATCGACGGTGAGGACGCCAGAGCGGCGTATCTGGTGATGCGAGCTGCTGGAGAGCTGAGAATCCGTGTGCACAAGGCCATCCCGGTCTCGCACCTGGAGTCGGCCATCGCGGAGGGCCGGTGCACAGGGGACGGTGACGACTGGCTGAGCACCGGCGGGGTCAAGATCTTCAGCGACGGCGCGCTGGGCTCGCACACCTGCCACATGACGACGGCATTCGCCGGCGACCCCGGCAACACCGGCATCGCCGTCACCCCATTCGACGACCTGGTGGAGCTGGGCCGGGCCGCGATCGCCGCCGGCATCACAGTGGCCACCCACGCCATCGGCGACCGGGCCAATGAACTGGTACTCGACGCCTATCAGCAACTGGCCGGCCGGCTGCCCGCCGGACAGCGGCTGCGGATCGAGCACGCCCAGTTCCTCCGGCCGGAGGACGTCGGCCGGATGGCCCGACTCGGCGTCGTCGCCTCCATGCAGCCGACGCACTGCACCACCGACCACGACCTGGTCGACCGGCTGCTGGCCGGGCACCAGGTGCTCGCCTACGCCTGGCGCAGCCTGCTGGACGCCGGGGTGCCATTGGCCTTCGGTTCGGACGCGCCGGTAGAGGATCCCGATCCGTTCCAGGGTCTGCACGCCGCGATCACTCGGTTGACATCAGCCGGAGTACCGCCTGGCGGCTGGCAACCCGAGCAGCGGCTGACCCCCTCCGAGGCGTTGGCGGGCTTCACCCACGGTCCGGCCTTCGCGGCCTGCCAGGAGAACAGGAAGGGATCACTGACTCGTGGTCGGCTCGCGGATTTCGTCGCCGTGGACACCGATCCGCTGACAGCCGACCCGGAGCAGATCCGCACCACCCGGGTGCTGGCCACCGTCGTCGGCGGCGAAATCCGTTGGCAGCGAGGGCGATAGGCCGGTAGCAGCGGGCGCCGTCGCCGATCAGGAACGGTCGGCCAGGACAGGCTGCAGGTCGGATCGCCCACGTTGAGGCACCGAAGTCGATGACCGGGTCCGATGGTCGGCTCAGCGGTCGCTCCGCTCCTCGGCACTGCGCTCGTTCCTCGCTCCACGCCTGCGATGCTCACTCCCCATCGCCTCGCCGACAGCCGTCCGTCGACGACGAGCAGGTTGCCCGGGAGCAGGTCGACGTGCACCCAGACCTCCTCCCCGACCCAGACAGAGGCGCCCAGCGACTTCTCCCATGTGCGGAGGGTGGCATCTCCGTCGATTCGGTCGCCGAGCTGTGCGATCGATCGACGAACCTGCTCGTCACCCTCGGCGAGAGTCCGCCCCGACTGTGCGGAGCACGCGGATGTGCACCGGCCCGGTCGATCCTGCGTCGGCGCGCGACCCAGGTACAACCACAGCGTCAGTAGGAGCGGGGCAGTTTCAGGGTGTGCTGGGCGACATAGTTGAGCACCATTTCTTTGCTGACCGGCGCGATCCGCAGCAGTCTGGCCATCCCGTAGAGCGGCATCAGGCCGTACTCCTCGGAGAGCCCGTTCCCGCCGTGCGCCTGGATAGCCGCGTCTACCGCGGCAACGGCGGCGTCTGCAGCCGCCGCCTTGGCCATGTTCGACGCCTCCGCCGCATCGTCCCCGCGGTCGTGCAGCCAGGCCGCCTTGGTCAGCATCAGCGCGGCCAGTTCGACGTTGATCTTGGCCTGCGCCAACGGGTGTGAAACACCCTGATGTGCCCCGATCGGCGTCCCCCATACGCTTCTCGAGCGGGCGTAGTCAGCCGCCGTATCCAGGGCGAACCGTCCGATGCCGACACACAGCGCGGCGGAACTGATCCGCTCGGGGTTGAGTCCGTCGAACAGTGGTCGAAAACCGTTGCCGGCAACCCCGATCAGCGCCGAGGCCGGCACCCGGACGTCGTCGTAGAACACGGTGAACTGGCGGTCGGGAATCTGCGCCGCCACCGGTAACCGTTTGGCAGCAATACCTTCGGCGTCGGTCGGCACGATAAACAAGGAGATCGCTGCGCGTCCGCGTTCATCGGTCCCGGTCCGGGTGACGGTGAGGATCGCCGCCGACTCGTCGACTCCGGAGATGTAGTACTTCTGCCCCGAGATTATCCAGTCGCCACTGCCGTCGTCCGCCTGCCGGGCTGTGGTGGTGATCCGGTGGGAGTTGCTGCCGGCGTCCGGCTCGGTGATGGCGAAGGCCATCTTGGTCCCGCCGTCGGCCATCCTGCTCAGCCACTGCTTCTTCTGCTGGTCGGAGCCGTGCCGGGACAGGATCTCCACGCCGATGGCGCTGGACACCAGGATCAACAGCAACGGACATCCGGCCGACGCCGACGCCTCGGTCACCACCGCCAGCTCACTCATGCCGGCCCCGCCGCCGCCGAACTCCTCTGGCACGTTGATGCCGATGAAACCGGCCTCCCCCAGCTCCTGCCACAGCTCGCTCTGCGGCTCGGATGCCTTGCCGCGCTGGGCGTATTCGCGTAGGCCGTGCTTTTCGGTGATCTGCCGCACTGCCTGCCGGATCTCGGCGAACTCGGCGGGCTCGGTGAAATCGGGCATGGCTGCACTCCTTCGGACGGCGACATTCCCAGTGTGCCCGAGGTTAACCGCCGTTAACAACTCCTCCCGCCTACTGCGGCCGTGCACGCGCCATGGACCGGAGCGGCGCTCGGAGTGTGGGATCAGCCGTCGAGCGGCATCGGGCCGAACACCACACCATTACGGTCGAAGAGGCTGACAGCGGTGATCCCGTCGTCGGCCAAGTCTCGGTAGTTCTCCGCCAACCAGCGCTCGGCGGATTCCCGGGTATCGAACGCGACGGCCGGACCGGGGGTGCTGACTCCTGCCTCGTCCGCGTAGCGCCATTCGTACGACCCGGCCGGCTGCGGTTCCACCTCGGGCCTGCTGTCCGACGCACTGCCGGATCCAGGCTCCGATTCACTGTCCGATTCCATCGCTGCCTTCCATTCCGGTGTCTGGTGGGTCCACCCGCGGGTACTCGCACCCCGACGGTAACGTGCACGGGTGACCAGCGATCCGATCGAGGTGCCGGCTCCCGACCTCGGTGCTGCAGCCACCAATGCCCGCCGCCGCGCCAGTCTGCCCCCAGGCTGCCTGGGCGAGTTCGCTCCCCTGACCGACGCCGTCGCGGCTCTGCGCCGTAGCGCAGAGCCTCCGATAGCCCCCCGATCCGTCCACCTGGCGGTGTTCGCAGGTGATCACGGCATCGCGAGCAAGGACGTATCAGCCGACCTGCCGGGGGCCACCGTTCGGCGGGCTTCGCAGTTGGCCGCCGGTGTCGGGGCAACGGCCGCGCTGGCCCGCCAGGCCGGCGTCACAGTCGGCGTTCTCGACCTGGCGATCGATTCCGGCGACGAGATTCCCGGCGTCCGAGCGGCTAGGGTGCGGCGGTCCTCGGGTTCGATCGACGTCGAGGACGCCCTCACCCACAACGAGGTCGCTGGGGCCATCCAGGCCGGCCGCGACGAGGCGAACCGGGTGATCGACGACCGCGCCGATCTACTGATCGGCGGTGTCTGCGGCGTGGGGGCCGGCACATCGGCCGCGGCCATCGCCTCCTTCTTGACAGGGATGGAACCGGTGGATGTCGCCGGACGCGGTAGCGGCGTCGACGACCACGGATGGATTCGCCGTGCGGCCGCCGTTCGGGACGCCCGTTACCGATTGACCACCGGCAGTTCCGACGCCGGAACGCTGCTCCGGGTGGCCGGGGGTGCCGACATCGCCGCCCTCACCGGATTCGCCCTGCAAGCCGCGATCCGCGGCGTTCCGGTGCTGCTGGACGACATCCCCGGTGCGGTGGCGGCTGTGCTCGCCCACCGCTTCGCCCCGGGCGCCGAGCTGTACCTGCTGGCACCGGCGCTGCTCCCGGAGACAGTGCACCGTCGGCTGCTCGACCTGCTGGGCATGCAACCACTCACCGCGCTCCGGTTGGGTACCGGTCTAGCCGTCCCATCGCTGCTGATGGTCCCGTTGATCCGGATGTCAGCCATCGCGGTGGACAACGCGCCGCCGGCTCTCGACGACCGGGCCGCCTGGGCCATCCACGAGTGGGACGACGCGCTCCTCTGATTGCTCGCCTCGCATCCCGCCCCCGCCGCGAGGATCGACTTCGCATCCCGCCCCCGCCGCGATTGCTCGCCTCGCATCCCGCCCCCGCCGCGAGGATCGACTTCGCATTCCCCCCGCCGCGAGGATCGACTTCGCATTCTCTGTGACGGGAGTGACGGAACGAGCACATTACATCCTCGCCGGCGAAGTCGATCCTCGCCGGACTCGCCGAAAAGGGCTAGAACGCCCAGTCGATCGGCGGTGCTCCCTGCTCGAGCAGCAACGCATTGGCCCTGGAGAACGGCCGAGAACCGAAGAAGCCGCGGTCGGCCGACATCGGTGACGGGTGAGCCGACGCGATCACCGGGACGCCGGCAAGCGTCGGCCGCAGCGTGTGCGCGTCCTTGCCCCACAGGACGGCCACCAGCGGGCCACCGCGGTCGGCCAGTGCCTGGATCGCCTGTTCGGTGACGGCCTCCCAGCCCCTTCCGCGATGCGAACCCGGCGCGCCGGGCGCAACCGTGAGGACCCGATTCAGTAGCAGCACTCCGGCATCCGCCCACGCGGTCAGGTCGCCGTGGGCTGGCGCCGGAATGCCGAGATCGGCGGTCAGCTCGCGGTAGATGTTCGACAACGATCGGGGCAGCGGCCGGACGGCGGCGTCGACGGCGAAGGACAGCCCGATCGGATGGCCCGGCGTGGGGTAGGGGTCCTGCCCGACGATCAGCACCCTGACGTCGGCCAGCGGCCGGGCGAAGGCCCGCAGCACGTTGGCACCCGACGGCAGATAAGTGCGACCAGCCGCCACCTCGTCGCGCAGGAACTGGCCCATCTCGGCGATCCGTCCGGCGACCGGCTCGAGGGCTTCGGCCCATCCGGGATCGACCACCGCGCTCAACGAATGTGGCATCGAACCCCGGTCCCTTCGGTCACCGCGCGGCGCTCGTCGGCGGCGACCCACGGAAGTGGTCCCACCCCTGGTCGCCGTCGTAGCTGGAGCCGTCCACCGTCACCGCGCTGCCGTCGGCCGCCGTGCCGATCTTCCGCCAGCCAGGCGGCATCGTCGACCCTGCGGGGAATGTGGCCACCAGGGGGTGGTCGTCGCCGCCGGTCAGCAGCCAGTCGAGCGCGTTCTTGCCGAGCGCAGACGCGACCTCGGTCAGCCGGGCCGGCACCTCCAGCGTCGAGCTACGGACGTCGATCGATACTCCTGACGCCCGGCAGATGTGCCCGATATCGGCCAGCAGGCCGTCGGAGACGTCGATCATCGAGGTGGCACCGCCGGCCGCGGCCAGCGGTCCCTGTGCCAGCGGCGGCTCCGGCACGCGGTAGGCGTTGACCACCGCGGCCGGCGACCGGAACCCGCGGGTCAGCACCGCCAGGCCGGCGGCCGCCCAGCCGACCCTTCCGACCATGGCCACCTGGTCACCCGGACGGGCGCCCGAACGCAGCACCGGATCCGCCCCGTCCAGGTCGCCCAGCGCGGTCACCGAGATCGCGAGCACGGGCGACGACGTCAGATCACCGCCGATCACGCCGGCGCCGGCCTCCTCGGCGGCGGCGTGCAAGCCGTCGCCGATCCCGGTGATGGTATGAAGCGGCGTCCCACCCGGCGCGGACAACGCCACCAGCAGCGCGGTCGGGCGGGCTCCCATCGCTGCGATGTCCGCCATCGAGGCCAGCGCCGCCCGGCGGCCGATCTGCTCACCGGACGCCCAGTCGGACCGGAAGTGGACGCCGTCCACCAGCATGTCGACGCTGGCCACCATCCGTCCGTCCGGAGCGGTGATGACGGCGGCGTCATCGCCCGGGCCGTGCACGGTGGTCGGCGGCTGCATTCGACCCGCGGTGACGAGGTCGATGACGCCGAACTCCCCGGCGGCGGACACGGTCCGGGAATCGGACGAAGAACTGCTGGCTGGCACGGTGATGGGGTTCCTCAGGGTCGTGGTGTCGGATCCACCATGGTGCCGCACCCGATCAGGAACCTGCTCGCCGGGACCGCTACGCTCGGCCGCAGGGGTGCCGGGGTCGGCACCGGCTCGAGGACCGGCGAAAGGGGCACACCGTGGTGCAGGCCTTCATTCTCATCCAGACCGAGGTCGGGCAGGCCGCGTCGGTCGCCGCAGCGATCGCCGAGATCCAGGGCGTCACCAGCGCCGAGGACGTCACCGGCCCCTACGACGTGATCGTCCGCGCGGAGGCGAACTCCGTCGACGACCTGGGCAAGCTCGTGGTGGCCCGGGTGCAGGGGGTTCAGGGCATCACCAGGACCCTGACCTGCCCAGTGGTCCACCTGTAAGTGACCCGTAACAGTTCCGCACCCGATCGCCCCGACCCGGCGGACCGCGGCGGATCCGCGGCCGTTCGGGGTCCGACCCCCTCTTCGCCCATCCCTCGTGGCCGGCTGTACGCGGCCCTGACGTTGCCGATCGTGGTGATCGTCGCCGTCATCATCGGCGGCATCATCTGGTCCAGACAACAGCCCGCCGGGTCCACCGGACCGGTTGCGGCACCGGCTGTTCCGTCCCCCGGTGGGTCCGGCCGGTTGTGCAGCCGGCTCATGACGGCGCTTCCGGCGGATCTGTCCGGAGCACAGCGACGGGAGGTGATCGGATCCCCGGCGGGGACGGCGGCCTGGGGTGATCCGGCGAGGATCCTGCGCTGTGGGCTGCCGACGCCGGCGGAGCTGACCTGTTCATCGGCACTCACCCAGGTCTCCACCCCGAACGGCGAGCCGGGAGTCCAGTGGTGGCAGAACAGCGAGGGCGGCCAGACCACCTATCTGGCAGTGGATCGGGGTGTCCGGATCGCCCTCACCGTGCCGGACGGTTCGGGATCCGGTGCCATCCAGCAGATGTCGGCGGTGATCAGCGGGGTGTTGCCGGCCAGGGCCGTCTGCTCGGGCGGAAAATTGCTGCCGACCGACGACAGGTAGAGCCGCAACGCCGCGGGCTCAGCGAAGCCCGGTGCCGCGGGCAATGGCGGTGGTGATCAGAGTGTCCAGCAACTCTGGATAGCTGACGCCGCCGACCGCGAAAACCCTCGGGTACATGGAGATCGGGGTGAATCCGGGCATCGTGTTCACCTCGTTCACCACCGGTTCTCCCCGCTCGGTCACGAAGAAATCGACCCTGGCCAGTCCCTGGGCGCCCAGCGCCATGAACGCCTGTATCGCCATGTCCTGGATCCGTCGGTTCAACGCGGGTTCCAGCCTCGCCGGGATGTCGAACGTCACCACGTCGTCGAGGTACTTGGCGTCGAAGTCGTAGAACCGGTGATCGCCGCCGAGATGGATCTCGGCGGTCGGCGACGCCCGGACGCTGCCGTCCGGATACTCCAGGACGCCGCATTCGACCTCCCGCCCGATCACCGCGGCCTCGACCAGTACCTTCGGATCCGCCTGCCGCGCAAGATGGATGGCGGCATCCAGGTCCGCCCAGTCGTCCACCCTGCTGACTCCGAGTGAGGATCCGGCACGCGCGGGTTTGACGAAGACCGGAAGCCCGAGCCGGTCACGTTCGGCCATCGGCACCGTGTCGGTCCCCGGCCTGAGCACGATGTACCGGCCGACCGGAAGCCCTTCGGCAGCAAGCAGTTTCTTGGTGAACTCCTTGTCCATACCGGCCGCCGAGGCGAACACGCCGGCGCCGACGTACGGGATGCCGGCGAGTTCCAGCAGTCCCTGGATGGTGCCGTCCTCCCCCATCGGTCCGTGCAGCACCGGGAACACCACATCGACGCCGGCCCCGGGGCCGGCTGCCGAGCCGTCCGGGCCGAACGCCACCAGCGCGGGACTGGTCGGATCGGGCAGCAGACCGATCATCGGTCCGTCGGTGACCTCGGGAAGCCGGGCGGATGCCAGCCCATCGGCGCCGGCGCCGTCGATCCGACGCCACGATCCCTTGGGGGTGATCCCGATGGCGATCACCTCGAACTTCTCCGGATCGAGATTCTGGATGACCCCCGCGGCCGAGATGCAGGACACCGAGTGCTCTCCACTACGGCCGCCGAAAACCACCGCCACCCTGACCGGTCGGGCGGCCGAAGCCGGTGTGTCGTCCGGTTGATCATCGGCTGCAGGTGTCATCCGTCAACCCTAGAGTCGGAAGGAACGGGAGCGCGCCAGGCGCCCTAGCGCGGAGATCCTGCCGGATCGTCATTCCGGGGCGGGTGAGCGACTCATCAAAGAGCGGATCATCTGTTCCGGCCCCGCGTGCCGGTAGCAGACCTGGTAGACCGCCTCGGTGATGGGCATGTCGACACCGTGCCGATGAGCTAGATCGCGGGTCGAACGACAGCTCACCAGGCCCTCGGCGAGCGCGCCGGTGGCCTCCTGCGCGTCCTCGAGCGAGAGTCCACGGCCGAGTTGCACACCGAGCCGGCGGTTGCGCGACAGCGGTGACGAACAGGTGGCCACCAGATCTCCCAGACCGGCCAGCCCTGCGAAGGTCGGAGCGCAGGCTCCCAGTTGCACTCCCAGTCGCGTCATCTCGTTGAGGCCCCGAGTGATGAGCGATGCCGCGGTGTTCAGGCCCAATCCGAGACCCTCGGCGATCCCGGTCGCCAACGCGATGATGTTCTTGGCGGTGCCGGCGATCTCGGCGCCGATCACATCGGTGATCGTGTACGGCCGGAAATACTCAGTGGCCGATGCGGTTTGCACCGAGACGGCGGTGCGATGGTCGACGCAGGCCATGACGGTGGCGGTGGGCTGGCCGGCGGCGATCTCGGCGGCCAGATTGGGTCCGGAGAGCACCACGATCCGCTCATCGGCCAGGTGGCCGACGGCCCGCATCACCTGGCTCATCCGCAGGCCGGTTCCGATCTCCACCCCCTTCGCCAGCGACACCACCGGGACCCCGGCCGGCAGCAGGTCGCGGAAAACCGTCAGGTTCTCCCGGAGCGTCTGGCTCGGCACGGCCAACGCCACCGCATCGGCCCCGTCGACGGCCGCCTCCAGATCTGCGGTGGCCACCACCCGTTCCGGCAGCACAGTGTCGCCCAGATAGGCCCGGTTGCGGCGGCTGCCGTTGATGTCGGCGGCCACCGACTCACGGCGCGCCCACAACACGACATCCCGGCCGGCATCAGCCAGTACCTTCGCGAAGGTGGTGCCCCATGCACCGGCACCGAGCACCGTGAACTGTTGCAGCGCTGTCGTGCGGGTCTCCGGATGCGGCGCGGCTCCTGCACCGGCCGATGACGTCAAGGGCAGTCCTGTTCCGAAGGGGCAGGCTGTTCGGTCCCGTCGAGCGCCCGCTTCGCCTGCCGCTGCGCCTTCTTCAGGTCGAACAGTTCGTCCGGCGGCCGCCGGCCGCGAATCTCTCCCAGCATGCCGGAGATCGTCTGCATGATGAGCAGCGAGACGTCGCGGATGGCTCGCGGGTCCGTTCCCTGACCGCGGTAGGCCGACAGATCGATGTCCGGCCCCACGACCACCTGCACATCCGTGCGCGGGAACAACCGGAGTTTGCGGCCCTCTGCGTACGAGTTGTAGACCTGTTGGGTTCCCCAGTGCACGATCGGCACGACGGGGTAGTCCCCTGACAGCGCCAGTGTCGCGACGCCCGGCCGCGGTCGCATCGGCCAGAAGTCGGGCTCCCTGGTCACCGTTCCCTCCGGGTAGATGAGCACCACCCCGCCGCCCTCCAGCGTCGTGCGGGCATGCTCGACCGCACTCTGCCCGGCACCGCCGCCACGCTCCACCGGAATCTGCTCTGTGCCCGCAAGCGCCCGTCCGACGATCGGGATCTTCCACAAACCGGCCTTGGCCAGCACATGCGGAATCCTGCCGGCCTTGTGGATCATCACCACGTCGAACATCGGGTCGAGGTGCGAGATGTGGTTGCCGACGATGAGCATCGGACCCTTCCGATGCAGCCGCTCCATCCCCTGGTACCTGCGCCTGCCGAGCAGCCTGGTGGCGGGATACAACAGCACCTGGCACAGCCGGATCCAGCGGTTGCTGCGCTCGAGGGCTTCGTATCGCGCCACTTCGCAGTCCCTTCGTCGGATCGGCGATGCCGCGCGGTGCTGCCTCGCCCCGCCGGGCTCGGCCCAGCGTAATGCGGGTCCATCGGACCGCCCCTCACCGGATGGTGACCGGCCCACGAACCGCCGGTCACCAGATGTTCGTTGGCACAGCTGGCTGCCGCACGCCACAATGCATCGATGACCGCCACAGACCCGCACCCCGCCCGCGACACCCACGCGCGGCTGGCCGAGGCGCTGCCGGGCCCGGAGCCCGGTATTGCCGGCGAGTTCAACGGGGCGACGCCGGTGTTCGAGCCGTTCCATGCTCCCCGATCGGAGACGGAACAGGGCGCCGGCGCCGCCCATGGTCACGGCGAGCCGCTCCCCTCCGACCGTTTCTACAACCGTGAACTCAGCTGGCTCGACTTCAACGAACGGGTGCTTGCGCTGGCCGAGGATCCCGGCCAACCGCTCCTCGAGCGGGCCAAGTTCCTGGCGATTTTCGCCTCCAACCTCGACGAGTTCTACATGGTGCGGGTGGCCGGACTCAAACGTCGCAAGGAGATGGGCCTGTCGGTGGCCAGCGCCGACGGGCTGACGCCGGGAGAACAGTTGCGGCTGATCTCCGGTCGCACCCAGGAGCTCGTCGAGCGCCAGGGTCAGTGCTTCGTCGATGAGGTCCTGCCGGCTCTCGACGCCGCCGGCATCCGCATCGTGCACTGGGATTCGATCGCCCAATCGGATCGCTCGCAGCTGGCCGACTACTTCACCGCGCACATCTTCCCGGTGCTCACTCCGCTGGCCGTCGACCCGGCACACCCGTTCCCGTACATCTCGGGGCTGAGCCTGAACATGGCGGTCATCGTGCGGGATCCGGAGTCCGGCTCCGAACGGTTCGCCAGGGTGAAGGTGCCCAACAACGTCGACCGGTTCGTCCGGGTGCGGTCGGGGACAGATGATTTCCTGCCGCTGGAGGAGTTGCTGGCAGCTCACCTCGGCGAGCTGTTCCCTGGGATGGAAGTGAACGAGCACCAGACGTTCCGGGTCACCAGGAACGCCGATCTCGAGGTCGAGGAGGATCGCGACGAGGACCTGCTGCAGGCGCTGGAGCGGGAGCTGGCCAGACGCCGGTTCGGCCCGCCGGTGCGACTGGAGATCACCGACACCAGCAGTTCCCGGATCCTGGATCTGTTGCTCACCGAACTGGATGTCGATCCCAGTGACGCGGTCGAGGTCCGTGGCCTGCTGGACCTGTCGAGCCTGTGGCAGCTGCACGGACTGGACCGCACCGAACTGAAGGACCGCCCGTTCGTGCCCGCCACCAACCCGGTCTTCGTCGAGGGAGAAACTCCCAAGAGTGTGTTCGCCCGGCTGCGGGAAAGTGATGTGCTGCTTCATCATCCGTACGAATCGTTCGCCACCACCGTTCAGCGGTTCATCGAACAGGCCGCGGCGGATCCGAACGTCCTTGCCATCAAACAGACGCTGTACCGCACGTCGGGCGACTCGCCGATCGTCGATGCCCTGATCCAGGCGGCGGCCGCCGGCAAGCAGGTGGTGGCACTGGTGGAGATCAAGGCCAGGTTCGACGAGCAGGCGAACATCACCTGGGCCAAGGCATTGGAACGCGCAGGCGTGCATGTGGTCTACGGCCTCGTCGGGCTCAAGACGCACTGCAAGGTGGCCCTGGTCGTTCGTCAGGAGGGCCCGACGATCCGGCGCTACTGCCACGTCGGTACGGGCAACTACAACCCGAAAACGGCGCGGATCTACGAGGACCTCGGACTGCTGACCGCGGATCCGGAGATCGGCGCCGACCTGACCGATCTGTTCAACGTGCTGACCGGGTATTCGCGGCAGACCGAATACCGCAATCTGCTGGTGGCCCCGCATTCTGTCCGTTCGGGCATCGTCCGCCGGATCGAGGCGGAGATCAGCCACCAGCAGGCCGGCCTCGGCGGATCGATCCAGCTGAAGATGAACTCCATCGTCGACGAGGAGGTGATCGATGCCCTGTACCGGGCATCGCGGGCGGGCGTGACCGTCGACCTGACGGTGCGCGGCATCTGTGCGCTGCGGGCCGGCGTGCCTGGCCTGAGCGAGAACATCACCGTGCGCTCTATCGTCGGCCGGTTCCTGGAGCACTCCCGGATCTTCTATTTCGGCGGCGGTGGAGAGCCCGAGTACTGGATCGGCAGCGCCGACATCATGCACCGCAACCTCGACCGCCGGGTGGAAGCGTTGGTGCGGCTGACGGATACTGCCACCGCGGCCCGGCTGCGGCAGCTGCTCGACCTGATCATCAACGCCGACATCGCCTGCTGGGAACTCGGAACCGATGGCTGGACCTACCACGCCGGCGTCGATCTGCAGGACGAGCTGCTGCGCGGCGGGAGTCCCGGTGGCGAGTGAATCACGGATCCGGGCCGCGGGCGCGTTGGTGTGGAAACCCTCGCAGCGGTACGGGATCCGGGTCGGGCTGGTACATCGACCGCACTACAAGGACTGGTCGTTGCCCAAGGGTAAGGCCCGCGGCAACGAGACCGCGCCGCAGACGGCCGTTCGCGAGGTGGCCGAGGAGACCGGTATCCGCGCCGTCATCGGCCGGGCGATGACCAGCGTCTCCTACCAGGTGCCAGCGGGCCCGAAGACTGTGCAGTACTTCGCGGCCCGGCGGCTGTCGGGTTCCTTCTCGCCCAGTAAGGAGGTGGACAAGCTCGAGTGGCTGCCACCCGACCAGGCCAGGGAGAAGATGACCTACGACTTCGATAGGGTGGTTCTGGACACCTTCGGAGTACATCCGGCCGATCTGCGGACCGTTGTTCTTGTCCGGCATGCCAAAGCCGGGCACCGGGAGTCCTTCGAGGGTGCCGATGAGCGCCGCCCCCTGGACCACAAGGGTCGCAAACAGGCGCAGGCACTGCGCGCGTTGTTGCAACCGTTCGCCCCGACAGCGATTCTCAGCGCGCCCGTCACCCGATGCCGGCAGACCGTGCAGCCACTTGCCCGGGCACTCGGCCTGCCGGTGACGCCCGAGCCGCTGCTGGGCGAGGAAGTCTATCGGGATGATCCCGCGGCGGCCAGGGAGCGGGTCGCCGAGCTCGCGCGGCTGACGGACGGGTCAGGATGTGTCGTCGCCTGCAGCCAGGGCGGGGCGATTCCCGGTGTGGTGAAGGCGCTTGCGGGCCGCTCGGACATCACCGTGCCCGACGCGGGAACCCCCAAGGGAGCATTCTGGGTGCTGTCCTTCGACGGCAACCGTTTGGTGCAGGCCGATCCGTACCCGCCGCCCAGCAGCTGATCAGACACAGCAGCTGATCAGACACAGCAGCTGATCAGACACAGCAGCTGATCAGACACAGCAGCTGATCAGACACAGCACCTGATCGGACGGGCGGCGCCCCCAAGGCCCGGCAGCAGCGGGCGACCGGGCCTTCGGACGGGAAATCCCCCGGGGTCACTTCTTCTTGGCGGCCTTCTTGGTCGTAGCCTTCTTGGCGGTGGCCTTCGGCGCTGCTGTGGCGATCGTCTTGTCCTTCGCCAGCGCCTTCTTCACGGCTGATTTCGGCGCGGCCTTGGCAGCCGGGCCCGCAGCTCTGGCAGTCGCCTTGGTGGCCGTGGACTTCGCAGCAGCTGTCTTTCCATTGGTAGCGGCCGACTTCGTGGCCGCGCTGCGGGCGCCGGTGGCACGGGTGGTCGCCGGTTTGGCGGCGGCAGAGCGGGTCCGGGTGTTGGTCGAGCCGGCGGCGGCAGGTGTCGTGGTGGTCCGAGTGGCAGCCGATCGGCCGGTCGCCGCTGCCGCCGGCTTGCTCGCGGCCCTGGTGGCACCGCGGGTCGAGGTTGTGCTGCGGGTGCCGCCGGCAGCGGACCGGGCGGTGGTGGTGGACCTGGCACCGGAAGACCCGGTCGATCGGGACGCGGTGACCCTGGATGTGGTGGACCTGGAGGCGGAACCCGAAGCGCCGGAAGCGGTCGCCCTCGGGAGTTTCTCGGCACCGGACAGGATGTCCTTGAAGTACTTGCCGGGCCTGAACGCCGGAACCGTCGTCCTCTTGACCTTCACCGCTTCCCCGGTGCGCGGGTTGCGGGCGGTACGAGCCGCTCTGGCGCGCTTCTCGAAGACGCCGAAACCGGAGATGGAGACGTTCTCACCGCCGTGCACCTCACGCTGCACCAGGTCGATGAAGCCTTCGATCGCGGTGGCGGCCAGCTTCTTGTTGCCGTCGAGCCGATCGGCGAGCTTGTTGATCAGATCGGTCTTGTTCATAGTCCCTCCCAGGACAACTTTCCGGCCCTGGGTCGTTGGGCCGACTGGCCGACAGGGTAGGCCCGTGTGGCCGCAATGCCAACCCGCCACGCGGTGCAATTGCCTGTGTTCCAACCGATCTCGGTCGCGATCGGGGCAGCTCCCGGGGGGCCTTGTGGGCCGGCGGACGCTCGGCCGTCCGGGGCTACCGCTCCCCGGACGGCGGTCGGCGCCGGCTCCCGCTTCGGGCATAACTGTTGCACAGCAACTGTTTTTCGACGACCGGTGCGGGTCTTCGATTCGGCCGGTGCTGCCCGCAGGCCAATCGCGGGCCGCTCGGTGCCGCGGGAGAATCAGCGTCGGGCGGGGTTGGTGGTCGGCAGGAACCCGGGTCTGGTGGCTTCGAATTCGCCGATCAGATCGGCGCGGGCGAGGGTCAGCGAGATGTCGTCCCAACCCTCCAGCAGGCGCCACCTGGTGTACGAGTCGATCTGGAACGGCACTGTCAACGATCCGGCCGTCACCGTCTGCTGTTCCAGATCGACCGTCACCTGGGTGCCTGGCGCATTCTCCAGCACCTTCCAGATCAGCTCCACATCGTCCTGGTTGACCTGGGCCGCCAGAAGGCCGCCCTTCCCGGCGTTTCCGCGGAAGATGTCGGCGAACCGGGAGGAGATCACCACCCGGAAGCCATAGTCCATCAGCGCCCACACCGCGTGTTCACGCGACGATCCGGTGCCGAAGTCCGAACCCGCTACCAGTACCGAGCCGCCACCGAAGGCCTGGTTGTTCAACACGAACGACGGATCTGCCCGCCAGGCGCCGAACAGCCCGTCGGCGAAGCCGGTCCGGGTGATCCGCTTGAGATAGACCGCCGGGATGATCTGGTCGGTGTCGACGTTGCTGCGGCGCAACGGGATTCCCACCCCGGTGTGCCTCACGAATGCCTCCATCTGCTCAGCCCTTCTGTGAGTGGTGCCGGCGACCGGACCGTCGGAGTGCGGTCAGGCCCGGACGAGAGCCGGGATCGGCGGCAGATCTGCCGGTGAACTGAGGGTGCCTCGGACCGCGGTGGCCGCCGCAACCTGGGGCGACACCAGGTGTGTCCGGCCCCCCTTGCCCTGGCGGCCTTCGAAGTTCCGGTTCGATGTGGACGCACTGCGCTCTCCCGGGGCGAGTTGGTCCGGGTTCATGCCCAGGCACATCGAGCATCCGGCGTTGCGCCATTCGGCGCCCGCGCCGGTGAAGACGGCGTCCAGACCTTCGGCCTCGGCCTGAAGCTTCACCCGCATGGAGCCCGGCACCACCAGCATCCGAACCTTGTCCGCGACGCTGCGCCCGGCCATCACCTCCGCCGCCGCACGCAGGTCCTCGATCCGGCCATTGGTGCAGGAACCCAGGAAGACGGTGTCCACCCCGATGTCTCTGAGCGGTGTTCCGGCGTCCAGACCCATGTACCGCAGCGCCCTTTCGGCGGCGGTCCGTTCACCCTCGTCGGTGATCAGCTGCGGATCGGGTACCGCAGCCGACAGCGGCAGGCCCTGCCCCGGATTGGTTCCCCAGGTCACGTACGGCGACAGGGTGGCGGCGTCGATGACCACCTCGGCGTCGAAAATCGCGTCGCCGTCGGTGGCAAGTGATGCCCAGTACTCGACCGCCTCATCCCAGGCCGGACCGGCCGGGGCGTGGTCCCTGCCCTTGATGTAGTCGAAGGTGGTGGAGTCCGGGGCGATCATTCCCGCTCTGGCGCCCGCCTCGATCGACATGTTGGCGATCGTCATCCTGGCCTCCATCGACAGCGAACGGATCGCGGAGCCCCGATACTCAAGGACATATCCCTGTCCGCCTCCGGTGCCGATCCGGGCGATCACCGCCAAGATGACGTCCTTGGCCGTCACCCCGTCGGGCAGTTCGCCCTTGACCGTGATGGCCATCGTCTTGAAGGGCTTGAGCGACAGGGTCTGCGTGGCCAGGACGTGCTCGACCTCACTGGTGCCGATCCCGAATGCCAGGGCGCCGAACGCGCCGTGTGTCGAGGTGTGGGAGTCTCCGCAGACGACCGTCATGCCCGGCTGGGTGAGGCCAAGTTGCGGCCCGACGACATGGACGATGCCCTGTTCCTTGTCTCCCATCGAGAACAGGCGCACCCCGAACTCAGCGCAGTTGCTGCGCAGGGTGTCCAGCTGGGTACGCGACACCTCGTCGGCGACGGGCAGATCGATACCGAGGGTGGGCACGTTGTGATCCTCGACGGCCAGGGTCAGGTCCGGTCGGCGTACCGGGCGTCCGGCCGCCCGCAATCCCTCGAAGGCTTGCGGACTGGTGACCTCGTGGACCAGGTGCAGATCGACGTAGAGCAGGTCCGGCTCGTCCGCGGCCCGGCGCACTACGTGTGCGTCCCAGACCTTCTCCGCCAGCGTGCGTCCCATGGCAGAACCTCCGATCCCGCGCCGGGGCCGATCGGCGCGGTTGTTGGCTGGACATCCCACTATCCGGGAATCTAGTATCGCTTTATGGGACATACTAGCGGGATCGGCGTGCTGGACAAGGCCGTCCTGGTCCTCAGGGCGACGGTCGGCGTCCCGATCGGTCTGGCCGACCTCTGCGGGGCCACCGGCCTGCCCCGGGCCACCGCGCATCGTCTGGCGGTGGGCCTGGAGGTCCACGGGCTGTTGACCAGGGACGAACACGGCCGGTGGCGCCCGGGCCCGTTGCTGGCGGTGCTGGCGGCCGGCGCGCCTGATCCGTTGCTCGCCGCGTCGGCCGACGTGCTTCCCAGGCTCAGGGATCGCACCGGCGAGAGCGTGCAGGTGTATCGCCCGGACGGCGTGGTCCGGATCTGTATCGCCGTGTCCGAACCGGCATCCGGCCTGCGGGACACCGTTCCCTTGGGTGCCAGGCTCCCCATGACAGCCGGCTCGGCGGCGAAAGTACTTGCGGCGTGGGGAGAACCGGCGGTTCAGCGCCTGGTACTGGCGGACGGCCGGATCACCGAGCGGATGCTGACCGAGGTGCGGCGGCGCGGATGGGCGCAGTCGGTGGCCGAACGGGAGCCGGGAGTGGCGTCGGTGTCCGCCCCGGTGCGGGACAGGGCAGGATCCGTGATCGCAGCGGTGTCGGTATCCGGGCCGATCGACAGGATAGGACGTCGGCCGGGCGCCCGCTGGGCCGGCGATCTGGTCCAGGCATCTGAGGCACTCACCGCCCGGCTGTGACCGCGGAGCATGCCGGTCTCTCGGGTGCCCTGACCGCCGACGACAAGGGCTCCGATCGCCGGCCGGCGATCGGAGCCTTGTCACTGGTACCCCCGAAGGGATTCGAACCCTCGCTACCGCCGTGAGAGGGCGGCGTCCTAGGCCGCTAGACGACGGGGGCCTGAACCGGATCATCGTACCTGAACCGGAGCTGCTCCAGACGCGATCCTGTTCACCACCGGATCGACAATCAGCTGCGGGTCGGAGCCGGCACCATCGATCGGTACTGATCCGGAACAGCGGCGGCACGAGACAGAATGGCAACGAACCGGGCTGGGGTACTAGGACTCGAACCTAGAATGGCTGAACCAGAATCAGCTGTGTTGCCAATTACACCATACCCCAAGGGCTCTGGCCGCGGCCGAGCGCCGGTAGTCGATGCTACAGCCACCGTCGGCCGGTTCCCAATCGGGAGATCAACCGCCGACCGGGTTGCTCAGGGTGCCGATCCCCTCGATCTCGATCGACACGGTTTGTCCGGCCTCCAGCAGCCCGACGCCTTCTGGGGTGCCGGTGAGGATCACATCGCCCGGTAGCAGCGTCATGGCGGCCGAGATCCATTCGATGAGTTCCCCGACGGTGAACAACAGGTCCGAGGTGTTCCCGTCCTGCCGCAGCTCACCGTCGACCTCGGTGCGAATGGACAGCCCCTGCGGATCCAGCTCGGTCTCGATCCACGGACCCAGCGGACAGAAGGTGTCAAAACCCTTGGCCCGCGCCCATTGGCCATCGGTCTTCTGCAGATCGCGTGCCGTGACGTCGTTGGCGATCGAGTACCCCAGGATCACCGAGGATGCGGTGTCGGCGGCCACGTCGCGACAGGGACGGCCGATCACCACCGCCAGCTCCCCCTCGTAGCTGACCTGCTCGCTCTGCGGGGGCATCACAATGGTGGCACCGGGTCCGATCACCGACGTCGACGGTTTGAGGAAGCACAGCGGCTGGTCGGGGATCTTGTTCCCGAGTTCGGCCGCGTGGTCGGCGTAGGTACGCCCGAACGCGACCACCTTCGACGGCAGGATCGGCGCCAGCAGGCGGCTCTCGGCCAGCGGCCATGACCGGCCGGAGAACTCCGGTGTGCCGAACGGATGCGCCAGGATCTCCCGGGCCATGGCGTCGCCGGCTCCCGCAGCAGAACCCGACGAACTGACCGTCCCCGCGAGCCCTTCGATCGACACGAAGGCAACACCGTGTTCGGGGTGGGCGATCCTGGCCAGCCGCATCAGTTTCTCCGGATGTTCTGTCTGTGGTGGTTCGTTGATGGACCGGCGTTGGCTCGGGGCGACCGGCGGATCGGCGGCGGACCGGTCAGCTGCCGGTGGTGGCAGCCTCTCTGGACATGGCATAAACCAGCGCATCCACCAACGCCTGCCAGGAGGCCTCGACAACGTTGGCGTGAACACCCACCGTCGTCCATTCCCGGACGGTGTCGGACGAGGTGACCAGCACACGCGTCACCGAATCGGTTCCGGCGTCGCCGGCCAGGATGCGCACCTTGTAGTCGGTCAACTCGACCTTCTGCAGCTGGTCGAACTCATCGGCCAGCGCGGCTCGCAGTGCGGAGTCCAGCGCGTTCACCGGACCGTTCCCCTCGGCCGTGGCGATCACCCGCCGGTCCCCCACGTGGACCTTGACGGTGGCCTCGCTGGAGACCTCGCGCTTGCCGGGGTGCAACGGGTTCTCGACGATCACCCGGTAGGACTCGAGCCGGAACGGGACAGAGAGACTGCGGCCAGCGTTTCTTGCCAGCTCCTCGCGGAGCAGCAGCTCGAACGATGCATCTGCCGCCTCGTACGAGAACCCCTGTGCCTCACGGTTCTTGACCAGATCGACGACGCGGGACACCACCTCGGGATGCTCGGCCAGTTCGACGCCGAGCTCTCTGGCCTTGAGCTCCACCGACGCCCGGCCGGCCATCTCGGTGATCAGGATGTGCATGTCGTTGCCCACCACCTCCGGCGCGAGGTGGTTGTAGAGCTCCGGGTCGACCTTGATGGCCGAGGCGTGCAAACCCGCCTTGTGCGAGAACGCCGACGCGCCGACATACGGCTGGTGGCTGTCGGGGGCGATGTTGGCCAGTTCGGCGATGGCATGTGACACCCGCACCATCTCGGTCAGCCGCCCGTCCGGTAGTACCGGCATCCCGAGCTTGGTGCTGAGGTTCCCGAGCACCGCGAACAGGTCGGCGTTCCCGGCCCGCTCGCCGTAGCCGTTGGCGGTGCACTGGACGTGCGTCGCACCGGCCTGCACCGCGGCGATGGTGTTGGCCACTGCGCATCCGGTGTCGTCCTGGCAATGGATGCCGATTCGAAAGCCGCCGCGCCGCAAAACTTCTCCCACGGTATCTGAAAGTGCCCCTGGCAGCTGCCCGCCGTTGGTGTCGCACAGCACGACCACATCGGCGCCGGCCGTCACCGCGGCCTCGGCCACCCGCAGACCGTAGTCGCGGTCGGCGACGTAACCATCGAAGAAGTGCTCGCAGTCCAGGAACACCCGGCGTCCGTGCTCGACCAGAAAACCGACGGTGTCGCGGACCATCGCCAGGTTCTCCTGAAGCGTCGTCCGCAGTGCTCGCCGCACGTGCCGCACGTCCGACTTCGCCACCAGGGTGACCACCGGGGCCCCGGAGTCGATCAGCGCCCGGACCTGATCGTCGTCCCGCACGGCCCGACCGGCGCGCCTGGTCGACCCGAACGCCACCAGCTGCGCGGTGCGCAGGGTCAGCTCGCCGGCCGCGGCCCTGGCGAAGAACTCGGTGTCCTTGGGCATCGCGCCCGGCCAGCCACCCTCGATGAATCCGACACCCAGTTCGTCCAGAAGGGTGGCCACCGCCATCTTGTCGGCCACCGAGTAACTGATGCCTTCGCGTTGCGCCCCGTCCCGCAGCGTGGTGTCGAAAACGTGGAAGGAGTCGCCCAGCGGGGCGGAAGTCCTGCCCAGTGACATCATCTTCGGTGTCCCATCGGAAGTCGGGCCGGTCAGCTGGACGCGAGCGCGGCGAGCCGATCACCGATGGCCGACGTTCGCCCGGGCGAACCCGGCTGCCGGGTGGCCAGGTCGAAGGCGACCGCGGCTTCCACCCGGCGGGCGGCGTCCGGCACCCCGATGTGGTCGAGCAGCAGCGCCACACTCAGCACCGTGGCGGTCGGGTCCGCGGCGCCGGTGCCGGCGATGTCCGGAGCCGAACCGTGCACGGGCTCGAACATGCTCGGATTCGCCCTGGACACATCCAGGTTCCCGGAGGCCGCCAAGCCGATGCCACCGGACACCGCAGCGGCGAGATCGGTGATGATGTCGCCGAACAGATTGTCGGTGACGATCACGTCGAATCTGGCCGGATCGGTGACCAGGTGGATCATCGCGGAGTCCATGTGGGAGTAGGCGACGGTGACGTCCGGGTACTCCATGGAGATCTCCTCCACCACCCGGCTCCAGAGCTGCCCGGCGTGAACCAGGACGTTGGTCTTGTGGACCAGGGTGAGGTGCTTGCGCGGTCGCTTGGACGCCCGGTCGAAGGCGTCCCGCACCACCCGCTCGATGCCGAAGTAGGTGTTCAGCGACACCTCGGTGGCGATCTCCTGCGGGGTGTCCTTGCGGAGCAGACCGCCGTTCCCGGCGTAGGGACCTTCGGTGCCCTCGCGCAACACCACCAGGTCCACCGCCTTGTCCCCGGCCAGCGGGCCGGTCACCCCCGGGTAGAGCCGGGCCGGCCGGAGGTTCACGTGATGGTCGAGCTCGAACCGGATCCGCAGCAGCAATCCGCGTTCCAGGATCCCAGACGGCACCGATGGATCTCCGACGGCGCCGAGCAGGATCGCGTCGTGTTCGCGGAGTTCGCGCAGCACCGAGTCGGGAAGCAGCTCCCCGGTGCGGTGCCAGCGGCTGGCGCCGAGGTCGTAGCTGGTGGCGTCGATGTCGGCGACGACGCCGTTCAGCACCTTGAGGCCCTCGGCGATCACTTCCGGCCCGATGCCGTCTCCGGGAATGACCGCCAGCCTCATCGACACCACTTCTCTTCCGCCGCACCGGGGTGGGATCTGAACTCTTGCGCACCGAACACCGAACGCTGTGGACCAGGCACCTCGGCGGCCGCCGATTCAGCATGTGCCGTGGCGGCTGTCCCAGCGTAGCCGTACCGGCTGCTGGAACCCCGACGGCCCGGCAGGCGCACCTGCCGGGCCGTCGAGAACCCCTACGTCACCGGCTCACGCAGCCGGTGCTGGTTCGGATCACTTGACCTGGACCACTTCGGTGCGAATGTTCGGCGTGCCGTGCAGGTGCACGACCAACGCCGAAGCATGCATGTTGCCCGCAGTGGTGTACGGGATCGCGGCCTTGTCCTCGTCCACGTAGAGCGGCGCGCCGACCTGCACGCGCGGAGCGGCGACGTCGAACACCGCTCCCTTCGCCGTGTCTACGTCCGACCCGGTGAACGCCGAATACATTCCAGCCGTGTAGTTGATCTGGAACTTGGTGGTGGTCGGCGTGATACCGATCGCCGCCGGGTCGACCGGCAACAGTATGGCGTTGCTGTCGAACACGTTCGTCTCGACATCGCCGTAGTTGAAGTTGACCGGAGTCACACTCAACAGCTCACCGCTATTGAAGTCGATCAGGAACGCCTCGATCAGGTCGTTGTCCGCCACCGATGCCACGTAGACCTCGTAGTCCGGGGTCCCATCGGCGTTCGTGTCGATGTCGACGTACGGGATCATCGAGTGACCGATGGTGACCCAGTTCTGGTAGGTCGCGATGCCGAACCACAGGAACCCGTTGGAATAGCCCTTGCTGCCCTTCACGGATCCGACTCCGACCTCCTTGATGTCGCCGGACCGATCGGAGATGTTCCGGGTGCAGCCCTCGGTGACGCTGGCCGAGCAGGCCGGCAGCTTCGGGCTGGTGCCGCCGAGCTGCAGCACGGAGACCAGCGAGGTGATTCCGCCGGAGACGCCCTTGCCGTTCAGCAACAGGGCCGGCTTCCCACCCGAGACGCCCTTGGTCGTCGTGGTGGTCGACACCGGCTTCACCACGCCGTAGACCGGCACCCGCAGGGCAGCCTTTCCGGTCTGGGCCAGCAGCACCCGGCCGGATGCGTCGGTGACGAACTGCCGCGGCTCATCCATCCCGGTGAGGGGGTTCGGAGTCGTCGACGTCATCGTCGGATCGATGGTGTGATCCAACATCGAGGTGGTGATCGTCATCGTCACCGTGACGGTCGCCGTCTGTCTGGGCAGCAGGGTCATCGTCGACGGGGACACCGTGTACTTGACACCTGGCGTGGTGACCAGACTCTCGTAGGAGACCTTCAGGTTGCTTCCGGTCGTACCGGTGTTCTGCACCTTGATCGTCTGGGTCCTGACCATGGTGGCCAGGCTGGCCGGCACCCAGACCACTCCGAAGGAGGTCGAGACCCCGCCGGGGCGGGCGGTGTTGTAGGCCAGGACCTGGTTGGTGGCGGCGGCAAGCGCATCTACCCGCCCGGAACCGACCCGCGCCGGGCCGTACCGCAGGCCGGTCTGACCGTTCTGGCTGTACACGTCGTGGCCGGCGGTGTTCATGATGTCGGCCTTGATCTGCTCGGTGGTCCAGTCCGGGTGCGCCTGCTTCACCAGTGCGCTGATGCCGGCGGTGTGCGGGGTGGCCATCGACGTACCGGACAGCACGGCAGGATCGCTGCCGGTACCGATGCCCGCCGAGGCGATGGTGCTGCCCGGGGCGGCGACGTCCGGCTTGACCGGCCCGATCGCGTTGTGGGTACCGCGTGAGGTGAACGAGCTGATGGTGTCGCCCAGGGCCGGGCTGTTGTCCTTGATGCTGCCAGCCAGCGAGCCGTCGAACGTCACGTTCAGCGTTCCGGCATTGACGGCCGGGCGCAGCTTGGCGGTCTCCTTGGCACCGATCTGGAACACCGGGATCACCGCGGAGCCGGTGATGCCGGCGTTGAAGGCGTCCAGCTGCGAGGTGAAGATGGCGCCAATGGCGCCGGCGGCCTGCGCGTTGCCGCTCCGTTTTACGGACCCGCAGCGCCTGGTCGCGTCGTTGTCGTCCCACTCCAGCCAGGCGACCTTGCCCCTCACCTTTGCCGCGTCGGTGGACGAGAAGGTGTCGCAGCCGTCGGCGTTGGCGCCGGGGATGGCCGCCACGTCGCCGGTGACCGGCGGCTTGCCGGTGTAGTCGTAGGCGACCGAGTTCTGGCCGGCGTAGATGCCGGCGAGTTCTGGCGGGGTGTTGACCCTGATGCCGTCCCGGAGCTGGTAGGGATCGAGTACCGAGGCGACGGCCAGCGAGCGCAGGGCGTTGCCCGGGGAGCCACCGGCGTCGGTGACGTCGCCGGCGTTGCCGGCCGCGATGACCGGCAGCACGCCGTTCTCGGCGAGCACATCGATCATGGCGTTCTCGGGGTCGTCCTCGGTGCCGAAGTCGGAACCGAGCGACAGGTTGACGATGTCGAGATGATCGCCGAAGTCCCCGTCACCGTTCGGGTCCAGGGCCCAGTCCAGCGCCTGGCCCACCACGTCGGTGGAACCGGTGCAGCCGAACACCTTGAGCGCATACAAGCTGGCCTGCGGCGCCATGCCGGGGCCGATCTTCATGTCGTACAGGGCTGTACCTGTGAGTTTCCGGTAGTCCCCGGCGAAAGTCGAGCCGTTGGCGTCGACGCCGTAGCCGGCGACCGTGCCGGCCACGTGCGAGCCGTGGCCCTCGCAGTCGATCGGGTTGGGGTCCGGCTTCGGAACGGGATCGTAGTCGGCCGCGGACGGATCGGCGTTGTATTTGTCACCGGAGAAGTCGTAGCCGCCGACCACCTTGGCGGTCGGGGTGAAGGGTCCTGCCTGAGCGGCGTGTGCCGCCTGGTAGGCAGCAGGGGTACCCACGCCGCCGAAGTCGGCGTGCGTGTAGTCGATGCCGGTGTCGATGACGCCGACCTTGACTCCGGTGCCGAGCAGCCCCAGGCTCTGCCAGGTGTTCAGCACCTTCGTGAACTGGGCGGCACCGGCGTTGTCGAACTTCTTCGGCACCAGCGGAGTGATCTTGACGACGTCGTTGCGGCCCGAGATCGCCTTCAGCGCATCCAGGCTGGCCGAGATCGCCACGCCCGGGACCGAGTTGGTCGTCGTGTAGATCGGTGTGGACTTGGCCTTGTTCGACCTGTTGGCTGTGTTGGCCTTGGCGTCCGCCGCGGCGGCGGTGCCCAGCACCGCAGCGGCGGTGTTCTTGATCGCCGAGCGCCTGGAAGTCACAGCGGTCTTCATCGCGACCTTGCCCTTGGGAGCCACCGACTTGCTGGCAGCCGCGGCGCCGGACCCGGCGAACTGGACGAAGACCCGGTAGGTGCCGGCCCGCTTGCGGTCGAGGCCACCGGCGAACTTGCCACCGTCCTTGACGGCCGCGTAGCCGGTCTTGGCCGGACCGGGAACTGCAGGGTGGTAGCTGTCGTCGCCAGGAGCCGCGGAAGCCGCCGGTGACACCACCACGAATCCGGCAACCAGACCCGCGGCGATCACCGCCGCTCCCAATCTCCTGGCGCCCGAACTTCTCCGCAATGCCATGAACATCGTCCCCTTTCGACGGCGAGGGCCCGATGCCCGTGCCGGAACCATTCCCGCGGATCGGGGTAGCCGATCGGCCGGAACCATGAGAAAACCTCGCGACCTGCATCACCGCGAGGGCAGTCGAGGGCAACGCTAGAGTGCCGAGGTTCTCCCTGACTAGGGGCGGAGCCAAACTCGCAGCCGAATGAGGCGATTTCGGGTAACCAGATGCCCGATTTGCCCTCTGTCGTGCGCATACGGTGACCGGATCGCCCACCCCGGGTCAGCACTCGGACGGCGTCCGGGGCTGTTCGGCGGCTGTGGGGCGGGGTTCAATCCGCCGGGATGGCCCGGATGGATCGCGCACCGACGGCCGAGCCGATACGGTCCAGCAGGTCCGGAGACGGCGGAGAATCCAACCGCAGCACCATGATCGCCGATCGCCCGGACAGTTCCTGCGACAGCTGCGCCGCCTGGATGTTGACACCCGCTTCGCCAAGCAGGGTCCCGACCCTGCCCATCACCCCTGGGCGGTCCTGGTAGCCGAGGACCATCAGATCGCCGCCCGCCCGCAGGTCGAAGTGGCGTTCGTTGATCTCGATCAGCTTCGGCACCTGGCGCTCACCGGACAAGGTTCCGGAGACGGTTCGCAGCTCGCCGTCCGGCATGGCCGCCCGCAGTTTGACCGACGACCGGTAGTCACCGATCTCTTCGGTGACGACGGAGCCGAGGGTCAGCCCGTGCTCGGCGGCGAGCGCCGGAGCGTTGACGAAGGTGACGGCGTCCTCGATCACCGGTCCGAAGATTCCGCGCACGGCGGCGAGCTGCAGGATCGAGGAGTCCTGAGCGGCCAGATCGCCCCGCACCTCGACCGTCACCTCGCTGGGCAGTCCGCCACCGACCGCCGTGAGGATGGTCCCGAGCCTGGACACCAGCGGAATCCACGGCCGCATCTCCTCGCTGACCGGGCCGGCCGCCTGCACGTTGACGGCGTCCGGAACGAAGTCGCCGCGTAGTGCCAGCTTCACCGAACGAGCGACCGCGGTGCCCGCCTTGTCCTGTGCCTCCTCGGTAGAGGCGCCCAGGTGCGGGGTCAGAACGACGTTCGGCGCCGTGCGCAACGGATGGTCGGCGGCCGGCGGTTCGGTGGCGTACACGTCGATGCCGGCGCCGGCGACCCGGCCGTCGGTGAGCGCCTCGGCCAGCGCGACCTCGTCGATCAGGCCGCCGCGCGCAGCGTTGATCACGATCAGGTTCGGTTTGACCGTTGCCAGCTCGTCGCGACCGATCAACCCGACTGTCTCCGGGGTTTTCGGCAGATGGATGGAGATGATGTCGGCCCGGGTCAACAACGTCGGGAGATCGACGAGGGTGACGCCCAGCGAGGCGGCTCTGGCCGGCTGCAGGTACGGGTCGTAGGCGATGACGGTGGCGCCGAACGCCGAGATCCGTGCCGCGAACAGTTGCCCGATCCGCCCGAGCCCGACCACGCCGACCGTCTTGTCCGCTATCTCCACCCCGGTGAAAGCGCTTCGCTTCCACTCGCCGGCCAGCATCGACGCGTGTGCGGCAGCCGTTCGGCGGGCCACCGCCAGCAGCAACGCGATCGCCTGTTCGGCGGCCGAGACGATGTTCGACTGCGGTGCATTGACCACCAGCACCCCGCGTCCGGTGGCCGCGGCGACATCGACGTTGTCCAGACCGATACCCGCCCTGGCGATCACCTTGAGCCGGGGCGCGGCTGTGAGCGCCTCAGTGTCGATCCGGGTGGCCGAGCGGATCAGCACCGCGTCGGCGCCGGCGAGCGCCGGCAGCAGCGCGGAGCGGTCGGCACCGTCCACCTGCCGGATCTCGAACTCGTCGCCGAGGACGTCGATCGCGGAAGGGGCCAGTTCTTCGGCTATCAGCACGAGAGGTTTCGACACCGGCCGATGGTAGCCAGCGGCGCAGGGGCATCCGGCCATCGACGTCGTCGTCGACGCCGGCCGCTACTGGCGCGGGATCGCGACAGATCGCCCGATGTAGCCCACACTGATGCTCAACGCGGCGAACCGCCGCCTTCCTCTACCGATGGAGCCGTCATGAGCACTCCCAGCCAGCCCGATCCGTACGGCCAGTCACAGCCACCACAGGATCCGGGATACCCGGTGCAGCAGCCGGGTCAGTACGGCCAACAACCGGGACAGTACGACCAGCAACCCGGCTATCCGGTCGGACAGCCGCCCGCCTACCCGTCCGGCGCCGCCGACGCCGCACAGGTCGCGTCGGCCAGGCCGGGAGTCGTCACCGCGGCTGCCGTTCTGGCATTCGTGATCGGGGGTCTGGGGATCCTGCTGAACCTGTTGGCGTTCAACGTCCTGTCCTCACTGAGCTTCGGTGGGCTGCTGGTGGTGCTGGCGATCCTGACGATCATCGCCGACGCAGCCCTGATCTGGGGCGGGGTGCAGCTGCTGAACGGCAAGGACGGGAGGATCCTGGTGATCGCCGCGGCCGCGCTGGTGGTGATCAACCTGATCGCCATCATCAGGTACTTCTACACCGGCGGTCTGCTCAGCCTGGTGATCCCCGCCCTCATCATCGCCCTGATGCTGCAACCGGCCACCCGCAACTGGCTGCGTTCGCGGGGTGCCGCGACCTTCTGAGCCGTGGGGGCGCATCAGCTCCGGTCGGCCGTGCCGGTGTAATCGTCGGCGGTGGCCACCCAGCTCATCAGACCGCGCAGCCGACGGCCGGTCTCCTCGATCGGATGCTGTTCCTGTTCGGTGCGGAACTGCTTGAACTCCGGGGCGCCCGCGTCCTGATCCGCGATGAACCTGGCGGCGAAGGTGCCGTCCCTGATGTCCGACAGCACGCCCTTCATGTTCTCGGCGACGTGATCGTCGATCACCCGCGGGCCGGAGACGTAATCCCCGTACTCGGCGGTGTCCGACACCGACCAGCGCTGCTTGGCGATGCCGCCCTCGTACATCAGGTCGACGATCAACTTCAACTCGTGCAGGCATTCGAAGTAGGCGATCTCCGGTTGGTAGCCGGCGTCCACCAGGGTCTCGAAGCCGAGCTGCACCAGCCGGGACACCCCGCCGCAGAGCACAGCCTGCTCACCGAACAGATCCGTCTCGGTCTCCTCGGTGAAGGTGGTCTTGATGACGCCCGCCCTTGCGCCTCCGATGGCCGCCGCGTACGACAGGGCAAGCGCTTCCGCGTTCCCGGTCGCGTCCTGCTCGACGGCGATCAGGTCCGGCACCCCCTTGCCGTCGACGAATTCCCGTCGCACCAGGTGACCGGGTCCCTTCGGCGCGATCATGATCACATCGACATCCGTCGGAGGCACGATGTAGCCGAACCGGATGTTGAAACCATGCCCGAACGCCAGTGCCTTGCCGGCCGTCAGGTGGGGTTCGATCGACTCCGCATAGACGTTCCGTTGCACGTGATCGGGCGTGAGGATCATGATCAGGTCGGCTTCCGCGGCGGCTTGCGCCGGAGTGAGGACCCGCAGCCCTTCGTCCGTCGCCTTGCCGCGGGACTTCGACGTCTCGGGCAGGCCAACCCGGACGTCGACCCCGGAATCGCGCAGGCTCAGGGCATGTGCGTGTCCCTGCGACCCGTAGCCGATCACCGCGACCTTGCGTCCGGTGATGATGGACAGGTCGGCGTCGTCGTCGTAGTAGATCTCGGCGGCCATGTGGTGGTGCTCCTGCTCTCGTGGTGATTCTGGGCTGCTGACTCCGAGCGACTGCTGCTGACTCGGTGCTGTCTAGTCTGACCGCCCCCCGGTCGAGGTGATCGAGCGGGGCCCGCGACCCAACGCGACCATGCCCGACTGCACCATCTCCCGGACGCCGTACGGCTCAAGCATTCTCAGCAGCGCATCCAGCTTGTCGGACGTGCCTGACACCTCGATCGTCAGCGAATCGGGCGCCAGGTCGATGACATGTGCCCTGAACATCTCGACGATCGTCACCACCTGCGCGCGATTGGCAGCGTCCGCACGCACCTTGATCAGCAACAGTTCTCGCTGCACGGCGGCGGCCGGAGCCAGTTCGACGATCTTCAGAACGTTGATCAACTTGTTGAGTTGTTTGGTGACCTGCTCCAGCGGAAGACCCTCCACCGCGATCACGATGGTCATCCGGGACACCTCGGGGTTCTCGGTCGGCCCGACGGCGAGCGAGTGGATGTTGAAATTGCGGCGTGAGAACAGCGCCGAAACGCGCGCCAGTACACCGGGTTTGTTCTCGACCAGGACGGACAGGGTGTGGCGGGTCTGCACCGGTTCACTCCTCGTCGCAGTGCCGGACGGTCCGACTCGTCGCGAACCGATGATCGAGAGAAAAGCTCATCACCGGTTCACTCCTCGTCGAAGAGCGGCCGGATGTTCAGCGCTGCCATGATCTGGTCGTTGCCGGTGCCCGATGCCACCATCGGCCATACCTGCGCGTCCTTGCCGACGGTGAAATCCACGACCACCGGACGGTCGTTGATCTCCATCGCCCTGGCGATGGTGGCGTCCACGTCCTGCTTGGACTCGCACCGCAGGCCGGCGCATCCCATTGCCTCGGCCAGCAGCACGAAGTCCGGGATCCGGAGTGTGTGGGTGCCCAGCTCGGTCTGCGAATAGCGCTCCCCGTAGAACAGCGTCTGCCACTGCCGGACCATCCCCAGATTCCCGTTGTTGATGATCGCCACCTTGATCGGAATGTTCTCGATCGCGCAGGTGGCCAATTCCTGATTGGTCATCTGGAAGCAGCCGTCACCGTCGATCGCCCAGACCGTCGCGTCCGGCCGGCCGGTCTTGGCGCCCATCGCCGCCGGCACCGCGTAGCCCATGGTGCCCAGGCCGCCGGAGTTCAGCCAGGTTCGCGGCTTCTCGTAGGAGATGAACTGTGCGGCCCACATCTGGTGCTGCCCGACCCCGGAGGTGAAAATCGTGTCCGGACCACAGATCTCACCCAACCTGCGGATGACGTACTGCGGCGCCAAGGTGCCGTCGGCGGGTTCGGTGTAGCCGGTCGGGAAGGTCTCTCGCAGCTCGTCGAGTTCGGCCCACCAGGCGAACAGATCGGAGACCGCGCCGGCCTGCTGCTCGGCCGTCACCGCGGTGATCAGCTGCTTGATGACGTCCTTCGCATCACCGACGATCGGTACGTCGGCGGTGCGATTCTTGGAGATCTCGGCAGGGTCGATGTCGGCGTGGATCACGGTGGCATTCTGCGCGAACGACGACAGCACTCCGGTAACCCGATCGTCGAAGCGGGCGCCGAGGGTGATCAGCAGGTCGGCCTTCTGCATGGCTGCAACCGCGGCCACGGTGCCGTGCATACCCGGCATGCCCAAGTGCTGCAGGTGGGAATCGGGGAAGGCGCCGCGGGCCATCAGCGTGGTCACCACCGGGATCCCGGTGAGTTCCGCCAGCCGCAGGAGTTCGGTCGTCGCATCCGCCTTGATCACGCCGCCGCCCACGTACAGCACCGGCCGTCTGGCAGCGACGATCAGCTTGGCGGCCGCGCTGATCTGTCCGGCGTGCGGCCGGGAGGTGGGGCGGTAGCCGGGAAGGTGGACGTCGGGGGGCCACCGGAAGATCGTGTCGGCCTGCAGGATGTCCTTGGGGATGTCCACCAGCACCGGTCCGGGGCGGCCGGTCGACGCCAGGTGGAAGGCGGAAGCGATGACGGACGGGATCTCCTCCGCCTCGGTGATCAGGAAATTGTGCTTGGTGATCGGCATGGTGATGCCGACGATGTCCGCCTCCTGGAAACCGTCCGTACCGATCAGCGGGCGGCCGACCTGCCCCGTGATCGCCACCAGCGGCACCGAATCCATGTGGGCGTCGGCGATCGGGGTGACCAGGTTGGTGGCGCCCGGACCGGAGGTGGCGATGCACACCCCCACCCGCCCGGTCGCCTGGGCGTAGCCGGTGGCGGCGTGCCCTGCGCCCTGCTCATGCCTGACCAGGATGTGCCGCACTTTCTCACTGTCCAGTAGCGGGTCGTAGACCGGCAGCACCGCGCCACCCGGAATACCGAACACCACCTCGACACCGGCCTCCTCGAGGCTGCGGACCACCGACTTAGCGCCCGTCAACTGCTCCACCTGACTCGCCGGCCGCATCCGATCGGCCGCCACCGGCGGCACGACGACCGGGCGTCCGGCCGTCATGACGGGCCCAGTCTTGCTCGTTTGCGACTGCATGATCGGCCCTTCTGACCTCACGATGTCGGGCGCCTTCTGTGGCGAACGCGTGATGCGCCGTCGGGACGCTGCGGGGCAACAAAAAACCCCTCGTCACCTGATGGTGGCCAAGGGGTTGCGCGCCGTCGCTGTGGTGCCGCGATGGCGCGCTAGGGGATTACGAGGAGGTGCTGGTGCATGGCCACGACTGTAGGCAGCGTGACAACCGCTGTCAACATGGCGGGAACGCGCTCCCATTGCATGGGAAGTTGGCCCCGCTCGTTGACCGGATCGGCCGGATGGGATGCACCGGATGGAACGATGGGGCCATGGCCAGGTCCAGGCGGGCGGTCTTCAGGTTGCCGGTGGTGGCGCTCATCTTCCCCGTCGTGCTCCTGCTGTGCGTGATTCCGCTGGCCGGCCTCGGCGACCTGTGGAACCTGATGTATGCGGTGCCCGCACTGGCGTTGATCTGGACCGTCGTCACCCACACGGCAGCCGACACCAGCAGCGTGCGGGTGTCCGGGCTGACCCGGCGTCGAACCCTGCCGTGGGACCGGATCGATCGCGTCGAGTTGGATGGGCCGCGGTGGGTTGTCGCGGTCGATCGGGACGGCGGCCGCATCCGGCTGCCGATGGTGATGGCCAAGGATCTCCCCCGGCTCGCCGCCGCCTCCGGTGGGGTGTTCAGCTTCGTCGAACTGGACCACACCGAATTCGTCCAACCGGACCCATCCGATGCAGCGGCGGCAGCCGGCGAGGGTCCACAGGCGTAATCTGGGCCGACAGTGCAAAACAGCAGACCGTGCAAAACAGCACACAGTGCAAAACAGCACACAGTGCAAACAGCAGACCGTCATCCCGGTATCTGCCGCCCCACCAGGAACTGCACCACCCGAACCATCTCGTTGCGCCGCCACCGCCTGTGCCGCACCGACGTCGGGCTGTACGTCACCGAAACGTCGGGTAGGCCTTTCCCCATCGGGAGTACGCACCATGCCGCAGCTTCGCTCCAAGACCTCCACCGACGGCCGCAACATGGCAGGCGCCCGTGCGCTCTGGCGGGCCACCGGCATGACGAACGAGGACTTCGGTAAGCCGATCGTGGCGATCGCCAACTCCTACACCCAGTTCGTACCCGGTCATGTTCACCTCAAGGACATGGGCGATCTGGTGGCGGGTGCCGTCAAGCAGGCCGGCGGTGTTGCCAAGGAGTTCAACACCATCGCCGTCGACGACGGCATCGCGATGGGCCACGCTGGGATGCTCTACTCGCTGCCGAGCCGCGAGCTGATCGCCGACTCGGTCGAGTACATGGTGAACGCGCACACCGCCGACGCGCTGGTGTGCATCTCGAACTGCGACAAGATCACTCCCGGCATGCTGATGGCGGCCCTGCGGCTGAACATCCCCGCCGTCTTCGTGTCCGGCGGTCCGATGGAGGCCGGTAAGGCGGTCGTCATCGACGGGGTGGCCAGCACCCCGACCAACCTGATCTCCGCCATCAACGCCTCTGCGGCGGCCGATGTCAGCGACGAGAGCCTGTCCGCCCTGGAGGAGGCGGCCTGCCCGACCTGTGGCTCGTGCTCCGGAATGTTCACCGCCAACTCGATGAACTGCCTGACCGAGGCGCTCGGGTTGTCGTTGCCGGGCAACGGTTCCACCCTGGCCACCCATGTCGCCCGCAAGGAGCTGTTCCTGCGGGCCGGGTCGCTGGTCACCGAGCTGGCACAGCGCTACTACCAGCAGGGCGACGAGTCGGTACTGCCACGGTCGATCGCCAGCAAGAGCGCCTTCGCCAACGCGATGACCTTGGACGTGGCGATGGGCGGTTCCACCAATACCGTGCTGCACATCCTGGCCGCGGCCCAGGAGGGCGAGGTCGACTTCACCCTGGCCGACATCGACGCGCTCTCCCGGCGGGTGCCGTGCCTGTCGAAGGTTGCGCCCAACCATCCGCGGTTCCACATGGAGGACGTGCACCGGGCGGGCGGCATCCCGGCCCTGCTCGGTGAACTCGACCGGGCCGGCCTGCTCGACCATACGGTGCACACGGTGCACTCGCCGGATGTGCGCAGCTGGCTCGATGCCTGGGACGTGCGCGGCGGCAAGGCCACCGAGGAAGCGCTGGAGCTGTTTCACGCGGCGCCCGGCGGGGTGCGTACCACCCGCGCTTTCTCCACCGAAAACCGGTGGGATGCACTGGATACCGATGCCGCCGATGGCTGCATCCGGGACATCGAGCACGCCTACACAGTGGACGGAGGGCTGGCCGTGCTGTACGGCAACCTGGCCGAGGAGGGCGCAGTGATCAAGACGGCGGGTATCGAGGAGGAACTGTTCCACTTCGTCGGCGCGGCGCTCGTGGTGGAGTCACAGGAGGCCGCGGTGGATGCGATCCTCGGCAAGAAGGTGCAGCCCGGCCATGTGGTGGTGGTGCGCTACGAAGGGCCGGCCGGCGGCCCGGGTATGCAGGAGATGTTGCATCCCACCTCGTTCATGAAGGGACTGGGTCTGGGCAAGGTGTGCGCGCTGATCACCGACGGCCGGTTCTCCGGTGGATCGTCCGGGATCTCGGTCGGGCACATCTCCCCCGAGGCGGCGTCCGGCGGCACCATCGGGCTGGTGCAGGACGGTGACGAGATCGAGATCGACGTCCACGACCGGCTGCTGCGGCTCAACGTGCCCGAGGATGTACTGGCCGAGCGGCGGGCCAAGATGGAGGCGTCGGAGAATCCGTGGCACCCACTGGATCGTGATCGGGTGGTGAGCAGGGCGCTGCAGGCATACGCCGCGATGGCGACCTCGGCCTCCACCGGTGCCGTCCGGCAGGTGCCGAGCCGCTGACGGCGGCCGCGGAATCACCTCAATACCCGTGGTGGCGCACCACGTTTCTGAGCTCCTCGCCGTCCGCGAACCGGTGCAGCTGAGCCCGCACCACCGCGAGCGCACGGTCCTGCGCACCCGGCACCGCGCCGGCGATGTGCGGGGTGATGAACAGGTTGGGAGCCGACCACAGCGGGTGGCCGTCCGGCAGCGGTTCCGGTTCGGTGACGTCCACCGCTGCGCGGAGCCGCCCTGAGGTCAACTCCTCGATCAGCGCGGCGGTGTCGACGATCTGTCCACGGGCGGCATTGACCAACACCGCGCCGTCCGGCATCGCCGCCAGGAACCGGGCGTCGATCAGGCCCGTGGTGGCCGGAGTGAGCGGGAGCATCGCGATCACCACGGCGTACTCGCCGAGCACCTCCGGGACCTGATCGATCCCGATGACGCCGTCCCTGGCCGTCCGGGCGGCCAGCGTGACGCTCGCGTCGAAGGCTTCCAGCCTCCGCTTCACCTGCGTGCCCAGGTCGCCGGCGCCGAGCACCAGTACCCGTTTGCCGGCGAGCTCGTCTGTTCGGTGCCGGTCCCAGGTTCCCTCGCCCTGCCGCCGCACGAACAGCGGGAACTCGTGCAGTACCGCCAGCAGCGCCCCGACCGCCCACTCGGAGGTGGAACCACCGTGTGCACCGCTGGCCGTGCACAGGGTCACCCCCGGCGGCGTTCTACCTACCCACACCTCGGCGCCGGCCGTCATCAACTGCACCAACCGGAGCCGCGGGAGACTGGCCATCAGGTCCACGGCTGCGCCGCCGGCGAGAAACCCCGGAATCAGCACCTCCGCTCCCCCGGCCGCCGCCGGGATCGGCGTTCCGGCCGCCACCTCGACGATCTCCAAACCGGGCTCGCCCCCCAGGGCTGCGGCGATCTCGGAGTTGGCCACGGCGATCACAGTCACGATGCCACCGTAGCCAGCGCGGGCGGACCTCCGCGTCGACGGCCGGTGTGGTCGACGCAGTGCTGGTCGACGCAGTGCTGGTCGACGCAGTGCTGGTCGGGTGCAGTGCTGGTCGGGGTGCAGTGCTGGTCGGGGTGCAGTGCAAGAACATCAGCTGGTTTCCAGCACTCGGCATCTCATCGACCTCCGGCCCGTACCGTGGACATCGATGTCCGATGCCTCCGTCCCCCGCCCCGCAGGCGGCCAGATATGTCCGTCGGCGCACCGCCGGGTCCGCTCTCGGCTCTGGGGGGCAGGGGCGCTCGGGGCGACGCTGATGATGATGCTCGGCGCCTGCGCGGACTTCTCCGCGCAGCCGACAACCTTCGGCGTCCAGCCATCGCTCACGCCGCCGGCTGCGCATCCGGTCGAGCCGACCCCGCCGCAGGTGGGCGAATCGACGAGATCCTCGTTGCCGACAGCACCGTCGTCGGCCCCGTCGTCGTCCCAACCGTCCCAGTCGCCCCCGCCTTCCTCGCCGCGTTCGTCCGACCGGTCCGCGCCTCCGTCCTCCGCCGGCCCGACCGCGTCGGGCAGCGCGAAGCTGGACCCGTGCAAACCGGCCGACCCCGCGGTCATCGCGGCCTGCCTCGACGCACCCTGGGGACTGGTGGTCCTCAAGGACGGGCAGTCCGCCCTGGTCGGCGAGCGGACCAGCGGCCGGATCCTGCAGATCGCGCCCCAGACCGATCCGGTGGAGTACGCCAGGATCGGCGGCATCGACGCCGATGGCAGCGGGGGGCTGCTGGGGATTGCGCTCTCGCCGGCGTTCGACGAGGACGGGCTGATCTACGCCTACGTCACCACACCGGCCGATAACCGGGTGCTCCGACTGGCCAGGGGCGACAAGCACAAGGCCATCCTGACCGGTATCCCCCGGGGCGCCGAACATAACGGCGGCCGCATCGAGTTCGGCAGCGATGGACAACTCTACGTCGGTACCGGCGATGCCGGCGATCCGGCGAAGGCGGCCGACCCCAGGAGCCTGGCGGGCAAGGTATTGCGCATCGACGAGTTCGGCAAGCCGTCCAAAGGCAATCCCAGCGCGTCCTCTCCGGTGTACGCGTCGGGCTTCACCGACGTCACCGGCATGTGTTCGCTCGGTTCCACCATGGGGGCGCTGGACCATCGGGCCAGCGAGGATCCACTGATCGGACTCAAGGCTGGCACCGATTACTCCTCGATCGAGTCGGGTTCGGCGGTGTGGCGCTGGAAGAAGTCGGAGGGCGGCGCGGCGGATTGCGCGCTGGCCAAGGCTCAGCTCGGTTTCACCTCGCTGGACAAGAAGCAGGTGGTGGGCATCAGGGTGAACCAGCAGGGCGGCTTCACCGGAACGCCGGAACCGTTGGTGCAGAACACATATGGACGGTTGCTTAGCCTCACCCTGGGCGGCGCCGGCACCGGCAAGGAAATCTTCTGGGCCACCACCTCGAACAAGGACGGCAAGGGCGACCCGACGGCCAGCGACGATCGGGTGATCGTGATCCCGGCCGCCGGCGGCGGTGGCGGCGGCAACGGTCCCGACTGAGCGGGATCGGAGGCGCAGCGGGTCGAAGACGCAGCGGGATGAAACACTGTCCCACCCAGCTTCAGAACGGTGGCGAGTTCGCGGCGGGGTCGCGGACGATGACTTACGCGACGTAGAGCCGCCCGATCCGTGCCTGAGACTTCGGAGTCATCCGCTTCGCGAGGTAGCCTCCGGTCGATTCGACCACCACACCTGACAGAGTGATCCCAGGAATACGACAGCCGCTGGAATCAGCAGTGACCAATGCCAACGGTCTAGCCAAACGCTGGCTAGCAGCCCTAGCGCGACCGCGAGAAGACCAACGACGATGGCGCCGGGATAGGTGAGTCTGCGCTCACGCTTGATTTTACTCAAGGCCTCCTCGCTCTAAGGGCCGCAATTCCACTGAAGCTACTGTTACGTCGTTGTGCGATTTTCCGGTCGACTCGAATGGCGATAGATGACGACACGAAGACGGCCAAAAAGGTATATATCATCAAGAACAAGAAGCTAGCATGCAAATTGGCTAAATGCTCGACGACCGCCCGCATCACGGTCAGTACGAGAAACAGGCCAAACCCCACAATGTAATAGTACATGCCCAGTCGATTTGTCATTCGTCGATCACCCCCCGCTTGCATCGCCGTTGGTACGACGGGCAACGAGAGAAGCCGCCGCCAGTGCTGCTACCCAGGCGATGAGTACTCCGAGCGCGCCGAATGTTGGGTTGATGTGCAGCGTTCCGATGATGACGACGTCGATGATGAGGACGGCGCTGAACGCGGACCAGTAGGCGATGCGTATAGGTCGCGGAGTGTCCCGATGTGGATATCTGGTCACCATCCGAATACCCCCCACCAGGTGCCTGCCATGCCGGCAGCGCAGCCGCCCAGCGCCGCCAAGGGGCCTCCTGCGGACCCTGCCAAACCCCAGAAAAGGCATTTTCCTGTCAGCTGCCTGACCCACGACTTGAGCGGCCCGGCGGTTTCCGGACAGTGATCTTGTGGTTTTTATGCTGCTTCTTGTTGTTGGATCCATTCGCTTTCGGCTTCGTTCGGTGTGCGGTAGCCGATGGCGGAATGGAGCCGGATCTGGTT